>JAESFU010000108.1_pt1 | contig 133256 bp, 135 predicted proteins | sample 9269461 | NCBI WGS metagenome assembly JAESFU01 (sample SAMN14502556, study PRJNA617107) | algae metagenome | isolation source: Stenomitos rutilans HA7619-LM2 and co-occurring heterotrophs from cave walls | place: USA: Waikapalae cave, Hawaii | collected 2009-07-28
ATGGTGGACCTGGACTCTAGCCCGACCAAGCTCATCCAGATCGTCGAGATCGGGAAGCAGTTGCTGATGACGCGCGGGTCGTTGACGACCTTCTCGATTGCCAACGATGTGGCGAAGTACTTCGCCATCATCCCGGCGCTGTTCGTCGCGACCTACCCGCAGCTGGGGGCGCTGAATATCATGGGGCTGGCTTCGCCTGAATCGGCGATCCTCTCGGCCGTGATTTTCAATGCGCTGATCATCATCGCGCTGATCCCGCTGGCCCTTCGCGGCGTCTCCTACAAGCCCGTCGGTGCGGCAGCCCTGCTGCGCCGCAACCTCCTCGTCTACGGCGTGGGCGGGCTGATCTTGCCGTTTATCGGCATCAAGCTGGTCGACCTCGTCGTGTCGGCCCTTCATCTGGTGTGAGGCGAAAATGCTTCAATTCATTCGTCCTGCCGTCGCAATGACGGTGCTCTTCAACCTCCTCACCGGCATCGCGTATCCTTACGCGATGACCGGGCTGGGCCAGGCAGTGTTCCCGGCTCAGGCGCAGGGCAGCCTCATAACGCGTGATGGCGTGGTGGTCGGTTCGTCCCTGATCGGCCAGAACTTTTCCGAGCCGCGCTATTTCTGGCCGCGCCCGTCGGCTGCCGGCACTGGCTACGACGCCGCCAACTCGTCCGGTTCGAACCTCGGGCCCACGAGCCAGAAGCTCAAGGACCGGATCGCCGGGACGGTGGCTTCGCTGGAAGCCACCGGCATCGCCGGCCCGCTGCCGGCCGATGCGGTGACCGCTTCCGGATCGGGGCTCGATCCGGACATTTCTCCGGCCTATGCTCAGGCGCAGGTCGCCCGTGTCGCGGCGGCCCGCGCGCTGCCCGAGGCCGAGGTGGCGGCGCTGGTCGCGGCCAACACGGCGGGTCCGATGCTGGGCTTCATGGGAGAAACGCGGGTCAACGTGCTGAACCTCAACCTCGCGCTCGATGCCCTTGCGGGGAACTGATGGCGGCTGACGCCCCTGACCGACGGCCGGATCCCGACGCGCTTCTGGCGTTGGTCGAAGGCTCCGGCCGCGGCAAGCTGACGGTATTCCTGGGCGCTGCGCCCGGGGTCGGCAAGACCTACGCCATGCTCAATCGCGCCCGGCGGCTCAAATCCGCCGGGATCGACATTGTGGTGGGGCTGGTCGAAACGCATGGGCGGTCGGAGACGGCCGCCCTGCTCGACGGGCTCGAAGTGCTGCCGCGCAAGGCGGTCGACTATCGCGGCCACACGCTCGAAGAGTTCGACATCGACGGGGCGCTGAAGCGGAAGCCGCAGATCCTCGTCGTCGACGAGATGGCGCACACCAATGCCGAGGGCAGCCGCCACCCCAAGCGCTATCAGGATATCGAGGAGCTGATCGGGGCCGGCATCGATGTGTGGACGGCGCTCAACATCCAGCATCTCGAAAGCCTCAACGACCTCGTGACCCGCATCTCCGGGGTCGAGGTCCGTGAGATCGTCCCGGATATCGCCTTCAAGGCGGCAGACGAGGTGATCCTCGTCGATATCCCGCCGGCCGAGCTGATCGACCGGTTGAAGGAGGGCAAGGTCTACCTGCCCGAGAACGCGCAGCGGGCGATCGAGGGTTTTTTCCGTCCCGCCAACCTCACCGCCCTGCGCGAACTGGCGCTGCGCCGCACCGCCGACCGCGTCGACGACCAGATGGTTGACCTCTTGCGCCAGGGCGCCATCGAGGGGCCCTGGGCGACGGCAGAGCGGCTGCTGGTGCTGGTGGGCGACGATGCGCTGTCCGAGCGCGTGGTGCGCACGGCGAGCCGGCTCGCCTCGGGGCTCAATGCGCCATGGACGGCTTTGTCGCTGGGGCGGCCCGATGCCCGCGAAAACCTCGCGGCGGCGCAGCGGCTCGACGACAATATGCGGCTCGCCGAGCGGCTGGGGGCGACGACCTCGCGAGCCTCGGTCAGCGACTATGTCGCCGAGATCCTCCGTGTGGCGCGGCGCGAGAATATCACCCAGGTGGTGGTCGGCCGGCCGCGCCGCAGCCTGATCGCCCGGCTACTGAAGCGTTCGCTTGCCGACGAGCTGCTGCGCCGGGCCGGCGAGATCAACGTGCACATCGTCTCGGGCGAGGACGAAGAGGAAGCGGCGGCGCCGAGCCTTACGGCCGATCCGCGCTCGCTGCGGCGCTGGTTCGATGTGCTCTGGTTGCCGGTGGCGTCGGTGGTGGGGGCGATGTTGATCGCCTTCGCGCTGAGCGCCCTGCTGACCTTGCCCAACCTGTCGCTGCTGTTCCTCGTCGCGGTGATCGTCTCCGGCGTGTTCGGTGGGCGGATCGCGGCGGTGGCGGCGTCGCTGCTGAGCGTTGCGGCCTACAATTTCTTCTTCGTCGAGCCGCTCTACACTTTCGCGGTGGCCGACCCGCACCTGATCTTCACGCTTATCGTGTTCATGATCGCGGCGCTGCTGGCTGGCGAGCTCTCCGGCCGCATGCGCGAGCAGGCCGAGCGGGCGCGGCGGCAGGAGCGGGCGACGCAGGCGCTCAACGAGTTCAGCCGAAAACTCTCGGGCTCTGCCCGGCTCGACAGCGTGCTCGAAGCGACGGCGGCGCACCTGTTCACCACCACCGGCATGGGTACGGCGCTGCTGGTGCCGGAGGACGGGGAGCTGGTGCTCGGCAGCATCTGGCCGCCCGACCTGACGCTGGACGCGACCGACATGACTGCGGCGCGCTGGGCCTTCGACAAGCTCGAGCCGGCCGGACGGTCGACCGCGACACTGCCGCAGGTCGGCTGGACTTTCCGCCCGATCGTGCAGGGTCGGCGGGCTTCCGGGGTGCTTGGGCTTTTGCGTCCTGATGCCAAGGGGCCGCTGCTGCCGCATGAGGAGCAGGTGGTGCGCGGCGTGCTGGAGCAGACGGCGGTCGCCATCGATCGCGCCCGGCTGGCGCGCGAGAATGTGCGGACGGCGGCGCTGGAAGAGAGCGAGAAGCTCAACGCCGCATTGTTCTCGTCGCTGTCGCATGACCTGAAGACGCCGCTCGCGACCATTGCCGGCGCCGCCTCGACGCTGCGCGAACTGGGCGAGAAGATGGACGCGCCGACCAAGCGGGACCTGCTCGACCAGATCGGCGAGGAGACCGACCGGCTGAGCCGGTTCGTCGCCAACCTGTTCGACATGACCCGCATCGAGGCGGGGACGCTGAAGCCCAAGCGCGATGCGCTCGATGTCGGCGAGATCGTCACATCGGCCCTGGATCGGGCGCGAAAGCTCTATCCGGGGCGGGAATTCGAGCTGAGCCTTGCCGACAACCTGCCGGAAGTGCGCGGCGACGCGATACTTCTGGGGCAGGTGATCTTCAATCTGCTCGACAATGCCTGCAAATATGCCGGCACGGGTCCGGTCGCGGTGTTCGCGCGGCCCGAGGGCAACATGGTGGCGATCGCGGTGACCGACCAGGGCAGCGGCATTCCCGAGGGCGACCTCGAAAAGATCTTCGAGAAATTCTACCGCCGCGCCAAGGGAGATGGCCGTGCCGCCGGCACGGGGCTCGGCCTCTCCATCGCGCGCGGCTTTGTCGAGGCGATGGGCGGGACGTTGAAGGCCGAGAGCCCGGCGGTTCGCAAGCGCGGCACGCGCTTCACCATCCGCTTGCCGGCCGAACGGGTGGCGAAATGAGCGAGGGCCGCATCCTCGTCGTCGATGACGAGCCGCAGATCCATCGGTTTCTGAAGCCCGCGCTGACCGCCGCCGGCTACGAGCCGCTCGAAGCGCTGACCGGTGCCGATGCCGAGCGGCTGGTGGCGACGCGGGCGCCCGACCTAGTGCTGCTCGATCTCGGCCTCCCCGACCGCGACGGCAAGGACGTGATCCGCAACCTGCGCAGCTGGAGCAAGCTCCCCATCGTGGTGCTGTCGGCGCGCGGCGACGAGGCGGAAAAGATCGAGGCGCTCGATCTCGGCGCCGACGATTTTGTCGAAAAGCCCTTTGCCATCGGCGAGCTGCTGGCCCGGGTGCGCGTGGCGCTCAGGCGGCGCGAGGCTGGGGCCGTGGCGCAGAGCCGCTTCGAGACCGAGGGCTTTGCCATCGATTTCGCCAAGCGCCAGGTGTTTCGCGGCAGCGAGGAAGTCCACCTGACGCCCAAGGAGTACGACCTCCTCTCGCACATGGCGCGCCATGCCGGGCTGGTGATGACGCATCGCCAGCTGCTGCAGGGCGTGTGGGGCCCGGCCCATGTCGAGGATGTGCACTACCTGCGCGTCTTCGTCGGGCAGGTGCGGGCCAAGATCGAGGCCGATCCGACCCAGCCCAGGCTGATCCGTACCGAACCGGGCGTCGGCTACCGCTTCAGCGAGTAGCCGGCCCGCGATAGCGCAGCGCCTCGACCAGTAGCGAGAAGGCCGGCGAGGCCTGCCGGCGGTTGGGGTAGTAGAGGTGATAGCCCTGGAAATACGGGCACCAGTCGCCCATCGCCTCGATGAGGCGTCCGCTGTCGAGATGCGGGCGGGCAAGATCCATCGGGATATAGGCGAGGCCCATGCCATCGAGCGCGCCATCGAGCACCGGCAGGATGCTGTTGAAGATCAGCTGGCCTTCGACCCGCGCATTGACCTTGCGGCCATCCTTCTCGAACTCCCAGGCATAAAGGCTGCCGGCGGTCATCAGCCGGATGTTGAGGCAGCTGTGCTCGGTCAGGTCCTCAGGCGTCTGCGGCGGGGCGTGGCGCGCAAAATAGTCGGGCGAGCCGACGACGGCGAAGCGCCAGTCGGGGCCGATGCGGACGGCGATCATGTCCTTGCTCAGCGCCTCGCCGAGCCGGATGCCGGCATCAATCCGCTGCTCGACGATATTGGTGAAGCCATGGTCGATCAGCACCTCGACCGTGATGTCCGGCTGCTGGCGGAGGAAGGCGTTGAGCCGCGGTTGCAGCACGGTGCTGATCACCGAGTCCGAGCAGGTCAGCCGGATCGTGCCCGACGGCCGGTCGCGCAACTCGCCCAGCGCCTCGAGCTCGGCCTCGATACCCTCGAGATGTGGGCCGATGGAACGGAGCAGCCGCTCGCCAGCCTCGGTGGGCGACACGTTGCGCGTGGTGCGGGCGAGCAGGCGCAGGCCCAGCCGCGCTTCGAGCTGGCGGATGGTGTGGCTCAGCGCCGACTGGGTCACCCCGAGCTGGCCCGCCGCCCGGGTAAAGCTGCGGGCGGTGGCGACGGCGACGAAGGCGGAAAGGTCGTCGATGGAGCTGCGCGGCATTGGTGAGGCCTGCTCATAAGTGCATGCAGATTGCCTCTACTAATCCCGCCAGTGCCGGATTGCTACCTTCACCGCAGACGATACGGGCCATCGAGCCCGTGTCGCGCACTGCGTTTGGAACGAGCCATGACTGAAACCGCCCCGAAGAATCCATTTGCCGATATTGCGCCGGCCCTCAGCGCCTACACCGATGAGGTGCTGTTCGGCGATGTGTGGCTGCGCAGCGAGCTATCGCCGCGCGACCGCAGCCTTGTGACGGTTGCCTGCCTCGTCGCCCTCTACCGCCAGAACGAGCTGCCGCATCACCTGCAGCGCGCCCTCGACAACGGCGTGACGCGCGAGGAGTTGGTGGAAACGATCACGCACCTCGCCTTCTACTCCGGCTGGCCAACTGCGGCGACGGCGCTGGGCATCGCGCGTACCGTGTTCGGGGCGCAGGACGTCAAGGCATGACTGACACTGTGGCTGGCCGATCGGCGAGCGTCCTGTCGTCCGCTCTTTTCCTCGCCGCCCTATTGATCAACCCAGACGAGGCACGAGCCCGGACCGGAGGGCAATCGATGCGCATTCAGTTCGAATTCAACGACACCGCAATCGTCGCAACGCTGGCGGACAGCCCGGCAACCCGCGACTTCATCGCCCAGTTGCCGCTCGTGCTCAGCCTCGAGGACTATGCCGCGACCGAAAAGATCGCCTACCTGCCCAAAAGGCTCAGCACGGAAGGCGCGCCGGCCGGCATGACGCCGCAACCGGGCGACCTCGCCTACTACGCCCCCTGGGGCAATCTCGCGATCTTCCACAAGGGCGCGGCCCATGCCAGCGGCCTGGTGCTGCTCGGGCGGATCGATAGCGGCCTCGAGGCGCTCCGCACGCCCGGCGCCGCACAAGTCACCATAGACCTTCTAGGACCCTGATATGCTAGCCACCATCCTGCACGCCCCCGGCGAAGTTCGTGTCGAAGAACGTGACGTGCCGAAAATCCTGAAGCCGACCGATGCGATCATCCGCCTCTCGGCCACCTGCATCTGCGGGTCCGACCTCTGGCCCTATCGCGGGCTGAACGAGGTCAAATCGCCCATGGCCATGGGCCACGAATATTGCGGCGTCGTGGTCGAAGTCGGCAGCGAGGTGAAGACAGTGCAGCCCGGTCAGTTCGTCGTCGGCTCCTTCGTCATTTCCGACAATACCTGCCCGCATTGCCGCTTCGGCTTTCACTCGTCCTGCGAGCAGCGCGAGTTCATGACCGGGGCGCAGGCGCAGTACGCCCGCATCCCGCTCGCCGATGGCACGCTGCTTGCGACCTCGCAGATGCCGACCGACGACCTGATCCCGAGCCTGCTGGCTGCGTCCGATGTGCTCGGCACCGGCTGGTACGCCGCCGATGCGGCGCGGGTGCAGCCGGGCTCGACCGTGGTCGTGGTCGGCGATGGCGCCGTGGGGCTGATGGGTGTGCTGGCGGCAAAGCAGATGGGCGCGGCCCGCATCATCGCCATGAGCCGGCACAAGTCGCGCCAGGACCTGGCGCTCGACTACGGCGCGACCGATATCGTCGCCGAACGCGGCGAGGCGGGCGTGGCGCGGGTGCGGGAATTGACCCAGCGCATCGGCGCCGATGCCGTGCTCGAATGCGTCGGCACGCAGGAAGCGATGCAGACAGCGCTCGATTGCGCCCGGCCCGGTTCGATGATCGGCTATGTCGGGGTACCGCATGGGGTGGGGTTCGACGGCCAGAAGCTGTTCTTTTCGCAGCGCGGCCTGCTGGGCGGCCCGGCGCCGGTGCGGCGCTTCCTGCCGCTGCTGATGGACTTGATCCTCGATCGCCGGATCAACCCCGGCAAGGTTTTCGACCTCGAACTGCCGCTCACTGAAGCGGCCGAGGGCTATCGCGCCATGGATGAGCGGCGCGCCATCAAGACGCTGCTTCGCGTCTGACAGAGGAGACCAGGATGCAAACTCGCAAGCTCGGGCAGGGGCTCGAAGTTTCGGCGCTGTCGCTCGGCGCCATGGGCTATGGCAAGTCGCGCGAGATCGAGGATCGGCCGGAAATGATTGCGCTGCTGCGGCAGGCGGTCGAGCTCGGCGTCGATTTCTTCGATACGGCTGAGGTCTATGGGCCCTGGACCAATGAGGAAATGGTCGGCGAAGCCTTCAAGGGCGTGCGCGACCGGGTGAAGATCGCCACCAAGTTCGGCTGGAATATCGACCAGCGGACCGGCGATCACCTCGGCGGCGTCAACAGCCAGCCGAGCCAGATCCGCAGCGCCGTCGAGGGCAGCCTCAGGCGGCTCGGCACCGACTATATCGACCTCTACTACCAACACCGCGTCGATCCGGCCGTGCCGATGGAGGACGTGGCGGGCGTCGTGAAGGACCTGATTGCCGAGGGCAAGGTGCTGCATTTCGGCCTCTCCGAGGCCGGCGCCGGCTCGATCCGCAAGGCGCATGCGGTGCAGCCGGTGACGGCGCTACAGAGCGAGTATTCGCTGTGGACCCGCGAGCCCGAGGCCGAGATCATCCCGGTGCTCGAAGAGCTCGGCATCGGCTTCGTGCCGTTCAGCCCGCTCGGCAAGGGGTTCCTGACCGGCAAGATCGACACGAGCACCCAGTTCGCCGCCAATGACTTCCGCGGCAAGATTCCGCGCTTCGGCGAAGCCGCGCGGGAGGCCAACCAGGCGCTGGTCGATCTGCTGCGCGATATCGGCGGCCGGCATGGGGCGAGCCCGGCGCAGGTCGCGCTGGCGTGGCTGCTGGCGCAGAAGCCGTGGATCGTGCCGCTGTTCGGGACACGCAAGCTCGAGCGCCTCAAGGAGAATCTCGGTGCGCTCGAGGTGACGCTGACGCCGGCCGATCTCGCCGATATCGAGGCGGCCAAGATCCCGGTCGCGGGCAACCGCTACCCCGACGAAATGATGCGTATGGTCGGCCTGTAAGCCGGTTGGCAAAGCGGGGTGGGTGCGGCAATGTCGCGCACCCGCCACCGTCATCGATCCGTCATGGGCGGATCGGTCCAGCCCCGGCTCAGTCTTGACCTCCGACGCCTCGCCGCACGTCCTGCGCCTTTCTTCGTTCCGCTTCTTCGTCACCTCCCGCTTTCTGTCGTCGGTGGCGTTCCAGGGCGCATCGGTGGCGGTGGGCTGGCTGGTCTACGACATCACCCGCAACCCGTTCGACCTGGGGCTGATCGGGCTCTTCCAGTTCCTGCCCATGCTGCTGCTGACCCTCGTCGCCGGCCACGTCGCCGACCGGGTCGATCGCCGGCGGATCGCGCTTGTCTGCCAGGTGCTGGAAGCGCTGGTGATGGGCTTCATGGTGCTCGGCATCTGGCAGGGCTGGCTGCCGCTCTGGGGGATTTTCGCCGCGGTTTCCGTGCTCGGCGCCGCGCAGGCCTTCGAGCGGCCGGCCATGGCGGCGCTGCTGCCGGCCATCGTGCCGGCGACCCAGGTGCAGAGCGCCATCGCTGTTGCCACTTCGATCATGCAGACCGCGCTGGTGATCGGACCGGCGCTGGGCGGGCTGCTCTATGGCTTTGGCGGCATCGTGCCGTTTGCCGTCTCGGCCGGCTGCTTCCTCCTCGCCTCGGTGGCGGTGACGCTGATCCAGCATCCGCACAAGACCCCGCCCAAGGCGCCGGTGACCTGGAGCTCGATCTTTGCCGGCATCACCTTCATTGCGAGCCGCAAGGTGATGCTGGGCTCGATCTCGCTCGACCTGTTCGCCGTGCTGCTCGGCGGCGCGGTGGCCATGCTGCCGGTCTATGCCCGTGACATCCTGGATGCCGGCCCCTGGGCGTTGGGTGTGCTCCGTACGTCGCCGGCCGTCGGTGCGGTGGTCATGTCGCTCTATCTGGCGCGGTTTCCGCTGCAGCACAGCGTGGGTCGCATCATGCTCATCGCCGTAGCCGTGTTCGGGCTCGCGACCATTGTCTTTGCGTTCTCGACCAATATCGCGCTGTCGGTCGCCATGCTGGTGATCCTGGGCGCCTCCGACACGATCAGTGTCGTGATCCGATCCTCGCTGGTGCAGCTGCTGACGCCGGACGAGTTCCGTGGTCGGGTGAATGCGGTGAACGCGCTCTTCATCGGCGCGTCCAACCAGCTCGGCGAGTTCCGCGCCGGCGTGTTCGCCGGCTTCATGGGGCCGGTTGCCGCGGTGGCGGTGGGCGGCATCGGCACGCTCGCCGTGGTCGCGCTCTGGGCCCGGCTGTTTCCGGACCTGCGCAAGGTGCAGACGCTCTCGGGCTGACTGCTGACAGGCCCTGTCAGCAGCGCTGGTCCAGTCTCCGGGCATCAAGCCACGGAGCCTCGACCATGACAATCATCGCCACCTGCCATTGCGGCGGCACCCGATCGAACTGCCGACGCCGCCGACCCACGCCACCCAGTGCACCTGCACCTATTGCACCAAATCGGGCGGGCTCTGGGCCTACTACGAGGTCGACGCCCCGCGCATCGTCGCCGACGAGCATGACAGCATCTACTCACCGACCACCCCGCTGCACGAACATCATTTCTGCGCGCGCGGCGGCTGCACGACCTATGGCACGAGCCCCGACTACTCGCTCGAGGACACCGAAATCCCCGAGAAGCGGAAGTTCGCCGTGAACGTGAAGCTGCTCGATGACTACGAGCTCTACCGGGCCCTGCCGGTGAGCGAGATCGACGGCCGGAACCTCTGGTAAGCGAGCGAAGCCGTGAACCGCGGGTTTACCCTTACGGGAGTTCACAGCCGCCAAATCAGCTGAGAAGTGAGATGGGGGACGTGCCGCAGAACGCGGCGAGGGTCCGCCCATGAGCCAGACGACGAATTTCCTGACGGCCAAGCAGGAGCAGCAGGCCGCCTTTCCACCCCTGGTCCGCGATCGCCGCAACGAGCGGTTCACCACCATCATGCTGATGGTGATCGCCTTCTTCATCAGTACGGCAGTCGGGAGCGTCGTGCTCGGCATCGTGCCGCTGCGACTGCCCCAGATCACCATCGGCAAGCCCGAACCGGTCGCGGTGCGCGGCTATCTCGTCAGCTTCCCGATCTGCGCCGGTTCGAGCCGCGAGACCTGCGTGGTCGATGGCGACACCTTCTGGCTGGAAGGCACGAAGTACCGCGTCGCCGATATCGACACGCCGGAAGTCGGTGACCCCGCCTGCGCTGCCGAGGCCAAGCTCGGTCGCGAGGCGACGGAGCGGCTGGCGCTGCTGCTCAATGCCGGCCCGTTCCATCTCGACCCGGCCGACCGCGACGAGGATGTCTACGGCCGCAAGCTCCGCATCGTGACGCGCGGCGGCGAGTCGCTGGGGATGCGGCTGGTCGATGAAGGCCTGGCGCACGCATGGGATGGCGGCAAGCACGGCTGGTGCTAGGGATCGCCCCCTCCACCAGCTTCGCTGGTCCCCCTCCCCCGCTGCGCAGGGGAGGATCAAGCGGGCTTACGCGTCGGGGTGCTTGAAGACCAGTGTGGCGTTGGTGCCGCCGAAGCCGAAGCTGTTGGAGAGCGCAATGCCGATATCGACATTGTCGCGGCGCTTCCTGAGGATCGGCATGTCGGCAAAGACCGGATCCAGTTCCTCGATATTGGCGCTCTCGCAGAGGAACCGGTTCTGCATCATCAGGATGCAGTAGATCGATTCCTGGACGCCCGTGGCGCCCAGCGAATGACCGGTGAGGGACTTGGTCGCCGAGATCGGCGGGCAGTTCTCACCCGTGCCGAACACGGTGCGGATCGCTTCCATTTCCTTGAGATCGCCGACCGGCGTCGAAGTGGCGTGCGGGTTGATGTAGTCGACGTTGCCTTTGACGGTCGCCAGCGCCTGCTGCATGCAGCGGATGGCGCCTTCGCCCGACGGGGCGACCATGTCGTAGCCGTCCGAAGTCGCGCCATAGCCGACGAGCTCGGCATAGATGGTCGCGCCGCGCGCCTTGGCGTGCTCTAGTTCTTCGAGGACGAGGACACCGGCGCCGCCGGCAATGACGAAGCCGTCGCGCTTGCTGTCATAGGCGCGAGAGGCCTTCTCGGGCGTCGCGTTGAAGTCCGACGACATGGCGCCCATGGCGTCGAACAGGTCGCTCATCGTCCAGTCGAGGTCTTCATGGCCGCCGGCGAACACGATGTCCTGCTTGCCCCACTGGATCTGCTCCATGCCGGCGCCGATGCAGTGCTTGGAGGTCGCACAGGCCGAGCTGATCGTGTAGTTGACGCCCTTGATCCCGAACGGGGTGGCAAGCGTCGCCGACGCGGTCGAGCTCATCGCCTTGGGCACGGCGGTCGGCCCGATGCGCTTGGGGCCCTTCTCGCGGGTGATCTCGGCGGCCTCGACGATGGTGCGGGTCGAGGGACCGCCGGAACCCATGATGATGCCGGTGCGCGGATTCTGGATGTCGCTCTCTTCGAGGCCGGCGTTCTTGATCGCCTCCTGCATGGCGATGTAGTTCCAGGCCGCGCCCTTGCCCATGAAACGGGTCGTGCGGCGATCCAGCACCTCGAACGGATCGAGCTTGGGCGCGCCATGCACCTGGCAGCGGAAGCCGAGCTGCGCATAGTCCTCGGCGAACACGATGCCGGGCTTGGCCTCCTTGAGGCTGACAAGCACCTCGTCGAGGTTGTTGCCGATCGAGGAGACGATCCCCATTCCAGTGACGACGACACGTCTCATTTTGTGATCCCCGGCGCTTGGCGCTGCAGGAAAAGTTGCGGACTTTTCCGATTTCGAAAGCGCGTCAGAATAGACTCAGGTCAGGTGAAGAGGCCGACCCGCAGGCCGCTCATCTCATATATAATCTGGCCGTCGGCTTTTACCCAGCCGTCTGCGATGCCGAGCACGAGCTTGGACTTCATCACGCGTTTCAGGTCGATGCCGTACTCGACCAGTTTCACGTCATTGGTGATCTGGCCCGAGAACTTTACCTCGCCGCAGCCGAGTGCCCGGCCCTTGCCCGGCGAGCCGTCCCAGCACAGGTAGAAGCCCAGCATCTGCCACACGGCATCCACGCCCAGGCACCCTGGCATCACCGGGTCGCCGATGAAATGGCACTTGAAGAACCACAGGTCCGGATTGACGTCGAGCTCGGCACGCACGAGGCCCTTGCCATGCGCACCGCCCTCGCGGCTGATCTGGGTGATGCGGTTGAACATCAGCATCGGCGGCGCCGGCAGCTGGGCATAGCCCGGCCCGAACAGTTCCGCCTTCCCGCTCGAGATCAGTTCGTCGTAATCGTAGGCGCTCTTGCGCTCGATTGTCTCGGTCATGGCCGGGCAGCTCCACCGCTTGGTTGGGCCCGTTACTAGAGAGCGGGGCCGGGGGGGTCAAGCACGCTAACCTTGCGACCGAGCGCCGCTTGTGCGCCACCGCGCCCAAAGTTATAAGGCAACAGAACCTGACTATCATTGTCACATAACGAGACTTGATGAACGAGCGCAGCCTCACCCAGCGAAGTGTCCCGTCGCGCCGCCCGTGCCTGACGGCTGTACTGCGCATGGCAGGGCTTCGTCCGACCCGTCAGCGCGTGGCACTCGCCGAGCTGCTGTTTGCCGGTGCGCATCGGCATGTCAGTGCCGAGCAGCTGCATGACGAGGCGAGCACCGCCAATGTGAATGTATCGCTGGCGACCATCTACAACAGCCTGCACCAGTTCCGTGAAGCCGGGCTGCTGCGCGAAGTCGCCGTCGACGCCTCGCGCTCCTACTTCGATACCGATACCTCGGACCACCACCATTTCTACCTCGAGGATGAGCAGCGGGTGGTGGATATTCCGTCCTCGGCCATCACCATCCAGAATCTCCCCGAGCCGCCGCGCGGCATGGAGATCACGCATGTGGATGTGGTGGTGCGGGTGAAAAAGAGCCGCTGAGGCGGCTGACCATACCCTATCGTTAGTCCCTCATCACCGGGCTTGTCCCGGTGATCCAGTCACGCGAAGTCCTTCGCGTGAGGGAGTCGTTTCGCTCCGCCGACGCGGAGCGGCTGGATTGCCGGGACAAGCCCGGCAATGAGGAAAAATCGAAGATGGGGGTGATAAGCCGACTGGCCTCAGTCGAACTCTTCGCCCTTGTACACGCCCCAGATCGTTTCCTGGTGCAGCCAGCCCTCAAAACTCTGTGCGTTGCCCGTGACCGGGTGCGACATGGCGACGACCTTGCACCACGTTCCGTCGCATTCCTTGATGTCGACGCGGAAGTTCGGCGTCAGCCAGGCGCGGACGCCCGACTGGTCGTCGGCGCCGACCAGCAGCGCGACCTTTTCGGTCGCCGGCATCCACGGCGCGACGAGCCCGGCGCGGTTGCCGGTCAATAGCTGCTGGTGCAGCCAGCCTTCGGAGCCGTCGGCATCGCGGATTTTGCGCCAGGTGTCGAATTCCTGGATGATTTCGACCGGCGTGCCGGCCTTCACATAGACCCAGGCCACATCGTATTTCGTGCCGGGACCGACCCGAACGTTGATGGGGTTCGAGCGCGTCGTGACGAAGCGCGGCAGCGGCAATCCGCTCGGACCTTCGGCGGCCTCGAGGGCCACCGGAGCAACGGTGAGCAGGCTGGCGACGAGGGCGGCCAGAATCGCACTGAGCTGCCGCCCTTTGGAGCGCCTGGTGAGGAGCATGGAGCTGGTTTGGCCGAACATGACTTTGCAGGGGTGTGCTTTTTTCCTATCAGTAGGCGGAAGACCTTAATGGTCGTTAAAGGGCGTCCCATTTGACCCTCAGCCGGCCCAAGATTTTCGTCACCCGGCGCCTGCCCGAGCAGATCGAGGCGCGGATGGCGGCGTTGTTCGACGTGGCCTTCAAGCCCGTCGACGGCGTGCTGAGCCCCGATGCCCTCATTGAGGGCGTACAGGGCTGCGACGTTCTGGTCTCCTCGATCAACGATCGCATCGATTCGGCACTGATTGCGCGGCTGCCGCCCGAGCTGAAGCTGATTGCCCAGTTCGGCAACGGCTTCGACAATATCGACATCGAGGCCGCCTACGCCGCGGGCCTGACCGTCACCAATACCCCGTCGGTCCTGACCGAAGACACGGCCGACATGGCGGTGATGCTGATGCTGGCGCTGCCGCGCCGGCTGGTCGAAGGGGCCGAGGTGGTGCCCGAATCGGGCGAGTGGCCCGGCTGGTCGCCGACCTGGATGCTGGGCCGCCGGCTGCGGGGCAAGGCACTGGGCATTGTCGGGCTCGGCCGTATCGGCACTGCCGTGGCCCAGCGGGCCCGCAGTTTTGGGCTCAACATCCACTATTTCTCCCGCCATCGCCGGCCGCCGCAGCTCGAGGAGGCGCTGTGCGCCACCTACTGGGAGGAACTCGACCCCATGCTCGAGGCGGTCGATATCGTCTCGCTGCATACCCCGCTGAGCCGTTCGACGCACAACATCCTCAATGCCGCCCGACTGGGCCGCATGAAGCAGGATGCCTATGTGGTCAACGTCTCGCGGCCGGAACTGCTCGATGAAGCGGCACTGATCGAGGGGATCGAGTCGGGGCACCTCTCGGGTGCGGCGCTCGATGTGTTCGAGAGCCGCAACGGCATCAGCCCGCGTCTGGTGCAGCTGGCGCGCGAGCATCGTGTCGTGCTGACCGCCCACATGGCCTCGGCAACGCTCGAGGCGCGCCTGGAGATGGGCGAGACGGTGATCGTCAATATCCGCGCCTTCATTGACGGCGCGCAGCCGCCGCACCGCGTATTGCCCGAGAGCCGCAGCCGGGTGGCGCGGGGCTAGTTCGCCAGCTCGCGTAGCCGCTTCTCGATGAAGCGGCGTTCCGGTTCCTGCTGGGTCAGCTCCAGTGCCGCGACATAGGCGTCGCGCGCTTCGAGCGTCCGCCCCAGCCGACGCAGCAGGTCGGCGCGGGCGGCGTGTGTGTAGCGGAAATTGTCGAGCGTCCCCAGCTTGTCGATCTCGGCAAGGCCAGCCTCGGGCCCGTCGCGCATGGCGATCGCGACGGCACGGTTGAGCCGGATGACGGCCGACCCGTCGGCGCGCAGCAACAGGTCGTAGAGCGCGACGATCTCGCCCCAGTCCGTGGCCTCGGCCGTGGGCGCGATGGCGTGCACCGCCGCGATGGCAGCCTCGAGCACGTAGGCGGTGAGCGGCGGCGTGGCCATCGCACGCTCGACGATCGCGACGGCTTCGGTGATCTCGCCGGCGTCCCAGAGCGCGCGATCCTGGTCCGGCATCAGCACTAGGTCGCCGGCGGCATCCGTGCGGGCGCGGAAACGGGCGTACTGCAGCAGCATCAGGGCCAGGAGCCCCTCGACCTCGGGTTCGGTCTGGCGCAGCAGCGAGCGGACGAGCCGGGTGAGGCGGATCGCCTCGAAGCAGAGTTCGCCCCGGATCGCCGCGTCTCCATGGCTGGCCGCATAGCCCTCGTTGAAGATCAGGTAGATGGTGCGCAGCACCGTATCGAGCCGCGCTTCGAGCTCGCCCGGCTCGGGAACTTCGTAGGGCAGCGCCAGCTCGCGGATGCGCGCCTTGGCCCTTACGATCCGCTGGGCGATGGTCGCGGGCCGGGTGAGGAAGGCCGCGGCAATCTCCTCGGTGGTGACGCCACAGGCTTCGCGCAGGGTGAGCGCGATCTGCGCATCTGCGGCCAGGGCCGGGTGGCAGCAGGTAAAGATCAGCCGCAGCTGGTCGTCGGCAATGGCTTGGGCTTCTGGCGCCAATTCGGCCTCCTCCTCGCCGATGGCGAGTTCCCTGGCGATCGCGTCGAAACGGACGCGGCGGCGGATCCTGTCGATGGCGCGGAAGCGCCCGGCCGACACCAGCCAGGCGCGTGGATTGGCCGGCATTCCGCCCGTCGGCCACTGCTCGGCAGCAGCGAGGAAGGCGTCGTTGAGCGCCTCCTCTGCCCGGTCGAAATCGCCGAGCAGGCGGATGAGCGTTGCCAGCACGCGCCGCGACTCGGTGCGCCAGATCGCTTCGATATCGCGTGCGGTGACGCTCATTGGCCGGAGAAATCGTACATGGCCCGCACTTCGATCGTGCCGAGCCTGGCGAGCGGTATGCCCGACGCGATGCGGATCGCATCGTTGAGGTCGCGCGCCTCGATCAGGATGAAGCCGGCGATCTGTTCCTTGGTTTCGATGAACGGTCCGTCGGTGGTCGAGACTTCGCCATTGCGGACCCGCACCAGAACCGCGCTCTCGGGCGGCTGCAGCGCCTCGGCGACGACGAGGTTGCCATTAGCCTCGAGGCTCTTGTCATAGGCCATCGAGTCGCGGTCGAGCTGTTTCTGGCCGGCTGCATCGAGGCTGGCGAAGGCTTCCGGGGCGGCGTGAACGAGGCAGATGTAGCGCATGGCATGGCTCCTTGGGATGCTGATGCAACTGGTCGAACGGGGCCGCACCGGATCGACATCACTTGGACAGAAATCCTGCCCCGGCACAAACCGGGAGAGAGCGCGCCGCATTTTAGCGATTCCGTAACGCCTCGTTTCACCACGCGGCTTCACGCAACGCTAAGTGCTTCTGCCGATGAGACATCGCACCGGCGCGGATGTTTGGCATCATGTCCCTGATCAACGGTGCCTGTGGGGGCTCCCGCGTATGTTTGCCGGCCTGAACAAGATGAGTGAGCGACCCGCTTCGTCGGGCGGACGGCAGCGTTCGCGCCTGCTGTCGCACGCAACCATCGTGCTGGTGTTCACGCTGGTGGCGACCGCCATAGTCGGCTTCGTGCACATGAATACCCAGCAGCGCGCCATGTCCGACCTGCGCGAGCAGAGCCAGGCGCTGCGCACTGTTACACTGGCCCTCACCGACGGCGAGGCAGACGCGCTGCGCTATTTCGCCGGCGACGGGACCGCACTCGCCTCGCATGCGCGGCGAGTGGCCATATTGCAGAGCAGCACCGCCAACGTGCTCGATGCACTGGCGCCGATCTCGGTGAATGGCAACGAGCCGCGTCCCGCGCGCCAGCTGGTCAACGAGCTCGTGGCCGAATGGGGCGCCGCCATCGCCAAGCGCAGCGCCGGCGACACCAATGCCGACCAGACCTTGCGCGCCGGCGGCACCGCCGGACAGCTGCTCGCTACGCTCAGCAGCGAGATGGAGCGCGTGCTCGACGAGACGGACGCCCGGCTCGCCATGCATGACGAGCGCCTGCAGATGGGGACGCTCCTGATCCTCGCCCTCCAGCTTGGCGCGGGCGGCCTCGCCATCCTCGGCCTTATCTATGCGTTCCGCTGGAGCGTTTCGGAGGCTGCGCGCCGCGCTGCCGCGGTAGCGCAGGCCGACAAGTCGCGCGAGCAGGTGTCGCGCCTGTTCGAAATGGCCGACGTCCTGCAATCGGCATCCGACCATGGTGACGCCAACGCAGTGCTGACGGCCACCGCCATGGATCTCGTGCCCGGCTTCTCCGGTGCGCTCTATGTCTTCAACAATTCGCGCGACCGGCTGGTGCTCTCCACCACCTGGGGCCGCGCCGAGAACGACAACCTGCCCGAGACCATCAGCCCGAATTGGTGCTGGGCGCTGAAGCGCGGCAAGCCGCATGTGAACCGAGGTGACGGCGCCAAGCTCTGCTGTGGCCACCACAGCACCTCGAGCGGCGAGACGACGCTGGAAATCCCGATGATCGCGCGCGGCGAGATCGTCGGGTTGCTGCAGCTTTTTGCTTCCGGCGTGAGCGCGCTCGAGCGTCTCGAGCAGGTCACGGACCTCGGCTCGGCACTGGCCGACGGCATGAGCCTTGCGCTGGCCAACATGGCGCTGCGCGAAAAGCTCAGGAACCAGGCTCTGCGCGATCCGCTGACCGGCCTCTACAACCGGCGCTACATGGAAGACTGCCTGCAGCGCTTCGTGCGGCTGGCCGAGCGCGAGAACCGCGAGATTTCGCTGCTCATGGTCGATCTCGACCACTTCAAGCGCCTCAACGACGAGCACGGCCATGCCTTTGGCGACCAGGTCCTGCGCGATACCGCGCTGACCCTCACCGGATCGCTACGCGAAACCGACATCGTCTGTCGCTATGGCGGCGAGGAACTGGTGATCATCCTGCCCGATTGCCCGCTCGACCGTGCGGCGGACAAGGCCGAAGTGCTGCGGTTGAGGATCGAGGAGCTGAGCAACACCCACGGCGCCGATATCTCGGCTTCGTTCGGCGTGGCCTCGCTGCCGCATACCTCGAACACGGTGCAGGACCTGCTCTCGGCTGCCGATGGCGCGCTCTACAAGGCCAAGCAGTCGGGCCGCAACCAGGTGGCCACCGCGCCGCTGCGGCCGTTCCGCGTCGAGCCGACATCGCCGATGGCGGTCGAAGCGGTGACCACCCTCGAGGACATGCCGCGCGCCGCCGCGGAGTGATCGATCAATAAAGCCGTTGCTGGTTCTGCTGCTGCAGCAGCTTGTTCTGCAGCAGGAGCTGCTGGGCCTGCAGTTGCTGAAGCTGCAGCCGCTGCTGCAGCGCGTCGCGCTGCAGCTGGTCGAGCCGCGCCTGCACCTGCGCCTGAGCCGCGCGCTGGGCGGTTGTCGCAGCCAGTTCGTCCTGGAAGCAGATGGTGCGGGCGAGGTCGTTTGCCACAAAGCCCGTCGCCTGGGTATCGGGCACCGGGAAGCAATAGGCGGCTGCCGGCGAAGCCAGCGCGACCGTTGCGATGATGGCAATGAGCGTACGCATGCCCCGAATGTGGGCTCTCATGCCCTCACCGGCAAGTCACGATCGCGGGCGCGCCGTCGATTGGCGCACCACGAGCTCCACCGGAAGACTCTCGCGATGCACCCGGCCGTCGCCATCGAGAATGGCTTTGACCGCGCGCCGGCCGATCTCGGCGATCGGCTGCGCGATGGTGGTGAGCGGAGGGCTCGACGTTTCCGCCTCGGGCACGCCGTCATAGCCGACGATCGAAATATCGCCCGGCACCGACAGGCTGCGCGCGCTGAGCTCGTCGATCACCGCCAGCGCGACGCGGTCCGACATGGCGAGGATCGCGGTCGGCCGCACGGGAGCGGAGAGCAGGTAGTCGACGCCGTTCCGGATGCTGTCGAGCGTATTGCGCGTTTCGTAGATCGGGATCGACGCGGCATCGACGCCGTAAAGCGCCAGCTCCTCGCAATAGCCGGCCGCACGGTCGCGCGAGGTGGTGTAGATGGCGCGCGCCAGCCGCGCCGCATCGACCGGCCCCTCGTGTTCGTCGTCGAGCTCGAGCGAGAGGATGCCGAACCGGCGGTGGCCGAGTTCGGCGAGATGGCGCGCCGCAATCTGCGCTCCTGCATAGTCGTCGACGCCGATGGCCGACACCGTCTCGTCCGGCCGGCCCAGGGCCAGTGCCACGAAGGGCAGCTGCCGCTCCTTGGTCAGCTCCACCAGCCGCTCGCCATTCTCGATGCAGAGCAGCACGAAGCCGTCGACCAGGGCGTTCTGGATATTGGCGGCGAGCCGCTTGTCGTCCTTGGCCGAAACCAGCGCGAGGCCGGCGCCATGCTGTTCGCAGGCCTCCGAAATGCCGCGCATCAGCTCGCGCGCGAACGGATCCTCGAAGAAATACGAGAGCGGCTCCGCCGTGGCGACGCCGATGGCGTTGGATTTTCCCGCGCGCAGCAACCGGCCGCGAGGATCGGGTCCCGCATAGCCGAGCTTTTTGGCGGCCTCGTGCACGCGCTTGCGCACTTCCTCGCGGACGAGGTTGGGCCGGCTGAACACGTTCGACGCCGTCCCCTGCGAGACCCCCGCTTCCTTCGCCACATCGGCAAGCCGCACCAGATCGCGTGCCATTGTCCGCCTTTCCCCGCACCCCGGAAGGGTTACCTCCCGTCATATAGACCGGTTCTTGTATCGGTTCAATTTCTGCTTGACACGGCCGGTCCGAAGCGTATGTTTTGAACCGATTCAAGCACTCGCGCGTTGTGAGTTTGAATCGGTTCAAGTCGAAAGGAGACTTGTAATGATCCCCGCCAGCTATCTCTACAAGGACGCCTACCGCCAGCACTGGGGCGAGGACTTTGCCCGCACGACCGGCGAAGAACCCTGTGAAGCCCATCTCGACGCTGGCCACTGGCCCCAGCCGACACTCTTCGATCGCGTGGCGGCCCTGATGCGCCGAATTTCGGGTGCCGGCGCCCCGGCATCGGACGCAGCCTGTTCCGACGCGATGACGCAGCGCTTCGCCTGAAGCTCAGGTCGGCCAGGCACCGCTTTCGCGCTGGGCCGTCTCGTTGTCCAGCGCTTCGGCCGACACGTCGTCGCGCACGAAATCCTCGATCTCGGAGACGCGCCGGATCTCGACTTCCTCGCCCTCGTCCATCGGGATCTTCTTGGCCCAGCCGACCGCTTCGGCGAGGTTTGCCGCCCGGATGATCCAGAAGCCGCCCACCAGTTCCTTGGCTTCGGCGAACGGCCCGTCGCGGACGACGGGCTTGCCGCCCTCGATCTTGACCTTCGCGCCGGTATTGGAGGGCATCAGCCCTTCGCCGGCGAGAAGAACGCCCGCTTCGATCAGTTCCTGATTGTACCGGCCCATCGCCGCAATCAGCTCGGAGCTGGGCGGTGGCGAAGGTTCGGTCATCTTGACGATGATCATGTAGCGCATGGGGTTTTCCTCTCGTTGCAGCTCCGGCACTATGCCCAAGTGCCGGCTGAAGGCCAACGCGCGTGCCGGCTATCCGTTCAGCCTCGCTTCAGGCCGCAGCGCGCAGCCTGCCGCTGCCATTCGGATGGAGCACCGGTCATGTCGACGATCCTGCGTGCCGTATTCCTCGCTTTCGCCCTTGCCGCAACGCCGGCCCTGGCGCAGGTGGGCAAGACCGTGGAACAGCCCGGGCCGATCTCCGCCGAGGCGACCTATGTCAACTCGCCGGCCCTGCGCGACCGCGCCCTCGCCGCCCTGTCCAGGGCGATCGGGGCGGATCGAAAGATTTCCAAGCTCGAGATACGCAGCGACCGGATCCTCGTCTGGGCGCAGGACGCGATCGTTGCGCACTACACTGAGGAGTGGACCGCCTCGCGCATGCGGTTGCTGGTCTTCGACCGCGACAATATCTCCGGCCCACGCCCGACCGACGGCGACGGGATCGTCAAGCGGCGCGAGGGCAGCTTCTTTGCGCTCGATGAGGTGGCGCTCGACCGGATCGAGAGCATCGTTGCCGAGGGCATCGCGCTCGCCCAGATGGAGCGGCGCCCGGAAGTGAACGCCATCACCGTGGCACGCCGCATCGCCATCCTGCCCGAGCCGTCCTATGGCGAGATCCAGGTGACACTTGAACTCACCACCGAGCGCGAACACGCAACCATCTATGCCGATGCCCAGGGCAACGTGCTGGGCGGCGACCTCGCCGGCACGACGCGTGCGTCGCGGTTGAACCTCATCGCCGACGACGACTGGCCGATGGCCGACGCGCAACGCCGCATCGCCGAAGTGCTGGGCGACAAGCGGCTGCACGGCCTGCGCATCTATGACAGCTACGTCTTCTTCCAGGCCGAGCATCCCACCCGGCCGAAGATGACCAAGGACTATTCCTGGGACCTCGGCGGTGTCAGCGGCGGGTTCGAGATGGACGATGTCTTCTCCGGGGTTCGCGATACCGCGCCCTTCGGCATGGCCGAACTCGATCTGTCGCTGCTGCCGGCGATCAAGGTCGCCGCCTTGGAGGCCTTCGACTGGCCGGGGGCGAAGATCACCTATATCGAGGCCGACAAGCCGACCGACCGGCCGGGCCTGCCGCAATTGATCTGGAGCATCGACCTGACCCAGACCAATGGCGAAAAGGGCAAGGTGCTGCTCGATGCGACGGCCAAGGTGCTGGACGTCGAATTGCCCGAAAGCCGCCTCGCCGCGATATCCGAGCCGTGGCTGGCGCCGGTGACGGTGGCGAGGACGCTGCAGCGGCTTCAAACCGCTTTCGGGCCCGACGCGAAGTTCGGCGAAATCCTGCTCAATGACACGCAGGGCAGCGTGCTGGTCGAAGACCCGCAGGCGCCTGGTACCATGGCGAGCTTCATCGTCGATCCACAGTCGATCCGGCGCTTCGGCACGCCCATGCCCTGGGAGGCGGAGCTCGATCCGGCCCGCACCTTCACCATCGCCGATCTCGGCACGCTCGATGAGGCACGGCTGGAAAAACTCGCCGGCCAGACGCTGGCGCGCATGAACCGCTCCGACGTCGCCGTCTTCCGCTACACCTTCACGCGCAGCGCGCTGATCATGAACCCGGAGGACGGGCGCCTGCTGCTCGAAATCCGCGCCGGCAAGGACGATGGCTGGATCAGCGGCTGGGTGACCTGGGATCTCGCCGGCAACGAAGCGGACGTGATGCTGCCCTGAACCCTGACGCCGGGTGGCAGGGAGTGCCGGTAACGTCGCCTTTCAACGACGATTGGAAGGATAAGTCGCATGGCCGAAGCGCGCGCGACCCGCAGGGAATGGATCGGCCTCGCAGTGATTGCGCTGCCCTGCATTCTCTATTCGATGGACCTGACGGTCCTCAACCTCGCGGTACCGTCGCTGATCGCGGCGCTCAATCCGAGTGCGGCGCAGCTGCTGTGGATCGTCGACATCTACGGCTTCTTCGTCGCCGGTTCGCTCCTCACCATGGGGACGCTGGGCGACCGCATCGGCCGCCGCAAGCTCCTGCTGATCGGCGCCGTTGCGTTCGGCATCACCTCGCTGCTGGCCGCTTTCGCCCCGACCGCCGAGACGCTGATCCTTGCCCGCGCCCTGCTCGGTATTGCCGGCGCGACGCTGGCGCCTTCGACCCTCTCGCTCATCACCAACATGTTCCGCGATGATCGCGAGCGCACCGTGGCAATCAGCGTCTGGGTCGCGAGCTTCTCGCTTGGTGGCGCTCTCGGCCCGGTCGTTGGCGGCATCCTGCTGCAGTATTTCTGGTGGGGCTCGGTGTTCCTGATCGCCATGCCGGTGATGCTGGTACTGCTGGCTGTCGGCCCCTGGCTCCTGCCCGAGTACCGGAACCCGGCGGCGGGACGGCTGGACCTGCTGAGCGCCGGCCTCTCCACCGTGGCCGTGCTCGCCGTCATCTACGGCATCAAGAGCTTCGCCGAAGGCGGCGACCTGCCGGGCTGGGGCGGACCGATCCTTGCCGGCCTCGTCGTCGGCGCGCTGTTCATCCGCCGCCAGCTGCGCCTTGCCGATCCGCTGCTCGATCTCAGCCTGTTCCGCCGGCCGGCCTTCGCCTCGGCGCTGGGCATCAACATTGTCGGCTTCTTTTCCATCTTCGGCATGTTCCTGATCCTTGCCCAGTACCTGCAGATCGTCCTCGGGCTGGGCCCGTTCGAGGCTGGACTCTGGGGTGTGCCGCAAGGCCTGGGCTTCGTGATCGGCTCGTTGCTGACGCCGCGATTGCTGACCCTGATGCGCCCGCCGGTCCTCCTCGCGACCGGCTTTGCGGTGGCGGGGCTGGCGCTCGCTGTCGTCGGCTATGCGGCCGGCCAGCGCGACCTGATCCTCCTGACTGCGGCCTATGGGGTGATGTCGCTTGCCCTGGCGCCGGTGCCGACCATTGCAGCGAGCCTCGTCGTCTCGGCGGCGCCGCCGGAGCATGCCGGCGCCGCCTCTGCCCTCAACGAGACCAGTTCGGAGTTTGGCGGCGCACTGGGAATTGCGCTCCTGGGCGCGATCCTGACCGCACTCTACCGCACCGGACTGGGTGGCAGCCTGCCGCCCGACCTGCCGGCCGAAGCCGTGGCCATGGCGCTGCGCGGCATTGGCGGCGCGCACGCGGCCGCCGAGACCACGCCGGCTGCTGCGACCGTGCTGATGGCGGCCGCGAGCACGGCCTATGTCGAGGCAATGCTGGCAACGCTGCTCGTTACCGCCGCGATCCTGCTCGCCGCGGCGCTGCTATCGGTGCTGGCCTTCCGGAGCGTCAGGACGGCAGAGGCATAAGAAAAGGCCCGGGATCGCTCCCGGGCCTTCGCAGTCTTGCTGGAAGGTGCCGATTATTCGGCGGCGTCTTCCTTGGCCTTTTCCTTGCCGGTCTCCTGGTCGACGATCTTCATCGACAGCTTGACCTTGCCGCGCTCGTCGAAGCCGAGGAGCTTGACCCAGACCTTGTCGCCTTCCTTGACGACGTCGGTGGTCTTGCCCACGCGCTGCTCGGCGAGCTGCGAAATGTGGACGAGGCCGTCCTTGGCGCCGAAGAAGTTCACGAACGCGCCGAAATCGGCGGTCTTGACCACGGTGCCCTGGTAGATGGCGCCGACTTCAGGCTCATCGGTGATGCCCTTGATCCACTTGATCGCGGCATCGATCGAAGCGCCGTCCGAGGACGAGACCTTAACGGTGCCGTCGTCCTGGATGTCGATCTTGGCGCCGGTCTTCTCGACGATCTCGCGGATCACCTTGCCGCCGGTGCCGATCACTTCGCGGATCTTGTCGGTCGGGATGGTGATGGTCTCGATGCGTGGGGCGAACTCGCCCACGCTCGAACGGGAGGTGTCGAGCGCCTTGGCCATCTCGCCCAGGATGTGCTCGCGACCGCCCTTGGCCTGGCCGAGCGCGACCTTCATGATCTCCTCGGTGATGCCGGCGATCTTGATGTCCATCTGAAGCGAGGTGACGCCGTCGGCGGTGCCCGCAACCTTGAAGTCCATGTCGCCAAGGTGATCTTCGTCACCCAGGATGTCCGAGAGCACCGCATAGCGGTCGCCTTCGAGGATGAGGCCCATCGCGATACCCGCCACCGGCTTCTTCATCGGCACGCCCGCATCCATCAGCGCCAGCGAAGTGCCGCACACGGTCGCCATCGAGGACGAGCCGTTCGACTCGGTGATCTCGGAGACAACGCGGATGGTGTAGGGGAACTCTTCCGACTTGGGGCGGATGGGGTTGATCGCGCGCCAGGCGAGCTTGCCGTGGCCGATTTCACGACGACCGGGCGAGCCCATGCGACCGGCTTCACCGACCGAGTAGGGCGGGAAGTTGTAGTGCAGCATGAAGTTCACCTTGCCGGTGCCTTCGAGGCTGTCGACGAACTGCTCGTCGTCGCCGGTGCCGAGGGTCGCGACCACGAGGGCCTGCGTCTCGCCGCGGGTGAACAGGGCCGAGCCGTGGGTGCGCGGCAACACGCCGACTTCCGCGACGATCGGGCGGACGGTGACGAGGTCACGGCCGTCGATACGGGTCTTGGTGTCGAGGATGTTCCAGCGGACGATCTTGGCCTGGAGGTTGTGGACGACTTCGCCCAGGTCCTCGGCCGACACGGTACCGGCTTCGATCTGGCCGGCGAAGTGTTCCTTCACCTTGGCGTTCGCCGCATCGACCGCGGCATAGCGCTGGGCCTTGTCGGTGATCTTGTAGGCAGCGCGCAGGTCCGCCTCGGCCACGGCCAGGACGTCCTTTTCCAGCGCCGAATAGTCGGGAGCGGTGAAGTCGCGCGGCTCCTTGGCGGCCATCTCGGCAAGCTTGATGATCGCTTCGATGACCTTGCGGCCCTGCTCGTGACCGAACATCACGGCGCCGAGCATCACTTCTTCCGACAGCTCCTGGGCTTCGGACTCGACCATCAGCACGGCGTCGTAGGTGCCGGCCATGACGAGATCGAGCTTGCTGTCAGCGCGCTTGTCGACGGCGAGGTTGAGGACGTATTCGCCATCGACATAGCCGACGCGGGCTGCGCCGATCGGGCCCATGAACGGCACGCCGGAAATGGTCAGCGCCGCCGAGGTCGCGACCATGGCGAGCACGTCCGGGTTGTTCTCCATGTCATGCTGGAGAACGGTGACGATGACCTGCGTCTCGTTCTTGTAGCCATCGGGGAAGAGCGGGCGGATCGGACGGTCGATCAGGCGCGAGACCAGCGTCTCGTTCTCGGTCGGGCGGCCTTCGCGCTTGAAGTAGCCGCCCGGGATCTTGCCGGCGGCGAAGTACTTTTCCTGGTAGTTGACGGTCAGCGGGAAGAAGTCCTGGCCCGGCTTCGGCTTCTTGGCCGAAACGACGGTGGCGAGGACCACGGTCTCGCCGAGCGTAGCGAGCACGGCGCCGTCGGCCTGGCGGGCGATCTTGCCGGTCTCGAGGGTGAGCGGCTGGCCGCCCCAGTTGAGCTCGACTTTGTGGTGATCGAATTTGATGGGCATAATGCCTCGTCTTTCCATTCTGCCGGAATGAGCGGGAACGCGGGGGCGTAGCCACCCCGCGAACTCATCCGGTGTGCCAGCCGACAGAGCACCCCATGTGCTGCCTCGGCCCAAAATCGGCACGGTTTCCGCGCTGACGGGCGGAACATGGACAAGACGATGAGCCGCTCATTTCCATTCTCAGTGGTCGCTCGTTCGAACCGCAAAAGTCTGCAACTTTTGCTGAACAAGCTGCTGAAACCGGTGCCTTGCACCCGTGAGCGGCCGATGATCTCGCCATGCTCCGCGTAGTTTGTCAGCCTACGCATCTAGTCATGGTGCCGGCCATTCCGCCGGAAAGGATCGCGGGGCGTACCCCGCGACCAAGTCGTTTATCTGGTCGCTTGCTCGAACCGGAAAACCGTTTCCACTTCTCCTGAGCAAGCTCCGTAGCCCGAGCCTTAGCGGCGCAGGCCGAGACGCTCGATGAGCGCCTTGTAGCGCGCATCGTCGGTCTTCTTGACGTAGTCGAGGAGACGACGGCGCGTCGAAACCATCTTCAACAGGCCACGGCGGGAATGGTTGTCCTTGCTGTGGGTCTTGAAGTGTTCGGTGAGGTTGGCAATACGCTCGGAGAGGATCGCGACCTGGACTTCCGGCGAGCCGGTGTCGTCCTTCTTGGTGGCGAAATCCTTGATGAGCTCAGTCTTCCGCTCTGCGGTAACCGACATCGGAATGGTCCTTTCAATTGAGGATCAACGGGACGCTGCCACCCGGGATGTCGTCCAGGTGGAGCCATGAGAGTTGCCGGCAAGCCGGGAACTTGGCGCGCTCTATAGGGGAAACGGGTCCAGAACGCCAGTTATTTGTCGGGCGCGCTGCTGTCGGAGTTCAGCGTCTCTGTCGGATCGAGCGAGTTCAGCGGGATGGTGAACCGCCAGGTCAGTCCGCGCTCATGCACTTCGCGCTTCACCTCGGCATGGAGCGAGCGCCCGACCATGTTCTCCAGCACGGTTGTTCCGAAGCCGCGACGCGGGGCGGCCTCGACCGGAGCACTGCCATCCTCGTGCCAGGTGAAGGACACTGCGTCGCCCTTACGTTCCCATGTTACCCTGAGCTGGCCGCCATCCCTGGCGAAGGCGCCGTACTTCACCGCATTGGTGGCGAGTTCGTGTGCGGCCATGCCCAGGATCTGCGCGGCCTGCGCATTGATCCGCAGGGTTGGCCCCTCGACCACCACCTGCCGCCCATCGACCGGGCAGAACGGATCGATCTGGCCAACCAGCAATTCCCGGAGGTCCACCCCGGCGACGCCGTGTGCGAGCAGCAGGTCGGTGGAGCGTGCGAGCCCGAAGATGCGCCGCTCGAAACCCTGCACGAACTCCGGTACCGTCGCAGCGCTGCGCGCCGTCTGCTTGGCCATGGCGGCGATGACGGTCATCTGGTTCTTGGACCGGTGCGCAAGCTCACGCATCAGGAAGCGCACTTCGGTTTCGGCGCCCTGCCTTCGCCGCGAGGCATCGCCCAGTGCGGTCGAAACCGTCTCGATCTCGGTGATCGGGAATGGCCGGGCCTCCACGGGCTCGCCCGCGCCGAGCCGTTTGGCATCGGCCTCCAGCCCATGCACGGAGCGCCCGATCTGGAGGCTCACCGCGTAGACCACCAGCACCACCAGGGCCGCGAGGAGAACGCCACCGGCGAGGAGCGACCAGAAGGCATCGGCCAGCGGGCGGTTCACCACATCCTCGTCGGCCCAGGCCACCAGCGACCAGCCGGTGACGATGGACTGCTGGGTGGCGACGACGATATCGCCCTGCGGTCGCGACACAGTGCGCCAGCCGGCCGCCGATCCGAGTTCGCTGGCCGGCAGGAGGTCGAATGTGGTGCCGGTGCTGCCGGCATCGCCCGAGGCGGCGATGATGACCGCCTTGCGGTCGACCAGCGCGACGTTCCAGCCATCCGGCATGCGGCTCGCCAGCAGCGCCAGTGCCATCTGGCTCGCGGGCCGGCTGAACGCGAGGGCGATCGACTCCCCGTCCGCCTGGATGGGCAGGACGATGTTGACGACCCAGTTGTTGGAAACGCGCCCGACAAAGGCGTCGGAGATCGCGACCTCCCCGGTACTGAAGGCCCGCTCGGCCGTCTCGATGTCGCCGGTGGTCACGGTGCGCTGCTCGCTCATGGGCAGGCGCGTAGTGAGGTCCGACGTCATGTCGGGATGGATCAGATAGACGGTGGCGCCGGTATTCGCGAGCGCCTCGGTGACGCGCGCGTGGAACTCGGGGTAATCCGCCGGGGTCAGCGGCGGGGTGGTGGCGAGCAGGCGCAGCGTGGTGATGTTGGCATTGATCTCGCGATCGACCGTCTGGACGATGGCGCGTGCGTTGCCGGTGATCAGCGTCTCGACGACGCGCTCCTGCGCTTCGTTGTTGCGCTGCAGGAGGACCGCGGAGAACACGAAAGCCGGTACCAGCGCCACCAACGCCAGTACGAAAAGATACACCGCTATCGGGCGGGATCGTGGGACGCGCCGACGCACTACCGCGCCGCTCTCCACGGGGGCAGTCCCGTCAGCCATCAACGCATACGGCAGGCATGACCCAGCCCCTGTTACTCCTGAACGTCTTCCAACGCACTGGTATGGTTTTGGTTGCAGGGGTCTGCAGATTTATTGTGCGAGGACGCGAGACGGCTTGAACTGGCCATATTCGACCCGGCCGAGCGCCACCGCGGCCCCCGCAGAACTGGCCCAGCATGCCTCGAGCTCGACCGGCGCTCCGGCCCCGGTGAGCAGTACAGGATTGCCGTGGCGGACGGTGGTCACCTGGTCCGGCGTGAGCCGGATCTCGGCGAGCCCGACCAGCCCGGCGGCCACCGGACGCAGCAGCCCATCGCGGTTCAACGCCGCTTCCAGTGTCGCGATGTCGATGGCCATCGCCTCGGCAAATGGGCCGACGGCCGTGCGGCGGAGTGCGATGACGTGGCCGAATGTGTCGAGCTGGCGGGCGAGGTCGCGGGCCAGCGAGCGCACATAGGTGCCTTTTTCGCAGGTCATCTCCAGCGACGCGGTACCGTCGGTGGTCTCGACCAGCTGCAGGTCGTCGATATAGACCGGCCGCGGCGCGAGCTCGACGGTCTCGCCGGCACGGGCAAGGTCATAGGCGCGTTCGCCGTCGATCTTGATCGCCGAGTAGGCGGGCGGCGCCTGCATGATCTCGCCGGTAAAGCCGGGCAGCGCCGCGAGGATGGCGTCGCGGGTAGGGCGGACCGGCGAGCGGTTGGAAACTTCGCCCTCGGTGTCGTCCGTGGTGGTCTCCTCGCCCCACTTGATGGTGAAGCGATAGACCTTCTGGCCGTCCTGCATCACCGGCACGGTCTTGGTCGCTTCGCCCAGCGCTATCGGCAGGATGCCGGTCGCCAGCGGATCGAGCGTTCCGGCATGCCCGGCCTTCTTCGCCCCGAACAGCCAGCGCACCTTTCCGACCGCCTGGGTGGACGTCATGTCGTACGGCTTGTCGAGAACGATCCAACCCGAAACGTCCCGTTTCAGTCTCTTTTCGCTCACGGGCCGCACCGCCTTTCGGCTAGCCGCCGAACGGCTGGCCCTCCGCGGGGGCGGCCCACGGCCGGGGTCCTCGCTTCGCTCGTCCGATCGTCGCGCTTTTGGGATTTGGTCTGGGACATTTGTAGGCACTTTCTGGCCAAACGCACCGGCTGTCATCCCTGCGCAGGCAGGGATCCATGTTGCAGCCTGCGCTGGTGGAGAATTGGATCCCTGCCTTCGCAGGGACGACACCTTGTGGGTGGGCGAGGTTGTGCCACCCAGGCAAGTCCTATTCCTCGTCGTCGTCCTTGTGCAGGTCGCGCTGCACGCGGTCGGAGCGGAGCAGGGCGTCGATCTTGCCGAACTCGTCGAACGTGTTGTCGACGTAAAAGCGGAGGTCCGGCGCGAACTTGAGGTCGAGCTCTGGGGCGATGCGGCCGCGGATGAAGCGATGGTGCCGGTTCAGCGCCTCGACCACTTGCTCGGCGCGCTCGCCGCCGAGCGGCATGACATAGGCATTGGCCAGCTTCAGGTCCGGCGTCATCCGCACTTCCGGCACGGTGATGACCTTGCCCTCGAGCAGCGGATCCTCGATCTCGCCGCGCGAAAACACCTGCGCCAGCGCGTGGCGCACGAGTTCGCCGACGCGCAGCATGCGCTGCGAAGGGCCGGTCGGCTTGTGATTGTCGCGTTTCATCACGCCGAGTTAGGCCGTTGGCTGGCCGCCGTCAACTTCTGCGCTTGGAGGCGATCAACCGCTCGAACCCGTCGAGCAGCAGGTCGAGCCCGAAGGCGAAGGCCCGATCCGGGTCGCCGGCGCCATAGAGCTCGCCGACGATCGGTCCAACCCGGCTTGCCACCGGGTAGGGCGTGTAGTCGAGCTTTTCGAGCCCCGGACTGACGCGGTGCCACCATTCGTCGTCTGTCATGCCGGACAGCTTCTTGACCATCTCGGCCCGCGCCGCATCGCGAACTGCCCCATGGACATAGTTGGAGAGTGCAGTGAGCGACTGGTCCATCTCGATCGCGTCGAGGCCAAGATTGTCGAAGGCACTGAGCGCCATGTCGTAGGCCGCCATGGTGTTGGGCCCCAGCACCGGGCGGTGGGTGGCGAGTTCGAACACCCAGGGATGATCGAGATAGAACTGCCGATAGCCCTGCGCGATCAGCGTGACATTGGCGCGCCACTGCAGTGGATCGAACACCGGCTTCTCGCCGATATCGGCCGCCGCATCGAGCATCAGGTCGAGCAGCTCGGCCTTGCCCGGCACGTGGGTGTAGAACGACATCGGCGAGATGCCGACGGCTTCGGCGACCCGGCGGGTAGAGACGGCCGCCAGCCCCTCGGCGTCGGCGATGGCAATGGCCGCCGCCACGATATCGGGCAGCGCCACTTTCGGCCGCGGGCCGCGCCGCGGTGGCGCCTTGCCGCTCCACAGCAGCTCCAGCGTGCGGAGCGGATCGCCGCGCCCCGAAATCTCGTCGGCCATCGGGCCTCCCGAAAATAACTCTTTACACTGTACAAGATTGGTCCTAGATCAAACCCTGTACACTGCACACACTTAACGCCAGCTCGCGGAAATGTCGAGCCGGGTTGTCGAAACCAAGCCTGCTGACACGACATGTCAGTGGGGTCGGTTAGCTGTTGCTCACTGGAGCCGAACGGAGGGACGAAATGATCCATGCCCGCGGACTGAAGCGGAGTTTCAAGAGCAAGACCGAGACGGTGGAGGCGGTGCGCGGCCTCGACCTCGATGTTGCCGAAGGCGAGCTCGTCGCCTTCCTCGGCCCCAATGGCGCCGGCAAGTCCACCTCGGTGCGGATGCTTACGACACTCCTGCCGCCCACGGCGGGCGAAGCGAGCGTCGGCGGCTTCGATGTCCTGCGCGAGGCGACGTCGGTGCGCCGCCACATCGGCTATGTCGGCCAGGGTGCGGGCGCCGGCAACTACAACAGGCTGCGCGACGAGTTGATCACACAAGGCGCAGCGCAGCAGATGCGCAAGGCTGATGCGGCGCGTCGTGCCGACGAGCTGATCGGCATGCTGGAGCTCACCGGGCTCGAGGCGCGCACCGGCATGAGCCTCTCGGGCGGGCAGAAGCGCCGGCTCGATGTGGCGCTGGGGCTGATGCACAGCCCGAAAGTGCTGTTTCTCGACGAACCCTCGACCGGGCTCGATCCGCACAGCCGCGCAAACCTCTGGGAGCACATCCTCAAGCTCAGGAAAGCCACCGGGATGACGGTGTTCCTGACCACGCACTATCTCGACGAGGCCGACAACATGGCCGAGCGGGTGATGATCATGGACAATGGCCAGGTCATCGCCAACGACACGCCGGAGCGGCTGAAGGCGAACCTCGCTGGTGACCGGATCACGGTGGATGCCGACGATGCGGCGCTTGCGGCCGAAGTCGCCGCGAACCTCCCCGAGGCGCGCGAGATTTCTCGCGATGGCGCGCGGGTGGGCGTGACGGTGAAGGGCGGCGAAGCCGTGCTGCCCGAGTTCATCCGGGCGCTCGATGCGCGCGGCGCAAAGGTGCTGGCGGCGAATGTCCGGCGACCGACGCTGGACGACGTGTTTCTCGGGCTGACCGGCCGCTCGCTGCGGGAGACGCCGCAATGAGGGGGCCATTTGCACCGATACGGGGGCGGGCGCGGGCTGTCGCTCCTCGCTCCGCTCGGACCGCGCAACCTGCGGTTGCGGTACCCCTCATCCGGCGCTTCGCGCCACCTTCTCCCTCAAGGGGAGAAGGAAAGGGGTGGGCGTGGGCGGCGCCGTTTTTTCCCTCTCCCCTTGAGGGAGAGAGTGCCTCGCGGAGCGAGGCGGGTGAGGGGAAGTTCAAGCTGGAGATCCAATCATGAGTTTCGTTCGGGACGTTGCGACCTCGTTCGGTCGCGAAATGAAGCCGACCTTGGCCGATCCGTCATGGATGGCCTTCGGCCTCGTGCAGCCGATCCTCTATCTCGCCTTCTTCGTGCCGCTGCTCGATGTCGGCGGCTCGACCGGAGCGGCGCTGCAATGGTTCGTGCCGGGGATGATCGTCATGCTTACCCTGTTCGGCACCGCCATGGTCGGCTGGAGCCTGACCGAGGAGCTGATGAGCGGGGTGCTGGAGCGCTTCCTCGCCACCCCGATGAGCCGGCCGGCGATCATCTTCGGCCGCTCGCTGAAGGAAATGTTCCCGCTCGCCCTGCAAGCGCTGGCGCTGATCCTTCTCGCCTGGCCGTTCGGGCTGCAGCTTCATCCGCTGCAGATGCTGTTCGGGTTGGCCTTGCTTGCCCTGTTCGGGGCCGGGGTTGCGGCGCTCTCCTATGCGCTGGCCATCGCGGCGCGGCACAATACCTCGCTGTTCTACATGGTGAGCCAGTCGGTGGCGCTGCCGCTGATGCTGCTCGGAGGCGTGCTGCTGCCGATCGAGAACGGGCCCGGCTGGCTCTATGTCGCGAGCCGCTTCAACCCGCTGACCTATCTGGTCGAAGCCGAGCGTGCCCTGTTCGCCGGCGACTTGCTGTCGCTGACCGTGCTCTGGGGCGTGCTGGTGGCGGCGATTGTCGCACTGGTCGGACTGACGATCGGGGCGCGGGCGATACGGAAGGCGAGTTTGTAAGCCGGTGGGTGGGAGAGTCTTGACCCTCCCTCCAAACCTCTATATTCAACCAATCGGTAAAATAAGGACGCAGCTTATGTCGGTTTACGGTTCGATCAAGATCCGCGGGGCGCGGGAGAACAATCTCAAGAACGTCTCGCTCGATATTCCGAAGCGGAAGATCACCGTGTTCACCGGCGTGTCCGGCTCGGGTAAATCCTCGCTCGTCTTCGGCACCATCGCGGCCGAGAGCCAGCGGCTGATCAACGAGACTTATCCGGCCTTCGTGCAGCAGTTCATGCCGCATTACGGGCAACCAGATGCGGACGAACTCGAGAATATCTCGGCCGCGATCATCGTCGATCAGCAGCGCCTGGGCGGCAATTCGCGCTCGACCGTCGCGACGGTGACCGACGCCGCGCAGATGTTGCGGGTGATCTTCTCGCGGCTGGCGGAGCCCAAACTTGGGTATCCCGGCCTCTATTCCTACAACGACCCGCGCGGCATGTGCCCCGATTGCGAGGGCATCGGCATGGTCGCCGCCATGGACATGAGCGCGGTGATCGATGAGACCAAGTCGCTCAACGAAGGTGCGTTGCTGCCCAAGGACTTTTCCCGCGACAGCTGGTGGTGGGAGATCTACGCCAATTCCGGCCTGTTCGATCTCGACAAGCCGATCGCCAAATACACCGCCGAGGAGCGCGAGAACCTGCTCCACCTCGACGATGGGCGCAAGATCAAGGTCGGCAAGATCGGGCTGACCTACGAGGGCATCGTCGCCAAGCTGAAGAAGGGGCTCGGCTCCAAGGACCCCGAAACACTGCAACCGCATGTGCGCCGGGAGTACGATTTGATCTTCACCCGCGCGGTTTGCACGGCCTGCCACGGCACGCGGCTCAACGCGGCGGCGCTCGGCAGCAAGGTCAACGGCAAGTCGATTGCCGAGTGCTCGGCAATGCAGGTGTCCGACCTTGCGCCATTCATCCGCGCGCTCGAGGCGCCATCGATGAAGCCGATGATCGAGGCCCTGGCCTCGCGGCTCGAGAACCTCGTGATCATCGGGCTCGGCTACCTGTCGCTCGATCGCGAGAGCTCGACCCTTTCGGGCGGTGAAAGCCAGCGCGTGAAGATGGTGCGGCACCTCGGCTCGTCGCTGACCGACATCACCTACGTGTTCGATGAGCCAAGCGTCGGGCTCCACCCGCACGATGTCGGCCGGCTCGCCGGGCTCATGCAGCAGCTGCGCGACAAGGGCAACACGGTGCTGATCGTCGAGCACAAGCCCGACATGATCGCCATCGCCGACCATGTGGTGGACATGGGTCCGCGCGCCGGATCGAAGGGCGGCGAGGTGGTCTACGAGGGTGACTATGCCGGGCTGCTGACAAGCGGCACGCTGACTGGCAGCCATATCGACAAGCACCAGCCGATCAAGGCCGACGGGCGGAAGCCGCGCGGGCAGTTGAAGATCGAGCACGCCAAAACCAACAATCTGCGCGATGTGTCGGTGAGCATTCCCGAGGGCGTGCTGACGGTGGTGACCGGCGTCGCGGGGGCGGGCAAGAGCTCGCTGATCCAGGCCAATCTGCCGAAGAACTACCCCGATACGGTGATCATCGACCAGAACCTGAGTCGCGGTTCGTCGCGCTCCAACACCGCGACCTATACCGGCATTCTCGACAACGTGCGCAAAGCCTTCGCCAAGGCGAACGGGGTCGAAGCCTCGTTGTTCTCGGCCAATTCCAAGGGCGCCTGCCCGGACTGCAAGGGGCTCGGCGTCACCTATACCGACCTCGCCCACATGGACCCGGTGGCGAGCGTCTGCGAGACCTGCGAGGGCAAGCGCTTCACCGAGGACGTGCTGCAGCACAAGCTGCGCGGCAAGGCCATCTCCGACGTCTACGAGATGAGCGTCACCGAGGCGGTGGCCTATTTCACCGAACCGGCCATCGCCAAGATTCTCCAGGGGCTGGAGGACGTGGGGCTCGGCTACCTGACGCTGGGCCAGCCGCTCTCGACCCTGTCGGGCGGCGAACGCCAGCGCCTGAAGCTCGCAGCCGAACTCGGCAAATCCGGCAATATCTACGTGCTCGACGAGCCGACCACCGGGCTCCACATGAACGACGTCGATACGCTGATCGGGCTCTTCGACCGGCTGGTCGATGCGGGGTCCACCGTGGTGGTGATCGAGCACAATCTCGATGTGATCAGCCGGGCCGACTGGGTCATCGACATGGGCCCGGGCGCCGGCAATGACGGCGGTGCCGTGGTGTTCGAGGGGACGCCGACCGGGCTGGTCGGCGCAAAGGGCAGCCTCACCGGCGCGGCGCTGAAGGCGCGGGGGTAGGGCGCAATGATAACCCATTCACCGGCTGTCACCCCTGCGAAGGCAGGGGTCCAACTCTCCGTTTGCGCCAGCTGAGGACTGGATCCCTGCCTTCGCAGGGATGACACCCTGCGGGCATGGAGAGCCTCGGATTCACACCCAAGCCTACCGATACCCCGCCGCCTGCAGCTCGAACAGTTCGGCATAGCGGCCGCCATTGACCATCAGCTCGGCATGCGTGCCCTGCTCTTCCACCTTTCCATCGGCAAGGACCACGATGCGGTCGGCCATGCGGACGGTGGAGAAGCGGTGCGAGATGAGGACGGCGGTCGTCCCCTCGGCGAGGTTCTTGAACCGGGTGAACACTTCCGCTTCGGCGCGGGCGTCGAGCGCCGCGGTGGGTTCGTCGAGAATGATGATCTCGGCATCGCGCATATAGGCGCGGGCGATGGCGAGCTTCTGCCATTCGCCGCCCGATAGGTCGTGCCCCTTGGCGAAGGTGCGGCCCAGCATCTGGTCGTATCCTTCGGGCAGGTTGCGGATCACCGGATCGGCAAGGCTCTGCTCGGCCGACGAGACGATGCGCTGGCGGTCGGACGCCGCCTCGATGCGGCCTACGCCGATGTTGTCGGCGGCGCTGAACGAGTAGCGCAGGAAGTCCTGAAAAATGGCGCCGATATGGGTGCGGAGGTCGGCGAGCGCGAAGTCGCGGATATCGGTGCCATCGATGGTGATCCGGCCCTCGTCGGCGTCGTAGAGCCGGGTGAGGAGCTTGACGATCGTAGTCTTGCCCGCCCCGTTCTCGCCGACCAGCGCCAGCGTTTCGCCGGCTGGGACGGTGAAACTCAGGTTGCGCACGGCCCAGCGCTCTGAGCCGGGATAGCGGAAGCCGACATTCTCGAAGACGATGCCCTGCTTCAGCGGGATCGGGAACGGCTTCGGGTTTGCCGGGTCGGTGATGCCGGGCTTGATCTCGAAGAAACTGAACAGGTCGTCGAGATACATCGACTGGCCAGCGATCGAGGTGAAACCGATGAGGATTTGCTGCAGGTACCCGTTCAGCTGGTTGAACGAGGTGGCGAGGAAGACGAGGTCGCCAATGGTGAAATCGCCGTGCAGCGTGCGCCAGACGATATAGGCGTAGGCCGCGTAGTAGCTGACGGTGGAGATGGCGGCGAGGCCGCCCGTCTGCAGTGCACGGCGGATCGAGAGCGCCTTGTTCTCCTCAAGGATGATCCGGCTCAGCTCCTTGAACCGGCCGCTGAGGAAATCGCCGAGCCCGAAGAGCTTTACTTCCTTGGCGCTGTCGGCGGCGGCACCGACCTGGCGCAGATATTCGAGCTGGCGCCGCTCAGGCGAGCGGTGGTGCGAGATCCAGTAGGCGAGGCGGTTGAACTTGAACTCGCCCCACACGGCCGGGATCAGCGCCACCGCAAGCAGCAGGATCAGGAGCGGAGCGTAGAAGAAGAGGCCGGCGGCGAGCGCCACGGCGGTGATCATCGCCTGCACCTGGCCGAACACTTCGCTGAGCACGGTCGAGCGGGCGGCCGCCTGGCGGCGGGCGCGCTCGAGGCTGTCCTGGTACTCGGACTGCTCGAAATGCTTAAGGTCAAGCTTTGCGGCGTGCTGCATTAGTTCGAGGCTGACCGCGTTCGAGTGCGCCTCGCCCAGGATATTGTCGATGACGTTGATGGCGCGGTTGAACACGTCGCGCGCAAACACGACGACGAATTCGCCCCCGAGCAGCAGGAACAGGGTGTTGAGCCGGCCGCTCTCGAGCCAGTCGGCGAGCTCCGGTCCGGGAATACCCAGCCCGGTCTGGCGCACCACTTCGTCGATGATGAGTTTTGTAAACAGCAGCACCAGCGGCGGCTGGATGGCAACGACGATGCGGAGGACAATCGAGGCCGAAAGCAGCCACGGGCTCGTCCGCCACATCTGCGCGAAGAGCCGGCCAAGATGCCGGAAGGTTTTCAGCCGCTCGCCCTTGTCGAAAGGCAGGCTATCGGGAATGTCGGCGCCGAAGCGTCCGCCGCGTCCAACGCCACGGGCCATCGCATTGCTCCACAAAACAAAAGCCCGGGGCAATGCCCGGGCTGGGTATCAACATAGGTCCGATTCGGACTTTTTCCAGAGCCTCGCTTCGCGTGGTGACTCATGCGGCCGAGTCTTGTGATAGCCGGTCGATGTCCCGCGCAAATGCCGCCATCTCTTGTGCGTCCTCGAAGGCGCTAAGCGGGATGATCACGACTTGTGGTGGCGCATTGATGAAGACGTGCGTCGCCGTAGCGTTCACCGCAGCGACAGTCTCCCAGGCGATGAAGCCGCGGCTTCCGGCCGTGTCGATGGCGAGGTGGTCGCCCCATCGTTCGACCACCATGGTGACGGGTGCGGGCACACGGCGGCGAGCCCTGGCGTGTCTGGCCAGCGTCATTGCCAGCGTCGCAACGGCGTAGGCGACCCCGACAAGCGCTAGGCCGATCACCCAGAAGCGCCAGCCGCCCTCGGGCCCGACCCACTCATGCGGGAGGAAGGCGACGACCCCACCCATGCCGGCGAGCCACAGCAGCAGTGCCCATTTGCGCCAGCCGATCATTTCGCGCGGCAGCGTTTCGTAGGCCAAGGCGTCGGCGGGAGTGAGCGTGTAGCTCAACGTCAGGAGCGGTTCGGTCGTCATCAACAAAAGCCGAGGGCGCGGATGGTGTCCGCGCCCTCGGAGAATTCTGCCCAATGAGCGGTTACAGCGTGCGCGTAACCTGCTCGACGCGGAAGCATTCGATCACGTCGCCGGCGCGGATGTCTTCGTAGTTTTCGAAGGCCATGCCGCATTCCTGGCCGACCGGGACTTCCTTCACTTCGTCCTTGAAGCGCTTGAGCGTCTTCAGCTTGCCTTCGTGGATCACGACGTTGTCGCGGAGGAGGCGCACGCCGGCGCCACGTTCCACGATGCCTTCGGTGACACGGCAGCCCGCGACCTTGCCGACCTTGGAAATGTTGAACACTTCCAGGATCTCGGCGTAGCCGATGAAGGTCTCGCGGCGTTCCGGCTTGAGCAGGCCCGACATCGCCGCCTTCACGTCATCCACGAGGTCGTAGATGATGTTGTAGTAGCGGATTTCGATGCCGTCGCGGGTCGCGAGGTCGTTGGCCTGCTTGTTGGCGCGGACGTTGAAGCCGATGATGATGGCGTTCGAAGCCGAAGCCAGCGTCACGTCGGATTCGGTGATGCCGCCGACGCCGCTCATCAGGATCTGCGCCGACACTTCGTCGGTCGAGAGCTTGTTGAGCGAAGCGTTGATCGCTTCGACCGAGCCCTGCACGTCGCCCTTGATGATCAGCGGGAACTTGGCAACGCCCGAGGCCTTGAGCTGATTCATCATCTGCTCGAGGCTGGTGGCGCCGCCGCCTGCCGTCTTCTCGCGGATGGCGCGCTGGCGATAGTCGGTGACTTCACGCGCACGGGCTTCGGTCTCGACCACCGAGAAGCGGTCGCCCGCGCTCGGAACGCCGGTAAAGCCCAGCACCTCGACCGGCACGGACGGGCCGGCTTCCTTGACCTGCTCGCCCTTGTCGTTGATCAGGGCGCGAACGCGAGCGAACTCGGTACCGGCGACGAGGATGTCGCCGACGCGCAGCGTACCGCGCTGGACGAGAACGGTCGCCACGGCGCCGCGGCCCTTGTCGAGCTTGGCTTCGATGACGAGACCCTCGGCGCGCCCATCGCGGGCCACCTTGAGCTCGAGCACTTCGGCCTGCAGCAGGATTGTTTCGAGCAGCTTGTCGAGGCCGGCCTTGGTGACGGCCGATACTTCCACGTCCAGCACGTCGCCGCCCATCGATTCGACGAACACTTCGTGCTGCAAGAGCTCGGTACGGACGCGCTGCGGATTGGCCGACGGCTTGTCCATCTTGTTGATGGCCACGATGATCGGAACCCCGGCCGCCTTGGCGTGCTTGATGGATTCGATCGTCTGCGGCATCACGCCGTCGTCGGCCGCGACCACCAGTACCGCGATATCGGTCGCCTGCGCGCCACGAGCACGCATGGCGGTGAACGCCTCGTGGCCCGGGGTGTCGAGGAAGGTGATCTTCTGGCCGTTCACTTCGACCTGATAGGCGCCGATGTGCTGGGTGATGCCACCGGCTTCACCCGAAACCACGTTGGTCTGGCGGATCGCGTCGAGCAGCGAGGTCTTGCCGTGGTCGACGTGGCCCATGATGGTCACGACCGGCGCACGGGTGGTCAGGTCCTCGGCCTTGTCGTCGGCCGGGATGTCGTAGAGGCCTTCTTCGACGTCGGCGTCACTGACGCGCTTGACCGTATGGCCGAGCTCGGTGGCGATCAGTTCGGCGGTGTCGGCATCCAGAATGTCGGTGATCTTCACCATCTGGCCCTGGGCCATCAGGATCTTGATCACGTCCACGGCGCGTTCGGCCATGCGGTTGGCCAGTTCCTGGACGGTGATCGCCTCGGGAATGGTCACTTCACGCGAAAGCTTCGGCGCGGCCTGGACGTTGCGGCCCATCTTCTTGTCGCGACGGCGGCGCATGGCGGCCAGCGACGGCCCCTTGTCGCGATCGGACTCGGTGGTGGCGCTCGAGAGCGTCAGCCGCGAACGGGCGAAGGCTTCCTCGCCGGCGCGACGAGTCGGCCGCTCGGGCGTGGCTGCCGTGCGGGCAGCACCGCCGCGGCGGGCATTCTCGAGCTCGTTGGCGCTGACCAGCGGACGGGCCGACGGCGCCGTGCGGGTCTTGCGGCCATCGGCCTCGGACGGCGGGGCCGGCGGAATGTTGGAGCCGGGGGCCGGTGCGGACGGACGGCGGGCCGGAGCCCGTTCAGCAGCGCGCGCGGCCGGCGAAACGCGCGGCTCGCGCGAAACGGTCGAGACCTCGGCGACTTCGGCCAGGGCCTTCTCGGCCTCGATGGCGCGATTGCGCTCGTCCTCGGCGCGCTGGGCTTCCTCGCGGAGCGCGCGGCGGCGGGCATCTTCTTCGTTCCGACGAGCTTCCTCGGCGCGTGCGCGTGCCTCATCCTCGGCCTGGCGGCCGGCAGCTTCGCGCAGGGCACGAGCACGGGCATCGGCTTCGGTGGCCGAGAGGCCGGCCGGACGCCCGCCGGGCGGGCCCGAGCGCAGCGGCGGACGCGAACCGCCACGGTTGTCATAGTTGGGACGACCGGCCTGCGGCTGGCCACCCTGCGGGCGACCGCCCTGGGGTGCACCACCCTGCGGGCGGTTCTGGCCGCCGGTGGGGGCGGTGCCGTTGTTCTGCGGCGGGCGCGCCGGCGAGCCGCCCGTATTGCCATGCGGCACATGCGGGGGCGATCCGGCCGGGACGAACCGGGTGCGCTTCTCGACGACCACGGTCCGGGACGAACGCGCCATGTTGGGGCGGTTCCCGAGGCTGGGAGCTCCCTTCAAGGACAGCGTCTTCTTGCCGCCGGCACCAGAGTCTTCGCGCTTGTCGTCGTTATCAGCCATGTACTCGCGTCTTTTCCTTCACGAAACGAGCCCGCGAAAGTGCGTCGCCGCACTCTCCGGACACGTCCGATTTCCGGGCTCAAGGGGCGGCGTAGCGCTGCCGCGCCGCTCAGATAACCCATTTAGTTGGCAATGTAACGGGCCAGTCTTTCCGCCCGTTGCACTGCCGCCTGGGCTGCGCCCCCTTTTGTGAGCGCAGCATGTATCACATTTTCGATCCCGAGTGCCAAACCCATTTGGCCCGAATCGAGCAATTCGAAATGCGCGGTTTCCGAGGGGTTGAGACCCATCTCTTCGGCCGCTTTGGTATAGCCCCTGAGCGAGCCCAGAAGCTTGTTTCGTCCGTCCTCGGCCGCGTCCGTCGCGGTGAGGAGCGCCAGCACCTCGCCCGCTTCGATGGCGGACTTGACCTTGCCTGCCCCGGTCGTCAGCTGCCCGGCCTTCTTGGCCAGCGACAGCGCCGACAGGAACCGCTCGGTCAACCGGCGGCGGGTGAGCCCGCTGAGGTCGTCCGGCACCTTCACCTCGGCCTTGAGGCTCTTGGCGAAGGCCTTCTTCTTCTGCGCCTCGGCAACGGCTTTCGCCCCGAGGCTGATCCAGACGCCCCGGCCTTCGGCCTTGCCGTCCGTATCGGGCACGATCTCGCCGTCGGGTGAGACGACGAACCGGATCAGGTCGGCAATGGGCTTCACCTCACGGGTGAGGGCACATTGCCGCTCGGTTTCTTCGCGGCTGGGCACCACGTAGACGCCCGATTACGCGGGCGCCCCTTCTTCTTCGACGATCTCTTCGGCCGGCACGAGGTCGGCCTCCGTGATCCAGCCGGCCTTGAGGCGGGCGTTGAGGATCATTTCCTCGGCTTCCTCACGGGAAACCGGGAAATCCTTGAAGGTGCCGTCGAAACGCTTGGTCTCGCCGTCCTTACGTTCGGTCCAGCCGACGAGGTCGTCGGCGGCGCAACCGGCAAAGTCCTCGACGGTCTTGATGTCTTCCTTGCCCAGCGCGACGAGCATCGCCGCGTTGAGGCCTGGAATGTCGTAGAGCTCATCCGAAACGCCGAGCGTGATGCGCTCGTCGTCATTGGCTTTCTCGATGGCGTTCAGATAGTCGACCGCGCGCTGCTGGATTTCGCCGGCAGTCTCTTCGTCGAAGCCCTGGATGGAGGCGATTTCCGGCAGGTCGATATAGGCGAGTTCCTCGACCGAGGAGAACCCTTCGGAAGCCAGTAGTTGGGCAACCATCTCGTCAACATCAAGGGCCTGCATGAACAAAGCCGACCGCTCGGTGAATTCCTTCTGCCGGCGCTCCGACTCTTCCTGCTCGGTGAGGATGTCGATATCCCAGCCGATCAGCTGGCTGGCGAGGCGCACGTTCTGGCCACGGCGACCGATGGCGAGCGACAGCTGCTCGTCAGGCACCACGACTTCGATGCGCTCGGCCTGCTCGTCGAGCACGACCTTGGCCACATCGGCCGGTTGCAGCGCCGAGACGACGAGATCGGCAATGTTCTCGGTCCACGGAATGATGTCGATCTTTTCGCCCTGGAGTTCGGCGACCACGGCCTGGACGCGCGAACCGCGCATACCGACGCAGGCGCCGACCGGATCGATCGAAGAGTCGTTCGAGGTCACAGCGATCTTGGCGCGGCTGCCCGGATCGCGGGCGATCGAGCGGATATGGATGATGCCGTCATAGATTTCCGGCACTTCCTGCTGGAAGAGCTTGGCCATGAACTGCGGATGCGTGCGCGAGAGGAAGATCTGCGGCCCGCGCTGTTCGCGGCGGACGTCGTAGATATAGGCGCGCACGCGGTCGCCATAGCGGTAGAGCTCACGCGGGATCAGTTCGTCGCGGCGGATGATGGCTTCGCCACGGCCGAGATCCACGATCACGTTGCCGTATTCGACGCGCTTGACAGTGCCGTTGACGATCTCGCCGACGCGGTTGATGTACTCTTCATACATGCGGTCGCGCTCGGCCTCGCGCACCTTCTGCACAATCACCTGCTTCGCCGACTGGGCGGCGATGCGGCCGAATTCGATCGGCGGCAGCGGCTCGGTGAGGAAGTCGCCGAGCTTGGCGTTGTCGGCCTTGGCCTTGGCGTACTTGAGCTCGATCTGGCGGGCCGGCTCTTCGACGTGCTCGACCACTTCGAGCAACCGCCACAGGCGCAATTCGCCCGTCTTGGGGTTGATCTCGGCGCGGACATTGGTCTCGGCGCCATAGCGGGTCTTGGCCGCCTTCTCGATCGCGTCCTGCATGGACTCGATGACGATCATGCGGTCGATCGACTTTTCGCGGGCAACGGCATCGGCGATCTGGAGCAGCTCCAGGCGGTTCGCGCTAACGGCCATTTCAGTTCGTCTCCTCTTGAGAGTCGGCGGATTCTTGTTCCTCGCCCAACTCGACGGTCTCGATGTCGTCGTCGTCGTCGATGGGGAATTCTTCCTGGTCGACCTGCGCCATGTTCATCAGCGCATCGGTCATCACGAGCTTGGCTTCGGCGAGCAGCGTCAGCGGCAGCTTGTGGTCGGGATCGGTGCCCTTGGGGGCATCGGGGAGCGTAATGGTCACGCTGTCGGCGTCGACGGCCTTGATCAGGCCGCGGAAGCGCTTGCGGCCATCGAGCAGGTCGGTGAGCTCAACCTTGGCCTCATGGCCGATATAGGTGGCGAAATCGCGAGCCCGGACCAGCGGGCGATCGATGCCGGGCGACGAGACCTCGAGATGGTACTCGCGGTCGATCGGATCCTCGACATCCAGCACCGGCGACACGTCTTTGCTCAGGCGCTCGCAGTCGGTGATGGTGAAGCGCCCATTGGCGTCTTCGGCCATGATCTGCAGCGTGAGGCCGTTCTCCTGGCTCATCTTGATGCGGACGAGCGAGTAGCCGAGGTCGTTGGCGACCGGCTCGACGATGCGCGCAATGCGCGCTTCCAAGCCGGTTTCTTTGATGTAGCGCTTCTCAGTGAGATCGAAAGCCATGGGCCCTTGAAAACAAAAAGAGCGGGGGCCGGTCAGGCACCCACTCCGCTTTACAGCCAGAGATGTTGTTGGCGCTCATATAGCGCCGATGCACCCGCCACGCAAGTATGACGGTCCTGTCGTTGTCTCCATCGGCATCGGCCGATAGAGTGGCGGCCTCCCTTCTGCCTCCAACTTCAACGGACATCGCTATGGAATACCGCCGCTTGGGCAAGTCTGGCCTCAAGGTCAGCGAATTTTCTTTCGGCGCCTGGGTCACCTTCGGCAAGCAGGTCGGCGAAGACGCCGCCGCTTCGATCATGGCCCACGCCTATGATAACGGCATCAACTTCTTCGACAACGCCGAGGGCTACGAGACCGGCAACGCTGAGCGCGTGATGGGCGAGGCGCTGGCGGCGCTCAAGTGGAGCCGCGACAGCTATGCGGTGAGCTCGAAGGTCTTCTTCGGCGGCAACGGCAAGACGCCGATCCAGCGTGGGCTTTCGGCCAAGCACATCCACGACGCCTGCAACGACGCGCTGACGCGCCTGAGGGTCGACTACCTCGACCTCTATTTCTGCCACCGGCCCGACCTCGATACCCCGATCGAGGAAACGGTGCGCGCCATGCACAACCTGATCCTCCAGGGCAAGGTGATCTACTGGGGCACGTCGGAATGGACGAGCCAGCAGCTGACCGAGGCTTATGCGGTAGCGCGCCAGTATGGCCTCACCCCGCCGACCATGGAGCAGCCGGAATACAACCTCTTCCGCCGCGAGAAGGTCGAAAGCGAGTTCCTGCCGCTCTATAACCTCTTCGGGCTCGGCACGACCATCTGGTCGCCGCTCGCCTCGGGCATCCTGACCGGGAAGTATAATGACGGCATCCCGGCCGACAGCCGCATGAACCTGCCCGGCTACGAATGGCTGAAGGCCCGCCTCGACAGCGACAAGGGCCGCGCCGAGCTCGCCAAGGTCAAGCAGCTCGCGGACCTCAGCAAGGAGATCGGCATCCCGATCCACTACCTGGCGCTGCTCTGGTGCCTCAAGAACCCGAACGTTTCGACCGTGATCCTCGGGGCGTCCAAGCTCAGCCAGCTCAAGGACAATCTCGAGGCGCTGAAGCACAAGGACAAGCTGACGCCGGACGTGATGGCAAAGATCGAAGCTATCGTGGCCAACAAGCCCGAGGGCCCGCGCAGCTACCTCTAGAACCTGAACCAGCTCCGCCTGCGCGGCGCTGGTACCGGCTCCGGCTCGGGAGCGGGCTTCGGTCCGCTTTCGGGTACGGGGCCGAGTCGCTCCCGGAGCTCCATATCGGTCAGCGTGCCCGGTACGACCTTGCCCGAGATGAGATCGCGGCCCAGCTGGCTCAGCGCGGCATTGAGCGGCACAGGGACGCCATTCAGCCGGCCGAGCAGCACGACCTCGCCATTGAGATAGTCGGTCTCGATGCTGCCGGCGCCGCGCTTGAGGCTTTGCGTCGAGGAGCTGCCGGCACGCTGTGCGCCTTCGACCTTGCCCATCTCCATCACGCCCTTGCGGCGTGGCTCGTTGCGGTCGATCTCGCGCCAGTTGAGCCCGGCAGCGGTATAGACGGCGCGCGCTTCGTTACGCACCGCATCCATCAGTTCGCCACCGCGGTTGCTGCTCGGGCCCATGGCGGCGTCGACGACATTGCCCAAATTCTCGATCAGCTTTCCGCGCTTGGAGGCGACGACGTCGTCCATTGCAAAGGCCTTGAAGCCAGCCGCATTTAGCAGCGCAACAAGCTCACCGGCCGCCTCGTCGAAGCCTCTAGGGAAGCGGCCGATATCGAACAGGCCATATTTGGGCGTACCGAAGCAGACGACCTCGCCGGGGACGGTGTAGTCCGCCGGAATCATCACCGTCACGCCGTAGACATTGGGGAAGTAGCGCAGCGCCAGCCGCTCGTTGTTGAGGCTGTTCTGGAAGCAGAACACCGGCTGGTCGGTGACGCCGGCGTCGGCCAGCGCCTGCAGGGCATCGGCCGTGTCCTGCGACTTCATGGTGAGCAGGATCGCATCATCGGGTCGGAAGTCGATTTCTGTCGGCTTTGCGACCACCGGGAAGCGGACGCGTTCGGCGCCGGCCGTCGTGCGGAACAGCAGGCCCTCCGACTGGATCGCCTCCAGCATCTTGCCGCGCGCGATGCCGATGACCTCGGTGCCGGCGCGGGCGAGCGCAGCCGCGATGCTGCCGCCGACTGCGCCCAGGCCATAGACGATGATGCGCATGGAGGCCTCCTCGATCGAAGGCGTCAACTTGGCCGGTGCATCCACGATGGGCAAGCCCACCAAAGGCGCAGTTGGGCTTGACCCGGCCCCTGGGGCTGGCCGGATTAGGGGGCGGTCAGCGAACGGGAGATGATTCGTGAGCGCATCCGACCAATTCTACAATGCAGCCGAGGCCGCCCGGCGACTCGGCGTTTCGACCAAGGCGCTGCGTCTCTACGAGGAGCGCGGCCTGATCCGGCCGCTGCGCAGCGAAGCGGGCTGGCGGGCCTACGGACCGGCACAGATGGAGGCCGCCGCCGAGGTCGTGACCCTGCGCGCCCTCGGGCTGAGCCTCGCCGATATAGCGCGTGTACTCGGCGGCGATGCCACTGCGCTCGACGTCGCCCTCGCGGCGCACCAGGGGACACTGGAGGCGCGGATGCGGGACCTTGCGGGCGCCATGGAGCGCGTGCGTGCCATCCGCACCCGTCTCGCCGAAGGCCGCGCACTGCAGCCGGGCGAGGTGCCTGCCATCCTCGCCGGAAACTCCGACAGTATCGGTCTCGACCTGCCCTGGCCCTGGGGCGGCGAACGCTTCGAGCTGGGGCAATTGGCGTCACTCAGCTATCTCGTCGGGCCACTGGGAAGCGGAAAGACGAGGCTGGCAGAGGCGCTGGGGGCCGCCATTCCCGGCGGTGTATTCATCGGGCTCGACCGAGTGGCGGTGGTAGATGACGATGCACACGCGAGGCGGATCGAGGCGACGCTGGACTGGCTGGCCGGCGACGGGGCGACGCCTTCAGACGCGCTGAAGGCCGTGGTGGCGTGGCTGGAGCGGGCGGGCCCGGCGGCGCTGGTGTTCGACCTGGTAGAACAGGGGCTCAACCAGCCGACGCAGGAGGCGCTTGCAGGGCTGCTGCGGCATCGGGCGTCTTCATCGCGCCCCTTGGTGCTGATGACCCGCTCGACGGCGATCCTCGATCTCGAAGCGGCGCGATCGGACGACGCAATCATCTACTGCCCGGCCAATCACAGCCCGCCAATGCTGGTGCCGCCCTTCCCGGGTGCGCCGGGCTATGAGGCGGTGGCGACCTGCCTCGCGAGCCCACACGTACGCAAACGCACCGAGGGCGTGGTGGCGATGCGGCCGGTAGCTTGAGAGTGGGCTACTTTTCCCAGGTCAGCGCATCCGTCTTCGCGCCGAGCCCTTCAAGCGTATCGCGCAGGTCCTTCACCATGGGGTCGGGGCCGCACAGGTAGAAGTTCTGGCTGATGTCATGCACGTGGCGCTTGAGGAAGCCCTCGTCGATACGTTCGTGGAGGACGCCCTCGGCCCTGGGGTCGTCGGTCAGCGTCCAGGTCACTTCGAGCCCGTTCATCGCCTCGAACTCTTCGCGCAGGATGATGTCGTCGGCGCGCCGGTTGGAAACGATCAGCCGATGTCCCGCCAGCCTGCCGTCGACGTTGAGCTGGCGGAGGATCGCGATGAACGGGGTCACGCCGGCCCCACCGGCAATGAAGGTTCCCGGCCCTTTATAGGAGATTGTCCCCCACGGATCGCGGATGATCAGCCGGTCGCCCGCAACGAGGTCCCATAGGGCCTTGGTCACCCCGTCATGGTCGAAATACGACTTGATGGTGAACTCCAGATGCTCCCACGTGTTGAGCGCGGTGAACGTGAAGGGGTTCTTTTTCTCGCGGTATCCGTCACGATCGATCGATACGTCCGTCGCCTGCCCGGCCGTAAAACCATAGCCGGAGGGCTTTTCAAGTGTGTAGCGGCGCACGTTGTGAGTGATTTTCTCGATATTTAGAATCTTAACATTGTGCGGCACGGACCTGCCTCCCTGGTCATCCAAGACGCTCCAGATGGGCGTCGGGTTGCAGCGTGAAACGTCTCGAAATCACCCGCAAGCCCTGCTCCGACCTACGGTTTCACTTTCGAAACCGACTTCCCTTAAGGGGTGTGGGTTTCTCGCCCGTTGGTGGCACTCTTCACCGTAACCCTCTGCACTAAAACACCAATTTCAAGGCCACCTCACGCAGATTTAGTCCCTTGCGAACAAGCGGCGACAATCCGATCTCCCTGTTGTCCAAGAAAAGAAAGGGACACTGAAATGACCAAGTTCGCTTCCGTTGGCCTCGCCGCCGTTCTCCTCGCTGGCTCGTTCGCCGTTCCGGCTTTCGCCGCTCCCGAGGGCTTTGATGCCGACTATTACGGCTACCTGCTCCAGGGTCGTGGCGTGAACGTCGCCGACCACAATGGCCAGGCCGAAGTCTATGGCGCCGGCAAGGACACCATCCGCGCCGTCGTGGAACTGGCCGATGGCTCGACCGAGTTCCAGTACTTCAACATCGACACCCTGCAGCCGGTGGCCGGCGCCGGTTCGACCCGCGTGCTCTCCGAGCTGTCGGTCGACTGACCTTAGGGCATGTCAAAACGATCCGACCGGCATTGTGCCGGTCGGACCGGGTATGAGTGGTCGCGCCTTCGAACCGGAAAAGTCTACAACTTTTCCTGAAGACGCTCCAAGATCCGTCACGGCAGGCCGGCTTGACCGGTACGCCGTGATCCGATCGCTCGATCAGGGATTGATGCGAAGCGCGACGATATCGCCGTCGCGTGAATCAAAGACGGCCCGGGCTTCGATGACCCGGTGCCAGTGGCGCGAGGCAAAGACCTCGAACGCCTCGAACGCCTTGAGTGCCTCAAGGCCAAGTTCCGTTACCGCGTAGTCGACGCGGGGCGGGATCGTCGCGTAGCCGGTGCGCGAAATGAAGCCATCCCGTTCCAGCGCCTTCAGGCTGGCGGTCAAAGCCTTCTGCGAGATGGAGCCGATATCGCGCTGCAGCTCGGAAAACCGCATTGTTTCTCGCCTCAGATGCAGCATCACCACCAGCGTCCACTTGCTGTTGCGACTGCTGAGGATATCCTCGATGGCGATGTGATCTACTGCGTTCTGAGGCTGACGCTGGCCCATAGGCAATACTCCAATGATGGCGCCGCCAGCCCCTCCAGGCCACGCCCAAAACCCTACGTGTGCTTACGATATTGTTCGCCGCGGCGCTTTTTGAAGAGGGCTCGCGACGATTTCAATGGGCCGTTGCGTGAACGTTCCATTAATTCGCGGTAAGCCGGCGCCGGCTCAGACTCGCGAAAAGCTCAGGTAGAAGCTGATGTTCCGGCCCTCGAGCCGGGCCTTTTCCTCGTAGCGCGTCGGTTCCCAGCCTGCATATGGCTCATGCCAGATGCGCGGCCGCTCGGGAGCAAACCGGAATTTTGGCGCCCGCAGGATGTGGGCCAGGGTCCAGTTTGCGTAGTCCTCGATATCGGTGGCGAAGCGGAAGATTGCCCCGGGTTTCAGCACGCGCGCGAGCTCACTCAGCGTCAGCGGCGAGATGAAGCGGCGCTTGTGGTGCCGCGTCTTCGGCCACGGATCGGGGTAAAGCAGGTAGGCGCCATCAAGCGAGGCGTCAGGCAGCTTCTGCAACAGCTTCAGCGCATCGTCGGTGAACAGCCGCACATTGGTGAGCCCGTCCTCGTCGATTTTTTCGACCAGTTTCGCGATACCGCCAGAAAACACTTCGCAGCCGACAAAGCCGGTGCCGGGGTTCTGCCGCGCCTGCCGCGCGAGATGCTCGCCGCCACCATAACCGATCTCGATGACGATTTCGGCGGGCGGGGTAGCGAACAGGCTCTGCGGATCGAGCGGCTCCTCGCCGAGGCTGATCTCCAGCGTGGGCAGGAATTCCTTGAACAGCCGGTCCTGCCCCTTGTGCAGGCGCTTGCCCGAGCGGCGCCCAAAAAAGGCGCGCGGCTCGCCGGAGACGTTCAGCGGGTGGTGGGGTTTGGTCATGCTATCTAGTCCTGCTGCAGGATCTCGAGGACCATGCCGTCGGCAACACGCCGTGGCCCCTCGTAGAGCCCAAACCGGACGCTGGGAAGTATCTGGCCAGCGAAGAGCTGGGGCGACAGCAAGCTTGCCCACACTTCGCAAGTGGCACCGGGTTCGAGTGTCCCATCCATTGCTTCAACGAAGAAGCTCGTCGCCGCGTCGTGGTTTGCGAGGCGGAACATCGGCCGCCACGACAGGGTAGCGGGCGTGCGTCGCCCGCCACTCTCCGATGCAATCAGCTGAAGCTGCGCTCTGAAGCGCAACGCCTCAAGCCGCCTTCACCGCCGCCTTCAGCGCCGGCACCAGGTCCGTCTTTTCCCAGCTGAACGAGCCGTCGCGGCCGGGCTTGCGGCCGAAATGGCCGTAGGCCGAGGTCTTGGCGTAGATCGGCTTGTTGAGGTCGAGCTGCGTGCGGATACCGCGCGGCGAGAGGTCGAACACTTCGCCCAGCACGGATTCGAGCTTGGCTTCCTCGACCTTGCCGGTGCCGTGGAGGTCGACATAGATCGAGAGGGGCTTGGCGACGCCGATGGCGTAGCTGAGCTGGATCGTGGCGCGGTCGGCGAGGCCTGCGGCGACGACGTTCTTGGCGAGGTAGCGCGCCGCATAGGCGGCCGAGCGGTCGACCTTGGTCGGGTCCTTACCCGAAAAGGCGCCGCCGCCATGCGGGGCCGCGCCACCATAGGTGTCGACGATGATCTTGCGGCCGGTGAGGCCGGCGTCGCCATCGGGGCCGCCGACGACGAACTTGCCGGTCGGGTTGACGTGCCAGATGGTGTCCTTGCTCACCCAGCCTTCCGGTAGGGCCTTCAGCACGTAGGGCGTGATGATCTTCTTGACGTCGTCCGAGCTGAGCGACGCATCGACATGCTGGGTCGAAACGACGATCTGGGTAACGCCGACGGGCTTGCCGTCTTCGTACTTCACCGTCACCTGGCTCTTGGCATCGGGGCCGAGCTTGATCGCGGCGCCCTCGCCGGCCTTGCGGGCATCGGTCAGCGCCTCGAGGATCTTGTGCGCGTAGTAGATCGGGGCGGGCAGCAGCTCCGGCGTCTCGCGGCTGGCATAGCCGAACATGATGCCCTGGTCGCCGGCGCCCACATCCTTGTTGCCGCTCTCATCGACGCCCTGCGCGATATCGGCCGACTGGCCGTGCAGCAGCACGTCGATCTTGGCTGTCTTCCAGTGAAAGCCCGACTGCTCGTAGCCGATCGCCTTGATCGCCTTGCGCGCCGTCGACTTGAACTTGGCCGGATTGACCACCGGGTTGCCGGCGGCATCCTTCAGCACCTTGCCGTCCTTGCCGTGCTTGAGCAGCGTCTCGGGCACGCGCACTTCGCCGGCGATCACCACACGATTTGTGGTGGCCAGCGTCTCGCAGGCGATGCGGACCTTGGCCGGATCCATGCCGGTCTTCTTGGCCTCGCGGAACACCAGATCGACGATTTCGTCGCTGATCCGGTCGCAGACCTTGTCCGGATGACCCTCGGAAACCGATTCCGAGGTGAAGAGGTAGGAAGACCGAGCCAAGGTGAAACCCCCGAAAACTGCCCGAAAAGCGCAAAAACGCGCGTGTTGGCGGGATTAGTGCCACTCGGCCGGTGCGCGGTCAAGGGATATAAAGGAAGCTTTATGTCCCGTAGTTACCGCTGCGGAGAATTTTATGCGAGGCGGCGGGGCCGGCGCGCTGCAATCAGCGAGCCGAGGATGCCGAGCGCCACCGCGACCCAGAACGGGATGTCGCCGACACGGTTGAAGATCGTGCCGCCAGCAAGCGGTTCGGACGGCACCACATCGAGTACGCCGATCTCGTTTTCGGTGAGCTGCGCGACGATCCGGCCGAGCGGATCGACACTGATGGTGACGCCGGAATTGGCGGCGCGCAGCATGGGGAGACCCGTCTCGACGGCGCGCAGGCGGGCATGGTGGGCGTGCTGGGCGGGGCCGACCGAGCCCATGAACCAGGCATCGTTGGTGACGTTGAGGATGAACTGCGCTTCGGCTGGGTCACCTATGTCGCCGGGGAAGACGGCTTCGTAGCAGACGAGCGCGAGAAAGGCGGGTGAGCCCGGCGGCGCCATCAACCGGCGGCCGTCGCCCGGGGCCCAGCCATTGGTGCCGGGCACGAACTGGTTGATGCCGAACATGCGCCAGAAGCTCTGGAACGGCAGGTACTCGCCGAAGGGCACGAGGTGCGCCTTGTCGTAGCTCGCGACCACTTCGCCATTGGTGTCGAGCGCGAGGATGGAATTGTAGCCCGGGTTATCCGGGATCGGCAGCCCATCATCGCCGAGCGCCTCGCGCGGCGCGCCGGTGAGCAGCAGCGTATCCGGCGGCAGCATCCGGGCGATGAGCGCGATGCCGTCCGGATAGTTCGTAAGGAAGAACGGGAACACCGATTCCGGCCAGATGAGGTGGGTGATGCCGGGCAGGCCCGGATCGGCGGGGGTGAGCTTGCTTTCCGAAAGCTGGATCAGGTGGTTGACCACATCGGCCGGCTGGGCGGCGGACCAGTCGGCATGATCGAGGATCATCGGCTGCACCATGCGCACCTTCATGTCGGTGCGGGCGGTGAGCGTGGTGCTGGTGAGCCGCCAGTTGCCATAGCCGATCTGTGCCGCGAGCGCGGCGATGGCGAGGAAGATCGGCAGGAGCCGCGGGATGAGCCCGCGCTGGTCGGCCGGCCAGATCAGCGCCGGCGTCATGGCGAGGAGCGCCGCGAGCGCGGTGAGGCCGTATGTACCGATCACCGAAGCGAGCTGCAGCATCTGGTCGTTGGCGGTGAGCGCATAGCCGAGGAGATCGAACGGGAAGCCCGAGAACAGGTGCCCGCGACCCCATTCGGCCAGCGCCACAAAGCTCGCCAGCGTGACGATGCGGAAGCCGCCATTCGACCAGAGGAGGTGGGCGAGGGCACTGCCGAGGCCCCAGAAGATCGAGAGGATTGCCGCGAGCCCGACGATCGCGAAGGGCATCAGGACGAGGAAAACGCCACCCTGCTGCAGGAACGCCGCGCCCAGCCAGTGGAGCGCAACGGTGAAATAGCCGAGCCCGAAGGCAAAGCCGATCCAGAAGGCCGGGCCGAACAGCCGGCCCCAGCCACCGCGGCGCTCGGCGCCATCGAGCGCCCAGACCCAGATGGGTAGCGCGAGGAACAAGGCCGGCAGCAGGAAGAAGGGCGGTGCGGAGGCGGCGGCGAGCGCGCCGGCCGCAACCAGGATCAAGAAACGGCGCCAGCCATGGGCTAGCATCACGGTCTCAGCGAGCCAGGTCATTCAGCGCTCGAATCAGGGGGCATGTGGCAAGGTCGCGGCGCACGGGCGCCGGGTCAAGGCTCGCGCCGCTCAAGTTGGGGAGAGGGACGAAACGTGACGGTGAATTGGGATGCGACAACCCCGGAGCAGGCGGGTTTTGCCACCAACCTCGAGCGCAAGTTCGATGCGGCGATCGAGTCCGAGCTACTGCGCGATTTCCACGCGCTGGCGGTGAGCCGCAACGGCAAGCTAGTGTTCGAGCGCTATTTCGAAGGCCGTGACGAGGCCTGGGGCGACGATATCGGCCATGTGGTCTTCGGGCCGGACACGCTGCATGACCTCCGCTCGGTGACCAAGAGCGTCACGAGCCTGATCTATGGCATTGCACTGGAGCAGGGCCTGGTGCCGCCGGTCGATGCGCCGGTGGTGGACGCCTTTCCCGAATATCCCGACCTCGTCGCCGATCCGGCACGCCGCAAAGTCACCGTCGCGCATACCCTCAACATGGCGATGGGCATGGAGTGGGACGAGAACAAGCCCTACACCGACCCCACCAATTCCGAGATCGCGATGGAGTTCGCGCCAGATCGCTATCGCTTCGTCCTCGATCGGCCGATCGTCGGCGAGCCGGGCGCGGACTGGATCTATTCGGGTGGTGCAGTGGCGCTGATCGGTGCGCTGATTACGCGCGGCACCGGCAAATCGCTGGCCGAATACGCGCAGGAAACCCTGTTCGGGCCGCTCGGCATCGACAATTTCTTCTGGCACCGTGGCGCCGATGGCGCCGAGTCCTCGGCCTCGGGCCTGCGCATGACGACGCGCGGGCTGCTCCGCATCGGCGACATGATGGCCAATGGCGGCACCTTCGCGGGCCGCCAGATCGTGCCGAAGGCGTGGATCGACGGATGCCTCACCTCGGCAATACGCACCGCCTACGACACGGGCTATTCGCGGCTCTGGTATCTCGAAGTGGCCCGGCCCCCGGCCTTCGCGAACGCGGTGCCCTGGGCCGGCGGCTTCGGCAATGGCGGCCAGCGTCTCTGGATCCTGCCCGACGCCGGCATCGCCGCGGTCGCCTATCTGGGCAAATACAACGACTTCTCGAGCTGGATCATGCCGACCCGCTTCTGGCACGAAGTGGTGATGCGCAATTTCGTCAAGGCGTGAGCTGCTCCGACCAGCTCACGACGTCACCCTCGACCCGCGCGAGCATGACCAGCGGCTTGGCCGCCCTGAGGCTGTTGGCCGAACGCAGATACATGCCGGCGGTCTGGCCGCCGGCCAGCGCGACGGTACGGCGCTCGTAGTCGGTGCCGACGCGCTCGAACCGGTCGAGTTCGGCCAACAGTGCGTCGTCGACCTCGAACAGCTCGCCGGCGATCCGGTGCTCGCCGCCTTCGCTGACATCGGGGGCGAGCCGACCGGGCCGGCTGACCGAGTCGTATTTGCGCAGCACATAGGCGGCACCACGGGTGACTGCGGGGCCGATGAAGCGGGCGCCGGCCATGCGGTCGAAATTGCGCTCACCGCGCTTCAGCGTGCCGTAGACGAAGACGAGGTGACCCACGCCGCTATTCCGCGGCGGGGGCTGTCGTGTCCTCGGGGGCCTTGGCGACCGGCGGCTTGGGCGGGCGCGGCTTGGGCTGCTTCAGGCGCTTGATCTTGACGCGCTTCACCTGCCGGCTGTCGGACTGCAGGATCTCGAACTCAAAACCCTTGATGCCGTTGACGTGCTCGCCCTTGGCCGGCACGTGCCCGGCCAGTTCGAACACGAGGCCGCCCAGCGTATCGACTTCGTCGGCATGGCTGCCGGGGTCGAAATCCGGCCCGATCACTTCGCGCACTTCGTCGAGTTCGGCCCGGGCCGAAGCGATGAAGACGTTGGAATTGACCTTGCGGACCAGCGCCACATCATCGTCGTGCTCGTCCTCGATTTCGCCGACCACGGCCTCGAGCAGGTCCTCGATGGTGACGAGCCCGTCAGTGCCGCCATACTCGTCGATGACCACGGCCATGTGGACGCGCTTCAACTGCATCTGCGCCAGCAGGTCGCCCACCGGCATCAGCGGCGGCACGAACAGCACGGTGCGGACGAGGTCGAGCTTTTCGAGCTTCGAGCGCAATGGCGGCGAGACCAGCTTCACCGGCACGCTCGCTTCCGGGTCGGTCACCGGCTCGGTGATGCGGCGCAGCGCGTCCTTCACGTGGATGAAGCCGATGATGTTGTCGAGGCTGTCGGTATAGACCGGCATGCGCGAATGGCCGACCTGGCGGAAGCGGGTGACGAGGGTGCCGAGTGTCTCGGTGGTTTCGATGGCCTCGATATCGGCCCGCGGAATCATCACGTCCTCGACGCGCTTCTCAGCCAGGTCGAGCACGTTCTTGAGGATCGTCCGTTCGGACTGGGTGAAGTCGGCTGTTTCGCCGGATGCCTCGTTTTCGAGGGCAACTTCGAGGTCGTCGCGCAGTGAAACGGTGCGCATAGCGACCAGACCGCGGATGCGGTTCCAGATTTTCTGCCCCCACTTCTGCGTGGGGGCGGGACTAGAGGGAGGCTCGCCGTTCGATTTGGCGGGCGCCGGCTTCTTGGCCGGAGTAGACGCAATGTCGGATTCGTTCATCAGGGTGGCCGCCGGGTCGGCAGCCTTCAATTGATCGGAGTGCTAATCTAGCTATCGGCGTAGGGATCGGCAATGCCGAGCGCGGCGAGAATCTCGGTTTCGAGCCCTTCCATCTCCTCGGCCTCGTCGTCCTCGATATGGTCGTAGCCGAGAAGGTGGAGGAAGCCGTGCACCACGAGATGGGTGAAATGGGCCTCGAACGTGATGCCCATCTCGTCCGCTTCGCGGGCCACTGTTTCACGCGCCAGTGTGATGTCGCCGAGGAGGCCCGAGACGGGTTCGAACGGCTCGATCTGCGGAAAGCTCAACACGTTCGTCGACTTGTCGATGCTGCGCCACCGCTTGTTGAGCTCCTGCTGCTCGGCATCATCGGTGAGCAGCACCGATACTTCGGTGACCCCGATGATCTCGGGCTCGGCATGCTTGATGGCCTCGCGGATGGCGCGATCGGCCACGGCTTCGAGGTCCGTCGGCCAACCCTCGGAGTTGACCGCGAAGGCGATTGATACGGGAGCTTTTGAGGGCACTTCTGCTTCAACTATCTCGGACTGTCATCCCTACGAAGGCAGGGATCCAACTCTCCACCGGCGCGGGCTTATGGATGGACCGCTGCCTGCGCAGGGGTGACAGCCGGTGGAGAGGATTCATTTGGGCCAGCCATCCGGCGGCCCGTAAGTCATGGCTTGTTCTGCTCGGCCAATCGCCGCGCCGTATCGGCTTCGTAGGCGCGCACGATCCGGCCGACGAGCGCGTGGCGCACCACGTCCTTGTCGCCGAAGCGCGAGATGTGTACGCCTTCGACGCCATCGAGCAGCGACACGGCTTCCACTAACCCCGACTTCTCGCCGCGCGGCAGGTCGACCTGGGTCGGATCGCCGGTGACGATCATCTTCGAGTTCTCACCGAGGCGCGTGAGGAACATCTTCATCTGCATCGATGTGGTGTTCTGCGCCTCGTCGAGGATGACGACGGCGTTGGCGAGCGTACGGCCGCGCATGAAGGCGAGCGGAGCGACTTCGATGATGCCCGAAGTGATGCAGCGCTCAACATGCTCTGGGCGCATCATGTCGTAGAGCGCGTCGTAGAGCGGGCGCAGGTACGGATCGACCTTGTCCTTCATGTCGCCGGGCAGGAACCCGAGGCGCTCACCGGCTTCGACGGCCGGACGGGAAAGGATGATGCGGTTGATGTCGCCGCGCTCGAGGAGCGAGGCGGCATGCGCTACCGCGAGATAGGTCTTGCCGGTACCGGCCGGGCCGACGCCGAAGATCAGCTCCGCCCGATCCATGGCGCGCATGTAGGCGTCCTGCGCCGGAGTACGGGCGACGACGGTGGCCTTGCGGGTGGCGATTTGGGCCATGCGGACGCGACCCTTCTTCTCGAGGGTCGGCAGCGTCAGCTGGCTGTCTTCCGTCTGCACCATGCGGATCACCGCATCGACGCCGGCGACATCGACCGCCTGGCCCTCCTCGAGCTGCTCATAGAGCGATTCCAGTACGCGTCGCGCCTGATCCACTGCGCTGGCGCCGCCGCGCAGCATGACGTGGTTGCCACGCGTGGTTGCTTGCACGCTGAGACGCTGCTCGATCAGGGCGAGGTGCTGGTCGAAATCGCCGTAGAGCTGGGCGACGAGCTTGTTGTCTTCAAACGCGAGTTCAAGCTGGGAGGATGGGCCTTGGTCGAAAGACGGGGGCAAATGCCTGCTCAAATCTCAATTGGCTCCTGATGCCGTGTTGGTGGCCTGATCTGTCGATCAGGCGCCACACCGGCCTCAGATATGGGCCGCTATGGCTCGAGACTCAAGAACGCTAGCAGGATTCGGTTCCGCGTCTGTGACAATCTTGCCGACAAGTGAATTATTCCGGGCCTCGACGATCATGACCGGGACGATCTGGCCGATCAATCGGGCAGGGCCATCCATGTGCACGGCCTGGAGGTACGGCGAGCGCCCGCCGATCTGGCCGGCTTGCCGTCCCGGCTTCTCGATCAGCACCGGGACTGTCCGCCCGACGGTCGAGTGGAGGAACTCGCGCATCTGGATATTGATCTGCTCGTTCAGCGCGTTGAGGCGCTCGGTCTTCTTGGCTTCGGCGACCTGATCACCCATCGTCGCGCCGGGCGTGCCGGGGCGGATCGAGTACTTGAAGGTGTAGGCCGAGGCGTAGCCGACCTCGCGCACCACCTGCATGGTGGCCTCGAAATCGGCATCGGTCTCGCCGGGGAAGCCGACGATGAAATCGCCCGACATCGCCATATCCGGCCGCGCGGCCTTGATGCGTTCGATGACGTGCATGTACTCGGCCACCGTGTGGCGGCGGTTCATCGCCTTGAGGATCGTGTCCGAGCCCGACTGGATCGGCAGGTGCAGGTAGGGCATCAGCGCGTCGAGATCGCGATGCATCTCGATCAGCTCGTCGGTCATGTCGAGCGGATGGCTGGTGGTGTAGCGGATGCGGGCAATGCCCGGGATCAGCGACAGCCGGTAGCAGAGCTCACCGAGGCCGACCGTGCGGCCGCGCGCGTCTAGCCCGTGGTACGCGTTGACGTTCTGGCCAAGCAACGTGAGTTCGCGCACCCCGGCTTCCGCCAGCGTCTCGGCTTCGCGCAATACCTGCTCGAGGGGACGCGAGGTTTCGCTACCGCGCGTATAGGGCACGACGCAGAACGAGCAGAACTTGTCGCAGCCTTCCTGCACGGTGAGGAAGGCGGTGAGGCCGCGCTTGAGCGTGACCTCCTTCTTCGCCGCCGGCAGGTGCTCGAACTTGTCTTCCTCCGGGAAGTCGGTGTCGACCACTCGCGCGCCATTGTGGGCGCGGGCCAAGAGCTCGGGCAGGCGGTGGTAGCTCTGCGGGCCGAAGACGAGGTTCACGGCGGGCGCGCGGCGGACGATCTCGTCGCCCTCGGCCTGCGCCACGCAGCCGGCGACGCCGATCATCAGGTCGCCGCCGGTCAGCCGGCGCTCGTCGCGCGTCTCGCGCAGGCGCCCGATCTCCGAGAATACCTTCTCGGAGGCTTTCTCGCGGATGTGGCAGGTGTTGAGCACGACGAGGTCGGCATCCTCCATCGCCTGCACCGGTTCGTAGCCGTGTGGGGCGAGGGCATCCGCCATCCGGTCGGAATCGTAGACGTTCATCTGGCACCCGTAGGTCTTGATGAACAGCTTTTTCGTTGGGGCGTGTGCGGTCTCGCTCATGGCGGGGAGATACACCGGATGGGGATGGAATCCAAGAAAGCGGCTGACACTCGGTGCTTAGGTCGCGAAGGTGCGCACCACCGCCCGCCTACTCCGCCGCTATCGGCAGCGGGGTGCCGCGGTTGAGGGCGACCAGCATGCGGCGCACTTCGACTTCGGTCTGCTTGGCCAGCACCTTGCGATCGGCGCCGGCGCTGAGCGGGCGCGGCGTGCCGAAGGCGAGGGTCACCTCGCGCGTACCACCGGTGAGGATTTCGCGGATGTTCTGCTTTACCGACTTGGACTTGATCCAGGCGATGAACGAGCGATCGGTGCGGCCGACCGGCAGGCCCTGCAGCTTGGTGTAGGCGATGGTCAGCGGCTGGATCATCACCTCGGTCGCGCCGGCTTCCTGCATCGCATGCTGCGCTGCGCCGATGAGCGCCGAGCGGAACGGCAGCACATGCGTCCCCAGGTCCGACTGGCCCTCGGCGAACAGCAATACGGCACTGCCCGAGGCGATGCGCTTGCCCATCTCCTGGCTGACGCGCTTGGCATCGCTGCGCTTCTGCCGATCGACGTAAAGCGTGCGCTGCAGCGACGCCATGAAGCCGACGAAGAACCAGTGCCGGATTTCGGACTTGGCGACGAACGTGACATCCGCGGCCGACCCGACGGCGATGATGTCGGTCCACGAGGTGTGGTTGGAGACGATCAGCGTCGCGCGATCATGCGAGGGCTCGCCGATCACCTTCACCTTCATGCCGAGGAACATGCGGCCCAGCGTGTGGAACAGCTTTACCGGAAAGTACCAGTAGAAGCCGAGCCGCGTGATGATGAACTGCAGCGGCACGAACACCAGCATGATCGGGAAATAGACGAACAGCAGGAACAGGATGCGCAGGATCATGTGAGGCTCATTTCTTGCCGTCGGCCGGCGCGATCGGCACGGCGTAGAGCTCGAGCCGATGGTCGACGAGGCGATAGCCGAGGCGCTTGGCGATGACTTCCTGGATCGCCTCGATCTCCTCGTTGCGGAACTCGATCACCTTGCCGGAGCGGATATCGATCAGGTGATCGTGGTGCTCGTCCGGGATCAGTTCGAAGCGGGCGCGCCCGTCCTTGAAATCGTGCTTGGTGACGAGCCCGGCTTCCTCGAACAGGTTCAGCGTCCGATAGACCGTCGACAGCGAAATCCGCGGATCGATCGTGCTGGCGCGACGATAGAGTTCCTCGACGTCCGGGTGATCGACGGCCTGCTCGATGACCTGCGCGATGACGCGGCGCTGGTCGGTCATGCGCATGCCCTTTTGGGCACACTGTTCCTCGAGGGTCAGGACAACGGGTTTGCTCAACGGGCGCCCCCCGTCTGTTGGCTTGAGATTGGACTAGCCAATGTCGCGCGCCATGACAATAGCGGTGGCAGGCGTGCCGTCCGGCCGCGGGTAATAGCCCTTGCGTTCGCCGACCTTCAAGAAACCGAGCTTGCCGTAGAGCTTCAGCGCCGCCGCATTGTCGGTCGCGACCTCGAGCAGCATGCGCTTGGCCGGGCTCATCCGCGCCGCCTCGAACAGTGCGCGCATCAGCATCAGGCCGACGCCCTTGCCGCGCCACTTCTTGTCCACCGCGATGGTGATGAGCTCGACCTCTTCGCCCAGGTGCCGGAGCATCGCGAAGCCGGCGATCTTCCGCCTGGCGTCGCAGGCGACATAGACGGGCGTACCTTCGCCGGTGATGTAGGCGGCGAACTCCTCGCGCGTCCAGCCGCGGTAGAAACCTTCGGCATGGAGGCGAGCCACGGTTTCGCTGTCGGCGCCGCGGGCTGGCTCGACATGCAGGGTCGCCGGGTTGAGCCAGAAGTTCATGGGTTCACCCTCGCGACGCGGAATTTTTCCTGCGGCTTGGCGTCGGCGCCACGAATATAGGCGGCCTCGGGCGGGTAGGCGGCGGGATCGAGCGTCATGGCCAGTGCGGCCATCGCGGCGATATCTACGAACGGGCTCTCGAGGATTTCGGTGCCGGGCGGAATGCGGCTGCGCGCCTCAGCGATGGGCAGCAGGGCGGGTTCACCGACCGGAATGGCGGGGCCGGAAAACAGCTGGAAATACGCCTCGTCGCGCCGGGCATCGAGCAGCACGGCGGTGGCGTCACAGCGGGTCGCGAGCGACAGGGCGAGAAGGTTCGGCACGCCGATGACGGGGATGCCCAGCGCCAGCCCGAGGCCGCGCGCAGCGGAGAGGCCGATGCGGAGGCCGGTGAATGAGCCGGGGCCGGTGGTGACGGCGATGCGCGTGAGATCGGCATAGGCAGTGCCGTTGCGAGCCAGCAGTTCGTCGATCGCCGGGAAGATCCGCTCGGCCTGGCCCTGCGGCATGTCCTCGACCAGCGTGTCGACGCGCGCGGGCGTGAGCAGCGCGAGCTGCAGGCGCGGGGCGGCCGTGTCGATGGCAAGGAGCGCGGTCATTGGCGGAGAGATAGGGTTTTGCCGCCAGCTTGTCACGAGGGCCGGAAAAGCAAAGCGCCCGACCACTGGCCGGGCGCTTCGAAACTCATATCCTTTGCAGGTCAGACCTGCTGCACGGCCTCGACACCGGGGACGAAGTGGCGGAGGAGGTTCTCGATGCCGGACTTCAGCGTCGCGGTCGAGGACGGGCAGCCAGAGCAGGCGCCCTGCATGTGGAGGAACACGGTGCCCTCCTTGAAGCCCTTGAAGGTGATGTCGCCGCCATCCATCGCCACCGCCGGGCGGACGCGGGTGGCCAGCAGTTCCTTGATCACCTCGACGGTCTCGGAATCCTCGGCCTCGAAGAACTCGTCGCCGCCCGACACGGTCTCGCTGCCGGCATCACCCAGGATCGGCTTGCCCGACAGGAAGTGCTCCATGATCACGCCGAGAATCGCCGGCTTGATGTGGCTCCACTCTGCCGTGTCCTTGGTGACCGAGATGAAGTCCGAACCGAGGAACACGCCCTCGACGCCCCGGACATCGAACAGCGCCGCCGCGAGCGGCGAGGCGCCAGCCGATTCGATGGTGCGGAAATCGCGCGGTTCACCCACCAGCACATCGCGGCCGGGCAGGAATTTCAGCGTCGCCGGGTTCGGCGTGGCTTCGGTCTGGATGAACATGGCTGCGAAAATCTCGTGTTAGAACGGTTCTAAAATAGAGTTTTGGGCCCGCGAACGCAAGGCCTCCGCCATCACGTCACGGCAACGATCTGCTCGTCGGTCATCGAGCCCGGGATGATCGTGACGATCACCGGCAGCGGCGTCTGGTGGGCGCGGCTGGCGAAGGCGCTGACCAGAGGGCCGGGGCCGTCCTTGCCGGTCGCGGCGGCGAGGACGAGGATTGCAATGCCGGGGTCACGCGCGATCAGCGCATCGATTTCGGCGACGAGGTCGCCCTCGCGGATCACGGTTTCGGTGCGGATGCCTTCGCCGACGGCCGCGATGCGGGCGCGCTTGCTCTCCAGCAGCCGGTCGGCTTCCTCGCGGGCTTCGGCACGCATCACTTCCTCGACGCCGAGGAACTGGGTGAAATCCTGGTTGTCGATGATCGAGAGCAGCACCACCGTGCCACCGGTGCGCTTGACGCGATGCGCCGCGAACGTAATGGCGCGATCGGCTTCCTTACTCTCGTCGATGACGACGAGGAACTTGCGCTTGTATTCGTTGGTGATGTCAGCCAAGGCGCCGCCCTCTTGGTACTCAGGCTATTGTCCCAAACCGCGGGAGCGGCGTCCAGTCAGCGCACGAAGCCGACGATCTTGCGCACGTCGTCCATCACCGGCACGGCGATGGCGCGGGCGCGATCGGCATTCTTGCGCAGGATATTGTCCATCTCGCCCTTGTCGGCGATGAGCCGCTTCATCTCGGTCGCGATCGGGGCGAGCACGACCACCGCGAGATCGGCGAGCGCCGGCTTGAACTTGCCCCAGCCCGAACCGCCGAACTCGGCCAGCACGGCATCGACCGACTTGTCGGCCAGCGCCGCATAGATGGCGACGAGGTTCTCGGCTTCGGCGCGGCCGGCAAGGCCCGCGGCCTCGGTGGGCAGCGCATCGGCGTCGGTGGTGGCGCGCTTGATCTTCTTCGAGATCGTGTCGGCATCGTCCATCATGTAGATGGTCGACATGTCGGAAGCGTCCGACTTCGACATTTTCTTCTTGCCGTCCTTCAGCGACATGACGCGCATGGCCGGGCCGGTCGACAGCGTCTCGGTCAGCGGGAAGAACTCGTCTTTCACCCCGATGCCTTTGATCTGCTTCCTGAAATCGTGGTTGAACTTCTTGGCGATATCGCGCGTCAGCTCGAGATGCTGGCGCTGGTCGTCGCCAACCGGCACGGCGGTCGCCTTGTAGAGCAGGATGTCGGCCGCCATCAGCGAGGGATAGGCGAAGAGGCCGAGCGACACCGCTTCGGAATTCTCGCCGCCGTCGGCGCCGGCCTTGTCCTTGAACTGGGTCATGCGCGTCATCCAGCCGACGCGCGCCACGCAGTTGAAGATCCACGCCAGTTCGGCGTGCTCGACCACCTGGGATTGGTTGAAGATGATCGATTTGTTCGGGTCGAGCCCGGCCGCGATATAGGCGGCGGCGATCTCGTAGGTCCAGCGGCGCAGGTCCTCGGGCTCCTGCCACACCGTGATCGCGTGCATGTCGACCACGCAATAGAGCGTCTCGTGCGAGCCCTGCAGCGGCACGAAGCGCCGGATGGCACCGAGGTAATTTCCCAGGTGCAGATCGCCGGATGGCTTGATGCCGGAAAAGACGCGCGGGGTGAAGGACATGGAGAGCGTTCCGAAATGTGCGCTGGGCTTATCGCCCAACTGGCCAGCCCGAAGCAAGACTAGCTGCGGCGCCGCCTGAACCGGCGCAGCAGGCCGCCGAGCGACTGCACGCGGGTGAAGTGGGCGAGGGCGAAATAGAGCCCAGCGCCGAAGACGCAGAGCGCGAACAGCGCCAGCGCCTGGACCGGGAAGAGATAGTCGGGATCGAACACCGGCCCGAGGAGGGCGACGAGCCCCCAGAGGGCGCCCGACATTACCAGCGTCAGCACCGCGATCATCGCCTGTTGCCGCCATTCGGTCGCGCTGAGCGAGAAGTGCCCCCGCCGGGCGAGAAACAGCGCCAGCAGCGCCACGTTGATCCAGGCCGCGATCGAGGTCGCGAGTGCGATGCCGACATGCTTCAACGGCCCGAACAGCGCGAGCGAGAGAGCGATGTTCACGACCAGCGAGATGGCGGCGAAGATCGTCGGCGTTTTGGTGTCCTGGCGCGAGAAAAAGCCCGGCTGCAGCACGCGGATGAGGACGAAGGCGGGAATGCCGACGGCGAAGGCGATGAGTGCCTGCGAGACGTTGACGCTGTCCTCAGGCAGGAACGCGCCGCGCTCGAACAGCACCCGCACTACTGGCAGCGCCAGCGCGATCAGCGCCCCGGCGGCCGGCATGGAAAGCAGCATGGAGAGGAAGAGGCTCTGGCTCTGGCTCGCCCGCGCTTCCGCTTCGCGTCCGGCGCTGAGGTGGCGCGAGAGTTCGGGCAGCAGCACCGTGCCGATGGCGATGCCGATAATGCCGAGCGGCAGCTGGTAGAGCCGGTCGGCATTGTAGATGATCGAGATCACGTCATCGGCGCCCGAGGCGATGATCGTGCCGACGAAGATGTTGATCTGCGTGATGCCGCCGGCGATGATCGCCGGCACCGCCAGCACCCAGAAGCGCCGCACTTCGGCGTCAAATCTCGGCAGTCGGATGCGCGGCGTCATCCCGGTGCGCCGGATCGCCCAGTAAACGAGCGCCAGCTGCGCGATGCCGCCCAGCATGGTCGCGACCGCCACCCAGAATGCGGTCTCCGGCGCCTCGAGCGTCAGGATCGCCAGCGGGATCAGGGCGCCGATGTTGACGATGTTCAAGACGATCGGCGCAAAGGCGCTCGCGAAGAACCGGCCCATCGAGTTAAGGATCGCCGCATAGGCAGCCATCAGCGACATGCAGGCGAGATAGGGGAACATGATCCGGGTGAGGAACACGGTCAGTTCGAACTTCTCCGGGTCGCCGACAAAGCCCGGAACGAACACCACCATGATCTGCGGCGCGAAGATCTCGACGATGATGGTGACGACGAGAATGGCCGCGACGAGCCAGCTCATGATCCGGCTCGCGAGCTCCTTGGCGCCATCCGCCCCCTGCGTCTCTAGCGCACCCGAGAACATCGGCACGAAGGCGGTATTGAACGCGCCCTCGGCAAACAGCCGGCGGAAGAGGTTCGGGAACCGGAAGGCGGCGTTGAACGCGTCCGACACCGGCGAAATGCCGAGCACCGCCGCCATCAGCGCATCGCGCACGAAGCCGAACACGCGGCTGACCAGCGTCAGGCCGCCGACGGAGAGGAAGTTGCGGGTGAGGCTCATGCCGCCTCCCGCGACTTACCCATTCACCACCTTCTTCTGCTCGGCCGGGAGGGGCAGGAAGATGGCGAGCAGCTCGTCGTGGATTTTCTTCTGGCGGGCCTTGGACTCGATCTTATGGCCGGTGAGGTCGGTGACGTAGAAGACGTCCACGGCCTTCTCGCCATAGGTACCGATATGGGCCGAGCCGATGGTGAGGTTGAGGTCCGAGATCTGCCGGGTGAGCTGGTGGAGGAGACCGACGCGATCAAGCCCCATCACCTCGATGACGGTGAACTTCTCCGAGATCGAGTTGGACACCGCGACCTGCGCCGGCAGGCTGAACGGCTTCAGCCGCTTGTTGTGCTTGCTTTCCTTGCCCAGGTCGATGAGGACCTGGCGCTTGCCCTGGAGGAGCTGCTTCACCGTATCGATGATGCGGGTGGCGCGCACCTTCTCGTCCTCGTCTGAGGTGAAGGAGCGGCGCAGGCGGAACGTGTCGACGGCGCGGCCGTCGCGGGTGCCGAAGATCTGTGCCCCGATGATCGAGGCGTCGCACATCGTGCAGGCGCCCGCGATCAGCGACAGAAGGCGCGGATGGTCGGGGGTGTAGAACGACACTTCCGTAATGCCTTCGAACGCTTTCACCCGGATCGAGCCCTGGAACATCTGGTTCGCCTGGTCGGCGGCCCGGATCATCTTGGCATGCTCGACCTGCAGCTCGGGCTCGGCGCGCAGCCAGTAATGGTCGTAGTGGCGCCCGACATAGGCTTCGACCTGGTCGGGTTGCCACGCGCTGAGCTCACGCCGCAGCGCGGCCTTTGCCGCTTCGATCCGGTCGCGCTGCGTCACCTGGCTGTGCCCGCCCGACAGCAGCGGCTCGGTGGCATAGAACAGCGAGCGGAGCAGCGAGCCCTTCCAGCCGGTCCAGACGCCCGGACCCACCGCGCGGATGTCGCAGGCCGTGAGGATCATGAGCAGCGACAGGCGCTGTGGCGACTGCACGATCTCCGCAAACGCCCGCGCCGTCTCCGGATCCTGCAGGTCGCGCGACTGCGCGATCTCGCTCATCAGCAGGTGGTGCTCGACGAGCCAGGAGACGGTGTCGGTCTCCGCTGCATCGAGCCCAAGCCGCGGACAGAACTTCCGGGCGATCTTCGCACCTGCAACCGAGTGATCTTCCGGCCGGCCCTTGGCGATATCGTGGAGGAAAAGCGCGACATAGAGCAGGCGCGTGTCGTTGAGCTGCGGCAGGAGCTCATGCGTCAGCGGCAGCTGGTCGCGGAGGCCGCCATTGGCGATTTCGGCCATGACGCCGACGGCCCGGATCAGATGCTCATCCACCGTGTAGTGGTGGTACATGTTGAACTGCATCAGCGCGACGATCTTGCCGAAATCCGGCACGAAGCGACCGAGGACACCCGCCTCGTTCATCTGGCGCAGGATGCGCTCGACATAGGTTGGCGCGGTCAGGATCTCGAGGAACCAGGCATTGGCCTGCTTGTCGTTGCGAAGGTCGTGGCCGATCAGCTTGAACGAGCGGCGGATAGCCTTGATGGCATCGGGGTGGAGGTGCACATCGTGCCGCCCGGCCAGCATGAACCCCTTGATGAGGTTCCTGGGATCCTTCTGGAACACGTCCGGACCGGCGATGTTGAGCCGGCCGCCCTCGATGACGAAGTCGGTCTCGCCGCGGATCGCCACCTTGCCGCGCTTGAACGGCGCCAGCACGCGCCCGACCACGTCGAGCGGTTTGGCGTGGTCGAACTCGAGCGAGGTGCAGAAAATGCGGGTCAGGTCGCCGACGTCCTTGGCGACGAGGAAATAGCGCTTCATGAAGCGCTCGACCCCGAGCATGCCGGCGCGATTGGCAAAGCCGAGCCGGTCGGCGAGATCGGGCTGTACGTCGAAGGTCAGCTTCTCGTCGGCGCGGCCGGTGAGGAAGTGGAGGTTGCAGCGGATGGCCCAGAGGAAATCCTCGGCCCGCTGGAACAGCCGATACTCCTCGGCGCTCAGCACGCCCTTGCCGACGAGCTCCCCGCTGGTTTTCACGCGGTAGAAGTATTTGCCGATCCAGAACAGCGTATGGAGGTCGCGCAGGCCACCCTTGCCGTCCTTGATATTGGGCTCGACCACGTAGCGCGTATTGCCCATCTGCCGGTGGCGCTCGTCGCGTTCGGCCATCTTGGCGGCGATGAATTCCGGACCCGTCTTGGGCATGATTTCGGTTTCGAACCGATGCGTCAGTTCGTCGAACAGCGCGCGGTCGCCGGTGAGGTAGCGCGCCTCGAGCGTTGCGGTTCGCACCGTCATGTCCGAGCGGGCCATGCGGATGCAGTCATCGACCGAGCGCACGGCATGCCCGACCTTCTGGCCGAGATCCCAGAGCATGTAGAGCACATACTCGGTGACCTGCTCACCCCACGGCGTCTGCTTGTAGGGCAGGATGAAGAGCAGATCGATATCCGAGCCCGGCGCCAGGGTGCCGCGGCCATAACCGCCCACGGCTGCGATCGATATCATTTCGGCGCCGGAGGGATTGTCGACCGGGTAGACGTCGCGCACTGCGAAATAGTGGATGGCGCGAATGATCTCGTCTTCCGCCGCGCTGAGGTTCATCGCGCAGCGCGTGCCCTTGCCGGTGGCGCGCAACTCGGCCTCGGCGCTTTTCCGCGCTTCGGCAAGGACGTGGCGCACATGCGCCAGCACATCGGCGCGGGCAGGAGCGGACTTCGGATCGCGACCGGCAACCAGGCGACGGATCTCAGCGAGGATCGCGTCGGAATGGGTCAGCTGGAATGCCGGTTTCTTCGGCCGGGCGTCAGTTTCGGCGAGATGCATCGCGGATTTTCTTCAGCTCGTAGATCAGATCGATCGCCTGTCGCGGTGTAAGGTCGTCGGGGCGGACCTGGTCGAGCATGTCATGGATAGGATTAACGGCCGGCTTCGGCGGCGGCGGTTGATGCGCAAAGAGCGGCAGATCGTCTAGCACGGCGCCTTTTCCACCGGAAGAGCGCTGTTCGAGGACGCCCAGCACCTGGCGGGCGCGAGCGAGAACCGTTTCGGGCAGGCCGGCGAGGCGGGCAACCTGGATGCCGTAGCTGCGATCGGCGGCGCCATCGGCGACTTCGTGCAGGAACACCACCTCACCCTCCCACTCGCGCACCTTCATGGTGTGGTTGGAGACGCGCTTCAAACTCTTCGACAGCGCCGTCATTTCATGGAAGTGCGTCGCGAACAGGGCGCGGCAGCCGGTCTGGTCGTGCAGCGCCTCGACCGCCGCCCAGGCGATGGAAAGGCCGTCGAAGGTCGCGGTGCCACGGCCGATCTCGTCGAGGATCACAAGCGAGCGCTGCGTGGCCCGATTGAGGATCGCCGCCGTCTCGACCATCTCGACCATGAAGGTCGAGCGGCCGCCGCCGATATCGTCCGAGGCGCCGACACGCGAGAACACACGATCGACAACGCCGATATGCGCGGCGGAAGCGGGCACGAAACTGCCCATCTGCGCGAGGATCGCGATCAGCGCGTTCTGGCGCAGGAAGGTAGATTTACCGCCCATATTGGGGCCGGTGATCAACCACAACGCCCCGCCGGTCAGGTCGCAGCCATTCTCGACGAAGACCTCGCCGGCTTTGCGGACATTGGTCTCGACCACGGGGTGGCGGCCGCCCTCGATGAAGAAGGCGAGGCTGTCGTCCACCGTGGGGCGGCAGAAATTGCGGGTCGCGGCGAGATGGGCGAGCGCGGTCGCGACGTCGAGCTCGGCCAGCGCGTCGGCAATGGCCCGGAGGCGTGTGGACTCCGTGACCACCGCGTCGCTCAGCCGTGTGAAGATGGTGGTCTCGATGGCGAGCGCCGCATCATGCGCCTTGGCGATGCGGCCTTCGAGTTCGGCCAGTTCCGCCGTGGTGAAGCGCATGGCATTGGCCAGCGTCTGGCGGTGGATGAAGGTGTCGCGATGCGGCGGCTCGAGCAGTTTCGTGCCATGCCCGGCCGGCACTTCGACGAAATAGCCGAGGACGCCATTATGGCGGATCTTCAGCGAGCGGACGTCGGTCTCCTCGATCAGCCGCGCCTGCAGCGCTGCGACCACGGCGCGGGTTTCGGACGCCAGCGCGCGTTCGCTGTCGAGGGTTCCGTCATAGCCGCGGCGAACAAAACCGCCGTCGCGGGCGAGCAGCGGCACCTCGTCGTCGATGGCGTCGGCGAGCTCGGAGGCCAGCGCTGCCGGAGCGTCGGCGAGGCGCGCGATGATGTCGTCCACCTCGCGCGGCGCATCGGCGATGGTGGTGAGCCGTTCGCTCAGTGCGATCGCTGCGGCGATAGCGGCGCCGACGGCATTGAGGTCGCGCGGACCGCCACGTCCGAGCGCTAGGCGGGTAACGGCTCGGGTGATGTCGGGCACGGCCTTGAGTTCGCCGCGCAGCCGCTGCGTCAGGAGGCCATCGGCGCGAAAGCATTCGACAGCGTCGAGGCGCGCGTTGATTTCGGCAGCAACGCAGAGCGGAGCGGCCAACCGGCGTGCGAGGAGGCGTGAACCGGGCGGGGTGACGGTGAGGTCGATCTCGTGGCGGAGCGAGCCGCGTTCTTCGCCGCGCTGGGTCTCCAGCAGTTCGAGCGATGAGCGTGTCGCCGCGTCAATCGCCATATGCGAGGCGAGCCGCTCGGTCGTCGGCGGTCGCAGCGCGACGGGCACGCCCTTCTGGCTGTCGCGAACATAGTCGAGCAGGGCACCGAGGGCGGCACGGCCAGCGCGCGAAAAGGCGGTCGGATCGACCTCGCCGTCGGCAAAGGCGGTCGTGATGCGTTGCACCGCGAGTTCGCTGTCGAACTGGCCGGGGTCGAGATCGACCAGGGCCACGTCCGGCAGCGGGATATGCGCCTCCTTGAGCGCCGCGCGCGTCGCTTCGGTGAGCAGCAATTCGGCCGGGCCGATGCGCGCGAGTTCGTCGCCGAGCGCGCCGGCGGGGATATCGAGCACGGCGGTTTCGCCAGTCGAGACATCCGCCCAGGCGAGCGCGAAATCGGTCTCGCCGTGCCGGACCATGCTGAGGCTGGCGAGATAGGCCGAGCCGCGCGTCGGCAGCAGATCGTCCTCGGTGATCGTGCCGCGCGTGACGAGCCGCACGACATCGCGCTTCACCGGCGACTTGGAGCCGCGTTTCTTCGCTTCGGCCGGGTCCTCCACCTGCTCGCAGATGGCGACGCGATGGCCGAGCCCGATCAGCTTTTTGAGGTAGTCCTGCGCGGCATGGATGGGCACGCCGCACATCGGGATATCCGCCCCCTGATGCTTGCCGCGCTTGGTGAGCACGATCCCGAGCGCCTGGCTGGCGATCTCGGCGTCCTCGAAGAACATCTCGTAGAAATCGCCCATCCGGTAGAACAGCAGGTAGCCCGGGTTGACCGCCTTGATCTCGAGGAACTGGCTCATCATCGGAGTGATGGGCGAAGTCTCGGCTGCGCTCGGGGCGCTGTAGGGCGCTTGGTCCATGGGCTCGCGGAGTTGGCGGAAGGCCGCGAGACTATGGGGTTTGGGGGTGGGGGGCAACACCCGCCCTCAGTGCATCCCCAGGCCGCCGCGACCGGGCAGGTGCGGCGTCCAGTTGCTCGGGTCGCGGGGCCAGATGATGTAGCTCGCAAGCATGAGCAGTACGAACGCGATCACTATCACCAGTCGCCAGTTGATCTGCATCGCGCCCCTCCGCGCGTAGACGTAAGGGGCGCGCTGCCGCATTCAATACCGGTCGCTCGGATCCCTCACCGGGCGATAGACGAAGTCGGTGAACACCGCTTCCTTCGCCGTGCCGTTCAGGTCCGAAGCCGCCATGCCGACGAAGGCGCCGGTAAAGCTGCCGTGCTCGGCGTGGCCGCCGCATTCGTCCGACAGGAGCGACGCATCGAGCACAGGCCCGGCCGGTTGCCAGTTGCCTCCGGCGGCGGCGTTTCCAGCCGCATAGAAGAACTGCAGCTTCGGGCCGCGGATCTCGATCTTCAGCCGCACCGGGCCATCCTGCGGCAGCGCGATCGGTGCAGCCGGGAAGGTGAGCTTGCCGTCCGGATGGCTCGCCATCGAGCTCATGATCAGGAGCTCGCGCTTGCCGTCGGAGTGGGCGGTGACGGTGAGATAGTGGAAGTTGTAGCGGCTGTAATAGCCGGTGAGGCCAGCGAACTGTCGCTCATCGATCGGCGAGAAATCGAGCGTCACTTCCGCATCGTAGGAGAAATGGGTCTGCCGGCGGGCGACGAGGGCCTGCTCGAACCACGAGCCGATCGCCTCGCGGCCGATCAGCGTCAGCTTGTTGTCGCCGACCCGGAAGATGCGTTCGGTTTCCGGCGTGCGCAGCCACTGGAAATCCTTGTGCAACTTATCGAAGGTGTAGCGCTGCTCGGCCCAGTAAGGCGTGTCGTCGCGCGTGCCGGGGACCTCGACTTCGAGCGAGGGCACGGGGCCGTTCTTCACCCATAGCCAGTCGTCATTGCCCCAGTAGGCTTCCTGGATGCCGGTTTCACGGCCGAGCACGCAGCGGCGCTTCTGGGTTGTCGGCCGGCCCATCAGGTGGACGAGGAAGGTCTTGCCGTCCGGCGTCTCGACAATGTCGCCATGGCCGGCGCGCTGCACGGCATTGAGCGGCGCGTCCTTGGCCGTGAGGATGTGCTTGATCGGATGGGTCTCGTAGGGCCCGTCGATATTGCGCGAGCGGGCGAAGGTGACGGCATGCTCGTAGCCCGTGCCTCCCTCGGCCGTGAGCAGGTAGTACCAGGGCCGCCCGTCCTTGCCCTTGCGCTTGTAGAGATGCGGGCCCTCGACCAGCTTCAGGTCCGTGCCCTGGTAGATATTCTTGATCGGGCCGACGAGCTTCTTTGCGGCGTGATCGTATTCCTGCAGTGCAATGCCGGCGAAGAGCAGCGGGCGCGTGCGGTGGTCCCACAGCATGTTGACGAACCATTTCTTGCCGTCGTCGTCGTGGAACAGCGACGGGTCGAAGCCGGAGGAGTTCATGTAGACCGGATCGGACCAGGGCCCTTCGATCGAGGGCGCGGTCACGAGGTAGTTATGCGCGTCCTTGAACGAGCCGTCCTTGCGCTTCACGTCGGTGTAGATGAGGAAGAACTGCTCGCCATCATGGCTGAGGCACGGCGCCCAGATGCCGCACGAATCCGGATCGCCGCGCATATCGAGCTGGCTCGCACGCGTCAGCGGCCGGGTGACGAGTTCCCAGTTGGCGAGATCCTTCGAGTGATGGATCTGCACGCCCGGATACCACTCGAAGGTGGAGGTGGCGATGTAGTAGTCGTCGCCGACGCGCAGAATCGAGGGATCCGGGTTGAAGCCAGGGAGGATGGGATTGCGGATGGTGGGCATTGATTGACCCTAAAAGGTGGATGGCTCGCCCACGCCGGGGCAGAACATTTCGCAGAGGGCATCGAAGTCCGACGCGGACATCTGCTCCTCGGTGCCGGCTCCGCCCGGGGCAGCCATGAAACGCACGGACCGGTGCGTTCCATCGTTCTCGGTGACAGTGACGATCCCGCTGAAGCCGTAACCGTTGCCTATTCCCGGCTGTTCCCAGCTATGAATCTTGATCGCCGAGAACTGCAGATCGGTTCGTTTCCCGAGAACCTTGAGCAATGCCTCTCTTGCGAGCTTGCGGCTAAAGTCTTCAGTTAGTTCTGCCATCGTCTCACACGAACCGGTTGACCAGGTTCTCGAGATATTCCTGCTGGCCGGATTTCGGCTGCGGGTTGATGTTGTCCTTCTCGACCCGGGCGGCGATGTCGGCGAGCGTTTCGCTCTTCAGCATCTTCTTGGCCGACTTGCTGTCCCAGCCGGCGTAGCGGGCGTCCTGCGCCTTGTCGAACGTGCCGTCCTCGATCATCGCCGCCGCGCCCTTGAGGCCGCGGGCGAGGATATCGAGGCCGCCGACGTGACCGTGCAGCAGGTCGGCCGGATCGATCGACTGGCGGCGCACCTTGGCGTCGAAGTTGAAGCCGCCCTTGCCGAGCCCACCGGCCTTTAGGATCTGGTAGAAGGCCAGCGCCATCTCGCCCGGATTGTTGGGGAACTGGTCGGTGTCCCAGCCCGACTGCAGGTCGTTGCGGTTCGCATCGACCGAGCCGAGGATGCCGAGCCCGCCAGCGACGGCCAGTTCGTGCTCGAACGAATGGCCGGCGAGGAAGGCGTGGCCGACCTCGATATTGACCTTCACGTCCTTCTCGAAGCCGTAGGTCTTGAGGAACCCGTACACGGTGGCGACGTCGTAGTCGTACTGGTGCTTGGTCGGCTCCTGCGGCTTGGGCTCGATCAGAATCTGGCCCTTGAAGCCGATCTTCTTGGCGTGCTCGATGACGAGCCCCAGGAAGCGCGCGGCGTGGTCCTGCTCGGTCTTGATGCGGGTGTTGAGCAGCGTCTCGTAGCCTTCGCGCCCGCCCCACAGCACGTAGTTGGAACCGCCGAGGTCGTGGGTGATCTCGAGCATCTCTTTAACCTGGCCCGCGGCGTAGGCGAACACATCCGGATCGGGATTGGTCGCAGCGCCGGCCATGTAGCGGCGGTTGGAGAACAGGTTCGCCGTGCCCCAGAGGAGCTTGGTGCGCGACTTCTGCATCTTCTTGGCGAAGATGTCGGTGATGGTGCGGAGGTTCTTGTTGCTCTCCTTGAGGGTCGCGCCTTCGGGGGCGACGTCGGCGTCATGGAAGCAGAAAAACGGAGTATCGAGCAGGTCGAACAGCTCGAACGCCACATCGGCCTTGAGCTTGGCCCCGTCCATCGCGCTGCCTGCATACCATGGCCGGTCGAAGGTGCGGCCGCCAAACGGATCGCCGCCTTCCCACGCGAAGGTGTGCCAATAGGCGATGGCGGGCCGGATATGGTCCTCCATGCGCTTGCCGAGCACCTTTTCGTCCTTGTTGTAGTGCCGGTAGGCGAGGGGGTTCTTGGAACCCGGGCCTTCGAACTTGACGGGGCTGATCCCCTTGAAGAAATCGGTCATTTGCGAGCCTCCTCGAGTGCAAAAGCGCGTTCACGCGCGTCTTCAATTGCTGGGTAGAGCGCGCGGTAGCGCTCGTATTGACGTGAATAGGCGTCGGCCAGCGCCGCATCGGGCTTGATGACCCGCTGGATGGCCGGGTTGAGCATGATTTCGTTGGGATCGGCACCTTCCGCGGCGCAGAGCCCGAGCCGGGCGACGCCGAGCGCACCGCCGAAATCGCCATCGGCTGGGATGGCGATGTCGGTATCGAGATTGGTGGCGATCAGCTTGAGCCAGAGCTCGGATCTCGAGCCGCCACCAACGGCGATCAGCTGGCCGAGCGTCGTGCCGGCGTCATTCAGCACGCGCTTGCAGTCGCGGAAGGCGAAGGTGACGCCCTCCATCACCGCCTGCGCGAGCTTGGCAGGATCGGTCGAATGCGACAGCCCGACGAAACTGCCGCGCGCATAGGCATTGTTGTGCGGGGTACGCTCGCCCGAGAGATAGGGGAGGAAGATCTCCTCGCCCGGCCCGGTGAACTTCGCTTCGGCCGCGCCGGCGAGTTTTGCTGGGTCCTGCCCGGTGACCTTGCTCAGCCAGTTGAGGCTGTCCGTGGCCGAGAGGATCACGCCCATCTGGTGCCAGGTGTTCGGGATCGCGTGGCAGAAGGCGTGCACGGCGCCCTTGGTATTGGGCCGGAAGCGCTCGTTCGAAACGAACAGCACGCCGGACGTGCCGAGGGAGACGAAGCCTTCGCCCGGCTGGATCGCACCGATGCCGCAGGCGGCTGCCGCGTTGTCGCCGGCGCCGCCCGCGACGACGACATTGGCACCCATGCCCCAACGGGCCGCGAGCTCGCGCTTCAGCGTGCCCGATGGCGCCGAGCCTTCGACCAGCCGCGGCATGTGCGAGCGGTTGAGGCCGGTGACGGCCAGCAGCTCGTCCGACCAGTCGCGCCTGGCCACGTCGAGCCAGAGCGTACCGGCCGCATCCGACATTTCCTCGACATGCTCGCCAGTGAGCAGCAGCCGGACATAGGCCTTGGGCAGCAGTACCTTGGCGATCTTGTCGTAGATCGCCGGCTCGTGCTTGCGCACCCAGGCGATCTTGGGCGCGGTGAAGCCCGGCATGGCGATATTGCCGGCAATCTCGCGCAGGGTCGGCAGCGCCGCTTCCATCTCGGCGCACTCGGCGGCCGATCGCCCATCATTCCAGAGGATGCACGGGCGGAGAACGTTGTCGTCCTTACCGAGCAGCACCGCGCCATGCATGTGGCCGGCAAGGCCGATGCCGCGCACTGCCGCCATTTCGTTCGGATGCGCATTCGCCAGCTTGTCGAGCGCGTCCTGCGTCGCGCTCCACCAGTCGGCCGGATTTTGTTCCGACCAGCCCGGATGCGGGCGAACCGGCTCGATGGCTTTCGCCGTCGCTTCGCCGACCGCATTGCCGGCGCGGTCGATGAGCAGCGCCTTGACGCCGGATGTGCCGATATCGATGCCGAGGTACGTCATGAGGCACGTACCTCAAGACGCGTCGCGAAACACATTGCTCGTCCTCCCGGGCGCCGTTTTGCTTTGGTCAGTTGGTTGTTTCCGCCCTCGGCAGATTGTCGCGCAGATAAAGCCCGATTTCAATGGGGGCCAGCTCCCCGTCGGACGACTGCCCGAGCGCTAGGCTCTGCGCGACACTGAGCGCGGTAGCGATTTCGCCATCCGGATTCTGGTCGATGACCACGTCGATGACGCCCGAGGCAAGGCCTTCGCGTGTCGCCGGTGTGAGCTCATGCGCGACGACGCGGAGCTTGCCGGCGCGCTTCGACTTGCCGAGCGCACGGATCAGCCCGGCATTGCCGGCGCCCAGATTGTAGATACCCGAAAGCGGCTGCTCGAGCAGCTCCAGTACGGCTGCTTCCGTGCGCGCGTCGTCGTCGAACCCCTCGAGCGGGCCGACGATCCGGTGGTCAGGAAACTCGGCTCGCAGCACCGCTTCGAAGCCTTCGCGGCGCTGGTGGTGGTCGGCAAGGCTAAGCGAGCCGGCAATGAGCCCGATGGCGCCGGGCTTGGCGAAGCGGCCCATCAGCGAAGCAGCAGTGCGGCCGGCGGCGAAATTGTCGATGCCGACGAAATGCCGGCGCGCCGAACTGGGCAGGTCCGACACCAGCGTTACCACGGCAATGCCGCGACGGGCCGCATGGTCGATGGCGCGCCGCACCTTCTCGTCGTCGGTGGCGACCACCACGGCGCAATCGCAGGTCTTGGGATCGAGTTCGCTCAGCGCGCCCGCCAGCGCTGCCGGATCGAAGGCGTGAACGAGGCGCGTGGTGATCGAGACGCGCTCGCCCTTGCCGGCACTGGCGCGCCGTTGGATGGCGCCGCCGAGCGCGAACATGAACTCGTTGCGGCCATCGGGGATGAGGAAGGTGACGCCGAGATCGCGGGCCCGCGCCAGCAGCGACGCCGACAGGTCGCGGCGGAAATCGAGCGCCTTGATCGCCTCGGCTACCTTCTCGGCGGTTTCGCTGCGCACCCCCGGCCGGCCGTTCAGCACGCGATCGACCGTCGCCAGCGACACGCCGGCCTGGCGCGCCACGTCATGCACGGTCGCGCGTCGCTTGATCTCGTCCATTGGTAGCTCCCGCCTTCCGTCGCCTCCCGAATGCGGCTATCAACCCGTCGCACGAAGAGGAGGGATCGGGCAATGACCGTTAAGGTGGAGCAGTTCGGCAGCTTCGAGGGCAAGCGCGTCGACCAGTTCAAGCTCACGAGCGATACCGGCGTCGAAGTCGACCTCATCTCGTGGGGCGTCGCGGTGCGCGACTGGCGCGTGCCGGTCGCCGGTGGCAAGCGCTCGGTGGTGCTCGGCTTCGAGCAGTTCGACAGCTACCCCAAGGCTTCGCCGTATTTTGGCTCGCTCGCCGGCCGCGTCGCCAACCGCATCAGCAGTGGCCGCTTTGTCCTCGACGGCAAAAGCTACGAGGTGACCAAGAACTTCGGCCCCCACACCCTGCATGGCGGACCCGAAGGTATCGGCCGCCAGGTCTGGGCCGGCGAAGCGGACAGCGCCAACAATGCGGTGCGCTTCACGCTGCACTCGCCCGACGGTGCCATGGGCTTTCCCGGCAATGTCGATTTCACCGCGACCTACACGCTGACCGGCAACCGCCTGCGCCTCGATATCGCGGCCAAGGCCGATCGCCGCACGCCGCTCAACGTGGTGCAGCACCAGTATTTCAACCTCGGCACCGGCAGCGACATTCTCGATCACCGCTACCAGATCGCGGGTGGCGCCTATACCGAACTTGGCGAGATGCTGATTCCGACCGGCGCGATCCTGCCGGCCGCCGGCTCGATCTGGGATTTCCGCGCCGGCCGCACCATGCGCGACGCGAGTGGGGCGCCTGTCGCCTATGACGGTAATGTCGTGCTCGATACCGGCCGCAATTTTGAGGATCCGGCTGCCGTGGTCACCGGCCCCGATGGCGCGCTGACGCTGAAGCTCTGGACCGATCGTCCGGGCCTCCAGGTCTACAACTCGGTCTGGACTGACGTCACCGCCGAGGGCAAGCATTTCGGCAAGCACTCCGGCTTCTGCCTCGAAGACCAGGATTTCCCCGACGGCGTCAACAACCCGCACTTCCCCTCGACCATTTACGGCCCCGGCCGCGACTACAGCCACCGGGTCGATATCGAGATCGCCTGATGGCGGTCTATGTCGCGCTGATCCGCGCCATCGGCCCGGTGACGCACGCCAAGATGAAGATGGCGGCGCTGCGCGATGCCTGCGAGGACGCAGGACTCGCGGATGTCGCGACGGTCGGCAATACCGGCAACATCGTTTTCCGTTCGGACAAGGGCGTCGCGGCGGTACGAAAACTCGTACAGGGCGTGGTCGACGGTTTCGGCCTCGGCCCGGCCAATGAGGTGTTCGTCCGGACGCTGGAGGAGATGGCGGCGGTGGTCGCCGCGAACCCGTTTCCCGAGGTTGCGGCGGAGCGGCCAGCCGAACTCGGCGTTGCCTCGTTCCACGAGGCGCCGGACTGGAAGCTAATCATAAGTGGCTATGATGGTCCCGAGCAGATCGCGACGATCGGCTCACACCTGATCGTCGCCTATCCCAAAGGCATTAGCACTTCGAAGCTCAACATCGAAAAGCTGCTCGGCGCCCGCATGACGCAACGCAACTGGCGCGTGTTCGCCGCGCTGGCGCAGAAGGCGGCGGAACTCCAGGGCTGATCATTCCTGCCACGCCTTGTCAGTACCCCGCGCCATGGTGCAGCCGGCCGATCTTGGCTACACCGGAAGGGCAAGGGAGATGCGAGCTTGGACAAGACCGAACGGCTGTTTTCCGTCATGGACGCATTGCGCCGGCATCGCCGGCCGGTCACGGCGGCGCAGCTCGCCGAAGAGCAGGGCGTCTCCGTCCGCACGCTCTATCGCGATGTGCAGACGCTTATCGGGCTCGGCGCCCCCATCGATGGCGAGGCGGGGGTCGGCTACATGCTGAAACCCGGGTTCTTTCTGCCGCCGCTGATGTTCTCGCCCGAGGAGCTCGAGGCGCTCGTGCTGGGCGCCCGCTGGGTCGAGGCCCAGCCGGATGACGGGCTCGCTGCCGCCGCGCGCAACGCGCTGGGCAAGATCGCGACGGCCTCACCGGATGACCTGCGCGACCGCATCAAGGATACCGGCCTCTGGCCGGTGATGATCCGCGGTCGCGATGAACCCAAGCCCGTGCTCGGGCTGATCCGCGCCGCCATGCGCAACGAAAAGGCGCTGCACATTGCCTATGCCGACGAGACCGGCAAGACTACCGAGCGCGACATCTGGCCGGTTCAGCTCGCCTATTATGAGGGCAAGCAGATCATCGCCGCCTGGTGCTGCCTCAGGCAGGCGTTCCGCAACTTCCGTACGGACCGGCTGGTCGAGGTGACCGAGACCGAAAACCGCTTCGGCCGCCGTCGCCTGCAGCTCTCCAAGGAGTGGCGTGAAGAGTGGTCGCGGCAGAATCCGGGCTGGTCCGGCGGCTGATTTCGGGTTGCTGCCACGCCCTGTCAGCAGGGGTGGAGCAAGGTCTTTCTCAGACGGCAGGGCGATGGTCGCCCCGCCAATGAGGAGCGAAGACCATGACCAGTCTGAACCGCCGCCAGATCCTCGGATCGTTCGCCGCGCTCGCCGCTGGCTCCGTTTTCGCCGGCACGGCAGGAGCAGTTGAAATGAGCGCCACCCCGTTCAAGGTTTCCATCTCCGACGAAGTTCTGGTTGATCTCAAGGAGCGCCTGGCGATGACCCGCTGGCCGTCGGAAATCCCCGGCACCGGCTGGGACCGCGGCACACCTGTCGCCTTCGTCAAGGAGCTCGCCGCCTACTGGCAGGACTATGACTGGCGCGCGACCGAGGCCCGTTTCAACGCCCTGCCGCAGTTCACGGCCGACATCGACGGCGAAGCCATCTATTTCATTCATGTGCGGTCGGCCAAGGCCGACGCCACGCCACTGTTGCTGATCCACGGCTGGCCCGGCTCGGTGCTGGAATTCGAACAGCTGATCCCGGCGCTCAGCGCCGACCATCACCTTGTCATCCCGGCCATTCCCGGCTTCGGCTTTTCCGGTCCGCTGCATTCCGATGGCTGGAGCACCGGCCGGGTCGGCGCCGCCTTCGCTGAGCTGATGACGCAACTCGGCTACCAGCGTTTCGGCGTCCATGGCGGCGACTCCGGGTCGCTGATCGCGCGCAATATGGCGCTCGATTTCGCCGACCGGATCAGTGGCGCCCATGTCCTGCAGTTCTTCTCGTTCCCCTCCGGCGATCCGGCCGAGTTCGAAAAGCTGACCGAAGATGATCATCTCCGTCTGGCCCGGCTGGAGCTGTTTGGCCAGCGCGACAGCTACAACCAGGTGATGGGGAAGCGCCCGCAGTCGATCGCCTACGCCCTCAACGACTCGCCTGTCGGTCTGCTGGTGTGGATGCTGGAGCTGTTCGCCACCTTCGGCGATCACCCCGAGCAGTTGACCAAGCAGCAGATCATCGAGCACGCAACGCTCTACTGGGTGACCGAAACCATGGGCTCGTCGGCCAATCTCTACTTCGACACCGGTCGTTCCGGCGCGTGGGAAGATACGCGGCAGACCACCATTCCGATGGGCATCGCCGTGTTCCCCAACGATTTCCTCTCGATCCGCGCCTTCGCAGAGCGGGACCACGCCAACATCGTCCACTGGACCGAGATGCCGAGCGGCGGCCACTTTGCCGGCCTGGAGGAGCCGGACCTGCTGGCCGCCGACATCAAGGCATTCTTCGCAAAGCTCTGAGCGGAAACCGCCGGAATTGAGGGGGCGGCGGACACTGTTCGCCGCCCCTTGGCGTTACGCGGCCTCGGCGACGGCCTTTAGCTCGACGTCATGCGCGTTCCGGATCAGGTGCGAATAGGGGCAGATATCGTGCGCCAGCGTCATCACCTGTTCGACGGTCGCGAGGTCGAGCCCCGGCGCCTTCACTTCCAGCGACGCGCCGATCGAATAGCCGACGCCATCCTCGCGATCGAGGAAGCGTACGGTTGCGGTGACGACCAGATTTTCAGGCACGCTGACCTTGAGCTTGCGCGCTGCGCCGCGGAAGGCACCGACGAAGCAGGCCGCATAGCCGGCCGCGAACAGCTGTTCGGGATTGGTGCCCGGCCCGCCATCGCCACCCATTTCCTTGGGGATCGACAGTGCAACGGACAGACGCCCGTCTTCGCTGGCAGCCGAGCCGCTGCGGCCGCCGCCGATCGAGGTGGCGCGGGTGGTGTAAATGGCTTTCATCGACAATCTCCTTGTCAGCAGGTCGGGAACGCTTCAACGTCGCGTCAGATAGCTGACAATTAGATTGTGCGCAATTGAATTGTGCACAAAAGTTTGTTATGGAACCGCCATGGCCAAAAACCTCACGCTCGATCAGCACCTGTGTTTTGCCGTCTATGCGGCCCAGCACGCCTTTAATCGCTTCTACAAACCCCTGCTCGGTCCGCTCGGGCTGACCTACCCGCAATACCTCGTGCTGGTGGTGCTGTGGGAACAGGATCGGCAGACCGTGTCGGGGATCGGCGAGCGACTGATGCTCGATTCCGGCACGCTGACCCCGCTGCTGAAGCGGCTCGAGGCCGCCGGCTTCGTCACTCGCGCCCGCTCGACCAGCGATGAACGCCAGGTGCTGGTGCAGCTGACCGAGGCCGGCCGCGCCCTGCGTCAGGAAGCCGAGAAATTCCCCGAGCTGCTGCTCGATATCTCCGGCTGCACCGCCGAGAGCGCCCAATCGCTGCAGCAGCAGCTCACCGACCTGCGCACTCGGCTCGACGCCGCGGCCTAGGTGGTGAAGCGCCACGGCTCGACGATGAGCAGCGCCAGCACGATGGCGTGCACGGCTGCGATGGTCCAGCTCACCGCCGCGAAGCTCGACTTCCTTGTCTTGTGCTGCAGCAGCGCCTGGGCGAGGAGACCGCCGGCAATGCCGCCAATGGCATCGACGAAGTGCAACCGCTTCTCCGACACGCGCCAGCGATCGCCCTCGGCCGCCGCCTTGTCGAACCAGTAGGCTACGATGCTGGCGACGCCGAGCGCCAGATAGCCTGCCGGCACAATTGCAGACACACGGCCCAGCAGCATGGCGACGATCGCCCCGGCGATGAGCAGGCCCGCGACCAGCAACCGCGCTATAGCTGCGGTCGAACCGGCAGGCCCCGGCTGTTGCGTCTTCGCCGGCCGAGCCGGTTTGGTCTCCACCCCGCCGAGCACGACCGACTTAGCCACGGCTCGTCCTTGCCGGTCTGAGCCCGGCAGGAATGTTACGCGCAGGCCGACCTCCGGCCGCATCACGGCGCGGCGGATGTCGGAAATGTGGACGAACAGGCGCGTGCCGTCGGCATCGCGCACGAAGCCGAACCCGCGCACATCGTTCCACTGCACCAGTTCGCCGCTCTTGCGCATCGGCCCCATGCTGCGGCGACCTGCCGCGCGCCAACATTAGGCCCATGAGGTTGCTCGGAGTTTACACCGTCACATCCCTCGGCAATGCTGCGCGGCGAGGGAGACCATCCAATGAAATTGCTGCACACCACGCTCGGACCGAAGCGGGCCGACGAGCTCGGCATGATCCTGCCGCACGAGCACGTCTTCGTCGACCTGCGGACGCCCGATAAGCCGGGCTATGCCGAAGCCGATCCCGCCGACGTGATCCGGCTAATGGGCCCGCAGATCGAGGCCCTGCGCGCCCGCGGCTTCACGGCCATCGTCGAGTGTTCGACCGGCGGGGTCGGGCTGCGGGTCGATATCGACCTCGCGGTGAGTAAGGCGACCGGTTTCCCCATCGTCGTGCCGACCGGCAACTATCGCGAGCCCTGGATCCCGGTCTGGGTGCGTGACGCCAGCGAGGCCGAACTCGAGGAACGCTTCCATCGCGATCTTGCGGTGGGCGTGGCCGGCACGGGCGTGAAGGCTGCCTGGATCAAGATTTCGGCCGGCGATGATGGCATCACCCCGCTCGAGGAGAAGATTCTGCGCGCTGCTGCGCGTGCCGCCAGGCGCAACGGCGCGGTTATTGGCAGCCACACGATCAAGGGCCGCGTGGTGATGGACCAGCTCGATATCATCGAGGCCGAGGGCTATCGCGCCGACCGCTTCATTTCCATCCACACCCAGGCTGAGCCGGATTTCGGGCTGAATCTGGCGGTCGCCGAGCGTGGCGCCTGGATCGAATACGACCATGTCGGGCGCGAGCCGGACGAGGAGGTCGCGGCGCTGATCCTCAAGGCGCTCGAGGCCGGGAAGGCAAAGCAGATGCTGATCAGCCACGATCTCGGCTGGTACGATCCGGCCCAGCCGGGCGGCGGCACGCCGCGCCCCTACACGCACCTCGTGGATGTGATGTTGCCCCTGCTGCGCCAGCGCGGGGTCGACGAGGCGACTATCCGGCAGCTGACCGTCGTGAATCCATTCGAGGCCTTCGCGCGCTGATCGGCGATACCCTCCGGGTGGAAAACTGCCGCCCTACCTAGGGCCGGTGCCATCAACCAGAAGTATGGCTGGTCTGTACCATCGGCATATTGCGATGGATGCCCTGGGGGGAGTAATATTTAGATAGCATCATAGCTAATTTAGAGACGGGAAGATGAGTGCCGGATCCAAGGCCTATTTCACCCAGATCCTCAAGGATGCGGGCGTGGAGCCGGGTGGGAGCCGGCCCTTCGACGTGACGGTGCACGACGACCGGCTCTGGGGCCGGGTGCTGAGCCACGGTACGCTCGGCTTCGGCGAAGCCTACATGGATGGCTGGTTCGACGTCGAAGCGCTCGACGAGTTCATCTTCAAGCTGCTCGAGTTCGACATCTACGCGCATATGAAGCCCGATCTCGGACTGGCGCTGAGCTTCCTGCGCGGTCGTCTGCTGAACCTGCAGCGCAGCCACCTCACTGAGGTCGGCGAGAAACACTACGATATCGGCAATGACCTCTATTCGAGGATGCTCGACAGCCGGATGATCTATTCCTGCGGCTACTGGGCCGAGGCCGACACGCTCGATGCCGCCCAGGAGGCCAAACTCGATCTCATCTGTCGCAAGGTGGGGCTGAAGCCCGGCATGCGCATTCTCGATATCGGCTCGGGCTGGGGCGGCTTCCTGAAATTCGCCGCCGAGCGCTATGGCGTCGAAGGCGTCGGCATCACCATCAGCAAGGAACAGGCGGCCTATGCCGAGGCGACCAAGGGCAACCTGCCCGTCGAGACACGGCTGATCGACTACATGGCGCTCGAGGGCGAGTTCGACCGCATCATCTCGATCGGCATGTTCGAGCATGTCGGCTACAAGAACTACGCCGCCTACTTCCGCAAGGCGCACCAGTTGCTGAAGCCCGACGGGCTGTTCCTGCTTCACACCATCGGCAACAATTTCTCCTCCACTCACGGCGATCCGTGGACAGAAAAGTACATCTTCCCCAACGGCATGCTGCCTTCCATCAAGCAGATCGCAGCGGCCACCGAGCACCGGTTCGTGGTCGAGGACTGGCACAATTTCGGTGCCGACTATGACCGTACCCTCATGGCGTGGTGGGCCAACTTCGACGCGGCCTGGCCCGAGCTGCGCGACAAGTACGGCGAGCGGTTCTACCGCATGTGGAGCTTTTACCTGCACGTGATGGCGGCCATGTTCCGCTCGCGCAACATCCAGCTCTGGCAAGTGGTGCTCAGCCCCGGCGGCGTGCGCGGGGGTTACCGCCGCGTCTCCTGACCGGGAATAATTCGGCGGAGACGGTGTTCTCCAAGGGCGGTGGGATGCTCAGGGAGAGCCACATGACCTTGCATTCGAATGCACTGAAACTGACGATCGTCGCCACTCTGCTCGCCGGCATCGCGATGCCGGCCCACGCCGTCGACAGCGGTGGCAATGGTGGCAGCAATCGCAACAAGGACCGCACCGAACAGAGCGATAGCGGCCCCTCGTTGACCTCGGCGCGCCGGCTGATCCGGGCCCAGAATTGGGCGGAGGCCGTGGAGATGCTGAAGCTCGTCGTCGCCCAGAACCCCGACAACGCCGACGCCAACAATCTGCTCGGATATTCGCTGCGCAAACTGGGCGACTACAAGAACGCCCAGGGCTTCTACCTAAAGGCGCTCAAGCTCGATCCCCGCCACAAGGGCGCCCACGAATATCTGGGCGAGCTCTATGTCGAGATCGGCCAGATGCAGAAGGCCAAGCAGATGCTCGACCAGCTCGAACAGATATGCGGCAACACGCGCTGCGAGGAATATCGCGATCTGGCCGAGTTCATCGCCGCCCGGGCGTGAGTGGGGCAGGCCTATGCCAGCGCGAAGTTGAGCCGATAGCTCAGCGCTTCGGCCACATGCGGGCGCGCCACCTTGTCCGCGCCCGCGAGGTCCGCAAGCGTGCGCGCCACCTTCAACACCCGGTGATAGGCGCGGGCCGACAGGCTGAAGCGCTCGGCGGCTTGCAGCAGCAGCTTCTGGCTGTCCTTGTCGGGATCGACAAGCTTCTCGATCAGGGTCGGGCCGGCCGCGGCGTTGGTGAAGACGCCGGGCTGGCCCGCCTCCTCGTAACGCTGCCGCTGCCGCTCGCGTGCTGCCACCACCCGGGCGGCCACCTTTGCCGAGGGTTCGGCCGTCGACGGTCCGATCATGTCGGCTGCCGAGACGGCCGGCACGTCGATGCGAAGGTCGATGCGGTCGAGGAACGGCCCCGACACCCGCGCCTGGTAGTCGCCGGCGCAGCGGTCGCCCCGCTTGCAGGTGTGGCCGGGCGTCCCGGCCATGCCGCATTTGCACGGGTTCATGGCCGCGACCAGCTGGAAGCGCGCCGGGAAGCTGACATGCGCGTTGGCGCGCGCGATCATCGTCTCGCCCGTCTCGAGCGGCTGGCGCAGGCTGTCCAGAACGGACGGCGAGAACTCCGGAAGTTCGTCGAGGAACAGCACGCCGTTATGGGCAAGGCTCGCCTCTCCCGGCCGGACCTTCAGCCCGCCGCCCACCAGTGCCGCCATCGAAGCCGAGTGATGCGGCGACCGGAACGGCCGCCGGTCGCTCAGCGCCCCACCCGCCAGCTCGCCGGCGATCGACTGGATCATCGACACGTCGAGCAGTTCGCGCGGATTGAGCGGCGGCAGGATCGAAGGCAGCCGCGCCGCCAGCATGGATTTGCCGGCGCCAGGCGGACCGACCATCAGCAGGTTGTGGCCACCGGCCGCCGCAACTTCGAGGGCGCGCCGCGCCACCTCCTGGCCTCTCACATCGGCGAGGTCCGGCAGGCTTGCCGTGTCCGGTTGCTTTCGCGTCGTCGGCCGGGCGCAGAGCTGGTAGCCGCCGAGATGATTGACCAGCGCCAGCAAGGTCTCAGGCGCAATGATCTCGAGATCGTTCCCCGCCCATGCCGCCTCGGGCCCGGAGGGTTCGGCGCAGATAATGCCCATGTCGCGCGACAGCGCCGCAATCGCCGCCGGCAAAACGCCGGCGGTCGGTGCCAGCCGTCCGTCGAGCCCCAGTTCACCCAGCGCCACATAGCCTTCGAGCGCATCGGAAGGGATGGCGCCGATTGCCGCCATCAGGCCGAGCGCGATCGGCAGGTCGTAGTGGCTGCCTTCCTTGGGCAGGTCCGCCGGCGCGAGGTTCACGGTGATGCGCTTGGGTGGCAGGCTGAGACCCGAGGCGTAGAGCGCGGCATGCACCCGCTCGCTGGATTCCTTGACCGCCTTGTCCGGCAGTCCGACGAGCAGGAATTTCGGCAGTCCAGGCGCAATCTGCACCTGCACGTCCACCGGCACCGCTTCAATGCCCTGAAACGCCACGGTCGCGACCCGCGTGACCATCTGCCTGCCCCCAACAGCCTCGAAAACGGACGCTATCAGCAGAATTACGGATCGCGCAAGAACGTTTAGTGAACAGCCGGCGCCGATGGCGACGCCGGCTTTGGCTGTGTCAGATGTTCTGGCCGCCCGACACTTCGATGCGCTGTGCCGTGATCCAGCGGTTGTCTGGTCCGAGCAGGCTGGCAACTGTCGGGCCGATATCGTCGGGAACGCCGACGCGACCGAGTGCGATGATGTTGGCGAAGGCCTCGTTATAGGCCGGCGTATCGCGAACTGCACCGCCGAGGAAATCGGTCTCTATCGCGCCCGGCGCGATCGTGTTGGCAGTGATGCCACGCGCGCCCAGCTCCTTGGCCATGTAGAGCGTCAGGATCTCGACGGCCCCCTTGGCGGCCGAATATGCGGAAAAGCCTGGATAGGACACCCGCGTGAGCCCGGTGGAGAAGTTGACGATCCGCCCGCCGTCGGCGAGCAGCGGCAGCAGTGCCTGGGTCAGGAAAAACACGCCCTTCACATGCACGTTGAACAACCCGTCGAACTGCTGCTCGGTCGTCTCGCCAATCCCGGCCATCTCGCCATGCCCGGCATTGTTGACGAGATGGTCGAAGCTGTCGCGCTGCCATACGTCCTGCAGCACGGCCCGAACCTGCGCGACGAAGGCTGGAAAGGCCGATGTCGTGCCGGTGTCGAGCTGGAGTGCGATTGCCTTTCGCCCCAGCTGTTCGATCTCCCCGACAACGGTGCGCGCGTTCTTCGCGCCGCTGCGATAGGTGAGAATGACGTCGCCGCCACGCTGGGCGATGCTGATGGCGGTGTTCCGGCCGAGGCCGCGGCTGCCGCCTGTGACGATCGAAATGGTGCTCACTTTGCTTGGCTCCTTGTCAGCGCTTGCACTGGCAGCACCATCGTCCCGGCGAGCAGCCGGTAGTTGCCTGAAGCTGGCCAAGTCTTGCCTATTGGTCCGAATGGCTTGTGCCGTGCGGCGCCGGCGACTAGCTTGGCTCCCATGAACCAGACCCTATTGGCAGTTGCGCGCCGCTTTGCGGACGCGCATGCCGACGACAGCGGAATTGCCCAAACCCCCATTCCCGGGCTTGCCCTGGTGCGCGAGACCATGCCCACCGCGCTGCAATACGCCATCAACAGGCCTCTGGTTGCGCTGGTCCTGCAAGGCAGCAAGCGCGTGAGCCTGGGTTCCAGCACGTTCGATTTCGGTGCCGGAGAATCCCTGCTGATTTCCGCCGACATTCCCACTGTCAGCCAGATCACGCGGGCGAACCTCGCCGCTCCCTACATCTCCGTCGTCATCGAGCTGGATCTGGCCGTGATTGCAGGCCTCGTGGGCGAGATAGGCACTGTTGCGGCCACCTCTGGCGGGCCAATTCGGATCGACCCGACCGAAGCAGAGGTGAGTGACACCGTGCTGAGGCTGTTGCGACTCCTCGATCGGCCAACATCCCTCAGTGTGCTGCAGGCGCAACTTGTGCGCGAACTGCATTTCTGGCTGTTGTCGGGACGGCTGGGCGGGTCAATCCGTGCCCTCGGCCTGCCCGACAGTCACGCCCGCCGGATAGCACGGGCTGTGAACATGATCCGCCTGGCCTTCAACCAGCCATTGCGGGTGAACCAGCTCGCCGATGCGGCAGGCATGGGTGTCTCGTCATTCCACGAGCATTTCCGGGCCATCACCTCGCTGACGCCGCTGCAGTTCCAGAAGCAGTTGCGCCTGATCGAAGCGCGCCGGCTGATGCTGTCGGACGGGCAGATGATCGGCAACGCCGCCTACACGGTAGGCTATGAGAGCGTCACCCAGTTCACGCGCGAGTATGGCCGCCTGTTCGGCCAGCCGCCGGCGCGTGACCTGAGGCTGTCGCGGACGCAACTGCGTGGCGCCGCCTGAGGCGATCGCGAACGTCTGTCCGCCCAAGGGTGTAGCCCACCTCGCTGCATGCTAACATGTTAGTCCTTGCGCGTTTGTCGGTAGTCTCGTAGTTTTGCGCCCATGCTTGACGGTGAAAACACCGCCTGCAGTGAGGAGATCATCATGAACAGACGCAGTTTCCTGCTGTCGTCGGTGGCGCTTGGCGCGCTCGCCGCGGCCGCCCCCGCCGCCTTCGCCCAGGAGATCACCATTCTGGGCTCCGTGCCGAGCCTTGGCTTCCCGTTCTTCGTGCACATGCTCAACCAGATCAAGGCTGAGGCAACGGCACAGGGCGTCGGCATCATCGAATCCGACGGCCAGAACTCGGCGCCCAAGCAGACCGCCGATATCGAGGCGGCCATCGTGCAGAAGGTCAACGCCATCGTCATCTCGCCGCTCGACGTCAACGCGCTCGCGCCCGCCATCGAGCAGGCCGTGCAGGCCGGCGTGCCGGTCGTCACCATCGACCGTCGCGTCGATGGCGTCGAGGGCATCCTCGCCCATGTCGGCGCCGACAACGTCAAGGGCGGCGAAGCCGAAGCCCAGGCGCTGGTCGATGCCTTTCCGAACGGCGCCAAGATTTTCCACCTGCAGGGCCAGCCCGGCGCCGGCCCGGCTATCGACCGCAACAAGGGCGTCCACAACGTCCTCGACGGCATGGCGGACAAGTACCAGATCATCTTCGAGCAGACCGCCAACTTCGCCCGCGACCAGGGCCTGTCGGTCACCGAGGCCGGCCTTGCCGCCAACGGGAAGCCCGATGCGATCATCTGCGCCAATGACGACATGGCCCTCGGTGCTGCCGAAGCCTGTGCCGCGCGTGGCTTCACCGATGTGAAGATCTACGGCTTCGACGCCCTGCCGGAAGCGCTCGCCGCCGTCCGCGACGGCAAGCTCGCCGGTACCGTCGAGCAGTTCCCCGGCGAGCAGTCGCGCACTGCCGTTCGCATCGCCGTCGCCTATGCCAAGGACAAGACCGAGCCGGCCGAGAAGCTGGTGCTGCTGACCCCGATCGTCATCGGCCCCGACAATCTCGACAAGGCCGAACGCCTCGGCGAAGTCACCTGATCCTGACACGGGGCGCCGTCGCGAACACATCGCGGCGGCGCTCTTTTGCTTCTTTCGACATGAGGTATCGCCGTGGCTGAACCAGCCGTTGCGCAAAATTCCGCGCCGCTGCTCGTGGTCGACGGCGTCTCTAAGCATTTTTCGGGCGTCATCGCGCTCAACGACGTGTCCCTGGATGTCCGGGCGGGCGAAATCCTCGGCCTCATGGGCGAGAACGGCGCCGGCAAGTCGACGCTGCTGAAGATCCTGTCCGGCGCCCAGCCGCCGACCTCGGGTCGCATCAGCTTCGATGGCACCGACTACCGGCCGGCCAACCCGAACGAAGCCAAACGCGCCGGCATCGTCACCATCTACCAGGAACTGAGCCTCATCCCGACGCTCACCGTGGCCGAGAACATCTTCATTGGGCGCGCCCCGACCGGGCCGATGGGGCTGGTCGACTGGAAGAAGATGAATGACGCCACCCGCGCCATCATCGGCCGCGTCGGCCTAAACATCGATCCGCGCACCCCGGTTTCGGCCCTGTCGGTGGCCGAGCAGCAGATGGTCGAGATTGCTCGTGCCCTGTCGCTCGAGAGCCGGCTGATCATCATGGACGAGCCGACCTCGGCGCTCACCGAGGCCGAAGTGTCGCGCCTGCTTGGCATCATGGACCGGCTGCGCGCCGAGGGCGTCGCCATCATGTTCGTGACCCACCGCCTCGAGGAGGCGAGCACGATCTGCGACCGCATGACGGTCCTGCGCGACGGCCGTCTCGCCGGCCACCTCGTGCGTGCGAGCGGCCGGCCCATTCCGCTACCGGCGATCATCGAAAAGATGGTCGGCCGCGCCGCCTCCGATCTCTACGCCCGCTCGGCCCAGCGCCACGAGGCCGGCGAGACGCGGCTGAAGGTCCGGGGCCTGCGCACTGTGCGCAATCCCGATGCGCCGCACGCCATCGTCCTGAACGGCGTTGACGTCGAGCTGAGGGCTGGCGAGATTCTCGGCATTGCCGGACTTGTCGGCTCGGGCCGCACGGAACTCGCGCGCGCCATCTTCGGTGCCGACCGGATCGCCGCCGGCACGGTGGAGCTCGACGGGCGCCAGATCCGGCCGCGTTCGCCGGCCGATGCGATTGCGCTTGGCATCGGGCTCGTGCCGGAAGACCGAAAGCACCAGGCGATCTTTGCCATGCTCGGCATCCAGCAGAACTTCGCCGTGGCAACGCTCGATGCCTGGTCGAACGCGCTCGGATTTCTCTCCGAGGGCAAGGAGCGCGCCGCGCTGCTCGACTACAAGAAAGCGCTTTCAATTCGCATGGCCTCGCCCGAACAGGCGATCGAGGGCCTCAGCGGCGGCAACCAGCAGAAGGTGATCCTCGCCCGCTGGCTGGCCCGTAACCCGAAAGTGCTGATCGTCGACGAGCCCACCCGCGGCGTCGATGTCGGCGCCAAGGCGGAAGTGCACCAGATCCTCGTTCAGCTCGCGAGCCAGGGCATCGCCGTGATGGTGATCTCCTCCGAGCTGCCGGAAATCCTCGCGGTCAGCGACCGCATCGTCACCATGCGGCAGGGCCGCATCACTGGTGAGATGCGGGCCGAGGACGCGACAGAAGAAAAACTCATGGCGCTGATGGCGCTCGATCAGCGGCAGGGAGAGGCCCGATGACTACGACGACCGAAACCCCGGCCCAGTCCGGCAAGTCACCCGAAGCCAAATCCGGCCGCAACCTCTTCCGCATCCTGAAGCAATTCGGGCCGCTGCTGTTCCTGATCGTGCTGATGGCGATCTTTACGGCGCTGAAGCCGAGCTTCATCGACCCGATCAATGTCTTCAACATTCTGCGCCAGATCTCGATCACGGGGCTGATCGCGCTCGGCATGACGTTTGTGATTCTGACCGCCGGCATCGATCTGAGCGTCGGCTCGCTGCTGGCGCTTTGCGGCATGGTCGCTGCCATCGTTGCCAAGGGCGGCACTGCCAATTCCATGTCGCTATCGGCCGGGCCCGAGGCGGGCTTCGGCTGGTTCGCGGCGCTGCTCGCAGCCCTCGCCGTCGGTTCGCTCGCCGGCGGCGTCCAGGGCGTCGCGATCACCCGGCTCAAGGTGCCGCCATTCGTGGTGACGCTGGGCGGCCTCACGATCTTCCGTGGCCTGACGCTGACACTGTCGAACGGTGGTCCGATCTCCGGCTTCACGCCCGACTTCCGCTGGTTCGGCACCGGGCTGATCGATACCGGCCTCAAGGTCGGCGAGACCGCCGTCGCCATTCCAGTGCCGGTCATCATTTTCGCCAGCGCAGCGATCATCTGCCACATCGTGCTGCGCTACACGCGCTACGGTCGCGCCGTCTACGCGGTGGGCGGCAATGCCGAGGCGGCTCGCCTTTCCGGCCTGCGGGTCGATCGCATCCTGATCTCGGTCTACGTGATCGTCGGCTTCTTCGCAGGCCTAGCCGCCTTTGTTCTCTCGGCCCGCCTCAACTCGGCAGAAGCCGTCGCCGGCATCGGCTACGAACTGACGGTGATCTCGGCCGTGGTCATCGGCGGCACCTCCCTCTTCGGCGGCATCGGCAGCGTCGGCGGCACGGTGGTGGGCGCCGCGCTGATCGGCGTGCTGCAGAACGGCCTGCAGTTCAACAACGTCTCGAGCTACACCCAGTCGATCGTCATCGGCCTGATCCTGATCGTCGCCGTAGCCTTCGACCGCTGGCTGAAGTCACGCGCCGCGCGAGGCTAGCGGGCTGGCAATCCGGCTTAAGCTGTCGGTGCGATCGGTTGGTCCAGACGTGGGTCGGTGCAGACAAGTTCTGCTTCGCCGATGCGACGCTCGCGCTCTGCGCGGTCGATGACGCCTTCGCTGACCAGTTCGTCGAGCATTGCGGTCTGCTGCGCGAGTGTGAGTGCGGGATTGGCGACGGCCAGCCGGTGCAGCGCCGAATTGCGCGTGCGCTCGATGGCGGCGATGATCGGTTTGGCCGAGGCATTGTCCAGCACAGTGATGCCGGGAAGGGCGACGCGCACGCGCGCTTGCCCCAACCACCTGCCCGCCGCGAAGGCCACAATGGTGAGGACGGCAGGCGGCAGAAGGAACTCAACGAAATTCCGCCACCCCTGGCCACCCTGCATCAGCGGGCCATAGGCCCAGTAGGCGCCGAGCGCCCAGGCGAAGAACGGGGCGCTCAGCCAGCAGCTGAGGGCAAAGGCGAAGCTCTCGTTGGACGACTTGAAGCGACCCTGCGTGCCGCGCAGGAACCGATCGGCCGGGATGGCTTCGATCGAGTCCGGCCGGAACAGACCGCTGTCTCGGATGACGATCCGGCTGGCTTCCACCGCGAAATCGAACCGCAGGCCGGCGCTCTTCTGCGTGAAGCTGATCGGCGCCGTCTCTGGTGCAGGCTCCGGCACGCTGCCCGGCAGCAGGGCGTTGCGTCGGACCGCAAACTCCTCGGCGCTGATGATCTCATGCTGGCGCAGCAGCTCGACATATCCGAGGTGCTCGCGCAGCGTCGCGCCCATCCCGGGCGCGTGAGCGAGCAGAAAGCTGCGGCGATGCCGCTCGATGGCTTGGAGGATGCCGTCGTGCTGCTCGTCGCCGACCACCAGCAGTGTTGTGCCACTCACGGGAATCTCGGTGCAGGTCGCGGGCTTGCGCAAGTGCCGGGTCAGCGTCAGCGCGGCAACGATGACGAGGGACGCCGCCAGCGCAACCAGATACGCTCGGAACGGGTCGTGCTCGCGCAGGATGAACGGCGCGGCCAGCATGGCGATGCCGCCAAAGGTCCAGCCCCGCCAAAGCCACTTGTCCGGCATGGTGACGCGCTTGTAGAGGCTCGGTGGCGCCAGCTCGGCCCAGCCGTGCCGAAGCTCCGCCTCATCTCCACCATCCTCGACAAGCAGAGTGATCGCGTCGGACGTCATGGTGTAGCGTACGACGCCCCCGCCCTCGTACTGCTTGAACTCGGTCGTGTCGGCAATGGTCATCATGGTCCCCCGGACGAGCAGTCTCGCAGGATCTGGTGTCCCTGCGGTTAGCCCGTGTCAGCGGCATGCGGGACGACGATCAACCGGGCATTAGCCATACGGTGCGCGGCCGCGTAGCTCCCGTTAACCATGCTGGAATTCCAAAGGGTTAGCGCAAGGTTTCATTAAGCGGCACATGTTGAATCAAAGGCTTTCAGTCCGCGCGAAAGCCCTTGTTCAGCATGCGTTTTGCCGTTCGTCCCACTGCCTCGTTCAAGTCTCTGCTGGCCGTGGGGCTGGTGCTGCTGTTGGCCGCTTGCGGTCGCTCGCCGACCAACTATGTCGGCATTCCCGGCGACAACGATCCGCACGATGGCGTGCGCCGCGCCTGGGGCCTGCCGATCCAGGGTATCGACATCGCCCGCTACCAGGGCCGCGTCGATTTTGCCTCTGCACGGGCCGGCGGCACGCGCTTTGTCTTCATCAAGTCGACCGAGGGCAAGGACTACATCGACCCCAATTTCTACGAGAACTGGCGCAACGCGCAGGCGGCGGGCGTGGCGCGCGGCGCTTACCACTTCATGACCTGGTGCAGCCTCGCTTCAGAGCAGGCCGCCTGGTTCATCCGCATGGTGCCCAGCGACCAGGATGCATTGCCGCCGGTGCTCGATCTCGAATGGAACAACCATTCGAGCTGCAAGAACCGGCACGATCGGGCCGATATCCTCGAGAAGGTGCGGGTGATGCTGGCGGCCATGGAGGCCCATACCGGCAAGGTGCCGATCATCTACACCGACATGAACTTCTATCGAGACATCCTCGAAGGGGAGCGTTTCGATTCATCGTTCTGGCTGCGCTCCACCGCCGCCGAGCCGCATCTGCGCTATTCCGATCGGCCCTGGCTGTTCTGGCAGTGGACCCAGACTGGCACCATGTCGGGCATTCGCACCGAGGTCGATCGCAACGCCTTCTACGGCAGCGAGACCGAGTGGGTCAGCTTCATGCTTACCGGTTGCGATCCGCGCACCGTGCAGTGGCTCGGGCCGGCCGGCAGGTGCCAGAGCCAGAAGTAATCCCGGTTGACCGAAGTCTTAGTTGGTCGCGCGCCCGAACCGGAAAACCGCTTGGCACTTTTCCTGGGCACGCTCCGGTGCCCTCAACTTGTCACAACTTGCGGCGAGGACTAGCGTCATGCCAACGCGCCGGTGCGTTCCGCCGGACTTTTCGCGAGGAGGTGCACCATGGCCAAGGGTCAACTGCGCAAGAACAAGGAAGCCAAAAAGCCCAAGAAGGACAAGCTGGCCGCCGCCGCGGCCAAGCCCGCCGTCGGGGCGACCATGACGTCGACCGCCAAGAAGTAGTCGGCGACGTCGAACTGGTTTCATCAAGGCCGTGGCACCCGCCGCGGCCTTTTTGCGTTCAAGGGGCGAGGCCTGGGATCAGCCCGCTGGTACGCAGGCCATCGAGCAGGAACTGCACCGCCAGCGCGCAGAGCAGCACCCCGACGACACGGCTCACCACCGCAAGGCCGGTCAGCCCCAGCAGCCGCTGGATCGGGATCGCGACCAGCATTGCAAGGTAGCACAGCAGCAGGATCGCCAGCAGCGCGCCGACGACGAAGATCCACTCGAGGTTGAAGCCGCCCGTGCCCGTGGTCAGCAGGATCACCGCGCTGATTGCGCCTGGGCCGGCAATCAGCGGCGTTGCGAGCGGAAACACCGAAATATCGGCACGGCCATACGCTTCGTTCTCTTCCTCCGGCGTCGTTCCGGTGCCGCCCGAATGGCGGGCGAACACCATGTCGATCGAGATCAGCAGCAGCAGTATGCCGCCCGCGATGCGCAGGGCCGGCAACGTGATGCCGAACAGACGCAGCATGGCTTCGCCGAACAGCGCGAAGAACAGCAGGATGCCGCCGGCGATGAGCACGCCACGCAGCGCCGACTCGCGTCGCTCCTGGCGCGAACTTTTCTGCGTCAGCGCAGCAAACACCAGCACCAGGTCGGCCGGGCCGATGGTGGCAAAGAAAGTGGTCAGCGCAAGCAGCAGCGTATCAACAGGCATGTCGCGACCATGCCGGATGTCTGCTCCTTTGGCGAGGGGAAGCGGCACGGCGCACACAAGCCGCTCTCCGCCGCAATTGCGGCCGAGTGCCTTGGCACCGTCGCCGCCATGCCCGACCCCGCCGCCGCCCAAGCTCTGGTCCAGCGCCTGCCCGCTTCGGGCATCGTCGCCTCGCTGCTGCTGCACGGCGCACTGGTAGCCCTGGTGCTGTTCGGCCAAACGGTACCGATCACGGCTCCGGAGCTGCAAAGCATCGATATCGACCTGATATCGATGGCGCAGTTGGCGGCGCTGCTGCCTGGCCCCTCTGCCTCGCCACTCGCCAACCCCACCCCTGCAATTACAGCACCCCAAGCCGATGGCGTCGCGCCCCCGGCTACGCCGACCACGACTGACGGACCGTTCCGCGCTACCGCCTTTTACGCCGGCAGCCTCCTCGCAGAGCCCGAAAGTGCCCGCCTGCGCGCGGCCATGCGGACACTTGCTGCACCCGAGCAACTGGTGCAGCTCTGCGATATCGAGGCGATGGAGCAGGTCCGCCGCGCTCGGCCGGACTACGACCCCGACACGGTCGTGCCCTACGCTATGGCCGAGTTGGAGACGCGTGGCGGCACGCTGATCGCAACGGGCGGCGCGTTCCGCAGCCGACGCGAATGGTACGAGCTCAGCTTTCGCTGCACCCCGGCCGCCGACCTCACCCGCGTCGCAGCCTTCGAGTTCACCCTCGGCGCTGCCGTCCGGCACGAGCTCTGGGACGAGCACTACCTCACCGCCGAAGAAGTGGAGGAATAGGCCTCAGTTCCGCCGCTTCTCGATCGCGTCCCAGATCAGTACCGCGATGTCCGGCCCGCCGAAGCGCTTGATTTCGCGGATTCCGGTGGGAGAGGTGACGTTGATCTCGGTGAGGTAGCCGCCGATCACGTCGATGCCGACAAAGATCATGTCGCGCGCCTTGAGCGCCGGGCCGATCCGCGCGCAGATCTCGCGCTCGCGCGGGGTCAGGTCGCTGAGCTCCGGGCGGCCGCCGACATGCATGTTGGAGCGCGCTTCGCCATCCGCCGGAATGCGGTTGAGGCCGGCGATCGGCTCGCCATCGACGAGGATGATGCGTTTGTCCCCCTTGCGCACTTCCGGCAGGTAGGCCTGCACCATGAAGGGCTCCGGGAAACTCTGCTCGAACAGTTCGATCAGCGAGTTGAGGTTCTGGTCGCCCTGCTGGATCAGGAACACGCCGGCCCCGCCATTGCCGTAGAGCGGCTTGACGATGATGTTGCCGTGCTCGCGCCGGAACTCGTGGATCAGCGCGCGGTCGCGCGTCACCAGCGTCGGCGGCATCAGCTCGGGAAACTCGGTGACGAGGATCTTTTCGGGCGCATTGCGCACTGCTGCCGGCGGATTGACGACCAAGGTGTGCGGATGAATGCGCTCGAGGACGTGCGTGATCGTCGTGTAGTTCATGTCGAACGGCGGATCCTGCCGCATCAGCACGACATCGTAGCTGGCGAGGTTGGCGCGCTCGAATGTGCCGAGCTTGAAATGCTCGCCCCTGGGCTTGTCGAACACGGTGATCGGCGCCGTGTCAGCCGTGACCTTGTTATCGCGCAGCGCCAGCGTCTGCGGCACGTAATAATGCACGACGTGCCGGCGCTCCTGCGCTTCGAGCATCAGGGCGAAGGTCGAGTCGCCCTTCGGATTGATGCTCTCGATGGGGTCCATCTGTACGGCGATCTTGAGGGGCATTGCCACAGTCTCTAGCTGGCTCGGAAGGCGTCTACGACATGGCGCGGCCACGTCATGGGCGCAAGGAAAATCACGTCGAAACGGAGGTTGCTGGCAGCGAGCGCGGGGTGCCGCGCCACGTAGTGCTCGGCGGCCCGCGCGATGCGCCGCGTATTGACCGCTTCAAGCGCCACGCCGACCTCTCCGCGCGTCTTGCGCGCCTTCACCTCGACGAACACGGTGACGCCGAAACGCCGCGCGACGAGGTCGATCTCGCCTACCGGCGTCTTCACCCTCGCGTCGAGTATCCGGTAGCCCTTCAGCCGCAGGAACCAGGCGGCGATGTTTTCGCCGCGCCGGCCGAAGCTCTCCGCCCCGAGCCGCGCATCTCGAGTCTGGGTGTTGCGGCTACTCTGGCGCCTTGAGGGCGAGGGCGGCATCGTACACCTCCTTGCGCTTCAGGCTGTAGCGGGCGGTGATCTCGTCAACCGCGGCGCGCAGCGGCTGCGATGTCAGCGCCTCGGCAAGCGCCGCCTGCCAGTCGGCGGCCTCGACCACGACGCCCTCCGCACCGCCGACGAGGATCACCGCCTCGCCCTTGGTTTCGCCTTCGGCATAGTGGGCGGCCAACTCCGCAAGCGTGCCCCGTTCCACCCGCTCGAACCGCTTGGTCAGCTCCAGCGCCACCGCCGCCGGCCGCTCCACGCCGAATGCCTCGGCCATCGCTGCCAGCGCATCGCCGAGCCGGCGCGGCGACTCGTAGAATACCAGCGTATCGGCGCGTGCCTTGAGCGCCGCCAGTGCATTGCCCCGCGCCCCGGATTTGGCTGGCAGGAAGCCGATGAAGCCGAACGCATCGGTGGGCAGCCCGGCAATCGCCAGCGCGGCGAGCAAGGCCGAAGGGCCGGGCAGGGCGAACACCGGCAGTCCCGCCTCACGCACCCCGCGCACCAGCGGAAAACCCGGATCGGAGAGGAGCGGCGTGCCCGCATCCGAAATCTGCGCGATCGCCTGCCCGGCCCCGATCGCGCTCACCACTTCGCCGATGCGCGCGCGCTCATTGTGCTCGTGCAGCGAGCGCTTCGGCGTGCGGATGCCATAGTGGTCGAGCAGCGTCGCCGAGTGCCGCGTGTCTTCGCACAGGATCAGGTCCGCCCCCGCCAGCACTTCGAGCGCACGCAGCGTGATGTCCTTGAGGTTGCCGATCGGGGTTGCAACCACATGCAGGCCCGCCGCCAGTGGCGGGGCCTCGAATTCGGTGCCGGCGATGAAGTAGCTGCGGCGCCTCTCGTCCACGCGCTCCCCCGGTTTGTTGGGCATTGGCTGCGCCCGGCCTTTATGTGACGGGGCTGATTCGGTATACGCGACCTCAGGGATGAGGCTCGGATAGAGCGCCACAGTGCGGGACCGAACGAAGGCTAGGCAAGTGGGAAGTGATCGGGGCGGCCGGGCGCTGCCAGCTATCAGGGTCGCAGCGCTGGGCTTGGTGGCAGCGCTAGCGCTCTCGGCCTGCTCGACTGGCGACTTTTCTTTTGGCCCCAGCGGTACTGCTGCCACTGGCACCATGCCCACTGCACAGGGTCGCAGCTTCGGCACCGGGCCCGTCCGCGTCGCGCTGCTACTGCCGCTTTCCGGCGATCCGAGCCTTGCCGGCGTCGGCACCTCGCTCGCCAATGCCTCCGAGCTCGCCATCGGCTTTGTCGAGACCAACCCCAATATTGCCGAGAACATCACCGTCACGGTCAAGGATACCGGCAGCTCCGCCGCCGGCGCGACGCAGGCCGCGCAGCAGGCGCTGACCGAAGGCGCGAGCCTGATCCTCGGGCCGCTGCGGGCCGACCAGGTGACGGCGGTCGGCCAGGTAGCGCGCGCCGCCGGCGTGCCGGTCATTGGCTTTTCCAACAATTCCGGCGCGGCCGGCCCCGGCGTGTACCTGCTGAACGTGCTGCCCGAGAGCGAGGTGAAGCGCTCGATGGGTTATGCCCAGCGGCTGGGCAAGAAGGCCTATGCCGGCGTCTTCCCGACCACCGATTTCGGCCGAATCCAGGAAGGCGCCTTCCGCCAGGCCATGTCCGACCTGGGCCTCACCGCCCGCGCGACATACAATTTCTCGTCCGAGGCCGAGGCACGCAACGTCGTGGCCCAGCTCGTGCCGCTGCTCAAGCAGGGCCAGATCGACACGATCTTCATCCCCGATCGCGCCACGGCGCCGAGCTTTGCCAACCTCCTCAGCGAGGCAGGTATCGCGCCCGGTACGGTGCAGCTGGTCGGTTCGGCCGACTGGGATGGCGATCCTGCCATCCTCAACACCACGACGCTCGCCGGTGCGATTTTCCCGGCCGTGGACGACGCCGGCTATAATGCGCTGCTGCCGGAGTATCAGGCCAAATTCGGCTCGGCCCCGCACAAGCTGGCGACCATCGCCTACACGGCGACCATTCTCGCCAATGCCGGTTCGCTCGCCAATTCGACGCCGCGCTATGATCGCGCGCAGCTGACCCTTCCGGCCGGCTTCAACGGCCGCGACGGCGTGTTCCGCTTCCTGCCCGACGGGCGCAGCGAATACGCGCTGGTGATCAAGCAGGTCGCAATCGGCTCGGCGAGCGTCGCCGAAGCGGCAAAGCTTTAGCCGTCAGCAGTAGGTTGTCTCGCCGACCACGGCGCAATTGCCGTCTTCGCCGGTCGTGAGTGTCCCGCCGTTGATCGGCGTGATCGTGACAAACGACTTGGCGTCGGCCGCAGCTGCCACCACCCACTGCTCGCCATCCCACAAGCGCAGGACGGGCAAGGTCACAGTCTTAAGTTCCTTGACGATGCCCGGGTATTCGATGTTCGGGCTCGCCAGCGCATCGCTGGAATAGACCCCGCTCGGGGTCTCCATGACGTTGACGAACGTGGTCTTGCCGTAGCCGATCTTGCGCACGGTCGACTCGCGCACCGGTTCCACCGACACGCCGGGCTGGACGTAATAGTCCCACTTCATCAGCCCTTTCGGGTTGAAGGCCGGCGGCCAGAGTTCGTTGGGCGAACTCAGCAGCGTGCGCATCGGTTCTTCACCGGCAACCGCCGGCGGCAGGATGTCCGGCAGGGCAAGCAGCAGCACTCCGGCGAGGCCCGCAGCCCCCGTGAACATGATCGCTTTGGTCGCGTCCATGGTAACCCTCCGTTAACGCCGCTCGTTAACCAACGATCAACCATGTGGGACAAATGCGTGTCAAAATGAAACACGCGTTAAGGTTAAGCTAACCATGTTGTGGAGGCTGAACCTCAGCCGGGGAGTGCGGCCGCCAGCGTCTCGACAGCCGTAACGAACCGGTCATACGCCTCGCGAGTCGGCCACGGCCGGATCAGCTTTTCGAACGGTTCGAACTCGAATACCGGCAGGCTGGGCTCGCCGAAGAATTTCCGCGCTTCGTCCTGCTCGAACCCGGCGAGGTGCGTCGCCTCGAGATAGGCAGCCTCGCGATCGGCGCGCTTGATCAGCTTGCCCAGCGCTGCTGATGGCATAGCCGGGAGAGCGAAGCGCAGGTGCACCGCTCCCAGCAGCCGGTTCTCGACTTCCTTGTAGTTGCCGCCCATCGCCGCCTTGAACGGCGAGATGATGTCGCCCATCACATATTCGGGCGCATCGTGCAGCACCGCATAGAGCAGCGACTTGGCGTCCGCATCGCGATTGGCGGCGCGGAACAGTTCCAGCACCAGGATCGAGTGCTGCGCCACCGTGAAAGGATAGTCGCCGACGGTCTGGCCATTCCAGCGCGCCACGCGGGCGAGCCCATGGGCGATGTCGCTGAGTTCGACATCGAGCGGCGAGGGATCGAGCAGGTCGAGCCGCCTGCCCGACAGCATACGCTGCCACGCCCGCTCCTTGCCCCGCGCCATCCATCGCCCCTTTCGCCAGAGGCGAGAAGCTAGTCGTCGGCGCTTGATTCGCCAAACTGGTACGTCGCCCAGGCCGGCAGTTCGAGCGTTACGGGCTTCCCGCCCACCGTGACAGCACCTACGTCAGTCACCCGATCCAGCCGGATGATCGCGACGGCCCGGCCATCGACCACCTGGCCGATCGGTCCCGCATCGCGCCCGCCCGCGACAACTGGTGTTCCGGCCGGTGCATTGACGCCCGAGACGATCACCGGCCGCCGCCGTGCCGTGCCGCGATGTTTCATGCGCGAGACGACTTCCTGGCCGATATAGCAGCCTTTCACGAAATCGATGCCGTCGAGGATATCGAGCCCGATATCGTGCGCGAAATTCTCGTCGAGCCCGAAGTCGCGGCCCTGCTCAGGAACGCCGGCGGCGATGCGACGCCGGTCGAATTCTTCGTCCTCAGCCAGCCAGTCGGCGGTCTGCTCGTTCGGCGCGATCACGCGCTCGCCGAAACCCCGCGGGTCGGCATGGCCGATCCCCGCCGTCCAGCCATCGAAACTCCAGCCCACCGAATGGGTGGCGCGCAGATCGTCGATCTCCACCTTGGCGCGCAGCCGGTACAGCTTCATTTTCTTGAGGAACGCATCGGCCACCGACTGGTCGACATCGAGCCAGAAGGCATCATCTGCCCAGCCGCTCAGCCCCTCGGCCTGCACCTTGCCCTGTGGCGACAAAAGCGCCCACCAGACCGCCGGACCGGGTTCGGCCAGCAGCCGTCCGGTCACCACGTCGAACAGCAGCTTTTGCGCTTCCGGTCCGGCAAAACGGAACACGGCACGGGACGGACGGAGGATTGTGGGCATATCGGGCTTCCGCTACACCCGGCCGACACGGGCCGGGAGCACCAGACATGGCGCAGTATCAGACGATCTTCAAGAACGGCACCGTGGTGAACCATGACGGCATCCACCCCACCGACATCGCCGTGAACGATGGCCGCATCGTCGCACTCGGCGAGCTCGCGGCCGGCAGTGCCGGCGAGGTGGTCGATTGTACCGGCCTCCACATCCTCCCTGGGGTCATCGACACGCAGGTGCATTTCCGCGAGCCCGGGCTGACCCACAAGGAAGATCTCGAGTCGGGCTCGCTCTCGGCCGTTATGGGTGGCGTAACGGGCGTCTTCGAAATGCCCAACACCAACCCGCTGACCACGACGCTCGAGACATTTGAAGCCAAGATCGCCGCCGGCACGCGCCGCATGCACTGTGACTTCGCCTTCTATGTCGGCGGCACGCACGAGAACGTCGCCCAGCTCCCCAAGCTCGAGCGACTGCCCGGCTGCGCCGGAGTGAAGGTGTTCATGGGCTCGTCCACCGGCTCGCTGCTGGTCGCCGATGATGATGGCGTGGAAGCGATCCTCCGCGCCATCTCCCGCCGCGCCGCCTTCCATTCCGAGGACGAGTACCGCCTCGAGGAGCGCAAGCACCTGCGCGTGCCGGGCGATCCCGCCTCCCACCCGGTCTGGCGCGACGTCGAAACCGCCATGCGCTCGACCCGGCGCCTCGTGAACCTTGCGCGCAAGACCGGCAAGCGCATCCACGTGCTGCACATCTCGACTGCCGAGGAGATGGTGTTCCTCGCCGCGCACAAGGATGTCGCGAGCGTCGAAGTCACCCCGCACCACCTGACGCTGGACGAAACCGCCTACACCCGCCTCGGCACCTATGCCCAGATGAACCCGCCCGTACGCGACGCGGCCCATCGTGAAGGCATCTGGGCCGGTGTGAACAATGGCGTTGCCGACATTCTCGGCTCCGACCACGCGCCGCACACGCGGGAGGAAAAGGACCACGCCTATCCGGGTTCGCATTCCGGCATGACGGGCGTGCAGACGCTGGTGCCGATCATGCTCGACCACGTCAACGCCGGCCGCATGAGTCTCGAGCGCTTCGTCGATATGACCAGCCATGGACCCAATCGCCTGTTCGGCATCGCCAACAAGGGCCGCATCGCCGTCGGCTACGACGCCGACCTGACCATTGTCGACATGCAGCGCCGCGAAACCATCACCAATAGCTGGGTGAAGAGCCGTGTCGGCTGGACCCCCTATGACGGCGTGACGGTCACCGGCTGGCCGGTCGGCACGATCGTGCGCGGCAACACCGTCATGTGGCAGGGCGAACTGGTGACCCCCAGAATCGGCCAGCCGATGCGCTTCCTCGAGGCGCTGTGACGCGGATGCGCCGCATACTGCTCACCGGCTTCGAGCCATTCGGCGGCGATCCCATCAACCCGTCCTGGGAAGCGGTGCAGCTGGTCGGCGAGCGCTGGCGCGGCGACGCCGAGCTGATCACCGCACAACTCCCCACCGTATTCGGCCGTGGCGGCAGCGACCTCGCGGCTCTCATTGAGCGGCACCAGCCCGATATCGTAGTCGCCACCGGAGTCGCGGCAGGCCGTACCGCGATCACGCCTGAGCGGGTTGCCTTCAATCAGATCGAAGCCCGCATTCCCGACAATGACGGGGCGCAGCCGACCGATTGCCCGGTCGTGCCAGATGGGCCGGCGAGCCTTCCTACGACTCTGCCGGTAGACGACATGATTGCCGCCCTGCGCCAAGCGGGAATCGCCGCCGAACCGTCAGACTCGGCCGGTCGGTTCGTCTGCAACGAGCTGTTCTACGGGCTGATGCATGCAGAGGCGCGCAGCGTGCGACCGCGCCGGGCCGGCTTCATACACGTCCCGGCCTCGCCCGGCGCGATGGGCGATGGCGTCCCAACGATGGCGCTCGAAACCATCGCCAACGGTCTGTTGCTGGCGCTCGAGGCGATCCTGGCGCGGGTACCGGAAGTGGAAGTCGGGGAGCGTTAGGCGCCAGCGCCTACTGCAGCTGCCGGCCCAGCGTGTATTCGCCGGCCTGGATGCGCTCGGGCAGCGAACTGATCAGGTCGGCGACGGCGGTTTCGCCGTGATGATCGACCAGCGAGGTGATCGCGGCAAACAGCGAAGCATGGGCGAGCGCCAGCGCGGCTACGCCATCGTCCTCGGCGGTGTTCCACGCCTCAGCGACATATTCGAGCGCGACCTGCCGCTCTGCGCCCTCTGCTTCGGCGACGCGGTCGAGACCCGAGGTGTCGATCATGCTCTTTGTCAGTTTCATGATGATGGCGTTAGCATGCCGTTAGGACCTGCGCGCCCCACTCGTCGCCAAAAGGTTAATTTGCACCGAGTAATTATCGCTAACCCGGCAAGTCCTTGGCAAACCGGCTATTCGGCGTAGCGCGAGTGGATTTCGCGCGCCGTTTTCTCGGCTTCGACGAGCAGCCGCGTGAAGGCCTGCTCGGCCGATATCGTGCACACGCGATAAAAGCGCGAATAGGCCTCGTAGCCGGCATTGAAGGCGCCGGCGAGCCGCTGGCGTCGATCCTCGTCCGGCTCGTCCATCCCGATCAGCTCACCAGCCTGCTGCCGCCAGTCGGTCGCATTCTCCGGTCGGCACAGCGGCCCGAGGAAATAGAGGCTGCCCAGGATCTCGCTCAACCGTTCCATTTCCGCCTGGTAGGGCGGATCGACCGCACGTGCTGGCCCCGCCATAAGCAGGACGGCAAGGAACGCGGCAATGAGGGGGCTCGAACGCATCGCCGAATGCATAGGGGAATCCCGCTAAGCCCTCAACTGCGATCGAAGATGCGGAAGGCGCCGGCCACCACGTCACCCAGGTCCGGCGTCGTGTGCATGAAGGCGATATCGTCGAGCCGCACCCAGCGATGGTCGCTGATCTCCGCCTCGGCGATCACGATCTCGCCCTCGAACGCCTCGGTCGCAAACACCTGCAGCACGAACTTGCCGTCGCCCAGGAACATGCGGCGCAGCGGCCGCAGCGCGAACACATGCAACCCCACCTCTTCGAGGATCTCCCGTTCCGCCGCCCGCTCGGGCGTTTCGCCCGGTTCGAGCCGCCCGCCCGGCAGGCTCCACATGCCCGACCACGGTGCGCGTGCTCGCTGGATCAGCAGCACGCGGTCGCCATCGATCAGCGCGACGGAGGCAGCATTGGGCGGGCGGGTCGAGTCGGCCATGAAGCGATGTTCGGGGTTTGCCGGATGGCCGGCAAGGCCCTAACTAGGACGATGGAGACTCGCTGATGTGCGGACGCTACGCGGCCACGCTGCCGCCCGAAATGCTGGTAGAGCTGTTCAACCTTCTGAACAGCATCGATTTCCCGCCGCGCTACAACATCACCCCGACCCAGCCGATCGCCGCCGTGTGGGAACAGCAGGGCCGCCGCACCATCCAGCTGGTCCGCTGGGGATTCGTGCCCAACTGGGTCAAGGACCCACGCGAATTCTCGCTGCTGATCAACGCCCGCGCGGAGACCATGGCCGAAAAGCCGTCCTTCCGCGATGCCGTGCGCCACGGCCGCTGCGTCGTCCCTGCCTCGGGCTATTACGAGTGGATGAAGGGCAAGGACGGCAAGCGCCGGCCCTATTACATCACCATGGCCGATGGCTCGCCAATGCTGTTCGCCGGGCTCTACTCGAACTGGGCCGGTCCCAATGGCGAGGAGGTCGATACGGCCTGCATCGTCACGGTCGAACCCAATCTCGAGATTTCCTCGATCTACGACCGCATGCCCGCCATGCTTACTGGCGAAGCGGTCGAACTCTGGCTCGACACTCGCGCTGTCGACGTGAAAGCGGCGACCCAGCTGGCCTTGCCGCTGCCGCCGGGTACCCTGAAATACCACCCCGTCGGCAAGGCCGTCGGTCGCGCCGACATCGACGGGCCCGACCTCATCCGCGAGCTCAGCGAGGAAGAACTGGCCGAAGAAGACGCTCCCAGGCCAGCCCGGCCGAAGAAGGTCGCCGGCGGTGGTGGCGGGCAGCTGGACTTGTTCTAGCTCAGAACCTTGCCGGGGTTCATGATCCCATTGGGATCGAGCGCCGACTTGATCGCCCGCATCATCTCGAGCGCCACGGGGTCCTTGACGTCCTTCAGCAGCGCCGATTTCAGTTGGCCGATGCCGTGCTCGGCCGATACTGAACCGCCGAGTTTGCGCACCACGGCATAGACGGCGGCATTGGCATCCTTCTCGCGCGCCATGAACTCTTTCGGGTCCGCGCCCACCGGCTGGCTGAAATTGAAATGGATATTGCCGTCACCCATGTGCCCGAACGGGCAGGGCCGTACGCCCGGGATGGCGCGCTCCACCGCAGCGCTGCCTTCGGCAATGAGCTCCGGTACCGCCCCGATCGGCACGGACACGTCATGCTTGATCGAGGCGCCTTCCTTGGACTGCACTTCGCTCATCTGCTCGCGCGCCGCCCACATCAGCACGCGATCCGCCTCGGACTCCGCGACCACGGCGTCGCCTACGAGGCCCGAGCCGAGGGCTTCCTCCAGCGCCGCCTGCAGCGCCCCGGGCACGCCGCCTTTCATTCGGTTCACCTCGGCCAGCACATACCAGGGCGATGCGGATGCCGTCGGGTCGCGCGGCAACAGTCCATATTTGAGCTGCAGGTCCACGCCGAACCGGTTCATCAGCTCGAACGCCGTGAGCCGCGATCCGGTACGTTCGCGCAGCAGGTAGAAGAGCTGCAGCGCTACCTCGGGCGAACCCACGTTGATCAGCGCCGTCTCGTGCGCCTCCGGCGTCGGGAACAGCTTCAGCGTCGCCGCGGTGATGAAGCCGAGCGTGCCTTCGGCGCCGACCAGCAGGTCCTTCAGGTCGTAGCCGGTATTGTCCTTCTTCAGCGCATTGAGGCCGCGGTAGAGCCGCCCGTCGGCCAGCACCGCCTCGACCCCCAGCGTCAGCTCGCGTGCATTGCCATAGGCCAGCACCTGCACTCCGCCGGCATTGGAGCTCAGCACCCCGCCGATCCGGGCGGAGCCCTGCGAGGCGAGCCACAGCGGAAAGATCGCGCCGGCGGCTTCCGCCACTTTGTGCGCTTCCTCGAGGATCAGCCCGGCTTCGACTGTCATGTGCCCGGCCAGCGCATTCACCTCGCGCACCTTGTTGATCCGGGTCGTGGATACGATCACCTCGCTACCCGTCAGCGGCACCTGCGCGCCGACGAGCCCGGTATTGCCCGATTGCGGGATCAGCCCGACGCGATTCTCATTGGCCCAGCGGCAGAGCGCCTGCAGCGCCGGCACATCCGGCGGCAGCGCCACCGCGACGGCCGGCACCTTGAACCGCTTGCGCGGCTCGGTGAGGTAGCTCGTCATCTGCGCCGGATCGGCGACGACGTTCGCCACCCCCAGCACCGTGTTGAGACCGGAGATGATTTCGTCGGGGGAAAGTGTCATGGCGGCGAAGATAGTCGGGGGTGGACACGGCGCAAGCGCGAACTTGCCGGGCCTCCGGCCCTATGCGAAAAGCGGCGCCAACAAACCGAGAAGAACGGAGCACGACGATGGCGAACGGGCTGATGGCCGGCAAGAAGGGCCTGATCATGGGCGTGGCGAACAACCGCTCGATCGCCTGGGGCATTGCCAAGGCGCTGGCCGACCAGGGCGCCGAGATCGCCTTCTCCTACCAGGGCGAGGCGCTGAAGAAGCGCGTCGAGCCGCTCGCCGCCGAAATCGGCGTCACCACCCTGGTCGAGTGCGACGTCTCCTCCGACGAGGCGATGGACGAGACCTTCCGGGTTCTGAAGGACAAGTGGGGGACGATGGATTTCCTCGTCCACGCCATTGGCTTCTCCAACAAGGAAGAGCTGGAAGGCCGCTACATCAACACCAGCGCCGACAACTTCGCGCTGACCATGAACATCTCGGTCTACTCGTTCACCGCGGTAGCCAAGCGCGCCGAAGCCATGCTGAACCCCGGCGGGTCGCTGCTGACGCTGACCTACTACGGCGCTGAAAAATACGTGCCGAACTACAACGTCATGGGCGTCGCCAAGGCCGCGCTCGAGGCTTCGGTACGCTACCTGGCGCACGATCTCGGCCCCAAGAGCATCCGCGTCAACGCCATCTCGGCCGGCGCCATCAAGACCCTCGCGGCCTCGGGCATTTCGGGCCTTCGCACAATGCTGCACTTCCAGGAAAAGGCGGCGCCGCTGAAGCGCAACGTCACCCAGGAAGAAGTCGGCACCGCCGCGCTCTACCTCCTCAGCGACCTCGCTTCCGGCGTCACCGGCCAGATCCAGTACGTCGATTGCGGCTTCAACATCATCGGCATGCATGTCGACGATGAGGCTGAGGCTGGCGCCACCGCCTGATTTGCTTCCGGGCCGCCCATCAGGCGGCCCTTTCTCTGTCCGGAATTGCTCGATGTCCTTCGTCTGGCCTGAACTCTACTTTATCCGCCACGGCCAGACCGACTGGAACGCCGAGGGGCGCTACCAGGGCAGTAAGGACATCCCGCTCAACGGCATCGGCCGGGGCCAGGCCGACCTCAACGGTCACCTGCTCGTCCAACTGCTCGAGCGTGCCGGACGCAAGCCCGACAGCTTCACCTGGCACGCCTCCCCGCTCGGCCGCACGCGCGAAACCATGGAGCGGGTCCGCACGGCCTTTGCCGAACCGCTGCCGGAAGTCGCATTCGACAAGCGGCTCGTCGAGGTCTCTTTCGGAGTTTACGAAGGCCGTCTCCACACCGAACTCACCTCCTCTGAAATGGCGATCGCCGGCGAGCGCGACGCCGACTTCTGGTACTTCCGCCCGCCATCTGGCGAGAGCTACGATGATGTCGCCCGGCGCGTCACCAGCTTTGCGAGCGAGCTCAGGGGACCCGCCATCGTCGTCGCGCATGGCGGAATCCTCCGCATCCTCCGCCGCCTCATCGAGGATTTTCCGGCCGAACGCGCCGTGAACTGGTTCCCGCCGCAGGATTCGGTCGTGCACTTCATCGACGGCAAGAGCGTCGTCTATCCGGCCGGCCAGAGCTGGGACGATTGACCCGGGCGTCGCGTCTCCCCTAAGAACGCCTCAACCTCCGGGGCACGTCATGTCGTTCAACACCTTCGGCCAGCTTTTCCGTTTCACCACCTGGGGCGAAAGCCATGGGCCGGCGCTGGGCGTGGTGGTCGACGGCTGCCCCCCGGGCATCGCCATCTCGGCCGAAGTGATCCAGCGCGATCTCGATCGCCGCAAGCCGGGCCAGTCGCGCTTCACCACGCAGCGGCGAGAGGACGATGAGGTAAAAATCCTCTCCGGCACGTTCGAGGACGAGCGCGACGGGCTGCTGAAGACCACCGGCACGCCGATCTCTCTGATGATCGAAAACACAGATCAGCGCTCCAAGGACTATTCCGAGATCAAGGACAAGTACCGGCCGGGCCACGCCGATTTCACCTACCACCAGAAATACGGCATCCGCGACTACAAGGGTTCCGGCCGTGCCTCGGCCCGCGAAACGGCGGCGCGCGTCGCCGCCGGCGCCATCGCGCGGCTGGTGATGCCAAATGTCACCGTGCGCGCCAGCCTTGTTCAGATCGGCCCGCACAAGATCGACTATTCCCGCTTCGATTGGGCAGAGGTTGACCAGAACCCGTTCTTCTGCGCCGATCCGGTCGCCGCCAAGGAGTGGGAAGTCTATCTCGACGGCATTCGCAAGGACGGCAACTCCGTCGGCGCAGTGATCGAAGTGGTGGCCGAAGGCGTGCCGCCGGGCTGGGGTGCGCCGATCTATGGCAAACTCTCGGCAGACCTCGCCTCCGCCATGATGTCGATCAACGCCGTAAAGGGCGTCGAGATTGGCGAGGGCATGGCCTCCGCTGCCCTCACCGGCACCGAGAATGCCGACGAGATGCGCGCCGGCAACCAGGGTCCGTACTTCAAGTCGAACCACGCCGGCGGCATCCTGGGTGGCATCTCGAATGGCGATCCGATCGTCGTGCGTTTTGCCGTGAAGCCCACGAGCTCGATCATTACCCCGCGCGAAACGGTGACTACCGGCAACGAGAATACGGAAGTCATCACCAAGGGCCGCCACGATCCCTGCGTAGGCATCCGCGCCGTCCCGATCGGCGAAGCCATGATGGCCGTCACCCTCGCCGACCACTTCCTGCGCCATCGCGGCCAGACCGGTCGCGACGGCGGCATCGGCTACTGACCGATTTCGCGGGCGTTTTCGCTTCAGACCCATCCTGACGGCTGCCTGACAGAAAACCGGCGTCAAATACTGATGCCATCGCGGCCGCTACGCAACTGCGCGCGGTGGTCACTTAGTTTGGCCCGTCATTGATGAAAATCGGCGTGGCCCCTCACGCAGAACTGCGCATTGCCGCGTCCCTAAGCCCGTGGCCCAATTCCGGACATCGACTGCAAGTCCATGCTGATGTTCGAGATTTCGGGCGAGGCGGATTGGCGGTCCGTTCGACAGGACGAGGAGAGGTCCCGATGTTCGAGCACTGCCGCGCTTTTATTGCTGCCGACAATCCCAACGTCGCCGAAGTCATGGGCACCATGGCCCGCAATCTCGGCTTCGGTGAAATCGCCAGCCAGTACCCCCGTGTCGCCATGCGTGGCGAGCACATCCACCTCACCTATTTCTTCGCCGACGGCCGTACCGAGGATCAGGCGCTGCTCGAACTGCTCGAGACCGTGCGCGAACAGAAGCGTCAGAAACTCTGCTTCTCGCCGGTGATCCTGCTGACCGAGGACGACTCGCCGCGCATCGAGCTAAAGTACACGCGCTTCGGCTTCGACGACGTCATTGCCCTGCCGCTGGCGCTCGACATGTTGGCCAAGCGCCTCGCCGAGCAGGTCGATCGGCCCCAGCTCTATGTCGAGACCAAGGACTACCTGGGTCCCGACCGTCGCCGGCTTGATTTTGGGGCCGAGCTGCGCATCGCGGCCTCGCCATATACCCAGATCCTGTTCGATCGCGATCCGCAGCATGGCGTCCACATCCACGAGCGCGAGCAGCGCGGCTATCGCTTCCGTCCGCAGCGGACACAGTCGACGCATTTCATGCCGAAACTGTTCGGAATGGCGGCGCGCTAGGGCGCCCCCGCTCATCAGACTCGGGCAAAGCCCGCAACGAACTCGCGATTGCCGTCGCCCCCGGCGATCGGAGAGTTCACGCTGAAGCGCTTTGCCCATCCGGCCGCGGCCATATGAGCTTCAACCCGCTCGACCGCCGCGGCAATGGCCGCCTCGTCGCTGACGATGCCGCCCTTGCCAATATGGTCGCGGCCGACTTCGAACTGCGGTTTGATCAGGATCACCGCCTGCGCTTTGGGCGCTGCGAGCCCCAGCGCGGGATCGATCACCTTGAGGATCGACACGAAGCTCACATCGGAGACGATGAGGTCGATCGCCTCGGGGATCAGCTCGGGCGTGAGATCGCGCCCATTCACGCCCTCGAGGGAAACGACTTGGCGATTGGCGCGCAGCTTCTCGTGCAGCTGGTCATGCCCGACATCTACCGCATAGACCTTGGCCGCGCCGCGCTCGAGCAGCACCTGCGTGAAGCCTCCGGTCGAGGCGCCAAGATCGAGGCAGGTCCGGCCCGCCGGGTCGATGCCGCCAGCGTCCAGCCCGGCGATCAGCTTTAGCGCCGCTCGCGATACATAGCGCGAGGCGGGATCGGCGAGGGTGATGGAGTCGCCGGGGCCTACCGGCTGGTGGGGTTTCTTCGCGACGATTCCATTCACGGTCACCGTGCCGCGCAGAACCGCGTCGCGGGCGCGCGCCCGGCTCGGCAGTAGGCCGCGGGCCTCGATCTCCTGGTCGAGGCGCCGGCCACTCACGAGGCGAGCAGTTTCTGGATCTTGCCGACGGCCGTGTCGGTGTCCTCGCCATAGGCGATGGTGCCCTCGAACTGGCCGTCCTTGTTGATCAGGAACACGCTTGCCGTGTGGTTGACGAGGTAGTCGCCGTCGGCATCGGGTGCTTCCGCTTCGGAAGCGGCGCCGAACGACGCCTTGGCATCGGCCGTCTGGCTATCTGTGCCGACGAGGCCGATCGTGCCGGGGAAGGGGCTCAGGTAGTTGGCCAGCAGCTCCTTGGTGTCGCGCTTGGGATCGACCGTGACGAAGATCACCCGCAACTGATCCGGCCCCAGCCCCAGCCGCTCCTTCCACACCGCGCTCTCCGCCAGCGTCGTCGGGCAGACATCGGGACAGTGCGTATAGCCGAAGAAGACGAGGCTCGGCGTCCCCTTGAGGCTTGCCTCGGTAAATGTGCCGCCGGCCGTCGATTCGAGCGCGAACGGCTTGCCGGTCACCGCCAGCGGTGCCGCCGGCGGTCGGAACACGAACAGCGCCGTCGCCCCGATCGCGGCGATCACGACGAGGCCCCACAGGATGAGGCGGAAGCGCTGCAGCGCGGTGGAGGAAGTCTCGGCCATCTGGTCACTGCCCTTTTTCTGGGGCCGCTTATAGCGCCGCGCCCGCAAAGCGGGAGAGCGGCATTGTCGCAGTCACCAAGGCTTGAACTGGGTCACCGCTCGTCGAGTGGTTCCGTCCCGGTAGGCTGGCCGCCGCGCAGGGTGATCTTCTCGATCCGCATCTCGGCCGCCTTTAGCAAGGCCTCGCAATGCGCCTTCAGCGCTTCGCCGCGCTCGTAGATGGCGATCGATTCCGCCAGCGGCGCCTGGCCGCTCTCGAGCTTGCCGACAATCGTCTCGAGCTCGCGCAGCGCCACTTCAAAGCTCATCGCCTTGATATCGTCGATGGGGGAATCGGCCATTTTGCGGGCTCCGTGAGTTGGCCTTGTGCTAACCGGCCGACATCAAAGTTTCAACATGGGCCGCGACACCCGTCGCCAAACCCTGCCGGTCGTAGCCGCCTTCGAGCATCGAAACGAGCCGTCCGTCGCAGACCCGGTTGGCGACTTCCATCAGCTCTTGCGTCAGCCATGCGAAATCTTCGGGCTTCCAGTTGAGCCCGGCGAGTGGGTCGCGATAGTCGGCGTCGAACCCCGCCGAAACCAGCAGGAAGTCAGGCCGAAAGGCCTCGACCGCCGGCAGGATGCGCTCGACATAGGCGGTGCGCATGGCCCCCGTGCCGCTGCCCGCCGCGAGCGCCGCGTTGACGATGTTGCCAACGCCGGTGAAGCTCGGATCGCCCGTGCCGGGATAGAGCGGCATCTGGTGGCTCGAGGCGTAGAGCACGGTCGCGTCGTCCTTGAAGATGTCCTCGGTGCCATTGCCGTGGTGCACGTCGAAATCGACGATGGCGACACGCTCGGCCCCGAATTTCCGCTGCGCCTCGCGCGCTACCACGGCGATCGAATTGACGAGGCAGAAGCCCATCGGCCGGTCGCGCTCGGCATGGTGCCCCGGTGGCCGCACGGCGCAGAAGGCGTTCTTCACTTCACCCAGCGCCACCGCTTCCAGCGCGGCAAGTCCGGCGCCAAGCGCGGTTGCAGCCGCTTCGAGCGAGCCCGAGGAAATGAACGTGTCTTCGTCGATCCTCCCGATCCCTTCGGCCGGCCGGGCCCGTGTAAGTATGCTCAGGTAGTCCTCGTCGTGGACAAGGTTTGCGAGGTTGAGGTCGGCGAAAGGCGCGTCGCGCCGCACCAGCTTGGCGAAGCCGGGCTTGGACAGCGCCTCCTCGATCGCCCGCAGCCGGTCTGGCCGTTCGGGGTGGCCGCTGGGGGTGACGTGGCTTTCGAAATTGCGTTGCGAGACGAGAAGACTGGCCATGATCCGCCGCTGCCGGGATTGGCCAAGCTTGACGTTGCGTCGGCAAGCTTGTCAAACCTCGCGCCATGCCCGATGCCCCGAAAATATCCGGTCTCGATGCGCTCGCCGCCCGCCTGCGGGCCGGCGAGCTCGTCGCCTTTCCAACCGAGACTGTCTACGGGCTCGGCGCCGACGCCACGAATTCCGACGCCGTGCTGAAGATCTACGAGACGAAGGGCCGGCCGCGCTTCAACCCGCTGATCGTCCACGTTGCCGATCTGGCGATGGCCGAAGCGCTGGTCGAGTTCAGTCCCATGGCCCGAAAACTCGCAACCTTCTGGCCTGGTCCGCTGACCCTCGTGCTGCCGCGCAAGCCTGATGCGGGCCTCAGCGACATCGTCACCGCCGGCCTCGACACTGTAGGCATCCGCATCCCCGACCACCCGCTGGCGCAGGCGCTGATCCGCGCTGCCGGCCGACCACTCGCCGCCCCCTCGGCCAATCGAAGCGGCAAGCTGTCGCCGACGACCGCCGCCCAGGTCCGCCGCTCGCTTGGCGACGCGGTGCCGGTGCTCGATGGCGGCCCCGCGCAATCCGGGGTGGAGTCCACCATCCTCGCGGTTGAGGGCAATACCGTCACCCAGCTCCGCGCCGGCGCCCTGCCGCGTGAGGAGATCGAGGCCGCGTTGGGCGCCCCTGTGGCGCAGGCGGCCCACGATGCCAAAGTCACCGCCCCCGGAATGCTGCTCAGCCACTACGCGCCGAACGCGACGTTGCGCCTCGACGCCGATGCGCCCCGTCCCGGTGAAACCTGGCTCGGCTTCGGCGCCGGCCCGGCGGGCATGAACCTCTCGCCCACCGGCGACCTGCGCGAAGCCGCCCGCAACCTCTTCGCCATGCTGCATCAGCTTGACGAAACGGCGGAGAAGATCGCTGTCGCGCCCATCCCCCACACCGGCCTCGGCGAAGCCATCAACGACCGGCTGAAGCGGGCCGCCGCGCCGCGGACTTGACGCTTCGGATCACGTTGGAGCAATAGCCGCACTAAGTGTTAACGCCTATCGCGTTCACTTCCGGCATGCAGCCCAGCTTCGAGCCCATTCCTGCCCGTGTCGAACTCGCCGAACTGGTCGGCGCGCTCAGTCATGCCCTCGATATCACCGAGGGCCAACCGGCCGGGCATGGCGTCCGCTGCTGCTGGATCGGCATGCATATGGGCATTGCGCTCGGCTTCGATGAAGCCATGCTTGGCGACCTCTATTATGCCCTGCTGCTCAAGGATATCGGCTGCAGCTCCAACGCCGCCCGCATCTGCCAGCTCTACCTGGCCGACGATCTGGGCTTCAAACGCGACCACAAGCGGATCGACGATGCGCTGCCGCAGATCCTCCGCTTCGTGCTCTCGCATACCGGCATGAAGGCCGGCCTCGCCGAACGCTTCCGCTCCATTCTCAACATCGCCATGCATGGCGGCGAAATCGTCAGGGACCTCATCGAGACGCGCTGCACCCGCGGTGCCGAAATTGCCCGCCAGATGCATTTCTCCGATGCCGTCGCTGGCGCCATCCTCGATCTCGACGAACACTGGAACGGTCGCGGGCATCCTGTCGGCAAGGCGGGCGCGGACATCTCCCCTCTGGCACGTATCGCACTGCTGGCGCAGGTCGTCGATGTGTTCTTCATGACCGCCGGTCGCGATGCGGCGCTCGCCGAAATCGAAGCCCGTTCCGGCAGCTGGTTCGACCCGAGCTATGTCGAATGCTTCACTCGCGTCGCCGCCGATCCGGCCTTCTGGGTTGGCCTCGCCGCCGAGGACATCGACCAACGCGTCATCGCGCTCGAGCCGCAGAAACAGGCCATCACCGTCGATGACGACTATCTCGATGATATCGCCGCCGGTTTCGCCCGCGTCATCGACGCCAAGAGCCCGTATACCAGCGGCCACAGCGACCGCGTCGCCTTGTTCACCGATATGATCGCCGAACAGCTTGGCCTCTCCGCCGAGCGCCGCCGCTGGCTTAAGCGAGCCGCGCTGCTGCACGACATCGGCAAGCTAGGCGTCTCCAACCAGATTCTCGACAAACCGGCCAAGCTCGATGACGACGAGTGGGTAGCGATGCGCTCCCACTCTGAACTCGGCCAGCGCATCCTCGCCCGCATCGGCGCCTTTGCCGAACTGGCCGAGATCGCCGCGACCCACCACGAACGTCTCGATGGCCGCGGCTATCCGCTCGGGCTGAAGGGCGCTCAGATCGGGCTCGAAACGCGCATTGTCACCACCGCCGACATCTTCGACGCCCTGACGGCCGAGCGGCCCTATCGCGCCGCCATGCCGGTGAGCAAGGCATTCGCCATCATGGATGGCGACGTGGGCACGGCGATCGATGCAAACTGCCTCGAGGCGCTGAAGCGCGCGCTCAGCGCCGTCGAGGCGGCTGCCGCCTAGTTGTCCCGCACCTTGTACGGCTTCTGGTCCCGCCAGAACCGCATCAGGCTTTCGAGATCGGGGTCGCCCTGCTTGGGCAGGACGATGCGGAGATTGACATAGAGGTCGCCGTTGCCGTGGAGGCCCTTGCCCTTCAGCCGCAGCGCCTTCGTGGTGTTCACCGCGGGCGGCAGGCTCAGTTCGGCGCCGCCATCGAGCGTCGGCACCCGCACCTTCCCACCCAGCACTGCCTCGTAGAGCGTCACCGGCAGGTCGATCCTGAGGTCCGCGCCGTCGCGGCGGAACAGCTTGTGACGCTCGAACTTTACCGTGACGATCGCGTCGCCTGCCGGGCCGCCGAGCGGAGAAGCATTGCCCTGTCCCTTGAGCCGGATCTGCTGGCCATCTTCCACCTTCTCGGGCAGCTTGACGTTCAGCACTTTGCCCGTCGGCATCCGCAGCGGCACGCTGCCGCCCTGATGCGCCTGCTCCAGCGTCACCGTAGCGGTAACGTTGAGGTCCTCGCCGGCATAGGTCGAACCACGGCCCTGAAATCCGCCGCCGCTCGATCCGGTGAACGGATCCCAGCCCTGGCTGCCGGCGCCGCGTGCACCAGCGCCTGCGCCGCCGCGCGGCTGGCTGCCGAAGCCCGACATGAATTCCTTGAGGATGTCCTCGGCCGAAAACCCGCCGGCCGCGCCCGCTCCGGCGCCACCGCGTGCACCCGCGCCCGGTCGGAATCCGGCAAAGCGCGGATTGCCGTCGGCGTCGATCTCGCCACGGTCATAGCTCGCACGCTTCTCGGTATCGGTGAGAAAGTCGTACGCCGACGAAATCTCGGCGAACTTTGCGTGCGCCTTGGGATCGTCCTGGTTCTGGTCGGGGTGGTGCGCCTTGGCGAGCTTGCGATAGGCCGCCTTCAGGTCCTTCTCGGTGACGGACTTGGGCACCCCGAGCACGGTATACGGGTCGCGCATGGGTTCCTTTGGTGCGGCACGGTCTGGATTGCTTTCGCCCCGTGCCGCATCCTATATGGCCACGTGCTCCGGCCTTGTCCAGACCGCTGCAAAACGAGGGGATTCCGGCATGCCGGCCACGACGCTGACCGACCGCCTGTTCGACGATTCCGACACCGCGCCGATCGATCCGTGCTCGTTGTTCGAGGAGTGGTTCGTGCTGGCCCAGCAGAGCGAGCCCAACGACCCGCATGCCATGGCGCTCGCCACCGTCGATGAGCACGGCGCGCCGGATGTGCGCATGGTGCTTCTCAATGCCCGCGACCATCGCGGCTACTGCTTCTTCACCAATTTCGACAGCGACAAGGCGCGCCAGCTGCTGGCGACCCCGAAGGCTGCCTTCGTTCTTCACTGGAAGTCCATCCGCCGCCAGATTCGCGTGCGCGGCCCGGTCGAGGTCGTATCGGACGGCGAGGCCGACACCTATTTCTCCACCCGCTCGCGCACCAGCCAGATCGGCGCCCATGCTTCCAAGCAGTCGCGCCCGCTCGCCAATCGCTATTCCCTGCTCGAGCGAGTCGAGACGCTGACCAAGAGTTTCCGCGAGGACGAGCCGGTAAACCGCCCCGCCAACTGGTCGGGCTTCCGCGTCATTCCGGAGACCATGGAGTTCTGGAAGGACGGCGCCCATCGCCTGCACGATCGCGTCCGCTTCACCCGGTCCGCCGATGGCAGTTGGAGTCGGCAGAGGCTTTATCCCTAGTTCCTGCCAAGGCTTAGCCGCTCGCGAAATAACCGTAGAACCCGATTGCCAATAGCTCCGGCCCCTGCAACAAATGCTGCGGGCTGTGGGGCTAAATATGTTGGATTCGTCTATCGGTGCGCCAGATCAGGCGCCTGTTGCCTATACTGGCGACCGTGGAATGTTCGCTGGCATGTTGCTCAGCGGCTATGTCCTGACGGCGCTCACGCTAGGCGTCTACAGATTCTGGCTGACGACATCCAAACGTCGGTACCACTGGAGCAATACGGTAATCGAGGGTGATCCGCTTGAATACACCGGTAGCGCCCTGCAACTGCTGATTGGCTTCCTGTTCGCGCTGGCATTCTTCTTGCCGCTCTACCTCTCATTCTTCATACTCTCGACCCAGGTCGCTACTGTTATATTGATCGGCTACGCCGTACTCCTCTCGGTATTGTGGTTCTTCATCGGCTATGCCCAGTACCGCGGTCGCGACTTCCGCCTGTCGCGCACGCTGTGGCGCGGTATCCGCTTCGACCAGAAGGGCAGCGCCATGGCATACGCCGTCCGCCGCTTCCTCTGGTCGCTGCTGGTCATTGTCACCGCCGGGTTGGCCTACCCCTTCATGTCGGCGGCGCTCTGGCGCTACCGCTACACCCACACCTGGTTCGGCGACCGGCAGATGAGCTTCACCGGCACCTGGCGCACGGTGGCTGGTCCCTACTTTCGGGCCTGGATCGGCGTCGCCGCTGTCGGCGCGCTGTTGCTCGTTCTCGCTTTCGGTAGTCCCGATTCGCGAACGATGCTGCTGCAGTTTATCCCGGCAACCCTCCTGGCTATCGGCGGCCTGGGCTTCATCTACTGGCGGGCCCGCGAAGCGACACGGATGTTCTCTTGCGTTCAGCTCGGCCAGACGCGGGTTGAGGTGAAGGTGCGAGCTCGGGCACTGTTCGGGCAATACCTGATCTACGGCGTGCTGACCGCCATCACGCTGGCAATCGTCTCCTTCGTCGGCATCTCCGTCGCGCAAACCGTGCTCAAGGCCGGCGCCACTGACATCAACACCCTCTTGTCCGCCGGCGGCGCAGGTGGCGCCGCTCTCGTCATCGGCGGCTACCTGCTGGTCTTCGGCACACTGTCCCTGCTGGCCGAGACGATCATCGATTTCGGCTACTGGAAGGCTGTCGCGTCCGGTGCTCGCCTGATCGAGCCCGAGCATCTGAAAACCGTGCGCGCCGGAGCCGAGGATGCCTCGCTGGTCGGCGAAGGCCTCGCCGATGCGCTCAATGTGGGGTCGTTCTGATGCTGCCGCTCGCCCGCTACCACGACGGCAAGGTTGCCAGCAGCCGCGACGTGACCTTCGCCATAACCCGCGATACGCCCACGCCGGACTTCATCATCGCCGATGCGTCGACGTCCGAGGAAATCGATCGCTGGCCACTCGCCGATATGTTCGAGGTCCCGGCGCGCGACACCGAGCTGCTGCTTGGCGCGCGCAGCCGCGAAACCGGGGCGCGCGTCCGCATCGGCGATCCCGCCACTGCCGCCGGCACGCGAAAGCTCATGCCCGGGCTCGAAGGCCAGCGCCGCACCGAGGGCGGTCAGCAGTTCCGGATCATCGCCATTGCAACCGCGGCGCTCGCCTCCATCGTCGGCGCCTACGTCTTCGGCATACCGTTGCTCGCCAGCCGCATCGTGCCGCTGATCCCGACAGAGTGGGAAGCCAGTCTTGGCCAGGCCGCGATCGGACAGATCGACCAGATCATAGCCGCGTCCGATATCGAAAAGGAGCTCTGCGATCCCGATCCCGACAGCCTCGCCAACCGCGCCATCAAGCGGCTGGCTACGCAACTGGTGGAAGGGAGCAACTCGCCGTTCACGCCAAACGTCGAGGTCGTGTACCTCGGCCTCGCCAACGCCTTCGCCCTGCCCGGCGGGCATAGCTACGTCTTCTCCGAACTCCTCGAATATACCAGCACTCCGGACGAGTTTGCCGCGGTGCTGGCGCACGAAATGGGGCACGTAGTCCACCGCCACGCCCTCGAGGGTCTGATCGCCACCTCGTCGACCGGTCTCCTCGTGGGTTTCGTCATGGGCGATATGACCGGCCTCTCCGTCGCCGGCGGCCTTGCCTCTTCGATCATCGACACCCGCTATTCCCGCGACGCCGAGCGCCAGGCCGACGCCTTTGCAGCAGCGGCGGGCGAGCGGCTCGGGTTCCGCCCCGTCGCCCTCGCCGACCTGCTCGACAAGATTTCGGCAGACAATCCTACCGAGCAGATGCTGCAGGTCTTTTCCACCCACCCGTTGACGGCCGAGCGTCGCGCCGCGCTAGAGGCCATGCCCGACCCACCACCGGGACTGCAGGTCTTCACGCCGGAAGAGTGGGAAGCCATCGAGTACATGTGCTGGTAACGGGCGGACGCTAACAGCTTTCTGCGCAAGGGCTTTGCACTGAGCCGCGCGGCATGCTTATGCCTATGCTCATCGGGACCTGGCAGCGGCGATGCGCATCCTTATCCGCACCTCGAAATGGGCGATCTGGGCCCGCCGCTTCGGCAGCTTTGCCGTGCCGCTCACCATCATCCCGGTGTTCCTGCACCGCGAGCAGATGATCGGCTCGTCTGATTTCGCCATCATCGAGGCCGTTGCCGCCGCCATTGCCGCCTTGGCGATCTTTCTTGCTCTCGGCGCCCTCGGTCGGCTCTGGATGACCGGCGATCGCGGGTGGGGCAGGGCCGTCTGGGGCCTGATCTTCGGTACCGTCTGCCTCCTCCCCTTCGCCTGGTTCGCCTGGGAGGCAACCCGCTATCCCGCCGTCAACGAGGTGACCACCGATATCGGAAGTCCGCTCGAACTCGTCTCGCCCGTGCCGGTCGCGCCGACCAGTCAGCCGATGCGGGAGGCGATCGCGGCGGCCTTTCCGAACGCTCGCACCCGCTCCTATCCGGTCGAGGCGACGGACATGTTCGCCATCGTCGAGCGGCTCGTCGAACAGCGCGGCTGGGAAATCCGCCGCCGCCGCGCTCCGCCCACCGCTCTCGACATCGGCCAGATCAACGCCATCGCCGTGACCCTGTTCGGCTGGCGCGACGAGGTCGCGATCCGGGTCACCGGCACCGCGCAGGGCTCTACCATCGACATGCGTTCGGTGCCGCTCGCGAGCTTCGTCGATTTCGGTGAAAACGGCCGGCGCGTGGAGGACTTCCTGCTCGCCCTCGACCAGCAGATCACCCTCACGCTGCGCGATGGTCCCCAGCCGCAGGCCGCTCCCGAATCGGACACTGCTGCGCCACCCGTGCCGGAAGTCGATGAGGAAGAGGACGCCGAGCCGGCGCCCCGCATCGAATCGGTGCCCGAGGGCTAGAGCGCAGTCTAGCTGCCGAGCGGGAACAGCCGGGTGCCGAACGGCCCGTACACTGCCCCGATCAGCCCGCGCTCGTCGAGATATTCGACATGCGCCCTGAGCGTCATCAGGGCGGCGCCATGGAGCGGCAGCGCCAGCGTCGGGTAGATCGGCTTCAGCAGGTCGCGAATGCGCCGCGCCCCGCCATTTACTGCCTCGACGACCTGCCTGTTGCGCTCCTGCCGGTGCGCCAGCAGCGCCCGCGCATAGTCCGGTCCACGCGCGATCGCCCCGCCATGGGCCGGCACATAGTGGGCATAGCCGAGACCGATGACTCTTTCGAGCGACGCGAAATAGTCCGCCATCGACCCATCCGGCACTGCCACCAGTGTCGAGCTCCAGCCCATGATGTGGTCGCCGGTCAGCAACCACGGCGTGCCCGCGAGGCCAAAGGCGAGATGGTTGGCGCAGTGTCCGGGCGTCGCGAAGATCTCGAGTTCGACGCCGCCTGCACCGATGCGCTCGCCATCCGCCAATACCCGGTCCGGCCGATGTCGCCAGTCGCTTTCGCGCCCGACCGGGTTGATCTCGAACGGCCGGGCTGGGCGGCTGAGCCGATGCCGGCCGCCCGACCACACCGGGGCGCCCGTCGCCTCGACCAGCCTGTGCACCAGGGCCGAGTGGTCCAGATGCGTATGAGTGAGGATGATCGCCTCGACCTGGCGCCCGCCGATCGCAGCCATCAGTGCAGCCAGGTGCTCCGTATCGTCCGGCCCCGGGTCGATCACCGCCACCGAAGCGTCCCCGACGAGGAAGCTGTTGGTGCCCTGGAACGTGTACGGGCCAGCATTCGGGGCGCTGATCCGCACGAGTCCCGGCGCGACCGGCACGGGTCGGCCGACCTCAGGATCGAAGTTTGTGTCCACGCTCAGGGGCACCGCTGCGGCCATTGCGCTCTCCCGGCCGAGCGACTAGAAATCGGCGCTAGATTTCTCTTCTTGCTGAAGGATTGGCAATGGCCTTGACGCTCACCACGCCGAACACCGTTCTCGGCGTGCTCTCGCCCAAGTCGCAGTCGGCGCGCCTCGCGTTCAACGTCGTAACCGTCGTGCTCGGCTCGCTCCTGTTGGCGCTGTCGGCCAAGGTGAGCGTGCCTGTGCTCCCGGTACCGATCACGCTGCAGACGCTCGCCGTCGCCGCCCTCGCCGCTGGCTTCGGCTGGCGCATCGGCGTTGCCACTGTCGCGCTCTACATCGTCGAGGGCCTCGCCGGCCTGCCGGTCTTTGCCACCGGTGGCGGCCTCGACTACATCCTGCGTCCCTCATTCGGCTTCATCCTCGGCTACCTGCCGATGGCTTACATCATCGGCCGCGCCACCGACCTCGGCGCTTCGGGTCGCATCGTGCTGCTGTTCGGCGCCATGCTGCTCGGCGATGCCGTCGCCTTTGCCTTCGGCTTCACCTGGCTGCTGGTCGTCGCCAACATCATCATCCAGAGCGGCGCCACCCTGCCGAGCTGGCTCGATGCCACCAACCTGATCGGCACCGCCTGGGCCGGCGCCGTGGCCCCGTTCGCGCTGTGGGACGTGCTGAAGATGGCCTTCGCGGCACTCTCGATCGTTGGCATCTGGAAGCTGCTGCCAAAGCGCGGCTGATCCTGTCCGCTGCGGATTTCGAAAGGGCCGGTCCATCGACCGGCCCTTTTCATTTGCCGGCTCGGCAACCTCCGGCGCTACGCAAAGTTAAGCCAGAGCCGCGGAGCTGTTGGCGTTCGGTCCGCGCGGCGTGGTACTGTGGAACAAGGATCGGTTCGCAGAAGGCGAGGATCGCGGCGATGGTTTGGCGGACCTGCCGGCGCAACGATGGACGACCCAGCCGTAACGCCCGGACAGGCGCGTGACGACGATGTCAGGCTTTGGTCAGCAAGGCGCATCTAGGGTGCGTCACATGTTTCCGCGCAATACGAATCAATTGCTGCTGGCGATCGCCTTCGCCTCCCTGCTTCTGGCCGCCCCTGCCGGCGCCCAGGGGCTGGGCCTGGATCTCGATCTGGGCGATATCGGCGTCGATCTCGATGTCGGCGGCGGCAACGGCCTCGATCTGGATGTCGACCTCGGCGACGACGCCGGCATCGACGTGAGCGTCGGGAACGACGGCATCGGGCTGGATGTGGACGCGGGCGGCATCGACCCGCTCGATGCCGCAACGCTGGGCAGTGGCTCGACCACCCTCAGCCAGGAGGCGGCCCTGCAGGCCGTCCGCCGCGGCACGGCCCTGCCTCTCGACGAGATCCTGTTGCGCGCCGCCCTGATCATCGAGGGTGAAGTGATCGACGCCCAGTTGATCGCCGTGCGAAACGTGCTCCTCTACGAACTCAAGGTGCTGGGTTCGAGCGGCAAGGTCTCCGACGTCTATTTCTATGCCCGCTCTGGCCTGCCGGTGGAGTAGCCGATGCGCATCCTCGTCGCCGAAGACGACCGCCGCATTGCCGAAGCGCTCGGGGCCGCGCTCAAGTCAGCCGGTTTTGTGCCCGAGATCGAGAGCGATGGCGAAAACATCTGGTTCCGCGGCGACACCGAGGATTTCGACGCCATCATTCTCGATCTGGGCCTGCCGACTATGGACGGCCTCACCATCCTCAAGCGCTGGCGCAAGGCCGGGCGCACTCTGCCGGTGCTGATCCTCACTGCCCGCGGTCATTGGGAGGAGCGTGTCGAAGGCATAGAAGCCGGCGCGGACGACTATGTCGTCAAGCCCTTCCGCGTCGAGGAGGTCGTGGCGCGCATCCGCGCCATCGTGCGTCGTTCGGGCGGCTTTGCTTCTCCCGCTATCGAGATCGAGGACCTTGTGCTCGATACCCGCACCAAGCAGGTGCTGCGCGATGGCGTCTCGATCACGCTCAGCCCGCAGGAATACCGGCTGTTCGCCTATCTCGCGCACCAGCGCGGCCGGGTCGTGTCGCAGATGGAGATCACCGAGCACCTCTACGCCCAGGATTTCGAGCGCGATTCCAACTCCATCGAGGTGCTCGTCGGCCGCGTCCGTCGACGGCTGGGGACGGATATCATCAAGACGCGCCGCGGCTTCGGCTACTACATGGGAACGCTCGCCGAATGAGGCCACGCTCGCTGCGCCTCCGGCTCCTGGGCGGCGCAGCGCTGTGGATCCTGCTCGCGCTGGTGATCGCCGGTCTCGCCATCGGCTGGATGTTCACAGCCAATGTCGAGCGCACCATGCGTCAGGGGCTGACCGCGAGCCTCAACCGCCTCGTCGCCCAGATCGAACCGACCCTCACCCAACCCGTTCCGGACAGCCCGCTGCCCGATCCGCGCTACGACACCCCGCTTTCGGGCATCTACTGGCAGGTCGAGGACGCCGCCGACGGCACTGCCTGGCGCTCCCGCTCGCTCTGGGACGTCGTGCTGCCGACGGCCGGGGCAACTGCCCCGGATGGGACCGAGCGCTTCGTTACCCTCGATGGCCCCGGTGAGCAGCGTCTGTCCGCCGCTGTGCGCGAGGTCAGCTTCTCCACCGCAGCGGGCGACCGCCGGTTCCGCATCGCGCTCGCCGAGAACCGCGCCGTGCTCGACGAGTCGATCCGGCAGTTCGGCAGCGACCTGATCCTCGCGCTGACCGTTCTGGGCCTGGCGCTGATCCTTGCCGCCTGGCTGCAGGTGCAGCTTGGTCTTCGCCCGCTGCAACGCCTTCGTCAGGGCATCGGCGCCGTGCGCCGCGGCGAGGCACAGCGCCTGTCGTCCGAGCATCCGGCCGAGGTGCTGCCGCTGGTCGGCGAAGTCAACGAACTGCTCGACCAGCAGCAGAAATCCATGGAGTTCGCCCGCGCCCGCGCCGCCGACCTTGCCCACGGGCTCAAGACCCCGCTCTCGGTGCTGCGCAACCTTGCCATAGCCATGAAATCCAATGGCTCGGCTGCCACCGGGTCCGAAGTCGATGAGATCGTCGGCGAGATGGACGATCGCGTCGAGTACCAGCTCCGGCTGTCGCGGCTCAGGATGAGAACGCGCACCCACCAGCTCAACGCTTCGCTCAACGAGGCGGTGGAGCGCACCATCGCCGTCCTCTCCCGCACCCAGGAGGGCGAGGAACTCGACTGGGACGTCGACCTCGCTCCCGCCCTGCGTGTCGACATCGATCGCCATGACCTGATGGAACTGGTCGGTGTCATCCTCGAAAATGCGGCCAAGTGGGGCAAGACGCGGGTGCGGGTCGAGGGTCGCCGCGCCGCGGGCAGCGTCGAACTCCGCATCGCCGACGACGGTCCGGGGCTGACCGACGCGCAGATGCAGAAGCTCGGCGAGCGCGGCCAGCGTCACGACGAAAGCCGCAAGGGGTCCGGGCTGGGTCTCGCCATCGCGCTCGACGTCGTCGCGCTGAACTCCGGCAGCGTCGCCTTCGCCCACGCTCCCGAAGGTGGGCTCGAAGCGCGCGTGACACTGCCGGCCGCTCGCGCCGTGTCGGCAGGGAAATCGGCTACGAAACCGCTTTACTAAAGCGCTTTGCCTTTTTAGCTTGTCGCTTGCGAGTGGGGGCTAGATGGCAACGATCCATGATGTGGCGCAGGATGCCGGGGTGTCACCCACCACGGTGTCGCGGTATCTCAACAATCGCATCGAGCTGCCGCAGACAACCTCGGCGCGCATCGATGCATCGATCAAGAAGCTCGACTACCGCCCGAACCTGCTCGCCAAGCGCCTGTCGACCGGCAAGACCGAGGCCGTGGGCCTCGTCACGCCGGAAATCCGCGAGCCCTTCTTCGCCGAGCTCGCCTCCGCCTTCGAGGACGAGGCCGACCGGCACGGCTACACCGTGTTCATGAGTTCCACCCGCTCCGACCGTGAGCGTGAGATCGCCTCGCTCGAGCGCCTGCACGATCGCCATGTCGATGGCCTCGTGATGATGACCAATACTGCCGACGACGGCACGCTGGCGGGCCTCATTGCCAAGCGGAAGAATGTCGTCATCCTCGATGAGGACATCCCGGGTGTCAGCGTCCCACGCATCTTTGTCGAGAACACCGAAGGCGCCGAGATGGCGGTGCGCCACCTGATCGAGTCCGGTCACAGCCAGATCGCCTATCTCGGCGGCCCACGCGGACTTTTGTCGGTGGTCGAGCGGCACGAGGGCTTCCGCCTCGCCATGGCCGAAGCCGGCATTCCGGTCCGCCCTGACTATGTCGCCATGGGCAGCTTCGATCCCGAGCTCGCCCGCGCCGCAACGCTGAAATTTCTCGCGCTGCCCGAGCCGCCCACTGCAATCTTTGCCTCGTCGGACTATCTCGCCATCGGCGCGGTCACGGGCCTGCGCGATGCCGGCATCTCCATCCCCGACCAGATGTCGCTAATCGGCTTTGACGACATGCCCTTCGCGACGCTCCTCAGCCCGCCCCTCACGGCCGTGCGCCAGCCGGTCGAGCAGCTAGGCCGCCAGGGCTTCCAGACGCTGCTCGCCCTGCTCAATGGCGACACGCCGCCCATCCTCACCCGGCTGCCCGTCGAACTCATCCGCCGCCAGTCGGTCGGCGCCCCCAGAACCAAGGACTTGAAGTGACAAAACGCGTGCTGATCGCCGGGGAATCGTGGGTCACCCACTCGATCCACACCAAGGGCTTCGACAGCTTTACCACCACCGAATACAACGAAGGCGTCCGCTGGCTGAAGGCCGCGCTCGAAGGTGGCGGCTGGGAGGTCACGTTCCTGCCCAATCATCTCGCCGCCCGCGATTTTCCCGGCACCACCGAAGCGCTTGCCGCCTATGACGTGGTGATGCTGTCGGATATCGGCGCCAATACGCTCCTGCTCCACCCCGATACGTTCGTGCGCTCGGTACCGCTCGCCAACCGCCTGCAACTGATCCGAGACTACGTGCTCAATGGCGGCGGTCTCGTCATGATCGGCGGCTACCTAACCTTCCAGGGTATCGACGCCAAGGGCCAGTATGCCGGTTCGCCCGTCGAGGAAGTCCTGCCCGTAAAACTCTACCGCCATGACGACCGCAAGGAGAACCCGCAGGGCGTTGTGCCCAAGGTCGGCAACCCGTCGCACGCCGTCACCCACGGCCTCGCGGCCGAATGGCCGGCGCTGCTCGGTTACAACGAGGTCGTGGCCAAGCCCGATGCCGAAGTGCTCGTCCGCGTCGGCGGCGATCCGCTGATCGCGGTGGGCGAGTTCGGCAAGGGCCGCTCGGTTGCCTTCACCTCCGATTGCGGCCCGCACTGGGCCCCGCCGCCCTTCGTCGATTGGGCCGGCTACGCGCCGCTATGGAACAACATCGCCGCCTGGGCGAGTAAGCAATGACCAAGGTCAAGCAGGCGCCCGATCCCTGGCAGCGCACCACCACCGAGAACGGCTTTCCCGCCGACGAGGTGATCTCGGCACTGCAGAAGTCCATCCGCCGAGGCCTCACCGAGAATGCCGTGCTGCTCGGCTGGGAGATGTTCGTCACCTCGCCCGAGCTCGAAGCCAAGATGTGGGCGCGGCTGCAGGTGATCTCGGTCGAGGACGTCGGCTTCGGCAACATCGATGCGCCGATCCTTATCGACACGCTGTTCCGCATGCACGAGCGCATCCAGCGCCCCGAGCACGACCGGTTCCTATTTGCCGCCCATGCCATCCGCGTGCTGGCCTCGGGCAAGAAGGACCGCACCACCGACGATATGGTGAACTGGGCCAAGCACGCCGTCGCCTTCGGCGAGCGCCTGCCCGAGATCCCCGATTTCGCCGTCGACATGCACACCGGCCGCGGCGAATCCATGGGCCGCGACTACCGCTACTTCATGGAAGTTGCGAGCCAGGTCTCTCCCGAGATCGAAGGCCGCGACACCAAATACCGCGAGTGGATTCTCGCGGCACTGAACGCCGGCAAGCTGACCTAAGTTCAGCGCTGGCCCAAGGGAGGAAGAATGGCGCGCGCACCTGTCGCCGTGCTCGGCATTTTCGTCGCGGACCTGGCGTTCCGTGCGCCGCGCTTGCCGCTGATGGGTGAAACCATCCTCGGCCAGGGTTTCAAGGACGGCCCCGGCGGCAAGGGCTCCAACCAGGCCATCGCAGCCGCTCGCGCCGGGGCCGACGCGCGCATGATCACCCGTGTCGGCCGCGACACCTTTGGCGAGATGGCACAAAGAGCATGGGCCGCCGACGGCATCGACACCTCGGCCGTCGTGATCGACGATACCCTCCCCACCGGCGCCGCCTTCATCTTCGTCGCCACCGAAACCGGCAACAACGCCATCATCGTCGAGAGCGGCGCCGCCGCGAACCTCTCGCCCGCCGATGTCGCTGCCGCCGAGCCGGTGATCGCCACGTCGAAGGTGCTGCTGACCCAGTTCGAGCAGCCGGTCGAAACCGCCATTGCCGGCCTCACACTGGCGCGCCGCCACGGCGTCACCACCATCCTCAACCCCGCCCCGGCGGTCACGGTGGATGACGCGATCTACGCACTCTGCGACTACGTCACGCCTAACGAGACCGAAGCTGCCGCGCTCACCGGCTTGCGTGTCGAGACCGAGGATGAAGCGCTGGCAGCCGCCAAGGAGCTCGTCCGCCGTGGCGCGAAAAACGCGCTGATCACCTTAGGCGAAAAGGGTGCACTGCTTCATGGCGCCGCCGGCACTCACATCGTGCCCGCCTTCAAAGTCCCAAAGGTCGTCGAAACCACCGGGGCCGGGGATGCCTTCAATGGCGGCTTTGCCGTCGCGCTCGCCGAGGGCATGCCTCCCGTCGAAGCCATTCGCTTCGGCTGCGCCACCGCCGCCATCTCGGTCCAGCGCCCCGGCACCGCACCGTCCATGCCGACCCGCGCCGAAATCGAGGCGCTGCTCCGGAGCTAAGCCTCGGCTTCCGCCTCCAGCGCCGCGATCAGCTCGATCTCGCTTTCGTAATTGCCGAGTTCGGCCAACGCCGTCTCCAGCATCGCGACGCGCCGCTTGATCGTGCGGTGCTCTTCCGTTTTCGCCTTCACCTGCACATCGAGCCGCTCGACGAAGAGATTGCGATCCGCATCGGTGCGGCGGATCCGCGCCCGCAGCGCCTGCAGTGCGCCGATCTCGCCATCGGTGCGTCCCAGCACCTGCCGGGCATCCTTCAATCCGGTCGTCACCGCCGCTGTCATCTGCGCGATGAAGTCGACGCTTTCGAGTTTCAGCCCGGTCGCGATCGCCGTCCCCACCGCCGCATCGAACATGTCGGCGAGGATCAGCGCCACCTCGCGCCGATAGCCGGTTACGGCCTCTTCGTCGATGATCCCGGCTTCATCGAACAGCCGCCGCGCATCTGGATCCGACAGCAGCCCGAAGGCGCGGACTATCAGGATGAAAGCGTCGGGATCGCCGCCACGATCGGGATGCGCCACCTGCACCTTGCGCCGATAGGCAAGCTTGATGTCGCCGGCCGGCGCGGCTCGCGTCACGCCGAGCACATCATAGGGGTCGAACAGGGTCATGCCCCGTCAATAACAGGTCGCCCTGCGCCGTTGAAGCGGCCGAGGCGCTTGCTCCTCGCGGCGTGGCTCAACTATCACTGTGCGGCCAATTCCCGCGATGGAGACCTCGATGCGCCTGCTGCCGATCGCCTGCCTCGCCTTCGCTCTCACCGCCGCGCCCGCGCTGGCGCAGGATTTCGCCGCGCTCGAACAGGCCGAAGCCGGCGTCACCGAAGTCTGGGACGCCATGCCGCTGGGCTTCCGCAAGGTTCTCCTCGTCACCGACGCGCCTGCCTATGGCGTCTATACCCAGAAGCCCGACAGCAGCTTCGCGGCCGGTGAGCTGATCATGATCTACACCGAGCCCGTTGGCTTCGGGTACCTCACCAATGCCGACGGCACGTACCAGTTCGGCTTCAACTTCGACCTGACCATCAAGAACGCGGCCGGCGACGTCGTGCTCGAACAGCCGGATTTTGCCACCGCCAACTTCACCAGCCATGCCAAGAACCGCGAGTTCCTTGTCACCGTGACGCTGGATCTCGATGGCGCTCCCGCCGGCGACTATGTGCTGGAATATCTCGCCCGCGACATCGCCTCGGAAAAGACCGCCACCTTTTCCGTGCCGGTCACCATTGCGCAATAGCGGCTAGCGGCGCCGGGTAAACCCACCTATATCCGGCGCATGCCCACTCCCGCCGCGCCGCTCAAGCCCTTCTCCGCCATCGTATTCGATATGGATGGCACGCTGCTCGACACCGAACTGGTGTTCAAGGAGATCGTCTGGACGGTGAGCGCCGAGCTGGGCTTCGAAATGACCGACCACGTTCATCACGCCATGGTCGGCTCGAGCCACGAGGCGACCAATCGGCTGCTGGTCGAGTCCTACGGCGTCAGCTTTCCCTACGCGATCTTCGACGAGAAGTGCCGCACGCTGATGACCGCCCGCATGGAAGCGGCCGTGCCGGTCAAGACCGGCGTCCATGAGCTCCTCGGCGAGCTCAAGGCCCGCCGCATCCCCACTGCTGTCGCCACCTCGTCGCGCTCGCGCCACGCGCTCGGCCACCTGGGTGCCGCGGGCCTGCTCTCGACTTTCGCCGCCGTCGTCACCCGTGACGACGTGGTGAACCCCAAGCCGCACCCCGAGCCCTACCTGATGGCGGCCCAGCTGCTCGGCGTCGAGCCGTCCCGCTGCATCGCCGTCGAGGATTCCCACTCCGGCGTCCGCGCCGCCCACGCTGCCGGGCTGCAGACCATCATGGTGCCCGATATCGTTGCCCCTTCCGACGAGATCAGGGCGCTCTGCGTTGCCGTGATGGACAGTCTCCACGACGTCCGCAAGGCGGCTTTCGTAACGGCCTGATCAGGCCACCGACCTTCTCTGCAATCGATGTCACCACTGCCTGCGGAACACCTCCGCGGGACTGTGGTGTTTGCGCAACGATTCGGGTCGATTAACTTTTATCGATTGCCTGAAGCCTCGGTTAGCCACGCCGAAATCTCATGAAAATCAGGGCTTTCCCAGTCGATACTGGGGCATTAACCTCGTTTTAAGAGCCTAACGTTCATGGTTAAGTAACTGTAAATTCTGGGTTCCATGAGCGCTCTGGCTCGGCTAGGGTCCGGGCAGGGTAAATAGACCAACTGAGGGCTGCCCGGGGGCGGCATTCGGGGGAAGGTAGGCAGATTGCGGGCTGAGCCGTTCGCACCAGTGTTGCGCGTGTTGACGCGTGCCTTGGCGATTGCCGCTGCAGCATTCGTGCTGCACGCGAGCTATGCTCCCGCTTCTGCTGAAGAACTCACTGCATCGCTGGTCGTTCCCGTCGCGCTGTCTCCAACGCTTGAATCCAAGCGCGAGGAGTTCGTCGCGGCGAGCCAGCCCAAGCTGACCAACGACTTCCTGCAGGCCTATGTCGATCGCCAGCAGCAGCTCGAGAAATTTGACGGCTTCACCGTCCCGGCCCCGCAGCTTGAGCTCACCGAGTCGGTGCTGATGGGCTACATCGCCCGCCGCCAGAACCAGGCTCTCGATGCCATCGAGAGCGCCGATCTGTCGTCCAGCCAGCCGGCGCTCACGGCGTCCGTGCTCACCGACTACGCCAAGGATGGGTTCGTCCCCACCACCAAGCGCGTAAAGCTCGCCGATGACGAACGCCTCTGCCTGACCCAGGCGATCTATCACGAAGCCCGCGGCGAAAGCCGCGAGGGCCAGCTGGCCGTGGCGAACGTGATCATCAACCGGGCGATGAGCAAGAAGTATCCCTCGACCATTTGCGGCGTCGTGTTCCAGAACGCCGACAAGGGTCGCTACAAGTGCCAGTTCACCTTCGCCTGCGACGGCCGCTCCGACATGGGGCGCGAACGCACGGCATGGAACCGCTCCATGGATATGGCGGACGAGGCCTTCTACGAATTCCAGCGCGGCGAGCGCCCCGGTGTCGTCCCGAACTCGGTGCTGTTCTACCACACCACGGCCGTGGCGCCGCGATGGTCGAACACCTTCCGCCGCGTGGCCGCCATCGGCTCCCACGTCTTCTATTCAGCAAACTGACGCTACCGATCACCGCATGAACGGGCCCTGAACGGGGCCCTTTTTGTTTAGCGCGAAGGTATCCGGTGAGCCGCAGGCGTTCACGCGATGCCGGGGCAAGGGCAGGGCGAGGCCGGTACATGCCGCTCCCTGAGAATGAAGGGAGACGATGGTAGCCCGGCCGCTACATCAACCTCGATATCATCCCTGCGCAGGCAGGGATCCAGTTCTTGGCTGGCGCGGGTTGAGAAATGGACCCCTGCTTTCGCAGGGGTGACAGCCGGTGGGTGGGCGGGGATGTGCCTTGCATGCACAAGGCGAACTGATGCGTCCGGCAGCCATTGGCCCCGGAGGATATCAAAGAACGAAGCGAAGACCGGCGAGGCGTTTGCCCCGAAGCGGTAGTCCGCGAGTGTAGAATGAGGCTCGCGCCTCGCCGGTCGATCGGGGTTTTGGGCTTATGGCACTGATGGGCTCGGGAGCATCCCGTACCGCATCGCAACTGCTGAAGGCTGGACTGGCTGCCGAGTACCGCGCTCACCAGCTTTCACCCTCACCGCCCGATGCAGGCGGCTGCAGTATTGGAGATGGCGTTGCATCGACCATCCCCCGCGTTGATAGCGGCGTCCCCGGCGAACCGGATCATTCCACACATGCTTTAGGCCTG
>JAESFU010000109.1_pt1 | contig 132463 bp, 111 predicted proteins | sample 9269461 | NCBI WGS metagenome assembly JAESFU01 (sample SAMN14502556, study PRJNA617107) | algae metagenome | isolation source: Stenomitos rutilans HA7619-LM2 and co-occurring heterotrophs from cave walls | place: USA: Waikapalae cave, Hawaii | collected 2009-07-28
ACCTGATTAGGGGATTGGCAGGCACCACATAATGCTTCACTTTTGTATCATTAATAATCACATCAAATCTGTTACATGAGCATGCGGGTTGCAATTTTCGACGACAACAAAAACATTCGTGAAAGCATTTCGATGCTTTTGAAAACGGTGCCGGGGCTCGACGTCGTGGGCTCATACTCGCATGTACTGGACTGCGTGGAGGATCTGCGGGATTCGAAGCCGGACATCGTTTTGATGGATATCGAAATGCCCGGTATGACAGGAATTGAGGCCGTGAAACTTATTAAAAAGGAGCTGCCTCATGTCCAGGTACTCATGCAAACCGTTTTTGAGGATGACGACAGGGTGTTTGATTCGATATGCGCCGGTGCCTCGGGGTACATTCTGAAAAATCATTTGAATACAAAGCTGATCGAGTCGATAATGGAACTGCAGTACGGCGGTTCGCCAATGTCGCCGTCTATCGGCCGCAAGGTTCTTACAAAACTTCAGACCATCCCTCAGCATGTTCGTCCGGAAGAGGCACCCGACTACCATCTTACTCCCCGTGAAAAAGAAGTTCTGGCCTGCATCGTGAACGGCCTTAGTTATAAAATGATTGCCGACCAGTTATCGATCAGTTACGAAACGGTGCGGTCGCATGTGAAGAAAATATACGAGAAGCTGCATGTTGCTTCACTGACCGAAGCTGTGGCAAAAGCAATCAACCAACGGATCGTCTGACAGATAAATCAGGAAGAATAAAATAGTACGGAATGTGATCGCCGGATGCGCGGTGAGAAGTTAGCTGATAGGTGATAGTCCATAGCTGACAGCTGATAGCCGATAGCTGATAGCCGACAGCCGATAGCTCCATAATATACAATCTCAAAACTCAGCCATATGCGCCTCTTTTTTATCTTATTGATCGCCGGTTTTGGCGGTTATCTCGGTTTTGCTCCGCGCGAGCTTACGCATACCGCGAAGCAGGCACCAAAGCCTGTCACCATGTTTTGCAGTCCTTCGTTCGAACGGAAACCAATGGGCGAGGGTCAGGCTCCACTGATCAATGGACTTGGCAACCTGCAATATAAAATCACGACATCGTCGGCACAGGCGCAAACCTTTTTCAACCAGGGTCTGACGCTCGTGTACGCGTTCAATCATGGCGAAGCAGAAAGGTCGTTCCGGCAAGTGCTGCGGTTTGATCCTACTTCCGCAATGGGGTATTGGGGACTTGCAATGGTGCTGGGCCCGAATTACAATGCCGGCCTGAATCCTGCCCTGCTGGATGAGATCAATCATGTTCTTGATTCGGCGGCAAAGTATTCCGTGAATGCAACTGAAAAAGAAAAGGGACTTATCGCCGCGATGCGCGCCCGTTTTCCGCGCGCCCCTGTGGATGACATGGCTCCTTACGCCAATGCCTATGCGAAAGCTATGGAGAGCCTGCACAAATCCTTTCCCGACGATACAGACATCGCAGTGTTGTATGCTGATGCAATGATGAATGAGCATCCATGGAACTTATGGTTGAAGGACGGCACTGCACAACCGTGGACACCTCCGATCGTTGCCGTGCTTGAGCAAATCCTTGCAAAGTCGCCGAACCATCCGGGTGCATGCCATTTCTATATTCATACGATGGAAGCTTCGCGCGTTGCGCATCGTGCGCTTCCGGCAGCAAATAAATTGAGAACGATGCTTCCGGCTGCGGGTCACCTGCTTCACATGCCTTCGCATATCGACATTCGGGTTGGACAATATCACGAAGGGGTAGTGGCAAACGAAATCGCATCTGCGGCAGACAGTTCTTACATAGCTCAGTGTAAAGCGCAGGGCAGTTATCCCCTGTACCTGTATCCTCACAATATTCATTTTCTTGCCGCGTGTGCGTTTCTTGAGGGCAACAGCAGGAAGGCAATGGAAGCCGCATGGAAAATTGCGCGGAACGCCGATCCGAAGTCGCTCCAGGAACTCGCTACCATACAACACTTTTACAGCATCCCTTACTTTACGATGGTACACCTTGCAAAATGGGATGAACTTCTTCAGCTTCAATCTCCGGCGGAATCACTGCTTTATCCGCGCGCCGTATGGACTTACGCAACCGGAATGGCGTATGCGGCCAAAGGAAAGATGCAGGAAGCGAACGAAAACTTGAAACAACTCAAGAAAACATTATCCGACGAATCGCTGAAAAAACTGCTGATTTGGGATATGAACAGTGCGCACGACATTGCAAGCATTGCAGCAAACGTACTTGAGGCGGAGATCCTTGCACTTAGCGGCCAGCACGACAAAGCTGTGACGCTGCTGACTGCCGCGGTAGACATCGAAGACAAACTGATGTACCAGGAACCTCCCGATTGGTTTTTTTCGACCAGACATTCTCTCGGTCACGTTCTCAATCAGGCCGGACGATTTGTGGAAGCGGAAAAAGTGTATCGCGATGATCTTATCATACTTCCAAAGAACGGTTGGGCGTTAAGAGGTTTGTACAACAGCCTGCTCGGACAAAACAAGAAACAGGAAGCGGCCGAAGTAATGAAACAATTCCGTCAGGCGTGGAAGTGGGCGGACATGGAGATTGAGTCGTCGCGCAAGTACTAGGAGTTGAAAGTTGAAGGTTGAAGGTTGAAAGTTGAAGGTTGACAGTTGACGTTTGACGGATGTCCCCTTCGTCTCACATTTCGTCTCAGACGAGTCTCTCCGAAGGAGGACTCGTCGTGAAACAGTTTGTTCAAGCAAGGTTCAAAGTTTAAGGTTCAAGGTTCAAAGTTCAAGGGGGTCCCCCTTTTCCGTGTCGGTTCAGCCGGGAGAGACAGAGCGGTTGAAAGCTCAAAGCTCAGAGCCCATAGCTCAAAGCTCATAGCCCAAAGCCCAAAACAACCGAAATCGCAATCGGATCGTATTGACAAAAAACTGCTGAATGAAAATATTGTTGCAACTCGCCCTTGTGTTTTGCTCTGTGAGTCCGGCGCTTGCGCAGGACGAAGACATGCTTGGCTCGATAGATACTTCCGTGTCTGCCAGGCAATACGTTACCAACGCTTTCAAGTCGTCGCGGGTGATCAATGGCCATTCGATGGAATTTATCGGCAAGGGTGTGCTGGATTTCAGGATCCTTCACCGCTTTGGACGCGTCAACAACGGTATAAAGGAAATGTTTGGCCTCGACGAAGCAAGCATGCGCATGGGCTTCGACTATGGCATTAGCGACAATTTCACTGTGGGAATCGGAAGGAGCACCTTCGAAAAGGAGCTTGACTTTTTTCTAAAGGCAAGGCCTGTAAGGCAAACAACCGGACCGGGTGGTTCAAAAGTCTCGATTGTGGTTGTAGCAGGCGCTACGATCAATACCCTTGAAAGCGTCACCCCCGGCGAAAAAATCCCTTTCAGTTCAAGACTCGCGTACTTCGGCCAGGCGATAGTTGGTAGAAAATTCACCGACAGATTTTCTCTTCACGCAACACCGACACTCGTTCACAGAAACAGTGTTGACGCAGGCGATGACAAAAACACGTTTGCGCTGGGTGTGGGTTCGCGATACAAATTTTCGAAGCGAATGGCCTTCGTGGTCGACTACTTCTATGTGATGAATGGATTTCCTAAGGACTTTTTCTACAATCCCCTGTCTGTTGGAATTGATATTGAAACCGGCGGTCATGTGTTCCAGTTGCATTTTACGAACGCAGTTGGAATGAACGAGCGCGCGTTCATCACCGAAACGTTTGACAACTGGGGGGATGGTGATATCCGATTTGGATTCAATTTATCGCGCGTGTTCACTCTTGGAAAGCGCGGAAAACGGCATTATTGATTACACCCTATGAAGAGGCGTGTCATCATTTTAGTTGTGGTTGCAGTTTTTGCAGTGGCTGCACTGATTGCATACAAGGAATTCAATCGTAAGAATCCCCGACTTGACTCGGTAAAGCCTGATTTGTCTGTAGGCGCCGCATCTATGTGCGCAGATTTCGCCGCCGACGCAACCGTCGCCGGTCAAAAATACATCGGTAAAGTGGTGCAGATAAAGGGCCGGCCGACTGAATGGGATATGGACAACAAAGTGATTGTTTTTACAGATTCGCTCACCCAGATTTCAATCCGGTGTTCGCTTGATACCGCGGTCATGGGGAACAATCTCACAACATCAGACTCGCGCATCAGTGTTACAGGATTTTGTACGGGCTTCAATGAAGACGAACTGATCGGGTCGGACATCATTCTTACACGTACCATCATCAATCACAATTGATCGCATGAAAACTATTCTCAGCGCTTGTTTTCTGTTCTGCTTTATGGCATACGCATCAGCGCAAACAAGGTATTATACGAAGAATGCGGTAATCTCTTTTCATTCGAAGGCTCCGGTTGAAAACATCGATGCGTCAACAAATACAGGTGCCTGCGTTTTAGACATTGCAACCGGAAAGATCCAGTTTGCGGTCAACATGAGAGGCTTTGAATTCAGAAAAGCGCTGATGCAGGAGCACTTCAATGAGAGTTACGTCGAAAGCGACAAGTTTCCAAAGGCGGAATTCCGCGGAACGATCACCAATATCAGTCAGATTAATTTCAATCAGGTGGGGAGCTATCCGGCCGAAGCTGAAGGTTCGCTGACGCTGCACGGTCAAACCCGGCAGGTGAAGGCAAAGGGAACGATCAAAATTGGCGAGGCGGCAATTGACCTCGACTCAAAATTCAGCATTCTTCTATCCGACTACGATATTGACATCCCTCATACGGTTGTCAACAACATTTCAAATTCAATACTGATTACTGTCAAAGCAGCGCTCGCGAAGCTCAACAAGTGAATGGTGCGGATTTTGTTGATTTCCCGGTATGCAGTACCGGATCAGGGAGAACTCTTTTGTCGCAAAAATTGCAGCGAAGAAGTTGCGTTGCCGCCAGGTTGCGCTTGTCCTTGGTAAGACGATACACCTGTACAATACCACACGCGAAGAATTTCTTGCAAACCCTGAATGGCTGATGCATGAACTTGAACATGTCAGGCAATTTCGCCAATACGGTTTTGCCGGATTCATCGTTCGATATCTCGTCGAAACTTTGCGAAAAGGTTATTGGAACAATCGATTCGAAGTAGAGGCTCGCGCCGCTGAACGACTACCGGTCAATCGCTCAGCCACTGCACTTGTCCAAAGTTGAACTGCCGTTCAATGTTGTCCTCAGTCAACAATTCGCCGGAGGTAAGGACTTCTTTAACTGTGGTTTCAAAAACGATGTTATCCTTTTTAAGTCGGACGACCTGGTTGCGACCGAACAGCAGATTGTTGTATTCAGACAGGATTTGAGCCGGTTCGAGTTCGGTTGCGATACGCGAGTCGAGCAGTTCGCAGAGTTGTTTAGCTAAACGAACCGGGTCGTGACCGCTATTTGTGAGTTCGGAGAGAGATGCAGCGTTCAGCGCAGAATCATTGAAACGTTCATTCACATTGATTCCGATGCCAACCACCGATTGTTTCCATGCGCCGCTTATCACGTTCTCAATCAATATTCCACCTGCCTTTCTGTCATTGTAATAAAGATCGTTGGGCCATTTCAATTTAAGATCGGGGAGTCCGGTTTTTTTAAACAAATCATAACAAGCAAGAGCCGTCAATGCAGAAAAGGCGAAGGGTGAATACAACAACTTGGGTGGTGGAACAGTTATTATGCTGAGAATAATGTTGTTTCCGGGTGTTGAATGCCAGTGGTTGGAGCGTTGACCCTTGCCGGCAAATTGTTCGATAGCGAAAAACGCCGTGCCACTATGAACCATGCCAGCATGCAGTTTTGCCATGGCATAGTTGTTGGTGCTGTCCACTGAAGAGAGGATAATAAATGGCTTACCTATAACGGTACCGGCGGGAGTTTGTGACAACAAATCACTATTTTTGACCAGTACGAATGTATGCCCAAACCCTTCAAACAGATTCATTCACAAAAAATGTTTGATTATTGGAACAACTGTCGATCTTAACCACCCGTCGTAAACGTAATAGTGCAGGAAGGTTAACGAAGAATTCAAAAATTTTTAAAGCGATCATCAACGCAGTTCAAGAAAAAAAAGCTGACAACATAGTTTCCCTCGATCTACGGAAAATACCCGAAGCAGTGGCTGACTTTTTTATCATCTGCGAAGCGGGGAGCACTACACAGGTTAAAGCGATTGCAGACTTTGTAGAATACCATGTGAAAGAAGTATCGGAAGAAACTCCATACAGACATGAGGGACATCAGGCCGCTCATTGGATTCTGATTGATTATGTAAGCGTTGTTGTTCACGTGATGCAACCCGAGACTCGAAAATTTTATAAACTGGAAGAAATGTGGAGTGATGCGCACGTTGAAGAACACAATGGGTAAGCGATTATTCCTTCCTTATTAGATTCATAAATTCCGCGTCTGATTCAATTTCTTCGAACATTTATCCACCAATATCATTAAACAGAGAAGGAGAAGTTAGTATATATGGCACAAGACGATCCAAGGCAGAATGACCGGAATTTTAACAGGCTCCGTCCGAAAGATGATGGCAACAGTCCGAAAAAGGGACCGCGCTTCAGCATTTACTGGGTATGGGCCATCATTTTCGCCGTCCTTGTGGGCTTTCAGTTCTTTGGTTCTTCGCCGGATGCCAAGCAGATAGAATCAGAATTGGATTTTCGCAAGAACATGCTGGAACAGGGCGACGTCGCCCGTTTGGTTCTGGTCACCAACAAGAACCTTGTAAGAGTTTACATAAAGAAAGACAGTTTACAGAAAGCTTATTACCGGGAATACGCCAAAGGCTGGCCGGCTGTAAAGCCTGATGGTCCGCATTTCGAATTCAAGGTGACGAAAGTCGACGAGTTCGAAAAACGGGTCACTCAATTTTTCGAACGCAATCCTACGGTCGAAGAAGTTCCGATCTCATCGACCCAGGAAGGCGAATGGTTCGGTCCGCTTCTTAATTTCCTTTTGCCGTTGCTCGTAATTGTTCTCATTTGGATCATGCTGATGAGAAAAATGGGGGGTGGCGCCGGCGGTGGCGCAGGACCCGGCGGTATTTTCAATATCGGTAAATCACGCGCGACGCTTTTCGATAAAGGAACGAAAGTCAATATCACGTTCGCCGATGTCGCAGGACTTGATGAAGCGAAAGTCGAAGTGATGGAAATCGTCGACTTTCTCAAGAATCCGAAAAAATATACCAGCCTCGGAGGTAAGATTCCGAAAGGAGCACTGCTCGTGGGACCTCCGGGTACAGGTAAAACGCTTCTTGCTAAAGCCATGGCAGGTGAGGCACAGGTTCCATTCTTTTCCATGTCCGGCTCCGATTTCGTGGAACTCTTCGTGGGTGTGGGTGCGAGCCGTGTTCGCGACCTTTTCAAACAGGCACGCGAAAAGTCTCCTTGTATCATCTTCATTGATGAGATCGATGCGATCGGCCGTGCAAGAGGAAAGAACGCCATAATGAGCAATGATGAACGCGAAAGCACGCTCAACCAGTTGCTCGTTGAAATGGATGGTTTCAGTGGTGAGAGCGGTATTATCGTACTTGCTGCCACGAACAGACCCGACGTTCTGGATACGGCACTCCTTCGTCCCGGTCGTTTCGATCGGCAGATCTCGATAGACAAGCCGGACTTGAAGGGAAGGGAGCATATTTTCAAAGTGCATCTGAAGCCGATCAAGATTTCAACGCGCGTGGATATTCACAAGCTCGCAGAGCAGACACCGGGATTTGCCGGCGCCGACATCGCGAACGTTTGTAATGAAGCTGCGCTGATTGCCGCAAGAAAGGGCAAGGAGCATGTTGAGATGGAAGATTTTCAGGATGCGGTCGACCGTGTGATCGGAGGTCTCGAAAAAAAGAACAAGATCATTTCTCCTGAAGAGAAAAAGATCATCGCATATCACGAAGCCGGTCATGCTATTTGCGGCTGGTACCTCGAACATGCATACCCGTTGCTGAAGGTTACGATAGTTCCGCGCGGCGTGGCAGCCCTGGGATACGCACAGTATACTCCGCGTGAACAGTACCTGTACAATACCGACCAATTGATGGACCAAATCTGCATGACCCTTGGCGGCCGCGCAAGTGAGGACATTTTCTTTGGAAAGATTTCAACTGGTGCACAAAACGACCTGCAACAGATCACGAGGATTGCATATTCGATGGTGACAGTGTACGGAATGAATACGAAAGTGGGCAATGTGAGTTTTTACGATCCCAGCGCAGAAAATTCGTTCACGAAACCGTATTCGGAGGAAACTTCGAAACTTATTGATCAGGAAGTAAGAAAACTTATCGATATCGCGTATGAGAAAACGAAGGAGCTGTTGGTGGAGAAGCGCGAGCAGGTTCAGAAACTTGCAGAAGCGCTGCTCGACAAGGAAGTGTTGTTCCAGAGCGATGTTGAAAAATTGATTGGTAAGCGACCGTTCGGCGAGAAGAAAGTGTTGGATGTAGACGACGATCACCCATCCGAGAACGGCGCCATCAGTGAAGGAGTGCCGCCATACGACAGCAATGTCACGAATCACCCGGCCTGATAAACCGAATTGCTGATGAACGTATCACCTGCAAAGGAAAACATACTGAAAAAAATAAGGAAGGCGTTGACACAAACAACGCCTCTTCCTTTTCCGGCAAGCGAAGGAAATCAATCTGTATATCAGGCCGCACAGCAGGAGCCTGAAGTCGAATTCGCCGAAAACTTCACCTCACTGCTGGGCAAGTTCATTTATTGTTCAGACGCTGCGGAATTAAGGGAGCAATTTCACTCGATTGCAATTCACAAAGGATGGAAACGTATTTATTCTGCGGATGCGGAGTTGACGGGCACGGCGACGACGATTGACGGGATTACGATCACCGATGATATTGAAGTTGCGGATGCTGCTATAACGGGTTGCGAGGCGCTGATTGCGAGAACAGGTTCGATCCTATTGAGCTCTGCAATGCCCGGAGGCCGAACGATCAGTGTGTATGCACCTGTGCATATTTGCATAGCGTATGCGGGCCAGATTGTATATGACATTCGCGACGGGCTAAATCTGATGCGTGAAAAGTACGGCGAAAACATTCCTTCGTTGATAAGCTTTGCCACAGGTCCGAGTCGAACTGCAGACATAGAAAAAACACTCGTCGTGGGTGTTCACGGACCTAAGGAGGTTTATGTGTTTTATGTGGAGCGGTGAGAAGCAGCTTTGAGCTATGAGCTTTGAGCTATGAGTTTTGGGTTTCAGGTGTCGGGTATCGGGTGTCGGGAACAGCCGGCAGGTCGCCGGATCACCCCACAGTTCAACTTAATCTCTTACTTTCAACATTCAACTTTCAACCTTCAACAAACCTTGAACCTTGAACTTTGAACCTTGAACCCGAGCATGCTCCCCCCAGGCAAAAAAATCTACTTCCTCTCCGACTTTCATCTTGGCGCTCCTAATCGGGAGGCAAGCCTGGCCCGGGAAAAGAAAATCGTTGAATTTTTGAATGAGATCCGCACGGATGCCGCCGTAGTGTTTATCGTCGGCGATATGTTCGACTTCTGGTATGAGTATCGGCTTGTTGTCCCAAAAGGGTATGTTCGACTTCTCGGAACCCTCGCTTCGATGACCGATGAAGGAATCAGGATCCATTTTTTTGTCGGCAACCACGACATGTGGATGAAAGATTATTTTGAAAAAGAGCTGAACATTAGCACGTATTTCCATCCTGCGAACTTCTCTTTCAATAACCAAAGTTTTCATATCGCCCATGGCGACGGGCTCGGTCCCGGAGACCAGGGATACAAAATGCTGAAGAAAGTTTTCAGAAACCGATTCTGCACCTGGTTGTTCGGAATATTCCCGCCGTACCTAGGCATGGGACTCGCAAATTATTTCAGTCGAAAAAGCCGCGCGGCAACAGGCAAAAGCGAAGAAGAATTTCTTGGGCGCGAAAACGAATGGCTTATCAGTTATTCGCAGGATATCTTAAAAAAGTCGCATTTCGACTACCTGATATTCGGCCATCGACATTTGCCAATCGACTTGAGGATAAATGAAAATAGCCGGTACATCAATCTTGGCGACTGGATCAATTATTACACGTACGCCGAATTCGACGGGCAACATCTGCGGTTGCGGTCGCGTTATCCGGAATACGAAAACAAGATTGTGAGGGAATGACAAAATTCATTACGACTATCCTGCTCATCGTGATTCACACCGGTGCATTTGCGCAGGACAGTCTGTTTTTGCACAACAGAACAATACCCGGAGCTGTCATGGACTTCAACGTCGATAACCTCGGGAACATGTACATCGTTTACGGGAACGGCCAGTTGAAAAAGTTGAATTCAAGGGGTGACTCAGTTGCCGTGTTCAACAACATGCGGCGATTCGGGAAGCTTCATTCCGTGGATGTAACAAATCCTCTGAAAGTTCTGCTTTTCTATAAGGATTTCGGTACCATCGTTGTGCTCGACAGGTTCCTGAATGAGCGCGCAACGATCGATCTGCGAAGGCAGAACCTGTTGCAGGTGAAAGCGGTGGGTCAGGCGTACGACAACAACATCTGGGTCTTCGATGAGATCGAAAGCAAATTGAAACGGATCAGCGACGAGGGCAGGATCGTTGATCAGTCGAACGACTTCAGGCTGATTTTCGACTCCGCTCCATCTCCCCAAACGATAATCGATCAGGACAAATACGTTTACTTATACGACACCAGGTACGGCGTTTACACTTTTGATTATTATGGCGCTTTCAAATCGCGGATTCCATTTACAGGATGGAAGGATATCCGAATAATCAATAATTCTATCGTTGGAAGAGACGAAAACTTTCTGTACAGGTACGAGCCCGGTTCCCTACAGCTAAGAAAATTTGCGATACCGCACAGGCTAACGGGCGCGAAAAAAATTATTGTTTCAGCTAATTTCATTTTTGTTTTGAGCGACGAAACGCTCGAGCTGTATGATGTCACCATGCAGACATCGCGAACAATTGATTGAAGATGGACGAAATTCTGAATTCAACAATACTCGATAATCAGGTCAGGACGTGGTTACTTGTTTTTGGGACCATTCTCTTAGCAGTTGTACTCAAGCGAATATTGTCGAGGTACATCGCCGGCCTGCTTTTCAGGCTGGTGACGAAACTTGCGCGTGGAGTCGATAAAAAAGCGTTTGTCAGTCTCGTGATTTCGCCGCTTGAAACGTTTCTCGTGATCCTGGTGACGATTATCGCTTTTGAAAAGTTGAACTTTCCTTCGGCGATCAAATTCAACATCTACAAGATCAGTCTCCAGCGCGTTGTTGAAACGGGAGCGATCATTGTACTGATCATTTCGTTCATTTGGCTGTTGCTGCGGATCATCGATTTCATTGCGATGATACTGGAGCAAAAAGCGAACCTTACGGAGGACCTTTCGGACAACCAGCTCATTGTCTTCTTCAAGGATTTTTTCAAAGTGTTGCTGGTTATTCTCGCAATACTGATGATACTGAAATTCGGTTTCAGTTTCAAAATTTCCAGTCTTATCACCGGGTTGAGCCTTGCCGGTGCGGCCATTGCGCTTGCGACGCGGGAAAGCATAGAGAACCTGATTGCGTCGTTCATCATCTTTTTTGATAAGCCATTCAGCACCGGCGACCTTGTGAAAGTGCAGAACATCACTGGCACTGTAGAAAAGATCGGACTGCGGAGCACAAGGATCAGGACCGATCAGAAAACATACGTAACCGTTCCGAACAAGCAGATGGTCGACAGCATTATGGATAATCTGTCGCTTCGGACACAACGGCGGGCATTCGTACAGCTTGAATTGCATTCTGAAACGCCGCACGATGTGGTGAACCAGTTCGTAATGGCGGTAGAGGGACTGCTGCAACGTCGCAAGGATAAGATCGAAAGCTATTCGGTTTTTCTTGCCGATATCAGTAAGAACTCGTTTGTAGTTACAGTTGAATTTTTCACAGCCACGCTGCCGATAAACGATTTCAATTTGATCAGGCAACAGGTAAATCTTTCCATCATCCAGGTAATGGAAGACCTGAACATACACCTCGCTTCAAAGGACCCGGATCCTGTGGCGAAGCCATGATCGGCGCGCACGGAGTATAACGGAGTATATTTGTTGTATAATTCGACAATATGAAACAGATTCTCACTTTTCTCCTGCTCATCATTGCCGGCAACGTTGTATCGCAGGGCCAGTTTGAAGTTATAAGTGATCTTGAAGGAAAGATACTCAAGGGAGTGCTTGCTAAAAGAGATATTGCGTCGGATACGGCGTTTAAATGGTATGCAGCTAATCAGAAAGGATATACTGCGCAGTCGGATGCTGTGAATGCTTTGAAGAAAAATGGCGAACGTATCAGGATCATTGCGTTTGGAGGAACCTGGTGCGGCGATACCAAAAACATTCTACCTAAATTTTATTCGATCACGGAGTCTGCGAATTTTCCTGACGACAGGATAACGCTGATCGGAGTTGACAGAAGCAAAAAAACCATCGGGCATCTTACAGAGGCGCTTGCTGTGGTGAACGTGCCGACGTTTATTGTTTTTAAAGATGGAAAAGAAATAGGAAGGGTAGTGGAGTATGGAAAGACGGGCCAGTGGGATAAGGAGTTGGCGGAGATTGTTAACCAGGCTGAGAAGTAAGGAAAAAGGAAAAAGCCTGCCCGAATCGGCATTAGGCGAGGCGGGTGAAAAGTGAAAGAGGAAAAAGAAAAAACCTGCCTGACCTTGCGTTAGAGCGGGTAAAAAGGAGAAGTGAATTTTTTTAGCTCAAAGCTCATAGCTCATAGCTCATAGCCGATACCCGACACCCGATACCCGACACCCCCGCCCTCACAACGCTGCCTTCAGCTCAAGCAGGAATCCCCGGATCTTCTGAAGCGACTGTATCATTTCGAATCGCTCCTGGCATTTTTTATTGTTCTTAAGAAATTCTTTTGCTCCCTCGATGGTGAGTTTTCTGCGGCGCAAGAGGTCGTAGATAAGTTGCAAATTTTTGATATCAATGGGCCGGAAGTGACGGTCGCCTTTGCGGTTCTTTCGTGGCTGGATAATGTCAAACTCTGATTCCCAGAAGCGAAGAAGCGAAGGGTTCACCCTGAACATGGAAGACACTTCACCAATTGAGTAGTATTGTTTGCTGAACAGCGCTTCATCCTCGGGGATCGAGATAAGGTCAGCTTCCGCTGCAAATGTTTTTTGCGACTTCCGTCCGCGTGTCGATTTGGGAGGTGGTGTTGCTTTGGGCTGTTCCGCGATCACCGGGATATCTTCTTCCTTTTTTATCACCGGCTGTACCGGAGGAGCCTGCGATTCAGTGAACTCGAAGGTGATTTGCGAGTATGGAACTGTGATTGCCACGGAGAAGATTTAGCGAAAGGTGATCAAAAAGCGTGCAATAAAGGTAAGAAACCTGAAGCATGCGCAGGAGGTGGATAATAACAGTGTAAAAGCAGCCATTTCACCGCTAAAACACTGCGTCCCTAGCGATACAAATCGTACCTTTGCCACTACCCCTAACAACTCCAAATTGATCGTGGGAATTACAACAATATGAGTGCAGAAATTCAGGAAATCGGCTCTTTGGCATCGAATGGTTATAGTGCAGACAGTATACAGGTTCTCGAAGGGTTGGAGGCCGTCAGAAAGCGGCCGGCCATGTACATCGGTGACATAAGCGAAAAGGGGTTGCACCATCTCGTATATGAGGTGGTCGACAACTCGATTGATGAAGCACTTGCCGGCTATTGCAAGAATATCGACGTCACCATTCACGAAGACAACTCGGTGTCGGTTCTAGACGATGGCCGCGGCATCCCTACCGGAATGCATGCCAAGGAAAAGAGAAGCGCCCTCGAAGTGGTAATGACGGTTCTTCATGCGGGTGGAAAATTCGACAAGAACACTTACAAGGTATCAGGTGGTTTGCATGGCGTGGGTGTAAGTTGTGTGAACGCTCTAAGCGAAAAACTGCACGTCACCGTATTTCGCGAAGGGAAAATTTTTGAACAGGAATATTCAATTGGCGTTCCGAAGTACCCGGTGCGCGCCATCGGTAATTCCGACAGAACCGGCACTCTCGTTCATTTCTGGCCCGATACAACCATCTTCACGGCTTCAGTATACAAGAAGGATATTCTCGAAGGAAGACTTCGTGAGCTGGCTTATCTCAATCGCGGCATATCGATTTCGTTGAAGGACAAACGCGAGAAGGATGAAGAAGGAACAGAATACACGAAGACATTTTACAGCGAAGGTGGTATTGTTGAATTTGTTGAGATGCTTGACAAGAACGCAGGCAGAAGTTCGCTGATCCAGAAAGTTATTTTCGTTGAAGGACACGATGAAGCAACGAATGTAATGGTGGAAGTGGCGCTCAATTACAACGACAGTTACACTGAGCATATTTACTCTTATGTCAACAACATCAACACGATTGAAGGAGGGACGCATGTTTCCGGATTCCGTCGTGCATTGACGCGTGTTTTTAAAAGCTACGGTGATAAACAGGGTCTCTTTGAAAAGGCAAAAGTCGAAATTGAAGGAGACGATTTTCGGGAAGGATTGAGCAGTATCATTTCGGTGAAGGTTCCCGAACCTCAGTTTGAAGGACAGACAAAAACAAAACTCGGTAACAGCGAAGTAATGGGAGTCGTCGATAGCACCGTCTCACGTGTGCTGGAAGCATATCTCGAAGAAAATCCGAGGGAGGCAAAGAACATCATTCAAAAGGTGATTCTGGCGGCGCAGGCGCGTGCGGCAGCTAAGAAAGCACGTGAACTCGTTCAAAGAAAAACGGTGTTGAGCGGCGGAGGTCTTCCCGGAAAGCTGGCCGATTGCTCCGAACGTGATCCTGAAAAATGTGAGCTTTATTTGGTTGAGGGAGATTCTGCGGGCGGAACTGCGAAGCAGGGACGTGATCGTTCGTTCCAGGCCATACTTCCATTGCGTGGTAAAATTCTGAACGTGGAGAAGGCGATGGAACACAAAATCTATGAGAACGAGGAAATCCGAAACATGTACACTGCACTCGGAGTCACGGTGGGTACTCCCGAGGATCCGAAGGCACTGAACATTACAAAACTCAGATACCATAAGGTTATCATCATGACCGATGCCGACGTAGACGGCAGTCATATTGCAACGCTGATCCTTACGTTTATCTATCGTTATATGAAAGAGTTGGTGGAACAAGGATACGTGTTCATCGCCCAGCCACCACTATACCTTGTCAAACGCGGAAAGGACCAGGAATACGCCTGGACGGAAGAACAACGAAAAGACTTTGTACTGAAACTCGGAAACGGAAAGGAAGACAGTGTGAATGTTCAGCGTTACAAAGGTCTTGGTGAAATGAACAGCCAGCAGCTCTGGGAAACAACAATGAACCCAGCCACCCGAACGCTTAAAAAAGTCACCATCGAAAGTGCCGCCGAGGCAGACCGCATCTTTAGCATGCTGATGGGAGATGAAGTTGCTCCGCGAAGAGAATTCATCGAGTCGCACGCCAGATATGCAAGACTTGATGTGTAACGGCCCAAAAATTCACGACGAACCCGATTTGGGAAATAATGTTATCTTTAAAGCTATTCCCCGTTTAAAAACGGGTTTTATAAACCGGTTCGCTAATCTTTAAAATCGATAACGCTATGGCAGAAGTAACGCTCACTGCATACAATGTAAAGACTAAGGAGAAGAATGTGCCCATCAAGGATGCAGTGATCACTAAGACAGCAAAAGGTGCATATATGGCTCAGGGGCATGATGGAAAGGGAAATAAGCTTACTACACTGCTCGGCGAACAGAAAGCGTTGGAAGCGATTAAAGCCGGCGTCGCAAAACAAGGGTGGTAACCCATTTCAAAAGTTGTTCATTCCCGATTTTAATCGGTTGATCGTATCGAATCAGGACTATCCCCGTCCCATTTCATAACAGGGGTCCCTCATTAAGCCGTCCATTCCTTTGATAAAGTCAAAGCGAATCGACGGCTTAACTGTCTTTTGATCCATTGCCATACATGAAGCGAATTTCGATATCGATTGTTTTGTTCCTCGCCATGGTTAGTACCAAAACCGCGTCGGGGCAAACAAACAATCCCTATCATCTAAACGGTTCCGCCCGGCAGGACAACTGCAATTGCTATACAATCACAACTGCAAACACATTTCAAAGCGGTTCTATCTGGAACATCAACAAGATCAGCCTCAACCAATCTTTCGATTTCAAATTCAATGTTTATCTCGGTTGTATCGATGCCAACGGCGCAGACGGCATCGTGTTCGTTCTTCAGCCGATCAGTACCAGTGTAGGAAGCAGTGGTGAAGGTCTAGGCTTCGCGGGAGTGTCGCCATCCATCGGAATTCCTATCGACACCTGGCTCAATGACAACCTGAACGATCCGGACTATGATCATATCTCCATTCACAAAAACGGCGACAACAACCATCTCAGCGCTAACAACCTTGCCGGCCCCGTGCCTGCGCTTGCATCAAGCTACAACATCGAGGATTGTGCCTGGCACGTTCTGCGCATTGTGTGGGATGCATCTTCGAAAACACTGGAAGCATTCATTGACAACGTTTCGCGGGTGAAAGTGACGCTCGATCTGGTCAATGCAGTTTTCAACGGCGACCCGAACGTTTTCTGGGGATTCACCGGCGCCACTGGCGGCGCCGTCAACGATCAACGCATATGTACTTCCCTGAATCCGCTGTATTCGTTTCCTGCCGGCCAGCAAACATGCTACCCAACACCGATCGAATTCATCGATAGCTCAACTTCTTTTGGATCGATTGTAAAATGGTTTTGGGATTTTGGCGACGGAACCATTGATTCGGTGGCGACCCCACAACCTCACGTGTTTCCGGCGCCGGGGAAGTACGATGTAAGTCTGCGTATCCTTGGCAACAATGGATGCCTTTCGGATCCGTACATCAAGACTGTAATTGCGGGCTCTGAGCCGGTTGCAGATTTTCTCATACGCCCGGGCATCATCTGTCAGAATGATCCGATAAGCTTTGAAGACATGTCGTCCGTTGAATTTGGAACGATCAACAAATGGAACTGGGAAATTGCAGACAAAACCTTTGTTGCGCGCAATCCGTTGGCAGTGCAGTTCGATGTACCTGGAACTGTGAATGCCTCTCTAAGTGTTGAAACCGCAGAGGGCTGCAAATCGCAAATAGCCACCAAAACTTTTCAGTCACTACCCAAAGCTCAGGTCGATTTTGATTTCGAAGATATCTGCGCCAACGAAACCGCCTTCTTTGAGGCCATGCATTTGAACAGCAATGACGTTTCGGTCAGAGAGTATTACTGGAACTCCGGCAATGGCAGGCTTGACAGCTCAGCTACTGCGAATTTTACTTACACAAAAGGAGGAACCTACCCGGTGGCGCTTTCTGCCGTCGCTTCGAACGGATGTGTGACCCAAGCCGTGACAAAACCACTCAACGTATATCAGACAAAGGCGTTCGCAGGAAACGACACGATTGCGGCCGCGAATCAGCCCATCCAGTTACAGGCAACCGGCGGAGTAGTTTATCAGTGGACCCCCGCTTCGGGATTGAATCGCACGGACATTGCAAACCCCGTGGCCACCTTGCAAAAAGATGCTACTTACATCGTGTCGGCAGCGACACCGGTGGGTTGCGCAACAGTCGATTCTATCACAATAAAAATTTACAAGGGACCTGCGTTTTATGTTCCTTCCGCGTTTTCGCCGAACAACGACGGAAAGAACGACCAGTTGAAATTCCTTGCTGTGGGTATGTCTTCAGTGCAAGTGTTCAATGTCTTCAACCGTTACGGGCAGCTCGTGTTCACATCAAACAACCCGTCGAAGGGCTGGGATGGAAGGATCAATGGTGTGTTGCAGGATACCGGCGCATACGTCTGGATGATCAAAGGAGTCGACTTCACCGGTAAGCCCGTCTCTGGCAAAGGAACAGTTGTGCTAATAAAGTGACGCGCCGTGCTTGCAGGCCACTGGTATGGATCAATTTATTTTGTCCGATCCAAAATATTTCGCAACAGCCTCCGGCAACGCAATATGATCCGGTTGCTGATTGTTTTCGAGCAAACATGCAACGATGCGTGGCAACGCAAGTGAACTGCCGTTCAACGTGTGTACCAATTGCGTTTTTCCGTCGCCGTCTTTATAACGCATCTTCATTCTATTCGACTGATAAGATTCGAAATTCGACACAGAGCTCACCTCTAGCCACTTTTGTTGGGCCGCACTATATACTTCAAAATCGTAGGTCAGCGCCGACGCAAAGCCCATGTCGCCTCCACACAACCGAAGGATCCTGTAGGGAAGTTGCAGCAGGTTCACGAGGTTCTCGACATGGCTGACCATTTCTTCGAGCACGTCATAGCTTGTGGCCGGTTCAACAATTTGAACCACCTCAACCTTGTCGAACTGATGCAGCCTGTTCAATCCGCGAACATCCTTTCCGTAACTGCCGGCCTCGCGGCGGAAACAGGGAGTGTAGGCAGTCATGCGAACAGGTAATTCGCCCGCTTTTAAAATCTCGCCGCGATAAATGTTCGTGACAGGCACCTCCGCAGTCGGGATCAGATAGAAATTGTCCGTGACTTCATACATCTGCCCCTCCTTGTCGGGCAGCTGACCAGTTCCGAAAGCAGAATCGTAATTCACAACATGCGGAGGAATGAACTCAGTATACCCTTTTGAAATATTATAGTCGAGGAACATCTGGATAAGCGACCGCTGCAGTTTTGCACCCTTGCCGATATATACAGGGAACCCGCTGCCTGTGATCTTGTTTCCCAGCTCGAAGTCGATGAGCCCGAATTTTTTTGTGAGATCCCAATGAGGAACGGCATTCGCATGAAGTTGCGGCATGGTTCCGCCCTCTCGAACCACCACATTGTCTTCAGGGCCGTTTCCAAGAGGAACCAGATCCGAAGGAAGATTAGGCAGTTTTACCAACGTATCGTTCACCGACTTTTCTACCTGTTGCAATTCATCAGCAATCGGCTGCAATCCGGCTTTCAGGTCTGCAACTTCTTTTTTTCTTGCTTCGGCTTCCTCTTTTTTTCCGGCAGACATCAACTGACCAATTTCGCGGGCAGCAGAATTCAGGCGGGCCTGTGTGTTATCGGCCTGAAACTGCAATTGTTTGCGACGCTCATCCAATGATAACAGCTCATCAACCAATTCGGCCTGTTTGAAATTCTTGACCGCGAGTTTTTGCTTTACCAGCTCCGGATTCTGTCGGATCGAGTTGATTTGTAGCATTTCCCGTTCTTTCGGCAAAGAAAAGGTTTAATGTTATACTGCGGTAAATTTCGGGCGCTGTGTTGTTGACGATACGTTTCCAGGTTCCACGCACTCGGTATCGAGTTCAACGTCTGATCTGCGAACCGTAATTTTGACGATGGACTTTTCGCATGATCTTCAATCCCGATGGTGGCAGCTTGAGTCGAAGTTGATGGAGCGGTTTGGCAAAAAGCCCGACCTTGAAGCGATCCTCTTCCTTATCGGTATTCAGGAATTCGGTGACATCCGACCACGCTTCAGTAAGGAGCAAAAGCAGGATCTGATGCACATTGCCATTTGTTCCCTTCTTTCTCAAAGCGGGTATTATCACATCAAAAATTATGATAGCGATGGTTGGCCGCATTTCGAACAGTTGAAAGCACTTCCGGAAATGAATATGATCGAGCAAGAGAACTTTCTGAAGGATCATGTGTTGTTGTATTTCGAGTCAAACGGACTATAGCGGGGCCGAGCTTTCACTTTAATTCCATAATCTTGCAGACATAAAAACCTGCGTTATGAATTTTCCGGACAATCTCAGGTACACGAAGGACCACGAATGGATCCGTCTCGATGGCGATACGGCAACAATTGGAATTACTGATTTTGCACAAAAGGAACTGGGTGACATTGTGTATGTTGAAATAGAAACGGTCGGGAAATCACTTGAAGCTGAAGCAACGTTCGGAACAGTAGAAGCGGTAAAAACTGTGTCTGATCTTTTTCTTCCTGTATCAGGAACTATTCTCGAAGTGAATCCGGCACTTGCAAAAACTCCGGAGCTGGTGAATACAGATCCGTATGGCGAGGGATGGATGGTGAAAGTTAAAGTGAATAATGTTGCCGATGTTGAAGCGCTTATGGATAATTCCGCATATGAAAAGGTTACAGGGGCTTAAATCCATGAATTCTCCCCAAGCGTATATATTATTACTTTACCCGCAACAGGAGAACCGCTTGGGGTAATATCTTGGGTACATCACTTACATATACCGAAGCAGAATTGGTGTCTCTGTTAAAAGACAGAGACGATCGTGCTTTTTCGTATTTATACGATCACTATTCTTCAGCTTTATATTCAATCATTGCGCAGATCGTTAATGAGGCGGAGATTGCCAACGATGTATTGCAGGAAGTTTTTGTAAATATTTGGAGGAAGATTGAAAGCTACGATCACACCAAAGGCAGATTATTCACGTGGATGCTGAATATTGCGCGTAACGCATCCATAGATACACTTAGATCGCGAAGTTATCAGAACAGCAGGAAAAACCAGAGTTTGCCGTCTCACGTAGATTGGAATATCGCTGGCTTGAGTTCGCAGCCGCAGATTGATAATATCGGTTTAAATAAATTGCTTGAAAAATTAAAAACGGAACACCGCACTTTGATTGAGCTCGCGTATTTCAAAGGGTATACGCATGAAGAAATTGCAGAGATAGAAGACATGCCGCTCGGGACCGTGAAGACAAGGATCCGAAACGCATTGATACAATTAAGACATCTTATAAAGTGAACCTTCAGGAATACATAAATAGTGGAATTATCGAAAGCTACGTGCTCGGACTGGCATCGCCGGAAGAGCGCGCGGAATTCGAACGCATGAGTGCCGCACACTCGGAGGTTCGTGCAGCAAGAGATGCATTCGAGAGATCGCTTGAAGAGTTTGCTTTAGCGAATGGCATCAACCCGCCAAAAGCGCTCAAGAGTAAAATATTTGCAGAGATTGAAATCGGAAATGATCAGTCTTCGCCAGTTGTAAACATTGTGCAGTCTGAGTCTGCCGTTACGGCTCGCGACCCGGGCATCTTCAGATTTTCCGCACTGCATTATATGGCCGCTGCATCGGTTGCATTGCTGATCGTGAGCATCGGCTTCAACTTTTATTTCTTCAATCGCTATAAAACTTATAGCGGACGATATACTCAATTGCTCGCAAGTCAGCAACAACTTGCCAGGAACAACTCCGCGCTCGAAGCGCGTGTAGCCGACTATCAGCGCACCTTCGATCAGATGAAAGATCCTGCAATGGCAGTCATCAAAATGCCAGCGGTACCTACGAGTCCGGCACCTCAAAGTGCGACGACGGTATACTGGGATACACGAACAAAAGATGTTTATCTGTTGGTGAATGCACTACCTGCTCCGGCTCCGGGGCATCAGTACCAGCTGTGGGCGATCGTTGATGGCGTTCCCGTTAATGCCGGAATCTTCGATGTAAAAACGGATTCGGCGATGTTGAAAATGAAAAACATCCAACGGGCACAGGCCTTTGCAGTTACCCTAGAGAGGTCTGGCGGAAGCCCTTCTCCTACGCTTGACAAAATGTATGTATTGGGTAAAGTTTGAGATTTTCCTACCATTGCAGAAATATCGGATAGTGGTATTCCGTTAATCTCCGGTCATGCGCGCTCTCATTCGTAGGATCCTTCAACACAGATTCGTTCCTTTATTGTGGACACTGCTCACGATCGTTCTGTTGTGCATGCCAGGATCCTTACTACCTGGAACCGGATTGTTTGATGTTCCTTACCTCGACAAATTTGTTCATATTATTCTCTTTGGCGGCGTAGTATTCGCCTGGGGCGTGCATTTCACTAATCCCATGAACAATGGTGAGAGGATGTACCGCATCTATTTACTCATCACGTTACTTACCATTTGTCTTGGAATAATCCTCGAATTTGTTCAGTTGTATTTCATTCCTTTCAGATCGTTTGACGGCGGAGATATTTTCGCAAATTCCATCGGTTCCGCGATTGCGGCCATTATGCTCATGATGGGAGCGTTAAGAAAGCATAAGCAACCCGTTACATAAAAAAGAATGGCCCCTGTGGAAACAGGGGCCGTAACCAAAACTAACTGCTTATGAGAAAATTGACTGCTTTAATTAATAAGTTCTGATATATAAACGCAAATCGAATGCCATTAGTATCGCGACTGCCGTTAAAGAACCTTTAAAACGTTTATAAAGAACTGTTTGTATAGGTAAAAAAACCTGATGCAAATTTCGGTACTGTAGATTTGTTTTCCCCATTTTGCCTTCAGTTTTCTCAAATTCTTAACAGCGCGCCTAGTTCTGTTTTGCGAGTTTTTCGGCGTTCTCGGCGAACTGTAATGCATCGATAAATTCCTGAATGTCACCATTCATTACCGCGTCCAGGTTATAAACGGTGAGGCCTATACGATGATCAGTTACGCGCCCCTGAGGGTAATTATACGTGCGGATTTTTGCGCTCCTGTCGCCCGTGCTTACCAGGCTTTTTCGATGTCTTGAAATTTCTTCTTCCTGCTTCCTCACCTGCTCTTCATACAACCTTGTACGCAACATCTGCATTGCTTTTTCACGGTTGCCCAGCTGCGTTCGTTCGGTCTGGCAAATCACGACAGTGCCGGTGGGTAAATGCGTCAACAATACTTTCGTTTCAACCTTGTTGACGTTCTGTCCGCCTGCTCCACCGCTTCTTGCTGTCTCCATTTTCACGTCACTGTCCTTGATCTCAACATCTACTTCTTCGGCTTCGGGCATCACGGCCACTGTAGCGGCAGAGGTGTGAACACGACCACTGGTTTCGGTGTCGGGCACTCGCTGCACGCGGTGAACGCCACTTTCAAATTTCAAAGTACCGTATACGTCGTCGCCCGTTACTTCAAGCTGCACTTCTTTGTAACCGCCCACGGTTCCTTCGCTTTCGCTGAGGATCGCAGTTCGCCAGCCTTTCTTTTCGCAGTATCTCACATACATTCGTAGAAGGTCACCGGCAAATAAGCTTGCTTCGTCACCCCCGGTTCCGGCGCGGATTTCAATGATGGCATTTTTTTCATCTTGCGGATCTTTCGGAATGAGGAGCTGGCGAATCGATGCTTCAAGTTTTTCCTTTTTCTCGTCAAGCTCCGGTGCTTCATTCTTTGCCAAGTCGCGCAATTCCTCATCATCCCCATGCATGGCTTCTCTATAAAATTCAATGTCGTCGAGCACTTTTTTGTACTCGTCGTGCGCCTTCACTATCTTCTCAAGGTTTCGATACTCTTTACTCAGTTCCATAAACTTCCGGTTGTCGTTCACAATTGCCGGATTTGTAAGCGACACTGCGAGGTCATCGAATCTTGCTTTTATCGCTTCCAGTTTGTCTAACATCGTATTGAGTATTTTTACAAGCCTGCAAAGTTAACTGATAACCCTGTTCATGAAATTCAGGAAAATCACAGCACCTAAAATATTCGATGGAAGAAAATTCCTCCCTGATAATTCAGTCTTAATCTTGACGGAAAGGGGTACCATAAAAGAGATTGTTGACCGTTCCATTGCTGCCGACGACGTAGAAGCTGTCGAAGGGATCATCGTTCCCGGGTTTGTCAATACACATTGCCACTTAGAGCTATCAAATTTAAAAGCAACGATCCCCGAGCATTGCGGCATGGCTGATTTTCTGCGGTCGGTAATAAACAAGCGCTCATCCGGCAGACTGGAGGAAGCGATGCATGAGGCAGACTCCGAAATGCATAGAAACGGCATTGTTGCTGTTGGTGATATCTGTAATACAAGCGTCTCCGCCGGATTGAAGTCTGAGTCCTTGATCTATTACCGCAATTTTATTGAAGTGTTGGGTATGGATGCTGCAGTCGCTGAGCAGCGATTTGCGTCCGCGCAAATTGTGGCGGAGGACTTTGCCCGCAATGTCGAAGATCGCACCCCGAGTAGATGCTCGATTGTACCGCATTCCGCATACTCCGTTTCGGATCGTCTGTTGAATATTATCGCTGAAAATTCGGATGGCAATATCGTTTCGATCCACAATCAGGAGAGCAGGGATGAAGATGCATTCATCCGAACAGGTGACGGCCCGTTTTTGGAGCTGTTCCATTCACTCTCGATTTCTACTTCGCATGTTCGTGCTCGTTATATGTCTCCCTTGGAGTACACGCTTCCGGTTTTCCGCACCGTAAGACATATGATCCTGGTTCACAACGTCACCACCGACCTGCACGACATTGAATTTGCAGGCTCTTTGCTTCCTCATACGGAATTGTTCTGGTGCCTTTGCCCGAATGCGAATCTTTATATAACAGGAGATTTGCCCGATGTGCCCTTGTTAAAGAGCATGAACCAAACGATTGTGTTGGGCACCGACAGTCTTGCTTCAAATCATCAACTTGATATGTTGTCGGAGATGCGAACGATCCTGAACAATTTCCCGTCACTGTCGTTCACGGAAGTGTTGCAATGGGCGACTGTTAATGGTGCGAGGGCGCTGGGAATCGAGGACAATTATGGATCGATCGATTTGAACAAAAAGCCGGGATTGGTCGCTATCTCAAACACCGATGGTAAACAACTCAATAATGATTCTGTCGCGCGACGAATTCTGTGAGAGAGAGGTCAGGCCAGCACTTCATACAGTACGGAAAGCGTCTTCATTGCACCAAAGTCCTGGATGTGAAGGGCATAAAAATTCATGTACGCTTCAAGCAATTGCCTTCGCGTCGCCTGGTTGGTTCGAATCAGCGTCAATTCTTCGGGACGCATTGTTTTCAGAAGTTGAGAAGTGATGTCGCTGAGTTCATGTTCCAGGAAGTAGGGATGACCCGGTCGCTGCGCCGCAAATTCTCCTTCTTTTAGATCCAGCACATGTTGTTGTTCCGAATACCGGTCCGATATCCGAAAGCCGTAAAAGCTGCTCAGATGCATCGCGAAATACAACGGGTAATTTGCGAGCACTGCTGCTTCGCTTTTGTCGAGATGAATAAATGCGTCTTCTGCGAATTCAAAAAGCTCTGGATTGGGCTCGGGTTGCTTGAGTGTTTTTTGCAGCAGTTCAACCATGAACACGGCGACCGAATGTTTTAGTACATCAAAAAACAAGGTGTTATACAGGTACGACCATTTGAATTCTTTGATTCGCTGGATATTCTTCAGCTCATTGTGGTAAACGATAAGATCCAATATCGATGCAGGTTGAAAAACACCGGTGCCGGTTTTCCTGCTCGTTCGCACACCATTCACTATATACGACTGAATACCGAACAGTTCGGTAAAGGCCGTAAGTATGATGCTTGTATCACCATACTTTACAACCCGAAGCACTATCGCTTTTGTTGTATGAAGCATTCAATTGTAATATCAGCATTCGCGGTGTAAAATCTTACCGACCACCCCCGGATTACACAGGAAATAAAGTTTAGCAATCATGTCAAATTGAGTTTCTTTGCCGACAAACTTATTCAAACGCGCATTGAATGTGGGCAAGTGTAGCAAGAACAATACTTCGTTTTCGCATCGGGCTGTTGATACTGGTCGTGGCAATCACCGCGTTCATGGCATACCACGCAATGCAGGTGCAGCTGAGTTATGAGTTTGCAAGAGCAATTCCGACCGATCATCCGAAGTACAAAGCATACCAGGACTTTCGAAAGACTTTCGGCGAAGACGGCTCACTTCTCGTAATCGGGCTTGAATCGAACAACCTTTTCGACTCATCTTTTTTCAACAGTTATTCAGCGCTTTCCTCTGCGCTTACCAAAGTGCCATCCGTGGAGGCGGTGCTTAGTGTACCTGCCGCCACCAACCTTGTAAAGGATGATTCACTTGAAAAGCTCGATGCCGTTCCGATTTTTCCGCCGGGTGTGTTATCGCAACAACTGCTTGATTCTTTGAAGACTGTTTTCTTCAACCTTCCGTTCTATCGTTCGCTTCTGTATGATGCAAATGCACAGGCTTACCTCATTGGCATCAACATCAACAAAAACGTATTGAATTCTGCGGCACGAACACGTGTGGTGAACAATATCCTCCGCTTAGCCAATGAATTTGGACAGCGCCAGAACGTTAACCTTTATTATAGCGGACTACCGCTCATTCGCACCACAATGGCAAACCGGATCGCGGCCGAAATGCGGTGGTTTCTTCTGGGCTCGCTGTTGCTGTCGGCATTGATACTGTTCGTGTTCTTCCGCAGTTTTGCCACAACCTTTTTGTCGCTCGCCGTAGTGGTCATCGGTGTGATATGGAGTTTCGGCACCATGCATATGCTCGGATTCCGCATCACGCTGTTGAATGCGTTGATTCCTCCATTAGTGGTTGTGATCGGTATTCCTAATTGTATTTATTTCATCAACAAGTACCACAGTTCGATCCGGAACCAGCAAAGCATCGATCCTGCAAATGCGAAGCGAAGTGCACTAACAGATATGATCTCGAAGATGGGCGTGGTCACTTTGTTTTGCAATATCGCTGCGGCCATCGGATTCGCGGTTTTTGCCTTAACGAAAAGTGCGATTCTTAAAGAGTTCGGTATCGTTGCCGGCATCAACATCATGGCGCTGTTCTTTATTTCGCTTGTGATGATCCCTGCGATCTTAAGCTTCCTGAAGCCGCCGTCCGCATCGGAAACAAAGTACCTTGAGAACAGGTGGCTACTTGCCATTCTCGACAAACTCGAACGCTGGTCGCTCCATCACAAACGTTTGATCTTCGGAGTGACAGCTGCGATCGTTGTGCTTGCGGTTGTTGGAATATTTCGCCTGAAATCCGAAGGATTTATCGTTGATGATCTTCCAAAGACAGATAAGTTGTATACGGATCTGAAATTTTTTGAAAGAAACTTCAAGGGCATCATGCCCCTTGAGATCATTGTCGATACACGCAAGAAGAACGGTTTGCGAAGCAATCCGCTGCAGACCTTCGGAAAAATAGATTCGCTGTCGGCATTTATCGGCAGCATGCCAGAATTGAACCGTCCGTTGTCGGTAGTGGAAGGTTTGAAGTTTGCAAGGCAGGCATACTACGACGGAGATTCCACAAACTATGGTCTTCCTAATTCTTTTGATATTGCTTTTCTCTCGCAATACCTTTCAATGCGTGGCGGCAAGTCAAACAATTTGTCGAAGCTCACAAGCAGTTTCATGGATTCTTCAAGACAACGGGCACGTATATCCGTAAATATGGCGGATGTCGGCAGCAGGCGACTTGAGGAACTACTTGACACGATCCAGCACAAAACATCGGCGTTGTTCGATACTGCGAGGTACAAAGTGGAACTCACCGGAAGCAGTGTTACCTTTCTTGAAGGAAGCACTTTCATCATCAACGGACTCAAAGAAAGCATCCTCTGGGCCTTTGCGCTGATCGCAGCGTCCATGCTTTACCTTTTCAGATCGGTGCGTATTCTGTTCTGTTCACTCATTCCAAACATAATTCCGCTGATCATTACCGCAGGAATAATGGGATGGACCGGAGTGCGAATCAAACCGTCAACGGTACTAGTTTTTTCGGTGGCGCTGGGCATCGCAATCGACATTACGATCCGGTTCCTCGTCAATTATAAACAAGAGATCAAGGCTACAGGCGTTGAGAATGAACGAACGGTGATTGACACCATTCATAAGACCGGCATCAGTATAATCTATACTTCGGTGGTTCTCATTGCCGGATTTATAATTTTCTGCTTTAGTGGATTTGGTGGCACGCAGGCGCTCGGATGGCTAACCTCTCTCACCCTGGTGATGGCAACTTTGACCAACCTGGTTTTCCTGCCGGCACTTCTGTTGGCAACTGGAAAAAGGGTATCGAAGACTCCTGCGTCTTAAAATCTTTACTTTTATGTTCGGTGTTGTAAGGCGGCAGTGACTATTGTGCGCCAAGTGAATTCTGCAGTGTTGAAAATAGTTGCTCGCCCCTGAGCCCCTCGGCAATCACGGTTCCGTTTGGATCCACAAGAACATTGTACGGAATACCTTCGAAGCCGAATAACTCAACAGCCTTGCTGTTCCAGAATGCCAGGTCACTGATCTGCGTCCAGTTTAAACCATCATCCCTGATCGCCTTGATCCAATTGTCTTTGTCCTTATCCAGCGACACACCAAGCACCGTAAAATTTTTGTTGCCAAATTGCTTATAAGCCTCAACCACATTTGGGTTTTCTTCACGGCAGGGGCCGCACCAGCTTGCCCAGAAATCGACGAGAACATACTTACCGCGGAATGACGACAGTGAAACCTGCTTGCCGTTGACGTCGGGCATTACCAGGTCAGGTGCAGGTTTGCCCACCCAGGAACGTCCGCTTCTTGTCGACGCTGCAGCCTTCCTCGTATCGTATTGTTGTTTCAGGGAATTGAAGTTCGAATCGGAAGGATACTTCTGCATCATTTTGCCAAGTACCGCTTCGTATTCATTTGCAGGCAATGTGTTTGAAGCGGCACCAAGAATGAATGCAGCAACAATTGGATTTGACGTTTCTGCAAGCGAAGTTTTCAGGTAGTTGTTTACCGCCGTCAATGAGCTGTTCTTCGCATTCGTTGCAGCCAGTATTGCGCTGTCGGATCCTTTGTAGAGCTTAATGCTGTCGAGCCTGCTGAACGCCAGGTTTGCCTGGTTCCCTTTTTCGGAATAGGTAAAGATGAACTTCCGCAATTCTTCACTTGCCGGCGAACCGCTTACCTGGAAATAATTGTCCCGATTTGCAAGGTCCAGACTCACGGATATCTCCGGCTTGTCGTTCACAAGTGGAACGATGGGTCCGTTCTCAAACATGACATCATACAGGCCCTGACCCTTTACGTGCCCGTCGAGGACAAATTTTGATTTCGTAGGAGAAACAAACGCACTGTCGAGTTGAACCGGCTGTGCTTCCGATCCGAACGGTACTTCATACAGAAACACCTTGATCGAGTCACGGGGCGGAACACCAGGATATTCAGCCATGATCAGCTGAAGATTTTTGACGTCGCCGGTGACTGTGATCGTTTCGGTTTTTTTTGATTCGCAACCTGCGAGTATTATGATCAGAAATGCAGCATGCAAAAATTTCATAGCATCAAGATTCAAGTTTTTTCAATAACAATTCATTCGTGAGTTTAGGATCGGCCTTTCCTTTCGATACTTTTTTTACTTCACCAACAAACAGGCCTATCAAACCTTTTTTGCCCTTCTTGTACTCCTTTACCTTTTCGGGCATATTGTTCAACACCTGTTCTACCCAGCTGTTCACGGCATCGGAGTCGGCGTCCTGGAAAAGATTCATTGAAGCGGCAATCTCATGTGCCGATTGTGTACTTCCTTGTAAAATTGAGGGTAGTACCTTGTTTGCCGCAGTGCTGAAATTAATTTTACCCGACTCCACCAGCGATATCAGGCCGGCGAGTGATTGTACCGACAGATTGAGATCTGCAAACGAAAGGGAGTTGTCATTGAGATAAGATCTAACGGGACCCATCATCCAATTTGCAGATGCCTTGGAATCGCCGGTTACGCCTGACAACTGTTCGAAAAACGACGACATTTCAAGGTCGTCTGTCATTAGTTTGGCATCGTTGTATGAAAGTCCGAACTCACTAACGTATCTGCCGGCTTTCTGCTCCGGCAATTCGGGAAGTGAATTTCGAATCGCATTCAACCATTCATCGCTTACGATAAAGGGAGTGATGTCCGGATCCGTAAAGTATCTGTAATCGTTTGCTTCTTCTTTTGACCTTAGCGCGAATGTTGTTCCTGTTGCAGCATCGAAACTCCGGGTTTCCTGTTGAACGGCGTCTCCACCTTCAAGAATGCCCCGCAGCCTCCCGGCTTCAAACTCGATGGCTTTTCTGACGTTCCGAATGGAATTCAAATTCTTTACCTCGACTTTCGTTCCCAATTTGACTGCACCTCTTGGCCTTACAGAAATGTTTGCGTCACACCGCATACTTCCCTCTTCCATGTTGCCATCGCATACTCTTAGCCACCGCAACAATTTTCTTAGCTCGGTAAGAAAGGCGAAGGCTTCATCGCCACTGTTGAGTTCGGGCTCGGTTACTATTTCGATCAGGGCAACTCCGGCGCGATTATAGTCGAGACAAGTGGCATCATCGTCAACATCGTGAAGACTTTTTCCGGCGTCTTCTTCGAGATGTATACGGTTAAGTTTTATTATTCTCTGGCCCGCATCCGTCTTGATCGGAACTCCTCCTCCCGAGCAAATCGGTGTTGTATGTTGCGAGATCTGGTAACCTTTCGGCAAATCGGGATAGAAATAATTCTTGCGCGCAAATACATTTTTGCCCGCAATTGAACAGTTGCAGGCAATACCCATTCTTACGGCAAGCTCGACCGCCTTCTTATTCAACATCGGCAGCGTACCCGGGTGACCAAGCGTGATCGGGCTGATGTGAGAGTTTGGCTCGCCGCCGAAGGCAGCTCTGTCGCCGGAAAACAATTTGGTTTCCGTCAGGAGTTGTGCATGCACCTCAAGGCCTATGACAGTTTCGTACGCGTCAAACATAAGATCAGTCCGCAAGTTACACCTATAAAACAAAAAGCTGTCTCGCTTGCGCGGACAGCTTTCATCACATGAGAGCGTCGATTATAGATTAGCAGTCTTGAGCCTTTTCGGGATTTTTATTTCAACGTTTTGCGACTTTCCGCCACGATTGAGCTTTACGTTGAAAGAATTCTTCTCTTTTCCTTCTTTTGCGAGTTTAGCGAGTTCATCGGCACTATTTACGGCCTTACCATCAAACTCGGTAATGATATCGTTTTCTTTGATACCGGCTTTATCTGCAGGTGAATCACCGTCAACGTCCAGCACTTTCACACCTTTACCGTCTTCAGTATCCTGGGCGCGAAGGCCAATTCTTGGACGGGCATTGAACAGGAAATTCGGACCGAAGTTGTCGCCATCTCTGTCTAAATGAAATTCGCGGATTTCAGGAACTCCCTGAATTCTCGGTTGTGCAAAAGACATGCTGCGTTGTTTCTTCTCGCCGAGATTAAGCGTTTGTTTCGATTCTTTGCCATCGCGGTTGTACGTGATCGTAACCTTTTCGTCCGGCTCGTACCTGGAAATCGCTTCAACCAGGTCTCCATGGTTCTCGATCTTTGCGTCGTCCACCTTCTTGATGATGTCGCCTTTTTTCAGGCCGGCTTTCGCGGCAGCGCTGTTTTCGGTTACTGCAGTGATCTTTGCTCCGCCATCGCTTTCTTCGGTGGATACACCAAGAAAGGCACCCTTTCCGGGATTGAAGTCAAAGTTGAAGTTGTGGTCCATCTCCGGGCTGAAATCCTCATTGCGGAACGGCGACTTGCGGATGATCACACTGTTTTCGCGTTGTTTTCTTTTGCGGATCTCCAATCCGTTTCCTTCATATTCCTCAACCGGTTTCCCATTCACTGTGACTTTTCCGTCTTTTACTTCGATCGTTACCTTTTCATTTTTCGCATCCTCTTTTTTGCGGATAATGATCTCTTCGTTTTCGTTCACCTTGTCGTCATCACCGTCATTGTCCTGTGCGGACAGTGAGGTTGGAAAACTCAGGATAGCAGCAAAACCTGCAAGCAATAATAGCTTTTTCATAGCCTTCAATAATTTTTGAATGTTTTATCTACGTTGTTCTTCGTACTTCAAATATAGGGATTCTGACGAAATACGAAACTTTTCGGAAATGTTAATTTCGGGGCTCTGCTGGTCACATCATGCTCCGGCAATGGGGCGACAAGCGGGGGTTCACCTCTACCGGGGACCAGTGCCCTCTGCCGCAGTCCGGCCACCCGGCGATGCTACTTAATAACCCCTCTCACTTCCCGAATCACTTCTTCAAACCTGGAGATATCGGTTCCGCCGGCGGAAGCAAATGTTTTTTGTCCACCGCCGCCGCCCTTGATCAGCGGGGCGACGACCTTTTTGATAATGGAGGCCGCATCGACATTCTTTGCAGCTGTGACGGTCTCTGACACAGAAACGGCTACATGCGCCTTGCCGTCGACATTGGTGCAAAGCACCACAATATGATCACGGATATTGTTCTTCAGATCGGTACACAATTTCTTCAGTGCTTCCGGACCAGAAACCTGTACTACGGACCCGATGAAGTTGACACCGTTGACGATCTCATCTTTTTGTACTAATTCGTTTCTAACGGCAACCAACAACCGATTTTCAAAATTTTCGGCCTTACGCGCAAACTCGTCCCGTTCACGAATCAACGTTTCGATCGCGCGGATGCTGTCTTTTGGATTATTGAGTACGCCGTTTATTTGTTCCAGCTTATTAAGCTGTCCATGCATGTATTGTTCGGCAGCTGCGCCTGTTACCGCTTCTATCCGGCGAACGCCGGCTGCAACAGCCGATTCATGGGTGATTTTGAAAAAGCCCAGCTGTCCTGTGGTTCCGACATGCGTACCGCCGCACAGTTCAACCGAGTATGACGGATCAATTGTGACCACACGCACGGTATCGCCATACTTCTCGCCAAACAGTGCCATTGCACCGAGCTTCATCGCCTCGTCTTTGTGCATGTATCGGATCACGACAGGAATGTTGTCTCGTATCTTTTCGTTCACGAGATGCTCAATATTTCTGATCTCTTCGCCGGTGACTTTTGAAAAATGTGAGAAGTCGAACCGAAGATGCTCATCGTTTACCAGTGATCCCTTTTGTGCCACATGAGTTCCTAAAACCGTTCTTAATGCAGCATGTAAAAGGTGTGTTGCGCTGTGATGAGCTGCGATTTTCAATCTTCGCTGCACATCGATCTTTGCACGAACCGGACCGGTTATATTCCCTGGAAGAGACGACGCAAAATGGATAATGAGATCATTTTCCTTTTTTGTGTTTTCAACTTCAATCACTTCTTCGCCAAACGTGAAAGTTCCGGTATCACCCACCTGACCTCCGCTTTCTGCGTAGAAGGGTGTCGACCGAAGAACCACCTGGTAGGCCGACTTTCCTTTGCTTGTTACCTGACGATATTTTAAAACCCGTGTTTCGGTTTCATCGGTCTCGTACCCAACAAATTCAGGCGACCCTTCTTCGATTACCGTCCAGTCGCCGGTTTCTACGACCGCAGATGCGCGGCTTCGTTCCTTCTGCTTCTGGAGCGATACGGTATATCCTTCCATATCGACCGACCAGTTGTTTTCCCGAGCCATCAATGCAGTAAGGTCGATCGGGAAGCCGAAAGTGTCCTGAAGTTCAAAAGCAAAGTCGCCCGCGACCACCTTTTGTTGTGCGAAGCTGCGGTACCGGTCATTGCTACCGTCGGCATTTGCTTTGGCCTGGCTTTCAGAAAGGCTGAGGTATTCCGAAAACCGGCTGATTCCCTGTGACAGAGTTTTGAGGAAGGCTTCTTCCTCTTCTCTCACAACACGCGCCACGAAATCGGATTGGCGTATAAGCTCAGGGAAGACGTTCTCAAATTGCCTGGCGAGATGAGGAATGAGAGAGTGTAAGAGCGGCTGTTTGAAGTCGAGATAACTATAGAAATATCGAACCGCCCTGCGCAGGATTCTCCTGATCACATACCCTGCGCCTGTATTTGAGGGAAGCTGACCATCGGCAATCGTAAAGGCAATGGCCCTGATATGGTCGGCAATCACGCGGAAGGCGATATCTGCCGGTATATCGGAGCGGCCGTACTTCTTTTTTGTGAGCGTTTCAGTAAGTTCAATTGTGCCGGTAAAAACGTCGGTGTCGTAGTTCGACGATTTGTTTTGTATGACTCTGACAAGGCGCTCGAGACCCATACCGGTGTCGACATGGGTGGCGGGCAGCGGCTCAAGCGAGCCGTCTTTCAGGCGGTTAAATTGAATGAAGACGTTGTTCCAGATTTCGATTACCTCCGGATGGTCTTTATTTACGAGCAGGTGTCCGGGGGTGGCGGTGCGTTCAGCGTCACCTCGCATGTCGACATGAATTTCGCTGCATGGTCCGCATGGGCCGGTTTCTCCCATCTCCCAGAAATTATCTTTTTTGTTTCCGAAGACGATGTGATCGGGAGGCAATATCGCCCGCCATTTTTGAAGTGCGATCTTCGACGCAGGCAGCTTTTCCTTTTCGTCGCCCTCAAAGACGGTGGCATAGAGGCGATCCGGTTCGAGCTTGTAAACTTTGGTAAGCAGCTCCCAGCTCCATTCGATCGCTTCTTCCTTGAAGTAATCGCCAAAGCTCCAGTTCCCCAACATCTCGAACATGGTATGGTGATAGTTGTCGACGCCGACTTCTTCAAGATCATTGTGTTTTCCGCTTACCCTCAAACACTTTTGTGTATCGGCTATGCGTTTGTAGGGAGCAGGCCTGTTGCCGAGGAAGTAATCCTTGAACTGGTTCATCCCAGCGTTGGTGAACATCAACGTGGGGTCGTCCTTTACAACGATGGGAGCTGAGGGCACGATAACATGACCCTTAGAACGGAAAAAATCAAGGAATTGCTGTCTGATCTCAGCACTCGTCATCATATCGCGTTATTGCTTGGTGAAACCTGCGAAAAAATAAAGTTGTTACTTTGGCAGTTCAAAGTGGTGCAAAAGTACAGAAAGCGCCGCAGTGAGATGCCCCCGAACGAAACCCGAATGATTTTTGAGAATATCCGTGATGAAGAAAATCAAGTATTACTATAATACTAACACGCTCCGCTATGAAAAATTAGAGACCCCTCTCCGGGTCAAGCTGTTGCGTGTGCTTGGTTTCATATCAGCGGCCATTGTAACAGCGGTCATCATTGTCTCCATAGCTTACCAGTATTTTCCTTCGGCGAATGAGAAGCGGCTCATCCAACAAAACGACGCCCTTCGCGAAAACTACCTGATACTTGAAGAGCAGGCCCGCAAATTGAACCAGCGAATGGTTGAGCTCGAAGAGCGCGATAATGAAGTGTACCGGGCGATCTTTGAGGCGAATCCGATTCCGGACAGCGCGCGACTGCGGGAAATCGAGCAGCAGAAAGAAGTTCAGCTGGTGATGCGATTGAACGAATTCGAACTCGAGTCATCGATCGTCAACAGTCTGGATATGCTTGGCCGGCGGATGTCGGCACAGGAGCGCTCTTACAAGGAAATCACTGAATTCATTAAGAATAAAGAACAACTGCTGGCATGCACACCTGCGATCCAGCCGGTGAGCAACAGCGAACTGAAGCGTGTTGCTTCGGGTTACGGATATCGGATCGACCCGATTTATAAAACGACCCGCTTCCACGCTGGTCTGGACTTTTCGGCTCCACAAGGCACTCCCATTTATGCAACTGCCAACGGCGTTGCTAAAGTGGCGGGAAATGCGGGCAATGGTTACGGAAATCATGTGGTCCTGAACCATGGCTACGGATATCAGACGCTATACGGACACATGTACAAGATCAAAGTAAGGCCGGGGGAGCGCGTTAAGAGGGGAGAAGTGATTGGATATGTCGGAAACACGGGCAAGTCCACTGCCCCGCACTGTCATTACGAAGTGCATAAGAACGGTCAGCGGATCGATCCGGTTTATTTCTTCTACAACGACCTCACGCCTGAGCAGTTCAACAGGATCATTAAACTGGCAGCGGCAAGCAATCAGAGCTTTGATTGAGCGGTGAGCTATGGGCTATGGGCTATGAGCTATGAGCTTTGGGCTGTCAGCTGTCGGCTGTCGGCTGTCAGCTATCGGCTATCAGTTATCAGCTGTCAGCTATCAATTGGCCGGTTACCTGCGGAGGCGCATTCCAGGATAAGCTTTCGTATCGCTTGTCAGGTAACAGAATGGGTTGTCCTTCACCCATCGAATTAGACAAGATTCTTTAACAATCCTGTTGTACAATAACGGTTTCGTTTGCGTTTTCCGGCAATGCTATACTTAATCATCTACCTCAACGGTGTTTTGGTTTTTACTTTATTACTGGCTGCTTATTCTCTGGCTCGGCGCAAAAATGACCAACTGCCTTTACTCGCGTTGATGCTTATTTCTACCGCATGGCCACAATGGGCAACAATGGTATTACTCCTTGCTGTCGGGGTTGTGAATGACGATATGCGTTTGCAAGTGCCGACGTGGTTAAGAAGAAAGAAGAAAGTTGAGAAGATATCAGTTACACAAAAGCCCAGAGCATTGGCTATGTTGAGTAGACTACGTCCAGCGAAATAAAGTTGATTTACAGTAAACTTTATTGATTTAAGGTAAATTGTTGACCCCCCGGTGGAAGTTACTCAAAAATGCCAGACTTTCAACCCGTAACCGTTCGGTTGTAGATAATTCCGCCGCAGCGGGGGGGAAACAACCGTCAACCGTCAACTGTCAACTGTCAACTCAATGTAAGAGCAGCTCACAAGGCTTCAACCCGGTGTGTTTCTTGAAGGCGGTAGAAAAATGCGAGATAGAAGAATATCCAAGCATCAAGGAAACCTCTGTTACGCTAAGACCTTTTTCATACAAAAGGTAACGCGCATGTTCCATGCGTTGGCTTTGATAGAAATCGAAGATTGTAGTACCGAACAATTCTTTGAAACCTTTTTTAAGATAGCATTCGTTGATCGCCACCTTACGGCTGAGCTCTTTGATAGTGATCGGCTCGCCGATATGTTGTAACAGAATTTCTCGCGAACGGATGATCTTTTCGCGGTCCGCTTCATTTGCCAGGAACTTGCACTGAAAAGTTTCAACTTCCTTCTCGCCAATCATGCACTCAAGGCTGTAGAGCAGCAACATCTGCGTCTGGGCGTTGATGTAAATGTTTTCGAGCGAATCGGTATAACTGTGATTCAATAGCGCTTCAAGTACGATTCTCGTCCGGCCGCACAGCGAAAGGATCTTCGAAAAGGAAGATGTGTGTTTGAAGTCGAGGATGTCATTGGTAAGCGTTTCAGCCTCTCTTCTTGGTTTGACGAATTGCGACAAATGCATCGGAGAAAATCGGAAGCTTAGTACGTCAATACTTTCAATGCGGTCGCCGCAATGGCCTGACGATTGTTGCTTACAAAGGTCGCATTCGATCTCTTTCTGACTGCAATACACGTTTCCGGAGATACAGAATCTTAGCTCGAGGTAATTCTCTTTCGGGTCGTTCTTCCGAAAATGGTACACCAGCATCCCTGTATCGTCCATGTTCCATTGCGGGTGCTTTTTGTAGCGTTTGATCGTGTACTCGATCGAGCCCGGAATATGCTGATCGCGCTGCTGCAGCATGATCAGCTGATCCTGCAGCATCGGTTGCCGGTAGGCAACTGCGAGTATATCCGGGGGTTGAAACATGAGAGTGCAAAGGTAAGGGTGCGTGGCCGCATCGCAAAGAGCCGATCATTTCATAACATAACCATCAAAGCGCATTGAGGGAGGCGGTGGCAGCCTCGATCGTTTGGTCCAGGTCCGCATACGACAAGGCATTCGACAGAAACCAGGTTTCAAATGCTGACGGTGGCAGATAGATGCCTCGCTTCAGCATTTCATGGAAGAACTGGTTGAATTTCCGATTGTCGCAATTGGCTGCGTCTTCGAAATTTCGGACCGCAGACCCCGTAAAGTGAACGCTTATCATCGAACCCATACGGTTGATTGCTACCGGAACTCCTTTCGCACCAAACAGTTTTTCCAATCCGTTGTGTAAATAGGCCGTCTTTTCTTCAAGTTCCTTATAAATTCCAGGATTCGCGTTCAGTTCGGAAAGGAGTGTGAACCCGGCACGCATTGCAATTGGGTTTCCACTGAGAGTTCCTGCCTGATACACTTTTCCGAGCGGGGCAACCTGCTCCATGATTTCCCTTTTGCCGCCGAACGCTCCGACCGGCAGTCCGCCACCAATCACTTTTCCATACGTCACAAGATCGGCATCAACTTTCAGCAATTCTTGCGCACCGCCGGGCGCCAACCTGAAACCGGTCATTACCTCGTCGAAAATCAAAACGATGCCTTCATTGTAACACAGTGCCCTCAATGACTCCAGGAATCCCTCATCCGGCGGAACGCATCCCATGTTTCCTGCTACCGGTTCAATTATGATTGCAGCGATATCAGATGGATTGTCCTTCACGAGCTCAACCACCGATTTGAAATCATTGAAAGGAGCGGTGAGCGTATCATTTGCAATTGCAGCAGTTACTCCCGGCACCGCCTGTATGTTAAGCGTTGCGACACCACTCCCGGCTTTAACGAGGAAGGCATCTGCGTGACCATGATAGCAACCTTCGAACTTTATGAATTTGTTTCTGCCTGTATAACCACGGGCAACGCGCAAAGCGCTCATACATGCTTCTGTGCCGCTGCTCACCATTCTAATGAGATCAATGTTCGGCGCCATTTTGCGGATCAGCTCCGCCATTTCAACTTCGAGCAGGGTAGGTGCCCCGAACGATGTAGAAGATTCGCATTGTTGCTGTATCGCCTTTACTACCGGTGGATATGCATGGCCGAGGATCATCGGTCCCCATGAATTGATGTAATCGATGTATCGATTGCCGTCTTCATCGTACAGGTAGGCGCCAGCAGCGGATTTGAAAAACACCGGATTACCGCCGACAGACCTGAATGCGCGAACGGGTGAATTTACTCCACCAGGAATCGATTGTTGCGCACGCTCAAACAATGCATTGCTTTTCTGGAACATATCAATTGATTAACCTCGCAACGTCCTTTGCAAAATAGCTTGCTATCAGATCCGCCCCTGCGCGCTTTATGGAGGTGATCGTTTCGATGATTGCCTTTTCTTCGTTTACCCATCCCCGTTGGGCGGAAGCCCTGATCATCGCGTATTCCCCGCTGACCTGGTATGCACTAACGGGAACGGACACACGATCTTTAATCTCCCGGATGATATCGAGATACGAAAGTGCAGGCTTTATCATCACTATGTCGGCGCCTTCTTCGACGTCGAGCAATGCTTCCCTGATCGCTTCGCGACGGTTGGCCGGATCCATCTGGTACGTCTTCTTGTCGCCAAACCCCGGTGCGCTGTCGAGCGCATCGCGGAATGGACCGTAAAAGCATGAAGCATACTTTGCACTATAGCTCATAATACCACAATTCGTGAACGACGCAGCTTCCAGCGCCTCACGAATTGCAGCGACCCGTCCGTCCATCATATCACTGGGCGCAACAAAATCCGCTCCTGCTGCCGCATGCGACACGCTCATTTTTGCGAGAACGGCGACGGTTTCGTCATTAACGATCTCTGTACCACGAACAATGCCATCGTGACCATGAATCGAAAAAGGATCGAGCGCAACATCGGTCATCACCAGCATATCGGCACAAGCATCCTTTATCGTCTTTATCGATTGTTGCATTAGCCCATCAGGGTTCAGCGCCTCTTTTCCTTCATTGTCTTTTAATTCGTCTTTGCATTTAACAAACAGCAATACGGACCTGAGACCAAGAGACCAGAGTTCCTTCACTTCGTCTGATAATAAGTCGCGACTTAGCCGAAAGTATCCCGGCATCGAAGATATTTCTTCGCGTACCTGCCTTCCTTCCGTAATGAACATTGGAACGATGAAGTCACCGGGACCGATTGAAGTTTCGGAAACAAGCGCCCTGATGGCGGTTGTAGCGCGTAATATTCTTGGTCGTATCTTCATATAACGTCTACGTATAGCCGATTAAGCGGTTACCGGATCTTTGATCCAGTCGCGAGGCTTCAGGTATTCTAAAAGCTCCGCTTCCTTTGAATAAGGGGCAGGAGTGTAATTGTATTCCCATCGTGCCCGCGGAGGAAGACTCATCAGAATCGATTCGATCCTTCCATTGGTTTTCAATCCAAACAAGGTACCGCGGTCGTGGATGAGGTTGAATTCAACATAACGTCCCCTTCGTATTTCCTGCCAGTGGACCTCGTTTTCGCCGTAGGCGAGATCCTTTCTCTTTTCAACGATCGGAACATATGCAGGAAGGAACGCATTGCCATTGGCCTGTTGAAATCTGAACAGCATAGTCGCTTCATCTTCAGTCGCCGGCCTTAGATAATCGTAAAACACTCCTCCGATTCCGCGTGCCTCGTTTCCACGATGACGGTTTGAAAAATATTCGTCGCACTGATGTTTAAATTGATCATACCAGTCAACATCAAAAGGATCGATCGCGGCTTTCAACGTTTGGTGAAAGTGGCGACCATCTTCCGGAAACACATAATACGGCGTGAGGTCGGACCCACCACCAAACCAGCTGTCAATCACCTGGTTTTCGGAATCAAACAATTCAAAGTAGCGCCAATTCGCGTGTACCGTTGGCACATAGGGATTCTTCGGATGGATGACAAGCGACAACCCGCATGCAAAAAAGTATTCACCTTTAACGCCGAAGGCCTGTTGCATCGCGGCAGGGAGCTTTCCGTGCACGGCAGATGTATTGACGCCGCCTTTTTCAAATACATTACCGTTGCTGATCACACGCGAGATGCCTCCGCCGCCTTCTGGACGCTCCCACCTGTCTTCGATAAACGATGCACCTCCATCGCATTTTTCGAGTCCGGAGCAAATATTGTTTTGCAACTGTAAAATGAATTCAGAAAATGCCTGCCTGATGTTCATCGTGCGTAAAAGTTAGATTGACACGGCTTCGCTTTCTTTCACCGCATCTACGAATGCACGGGCATGGTCTACCGGTACATTCGGAAGTATGCCGTGACCGAGGTTTGCGATGTATCGTTGCATACCGAATTGTTTAAGCATTGTTCGTACCGATTTTTGAATCTCCGGTATCGGTGAAAGTAATTTTGCAGGATCAAAATTTCCCTGCAGGGTTACATTTCTTCCTGCCATCTGACGTGCAAGCTCCGGCCTGATGCACCAGTCAATGCCAAGTCCGTTCGTACCGGTAGCTGCCATCGCTTCAAGTGAGTGCCAGGCACCTTTGGCAAAGACGATGGTGAGGCATTTTTCACGAACCGCATTCACGATTTGGGCAATATACGGTAATGAAAAAGTCTCGAAGTCTTCAGGACTCAACAGCCCTCCCCATGAATCGAAGATCTGCACGACATCGGCGCCGGCTTCGGCCTGGCCAGACAGATAGCGGATCGTGGTATCGGTGATAGACTGCAACAATTGATGCGCAGCCTCGGGTTGCTGATAACAAAATGCCTTGGCCTCATCAAAAGTTTTAGATCCTTTTCCCTGCACCATATAACAAAGCAGCGTCCATGGGGCACCCGCAAAGCCAATCAGCGGAACGCGGCCATTCAATTCTCTTTTCGTCAGTCGCAATGCGTCGAATACATAACCGAGCGACTCATTTACATCCGGAGATATCAGCCGGTCGACGTCATGGATATTCTTGATGGGCTCCGGCAGCAGCGGACCTTTGCCTTCCACCATCTGAACTTCCATCCCCATTGCCTGTGGAACTACCAGTATATCAGAAAATATGATTGCGGCATCCACACCCACCTGGTCGATTGGTTGCAGCGTTATTTCAGTTGCAAGTTCAGGAGTACGGCAGCGCTCGAAAAACGAGTACCTGGCCTTGAGCTTTTGGTAGTCGGGCAAATATCTTCCTGCCTGGCGCATCATCCATACCGGAGGCCGTGGTACCGCTTCACCCTTCAGTGCTTTCAGCAACAAATCATTCTTTAACTGGCTCATTCCTTTCTATTGTGTTTGTAAAGAATTCTTTCGCAAGACGAATCAATTCAGGCAAGGAGGGTAACGTTGACGTTACGATTTTTGACGTGTATGTTAGTAATGCTGCAGTAGTGGTTTCTCCGACCGAAAAGCAGATGGTTCCCGAAGAAATCGTATTCAACGAGAAAAAGCTTTCAACAGCACTCGGACTCATGAAAATGATTGCTTCAGGAGCAACATCGATGTGTATCGGCGAAGGAATCGTTTGATAAATCATCAACTCTCTTACCTGCACGCCTTCCGATTGCAGCATGCGTGGAAGTTCCGGACGGCGAAGGTTGCCGCAGAAAAATACTTTAGCCTTGTTTTCATTATTGTTAATGATAGCTGAGGCCAATTCTTTCGCGTCTTGAGCAGTTGCTGCAATCTCTGCGTTTGGAAATAATTTGCGGATGGTTTGCGAAGTTGATCCGTTGATTCCAAAAAATCGCCATTGTAGTTGCTGCCTTTCAGTTTCACTTAACTGATCGGCTGCGATTTGAACCGAATGTTTACTTGTGAAAATCACATCGGCATGTTGCGAAGCAAGCTCACGCACCCTCGCGTGCGCATCCGCTTCGGGAGTAATGCGGATGAAGGGTTGCGAAATAAATTCAAATGCGTCGTTGCTGTAGTTCTGCAGGTCGAGATCCGTTTCGGCAGTGATTAATATTTTCGTTCTGTTTTTCAAAGCCGCGTTTCTTTCGTCAGCAATGACATGATCTCGGAGCCGCCTTTTTGCAGGATCGATTTTCCTGCTTCCTGTCCGAGCTTTGCAGCATCTTCTATGGGCCTGGTAAGTTCTATTTCTGCTTTCATGGTTCCGTCGGGACTGAATACGTTTCCCTGAAAATGAATTTGGCCTTCGTTCGCAACAGCGAGCGCACTGATAGGAGTTGAACATCCGCCCAACAGTTCTCTCAAAAATTCACGTTCGATTTGTGTACACATTTCTGTCTCGCGATGATTGAGCGGTCTTGATTGTTCGAATGCTGCATCATCGTCTTCCCTGCAAACCACAACTATAGCGCCCTGTGCAGGCGCGGGTAGCATCCAGTCAAGAACAACAGATTCCCTGGGCAGAAGGTTTATTCTTTCGAGTCCCGCCAATGCAAAGATTGCGGCGTCCCAATTTTCGTTTCGTAATTTTTTCAGTCGCGTATTGACGTTCCCTCGCAACGACTGAATATCATCGGATGGATGACGATGTAACCATTGCGCCTTTCTGCGAATACTGCTGGTTGCAACAACTAACCTTCGGTTGTGCAGCGCATTTACGGTTGTTTTCGATACAAGAACATCCCGATAGGGCCCGCGCTCAAGCACAGCAGCCTGACGAATTCCTTTCGCGAGCCGCGTGGGAACATCCTTCATTGAATGAACTGCGAGGTCGATCTTATTTTGCAGAAGAGCTATGTCGAGGCTTCTTGTAAATATTCCCTGGATACCGAGGTCGTAGAGAGGAGTTGTAAGGTCAAGATCTCCCTCCGACTTGATGAAGACCAGTTCCGAATCGCTTCCGTAATTTTTAAGTAGTTGCTGAACCTGTGTCGCCTGCCATACGGCCAATTCGCTGTCGCGTGTTCCTATCCTCAGCGGTGCCGACATTCTCCTGTTTTTGAGGGAAGGGTCATGAAGTCGTTGATCGCTTCGATATAATGGCAACCACGGGTGTTCTGCTTTCTCATCTTCACCGCCATTACATTGATCACATCCTGGATTCGTTTCTGTTCATCGCGTGAGTCGAAGCCCGCGACCTTCAGATAAACCGGATCGGCTTTGATTTGGTGAAGTGTATGTTTAACCGCTTTGAGTACACCGACATGTCTGCGCATTTCGAGCCATTGCAGAAAGTCGCTTACATGTTCATCGATGATCGCCTTTGCTTTTGGCACATCCGCTTTACGCCTCGAAAGTGTTTCATCTTTCATTTTCGATAAATCATCCACATTCAATACCGAAACACCGGGTATGGAAGAAGCCGCCGACTCGACATTGTAAGGAATGGAAAGATCGATCACAAGTTTGTTGCCGTCTGTGAGGTGTTTTGCAAGAACCACAGGTTCCGATGCGTTTGTGGCTACAAGAATAATATCGGAGCGCCGGATCACCGGTTCAATTTCAGAAATGTCGGCCTGTTTCAATCCCAACGAATCCGCAAGTGTAATTGCCTTATCGGAGCTGCGATTGATGAGCGTGATGTTTGTAGTTTCAAGGTAATCGACCAGGTTTTTGCAAGTGTTCCTGCCGATCTTACCCGTACCGATCAACAGAATTTTTTTGCTGCGATAATCGTTGACATGATCCCGGATATATTGCACGGCAGCGAATGAAACAGACACAGTGCCGCCGCTTAAGGAAGTATTGTTCTTTACTGTCTTAGAAGATTGAAGAACGCTGTTGACGAGACGATCGAGGAAACTCCCGATCCGTCCTTCTTCGCGCGCGATTTTTACGGACTGTTTTATCTGACCCACGATTTCGTAATCGCCAAGAATCTGTGAGTCGAGACCTGCTCCCACTTTGAACAGGTGCCTGATCGCGTCGGTGCCCTGTTTGATGTAGGCGAGCGCGCTGAAGGTTTTCAGATCTCCTTTGGTAAAGCCACAAAGAAGCGTCAACAACTCAAGAGGATTCGTAGCGAATCCATAGATCTCGGTCCGGTTGCATGTGGACAAAACAAACAATTCGTTGAGTCCATATTGAGGTGCGATCCGGAGAAGTGATTTGTATTGATCGTCGGTTAATGCAAACTGACCACGAACGGAGGAATCGGATTTTTTATAGTTTATTCCCGCGATGAAGAATTTATTCAGGTCTTGTTTCTGGTCTCCGTTCATTGAATCCGGGGGTGAACCGCAAAATTAATTTCGGAAGTTGGTACTCAAGAATTTAAATGTCATTGCATTGTCATTTGTGGTTGAAGGTTGAAGTTGCTGTGGTGGGGCTATGAGCTATGAGCTATGAGCTTTGAGCTCTCCACTTAAATACTAATCTTCGATAAATCGCAACCTTTTTTAGACTTGCATGTAATTATTAGGGATAAGAATTTTTCATCTATGTTAAAAGCTGAAAGCTGATAGCCGACAGCTGAAAGCTGACAGCCCAAAGCTCAAGGCTCATAGCTCAAGGCTCATAGCTCATAGCCCAAAGCTCAAAGCCCAAACACTTACCTTTGCCCCCATGAACCGCGGAATACTTCTGATGAATCTCGGGTCACCGGATTCGACCGCCGTACCAGATGTGAAAAAATACCTTACCGAATTCCTGATGGACGGCCGTGTGATCGACAAACCTTACCTTTTTCGAAAACTGCTGGTGCAAGGTCTCATTGTACCATTCAGGGCTTCACGCTCCGCGGAAGCCTATTCATCGATCTGGACAAAAGACGGTTCGCCGCTCATCGTTCTTTCGAAACAATTACAGGACGCTCTGAAAACTGAAATCGATGAGCCCGTTGCTCTTGCGATGAGGTATGGGCACCCTTCGGTTGATGAAGGTTTCAGGGAATTGATGCGAATGAATCCGTCACTCGAAGAGGTAATTGCAATTCCTCTTTATCCGCACTATGCGATGTCATCGTACGAAACTGCAGTGGAACATGCAAAATCGGTACACAGCAAACAAGGATATTCTTTCAATCTAAAATTCATCCGGCCTTTTTACGACGAACCATCTTATCTGAATGCGCTGAAAGAAAGCATTAAGCCGTACCTCTCGGAGCCTTTCGACCAGATACTCTTCAGCTACCATGGCATTCCTGAACGTCATGTTCAAAAAACCGACCCTACCGGCAGCCATTGTCTTAAAGTTGCGAATTGCTGCAATGTTACTTCCGAGGCACATAAGCAGTGTTACCGGCACCAGTGTCTCGTTACAACGGAGTTGGTCGCTTCGCAACTTGGCATACCGAAAAACAAATATGCGTTTTCATTTCAGTCCCGTCTTGGCAGGTCCGAATGGCTGAAGCCATATACTGCGATACGACTTGAACAATTACCCGCCGAAGGAATTAAGCGACTGCTGATTGTTTGTCCCGCCTTCATCAGTGACTGTCTGGAAACGCTCGAAGAGATTGCAATCGAAGGCAGGGAAAGTTTCCTGGAGGCCGGAGGCGAATCGTTTACGATGATCCCGTGTCTGAACCTGCATCCGCTGTGGATACAATCGCTTTCGAAATGGATTCGCGAGTATGCGCAGGGCAATGAACGAATGATATTGGCATAAGCACCGATGTACCTATATCTTAAAGCACTTCACATCATTTTTATCGTCACGTGGTTCAGCGGCATGTTTTACATCGTGCGGCTTTTTATTTACAACCGCGAGGCACAGGACAAACCCGAACCTGAGCGCAGCATTCTTCAGAACCAGTTTTCGGTGATGATCAAAAGGCTTTGGATAGGTATCACCTGGCCCTCGGCGATCCTTACGCTCATATTCGGAGTGTCTCTTTGGTTTTCGTTGCCGGCAACACCGGGATGGCTATTGGTGAAGGTTGCATTTGTCGCAGGTCTTTACTTATACCATTTCTCTCTTCATTCAATATACCTTCAGCAAAAGCGCGGAAATTTTCGCCACTCGTCGCAACGGCTACGGATGTGGAACGAGCTTGCAACCGTTTTTCTCTTTGCCATCGTTTTTATTGTTGTAGTCAAGCAAATGCTCAGCTGGATCTGGGGAATTCTTCTTTTGCTGGCTCTTGGAGTTTTACTCTTCGCTGCAATCCGCGTCTACAAACGACTTCGCAAAGATCAATAGCATTCTGCAATCTCCGATAGTTCCTAACTTTTTCCATTATCGATTATGTTTTTACCGATCACGTAAACCGCGACGGTTTGTTACGCAGACATTTGCATCGAAATTTTTAATGATGCAACGAAAACTGATTGGCTTATTTGTGACAGTGATTTCTGCTCTTGCAACTTTCGCGCAGGAAACAGCAGCAACTCACTCCGGAAAAGTTTCCGATACTTCTATAAAATTTAATTATCTAAAAGAGATAACAGTTGTCGGCCGGGGAAGCCGCAGCGATATTCAACAACTGCCAGAGATCGTTGGAACGAACATCTATGCCGGTAAGAAGAACGCCCTGATCGTCATGGACAATGTGCAGGGCAATGTTGTCACCAACAATATGCGCCAGGTGTTTGCTAAAGTTCCCGGTATTCACGTCTGGGAAAGCGATGGATCAGGGATTCAAATCGGCGTTGCTGCAAGGGGACTGAGTCCGAACCGCAGCTGGGAATTCAACGTTCGTCAAAACGGCTACGACATCTCTTCCGATCCATTTGGGTATCCCGAAGCATATTACAACCCGCAACTTCAGGGGGTTCAACGGATCCAGATCGTACGTGGCGCCGGCGCATTACAATACGGTCCACAGTTCGGAGGCATGATCAATTACATCCTCCGCAACGGCAGCGAGATCAATAAGCCTTTCGAATTCGAAACGCAGCAAACAGCAGGAAGCTTTGGACTCTTCAACTCTTACAATGCCGTAGGCGGAGAAACAAAAAAGTTGCACTATTACGCCTTCTTCGATCATCGTCACGCAGATGGATGGCGCGATAACAGCGAATACAAGGTGAACAACGGTTACATCACCTTAGCGTACAAATTAACTGAAAAGCTTAAGCTTGGTATTGAGTACAACACCCATTACATGTTGAGTCAGCAGCCCGGAGGCCTGGTAGACAAAGACCTTGCAGACAAAGCCGAGAATAGTTCGAGGAGCCGCAACTGGATGAATATTGTATGGAACACTGCTGCCATCAATGCGGACTATGTGATCAACCAAAAAAGCTTCCTGAATGTAAAACTGTTCGGGATTTATGGCGATCGGAACAGTATCGGATTTATTCGCGCCATCAATATTCCGGATACAATCGTCACTGCCACTGGTCAGTTCAATCCGCGGACGATTGATATCGACAGGTACAGAAACTTCGGCGCTGAGGCGCGGTATCTCACCGATTACACCATAGGCAAAATGGCAAACACTGTGTCGGTTGGCCTTAGATATTACAGCGGGAATACCGAGCGACTGAAAAATGGCAAGGGTGATACCGGTTCTGATTTCAACACTGACCTTCAGGAAGGTTCTTATCCGCAGGACCTCACCCTTGATTCACGAAATACAGCGGCGTTCGCAGAGAATGTTTTCAGGATCACGAAAAAATTCATCATCATTCCGGGGATCCGTTTCGAAAACATCACTGCCGAGGCCGACGGCCGGCTCGCTTATAATGCGGATGGCTCTGAACAAAAGATTACCCGCGAGAAGCGTACCCGCAGCTTTGTACTCCCAGGTGTCGGGGCGGAATTTCATACCTCGCCTTCTACCGAATTCTATGCAAATTACACACAGGCATACAGGCCAATGTTGTTTTCGGATCTTACTGCGTCACCCACTACAGACGTAATAGATCCGGATCTTGAAGACGCAAAAGGGTATAATGTTGACCTCGGTTACAGGGGCAAACTTGGTTCTTATCTTTTCTTCGATGTCAGCGGCTATTATCTTGTATACAACAACAGGATCGGAACCATAGCGCAGCAAAAGCAGGACGGAACATTTTATAACCTGCGCACGAACGTGGGCAAAAGCACAAGCAAGGGCTTCGAAGGATTGGTTGAATTTGATCCGGTTCGTGCGATCAATCCTTCTTCTTCCTGGGGTTTCATCAGCGTGTTCGCATCGTACTCCTACACCGATGCGCGGTACGAAGACTTCCGCGTGGTATCGAAGTCGGGCAATACGCTAACCGAAACAAACCTAAAAGACAAGAAGGTTGAAAATGCTCCCGAGCACATTGCCAGGGCAGGAATCACTTACACATACAAGGGACTTTCGTTGACCTACCAGTTGAATCATGTGAGTGATGCTTTCAGCGACGCGAACAATACTGTGGAGCCAAATGCGGCTGCTACCAATGGATTGATCCCTGCTTATACGGTCAGTGATATTTCCCTCAATTTGAAGTTTGCCAACAGGTTCAACATCAGGGCAGGGGTGAACAATGTTGGGGATGCGCGCTACTTCACAAGAAGGGCCGGCGGTTATCCCGGACCGGGATTACTTCCGGCCGATGCACGCAGCGCGTTCATCTCTGTCGGTGCCAAACTTTAATGGTCGGACCTGAATATCCGCGGAGCGATAGGCGTGCTGGTGGAATAGGCTGTTGTGACCGGAGAAATTAAAACACGAAAAAGCCCCCTGAGTAAGGGGGCTTCTTATTGGACCAAATAGTTTTTCCGGAACTGGTCTTGCCAAGATGTATATCGGTCTTCAATGATATTGATAAATCTGCCTGATTGGGTTTTTCCACAGGCAATATCAGAGATTAAAAACGGGAAGGCAGCTACAATGAAACGTCTTTTAAAAAAAGGAAAGGGGAGTAGGAATACTCCCCTTTTTAACCCCTAAACCCTAAACCGTAGAAAAGACTTTTCCATTATGTTGATGGTTCGATCGTCCGCTTTTTCAAAAAGGAATTAACACAGATCAAGTTCACAGACCTGCAAAATGATTCCATAAACTATGCCAAATGTGGCCTTTTGTGGATAACCTTTCAATTGGGTAAAAAATTAGCGTTTCGTTGCATTCTCCGTTAAGAGATCTCGTCGCGTAACATCTCGGCTTAATCGTTAACTTTGCAGCCCTTTTATCAATTCCTTTCCAGTTAACATATGGCAGTAAAATACCGTGAGATCCCACAGCTGAACCTTCCCGCCATCGAGCAGGAAGTACTTGGACGATGGATCGAGTCGCGCGCCTTTGAAAGGAGTATCGAGTCACGCGAAGGAGCCACTCCCTTTGTTTTTTATGAAGGGCCACCAAGCGCCAATGGCATGCCCGGTATTCATCACGTGATAAGCCGGACGCTAAAGGATCTGATTTGCCGATACAAAACCATGAAAGGCTTTCAGGTGAACAGGAAAGGAGGTTGGGACACGCACGGTTTGCCAGTAGAGTTGGGCGTTGAGAAAATGCTGGGCATCACCAAAGAGGATATCGGAAAAAAGATATCCATTGCCGAGTATAATGAAACCTGCCGCAGAGAAGTGCTCAAATACAAGGATAAGTGGGACGATCTGACCCGAAAAATGGGTTACTGGGTCGACCTGGAGAATCCATACATCACGTTCGACAACAAATACATCGAAACGCTTTGGTGGATATTAAAGGAGTTGTATAAGAAGGGCTTACTGTACGAAAGCGTCAGCATTCAGCCATATTCGCCAGGTGCGGGAACGGGGCTGAGTTCGCATGAGCTAAATCAACCGGGCACATACAAGCCGGTGAAAGACACGTCGGCGGTGGTGATGTTCAAAGCGAAAAAAACCGACAACTCTCAGTTCCTGTACGAAGCCGCGTCGCGCGATGGAATGGAGAACGCGGAAGTATTTTTTCTTGCGTGGACGACCACTCCCTGGACATTGCCTTCTAATCTCGGACTGACAGTAGGCGGGAGTATCGAGTATTCGCTCGTTCGAACCTTCAACCCGTACACGCAAAAACAAATTGCGGTTGTACTGGCAAGTCAGTTGGTCAACCGATATTTTAAGGAAGAAGGGCGAAACGGGGACCTCGAAATTTTCGCAGAGGGAGAAAAGATTTTGCCCTGGAAGGTTTTGAAGACATTTCGCGGAGCCGACATTGAAGAATGCAGGTATGAGCAGTTGCTGCCCTACGAGGCAAACTCTCCGGACAAAACAGGCGGGGACTCGTTCAGGGTGTTGGTTGGCGACTTTGTAACCACGGAAGACGGTACCGGTATTGTTCATACGGCGCCTGCCTTTGGAGCGGATGACTTCAGGGTCGGTAAAAAGTACAATATCGGTATCCTGGTAATGGTCGACCGGCAGGGTAAGTTCGTGGACGGGTTAGGCGAATTCAGCGGCAGGTACGTAAAGAACTATAAAGATGATCCGCAGTTCTCTGATGTGAATGTGGACATCTGTGTGAAGTTGAAGAAAGAAAATCGTGCGTTCCGCATTGAGAAATACGAACACAACTATCCTCATTGCTGGCGGACCGACAAGCCAATTCTATACTATCCGCTTGATGCCTGGTTCATCCGGACAACTGCCGTAAAAGAAAAGATGATCGCGCTGAATGAAACCATTCGATGGAAGCCACGGTCGACAGGTGAAGGTCGTTTCGGAAATTGGCTCGAGAACATGGTCGATTGGAACTTGAGCAGGAGCCGCTATTGGGGAACGCCACTTCCAATCTGGCGCACCGGCGACGGAAGCGAAGAGAAGTGCATTGGTTCGATACCTGAACTCAACGATGAGATCCGCAAGGCGAATGAACTCCTTGGCGACGATGTAAATAAACAATACCTGCACGAAGGCGTGCTTGATCTGCATAAACCGTATGTGGACGAAATAGTGCTTGTGAGTGAGAGCGGCAGGCCAATGACGAGGGTTGCCGATCTCATCGATGTGTGGTTCGACAGCGGCGCAATGCCGTTTGCGCAGTGGGGACTGGACTATGAGAAGCTCGCAAAAGGCGACGAACAGCCTTTTAACCGTCCGTTTGGCGAAAATTATCCGGCAGATTTTATCGCTGAAGGCGTCGATCAGACCCGCGGATGGTTTTACACATTGCATGCAATCTCAACACTGCTCTTCGGCTCGGAGGCGTACAAGACCTGTGTCAGCAACGGACTCGTGCTCGACAAAAACGGGAACAAGATGAGCAAGCGCCTGGGAAATGTCGTCGATCCGTTTTCGACCATTGAGAAGTATGGCGCAGATGCGACCCGCTGGTATCTCATCACGAATGCTTCGCCATGGGAGAGCATGAAGTTCGATCTCGAAGGGATCCGTGAAGTTCAACGCAAATTCTTCGGAACACTTTATAACACGTATCAGTTCTTTGCGTTATATGCGAACGTTGACGGATTTTCATATTCTGAACCGGATATTCCGCATGCGGAGCGGCCGGAGATCGACCGTTGGATACTTTCAAGTTTGCATTCGCTAACCAGGACGGTGAACGAACTGATGGATGATTACGAACCCACCCAAGCCGGTCGGGCAATTGAAGATTTTGTTGACGAACAACTCAGCAACTGGTATGTGCGTCTTTGCCGGAGAAGATTCTGGAAGGGGGAGTATGAGGCCGATAAGATCAGCGCTTACCAGACATTGTATACCTGCATGGAAACAATATGCAGGCTGATGGCGCCGATTTCGCCGTTTTTCAGCGACGCCATTTTCACAAATCTTGATGAAGTAACGGGCCGAAGCACCAAGACATCGATCCATCACACTGATTTTCCGGTGGCGGACACTAAACGGATTGATGCAGAACTGGAAGAAAGGATGCGGCTCGCTCAGGATATCTGTTCTTTGATCCTTTCGCTTCGTAAAAAGGTGAACATCAAAGTGCGGCAGCCATTGCAGAAGGTGTTGATCCCTGTGTTCAGCGACAAAATGCAGCAGCGGATACAGGCGGTGGAAGAGCTGATACGCACCGAAACAAACATCAAATCCGTTGAGTATCTAAGTTCCGACAACACGTTCATCCGTAAAAAGGTGAAGCCGAACTTCGTTTTGCTTGGGAAAAAGCTTGGTTCAAAAATGAAATCGGTGTCTGCCATACTTGCAGACCTGGGTCAGGATCAGATCAGCGCATTCGAGAAGGAAGGAACGCTGAGGATCGTTGCAGATGGGCAGGCGGTAAGTATCGAGCTCAATGAAGTAGAGATTTTGAGTGAAGACATCCCGGGTTGGATTGTGGCGACGAAGGGTAATCTTACCGTTGCGCTTGATATCACAGTTACAAGCGATCTTGTGAGTGAAGGGAATGCGCGGGAACTTGTGAACAGGATACAGAAGATCCGAAAAGACAGCGGGTTTGAACTAACCGACCGGATTTGGGTAAAACTGTCTGAAACGAGTGAACTAAAAGATTCAGTGGCTCAATTTAATAATTATATTTGCGCCGAAATTTTGGCAGATGGGCTGGAAATGGTACCGGAATTGACCAATGGAACCGACATAGAAATTAACGACATCCCTTTAAAAGTCTTCGTTACAAAAAAAGCCTGAGTTAAATATGGCAACCAAGAAAAAAGCGGCTAAGCCTGCGAAAAAATCAGCACCGGTCAAAAAATCTGCCCCCACAAAAAAGCCGGTAGCGAAAGCAGGCGGTTCGAAGTCGGTGAAAGCCGCTCCGAAGAAGCCTGTAAAGGTTGCTGCAAAGAAGCCGGTTGCCAAAAAAGCTGTTAAACCTGTAACGAAAGCAGCTAAGCCCGTCGTTTCCAAGTCTGTTCAACCTAAAACTGCTGCGGTTAAACCCATTAAGAACACAGAACTAAAAAAATCAGTGATGCCGAAAAAAGAGGATAAGAAACAGGAGGTGAAGAAGCCGGAGGTTAAGAAGGTTGAACCACAGATTCCACCACCACCGCCGAAGAAACCGGCGGCTCCACCAAAGCCGATCAAGGTGGTGATACCGGAAATGCGTACTAAAACCGTAAAGAAATACGAGCCGGAATTCACCAAATCCGTATTAGATCAACCGGAAACAATACAATCAGGACCGACAATGAGGTATAGCGACTCAGAATTGACAGAATTCCGTGAGCTGATCCAGAAAAAGCTGGATCAGGCTAAGAAGGAATTGGCATATCTGCAGGGTCTTATCACCAGAAAGGATGAGATGGGAGGTGATGAAAACGAGAACAGGTATATGACCATGGAAGACGGCAGCATGAGCATGGAGCGCGAGCAACTCGCACAGATGGCCAGCCGCCAGATCAATTATATCGACCACCTTGAGAAAGCGATCATCAGGATCGAGAACAAAACATATGGCATTTGCCGCGTAACCGGGAAGCTCATCGACAAGGCCCGTCTCCGCGCTGTGCCGCATGCCACCCTCAGTATTGAGGCGAAGCAGATGATGAATAAATAATTGAGGTATCCCGGGCCGCCGCGAGCGGCCCTTTACTTCACTTCCTGCATTTCTACCAGTCGCTTGTAGATCCCTTCGCCGGAGATCAATTCTTCGTGTGTGCCACGCTGCACGATCCTGCCTTTTTGGAGAACGATGATCTCGTCGGCATGACGAATGGTGCTCAGCCGGTGGGCAATCACGAGAACGGTGCGGTGTTGCATCATTTTGTTGATCGCATCCTGTACCAGGCGCTCGCTTTCTGTATCGAGCGAAGAAGTCGCCTCATCCAATATCAGAATGGGTGGGTTCTTCAATACCGCTCTTGCAATGGTCAGTCGCTGCTTTTCGCCTCCGCTGAGCTTGTTTCCCCGGTCACCGATATTCGTCTGGTAGTTCTCTTCCTTTTGCATGATGAAATTGTGCGCATTCCCGACTTTCGCAGCCTGTTCAATTTCAGCAATGTTGGCATCCGGATTTCCAAGAGCAATATTATTTGCAATCGAGTCATTAAAAAGGATCGCCTCCTGCGTAACAATGCCCATCTGGCTTCGCAGCGAGTTCAGACTGTAATTGCGAATGTCGATGCCATCGATCAGCAGTTCGCCACTGGTAACATCGTGAAACCGCGGAACAAGATCCGCCAGAGTAGACTTGCCTGCGCCCGATGAGCCTACCAGCGCAACGGTTTTCCCCTTTTCGATTTTAAGATTTATATTGTCGAGGATGGTTACATCCTCGTATTTGAAGGTTACGTTGCGGAACTCGATGCAGTCGACAAAATTTTGGAGTGTGTGCGGTGATGGCGGGTCCTTGATATCTACAGGAGCGTTGATCACTTCTTCCATTCGCTTTACGGCGGCGCTTCCCCTTTGCACATTGTAGAATGCCGTTGACAGCGACTTCGATGGATTGATGATCTGCGTGAAAAAGACGATATAGGTAATGAACGTATCGGGCTCGATGCTTGTGTTGGCAAATACGAGGCGGCCTCCGAAGTACAGTACGCAACAAAGAACGACAACACCGAGAAATTCCGACATTGGCGAAGCCAGGTCACGCCGGAAGATCATTTTGTTCCTGAGATTCGTAAGTGTTTCGTTGCTTCGAAAAAACTTCGATTCGATCACCTTCTCTGCGTTGAATGCCTTGATCACACGCAATCCACCCAAAGTTTCGTCAAGAATAGACATCAGCGTGCCCGCTTCATGCTGGGCAGACGCCGACTGCTTTTTCAATGAGCGGCTTACGCGGCCGATGATAAAACCGGTCAGCGGAAGCAGTACGAACAGGAACAAAGAAAGCGCCGGGCTTAACAATATCAGCACCGTCAGTATCACGAGAATCGTCAATGGTTCCTTCAGCAAACCTTCCAGCGTACTCATTACGCTCCATTCGATTTCGTTTGCGTCATTGCTCATTCGTGAGCTGATGTCGCCTTTGCGCTGTTCTGTGAAATACCCGATGGGCAGGTGCAGGATCTTGCTGTACAAATCATTTCGCAAACGCTTCATCACCCTGTTTCGTAACGGCGCCAGCGTACGATACGATAAATAGAGGAATGTATTCTTGAGAAGTATCGAGATGATAATAATGATGCAGATGGCACCGAGTGCAAAAACCTCGTCGTGCTCGCGGATCAGCCGGCTCAAAAAATATTTGAGGTAATTAAGCACTCCATCCGCCGAGAAAGAAAAAGTCGGTTCCGCTTCTACCAGTTTTTCCTTTCCGAAAAGCAGTTGAAGGAAGGGAGCGAGCATCGCAAGTGACACGAGAGAAAATACAATCGACAGGAGATTGAACACCACATACAAGGCTATTTTTGACTTCTGATCCTGGAGGTATTTAAGGATGGTTGCGAAGCGTTTCACGTCCGCAAAGGAAAGCGGATTAAGGCAAATTCAAAAGTTAAACTGACCGCACGTTTGCACGCAGCCGCCTCTCCGGCCAAATTCTTACCTTCGACCCATGCAAGAAGGAAAAAGGCAGAGGCAGATCGGCGGTTTGTTGTTTGAAGAAATCAGTGCCATTTTTCAACGTATGGGATTGAGTATGGTTGATGGCGGGATGGTATCGATTGCCAGTGTGAAGATCACGCCCGACCTGCTCGAAGCGAGAGTGTACCTGAGTTTGTACCAGGTCAGGGACCAGGAGGCGCTGCTAAAAAAAATTCGCGAGCGCACATGGGAGATCAAGAAAGAATTGTCGGCGCGAGTGGGCAAGCAATTGAGACGAATGCCTGAGTTGCAGTTTTATGTAGATGATACTCTTGAATATGCATTTCGTATGGAGGCTTTGCTGAAAAAAATCAAAGACGATGAAACTCCCGGCGAAGAAAAATCCGATTCCTAACAAAGTCTTCCAGAACTCAAAGTGAATTTTCTATTTGCATGGCGGTACTTCAAGGCGAAGAAATCAACCAACGCCATTAATATCATCGCCTGGGTGAGCGTGATCGCTATTATTCTTATCACCGCTGCATTCATTATCCTGCTAAGTGTGTTCAATGGCTTTGAGGGACTCGTCAAATCACTGTACTCATCTTTCTATACCGATATACGGATCACTCCACTCACAGGAAAAGTGCTGAAGGTGCGACCCATGCAATTAACCCGGCTTCGGTCGATACCCGAAATCAAAGCATTTTCGCTTCAGGTGGAAGAAAAATCGTTGTTGCAGAACGGAGAGATCCAGACCATCGTATTTCTTAAAGGGGTAGACGAAGCATACGCCGATGTCAGTGGGGTGCCCGATAAACTGATACGAGGCGAGTTCAACACGGGCACAGCCGAAAAGCCGGCCGTTGTTCTCGGAAGCGGAATCGAAAATGCTTTGCAGTTGCAAACCGACCGCAACCTGTATCCTGTAACAGCATACCTGTTCAAACGCGGACTGAACATCAATGTCATCGATCCATACCAGGCTTTTTCTGCAGAGAACGTGGTAACCACCGGAACATTCTTCATTCAACAGGACATCGACAACAAATATGCGATCACGAACGTCGAATTCATGAAGCTGATGCTTGGAATGAAAGAAGACGAATACGGAAGTATCGAGATATCGTTGCGCTATCCCGGAGATGCGGAACAGGTAAAGCAGCAGTTGTTCCCAATCTTCCCCGGTAACTATACCGTTGCCACGCGGTACGAACAAAACAAAAGTTTGTACAGCGTAATGACCCTCGAAAAATGGGCGATTTATGGAATACTCACATTGATGCTTGTTGTAGCAGCCTTCACCATGATCGGTGCGCTCACGATGCTTGTGCTTGAAAAGAGAAAGGATATTCAGGTGCTGAAGTCGATGGGCGCCGACAGCAAACGAATACAGGGGATATTTCTTACTGAGGGATTGCTGCTCGGGGTGATTGGCATCGTTACCGGGTCAATCCTCGGTCTACTGATATGCTGGGCACAGATGGAGTTCAAGCTCATCACCATACAGGGCGGTACATTTTTGATTGACGCTTACCCTGTGAACGTTCAGTTTGCAGACATAGTACTCGTATGGTTTACTGTTTTGCTTATTGCTTTCCTTGCCTCTTGGTTTCCATCACGAAAGGCTGCAATGGAGAAGATTCACCTCAGGAGTTAGCGATACTCACGCCGTCTTCAATATTTGTGATATAGACTTCGGGATCTTTCTTGTATGCAGCAATGTATTTTTCACGCATTGCGTTTGAGAATGTCTGCACCTGGTCCTTCTTGACGATATTGATGGTACAGCCTCCAAACCCTCCTCCCATCATTCGGGCGCCCTCGACGCCGCTGATTTTTTTTGCTTCCTCCACGAGAAAATCAAGCTCAGGACAGCTTACTTCATACTCACTTGAAAGTGCCTTGTGCGTCAGATACATCAATTGACCGAACCCGGTGAGTTCATGTTCCTGCAGAAGAACGCAACCTTTAAGCAGTCGTACTTTTTCTTCAACCACATACTTACACCTCCTGTAAACAACTTCCGGAATAAGTGATTGCTTGTCGGCCAGCATTTCAGGAGTCACATCGCGAAGTGATTCTACCTCCGCATAATGTTGCTTAAGGATCGCAACACCTTCCTCGCATTGTTGCCGTCTCACGTTGTACTCGGAACTTGCAAGTGTGTGTTTGATCATTGTATTGACAAGAACGATCGAGTGCCCCGGAAAATCGAATGGTATGTATTCGTATTCAAGCGTGCGGCAATCGAGTTTGATAACATGACCTGCCTTGCCATGAAGGCTTGCAAACTGGTCCATGATGCCCACTTTCGCGCCAACGTATTCGTGTTCTGTTTTTTGACCGATGTATGCTATATCGAGCCTCGATAAACCGAGATCGAAGATCTGATTAAGACCGAATCCGTACCCGCAACACAACGCGGCCGACGAACTCATGCCACCTCCCACAGGAATATCGCCATCCACCATCACATCAACACCGGCATCGAGAGCCCGCGATTTTTCCTGGATGAAATGTGTGACGCCGGTGATATAATTTTTCCAGGATCCTGGTTTCAGCTTTTCATCAATTCCAAATTCTATCAGCTCATCGAATTCGTTTGCGTATGCCCGGATCTTGCGCACATCGTTCCTGGCCATTGCGATGTATATGCGTTTGTCTACCGCGCCGGGAAGTACAAATCCCTGGTTGTAGTCGGTATGCTCGCCTATAAGATTTACTCTGCCTGGCGCCGTAACAACAATTGGTTCTTTCTTAAATCTTTCCCTGAACTGCTCTCGGATCTGATTGATCATCCCGGTCGTTTAACTTTAAAGGTATTGATTTTGGTTCTTCGAACGATCCAATGTTGACGCCACCGGAATCGGTGAACTTCTTTAACATTGCGGTATGAAAACCATTGTATTCCGGCTATTTGCCGTGCTCTTCCTAACCTGCTTCGCCGCGTGTTACGAAGTGAACGAGGAAATCGTCATCAATGAAAACGGATCGGGTACTTATGTAACGAAGATGGACCTCAGTGCCCTCATAGAGATGATGAAAACAATGGCCGGCGACGATGAACTTGCAAAGCAGGGCCTGGACCGTGCGATCGATACCACGATCCTCATGAAAGACATGATGGATTCGGCTAACGTGACCGAGCAACAAAAGCAGGTATTGAAACATGGCCGCATGAATCTGCAGATGAATCTTCAGGACAACATATTCAGGACAAACCTGGATTTTCCGTTCCGATCGTATGACGACCTGCAGGTGCTGATGGCAGGTGCCGGTTCTGGCGGAATGGGTGATGTTTTCAAAGCCGTGTTCAACGCCGGTTCCAAACAAGTTTCCGATAGTGCGAAGGATCCGCCCGGTCTCGATGCGCTCAACACGATCTTTGATGTCAATATCCGGAATGGAATGATCAGCAGGAAGGTGAACCGGCAAAAGTTTGATGAGATCGTTGCCCGCGAGGAGTTTGCACCAATGAAAGAAATGTCGCAATCCGGCGTGGAGATAATGTATACTACAACATTCAAGCTGCCGAGACCCGTGAAAAAATCCGACAATGCCATCGTTAAGTTGTCGAACGACAAACGCACAGTCACGATCCGTTATAACCTGCTTGAACTGTTCAATGCGCCGGATAAGTTTTCATACCAGATCGAATATTAACACCGGGCATGATCAATAGCAACATGATGAAAGCTGACTTCCTTGTTATCGGGTCCGGAATCGCCGGGCTCACCTTTGCAATAAAGGTTGCAAAACAATTTCCTGAAAAGTCCATACTGATCATCACTAAAACGCGCGCCGACGAAACGAATACGAAGTATGCGCAAGGTGGTATTGCAGGGGTGATGGACTTCGAGAACGACAGCTTTGAGAAACATATTGAGGATACGCTGATTGCAGGAGATGGCTTATGCAACCGCAAAGTGGTTGAAATAGTAGTGAAGGAGGGTGTTGACCGGATCCGCGAACTGATAGAATGGGGTGCGAGTTTCGATAAGGCATCGGATGGCGACTTCAAACTTGGTAAAGAAGGAGGCCACAGCGAGTTCAGAATTCTCCATCACAAGGATGTAACCGGCAAGGAAATGGAGCGAACACTGCTCGATGAATTGACGGACTATCCGAATATTAAGATGATCAAGCATTGCTTCGTCGTGGATCTTATCACCCAACATCATCTCGGATATCTCGTTACGAAGGCAACACCCGATATCGAGTGTTATGGAGTTTACGTGCTGAACCGGGAAACCGGACAGATTGAAACCGTTCTTGCAAAGATCACTTTGCTTGCAACAGGCGGGAATGGACAGGTTTATCGTTCCACGACGAATCCATTCATTGCAACCGGTGATGGAGTTGCAATGCACTACCGTGCGAAAGGAAGAATTGAAAATATGGAGTTCATCCAGTTCCATCCAACCGCATTGTATGAACCGGGTGCGCGGGGGCAAGCTTTTCTGATCACGGAAGCTGTTCGGGGCGATGGCGGAATTTTACGGAACAAGTATGGTGAAGCCTTCATGGAACGATACGACGAGCGGCGCGACCTTGCGCCGCGCGACATCGTTGCACGCGCGATAGACAGTGAAATGAAGATCACCGGTACGGAACATGTGTACCTGGATGTGCGACACATGCCTTTGGAAGAGTTTCTGAATCATTTTCCGAACATTTACGAAAAGTGTAAGTCGATCGGCATCGACATTACACAACACATGATACCGGTGGCGCCGGCCGCGCATTATAGTTGCGGAGGGATCAAGACCGACGAATGGGGCCGAACCTCTATCCGGAATTTGTATGCATGCGGTGAATGCGCAAGTACGGGTCTGCATGGTGCGAACCGTCTTGCGAGCAACTCGCTGCTGGAAGCGATGGTGTTTGCGCATCGCTGCGCAATGGATGCGGCGCTGCTCGTGAAAGAACTGGAATTTCAGAACAATATTCCGGCCTGGAACGCAGCAGGCACCACCGAGCCGAAGGAGATGATCCTTATTACACAAAGTCTTAAGGAACTGCAATTGCTGATGAGCGACTATGTGGGTATTGTTCGAACAAACACGAGGCTGATGCGTGCAATGAAGCGACTTGATTTGTTGTGGGAAGAGACCGAAGGATTGTATCAGACGACGACATTGTCACCGCAACTTTGTGAATTGCGCAATATGATCACGGTGGGATACCTGATCGTGAAATGTGCGCAACTGCGCAAAGAGAGCCGCGGGTTGCATTTCAACACCGATCATCCGGAGAGGAGTGAGATGTTGGTGAATGTGGTGCTGTGAGCTGTGAGCTTTGGGCTATGAGCTATGGGCTATGAGCTTTCAGCAATCAGCTATCAGCTATCAGCTATCAGCTATCAGCTATCAGCTATCAGCTATCAGCTATCAGCTATCAGCTATCAGCGCCAAAAGTACTGTTCAAGAGTAGAATCTTAAAAAACATTCGTATTGATACTTTCAGGAAGAAACGGTGTCATGGAAAAGCTCAAAGCTCATAGCTCATAGCTCACAGCTCACAGCTCATAGCCCAAAGCCGCAAACCAACAACTTCAAAATTTCAACCACCAATGAAAGCCATGCTCCTGGCCGCGGGTCTGGGAACGAGATTCAAGCCGTGGACCGACAAACATCCGAAGGCGCTCGCACGTGTAAACGGCAAATCGCTGCTGCAAAGAAATATAGAGTTCCTCCAACGGGCAGGCATACACGAAGTTGTTGTCAATGTTCATCATTTCGCAAACCAGATCGTCGATGCGGTGGCAGAGCATAAGGGCTGGGGCAGTAACATTCACATCAGCGACGAAACCGACGAAGTACTTGAAACGGGCGGGGGTTTGAAGAAAGCTGCTGACCTTCTTCGCGACGGTCGGTTTGTTTTAATGAATGTAGACATCCTTACGGATGTGGACCTGCGGAGCATGATTGCCTTTCACGAACAGTTGCTGCCGCTGGCGACGCTCGCGGTCACCGACCGGTCGACTTCACGGCATTTTCTTTTTGATCATTTTCACAATCTTTGTGGATGGCGGAACAGCGCAACGGGTCAGGAAGTGATCCGCAAGGCTTCTGCCGACCTCATTCCAAAAGCTTTCAGCGGCCTTCATATTATTGAGCCCCGAATCTTTAATCTCATTCAAAGGGAAGGCAAGTTCTCGATGGTAGATCTGTACCTCGACCTTGCAACCAGCGAAATAATAAAAGGATTCGACCATACCGGCTCGCGGTTCATCGATGTGGGTAAACCTGCCTCCGTAGCGACGGCTGAGGCATTATTTCCTTAGTTGAAGCATCACACGTTATCGCATCTTGCAAAGTATCCGTGTTCACAGGCGTTTTCATTTAAGCGTGTTCTAACAATTCGCGGCACAAGAATTACGGTCATGTAGTAAAATAAGATGTATGAAACCGTATGCAGTGGTCGTGGCAGCGCTTCTTTTTGCTGCCTGCCGGCCAACAGTGAAAGTGACAAACAGCGAATTCGCTCCCGGTGTGAATCCGCTTAATTATACAACGTTTGGATTTTTCAAAGGTTCTGGTTCAGATGAGCCTCGCTCCGCAGATTTTATCGAATATTCCGAGCAATTACAAAAGGCAATCACCAATGAGTTAACGAAGAAAGGCTACCGGAAATCCGACAGGGATCCGGATCTGATGATAAACATCGGACTCGTTGTGAATGAAAAAGTGCAGACACGTGAAACGAGTTTTATCCACGACGCACCGCAATACATCGGCCAGAGACGTTACAACTGGAAAAGCAAGGAAGTGGAGACGGGCCGGTACAAGGTCGGCACGGCAACGATCGATGTGGTCGACAGAAAAAGTGCGTTGATATGGCAGGGCGCTGCTGAAGGGATTTTGCCAAACAAGGACGAAAATATAAGGGAGCTGATCGAGCAGGGTGCAGTGAAATTGCTTCGCGAGTTTCCCGATCGGAGTTCCATAAGCATGTCGAATAAATTTGGACGTTACTAAAAGTTTTAGTATTTTCATACTAAATTTATTGACGTTTCAAATCGGTGCTTATGGACAGGTACAATTCATCGATGCCAGGATATAACCTGAACGAATATCAGGTCGTGTTGCTTCCGCACGAGGATCTTAGAAACAGGATCAACCGGATCAAAAACGACTTTGCTGAAAAATTTGATGACCGCAACGCAGTATTCGTGAAGCCGCATCTCACGCTGGTGCGCTTTCGGAGCTGGGCAATGTCGGAACAGAAGATAGCGCAGCGACTTCAGCATATCGGCATGGGAACAGCGCCTTTCAAGGTGCAGCTCAAAGATTTCGGAAGCTACCCTACACATTCATTGTATATAAACGTCCCAACAAAGTTGCCGGTCGAAAACCTCGTGAGGGAGATCAGAGGGTTGCAGAAACTGATGAAGGTGCATCCGGATCACGATCCCCATTTTATTCTTGATCCCCACATCACTATTGCGCGCAAACTTCTGCCATGGCAATATGAGAAGGCGTGGCTCGAGTATTCACAGTCTTCCTTCACCGGACATTTCATTGCCGACGGTATGTTGTTTCTGAAACGTGCGGCCGGCGCGAAAGTATTTGAGATCATCAGCCGCTACGAATTCATGAATCTTCCTGTAGAAACCAAACAGGGTGAGTTGTTCGGGTGACCCATTTTCAACAGCAGTCAGCAACGAGGGAGTTTATGGAACAACAGTCAGACAACGGCTTTATCAAGGGTCGCGGTGCGCAGTTCAATACCAGGAACAAATTTCTTAAGAACGAACGAGTCAGGGAACATATCGAGGCGATAGATGACTGGACGGAACCTTCGCTTGAAACCCAATACCTCGAGGAGCATTCAAAGAGTATTGTGAACAAGGTGGAGAGTCCCGACGTCGGCATGATGTACAGCATGAATCCATACCAGGGGTGTGAGCATGGCTGCATCTATTGTTACGCCCGGAATTCGTTTGAGTACTGGGGGTATAGCGCCGGTATAGACTTCGAACGCAAGATCATCGTGAAAAAAAACGCGCCGGAACTTTTAAGGAAGTTCCTCATGAATCCGAAATGGACCGGCGATCCCATAAGTATCAGCGGCAACACCGATTGTTATCAGCCGGCTGAGAAAACTTTCAGGCTTACCCGGCAATTGCTAGAAGTATGCTACGAATTCAATCAGCCTGTTGGAATGATTACGAAGAACGCCGGGATGCTGCGCGATCGCGACATTTTGAAAAAGATGGCGGAAAAAAATCTGGTTTCGGTTCTTGTGTCAATCACCTCCTTCAATGAAGACCTGAGACGGGTGATGGAGCCACGCACTACGACCGGACTTCAGCGCCTCAAATTGATCCGCGAATTGAGCAGTGACGGTGTCAGGATGGGTGTAATGCTCGGACCAATGATACCCGGACTCAATGAACATGAAATGCACGACATCATCAAAGCCTCGAGTGAAGCAGGAGCAAGCTTTTCGGCATACACATTTATCAGGCTCAATGGGGCGATAAAACTCCTGTTTCACGACTGGTTGTATAAGACTTTTCCTGACCGCGCAGACAAGGTCTGGCACCTCATCGAAGGGAGCCATAATGGCCAGGTGAACGACAGCAGATGGGGTGTGAGAATGAGAGGTGAAGGCAACGTTGCGGAGATGGTGGCGCAGCAATACAAGAAATACACTTCAAAGTATGGCCTGAACCACGAACGACTTGAACTCGACAGCAGCCGGTTTATGAGGCCGGGGTCACAGGGGTCGCTGTTCTAGTTTGTTCGGCAGTAAGCTGTTCAAAAACGTAATACAAAGGCGACTCTTCAAGAATCTTACGCACGGGGGGCGTATTTTTTTCGTGCATCTCCCATTTCACAATCCGTATCATGCCATCATCAATTTCAACGCCAGTCAGATCCCCATCGGCGAAGCAACAGCATCCGGTGTTGAAATAACTCGGCTTGGCCATCGTCTTTACAATCTTCTTTCCTGCATACTCCTTTCGTCGCTGATCGAGTTGCGTGCTGATTAGTTTGCTCGCTGCTTCATCTTTCTCCATCGTTGCCTGTTCAAGTTGTTTCGTCAGGCGGTCAATATGGTCTAACGAAGCGAACACCGGCTTATGCGTATGCCCACAGATAAGAACAAGATTCGATTGGGTCGCGCTCCATTCATACATCATGATGTTGTGCTTATCAACCAGCTCAAAAGAATCCGAGATCGTGTCGATACTGATTTCGAGGAAGCGTTGCACCGGCGTCCAGATCGCCGCCACGAACCAGGTGCTGAAGGCATTGCCATCGCTTTTTCGATCACCCTGGTGACCATGCGTTAGGAACAGGTCGTACGAAGTGCTATTATGCTCGGTGCGCAGCACAATGCCTTCACACACTTTCAGCTTCTCTCCGAAGATGGGCCGCAAATACAATTGCTGTTGGATCGAATATTTCCATTCAAGGTCATGGTTGCCGAAAACTCTCACGTAGCGGTCGGATTGCAGAAACTTCGCCTCCTGCAGCAGACTAAGGCGATTTTTTTCGATAACCGTTGCCGGTGTGCATTCCCATAGCTCTTCGCAATCACCGAGATTAATGAATGTGAAACCTGCTTTGTAATAATACTCGAGGGCGGATACGAAATTCATTTCGGCGTTACGGAAATCATCGGCAAAATCTTTTCCGCCTTTGTGCTGATCTGAAAGGATGATGAATTTGCCTTTCTCAAGGTCAAAATTCAGTACCGATCCCTCTTTTGATTTCACAATGTTTACATGAAGGGCCGAAAGGGCATCGAATACTTCCTTTCGTTTCGGAGACGAAGAAAGTTTCCTGGCAAGCCAGCCGATGGGCGGTCGAAAAATTCGTTGCAATAATCTTCGGAGCATCTTCCCGCGAAATCGTACCTTTTAATTGCAAAAGATAGGTAATCCTCTTTCAACCTTGCAAAAACTCCAGCTCGACGCGGTGCTGACAGCCAACCGCAAGCGTTTTATCGCAACGGCCATCCTGATGGCAGTGTTTATCCTGGCATCACGGTTTCTTCTTGCGCCTTTGACAACCGGCGACATCGTTCAACTTGAATTGGCAAAAACTCCGGATCGCGCCATGGTAGTGCTTGATTCCATTGAAGCGATGCACGGCGACAGTCTGAATCTGTTGTTGAACAGCGTGTATCTCGATTTTCTTTTCATCCTGATCTATACGGCGTTCTTTTTTGTGGGCTCGAGGTATTTGTCATCCATCACGGGCAATATCATCCTGCGGCGCGCCGGCATTGCGTTTTCGTGGCTTGCCGTGCTTGCAGGCATTTGCGACATAGTTGAAAATATCGGGCTGATGCGCATCATTAATGGACATATCCGTTCGTGGGTGGTTCATTTGACTTACGATATGGCGGTGCTGAAATTTTCGATGTTGATGCTCGTTGCTTTTTACATGATGATCTGCTTCATTGCTTATCTGCTTCGAAGGGTACCTGATGAATGAGACCGGCGAGACGTCTGGTATTTCCGCTCAAATGCAGCAGTGTAAAGGGTTTTGCAAGGTCAAATTCCCATATATTTGCAGCGTTCCGTGAAATAACTAACCGGGGCGGCAAGAATCGCGAGAGAATTTCGTTATGCTTCGTGTAAATTAACCATGGACTGACGGCTTGTGAAGAACCCTATTACTCTATCGTTTCAACATATTTTGTGGAAGGGTGTGACAGTACTTTAAGCAGTGCTGTTATGCCCTTTTGACTTTTGAGGGCGGACAGTTAACGTATTCTTTATTAACCAGTTACAATTAAGCCATGTGACTGAGGAGGCGAAGCTCTGCAACAAAAATGGAAAGCTCAAACGCAAAACATTACAACGCTCATCCCAGCGCATGCATCGATGAAGGCTGCCGGATCGGACAGGGTACTACCATCTGGCATTTCAGTCACCTCATGGCAGGTGCAGTGATCGGTAACAAGTGTAACATCGGGCAGAACGTCGTCATATCGCCGGGGGTTGTACTGGGCCACAACGTCAAGGTGCAGAACAACGTATCAATTTATGAAGGAGTGATCTGCGAAGACGATGTGTTTCTTGGTCCCTCAATGGTTTTTACAAACGTCATCAATCCGAGAAGCGCAGTGATTCGCAAACATGAGTTCAGACAAACTTATGTTCGAACAGGAGCAAGCATCGGTGCAAACGCAACCATCATTTGTGGCAACGAAATCGGTAAGTATGCTTTGATTGGCGCAGGGGCCGTCGTCACCAAACCTGTTGCTGCCTATGCGCTGGTTGTAGGCAATCCCGCGCGACAGATCGGTTGGGTAAGCGAATTCGGCGACAGGCTAACCTTCAACGATGAGGGCCATGCCGTTTGTCCGGGTACCGGTGAACAATATGTATTGAAAAATGAAAAAGTGGAGAAGCTGGCAGTGAAGGAAATCAACCTCCCCTAACAATGAAAAGACTACTTGCATTCAGTTTGATTCTTCCGTTCTTGGTTTCCTGTGGCAAGCCCTTGCGCGACCTCAGCTATTTCAAAGCCGGGGACAAGGGTTCGATACAAGTGCCGAAATACCGCGAACCCGTCATAACAAAAGGTGATATTCTAAGTATCGTCATCTCCAGCGACAATCCGAGAGCTTCCGAACTGTTCAATCTTCCGAACTACCAACCTTCTAACATTCAGGTAGGCACGCCTTCGTTAACCACCGGGTACCTCGTAAACGAACAAGGCAATATCCAGGTGTATCAACTGGGCGATGTGAAAGCCGACAGCCTTACCAAATTTGAACTTACGAATGTCTTGAAAGAGAAGCTCACCACCTACCTTCAAAATCCGATTGTAAACATACGACTGCTCAACTTCAAGGTGACTGTGCTTGGTGAAGTGAACCGCCCCGGAAGCTTTAGCATTCCAAATGAAAAAGTAAACGTGTTGGAAGCATTGGGCCTTGCCGGTGACCTTACTTTGTTCGGAGAAAGAAAAACCGTGACACTGATCAGGACCAGCGGAGAAACAACAGACTTTGTAAAACTTGATCTTACATCAAAGGACCTGCTGAGTTCGCAATACTTTCACTTGAAACAGAACGACATTTTATATGTTGATGTAAATCCCAGAAAGGTCAATAACCAGGATCAAACCACAGCGAGGACAGTTGGTATCGTAACCGGAGTGATTTCGTCAATTGCATTTTTGGTAACCATCATCCGAAATTAATCCTAATGAGTCAGGAAAACGGGCATGTCACTCGGGAACTAAAAACGGAATCTTCGGGATTCAATATCCGGGAGTTCTTTTCGAAGTACGGGAAATACTTGCCATTCATTGCCATATCTATCATTCTCGGTCTGATCGCGGGTTTTTTAAAGATCAGGTATGCCGATCCGGTTTACCAGATCAAATCCGCATTGCTCATTAAAGACGAGCGCTACCAGGGTTCGAGCGATGACAATCGTTTCATGAGCCTGTTTATGGCGGGCGGCGAATCCAATATCAACAACGAAATAGAAATTTTGAAATCGCGGCCGCTGATTGGGCGCGTCGTGAAATCACTTAACCTTCAATGGAACTATTGGAACCAGGGAAAGATCAGGTCTTCGTTGTTGTATAAGGACACACCGTTCACGCTTGACATTGTCAGACTCAAAGATTCCGCTGCGCGGCTTTCGCTTCAGATAACTGTTCTGTCTCCAAATGAATTTCGAATAAACAAGCAGAGCGAAAAAATAGCATTCGGACAAATATTCCGAACCGATGAAGGAAGCTTCCGGCTCGTTCGCAATCCTTCCGTTGATTTCGGCATCTTCGATAGCAATATTTTTTTCATAAGCTATTCAGACCTCCCCACGGCTGTAGAAAATGTTGTGGGCAGTCTCAAGATTCAAAGAACACAAGACTTTTCGCGCATTCTTGAAATTTCATTCTTAAGCCAGAACATACTTCTTGGTAAAGATGTGTTGAATCAGTTGATGAAGGAGTATGCAATCATGAACATCGATGACAAGAACAAAATTGCAGTGAACACTCTGCGATTCATCGACGAACGCCTCGACAGCCTTGGCAGCGAACTTGGCGGTGTTGAAAGCAATCTTCAGTCGTTCCGCGAGCGGAATCAGGCGATCGATCTTGAACAGCAATCCGGATTCTATTTTGAAAATCTTAAAGACATCGAGGATATGCTGCAACGGCAGGCCATCAACCTGAAGATCGTTGAATACCTCGATGGCTATATGCGCAATACGGCGAACATCTATCAGAATGTGCCATCCAACCTCGGTATTGAAGAGCCAACACTGGTACCGTTGATCACTGAGTACAACAGCAAGATCCTTCAGCGAGAATCTTATTTGAAAAATACTCCTGAACAAAACGTCATCATACAGGATCTCAATGTTCAGATTGACAAGATCAGGGAAGACATTCTTGAGACGTTGAATAACGTCAGACAATCGTATGAGATCACGAGAAATGATCTGCAACGAAGAGCGAATACGATGCGTTCGCAGGTTCAGGCCGTTCCGGGTAAAGCGAAAGGCCTTCTTGAGATAACAAGACAACAGAAGATAAAGGAAGAACTGTTCCTGATTCTTTTGCAGAAGAAAGAAGAAACCGCGATAGCGTCCGCATCTACGATATCGAGCAGTAAAGTTGTAGAGCCAGCAACTGCATCGAATGTTCCGGTGAAGCCGAGCAAAGGCCCTATCTATCTTCTTTATACTCTGATTGCACTTGTACTGCCGATCATCGCAATTTTCATCATCGAAGTATTGAACGATAAGATTACTTCGAAGAAAGACATAGAACGCAATTCTTCAGTTCCCATTCTTGGCGAAGTTGGTCATACCATCATCAAGAATGACACACTTGTTGTAACAAACAAGAGCAGAACCGTCATTGCAGAACAATTCCGCATTCTTCGCACTTCGATGCAATATGTTTTGAAGGATACGAAGAAGCCTGTGATACTTGTGTCCTCAACATTCAGCGGAGAAGGAAAGTCATTCATTACAACAAATCTGGCAGCGGCAATTGCTCTTTCCGGAAAGCGCACCGTGATCCTTGAGTTCGATATACGGAAACCCAAGATCATGGCCGGCTTCAACCTCAAGAGAACACAGGGGATAACAAATTTCATCGTTGGAAACAGCACCATCGAAGAGCTGGTGGTTCAAATTCCTGAGTCGGAAAATTTATATGTAATTCCGTGCGGTCCTATTCCACCCAATCCGGCAGAATTGTTGCTTGACGAAAAAATCGGTCAGGTGTTCGATTATTGCAAATCCAATTTCGACGTTGTGCTGGTAGATACGGCGCCCGCTGGTCTGGTAAGTGACGCTTTTGTGTTGAGTAAGTTTAGCAACTGCTGTTTGTATATCGTTCGGCAGAGCTATACTTACAAAAAGCAACTTGAATTCATCGACGAAGTATACCAAAGCAAGAAATTGCCTCAAATGGCGCTTATACTGAACGACGTTAAAAGTAAGGGCAACCATTACGGCTACAGTTATGGCGGATATGGGTATGGATACGGATATGGGTACAAGGGTTACTATGACGATGATATCCGCGAACGCGGAATGGTGTCACGAATCCGGAAAGCCTTCCAGCGGAACGGCAAAGTATGATGTCGCTTATCAGAAGCTCACGCGTTTATCGAACCTTCCGCCATGTAACCGCTTCGCGTATTGCAAAGGCGTATTTTACAAGCATCCTCGGAGTCATTTCCGGGTTGCTCACTCAACTGTTGTTCATCCGTGAATTGACGGCGACAGTAACACCCACTCAGTTCGCATTGTACGCATTCGTATTTCAGATAGTGAATTATCTCACCGTTTTCCAGCTGGGTATGGACTTCACCGTTTCACGGGAAGTGGCGATGCATCTTGGTGCCGGTAATACTTCGCTTGCGAATTATTCGTTTGCGTTCATCAGGCGCTTCAACAAGTCGATATTATTGATTGCAGCAGTTGCAATCGTTGTACTCGCCCTATTCTTCTATGCCGGGTATGCCCTTCCCGCCGATTACGATGATCTTACCGCATCTCTACTTGTTCTCGCATTCGGCGTTTTCCAGCTTCTAACCTTTTTTACGCGCCCATACCATGCGGCGCTGATTGGAACGAACTACCAAAACATTGTAAATCTCAACAATGTTTTCATCAATATCATATCCACGTTCCTCGCGTATATCTTACTGCAACAGGGCTTCGGATTATTTGCAATGCCGGTATCGCTCGTTGCGTGGTCGGTCATCAACATCTTTGTATTAAAGTATATCGTACAACAAAAATGCAGCTGGATATCTGACGCTGCACCGGTAAGGGACAGATCTCTCGATAAGAGTTCGATCCGGTTTGGAGTGTTAAGTACTCTCGGAGGAATTGCCTGGACGATCGAAGCAACTGCTGACGTCGTCATCCTTAATGCAGCGGGCCTGATGCATCTTGTAGGTATCTACGTTATCTGGTGGCGGTTCCCCCAAATGATGTTTGATCTTGCTTCGCGGCTTACGACGAGTGCGTACCCAAGCATTTCTGCTGCGCACGGTTCCGGAGCAAACAGCAAATTGCTGTTGAACAAGCTTATGATCGCGGTAACCTGTTTGGCATTTATGATTGCAGCAGGAATTTATCTATGGCTGCCATCATTTGTGAATCTATGGGTAGGCCAACCCTATGCGTACGACAACTACACAACACTCAGTATGCTGGTAGCTATCCTTATTTTTTTGAGGATCACCGGCAATTGTATCGGCATGTACATTGTCTCGATCGGCCGCGTCCGCATCACAACCGCATTTTCATGGATACAGGCAACTATCAAAGTGGTTGCGGGTTACTTCATGGTTACGAGGTTCGGAATGGAAGGCTTGTTGATCACGTCGATATTCTGCGCACTGCTACAGGTGGCTGGTTTGACTGCATACCTGTATAAGCAGGATATCGTCGACTTGAAGCTGATAAGTTTTGTGAGTTTACTGGTTCTGACGATCCTTGGGTTGTGGGTGCTAAAAAATGAAGAACTGGTTCGCCTGCCTCAACTCATTTGGGGCATGACAACAACTTTGTTTATATCTGTAGGGTTCGTATTGGTGATGTTGTTTTCATTCGGGTACCGCGATATTTTTTTGAAAAAAGCGAATCCATAATACTTGTCGGGCCGGATAGATTATTCAGATCCCAAAAACATCATCACTCCAAGACTTTCACCGTCTACGGTACGATGGTATCTTCATAAACATCCGATCGTTGTTTCGCTCAAGGCAGCCAGTGCTAAACTTTCAGGAAAACTTCTTGACGTTGGATGTGGCAACAAGCCCTATCAGACGCTGCTGAATGTTTCATCTTACACGGGCATTGATGTTGAATCATCTGTTCACCACAAGAACGGATTCGACGTCGTGTTTGATGGAACGCAGATACCTTTCGAGGAAAATAGTTTCGACAGTGTGTTGTGTACCGAGGTGTTGGAACATAGTTCCGACCCGCTCGCTTTGATGCACGAAATGTCACGCGTGCTCAAGGCAGGAGGCTTTGCATTTGTTACCGCTCCGATGTTTATTGAACATCACGAGCCTCCTCACGACAGGCAACGCTTTACATACTATGGCATGGAGCTCCTTGCATCCAAAGCAGGTTTGTCTGTGGTGTGGATTCAGCCGAGAGGAGGCGCCGCAGCCGTTTTCGTCTATGCGTTGTATTTTCTGATTGAACAGAAAATATCGCGCAGGCCATTTATAGACATCGTATACTGGATCACTTATCCATTTGCATATATCGCGTTGCGGGGCGAGAAAAGAAAAGCGGCCGCAATGCCGAAGGTTAGTCTAGGCTGGCAAATGCTTCTGCAAAAACAGTAGGCATCATTCAAACTCCGCATGAAGATTTTTTTCTGCATCGATAGTCCCGGGTTTGGCGGTTCCGAGATCAATGCAATGAAATTGATAACAAACGTTCTTGCAGAGCATCGGCTCACGGTGGTAACAAACCATGTTGTTGCAAGCCAGTTGAGCAGCTTTTTGACTGCAAATGCAATTCCGACCATCCGGTCGTATGTGCCCGCGGCTCTTCCGAATTTTCTTCGTGGACTTAGAACTGCATCCCGGCTCGTCAGGAGCAGCGATGCCGACCTTTTCATAGTATGGTGCCATCATCTCAATAGCAACAGGTGGTTGCAATTATCTCTCGCCCTGCTTCGCCGACGATTTATTGTGGTGGAGCAGTTGTTGCCAACTGATTATTCATCGTTGCGAAACAGCAAAGCAACGCGGCCCTTCAAGCGATTTGTTACCCGCAGGGCAACCAGGAACATTGTTTGCGCTTACTCACAGAGGGATAACTACAGCGCGATCTTCCGCGCGAAGAATGTTGATGTAATTCCCAATACCCGGCCAGTCAATCGGATTTCAGCCGAAGCAGAGAAACGAAAAGTGAAAGAAATGGACTCCACGAAAATTACACTTGCATGTGTGGGAAGGTTGACTCAACAAAAAAATCAGCGACTGATAATTGACGCGGCAGCCCTTCTGCATTCAACACGACCGGCGCGTGTGCTGCTTGTCGGCGAAGGCGAAGACAGGGAAATGCTTGAACGAATAGCCCGGGAACGCAATGTCGAGATTTCGGTAACCGGACATACCAATGATGTGCTGCAGCATTTATGCAATGCAGATATTTTTGTTCTGCCCTCACTGGATGAAGGATTGCCCGGTGCGCTCATTGAAGCGATGGCCGCACGACTTCCGTGTATTGCCACCGACATTCCCGGAAATAATGAATTGATTATTGATAAGAGGACCGGATTGCTCATCTCTCCGTACTCTGCAGAATCGCTTGCAGACGCCGTACGTTTCATGATCGAGCATCCGGACACAAAGAATACTATGGTAGAAGCTGCTTTCTCTCACGTGTTGTCGAATTATGATGAGGTGGTTGAAATGTCGAAGTGGAGAGACTTGCTTGCTTCGGTTTGTAAAAACTAACTGTGAAACGAACTCTGCGCACGGCTTTTGTTCTTTCTCCTTATACGATCAGCGATCCGACGACGCGCAATACGATCTTTTCACTAAAGCCGTATTTCCAGAAGGTAATTGTTGTGCAGCAGAACTCGGCCACCGGCTACAGTAGACTTACAGAGCCGGGAGTGGAAGTATATAACGTTGACGACTACCCGAAGTTGAAACCCCTATTCGGATTCAAATCTGTGTTAAAGTGGATTACATACAAACGGGAACTTGCAAGGTTGCTTACTGAGTATGATCCCGAGCTGATCGTTACTTTCATGCTACATCCTCTTGCTGCACTGCCCCGGAAATATTTTCCAAGAGTCATTTCCTGCATATATGATATTCCTGATATGCAAAAATCAGGTAGGCTTGACAAGCGCATCTTTTCTGCAGGGTTCAGCAAGCTGAATGATGCCAGACTTGTTTGGGCAAGCGATGAATACAAAGCTGCACTTACCAAACAGATGGCAAACCTTCGTCGCGACCCTGTAGTATGTTACAACTGTCCTCCGCTCAATTATGCGGCGATTGACAAGTCGATGTGCCGGCGATGGTTGCGGAACCAATTGAAACAAGAGGGTACTCGCATTACAGAAAATAGTGGTAGCGTACTCATCAGAGCGGGTGCTGTGGGACCATTCGGAGGTATCGAAGAAACCATCGCTGCGCTGACCAACCTGCCGGACGATTTCGTTTTCCTGATGATGGGTCGGCCGGACAGGGAGTACGAAATGAAGATAAGAGGCCTGATAGAAGAACATTCACTTCAGCACCAGGCAATCCTTTGGTCGCGACCAGACGACGACACGTGGAAGAAGGCAATATTCGGATCGGATATCGGTCATTTGATTCACGTGAAGCCCTCTGCAGAATCGGGCCTCAGGGGAAGCTTTGAACTAAATTCTTCTTTGTCGAACTATCGCCTGTTTTATTATATGGCCGCCGCGCTGCCGATTCTTTCATATCACGATCCGCGACTTGAAAACTTACATAAACGGTACGACTGCTTTACGGAAATCGATATGACGCACGGTGCGGCAGAAATTGAATCCGGTTGGAAGAAACTTGCAACCGAATCGTTGGCAGGGTCCACAAATTCAGGATCGATCGCGTTTTCGGAAGTATTCAACTGGGAGAAACAGTTTGAGCCGATACACGAATTTATTGTCAGCATGTTGAAACTTGAGAAAAACACCGCCGGGAAAACAATTGAAAGCAACGTCTAAGACTGCTGTAGTTACAGGCATTACCGGTCAGGATGGAGCCTACCTGTCGCAATTGTTGATAAGCAAAGGCTATACGGTCATAGGGCTTGTTCGTGCTATTTCAAACGTAAACCTCAAACGACTTGACTATCTCGGAATACGCGATAGCATCGAGTACTGCGAATGCGACCTGCTCGATTTGTCACAAGTTGTGAAAATCATTACAGACAGAAAGCCTGCAGAGATATATAACCTTGCAGCACAGAGCAGCGTTTCCGTTTCGTTTACGCAGCCGATTGAAACTGTTCAGTTCAATATTGTTTCCGTCCTTAACATTCTCGAGGCGATTCGAATGTCGAAGCTGAATACCCGGTTTTATCAGGCGTCGAGCAGCGACATGTATGGAACTGTTACCAAACTACCCATTACCGAATCAACAACTTTCAATCCTGCAAGTCCATACGCAATATCCAAAGTTGCGGCGCATCATCTCACTGTAAACTATCGTGAATCATACAACATTTATGCATGCTGTGGCATTCTCTTTAACCATGAGTCGTACCTGCGCGGCGAAGCGTTCGTCATCAAGAAGGTGATAAAGGGTGCCGTTGATGTATTGCACGGAAGGAAGAAATTTGTTGAAGTAGGTAATCTCGATATCCGTCGTGACTTTGGAAGCGCTCAGGACTATGTGCATGCGATGTGGCTGATGCTTCAACAGAAAACGGCAGACGACTTCATCATCTGTTCGGGCAAGTCGCTTTTACTCAAAGACGTTGTTGAATATGTGTTGAATTCATTGAACCTGCCATTGACTAAGTTGAAAATAAAGAAGGACTTGTTTCGACCAACTGAGATTCCGAATATTTATGGGTCCGCAGCGAAGGCCCGGAAGATCCTGAATTGGCGATATACAAAAAATTTCTATCGTGCGCTTGATGAGATGATTAGGGAGGAGTCCGAAAATTACGGGCGTGTTGAACTCAATGGTTCCGCATCGCACGCAGTCTTATGACAAATACTACACAGCTTATTTCGGGTACGAATCGTGCAGCTGAAATGAACTATCATTCACATCCATTGCTTGACGTTTCAATCGATTTGCATGAAGGCATGCAGCCGACGGCGGATCAATCATCAGGGGCTCATCCGGTCAACAAAAGTTTTTCCGCTTCATTGAAACGAGCAATCGCTTCAGTTGCATATCCGATTCTGAATGCGAGAGGACAGGCCGCAAATTGGAAGCTGGTGCAAGGTCTTCAGGGCTTCGAAAAGGTTTCACGAAAACCCGATATCATCACCTTCGGCCATAAGGGATTTGGGCAGGACATATTTTTACGTCGTATCAACAAAAAGTTGCGATCAAGGCCATCAACGGTATTGTGCTTCGGTTGTGGTACCGGTGAAGAAACCCTAACAGTTGCAATGGTGCTGAAGCCGAAGAAGATTGTGGGTTTGGATTACTTCAACTACCGTTCACGTTGGACACAGCTTTCAGCTGACTTGAAAAGGCTGGGAGTTGAAACTGAATTCGGGCAGTTTGATGTGAAATCTTCTGAAGATAAGTATACTGGTATCGCAGATCTGGTTTACTCACATGCGGTGCTTGAACATATACGGGACATGGATGTGTATTTTCCTGTGATGAAGAAGATGCTGAAACAAGGAGGAAGCTTTGCTGCGCAATGGGGCCCGATGTGGTACAGTTATTCCGGTGATCATATTTCAGGAGAACTCGGCCTGAACAAAGGGTTTGAACATCTGCTCCTGTCTACGCACGACTATCTTGAGTATTACCGCGAGCATCCGCGTAATCGCGATGACGTAAGGTCGGGAACGCCAACGTGGATGGAACTCGGCCTTCATAATTTTGCGACGTATAAAGAGTACGTTGATACGCTTCAGTTGTACTATGGAAGTATTGACTTCCTTCAGTGGGTGATGTCGGAGGAAGCATTTACCTATGCGGGCGCATATCCACAGAAGCATAAGCAGATCCTTTCTGCTCACACACATATCAGTGAGCTCGATCTTGCCCTGCAATGCGCGGGAATATTGCTGACAGATAAAAAGTAAATGGCCAATCAATATTCGGAAAAAGTTTACAAGAACAGCGGTAATCATGATGTGTTACGGCTCATCGATGCATCCGTAAAGGATGTGCTGGATGTTGGCTGCGGTGCCGGCGACAATGCCAGGATATTGAAAGAGTCGGGCAAGCGTGTAACGGGTTTAACGATTTCCGAGAAAGAAGCGGAGGTTGCAAAAAACTTCTGCAACGAAGTGATTATCGCCGACGTTGAGGATCCTGCTTTCCAGCCTACCGGAAGTTACGACGTGATCCTGATGTCGCACATCTGCGAGCACCTCAGAAATCCCGAAGAAGTTATTGAAAAGTTTGCCAGGGCTTTGAAGGAAGGCGGCCGAGTAATCATCGCTGTTCCGAATATGGCATACTATAAGCTGCGGTTCAGAATGCTCTCAGGGAATTGGGAACTTGAAGAAACCGGCCCGTTCGACAGAACACATCTTCACTTTTACAGTTATGATTCTGCTGATCAGTTATATGCCAGATCGAATTTGGTTCTGAAGGAGAAAATAGGCGGAACGCTTGCCGCTCCGTTGTGGCCATTAAGAAAGCTGGTTCCGGGAGTTGCCCGAAAGATCGATAGCTTTCTCGGCAACAAGATGCCAAATCTTTTTTCGATCCAGGTAATCCTTGTTTATCAAAAGCAAAATAGTAATAAGAACTAACCATCAACATGAAGAAGGCAATTGTAACCGGTGGCGCCGGATTTATCGGATCTCACGTAGCTGCTCACCTGCTAAGGCAGGGCGTTGAAGTTTTAGTCATTGACGATCTGAGTGGTGGATTTGAAGAGAATGTTCCGGAAGATGCGTCATTCCTCAAGGCTTCAATTAATAGCGATCTGGTGGATGTTTTTCAAAAGTTTCGTCCCGACTTCGTTTATCACCTTGCCGCCTATGCTGCAGAAGGTCTGTCGCATCACATCCCTTCGTTCAATTATGAAAACAATGTACTTGGCACGATCAACGTATTGAATGCAGCGTATAAGGCAGGTGCAAAACATTTTGTTTTTACTTCTTCCATTGCTGCATATGGGCATCCACACACAGATGAACCATTTGATGAAGATACTCCGTGTGTGCCATGCGATCCATATGGCACGGCAAAGCTTGCATGTGAGTATCACATCAAAGCCTTCCGTGATTATTTCGGTGGAATCGACTACACGATATTCCGTCCACACAATGTGTTTGGACCTCATCAGAACATTGCCGATCCTTACCGGAATGTTGTAGGAATCTTTATGGCGCGTGCGATGAAGCAACAGCCGATGCCTGTTTTTGGCGATGGCTCGCAAACTCGTAGTTTCTCGTATATCAACGTTGTTGCCGAAAGCATTGCATCCGCGCCTTTTGTTGCGGAAGCAAAAAACGAAGTGTTCAATATCGGAGGCGATGAACCAATGTCCGTTAAGGTTCTTGCTGAAAAGATCTCTGCCATCTTCGGCGTCGAAGCACGGATTGAATGGATGCCGACACGCAAAGAAGTTGCTCACGCGCATTGCCGTCATGACAAGGCAAAAAGAGTATTCGCAAAGTTTTATGATCAGGCTGTAGATATTGAACAGGGATTACGTTTGATGGCTGAAACCGTGAAGGGAAAATCCATCCCACCTGCTACCGAATGTCCTTCGGACATAGAAATTTTCGATAACCTTCCTCCAAGTTGGGCAACACGTCTTCAAACCCAACAGCACGCCTGACCCGATGCAAGCTCCTAAAGTTTCGGTTTGTCTCACAACGTACAATCGTGGTTCTTCGCTGCATCTTACGATCGACAGTATACTGAAGCAAACATTCAAGGATTTTGAGCTCATCATCAGCGACGACAACTCGCCAGACAATACGCGGGCTGTGTGCGAACAATATGTGCAGCGCGACTCACGCGTTAAGTATTTCAGGAATGAAACCAATCTGAAAATGCCGGGCAACCTGAATGCTGCTATTTCAAAAGCAACAGGTGAATTTGTCGCAAATCTTCATGATGGCGATATATACCGCCCCGATCTGCTTGCGAAATGGCTGGAAGTTTTAGAGAAACATCCCGACGCGTTGTTCGTGTTCAATGCATACAGAGCAGTAGATGAGAATGGAAAGCTTATCACGATATACGATCACCGGTTGAAGGAAGTAAATGATGGCGAGGTGTTGATGGAGTACTACATGAACACTTTCACTTCCGCTCCCTGGGGTACAGTGATGGCAAGGCGTGAAGCCTATCTTAAGTACGGGTACTTCGACGCCCGATACGGGTTCATCAGTGATGTTGAAATGTGGTTGCGTCTTGGTTTGCATGGTAAAGTGTGTTATGTGAGTGAGCCGTTGATCGACCTAACACCGAGAGAGAAAACCCATCCATACTATTTTCCACACTGGAAGATCTTTAGTATCAATGGATCGATACTTATCCGATATTTTCATTCGTACCGTAAACAATCGGCGGTTGTCAAACGGAAATATTCTTCGGCCTATGTGCGAAGATTGTTGCGAAAGAAGGCCACCCACGACCTGATGATCCTTGCAAAGCATCGAAATTTTGGACGCGTTTCGGAAGGCCTCGATGTGTTGAATCGTGCTGGCGTTATACGCTTCCCCTCCGGATTGCTGAGGTTAATCAGAAGCAAAGGTTCGAGAGTGGAGTACCTCCCTGAGCTCGAGAAGTTCACGCAGGAAATTTCAACGTTGAAAGAGAGTGAATGAACAGTTGAACATAGAGAACCGTTACATGGCGATTGTTATGATCGTACTTGCGATCATTAATATCGGCCGTAAACTCCGGCAAAACTCATTGTTGACGGCAACGGGAGGATTGCATGTAAACTTTCTCATCTTCTACGGGGTCGGTCCGCTTTCGGAAACATATGGAACGTTGATATGGGATGTTTTCAATGGTCAGGGCCTGAAGGCATTCACGAACGAAGTGTTGATGTATGTCACCTCTTGCTACCTGGTGTATACGATCTATCTCCAGGTACGGTTTTTCCGGCGTTCTCCACAGGCCAATGCTTATTGGTTCGCAGAAGGATTTCAGGGACCGGTCATGAATGCGATCAATGGAGTGTTTCTTATTCTTTCTGTTATCGGATATCTGTTTGCGCAGGAAGAATTTGCCCTGAGTGGTGTAGGTACCATTTTCCCGGTACTCAAAAACCTGTTGTTCCCTTGTGTCGTAACGCTTATCTATAACACAAGAACGAAAGATTTCCTCTCGGTGTTGCTCTTGCTTGCCGGGTTCCTCATGATTGGCATAAATGCATTTTACTCGAGCTGGCGTTCCGAACTTGTATTGTTTATTTTTTCGATTGGAATGGGGCTCGTGTTGCGAAACCGCAGGTATTTCTACATCGGACTCATCGCCGGACCGCTTCTTGTTGCTCTGATCCTCCCGTTTCAGTTTCTGAAGAAATCGGGGAAAGTGAAGGATTCGGATGCGATGGTGAGCGCTTTTACAAGTTCACTGCAGCAGGCAGATGGTACACGCAGCAGCCTCACGCTTCAATTCATTTCTTTTCGGCTGAATTATGCACGAGAAGCGGCATATGTGCGAAGGGGACTCGATTATGGCTATCTCGATTACCGGTATGGCGATACCTACCAGGAAATGGTCCTTCAATTGATCCCTCGCGTGGTGTGGCCCGAAAAGCCAAGTTATAATCACCTCGCGAACCGTGTCATACCCCGCAAGATTGGACTGCTTCATTCGACGGATCCTCATACCAGTTGGGGCGTAAATTATTTCGCCGAGTTCATGTACAACTTCCCTATTCAATATCTGCCGCTGTTCTTCATATTTTATTTCTGGATACTTGGTCTGCTCGACCGTCTTACCAGGGGAATGGCAATCAGTCCACACTCGCGCCTATTACTTCAGATCACCTTGTTCTTTCAGGTTCTCACTACCGTAACGCTTGGCTCTGCGTCCACTTACTTCCTGTGGATCTTCATCGTCGTAAAGCTCATCGATACGATGCTTTATCCGAAGAAAAAATCAACGATGGCACGAAAACCAGTGTTCGCGTGAAGATTTTCATTTACGGCGAATGCGATCAACATGGGTCGGGGGCCTGGTGTTATTATGATGCATTGCGGCAAATGGGCCATGAAGTAAATTTTTACAGCCCTCATACTCATCTTGCTTCTTATTCTACAAACCTGTTACTGAGAATCTATAGGAGAATCAGCAACGGCAGGGTGCTGAGCTCGCACCGAATTCGCCATCTGAAAGATTTTGTGAAAGCGGTACAGAACAACCGCCCGGAAATCGTGATCGTGCTGAAAGGTCTCCTTGTCGATGCACGGGCAGTAAAGCAAATTCAGGACAACGGTGCATGGGTTTGCATGATCAACCATGACGACTTCTTCAGTGCATTTGCAACAAGCAGGAGCGCAGAGCAATTTGCAGCAGTTCCACACTACAACTATATATTTTGTACAAAGGAGGTTAACGTCGCCGAGATGCAGCAATACAACCTCAACACCGGGTTCTTACAGTTTGCATATCACCCGTCAATTCATTTCCCTCCTGTAACCGACAAACCTGCTGCGAATACGTTGAAGTTCGACATAGTGTTTGTCGGGAACCGCTATCCTGAACGCGAGGCTCAACTGCTGTATCTCAGGCGTCACCTGCCATCGGATGTTTCAATGCGCATTTACGGGCCGAATTGGAAGCGCTTCGTTCCCCGCGAGCTGAAACCTGTTGTGGCCGGCCATTCGTTGAATGCCGAACAGATGCGAAGCGCAGTGTATCATTCTTCAATTGCACTGGGTTTTCTGTGCAAACAGAATCGCGACGATTATACACAGCGCAGTTTTGAGATACCAGCGATGAAGGGAGTGTTTCTTGGCGAAAGAACAGAACGTCACCTGTCGTTTTACAAGGAAAACGAAGAAGCAGTTTTTTTCGCAGCGGGGAACAACCAGGAGTTAATTTCGCAAATTCGAAAGCTTCTGGAAGATAAACAACTCCGTACTTCCATCAGGGAGAACGGTTACAAGCGCGTAACAACGTCGGGTCATACCTACGAAGATCGAATGCGACAATTGCTTGATGTATTTGAACGATCCGCGATAGCCGCATCTGATCGCACTGTTGCTGTCGAACATCGCTGATATGAAGCGTACCATTGTTTTTTTTCAAAGGAAACCCCTGCCGTTTCACAAAAGCCTTGAATTCATCTTCGACGATGTGCGGTCGAAACTTAATGGTGATTTCATTGCAGTCAAATACATCTTTTCCCGGTTCAGTACCGGCCTCCTGAATCGTTTGCAAATATTGGCCGAGGCAAGAAAGAACAAAGGCGATGTAAATCATGTAACAGGCGATATTCACTTCGCTGTTCTTGCGCTTCCGAAAAGAAATACGGTTCTTACAATTCTTGATTGTGGAGCGCTTACCGAATTCAGTGGCATCAAACGGTATCTCTTGAAGCAGATCTGGTTTTCGCTTCCAGCGCGCCATGCCAGATTTGTTACGGTCATTTCACAGGCCACGAAGGACGATCTCGTGAATTACACGCGCGTCGATCCGGCCAAGATCATCGTAATTCCGGTAGCTATTTCGGCAGCATTCAGCCGATCGGACAAACCGTTCAATAAACAACGTCCTGTTCTGTTACAAATAGGAACAGTAAAAAATAAAAATATACCAAGACTAGCCCAGGCGATACGGGATATCGATTGCGAGCTGAATATCATCGGGCGAGTGGATGACGAACTTCGGAACGTTCTCAACGACCACCAGATTCGATGGAGCCACAAAACAGATCTTACCATGGATCAGGTAATTGAACAGTATGTTGCATGCGACATGCTGACTCTCGTTTCCGAGTATGAAGGTTTTGGAATGCCTATCATCGAGGCACAAACTGTCGGAAGACCGGTGGTTACAAGCAACGTGTATTCAATGCCGGAAGTGGCAGGACGCGGTGCCTCCTTCGTGGATCCGTTCGACGTGAATTCTATTCGTAATGGAATCTTGAAGGTCATCAACGATGATTTATTTCGAGATTCGATCGTAACCGAGGGATTTGAAAATGTAAAGAGATACGATAGCCGTGCAATCGCATCACAATACCAGTCACTGTACGAACAAATCTTAAGAGACAGAAATTAGACATGTGCGGAATAGCCGGTATATTTTCTTTTGACAGGTCTCGCGACTATTCTTCGTCTGTGCGATCGATGACGAAGGCCATGCAGCATAGGGGGCCTGATGCGGATGGTTTTCATTTTAGCGATTCCACAATATATTTTGGGCACCGCCGTCTCGCCATTATCGATCTTTCGGCCGATGGGATCCAGCCAATGTTTGATGTCAGCAGGAGGTATTGTTTAATTTTCAATGGCGAGATATACAATTACAGAGAGCTAAAGCGTGAGTTAACAGGATATCCTTTCTCGACCCAAACAGATTCTGAAGTGATCCTTGCAGCCTTTTCAAAATGGGGCATCGATTGCTTATCTCGGCTGAAAGGCATGTTCGCTTTCGCAATTTGGGATGATGCTGAAAAATCGTTGTTCATCGTCAGGGACCGGCTTGGCGTGAAGCCTCTCTACTATCATTTGAGCGATGAGTGCCTCATATTCGCTTCCGAAGTGAAGAGCTTGTTGTCGTCAGGACTCGTCAGGAAAAAAATAAGTGCAGACGCGCTATATGAATACTTTAGTTTTCAATCGATCGGCGTACCCGGTGCGTTGATCGAGAATGTGAAACAGTTGCGTCCGGGTTGTTTTCTTCATGTGACGCATGACTCAAGCAGGGAAACTAAGTATTGGGATCTGCAGTCCGTGCGCCCGAAGCATGACTATAGTGACATTGCCGAAGTGCGCAACAACGTCAGGGAACTATTGCAGAAGTCGGTCGAGCAAAGATTGATCAGTGATGTGCCCGTTGGCGCTTTTCTGTCGGGAGGTATTGATTCAACAGCCATCGTAGCGCTGATGGCACAGGTGAGTTCAACCAGGCCAAACACATTCACTGCATCCTTCGATGAGCAACAGTACGATGAGTCGCCATATGCGCAGATGATCGCCGATAAATTCAACACCCATCATACAAGCGTCAAACTTCGATCAAAAGATTTCCTTGCCGAGATATTGAACGGACTTAACGCAATGGATTCTCCAAGCGGTGATGGCATCAATACCTATGTAATATCAAAAGCAATCAAACAGTCTGGCATAACCGTCGCATTATCGGGTCTTGGTGGCGATGAGCTGTTTGCAGGTTATCCGACCTTCCGCATCTGGTCGCAGCTGCGATCGGTGAACAGTTTGTGGAAGAATTCGGCTGCGGTGCGTAAACTTGGATCGCAGCTGACACGACTGAAAAGATCGTCGCGATCACAGCGGCTGGGAGAATTGCTTGAAAAGAAGAGCATAACAATTCCCAATATTTATCCGGGTCTGCGCCGGGTCTTCCCATCGTCGCACCTGTCGCACCTCCTTTCATCATCCTTACCGGCAGCGACAACATTCGAAACCGAACTGATAAGAGACACGCAGGAATTGGTGGAGTTTCCAGTCATCAGCCAGATGACGATCGCCGAATTAAAAGGTTATACGCTCAATACTTTATTGAAGGATACGGACCAGATGAGCATGGCGGTATCGTTGGAGATCCGTGAACCTTTCTTCGATCATGAACTCATCGAGTATGTTCTTCATGTTCCTGATTCGCACAAGAAAGGCTCGTATCCGAAGAGCCTGCTTGTTGATAGTTTGGGCGACCTCTTGCCAAAAGAAATCGTTTTGCGGAAGAAGCAGGGATTTCTTTTCCCCTGGGCGATATGGCTTCGCACAGACCTCAGGTCATTTGCGGAAACTCAAATACGAAATCTTGCAAAGCGCGATTTTATCAATGGCAAAGAACTGATTGTACTTTGGAACAATTTCATCGATGGAAAAGGAGTGAGATGGACCGATGTCTGGTTGTTCATCGTACTTGGATATTGGTTGGATCACAACGGAATAGATGCGTAAGAAAAAATTGAAGCTCCTGATCTTTATTGATTGGTTCGAACCCGGCTTCAAGGCAGGTGGTCCAATAAGGTCAATGGTCAATTTCGCAAATCACTTCGACAGCATATACGATCTGTATATAGTAACCGGCGACCGGGATCTTTGGGATACCGAACCATATGCAGGCATCCAATTTAATCAGTGGTTGAAATATGGAAACAGCAACGTGATGTATTGCAGCCGGGGCTGGCTCAACTTTGCACGGGTGAAAAGTTTGCATGCATCGGTTGTTCCGGACTGGATTTACGTAAACGGAATGTTTTCGTGGAGCTTTTCCATCCTTCCTCTGCTCGTTGCCGTGTTCAGAAATGATCCGCTGCCTGTTATGCTTGCCCCGAGGGGTATGCTGAATGCAGCAGCGCTTCAGTTTAAAACAATGAAGAAGCGAGCATTTTTGTTGGCGTTTAAAATGGCAGGCATTCCGAGGAAGGTAACTTTTCAGGCGACTTCCGAGGCGGAGAAAAACGACATCATCAGGGAATTTGGAACCGATGTGAAAGCTTTGATGCTTCCAAATCTTCATTCCGTTCAAATGCCTTTCGTGGCAGTGCAAGACAAGCATCCTGGAGAAGTGAGAGTGATCTTTGTCGGACGGATTCATCCCATCAAAAATGTACACGTGCTATTGCAAGCTGTAAGATCGGTGAATGCACGTGTTGAATTGATGATTGTAGGTGAAATAGATAACCGCGAGTATTGGAACAACTGTAAAGCCGATATTGAAGCATTGCCTGCCAACGTAAAGTTGACCATCATTCATCAACTTCCACACAAGGAAATAGAAGCAAAGATCCAGGAGCATCATTTGTTTGTTTCTCCTACACAAACAGAAAATTTCGGACACGCAATTTTTGAAGCACTAAAATGCGGCCGTCCGGTGCTGATCAGCGATCGAACGCCATGGAGAAACCTCGTTTCCCGGAAGGCCGGCTGGGATCTGCCGCTTGGGTCAGTACCCGCCTTCACTGAAGTCCTTGAAAAGGTTGCTGAAATGGACAGGGACACATTGAATATGTGGTGCGAAAATGCATGGCAATATTCCGCTTCGTTCATAGAAAAAACTTCAAATCCACATGCTTACCAAAGCGTGTTTGACGAACCCTTTACTACTGCGGCACCAGCGTCGCAATATCAATAACCCCAATCCAGCATGTACATATTAGGCTTGAACGCGTTTCATTGGGACTCATCTGCATGTATTCTTAAAGACGGTGTTCTGATTGCCGCCGCCGAGGAAGAACGTTTCACACGTATTAAGCATTGGCTCGGTCTACCCACGCAGGCAGTGAAGTTTTGCCTGTCGGCAGCCGGAATTTCGCTTGCCGACGTTGACTATGTGACGATCGGGCACGACCCGAAAGCAAAGGCATTTCAGAAACTGGCATATGTTCTGCGAAATCCAAAAGCGTTTGCGCTTGCCCGTGAGAGGGCAAAGCGAACTTTCAACATCGCAAACATCATTGATGATATTGCGGAAGAGTTGAAGGAACCGTTGACCGGCAAGCGCCCGGTTTTAAAATTGATTGAACATCACCGCGCGCACCTTGCAAGCGCTTTTTTTGCATCGGGTTTCCAGGAAGCGGCAGTAATATCGGTAGATGGCTTCGGTGACTTCACGTCGATGATGCGCGCAACCGGCAAGTCAAATCGATTGTCGATAATGGACTCCGTTTCGTTTCCGCATTCGATTGGAATGTTCTATACAGCGATGACTCAGTTTCTCGGCTTCAATAACGTTGGAGACGAATACAAGGTGATGGGACTTGCACCGTACGGAAAGCCGGTTCACATCGACAAAATCAGCAAGGTTCTGAAAATGCGGCCATCCGGAAAGTTTGAGCTCGATCTGAAATACTTTTCGCACCATCTCACCGGTGTCGCAATGCGGATGGAAAACAATCAACCGGTGTTCGGAACGGTCTATTCTGCCGCATTGGTTAAAGAGTTTGGCCCTGTTCGGCCGCAAGGCTCTCCACTTACTGAATATCATAAAGACATTGCTGCTTCTGTGCAGGCATACACGGAGCAGGTATTGTTTCATGTTGCTTCTCATATGCGAAAAGTGACGGGCCTGTCTTCACTTTGTGTGGCCGGTGGCGTTGCCCAAAATTCGGTCGCCAACGGCAAACTGGCCTCCGCTACAGGGTTTCGCGACATCTATATTCCTTCGGCGGGCCATGATGCCGGCATTGCAATGGGCTCTGCGCTGTTTTTGTACAATCACATGTTGCGGCAGCCACGTACAGGTCCGATTTACAGCGCTTACACGGGTTCGTCGTTTACCAATGATGAGATCGAAACTGTGCTGAATCACGCATCCGTTCCTTTCGAGCGATTGCGTGACGATGAAATTTTTGAAATAGTAACGGAAGCGCTTATCAATAAGGGAGTCATCGGTTGGTTCAACGGACGTGCCGAGTTCGGTCCACGCGCACTCGGTGCAAGGTCGATCATCGCCGACCCGCGAAATCCAAATGCAAAGGATCTTTTGAATGAGAAAATCAAGCGTCGCGAAAGCTTCAGACCATTTGCACCTTCAATCCTGAGAGAATATGTGAAGGAGTATTTTCAATTTGAAGACAATGTTCCATTCATGGAAAAAGTTTTTCCTATACGGCCCGAGCGGAGGGCCGAGATTCCAGCTGTAACGCATGTCGACGGAACAGGAAGGCTGCAAACGGTTGATAAGTCAGTGTCACCGAGATATTATAAACTGATCGAAACGTTTCATAAAAAAACCGGAGTTCCTATTCTGCTCAACACGTCTTTCAACGAAAATGAACCGATCGTTAATACACCGCTTGAGGCATTGGACTGTTTCCTTCGCACAAAGATGGATATGCTTGTAATGGAAAATTGTGTAGTGCGGAGATCGAAGATCGAATAACTCCGTTGGCATGGCTGATTCTCGCGAAGACTGTTCGTCAATTCTTAAAAATATAATCAGGTAAATGGCAAAAAAAGCGCTGATCACTGGAGTAACCGGACAAGATGGGGCCTATCTCACCGAATTGCTTCTCGCAAACGGTTACATGGTACATGGAATAAAACGCAGGAGTTCGTTATTCAACACCGATCGCATCGATCACCTCTATGAGGACCCGCATGAAAAGGAAGTTCGTTTGCGTTTTCATTTCGGCGACCTCACCGACTCTACCAACCTGATCAGGATCATCCAGGAAGTACAACCGGATGAGATTTACAATCTCGCGGCGCAAAGCCATGTTCGCGTGAGTTTCGAAACGCCGGAGTACACGGCAAATGCCGACGGGATCGGTACTCTGCGCATCCTGGAAGCGGTTCGGCTGCTCGGACTTACAAAGACAACAAAGGTGTATCAGGCCTCGACATCGGAACTGTACGGCAAAGTGCAGGACGTTCCTCAAAACGAGAACACTCCTTTTTATCCGCGATCTCCATATGGCATTGCAAAACTGTACGCCTACTGGATAACGGTAAACTATCGGGAGGCGTACGGCATGTATGCAGTGAACGGTATTCTTTTCAATCACGAGTCGCCATTACGCGGTGAAACATTTGTAACCAGAAAGATAACACGCGGCGTTGCGAAAATCATATTGGGCTTGCAGCAGAAGATTTACCTTGGAAATCTTGATGCAAAGCGAGATTGGGGACATGCAAAAGATTATGTGCGTGCAATGTGGCTGATGCTTCAGCAACCCGTGCCTGAAGATTTTGTTGTGGCAACAGGCATTATGACGTCAGTTCGCGACTTTATACAAAAAGCATTCAATGAGGTTGGAATTGAAATCGAGTTTAGGGGAAAAGGTGAGAAGGAGAAAGGATACGTCAGCAAGATATATAACGATGAAGTGCCATTGAAGGTCGGGGCGGAAGTCGTATGTATAGATGAGTTGTATTACAGGCCAACGGAAGTAGACCTTCTGTTGGGAGACGCTTCGAAGGCACGCGAAAAATTAGGTTGGCAGCCCGAATACACGGTAGATATGCTCGTAAAGGAGATGGTGCGTGCGGATGTAAAGTTGTTCCAAAAGGAACAACACCTGAAAGCCTCTGGCTTTTCAATTCGCAATCAATATGAATAGTATTTGACTGAGACAGTGAGTAATAACCTAGCAGCAACAGGCAACGGTGCAGCAGCACCTGTGAGTGTTACAATCGTTAATAAGAATTATCCGCCTTACACGGGAGTAACCGGAGAATCTGCAAACGAACTTGCGGAGTTCCTCATAAGGGAACGAAACATTCGCGTGAAGGTTGTTCATACAAAGGCTGCTTACGGACGAAGGACGCGCGACGTTCAGGGGTTCGGTGAGCATGTGGAAGTACGATCACTGTACAATGGCAAACAAAAGCTGTTGCGTTTGTTCGCAAGTTTGCTCGAAAGTTATTTTCTGGTAAGGAAGGCAGTTAAAGTGAGCGAAGGGCCGGTCATAGTCATGACCGACCCTCCGTTCCTTTCTTTTTGGAGCAGTATACTTCTTAAAAGGCGAACATGGATGTATTGGAGCATGGATATTTATCCAGATGGATTCGCTGCGGCAAATCTTACATCACCGCAAAACGGTTTTTACAAGTACATCCGGAAAACAGTCTACCGGAATCCGCCGGATTTTATTATCGGACTCGGCCGACAACAAGTTCAGTTCCTCTTGCAACAATATCAAACTGATATTCCTTTCACTGAACTCCCCTGCGGCATTGTTGAGATGGAGACCGGTTCCTCTCATCCTGAATGGCGCACGGACCCGTCAAAAATATACCTTGGGTATTGCGGTAATATTGGAGAGGCACATTCGGCAACATTTGTAAAGGAGGTGATCCGGCAATTGGATCCTGAAAAACATTCGTTCTTATTATCCTGCTACGGGTTGCATGCCGAAGACTTGAAGACTTTCGCCGCAAATTATCCCGCGGTTCATATTGTAGATGGAGTGAAGAAAACGGAACTTAAATACATAGATGTTCATCTGGTTACCCTGATCGGAAAATGGAACCATATCTGTGTTCCATCAAAAGCATTTACGGCCGTTTGTTCCGGAGCGCCAATACTTTTTTGTGGAACTCAGTCGTCCGACAACTGGTATTATCTTGCGAATGCCGCATGGTTCATCGATGAAGATCGAGACATGCAAACACAGATCAAACAATTTCTGAACCGGTTAAGTCACGAAGAACTTTCCGAGAGAAAGGAGAACTCGATGAAATTGTATTCGCGGCTGACATCATTAAAACAAAAGGCATTTAATGACATTGCGGATTATATTGCAAACGCACAATCGAATACAGTAAAAAAGCCGGCAACTGTAACGGCTGTCCCATAACCGAAACCCGAATGTTCAACATTTTCGCACGCAAAGAAAAGGCTCCACCCAACTTCAGCGAACTGTCGTGCGATATGCATTCACACCTTTTGCCTGGTATAGACGATGGGTCGCCTGACGTAGACACCTCCATTGAACTTATCACCGGACTCACTGATCTAGGGTATACAAAGTTTATCACAACGCCGCATATCCTGTGGGACATGTATAAGAATACGAAGGAAACAATCGCACCGGCACACAAAACAGTTGTTGATGAGCTGACGGTGATGAAGAACCCTACTCCCATTGACTTTGCGGCCGAGTACTTCCTCGACGATCACGTTGATGAGCTGATCGAAAACAACATTCCTCTGCTTACAATCCGCCACAATTGGGTGCTTGTCGAAATCTCATTCGTGAGCGCGCCGCTTGATCTGAAAGAAAAGTTATTTGCACTTACGATGGCAGGCTACCAGCCCATCCTCGCACATCCCGAGCGCTATCCGTATTTCTATACCGACAGGCATGCGTTTGAAGAAATGAAGGAGTCTGGTTACTATTTCCAGGTTAACATGCTTTCGTTAGCGGGTTATTATGGAAAGCAAACCATGGAGCTCGCACAGTATCTTCTGAAAAAACAATACATCGACTTCCTCGGAACCGACCTTCACCATCCGCGCCATATCGCCGCCCTGCGAAAGGCCCCCCAACTCACCGATACCGTTAAGCAACTGCTCGACACAGGAAAACTTCTTAATCCCACCCTCTAGTTTTTCCCCCTCTCCCGTACCTTCCGTAAATTCAACGTTAAACAAAACCGTGTCCGGATTGTATTATAGCTATGAACGCGTATACAATTAAGGATCTCGAGAACCTCACCGGCATCAAGGCCCATACTATCCGTATTTGGGAGCAACGCTATTCATTTCTCAAACCGCAACGGTCTAAGACAAATATTCGCTTTTATAAAAGCGAAGAACTTAAAACCGTATTGAACGTTGCGCTCCTCAACAAGTACGGCTACAAGATCTCCCATATCGATAAGATGGCTCCTGAAGAAATGAGCGAAAAGATCATTTCATTGTCGCATGCAGAGGCGCACCAGGAGCGGCTTATCAACGATCTTCTTAAAGCAATGGTAGATCTTGACATGCACGTATTCGAACGTGTCATTGATTCGGTGATCCGCAGCAAAGGGATCGATAAGACACTGCATTATCTCATCTTCCCGTTCCTGGATAAGATCGGCATCTTATGGATGACAAGTCATATCAACGTTGCGCAGGAACACCTGGTAACGAATGTCATCCGCCAGAAACTGATCGTTGGAATCGAAGCTGCAATTGCGCCGCATGAAAGCAAATCGCTGGTACTGCTTTTTCTCCCTGAGGGCGAACATCATGAAGTAGGGTTGCTGTATCTGTATTATATGTTGCGGAGCCGTGGTGTGCGGGTGTTGTACCTCGGTGCCAATGTACCTCTGCGCGATCTCGAATATGTTGTGAACGTAAAGAAGCCCGACTATATCTTTTCGCATCTTACATGCTTGCCTGCACGCCTGACCATGGAAAAGTTCCTTTCACAAATGCATGAACGTGCCGGCGAAGTTCCACTGATTGTTTCCGGTGCAATGACCCGCAGCTATTATAAGAAGCTGCCTGCCAATGCAATGTTCAAAAAATCGGTGATGGAGGTGGTTGATTTCATCGAAGCGATCAAGTAGTCCGTTTAACCTTTAAAAAAATATATTAAACAAATCCGTCCGGAAATTTGGCTCGTACATATGATTGTTTAACTTTGAACAAGTAATCTTAAACAACTATGGGCGGCGTCGAATTCAACCAGATGCTTTTATCCAATGCCGAATTTCTCAAACCCTTCGCGATAACCTTAACTCGCGATTCGGAGGCGGCTAAAGATCTGTTCCAGGAAACCCTTTACAGGGCTATTGCCAACAAAGACAAATACAATGTTGGAACAAACATCAAAGCATGGTTATACACGATCATGCGCAACATCTTCATCAACAATTACCGGAGAAAGGCAAAGCAGAACACACTATTAACCACGGCTACGACTGAATTTCTGCTGAACTATAACCAGTCGAGTGAAGCCAATGCTGCGGAAGGAAACCTGCAGTTGAAAGACATTCACAAAGCCATCAAAGAGCTTCCCGATATTTTCCGGAAACCGTTTATGTTGTATTTCGAAGGATTCAGGTATCATGAGATCGCGGACATGTTGAAGGAGCCTCTTGGAACAATTAAGAGCCGCATTCACTTTGCTCGTAAATTGCTGAAGGCTCAAATCCAAAGATTCTAATCCTCGCTTTGCAAAAAAAAGTTCTTGTAATTGGTGCCGGGTTCGCCGGCTTGTCTGCCGCATCCTTTATGGCAAAGGCCGGATGGCATGTAACCCTTATCGAGAAACATTCCATCCCCGGAGGTCGCGCGCGGAACTTCACTGCCGAGGGTTTCACCTTCGATATGGGACCCAGCTGGTATTGGATGCCCGATGTGTTTGAACGTTATTTCGAATTGTTCAACAGGTCGGTTTCTGATTACTACTCCATTCAACGACTTGATCCCTCTTACCGTGTGTACTGGAACGATGGAAGCGACGACATCCCCGCAGAAATCGGGGCCCTGAAGAAATTGCTTAACAGATTTGAGGATGGTGCCGGCGAACGACTTGATGCATTTTTAAAAGAAGCTGAATTCAAATACCGCATCGGTATTCAAAAGCTTGTGTACAAGCCCGGGCTTTCGATTACGGAATTCATGGATGTGGACATGATGAAAGGAATATTTCGTCTTGATGTATTCCGGTCGATCCGCTCGCATATTAAAAAATACTTCACTCACCCGAGGATCAGGCAGCTGATGGAGTTTCCGGTTTTGTTTCTCGGCGCCTTGCCGGAGAACACACCCGCGCTCTATAGTTTGATGAATTATGCCGACATCGTGGGCGGCACCTGGTATCCGAAAGGTGGAATGTTCAGCGTGGTGGATGGAATGCATCGCCTTGCCAGTGAACTCGGCGTTGAAACACATTTTAACGAGACTGTCACTTCCATTGTAATCGACGCACGCAGCATAAAGAAGGTAGTGACCGACAAGAGTGAGTATGAGGCCGATGTGGTGATCGGAGGTGCAGATTATCATCATATCGAGTCTGACTTGTTGCCCAAAACGTTCAGGTCGTATGGCGATTCATATTGGGACTCACGCCTGATGGCTCCATCGTGCATCATGTATTACCTGGGAATCAACAAGAAGCTTGATGGCATCGTTCACCATTCGCTCTTCTTCGACCGGCCGTTCGACGTTCACGCAAAGGAGATCTACGAAACCAAATCGTGGCCATCCGAACCTTTATTTTACATGAGTGTTAATTCAGTAACCGACGAATCCGTTGCGCCTCCGGGGTGTGAGAACATCGTGTTGCTGGTACCTGTTGCCGCCGGCCTTGCAGACGATGATGAAGCAAAACGAACTCACTACTTCGATGCAGTGATCGAAAGGCTTGAAAAACATTTGAGAACCGATATCAGGAATCATATCGTATATAAGCGGACCTTCGGACATTCCGACTTTGTTAGCGAGTACAATTCGTTCAAGGGAAATGCCTACGGACTTGCAAACACGTTGATGCAGACGGCGATATTGAAGCCGAGGTGTAAGAGCCGAAAGATATCGAACCTGTATTATACCGGACAACTTACCGTACCCGGGCCCGGTGTTCCGCCAAGCATCATCAGCGGAGAAGTAGTAGCAGCGGAAATTTTGAAACATTATTGACACTTGTATCGTCAACCAAAGGAGTATGACTCTTTTCACATTCAATAAGGTAAGTCAGATGTGCAGCATGATCACGACGAGCGAATACAGCACATCGTTTTCGTCTGCCATCAGGCTGTTGCATGAAGACCTTAGAGCCCCCATTTACAACATCTACGGCTTTGTAAGATTTGCCGACGAGATTGTGGACACTTTCCACGATTTCGACAAGCGCTCGCTGCTTGAAAGATTCAAGGCGGATACATACCAGGCGATCCGTGAAGGGATCAGTCTGAATCCGATCCTCAACAGCTTTCAACTTACCGTTAACAAATACAAGATCGGGCATGACCTTATAGAATCGTTTTTCGAAAGCATGGAGATGGACCTCCGCAAGAAGCGTTACGACAATGATTCGTTTACCGAATACATCTATGGAAGTGCTGAAGTGGTAGGACTCATGTGCCTCTATGTGTTTTGTGAAGGGGATATGAAAATGTACAGTGAGCTGAAGCCGGCCGCGCAGTCGCTCGGCGCTGCGTTTCAGAAGGTGAACTTTTTGCGAGACGTACAATCGGATTATCTCGACTTATCAAGAGTGTATTTCCCGGGTGTTGATTTTTCCAATTTCACGCACGATTGCAAGGACAAGATTGAACGGGAGATAGCGGTGGATTTCCGGATGGCTTACCTTGGAATATTGAAACTTCCGATGAAGGCGCGATTCGGTGTGTATGTGGCGTATAAGTACTACATGTCGTTGTTCAGGAAGATACGGCGTACCGCTCCATCGCAAATATTGAATCAAAGAATACGGGTTCCGAACTATAGAAAGGCAATGATATTGGTAAGGGCAGGTGTGAAAAACCAATTGAAAATGATCTGAACTGATGACGGCATCTGTCAATGAAGTCATACTTGTGAACGAGAGAGATGAACCAACCGGCACGATGGAAAAAATGGAAGCCCATCGGAAGGGGTTGCTTCATCGTGCTTTCAGTGTTTTTGTGTTCAATTCACGCGGTGAAATGTTGCTTCAGCAGCGTGCGGAAAAGAAGTATCACAGCGGCGGACTTTGGACAAATGCATGCTGCAGTCATCCTCTGCCGGGCGAACAAACTCCGGATGCAGCAAATCGGAGATTGCGGGAAGAGATGGGATTTGCAACGAAACTGGACGAAGTGTTTGATTTCGTTTACCGGCACCGGTTCGAAAACGGACTCATTGAACACGAGTATGATCATGTGTTCACAGGTTTTTATGAAGGAATGATCGCGCCCGATGCCGATGAGGTGCAGGACTATTGTTACCTTCCGATGCCGAAGATCGAAGAGTCGCTCAGGAGAAATCCTGAAAAATTTACGGCATGGTTCTTACTGGCTTTCGAAAGGATCAGTGAATGGCACAAACAACATTTTGAAGATTCGGTGAAGCCGAAGAGGTTTCATGTGTAGGGGGAAGTGAAAAGGGAAAAGTAAAAAGTGAAAAGTAAAAAGTGAAAAGATTTTTTCCTTTTTAATTTTCACTTTTGACTTAACGTTCATTTAAACAACATCAACAATGCATTGGCTCTCATATATCGGAGTACTCTTAGGAACATTCATCGCAATGGAAGCAATCACCTGGGCGACGCACAAATACGTCATGCACGGATGGTTGTGGTATTTGCATGAAGACCACCATCAACCGCGCCCCGGGTTTTTCGAGAAGAACGATGCATTCTTCGTCATATTCGCGGTGCCGAGTTTTTTCTGCATTCTGTTCGGTACGCTCGATGGCATCTACTGGTTGCAGGCCATCGGGTTTGGTATTATGGCCTATGGATTGGCTTACTTTATCGTTCACGACGTCATCATACACCAGCGTTTCAAATGGTTCACGAGGTCGAACAACACCTATGTTCGGTCGATTCGGTGGGCGCATAAGATGCACCATAAGCATATCAATAAGGAAGACGGAGAATCGTTCGGAATGCTGTTCGTTCACAAAAAATACTGGGAAAAAGTCCGCAGGGATAAGATGACGGCGAAGGCGTCCGCCGCGAAAACCGCTCAATGAACCTAAAGTTCGACTACGTAATTACCGGGGCAGGCGCCGCAGGGTTAAGTCTTGCCGTGCACCTGATCAACTCCGGGCTCCTGCGCAACCGAACACTCGCAATCATTGAGAAGGAAAAGAAGGATACCAATGATCGGACCTGGTGCTTTTGGGAAATGGAAAGCGGTCCTTTCGAAAAAATGGTTTTCCGTAGTTGGGACCGGTTGATGGTTGCGGACGACACAAACCTGATCGAAACTTCGGTTACGCCTTACCGTTATAAAATGCTTCGTGGTGGTGATTTCTATCAGTATTGTCGTGATACGATATCCGCCCAATCAAACATTACGTGGATAGCGTCTGATGTTATCTCGATTCAGTCTCAACCGGATCGAGCCGTTATTGAAACCAGCGGAGGTCAGGTGCTGGCGAGGCATCTTTTCAACAGCATCATATTTCATCCTCCTTCGTCAGATGGAAGTCATCATTTGCTGCTCCAACACTTCAAAGGCATAGTAGTAAGGACCCAGGCAACGGCCTTCGATCCGCATGTTGCTCGTCTCATGGATTTTCGTGTTCCTCAGTCCAGAGGAACCAGCTTCGTATATCTTATGCCTTTTTCTGAAACCGAAGCCCTCATTGAATACACCGAATTTTCGGCATCAACCCTCGCGGATAACGAATATGACCTGGCGCTTTCTGATTATTGCCACAGGGTTTTGCATTTACCCGATTACGAGGTGACCGGACAGGAAGTGGGTGTAATACCGATGACCAATTATCCATTTGAAACGGATGAGAGGCGCATCACGCATATCGGCACTGCAGGAGCTGCAACAAAAGCGTCGAGTGGCTACACTTTCCGGTTTATTCAGAAGCAATGCAGTGCAATTGTTTCTTCGATACGATCCGATGGCAGAGTAACATACCGGCGAAAACATTCGGGCCGGTTTGGCTGGTACGACGCAACACTGTTGAACATTCTCACCAAGACCGATATCCGGGGGGCAGATGTATTCATGAAAATGTTTACAACGAATCCTATGCAGCGCGTGCTTCGCTTTCTCGATAATGAATCAACAATTCCGGAAGAAATTCAACTGATCAGGCCGCTGCCCGTATTGCCATTTATGAAGGCCGGAATCGAGGAATTGTCCGGCAGATCGGGGAAAGGGTGAAGAAGGCCGGGCGATTCGAAAGGGCATAAAAAAACCGGTTGCCTGCAATTAGGTACAGCCAACCGGTATACAGGCTTAGATACTACCACTGCTTCTCGACGAGCCACTGTCCATGTCCTCATCTTCATCCATATCTTCGTCGAGGTCCGCATCGTCCAAATCGTCTGACATGTCAGTCTCCAGATCATCAGTATCCTCATCACTTGAAAGATCCATGTCTTCATCATCGTCCTCTGTCAAACCTAGTCCTCTCGAACCTGCTGATTCACGTCCACTTTCACTTCCATAATCCTGGCCGAGTCCACCACCACTGCTTCCCGTTCCACTTCCCATATTTGCCATATCCATATCGTCATCCTGACCACTTTGTCCTAACCCGCTCTGGTTGCCGAGAGCACCGGAACGATTCTGATCCTGACCCATGCTTGAGCGGCCCTGATCCTGTCCCATTCCACCCTCGTTTCTTGAGTTGTCTGCCATAAAGTTTAAGTTTTAATGTTAATAGTAGTAACAGCGAAATAATCCGTTAAAATTTTATGCCGTTGCATCAGCGATTGAGTGGGGAAGGGGAGCAACAATTTGAGCTGTGAGCTGTGAGCTATGAGCTATGAGCTATGGGTTTTTGAGAATAAAAATTGTTGTTTAAAATCATTTGAAAAACAATCCGACATACTGCGTTCAAATCATAACTAAAATGAGGCATATCACTTCCAGCTTAAAGCCCGCGGCCCACAGCTCATAGCTCAAAGCTCAAAGCCCTAAAACGGATACCCAATCGCCAAATTATAAATCAAATTTTCGCGGCGCCAATCGGGATCGCCGAACTTGATCTGATCGAAAACCCATCGATCATTTTCAGGGAGCCAGGGTTTGCGTATCGGGAACGCAGCATCCAGCCGCAACACGAGAATGTTGATATCGACACGTACACCAAGACCGGTACCCACAGCAAGTTCTTTCATAAAATCATTCGTGAATTTGCCCCCGGGTTTGAAGTTGTTGTCATTGTACAACCATATGTTACCGGCGTCCACAAATGCCGCTCCATATAAAGGATGAAACACCTTGAAACGCAACTCTGAATTCAGCTCCAATTTCAAATCTCCCGACTGATCGGGCAGGAAGCCACGGCTGCCAACAGGTGCGGCCTGGTAAGTGCCAGGTCCCAACGACCGGCTCCTGAACGCTCGCAAACTGTTGTTACCACCAATAAAGAATTGCTTGATGAACGGGAGCTCGAGCGAGTTCCCATAAGGAAAGCCCGCGCCGATGATGATGCGGTTTGCCCACACATTCTTATTCCCGAGGTCGCGGTAATAACGGAAGTCGGTTTCAAGGCGAACATACTGCGAGAACGGTGCGCCAAACAGTCGCGCAGTGTCGCCCGCTTTCGCATTCCCCTTCTTTACAAGCCCGGCAACATTTCCCGAAACATCAATATTTCCGTTGAAATAAAATGCATTGTCTGGTACACGCGGAATCAACTGATTGAAGAGATAATTGTACGTGGCGCCAAGAATGAATTGCGTGTCGATGATCTTCTGAAGTGTCGGATCGCCCTGCAAACTTTCAATATATAATGGAGTAACCTTTACCGGCTGTACGTATTGAATGTTGATCGGATAGAAAGTATGTTCTTTCCGAAGGCTCTCCTTCCACAGATAACCAAACGCACCGTTGAAAGAATTGAGTGTATATAACTTTTGTCTGTTGAGTATTTCGTATCCCAGTCTGATATTGGTTCTTGGCACGAACCCTCCTCCCGGGTTGATCGTAACGAACGGAACCACAAAGCGCGGGATCGCAAGATTTCCCTCTGCTCCGATACGGTAAGTATTGAATCCTTTATACTGGCCGCTGTATTGGACCTCCACGCCACCCGTTAAATTGATGGTCATGATCTCTCCCCCACGGAATGTATTTCTGTTCGTGTATCCCACTGTTACCTGAGAGCCGGTAAGGTTGTTCGATTTTGTATTTCCACCAATCTCCGCCCTCAATGATTGCTTCGGTAACGGCGTCAGATAGTAGTATGCGTTCAGCAGCGTATCACCGGCGACTTCAAACCTGTTCTTTACAAATTTGAAAATGCCCAGATTGATAAGTCTGGTGAGCGTAAGATTATGCTGGTTCCGGTTGTACAACTCTCCCGGATCGAATTGCATTGCCTGGTCAAACAACCGGGGCTTATAAAATTTTGTCGAGTCAACCACGTAGTAGCCCTGGTAAAGAATGCCATGTCTTCTGTTTGTGTCAGATGCCGCCTGGTTTAAACTGAATGTGGGATAAATGACCACGTCTTTGATCCTGTACATCCTGCGTGCCTCCGGCGGAGTTTCGCGCTTGGTATTTACATACAGATTCACTTTGCTGTTTCCGATGGTCGTGTCGATATCGATCAAAAGATATTCAGGACTGAAAAAGTAGAATCCTCTTTGCTTCAATCGCTGGTCTACTCTCAGTCGTTCAGCTTTAATGATATCAAGATTGAATGGATCATCTTTTTTCAGCAATGACCTCCGCGTCGTGCGGTTGATTGCTTTCTGAAGATCCGATGAGTCTTTTTGGTACGCAACTTCATTTATCGTGTATTGCTTGCCGGTAGGCGCGGTATAGATCGCGGAACCGCGGCGATTTTTTACCACCGTGTCACCTTCAACAGCTGCGCGGAAGTAACCTGTATTTTCAAGATGATTCTGGAGGATAGCAACGTTCCTCTCCACATTTACTGAACTCATCAGAACAGGCGGTTCGCCGAGTTTCTTTATAAGTCTTCTAACGGATATTTTCCGTTTTGGATTACCTCCGATGTTCCAAAGCCATAACTTGATCCTCATCCCAAGCACCTTACTGTTGGGCCTTGGCCTGGTCAGCGCCTGTAATTCGCTTTTAATATTCTTTCTCTGTTTTTTCTTGAGCTCCGGACCTTTGACCTCTATTTTAGCTCCGGTATATAAACTTTCATTCGCCGGTAGATATTTGATGTTGTTGCATGCAGTTGTGAACAACAACATTGTCATCGCCGCCAGTATCACATACGATGTTCTGCCCATCAGATTACTTATTTAAAGTGCCCTCCGGTTGAGTCCCTTCTGCTTTTCCACTGTCTGAAGCAGCGGGCTTCGGTTGCCGGTCACCGGTATTCGTTGTTTGCTGTTTCTTTTTTCTAAAAATGTCGCGGAAGCGATTGTAATCAAGAGTGATGATAAAATTCAAACCGGTTTCTATGATGTACCCTTCAACTTCTCCTTCATATTCATTCCTGCGATACGCACGGAGCATGTATCGGCCATCCTTGCTCAGCATATAATCGAGAGCGACATTGCCCGCGATATTGCTCGACTGCTGGTTCGAATTCTGCGGTCCTTCGAGTTCAAAGTTGCTTCCGACCGTAACACGTAGCCTGTCGTTCAATAATTGTTTCGACAGCGACACGTTCAGATCCGTTCTATTCTGCATGCTGCCTGTGGTATAGTCTTCTGTGGACGCCACATCAAAGTTGATGTCCACACCCTGGATGAGGTCGTCTGCAAGGTTGTTCAATTGCTCGGTAAGGATCTTACTTACACTTTGTCTCGCAACCGCACCTGCATTGAATCCGCCGCCTTCACTGCTGCTTGCAAAAGGATTCTCGGTAACGAAGCGGTTCAGCAGCAGCAACGCGAACACCTGTTTATTCAATTCGGATGGTTCGCTTCTCAATTGAGTCAATCGCGCATCGATGTTTTCAATTACCGTCGCGTCAACATTAAAATTCTTTTCTTCCGGAAGTTCAATGTCAAATGAGATCTCCGGCTTCATTATTTCTCCCTTCACATTCAGGTTTACTTCAAAAGGAAGTTTTTGCTTATAGATATTTAGATTAGGAACATCTATCTGGTTCTCAACGAGTGAAAGTGGTGCGGTTCTCGAAACGTAGATTGCCGTGACATCCACATCCGCACGGGTTGGTTCACCGAGCCATGTGATCTTGCTTCCCTTTCTTATATCAAACCTTCGCCGAAGCATATTGAACGAGAGCTCATACGAGCCTTCTTCGATTTCATACGTTCCGGTAAGGGTCACCTTTCCGCTTGCGTCGATGCCACCAGTGAGTACAGCGGCGCCCTTCATTTTTACAAAATCGCCGTTTGCTTCGTCGATGACCAGGCTGAATACCGCGTTCTTGTCGATTTCGATATTCGCTGAAACCTCCATTCCGGTTACTTCCGACTTATTGATCGAGTCGTAACTCGCCAGAAGTATCGTTGAATCCATACGAACCGAATCCATGTCTACAAATCGAACGATGCCTTCCCTGTCTTCGACTGCCGGATTTTGCTGTGGAAGAAGAACAGTGAGATCCGTCTTCTCATTTATTTTTAAACTACCATCGATCACCGGCTTCTTTTCCGTTCCACGTATATGAAGGTTGGTGTTGAAGAACAGCCTTCCATAAAATAGTTGTCCGGCGCGCTTGGTGCTGTTCAACGCCTGGAAGTTGTCGGCGGTAAGATTAAGATCGAGGTTGTAGTTGATGAAGTTCGTTGTTGCAGCGATTCCATCAAGCACAAGTGCGTTGTTCGCAGAATCCCTGATGGTGAATGTTTCGAAGCGAATGCCCTGTGGATTGATTTGTATTTTTTCCTGGTCGATCCGGAAGCTGCTTCCAAGCATCACCGGTGTAAACACCGTTTGATTGAAATTCAACGAGCCGTTGACATCAGGTGTTTCAACTGTGCCTTTGATGTCAAAGCCGCCATTAATGAATCCGCTCGCGTTAGCTATTGATCCCATGGACAGTGCCTGCAACGATTTCATCTCAAGTCGCTGCACATCTACGTTCAAATCAAACACGCTCTGATTCGCAGGCTTCACAAAATAATCTCCATTCAACACCACCTGGTTTCCTCTACCTGTGATCGTAGCATTCGCATGGAATATGTTTTCTCTGGTGTTATCAACCTTGAGCGCAATGTTTCCTACCGTATCTTTTTTAAACGTGAGATCCGTTATCGTCAGGTCGCTGGTAAACGTCGGCTGGGTTGGCAGATCCTTTAGCAATACAACACCATTGACGGTTCCATCTGCAAGCAGCGTATCCTGTTTGATAAAGCCGGTGATGGTACCGATCCTGAAATTCGAAAATGTAACGTTCAATGGCGCATTCGGCGCAGCCGCGGTACTATTAATGCCCAGCTGCTGATTGCCTTTTGCGAGAATAAGATTTGCAACATGGATATCGCCTTTGTTAAGCGAAACCATATTGTCTGCGGGTATATTCCATTTATCGTAGTCAAGCAGTACCGAATCCGGGTTTAGCGACAATGCATAAACACCTGTTTCCGGTTGCCTGAACAATCCGCCGAAACGATATTTTGGTTTGTTCTCCTTGTCTCTGACATTCATCAAAAAATTGATGGCATTATTGGCAAGTGTGGCATCTATTGATGTAGCGTACACATGCATACCACCAACATTCAATTCTCCAAGATCCGCATCTACCACGAGTGCTGACTCATTCGTTGCTGCTGTCAGTTTGAAATTTTCTACTCTGTTCGTACCCATGATGAACAGCGGCATCGCCACGTTTGCGTTCCAACCGTCATTTTGAACGAAATGCGCATTCAACGAGATTGGTTCAAGGCGCTCGAGTGTGGGCATGAAAAGCTTCAACATCGGCCCGTTTACCACCTGCCCTGTCAGATAAAAATTATACGGCTTCAATGAGTCGGCATTTACCGGGGCACCCATTGCGTAGTATGGCTGAAGGGCATGTTGAAATACAGTGCCGAGTTGTGCGAGGTGGTACTGTCCAGTTAGCGCCATACTCACAGCATCGCTCGCCATGCGGATGTATTGTCCCGTGTCGGATCTGCCGGCATCAACAGAAATAGTATCCAGAGCATAGCGTTGCGTTGCAGTGCGCAATACCGATTCGGTAACAAGCAGTCGGCCTTCCGGATTTGCGGGGTCGGTGCTTGCAAAATCTGCGTTGATGTTGCCGTGGTAGCTGAGTGTGTCGGCAGTAAAATTGAGTTCGTTCGGTTTAATACTGTCGATCACTGCATTCAGCGCGATCGAGGGAAACTGCAACGCAAGATTCGCACTTCCGGTCAACGTGAGATCGATGTTTGGATCCTCGATGTTGAGGCTGGTGGTTGCCTGCTGACGTGCAATGCTTGCATCGAGCTGTACATTGCGATAATTGTATCGGTTCAATACCGCAGATTCGATCATTCCTTTCACCGTCGCATCGGCAGTCTTCATATCAAAGCCACGCCCCGCGGCAGCAAACGTTGCCGTAACAGGTCCAAACAACGAATCGTTTTGCATGATGGTTCCGAGGTCGAGTCTGTCCAAAAACAATCTTGCGTCGTATTGTGCGGTCTGCGGGTTTGTTGCATTGCGGATCGTTCCGTCAACGGAGGCCCTTCCGAGATTTGTATTGATGTTCAGGTTTGCTCTTGCCGACTGCATGCTGCCGGCCACCGATCCATTCATGTTGATGAATTGCGGAAGCGTGATGTTGGTTGGTAGTGACCCCCTGGGCGCAAGCGTTTGAATATCTGCCTTCGTAGTTCTGAAAGTAGTGATCACGATGTTGCCGTTCAACTTGTTCGCGTCGGGCAGTCCTGATATGCGACCACGCAAATTTGCTCTTGTATCTCTGAGGCCACTGAATCGAAGCTCATTGATATTCATGTTTGCCACGGATCCATTCACATCCGCGTCAAGATACAGCGTGGCAGAAGGATTCGACAGCGCCGCCTGACTTGCAAGCTGCGGAGCAAACACCAGCAGGTCTTTTACCTGGATTTTGGATTCATGAAGATCGAGGTCGAGCTGCATTGCGCCGATGTTTTTCTGCAAAGACGCAATCGATGGGTAGCGGATGGCCAGCGATCTCCGCAGAGTGGTACCTGGTGTTTCAATCAAAAGGTTGTTGAGATATGCCTGAGTTCCTGAATATAAAAAGTCGGTTTGCAATGTGTTCAAAACAAAGCCGCTTTGTTCGCGCATGCTGCCTTTCGTAATCGATGCTGCAATCGAATCATTCGCAAATACAAAATTGTCGGCGTGCAGCGTAAGCTCACGTGCATCTATATGCGCATAATCCATCCCTCTCGAAAGACGCGGTTCGTTCTCATTGATGAATTGGATGTGGTTGTTGTTCAGGCGGATCGCGTCAACGTAGATTCTCCATCCCGTTGCCGCTTCACTTTTTACTTCCTGTTCCACCTGTTTCACCACTTCTTCTGCTGCCGCTTTCTTTCCCATGCGTATCATCGCAAAGGTCTTGTCGAGACGAACGTTGCTCAGATCGATTCTCTGGTTCTTCATATCGATGTTCTCTGAGCGCAATTCGAATTCACCGAGGTCGAGCTTCGTATAAAATGCAGAAACGTCGTTTCCATAGTCGAGGTGTATGTCGGATAGTTCGAGGCGTCCAAAGGATATATCCATTGGAGTAGCGGCTTTTGCTTCGGCAGAATCAGCTGCGGCACTCTCCGGCTGAACGAGTGGTTTCCGTTGATAGATGTTCGCAACAAGTCCGTTCATACGTGTCACCGGAACATCGAATTTCATGGTCGCCGGATCGAATGCGTCGATCTCGGTGTCGAAGTGCTCGAGCCAAACGGTCATGTCGCTTCCCGTCACTGCATCATTGTATACAAGGCGGATTTTATCAAGGCTCACTTCTTTGATGTCCATTTTCATCGCAGCCGTATCCTGCGGTTTGTCCGGCGCCGGAGTTTTCGGCGCGAACGCATCAACCACAAATTGGAAATTATATACGGTGTCCGGTAACACGCGCTTGATCTTGGCGGTAATGTTCGACAGTTCAACATCGTTGATCTCAATTTCATTGCTCAACAATTTGAGCATGCTGATATCGACTTTCAATTTTCCTCCGGCAAGAAGAGTGTCTTTTTGCTTGTCCTCGAGGTAAACATTTTCGATCACCACCTTCTTTGGAAAGCCGATGTAGATCTTTCCGATCTCAACTCTTGTCCCCAGCTTATTCGCCAGGAAAGTTTGGGCTTTCTTCCTGATGAAGTTTTGAACAGGGGGAGTCAGTATCAGTAAGGCAATGATGGCAAAAAAGAGTATAATGAAAAGAACGGTTCTGAATATAATGCGGGTAATGCGCCAGGCCAAGTGAGCCCGGCGAGGTTTATTTGAATTCATACTAGTATTATCAGTCTGCAATGTGCGCAACGTCGTCTGTGTGAATGTTGCAAAAGACAGACCTGTTTAACCCCTTTGCATATTGATTTTTAAATCGTTGCCAGCAGTTTTCAAGACAAGAATGGAAAGGATTTGGGGAACCGATTCCACAAACCCAACGGGCTCACAATCCTGCGTACGGAGCCTTGATTCCGTCTATCTTTGCACCCGCTGTGAAAGTAAAAGTAATTGCATTCGACGCCGACGATACCCTTTGGGTAAATGAACCCTATTTCCGTGACACGGAAAACGAGTTTTGTAAGCTGATGGAGGACTACCTGCCGAACCATACGGTAGCCAGGGAACTGTTGCAGACCGAGATTAAAAACCTCCCGCTGTATGGATACGGTATCAAAGGCTTCATGCTTTCGATGGTGGAAACAGCCATGCGGGTATCGAATAATACGGTGCATGTTTCGGTGGTTGATAAGATCCTGGAACTTGGCCGGCAGTTGCTCGCAAAGCCCATTGACATTTTAGCGGGAGTTGAAGAAGTGTTGGCGGAGTTGAAGAAAGACCATCGTCTCGTGATGGCAACGAAAGGCGACCTGCTCGATCAGGAACGAAAGCTGCGGAAATCGGGACTCGAACATTACTTTCATCACATCGAAATCATGTCTGATAAACAGGAGGCGGACTACCGCAAACTGATCAGGCATCTTGACATCCGGCCCGAGCAATTCGCGATGGTGGGCAATTCACTTAAGTCGGACGTACTTCCTGTTCTTGCGATTGGTGGATACGGTATACATGTTCCCTTTCATACCACCTGGGCACATGAAACAATCGACCATACCATTGATCATCCTAATTTTCGTGAAGTTGCTACGATCCGCGATGTTGTCGCCGTTTTCAACAGTAGCATCGAGAATACGTTGCCGCGTAATTAAACGACTGTTGCACGCCTCAGCCATTGTTTGAATCCTGAAGCAGATTCCTGGCTTACAACAACCTCACTCGAAATCGTTGGTCGAAGATCGATGGCCAGCTTGCTTTTTGGGAGAGCAGTGATCTTTATAATTGAACTTCTGCTTGCGATGTATTGGCGATTCAAACGGTAGAATGTTTCATCAAGAAGTTCGTCCAGCTCCGCAAGTGTATAGTCAACGATCAACTTCTTACCCGTGTGAGTCACTGCGATCACCAGTCGCTGAACGCCGTGAAAATATGCGACGTCATCCAGTTTAAGGGCGATGAATTCGGATCCTTTTTTGACAAGCAATGTTTTCTTTGTCGCCCGTTCTTCAAGAAGCGATTTATAGTTGAACTCAAAGTGATTTTTCAGATCAAGATATTTCCTTAGTGCACCTTCGAGTTTTTCGTTCCTGACCGGTTTCAACAGATAGTCGATGCTGTTGTATTCAAAAGCTTTCTGCCAGTAGTTGTCATATGCGGTTATGAAGATCACAGGACAGGTGATGGAAATCTCCCTGAAGATTTCAAAGGAACTTCCATCCGACAATTCAATGTCCATCAGTATTACATCATTTCCCGCTTGTAAGCGAAGGTGCTCAACAGTTTCTTTAATCGAGTGGCATACACCGGTTACCTGCACGTCGAACGGCATTGAGCCGATGCTTTTTTGCAGTTTATCTATTGCCGGTTGTTCATCTTCTACGATTAAGACTCGCATGATTACATGATTCTAATGAATGGAAGGTTCACAATGAATTTTGATTCCGATTCATTTACATGGGGTTTGTCATTGAGCAGAAGTGAAAATCGATCCACAAGGTTCGTGAGTCCGATCTTTGACGATGACTGTGTCGATTGTCGTGGTCGCCTGTTGTTGCACACTTCAATGTGCGATTCGTATATCGCGATGTGAATGTTCAATTTCTTTTCGTTGTCGAATTCGTTGTGCTTGATTGCATTTTCAACAAGTAGCTGAATGGATATTGGTGGTATAAGAATGTTGTCAAGGTTTTCACCCTGCTTGTCAATGCTCATATTGATCGAATCGCCAAAACGAATCTTTAACAGGTGATAGTAACTCGAGGCAAACTGAAGTTCGTCGGTAAGCGAAATGAAATCCTTGCCTTTGTTGTATAAAATGAACCGGTAAACCTCTGCGAGTTTGTCGTTGTAATCGAGTGCTTTTGCCGGCGTTTCAGCAATAAGGTGCGAGAGCGTGTTCAGCGAGTTGAACATGAAATGCGGGTCCACCTGGTTCTTCAGAGTTTCGAGTTCAGCTTCTGCTTTCGAACGTTGCAAGTCGGCGTTGCGGAGTTTTTCGGTTTCAGTCTCTTTTACGAGAAACACAGTTTCGTAAGTGTGTGAAATGAACAGTACGCATACAAGAATAATGAGCGTGGAGTATTGAACAATCTCCCAGTTGACGACATCATTGGCAAAGAGGTTATACCACCCGATGTGCAACAGAATGCTTACCGGAACTGTAAAAAATGAGATCGAACCGACCAGGGCCGCGATTCGTCGAACCGGACTGTTGAGCCAGCCGAAATATGACCGCAATGTAAAGAGAAGGTATCGATTGCCTTCCCACACCACGAACGCGATACCGATTGTATAGATGAACGAAAGCTTTTGTTGCCAATGACTGTCGACAACGTCATTTGTCATACCTGTAATAAGAGGTATTGCAATGCCAAAGGTTGGAATAAGTATTAGCCGGAACGCAAGGTCATTCAGCCGGCTGCCATTTTTGATGCCGACTTCCCGATTCATGCTGAGGTTTTCCGGTTTCATTCCATTTGTTTTCTCGCCTGATCAATATAGAAAATACTTTCGGGAAAAACCCAAAACTCATGGATGCGTCAACAGTCAACTGGCTTGCGGTTTTTGCTGCAGGTATTTCAGCGTTTGTATTAGGCGGAATCTGGTATTCCCCGGCCCTGTTTGGCAAGGCATGGATGACCGAGAATAATATGACGGTGCAGGATGTGCAGAAAGGCAACAAGGCAAAAATATTCGGATGGTCGTTTCTGCTTTCACTTGTAATGGCTGCAAACCTTGCGATGTTTCTTAATACACCCGACATGAATTTCTCTCTTGGCCTGATGTACGGGGCGCTTTCCGGATTATGGGTGTTTTGTGGTATTGCTATCGTTGCATTGTTCGAACAGAAAAGTAGCCGGTACATATTCATCAACGGTGGTTATGGACTGGTTTCACTCGCGTTGATGGGCGCTATCATTGGCGTTTGGAGGTGATGGATGACAATGATTTAGGGATTTTTACGTTATATGTATACCCTAAATCCCGACCCGTGAGAAACCTTTACGTTCTTCTTTTGGTTCTCGGGTCTGTGGCTACGTATGCGCAGACCTCGTTCGATACTACTGGAAAGCTAAAACCTCAAAAGGAAAATATCATCACTGCCGAGACGGTGATTAAAATTGAAAATCTCGGTATCAGAATAAATTCCGACCTGCCCGAGCTTCGGCCGACGGTATCTGCAGATGGCGATTTGTTGTTCTTTATCTGTGAAAATCATCCGGCCAATACGAAGTACAATTCGGTTTCGAATTCTCAGGACATCTGGTATTCCGTTCGCGACAGCTTAGGACGGTGGAGCGAGGCCCGCCACATGGCGTATCCGTTGAACACGATGCAGTACAATGCGGTGTATTGGATCTCGCCCGATAAAAATAAGATCCTCATCCGCGGAGCGTTTGTTGATGGTGCCTACGTGGGTAAGGGCGTGAGTCTCTGCGTGCTCCAGGAAGACGGCGGCTGGAGCGAGCCGAACATGCTGATGATTAAAAATTATGAGAAGTATGACCGCGGCATGCAGTCCGGTGCATCGATGGCACAGGACGGAAAGACATTGTTGCTCTATATGTCGCCGGAGAAGGGCAGTTACGACAATGACATTTTCGTTTGTTTTCTAAGCGACAATGGCACATGGACCGAACCGAAATCACTTGGTAAAAAGATTAATCTTCCCGAACACGACGAGTTAACGCCTTACCTCGCCGCAGATGGCGAAACGCTTTACTTCAGCAGCAACAGGCCCGGAGGTTTCGGCGACAACGATATTTATATGACTCGCCGACTCGACAAAACATGGCAGAAGTGGAGCGATCCTGTGAATCTGGGAAGTCCCATCAATTCGGAAAACTGGGATGCATTCTTTACTCTTGATGCAGGAGGTGAGTATGCGTATCTAACGTCGAGTACGAACAGTTATGGAGAGTCGGACATCGTTCGGGTAAAGTTGCTTGAGCGTGAGAAGCCGAACCCTGTTGTGCTTGTCAGCGGAAACGTATACAATCAAAAGACAAGGGAACCACTCAGTGCATCGTTGGTGTATGAAACGCTTCCTGATGGAACACAGGCGGGGACCGGTATGTCGAGTGCGATGGACGGTTCTTTCAAGATGGTGTTGCCGTATGATAAGAATTACAGCATCCGCGCAACGGCTGATAAGTTTTTCGCGGTGTCGGAAAATCTCAATCTAGATTCATTGGTGAAGGCAGGATATAAAGAGATACACAAGGATCTCTATTTGGTTCCGATAGAGATCGGCCAGATAGTGCGGCTCAACAATGTGTTCTTCGATTTCGACAAGTGGCATCTGAGGCCCGAATCCTTTGTCGAACTGGATCGTGTGGTCAAATTGCTGAATGAAAATCCGGCGATTGAAATTGAAATGAGTGCGCATACTGACAGTCGCGGATCTGACGATTACAACTACAAGTTGAGCGACGAGCGCGCGCGTTCTGTTCGCGAATACATTCTTTCAAAAGGAATTGCAGAAACACGGATCATCTCACAGGGCTATGGCGAAACCAAGCCTGTGGTGCCAAATGATACCGATGACAACCGGCAGCTAAATCGACGTGTTGAGTTTAAGATTCTCAAGAACTGATTACTCAATGCGCCTGGTGCTGTCTCATTTTTGAAAAAGCGCCCGATCAGATTGTTCGCCTGTTGAAGAGGCCGTTGTGAACGCAATTTGATTTGAATGCGATTGCTATCTTGCAATGAATGGCCGCGGTATATTCTCCACGTCAGCTACCTGTATCCGGAAATATGGTTTACACTGAGTATCCGGTGCCGGCTGTACTTGCCGAATGGGTTCATTGTTTCTGGCAGTTGAGCGGTACTTCACCAGCTGGTGGTGGCGGCACATACCATGTAATACCAGACTGTTGTATTGACATTATAATCAATGTAGATGACCCGGATGACGCTGTAGTGGTAGGTTCTACAACGGGGCCGTTGCGTTTTGATTTCATTAGCGGCTTCAACTACGTGGGCTGCAGATTTCTTCCCGGTGCGTTTCCGGCCATGTTTAATATTTCCGCTGCTGAACTTTCAGAGCGAACTGAGTTGTTGAAGAATGTACTTTGTGATGCGGGCATCGAACTGCAGCAAGGGCTTGATCGGATTAACAACACGAATGTTAGGGTTGCTTCTCACGTGAGCGAATATTTTCAATTCAGCAAATTTGCTGATCGACAGTCTGATCTTACTTATCAAAGTTGTGCGCAACGTGCCGAATTGAATCTATCGGGAATGATCATCGGGAAACAGATGATCAGATTTCTTTCTGAGTATCTGTCGAGAATCGTAATTAGATATGAGCAGCGACGCGATGAACGGTTCCTTGAAGCAATGGACAAGATCATCGGGGCACAAGGCAATTTAAAAATGAATGCGGCTAAATTTACCGGCATCAGTCCGCGCCAATTGCGTCGCCTTTTTGATTTCTATATTGGTGAATCGCCAAAGAGTTTTAGTCGCGTAGTACGCTTTCAATCGTTGCTCGGTCTTGCTACCTCACGCCAGCAGCTCAGGCAATCGCGTCTGTACTATGATTTCGGATATGTAGATCAGGCGCACTTCATTCATGACTTCCAGTCGCTTTCAGGCTTTCCGCCGTCGAAACTTCTCAGCGATGGAGTTTGACCGTTTTTTACAATGTTCTGGTGTGGGCAAAAGAGATCTTTGCTAAAACAATTGCATGCGGATCGTTTTTCTACTTGCCGTTTTCTTTACAATATCAATTAACGCAAACGCTATGAGCGACACCACACCGAAACAACAATACCTTGCATTTTACGGCGGACTCATTTCGAAGGACATTAAGAAGACCAGGGAATTTTATGCAAAATGGTTTGGGTTCACTGCCATTTTCGAGTCGTCGTGGTTCGTTTTGATGGCTTCGCCTGGCGACAATGGCACCCCTGTAGCTTTTATGAGCGAGGAGCATCCTTCTGCGCCGCCTTCCACACCGGCGGTTCGATCCAATTCAGGCATCTGGCTGACGATACAGGTTGCTGATGCAGAACTTGAATATGAGCGTCTTACAAAAAGCGGCTTGCCAATACATTATCATTTAAAAAAGGAACCGTGGGGTCAAAAGCGATTTGGAGTAATTGATCCCAACGGCATCTATCTCGACATTGTTGAGCAGGTGGAGCCGGAAGCGGGTTACTGGGACAAGTATATGGGACGTTGAGCGATGGTTGCATACTGAATCGAGTTACGGTGCCGAATTATGGGCTGATCCGTCAAAGCTGCGTCGGCGGCCCGCTCCACGAAATTTTCACAGCATCGAATAGGAGGGATTCGACAAAATATTTGAGCTCTTTGCGACGTTATTGCCTAAATCCAAAATCCTTTCCCATGAAAAACCTGGCGGGGGCACTATTCCTCTTTGTGATACTCTACAGCAATCAGTCGGTCGCCCAGTTGAGAACCGCGTTTGCAGGCGGTGCGCATCTCGCGTCGGTTCCCGGCAATTCGTCGCCGGCTTGGGATACTTTGAATTACAAGTACAGTTCAAGGACCGGATTTCATTTCGGATTACTCGCCGACATGCCGTTTTCAGCATCGTCGAATTTTTATTTTCAGCCCGGTATATTTTTCACGCATAAAGGACGACGTTTTACGATTCCTTCGGATTCAAACGCTGCGACGATACGTGAAGTGAAAGCCATTCAATATGTCAACTATGTTGAGATTCCATTGAATGTGCTATACAAAAAGATGATTGGAAAGAAGACGAGCCTGATCGTTGGAGGAGGCCCGTACGTTTCATTTTTGTTCAATGGAAAGGAGCGTCGTGAGATTACTTTTACGAATGGAGCCATTGATTTTTCTGAGAACACCGACCTGAAGATCCCGCGCGCCCAAGGGAAGTACAACGATTTCGATTATGGCGTCAACGCGTTGTTGGGAGTTGAATTTGGAAGATTGTTCCTTACAGCCAATTACAGCCAGGGCTTCACGAATTTTTATACACCACATACCAATACTGGCACGTTCAAGCACCAGGTGATGGGAGCTACTATTGGCTTTTATCTGTACAAGGGAAGGGAAAAGGAAAAAGTGAAAAGTGAAAAGCAGAAATCTCAGGAAGAGCAAACATCTGCTGAGAATGTTGTCAAGCCCGCGAAGAAGCTTCGTGACAGTGATAAAGACGGAGTGCCGGATGTTGAAGATCCTTGTCCGAAGATCCGTGGCAATGCGAGCGCGAATGGTTGTCCGGATGCGGATGCAGATGGTGTTCCTGATCTTGAAGACAAGTGTCCGGAACTGAAGGGTACAAAGAAGACCAAGGGGTGTCCAGGTACCGATTCAGACAAAGACGGCATCAGGGATGAATCAGATCCATGTCCATTCGAAAAAGGTACGAAGGCCAACAATGGTTGTCCGGATAGCACGAATAAGATCATCATGAGTGTGAAGGAGACGGGGCGTAAGATTCAGTTCAGTTACCTCAGCACCGAACTGAATCCTAAATCACTGCCGATTCTTGATGAAATCGTGAAGGTGATGAATGATAATCCGTTGCTGCATTTGATGATTGAAGGGCATACGAGTATTGATGGAAATGGGAAGAACCACTATCGTCTTTCGACAGCGAGGGCGATGAGTGTGAAAAGATATCTTGAGTCGAAGGGTATCAGCGCCGACAGGCTGAAGGCGAGTGGATACGGTGCGGCGATGCCGATCAACAACGGCAATACCGAGGCGGAGCGTGCGGTGAACAGGAGGGTTGAGTTGAAGTTGTATAAGCCGTAGGGGCTCGAACTCATCACCAGCCTTCCCGGCGGTTAACCGCTTGAATATTCAAAACTTCAGGCAACAATTCTTGCGCGTAACTTTTGGTGGCAGTCTTCACTAAAACCAACAGTTATGCGCTCTTTCTCTTCTACAAAATGTTTGTTGCTCTTCGCAACAATCATCGCATCTCTTCAAGGATGGTCACAACAAATTACCACGCCCCGGACTCCAAGTCCGGCGGCTCAGCTCAGTCAAACAATTGGCATTTCAACTGTGACGGTCGCGTACTCACGGCCTGCTGTCAAGGGTCGCCCGGTTTGGGGGAATCTTGTTCCGTATGGTTGGACGAAACAGGGGTTTGGTAATGGCAATGAAGCGCCATGGCGTGCCGGCGCAAATGAAAATACGGTGATCAGTTTTTCACATGATGCGGTTGTTGAGGGACAAAAAGTTCCGGCGGGGAAATATGGACTTTTCTTCACGGTAAATGCAGACAATACAGGCGAAGTGATCTTGTCTAAGGACAGCAGGTCGTGGGGCAGTTTCTGGTATGTTCCTGAGCATGATCAGATGAGGGCAAAGATCAAATTGCGGGACGTGCCGATGACTGAGTTGCTGACGTTCGATTTTCAGAATCTGACAAAGACATCAGGAGAATTGGTGTTGAACTGGGAAAAGAAGCAGTTGCCTGTGAAGGTTGAATTTGCGGTCGATGAGATTGTGATGGCGAATGCGGAAGAAGAGCTTAAGGGTCCGGTTGGATTTACATGGCAGGGGTATTCGAGCGCTGCCAATTATGCGTTGTTGAACAAGACGAATTACGATAAAGGGTTGGCCTGGGCCGATCAGGCGATTGCCGGCAACCGGAATTTTACGAATCTGCGGATCAAGTCGGGGTTACTGAAGGAGAAAGGAAAAAATGAAGATGCTGATAAGTTGATGAGTGAGGCGATGACGTTGGCGACGGAGAATGAATTGAATGGATATGGATATCAACTGCTGGGTGCGGGTCAGCATGATGAGGCGATCAGGATTTTTGTGTTGAACACCCAGAAATTTCCGAAGAGTGCGAATACCTGGGATAGTCTCGGAGAGGGATATGTAACCAAGGGGGATAAGAAAAATGCGATTGCAAGTTTTAAAAAGTCGTTGAGTTTGAATCCTCCGGAGAATGTAAAAAACAATTCGGAGAAATTTTTGAAGCAACTCGGAGCGATGTAGTGGCGGACTCACATCAAGATCCCTTCAACCGGCTGCAGCCGTGGGGGAAGGTCCTTTTCACCAAGTAATTCTCTCAATTCAATTTCGATGTTGCGGCAGATTGTATTCATCGGAATATCATTGATGCCGTTGTCGAAAGGATTTTCACTTGCGTCGCCGATCTGTTCCATGACGTTGAATACCCATGCGATGAGCATTGAGAACGGAACTACCAGCCATGTTGTCCCGTTTCCGAGCTTGTCGAGGTCGTTGATCATCGCGAATGGAAGAAGTGTGATGAAAATATTTACGAAGATGTTGCTGAAGTTGGCATACTGGCGCGGAAAGGGAAATGATTTGATTCGTTCCGCCGATCCTTGTTGGTTATAGCAGTCAAGGATCATTTTTACCATGTCGCTATGCTCGAATGGATCGAGCCATCCGCGGTTTTTCCATTCGGTGATGGAATCGGTTTGCCGATGCAGGAGGAAGCTTGCCGGGTTGAACCTGGTGACCGATTTTTTTTCTTCTTCAGAAAGAAATGACCTGCAAATTGCTTCGAGTTCCTTTTCAAAAGAGTGTTCGCCGGGTTGCTCCTGAATGATCAGAAATTGTGGTGATGAAGTGTATTCTTTTTCATTGAAGACAGGTGATCGTCGAAGCTGAATGCGTAACATGTTCATCCACGCGATATGTCGGTAGAGTACTTCCTTTTTCTGTTCGGGGATGCCGGGTTCCGCGGTGTTGCGTGAAGCGGCGACTTTCATTACCATCGCTGCCCACATTCTGCTGGTGTTGGTGATATTGCCCCATATGCGGCGAGCTTCCCATAACCTGTCGTACGCAGAGTTGTTTTTGAAGCCGACGTAGAATGCTACTGCGGTACCGATTGTTGCTACAGGAAGAAACGGAATTGCGACCCACTGCAGGTCGAGCGATTCATAAAGTACATATACGAGGACGCCGAGGCAAAAGGAGTATAATTGCATTCGCCATGCGAAGCGGAGAATAACAGATAATTTGATCCGTCGGTTCAGGAACATGCATCGTACGATTTATTGCGAAAGATAGGACAATCGCGATATGAGAAATTGGCTACGCGAACCGTAAACAATGCTGCGGTTCGAAAAGTTCATTGATTGAACGTCGGAGTTTGCAGAGATTGCCTGCGCTGAGGTCGTTGGCCATGTGCGTTGTCGCTGTGGGAATTTAGGGCACGCGGAGAGATTGAGGTCTACTGCAGGTTGTCTATTTGGGTTGTACCGGCGCAAAAATTCACAATGGAAAATGAACGAACTGTAATTAGGGCGAACATTAATGATGTAAAAATGAACGAACTATTATTAGGGCAAAGATTCACGACAGTCGAAACGAAAGAAGTATAAATCAGTGTTATGAAAGAAGAATTTCACATCCGCAAAGCGCGGCCTGAGGACCTGCCTGTGCTCGAGCGGTTTGAGCAGGGGGTAATAGCAGTGGAGAGACCGTTTGACGTCACGCTTGATACTGATATTAATTATTACGATTTACGCAAGCTGATGACGAGTGAAACTTCGCATCTCGTGGTGGTGGAAGTGGATGGCAACGTAATTGCCAGCGGGTATGCTGATATCCGGAAAGGAAACTCCTGGAACAATTTCACCGATTATGCCTATCTCGGATTTATGTATGTAGTGCCGGAGTTTCGTGGTCGCGGGGTGAACAGGTTAATTGTTGATGAATTGGTCGGCTGGGCCAACGATCGAGGGTTAAAGGAAGTTCGGTTACAGGTGTATGATAAGAATGGGCCGGCTATCCGCGCGTATGAAAAAGTCGGGTTTAGCAAGTTGCTGATCGAAATGAGGCTGGAAACAAAAAGTTTGTAAGTCTTTTTTGCAGAATTCCGGGATACGTTCAAAACCCCAGTGAATTTGTTGTACTTCACAACAGTTGTGAGTTGCAACAAAAAACCTGATGTTTCCGATAGGGGCGCGCAGCTTTGAAAAAGTGGTATCCTGCGTTGGCCGACTTGAGTAAGCGGCGACTTTCTTTCAGGATCCAACTGTTGTTTGTAGCAACAATCCCCACTTGGAACAATTTCGATCGATGAGGCGAACAGCAGTGAGCGGAGAATTTCTTGTAGAGTACAACTGTTGTTAATAGCAACAATCTTCACTTGCAGTGATACCAATCGAATGGAGGTGCTTCAGTGAGCTGCTACTTTGTTGTAGACTACATCTGTTGTCACAAGCAACAATCCCCGTGGCAGAATTGGATCGAATAGGCGTACCGCAGTGCGCGGAGAGTGTCTTGTAGAGTACGACTGTTGTTATTAGCAAGCATCTTCACTTGCAGTGATACCAATCGAATGGAGGTGCTTCAGTGAGCTGCCACTTTGTTGTAGACTACAACTATTGTTACAAGCAACAATCCCCACATGGCAGCATTGGGATCGAATAGGCGCACCGGAGTGCGCGGAGAGTGTCTTGTAGAGTACGACTGTTGTTAGTAGCAACAAGCCCCACTTGGCACAATTGCAATCGATGAGGCGTACCGAGTGAGCGGAGATTTTCTTGTAGAGTACAATTGTTGTTAGTAGCAACAATCCCCACTTGGCACAATTGCAATCAATGAGGCGTACCGAAGGGAGCGGAGATTTTCTTGTAGAGTACAACTGTTATTAGTAGTAAAAATCCCACTTCGCAAAGTGGTAATCGAATAGGCGAACGGCAGTGAGCGCGAAGTTTGTGGTAGAGTACAACTGTTGTTAGTACCAACAAGCTCCACCCGGAACAATTTAGATCGATGAGGCGTACCGAAGTGAGCGGGAACTTTGTTGTAAACTACCATTGTTGTTAGTAGCAACAATTTTTCTGCTGAAAGGCAAGGATCTTCGAAAAACTCTTTTTGAACATGTTCCTGTTTTCGCTAGAAGTCGCGGGCGATTTTCAGTAGCAATAAAGATTATCAATGATTCGCACGAGACCCTTTGTAAGGACCCTTCTTTCGAGGTTCGAAAGCCCGGTGGTAGCTTCGTACATCGCCTTCAAAATGCAGCGTTCCAGGATTTCCTGCTGGCGGTGAGCCTTGTCTGTCAGTACGACGAATTTTTCCCTGCCACCGTCCTGATGTCTTCGCCGCTCGACCCAGTCGAGAATTTCAAGGTGGTCGACCATTCGTGAGAGTTTGTGCCGGTCGGCTAAAAGCATTTCCGCGAGTGCCTGTTGGCACAGTTCGCCGCCTTCCTGCAATGCAGTGATGACCGGAGATAAGTCAACCGGCAACGCCAAGCCCTCTCGATTGATATAATGTTGAGTATGGGCTCTCAACAACAAATGCGCCTTTCCAGTCAAATATGCCAGTGATTTCGGGGTATCCAATTTCATAAGTTCTTCTTTTGAATGTCATGATTAGCCGTTTACATCCCAATTGCTTGATCAGTTCTTACATTAGATGTCATAATCAGTCGTCTACATCAGAATTGCATGATCATTTCCTTATATCAGATGTTATGATCAGTTGTTTACATCAGAATTTCATGATTACTTGTTTACATGTGAATTGCATGATCAATCGTTTATATCCGAACGTCTTGTTCAGTTGTTTACATCCGAATTGCATGATCAGTCGTTTTGAGCAAAATGTTGTTGACCGGAGCAGTTGCATACAACAACATGTTTACTCTTGCGCAAAACTGTGATGTCGGCATTGATTCGGTAGCGCTGATACACCCTTTCTCTACAGGTTTTTCACCACATGCATTGATTCAGCCTCGAAATTTTTACCTTCGTCGCTCCGTCAATCTTTCCGCCATGCCAGAACTGGAAACCGTAGGTGAAACCATAGCCGCTCTAAAGAGCGAAGGCTATACCGAAGATTTTAATCTGAAAGAAAACTGCCTCGTCTGCCGAAACGACCAGTACCGAATCTTCCACAACGAATTCGTGGTAGATAAAGCATTTCGCTTCGAGGGCCCGACAGATCCGGCAGATGAAGCTGTCGTGTACGCAATTTCATCGGACAAGTACAATATGAAAGGTGTCCTTGTCAACGGCTACGGTATCTATTCCGACGACATCGCCGACGAAATGCTCCGAAAGCTCGAATATCATTCCCACAACTGATCTCGGTCATACGTTTCCTTAGGCCATCGATCGACCTTGCCGCTATTGTAATATGGCCAGATACATTATTTCAATCCTGCTTTTTTTGCACGGCATCATTCATATCATTGGATTTGTCAAAGCATTTTCACTGGCTCCAGTGCCACAGGTCACCAAACTGATTTCGAAACCACACGGCATCCTCTGGTTGCTCGCAGCACTTCTGTTTGTACTCGCCGCAATCCTGTGTACACTTCGCAAAGACTGGTGGATGTTCGCTGTTCCAGCCATAATCCTGTCACAATACCTTATCACCTCAATTTGGGCCGATGCGAAATTCGGTACGATAGCAAACATCATCTTGCTCGCGGCCTGCGTGCTGTCATTCGGAACCTGGAGATTCGAGCGCCGCTACCTTGCTGATGTTCGCATTGCAAATGAATCCACTCAAACACGCAGCGAAATCTTATCGGAACAGGACCTCATTCATCTCCCCCTACCCGTCGCCCAATATCTTCGCTATGTCGGCGTCATCGGCAAATCCAAAGTGCATTCGTACTTTATAAAGTTCGATGGGCGAATGCGTGATAAAGGCAAAGACTGGTTCCCGTTCTCTTCCGAACAACACAACTTCATTGATCCGCCGGCGAGATTGTTTTTCATGAATGCACGCATGTTCGGAACGACAGTGCCTGGCTACCACGCATACAAAAACGGAAGCGCATCTATGGAAGTAAAGCCCTTCGGATTTGTTCCGGTGGTTGATGTTAAGCCGGGCGTTCTGAACAAAGCGGAAACGGTTACGCTGTTGAATGATATGTGCATTCTCGCACCCGCAACCTTGATAGACAAGCGAATTTCATGGATGCAAATAAATGACTCATTTGCAAAAGCGATATTCACAGTTAATGATCTGCAAGTGTCGGCCATCCTCTACTTCAACGCCCAACATCAGCTGGTAAATTTTGTTTCGGACGACCGGTATGCGATTGCCGAACAACGCCAGTTCCGATTTTCAACACCACTCAGCGATTACAAAAATTTCAAAGGATACAACCTCGCATCCTACGGTAAAGCAGTGTGGCACTATCCCGACAGTGAATTTGTGTACGGAGAGTTTCACTTGCAAGAAGTGCAATACAATCGCTGATTAATTGCTGACTACGAATTGCTGACGAATTGCTGACGAATAACTCACTACGAATCTCTGACTACGAATTGCTGACTAATTGCTGACCACGAATTGCTGACGAATAACTCACTACGAATCTCTGACTACGAATTGCTGACTACGAATTGCTGACCAATTGCTGACCAATTGCTGACTACGAATTGCTGACTTCCAATCGGTCAACAGTCGCGTGCGAATCGCTGAGGAATCCCTGACTTCCTCTCTACATTTCATACTACATTTTTTTGTTTATCCGGTGTTCATCCAATTCATTAACACAAACGTAAAGCAAGCTTCACGTAGCAATAATATTGAGCCGCAGCTTTGCATAGGCCCAGCCTGCATATTTGTGTCCACAAAAAGCAGAGCTTATGAAATTATCCGCCAGACTAGCAATTACAGCGCTTGCCTCTTCATCTCTCATCGCATTCAGCGGTTGTGAGAAACTTTGGGACCGCATTCATCCCGACGCAGATACTGATTCGAATGTTGAACTCAAATCGCATTCTGTAACTCCGTCGCTCGTGAAAATGTTCCCGGCATACAACCGCGTTAGCATATACCCGCTCATCGGAAGCGACGACGTTTTGTCGGCATCTCCAGGATTCATCTATGGCGCACAACCCGACGGCGGTGCACTTCTGAAAAATCCTGACGGACCGGGCTTCATCATGATCAACAACCACGAAATCCACAGAGCAGTATCAAGAGTTTATCTCGACAAAACATTCAAGCCAGTGAAAGGTGAATACATTGTCGACGGCGACGGTGGTATGTGGAGACTCTGCTCGGCGACCATGGCAACACCCGAAGAACATGGCTTCGGCCCGGTGTTCCTCACTGCAGGTGAAAGCGGCGAAGATTCGCGCGTTCATGCCATCAACCCGTTTGGAAGTCCCCTCGATAAAAAGAGAACCGACAGAGTTGTTCCCGCGCTCGGTCGTGCAAGCATGGAAAACGCTGTTCCCCTGCCAAAAGACGCGTACCCGGGAAAAACGGTTATCCTGATCGGCGAAGACGATTCTAACGGTCAACTCGTAATGTATGTGTCAAACTCCGTCGGTGACCTCAACAACGGGAAGTTGTACTTCATGCGTCGCGTGAACCAGGATCCTGTCGAAACAAACATGGAAGTCGGGAAAACCTATGAAGTGGAGTTTGTGCAAATCGACAATCATCAAACCGCAACCGGTGCAGAAATCGCTCAACAATCGATCGACAAAAAAGCTCTTCAACTCGCAAGAATCGAAGACCTCGATTACCGTAAAGGCGGCGGCAAAAACAGCCGTGAAATGTATTTTGTTTCAACCGGCGTTAACAATGTAACCGGCAAAACAAAATGGGGAAGGTTCTACAAAGTGGAGTTCGATAAGAAAGACCCCCTGAAAGGAAAACTCACACCGGTAATCGACGGCGAACGCAATCCCGGCAATGACCTGATCAACCCTGACAACGTATGCGCAACCGAAAACTACGTGTACATCCAGGAAGACGGCGACTCATATTATCCAGAGGCAAAACATGATTCATGGATCTGGATATATGATATCAAAGCCGGCACCCATGTTCCATTTATGACGATGGATCATCGCCGCGACAATGTTGCTTTCAATTCGAAATACAACACCACTGCCAACGACAGATTCGGTTCATGGGAATATGGAGCTATGATCGATATATCTAAAGAAATTGGAATTCCAAACACATTCATGCTGAACATTCACCCGCACACGTGGCAGGAAGAGAAATTCAAGAATGCCGATGGTTCTGGTGTGTCAAATAATAAAGAAGGCGGACAAACCGTCATCCTGAAGAATGTGCCGAGATAGTAGCAACTTTGGCCGTTCCTTTGCGTCCCTTAGCGTCCTTCGCGCCCTTTGCGGTGAACTGGTTTTGCACACGTCGAATGCTTACCAACTCACCGCAGAGGACGCAAGGGACGCAAAGGAGCGCAAAAGGAAATTGCTTAATCTCAATGAACTTACGATGAGCTGACAGCTGATTGCTGACAGCTAACGGCCAAACACCAGCCACTCAAAAGTTCAGATCCCTCAACATCCCCCGTGAAGCTTCTTGCCACCTGCTTATTCTCACTTCTGCTGTTTTCGTGCACGCGGCCAAAATCTCCAATACAACGCGTGCATGCCTACGTTCAATTTCATCTTGATTCCCTTTCGGATTGGGTAACGAATGATTTCTCAAACCTCGCTAAATCCTCCCCATCTGAAGCAGATCTTCAAAAAAGCTTCTTCGAAGGTCGCCGTCACTACAAACACATTGAATTCGCCATAGAGTATTTCTTCCCAACAAGCGCCGGCAACCTCAATGGCCCCGCATTGCCAGAAATAGAACCCGAGGAACACATCGTAATCGAACCTTCCGGTTTTCAGGTCATCGAAGAAATATTGTTTCCATTCGATTCAACACGAAGGCTGGACCTGCAAACTGAAATCGCAAAATTGCGAAGCATCTCCAACCGCCTTCGGCAATTGTGGGAAGGTCATCAATTCAGAACCGAACATATCTTCGACGCCCTCCGCACCGAAGTGAATAGAATCAATTCACTACATCTTGCCGGCTTCGACGCACCTGTTTCACTCACCGGACTCAACGATATCCGCTACTCGTTGCAATCAATAAAAGATGTTTGTTCCTTCTTCAAACAAGACTCCACCGCGCATCATGTAAAATCAATTCAGTCTGCTGCCGACGGAGCGATTGCGCTGCTTTCAAACGCCGACTTTGATTCATTCGACAGGCTCATCTTTATTCGCGAGTACATGAATCCGCTTTCGCGTGCACTGCTCAAGTATCAACAGGCTCTTGCAATTCCCGACGTGCGGGCCCTCAGTGCTATCAACCCTCAGGCTCCTACGATCTTCGATCGCAACGCATTCAACACAAACTTTTTTGCACCGGATCAAACTGCATTCAGCAGCCCTTCACGGATCGCACTTGGCGAAAAAATATTCTACGACCGTGTACTCTCGGCAAACAAAAAGATCTCATGCGCATCCTGTCACGATCCGAAACGCGGGTTTACCGACGGGCTCCCTAAGAGCCGCGCGTTGGCGGGGAACGGATTTCTTCCACGCAATACGCCCACATTGCTGAATGCCGGTCTTCAAAAAATGCAATTCTATGATATGCGCGCCGGGTTCCTTGAGGACCAGGTGAGAAACGTTATAGAAAACAAAGACGAAATTCATGGCTCGCTCGAACAGGCAGTAGCGGACTTGCGTAAAGACAGTTGTTATACAACTCTTATTGCTGAAGCATTTCCCGGAGCTGAGTTTGCCGAACGTCAATTACAAATTGCTCTCGCAAGCTATGTGCGCTCGCTGGTTTCACTGAATTCGAGATTCGACAAGTATATGCGTGGCGATGACAAGGAAATGAACCCATCGGAAAAGCGCGGCTTCAATCTGTTCATGGGCAAAGCGAAATGCGGCACCTGTCACTTCATGCCGCTTTTCAACGGCACGGTTCCACCCGCCTTCGCTCAAACTGAAGGTGAAGTGATCGGGGTTCCATCCACGGCCTCGGGCAAAATCATTGATGCTGACACCGGTCGGTACGGCATCTACCAGATTCCGCAATTCCGTTTTGCTTTCAAAACACCCTCGGTCCGCCATCTCGAATTGACCGCTCCATACATGCACAACGGCGTATTTAAAACTCTTGAAGAAGTTGTAGATTTTTACAATGAAGGTGGAGGAAACGGTCTGGGTATGAACCTTGAATACCAGACATTACCTGAAGATAAACTCAACCTTTCTTCGGAAGAAAAAGCTGCAATTGTTGCTTTTCTGAAAGCATTGAACTAAGCCTCCGCAGGCATTTCAGATTTGTAACAGTTTGTACGTTTAAGCTGTTGATAGGTCAAATCGAATTGCCGGAATCTTTCCATGTAAACAGCATGATTTGTAATGTCCGGCTTATATTCTTCAAGTACTTCACGCGGGGGAAGCCTCTCGATATTCATTGCAGTCAATCCTATCATTACCGCACCAAGCGAAGAGCTCTCGACCGCACTTGAAACGAGAACCGGCAATCCGCAGACATCGGCAAGCATTTGTAACCACAATCTGCTTTGTGTAAATCCGCCAGTGGCGTGTATCTCAGTTATTGCATTGTTGTGAAGTAAGATCCTTGCGGTACTGTACACCGAATAGATGACTCCTTCCATGCAAGCTCTGATCAAATGCGCCTTGCGATGGTTGATATCAAATCCATAAAAAATACCTCTCGCTGATGAGTCCCATACCGGTGCGCGTTCACCCAGTAAATATGGCACGAAGATCAGTCCGCCGCTTCCCGCTTCGATCGTTTCGGCCTTTTCGAAAAGCGATTCCAGAGACTCGCTTGTTTCAAGCAGATTGTCTCTGAGCCATTCCAGAACAATCGCTCCATTGTTGCTCGGACCGCCTACGATAAAGCAGTTGTCCATCAGATGATAGCAAAACGTTCGCATGTCAGCATCCATTTGTCGGGTCGTCGTCACAATCCTTGCAGCACTGCTTGTTCCAATCGATATGGCCATCGTGTTCTGTGCCGTAGCAAAAGTGCCAAGGTTTGCGAGCGCTCCGTCGCTGCCTCCAAGAACAAAGGCAATGTTGTGTGGCAGCTTCAATCCAAATGGCCTAGCCTTTGTCTCATCCAATCTGAAAAATGTTCTTACTGATCTTACCTCCGGCAACTGCGAGCGGTCGATGCCGGCAAACGACACCACGTCTTCATCCCAATCTAAGGTTTCCAAATTCAACATGCCGGTAGTAGAGGCAATGGATGTTTCGGTTACATAGGCACCGAACAATTTATAAAACACATACTCTTTGATCCCAATGAATTGCCGGGCGGCATCAAAAACTTCGGGGTCATTTTGTTTATACCATAGGATCTTGCAGAGTGGTGACATGGCATGTACAGGAACCCCCGTTGATTCGTAGATGCCGCGGCCACGCTCGGTATTCCTCAACTCATCCGCAATTTCTGCAGCGCGGTTATCGGCCCAGATGATACAATTTGTCAGCGGCCTTCCTTCGTCGCCCATAACAATAAGCGAATGCATTGCTGCGCTGAACGCTACAAATTCCGGATCGCTGTTCAATGTGCCTGTCACTTCATTCACAGATTCAACCATTGCTGTGAAAATCTCGTCGGGATCCTGTTCGCTGTAATTGATTTTGGGATGAAGCATTTCATACCTGCGCGATGCAGAGACCATCACTTCGCCCGATTCCGAGAAAGCAACGCATTTTGCCGACGTAGTGCCGATGTCAACCCCCAGATAGTACTTCATCTATGAAATGCTTGGATATGATGGCGCCCCTTACGCTTAACACACGACATCGGGCACGCAAATCTATCTCTATTCACCTCCTCAACTGCGATTCGGCGATTAAGATTGCATGAAAGACAAAAAAAGGTCTGCTTTGTTTCAGTCAACAGACCTTTTTTTAAAATTCATTCATTATTGATCCCAGAAAACACGGGTAGTAAGTTTGTCGCCACCAATGTTCGCCGCCGCAGCATTATAATTGTCGACGTTCACCGATTTTTCGCGGTCGGGGTATACGATCCTGTGGATGAAGCCATCGGCGCTGCTTTTCACATCCGGATCCTGTTCCGGATAATCGTTTCGTTGAAGCACCGGGTAGCCGCTTCTGCGGAAATTCGCCCATACTTCTGGTCCGTTCAGGAATGAAGCGATCCAGTATTGCGTATTGATCACTTCGAGCGCACGAGCAGGATCGTAAGGATTATTTGCCAGGTAACCATTTTGCAGATCGGCCGATATTACAGCACTCGCATCGAACTGCTGCAACTGGTTCATATGAGCCCGAACGCCTTCTGCATAATACGTTGCCGGATCACCTGAAATATAACCTCTGAAAGCAGCTTCTGCCAACAACAACTGCGTTTGTGCATGCGTGATAAAAAATTCCGGAGAAGTAATTTTTGCCACAACACGACGATTCAATTGAGTGTACTTAAACGCAGCACCCACCTTTCCTGGATACAGCGGCTCGTTCACAATCGTCGCATCCTTGTACCCGAACGGCATGCCGATCTGGTTTGCCGAAATGGTGTCAGCCGGTTCCGCAGCCGCCACGGTAGAGCCCGACGGATTCGTATATTTCGCACCGATCCACGGCAGACGAGGATCCTGCGTGGCTTTCAGATAATCAACAAATGGCCGACCAAGATAGAAGTTCGCGCGTTCCGTTCCCTGAAACGAGTTCGCGTTCGGATGGTTGTAATCATTGTTGAACGTGATGTATGCATTGTCCGCGTTCGAAGCCATTACACCACCGTTCGCCGGATTCGTGGCAATGGCAACATATTGCTCCGCTTTGTTTTCGTCGATCTTTGTATACCGCATTGCAATGCGCAACAGCAGCGAGTTCCCGAGCTTTTTCCACTGTGCAATATTTCCCTTGTAAAACAAGTCACCCGATTCGATCGCCTTTGCCGCATCCAGTGCCTGTGTTGCCTCTGAAACCTCCTTCAGCAGGTCTTCATAAATGGTCTCCTGGTCGTCGTACTTGGGAAGATTGATTGCAGAAATGTATGCACCACCAGCTTCCGAATAGGGAACATCTCCATACGTGTCCACCAGAACCTGGAACAGAAATGCCTTCCATATCCTCGCCATATTATACAGGTTGCTGCGAGCCGCGTTGTCTTTCGTTTGTTCGATAACAGACACCAACAACCGAACTGGCGCCGCACTGTTTCCTGCCGTTCCGACAAAATAGTTATTAAAGAGAGGGCTCGTGTTATTGTCGTTGATCACATTGTGATTACCGGCTTCCAACACGCCCGTGAACGGCGTAACGATCTGTTGCACAATTTGCAAATGATAGGGCAACGTAGACGTAGCCGTGTTCAGCTGGGCATTCGAAAACAGGTATCCGGGATCCAGCGAAGTGGGTAGAACCGGATTTGTATTGATCTCTTTGAAATCCTTGTCGCAACTGCTCACTCCCAATAGCAGGCTGAAAGTTGCAAGTAATATTATTTGCTTTCTCATAATTGTTTTTTTTCGGATTATAACCTGATGTTTACGTTCATTCCATAGCTCCTCGTTGTAGGCAACGTGTGTGTCTCAATGCCCTGCAGGTTGTCGGAGGCCGATACCTGCGCTTCTGGATCCAGGTTATCAATATGTTTTTTGATCATCAGTACGTTGTTCACAATCGCCGAAACTGTCAGGCCTTTGAACACAGACTTGCTGCCAAGGAACCTCGACAGATCATATCCGACCGAGAGGCTTCTCCATCTTACAAAATCACCTTTGTAAACAAATGGAGTCGCGACGTTCGTACCGCGATACTGACTGTAGAATGTTTGCGCCGCAACCGAAGTGGTATTCGGTGTTCCATCCGCATTGAATCCTTCAAACACTACTCCGCCTTCGCGACCGACAAGCGACGCCTTGTGCAAACCATGTCTCAGGAAGTTCAAATTAGAGTTCGACATGATCTTGTGTCCGGCTTTGAAATCCACCTGCGTGAAAATTCTGAATCCCTTTACGTTGATCGTGTTTATCCATCCACCTACCCAGGTTGGAATTGCGCTTCCAAATGAAGTAAGCTGTCCCTGTTGAAACAAACCGCCGGCAGTAACGATCTGACCTTTGTCATTCTTTCTATAATCAAATCCGCGCAACGATGCAAGTGGTTGGCCTACTTCATGCGCCACATTTCCAAAAAACTCGCCGGTTCCCACCTGTACTGCCTTCTGTCCGTCTGCAAGCTGCAACACTTTGCTCATGTTGTAACTCGCATTAAGGCTGGTTTCCCATGTAATGCTTTTGTTTCGCACCGGTATGAGTGTCAACAACCCTTCAACTCCTTTGTTTTCCAATTGTCCAATGTTCACTTTCGTTTGCGAGAATCCTGAAGCATTGGAGATATCGATACTCAATATTTCGTCAATCGTTTTCTTATGATACGCGGCTACATCAAGATTCACCCTGCTGTTGAACATCCTCAACTCCAAACCAACTTCTGCTTCTTTAACTTTCAACGGCCGCAGATTAGGGTTAGGACTCACCGTGCCGGAGATATTTCCAAGGCCCACTCCATTGAATGCAACTGAATTCACCGAGTAATACAACGCATCTGTATATGGATCGGTGTCGCCTCCCACTTCGGCATAACCTCCGCGCAGTTTACCATAGTTGAGCCAGCTCAAACCGTTCTTGAGCGACTCGGTGAAGATGTAACTAAGGCTCACTGAAGGGTACGTATAATTGTTTGAATTCGGATTTAATGTCGAGAACCAATCTGTGCGGGCCGTGAGGTTCAGGTACAACATGTCGGCAAACGACAGCTCGACCGCTTCATATACCGAGTTCACTCGTTTCTTTGAGTAGTCATAACCGGGATCTTTCGTCTGTCCATTTCCGATAGTATACAGATCACGCACGTAGAAGCTTGTAACATTCGTCCTGATACGGTCATAGGTCTGCTGCATCTGGTTGGCGCCAATGGTAACATCGATACCGAATTTTCCGAACTCTTTGTTCGCTCCAATGAGCAGGTCGAGGTTTCTTTCCCTGAAGGTTGTTACATCCTGGTAATACTGGCCATTGAAGCCTACTGCAACGGCGCCGATCGAGCGGGTTCCGGAAGGACGGTTATAATTGTATGGACGTGTAAAATAGTCCTGACCAAATCGTCCCTGCACATACAGCCAGTCGAACAACTGGTAACGCAACGACGCATTACCGAAAATCCGGTCGCGGCGAACATTTTCAAAGCGCTTGTACGCTACCCAATAAGGATTGTTACGGTTCGTGAACCTTGCAAGCGGTTGCTCGTTTCCGTTAGCATCCTGCGATGTTTCTTTCAGCCAGTCGACATCAATACTCGAAGCAAGTGTATAGATCGTTGTGTTCGCATTAAGGTCCTGAATGCCGATCTGCGGCGGGTTCTGCGTGTTTTCGTTAGAATAGTTCACGTTCACCTGCGTCGAAAACTTTGGTGTGAATCGATAATTCAAACCAAGGTTGAATACTTTTTTGTTGAATTCGGAATTGGGAATGATGGCTTCTGCCTTCGTGTTTGCAAAAGAAACGCGGAAGTTTCCACGATCGCTTCCGCCGGACAATGCCACAGAGTTCGTCCACGAATATCCTGTGCGATAATAATCCTTGATACGTGTTTTGCTTGCGAGATATGGTTTCTCAGTTCCATCGAATTGCGGTGTCAGCTGACCATCGACCTTTTCACCGAAACTGAAAACGCCGGATGATTGAGCATCGGCCACACTTGCGGGCCGCACTCCGTTTTCGCCCTGACCGTACTCATATTGAAAGTCGGTATAGTCAAGCGCCTGTTCTGCCTGAAAGTTTGAATTGATTTCAACACCGAGCCCGGTTTGTCCGCGTCCCACTTTTGTGGTAATAATGATCACGCCGTCCTTTGCACGGAAGCCGTACAACGCAGCGGCAGTCGCGCCTTTCAATACGGTCATTGATTCGATGTCGTCCTGGTTGATACTCTGCAGTCCGTCACCCTGGTCGGACGATCCGCCAGTTGGGTTTCCGGTTTGTCCGCCCTGACCACCGGATATGCCGCTATTACTAATAGGAATGCCGTTTACAATTATAAGAGGGGAGTTGTTTCCACCAAACGAAGACTGGCCACGGATGCGGATCTTGGAAGAACCGCCGGGACCACCTGCCGGGGGAGAAACGTTAAGACCGGCAACCTTTCCCTGCAAACTGTTGCCAAGGTTTGTTGTACGTACCACTGAGATCTGCTCGGTGTTCACCGTCGAGGTTGCGTAGCCAAGGCGCCGCGATTCTCTCCGAATACCCAGCGCGGTAACCACCACTTCATTGAGGTTCTCGCTGTTTCTTACCATAGTAATGAAAACGGTTGTTCTGCCTTCGATTGGATACTCCAATGCATTGTATCCGACAGATGTCAGTTCCAGAACGTCGGAACCCGATGCAGAGATCTCGAAATTTCCTGCATCGTTCGTAGTGGTTGCCCTGTCGGTGTTTTTAACTTTGATGGTTACCCCGGAAATAGGGTTCGCACCGTCGGTAACTGTGCCGGATACCCTTTGGGCATTCGCGGATAGATGGAAGAATAGAATAAAGGAAAACGCAATGAGCAGTCTGCTCACAGCCGGCAGAAATGCCGGCTTTGATGTTTCTCTCATAAAGCAAGTGTCGTTTGGTTTGTAATGGTTGCTCGGTCCGCCGGAGGCGAATTAGCTTATACGATGTTACACCCGCTCCTGGCAGAAAACTTCCAAAAATTCACACCGTAGGATTTTATACAAGACGCACCCTGAAAGCTGCTGCCGAATCTTTTTGTATCTATACAAACACATGAACCAGCTCCACCTGATAAGTGATTGCAGGGAACTCGCACCGTTCCCACACATTCACGAGCTGGCTATAAAGAAGAACACGACGATCAAACTCGACTCGTTTACAAAAGATGTTTCTCCCCTGCTCCGTATTTATTATGTTTTCGACGGCAAATTCACCTGGACCTGTGGCAACGCCACCTACGATGTGTATCCGGGCGACATGGCCCTGGTGCTTCCCGGAATTTCTTTCGGCGGTGAGAAAGATTTCCTCGACATTGGTACCGTGGGATGGCTGCATCTGCACCTTGAGAAGTCCAGTAACGACGGACGCCTGACATTTGGAACCTGGAGTGATATTTCGAAACATGAACGTGCAACGATCGGAAAGATGCTCGTCAATAACATCACACCGGTAGTTCCGCAATTGAAAGAGGCGGGAACGTTGATGCAAAAACTTTCGAATGAGTTGATGCACCAGGAAATCGGTTTCGTTACGCGCGTAAAGCAACTGCTCGATGAACTGATCATTGTAACGGCACGGCAACTGACAAGACAGACGAATTTGCGTCGCGACTTTCCCAAAGCGTTCAGAACACTCGAAGAAACGTTGAGAGCAAATCTTGCACACCAGTGGACAGTTGAAGAAATGGCGGCAATCGTGGGTTTGGGAACAACCGCTTTTTCCGAGAACGTAAAAAATTACACGGGCTTTTCCCCATTGAACTACCTGATCAACATCCGAATTTCAGAAGCGATCAGGTTACTCAAGAAGCCGGAAGTTCATGTTACCGATATTGCACTGGATGTAGGATTTTATTCGTCGCAACATTTCGCCACAACGTTCAAGAAACTGACGGGCTACACCCCCAGCCAGTTCAGAAAAAGCCATATTAAGTAATGCCTAAATCATTTTTATGGATTGCATCCTGACCATCGACATCGGAACCGCAGCAGTAAGAGTCGTTGCATTCGACCTCAAAGGCAATGCCATCGGGTCGGGGAAGGGATCGTACCCAACGTTTTTTCTCAACCCTGATTACAATGAACAAGATCCGGAACAGATATTCATTACGATGCTGTATGTGTTGAAGAACCTCCTGAACGAAAAGATTCATCCGCAGAAATGGCAGGTAGTGTCGATCTGCTTCAGCTCTGCGATGCACAGTGTGCTTGCGATCGATAAAAATGGTGTTCCGCTCGGCAACGCAATCGTGTGGTCCGACAATCGCGCAAAAAAGGAAACTCAGGATCTGAAGAACTCGCCCGTTGGCAAGATCATTTACCAGGCAACCGGTACGCCTATTCATCCGATGTCGCCACTGAACAAGATCACATGGATCAAGAACAACGACTCGAATCGATTCAAGTATGCGCAAAAATTTTTGTCGATTAAAACATACATCATACAGCAGCTGACCGGTGAATACATCATCGATTATAGTCTGGCTTCCGCTACCGGACTATTGAATATTCACACCTTGCAATGGGAGCCTGAAGCATTGAAAGTTGCTGGTATTACGCCGGAAAAGCTTCCGGCACTCGTGCCCATCTTTTATGATTCGAAATTGAAAAAGGAATACCAGTCTTCGCTCGGACTGAATGCTAAGGTGAAAGTTCTTGCCGGCTCAAGTGATGGTTGTCTGGCAACACTTGGGGGAGGTGTATGGGGCGAAGGAAAGGCTACGGTTACAATGGAAGAAAGTGGTGCTGTTCGTGTAATGGGAAAGAAGGTGTTGCAGGACGAGGAACAAAGGTTCTTCAATTACCTTCTTACGGAAGGAAATTACATTTCGGGTGGACCGACCAATAATTGCGGCGCAGTATTTCAGTGGTATGCGAGGCAGTTCGGCGATTTCAAGCGTGCATATGATCTTGATGACTGCATGAACAATCTTATCGGAGATGCGGCGCGGGTTCCAGCGGGCTCCGGCGGACTCATCTTTCTTCCATACCTGCAGGGTGAGCGTGCGCCTATCTGGAACGCAAATGCGAAGGGCGTTTATTTTGGCGTCAATATCAAACACGAACAACAGCATTTCGTGCGGGCTACCATTGAAGGAATCATTTATGCGATCTATAGCATCGGAAAGACGCTTGAAGAACATCGTGAGATACATTCTTTATCGGTGAATGGAACGTTTGCTTCGTTTCCATTATGGACGCAAATGATTGCTGATGTATTCAGCAAGCCGGTATCATTGAAGGCAGGCACAGGGTCCGACAGTGTTGCATACGGAGCGTATCTCCTTGCCGCCACAGATCTTCATTTGTTCGACAACCTCGATCAGGCTGCACAGTCGGTACAACTTCCGGAAGCCTATCAGCCGGATCCGGCAACGCATGAACTCTACATGAAGCATTATACTATTTACGAGAGGCTCGGGGCCAAGTTGCTTGACGACTTTGACGCAGTGGCCGAGTTGCAGGCATAACATCGCGAAGGTTCTGTTGGGATATGATTACGGAGAAATGCTTCGTATTGATGCTATTGGTATTCGG
>JAESFU010000110.1_pt1 | contig 131911 bp, 110 predicted proteins | sample 9269461 | NCBI WGS metagenome assembly JAESFU01 (sample SAMN14502556, study PRJNA617107) | algae metagenome | isolation source: Stenomitos rutilans HA7619-LM2 and co-occurring heterotrophs from cave walls | place: USA: Waikapalae cave, Hawaii | collected 2009-07-28
AAGTCAACGAAATTTTCATTGCTGAAATCATCAGGCAGTTATTTCATTTGTGCAGGGTATGAAAGGATAAGTGATGAGCCTGACAAAGACTTTGCAATACGTGTCACGAAAGAGTATAAAATTGCCACGATACCTGTGTCGGCGTTTTACCAGGATGGAAGAGATGATAAGGTGATCCGCTTTTGTTTCGGGAAGAAGGAAGAAACGCTGGAACGAGCAGTTGAACAACTTTCAAAAATTCAATAAGGAATGAACAAATTCGATACGGTTATTTTTGATTTGGGTGGAGTGTTGATCGACTGGAACCCTGATTATGTTTATCGAACGATTTTCCAGGATGAAAACGAAATGAAGCGGTTTTACGCAGAAGTGTGCACGCCAGACTGGAACGAACAACAGGACGCCGGCAGAAGTCTTGCAGAGGCGACAGAAGAACTGGTTGCGAAGTTTCCTGATCAGGAGCAGAACATCCGTGCTTATTATGGACGATGGGAGGAGATGCTGAAAGGACCGATCGATGCAACGGTTGATATTCTCCGTGAAATTAAGGAGTCGGGCAAGTACAAGTTGTATGCACTCACAAATTGGAGTGCCGAAACTTTTCCGATTGCTTTGTCCAAGTATGAATTTCTGCACTGGTTCGATGGACGTCTGGTTTCGGGCGAGGAAAAAATGCGAAAGCCTTTTCCGAAGTTTTACCAATTAATGCTCGACAGGTTTAGCATCAATCCGTCTTCAACGATATACATTGACGATAATGATCGCAATCTTCAGCCAACGCGTGAGTTAGGGATTCATTCGATCCATTTTGTTTCGCCCGAAAAGCTGAGACAGGATTTGCAGAACGTCGGGGTGATATGAGCCGTGAGCTCCAGCCGATTTCCCCCGCTGGCGGGGGCAGGGGGTGGATGGCGCGAGTTACGAAAGCACCTGGAACGCAATCAGGCTGAATAAATACGCCAGGCCGGTCATGTAGGCAAGCTGGATCAAAGGCCACTTCCAACTTTTCGTTTCGCGGCGAACCACTGCAAGGGTACTCATGCATTGCATCGCGAATACATAGAACAACATCAGCGAAATTCCTGTTGCCAGCGTATACACCGGGGTGCCGTCTGCGCGCTTTGCCTGCTGCATCTTTTCGCGCAGTAAAAGATTTTCGCCGTCATCACCATCGCCAACGCTGTACAATGTGGCCATCGTACCAACAAACACTTCGCGGGCCGCGAACGACGTGATCAATGCTATTCCGATCTTCCAATCGAACCCTAGAGGGCGAATAACCGGTTCAATCGCCTGGCCAAGAAGTCCGGCATAAGAATTTTGCAATTTTTCCGTACTCTTCAGTTTCTCAAGCTCCGCGGTGTTGCCGTTCGAAGCAAGCCGTTCATATTTCTGCTCAACGCTCTGCATTCTTCCCGGAGGACCAAAGCTGCTGAGCGCCCAAAGCACCAGACTAATGACCATTATTACTTTACCGGCTTCGAACACGAATATCTTTGCTTTGTTCACCATCGTAGCGGCAATGTTGTTCCAACGCGGCGACCGATACACGGGCAGTTCAAGGATGAAAAAGCTTTTCTCGTTGATCCTGATGAACCACTTTGCCACATATGCGACAACCAGGGCCATCACCACGCCAAGCAGGTAGAGTCCCATCATAACAAGTCCCTGGAGGTTCATGAATCCTGCCACCAATTGTTTTGGAATCACCAGGCCAATGAGTATCGTGTAAACGGGAAGTCTTGCGCTGCAGCTCATTAACGGAGTAACGAGGATGGTAAGTAAACGTTCTTTCTTGTTCTCAATGCTTCTTGCGCTCATCACTGCCGGTACGGCACATGCGAAACCACTGATCATTGGCATCACACTTTTCCCGTTAAGTCCGACTTTTCGCATGAGCTTATCCGTTAGAAATCCTATGCGCGCCATGTAGCCGGTGTCTTCGAGGATCGTGACCAATCCGAACAATATCATGATCTGTGGCACGAATACAAGGATGCCGCTCAAGCCGGCAAGGATTCCATTCACAAGAAGGTCGGACCACCAGCTTGCAGGAAGAGCTGAATGCAGCCATCCACCTGCAGTTGCGAAGCTCCATTCGATGAACGTCATCGGATATTCGGCGAGCCAGAAAACGCTTTGAAACAAAACGAACAGTACTCCGAGTAAGATCAGGTAGCCCCATACGCGATGCAGAAGAATGTTGTCGAGCTTTTCAGTAAACAAAGTTTTCTGCAAAGGGCTCGGCTCAGATACCGATTGCTTGAGGATGTGACCGATCTTCTGGTATCGTTGTAATATTTCTTCGGCCTGTACTCTCGTATGATTGAACTTATGTTGCTTCTCTATCGTTTCGATTTCGTCCTGGTAACCGTTGTGCAGTCGAAACGATTCATGGTTGATCAAGTAATGGATCGCTTTGTAATCGCTTAATTGCGGAAACAGTGACTGGACATTCGATATGGCATCTTTTGCAAGCGATTCGTTGTTGATGAAATCGCGCACCGGCACGGTTGTCGGATGTGTGACTGCATACTCGATCGTTTTGCGCAGCTGGGCAATTCCTTTGTTCTTACGGGGATTGACCGCAACTACCGGTACGCCAAGTTCACGCTCGAGCTCCGCAATATTTATCGTTATCCCTTTTTGCCTCGCCAGGTCGAGCATGGTGAGCGCGACGACAACCGGAATTTTGAGGTCGATGATTTGAGAAACGAACAGAAGGTTTCGCTTCAGGTTGCTTGCATCGGCAACTAGCACAACCATTGAAGGGTCTATGTCTTCGTCCTGCTGCATCAACACCCGGTACGCAACCCATTCATCTTCCCTGCGCGGGTAAAGGCTATACGATCCCGGCAAATCGATGATGGTGGCAGAAAGTTGTGGTGAAAGCGAAGTCGCGCCAAGCTTTTTGTCGACGGTAACGCCCGGGAAGTTGCCGACCTTTTGGTTAAGGCCGGTCAGCGCATTGAAGAGTGAGCTTTTTCCGCTGTTGGGGTTTCCGACAAGTGCTATTTGAATTTTTCGCGATGGCACGGCGCCAAAAATAAATCACAGCCATCCGTAAAATTTACGATATGGGTAAAATATAGCCGTATCGCCGGTTTTAACCGATTGTTGAGTAATTGACATCTCGGCTGTTCGTATCTACCATATCGTCCGGTACAACCTTTCAAATGCGTGCCTGCATTCAATTTGCGCGAAAAGATCAATAGCCGGTTATCTTTGCGCACTTATAATTCCCTTATGTTCAACGTTAGGACGAAAGTTAAGGACCTGTTGCAACAGGATCCTCAGGAACAGGAAGTGATCGTGATGGGCTGGGTGCGCACGTTCAGGAACAACCAATTCATCGCCCTCAATGATGGTTCTATCAACACAAACTTGCAGGTAGTTGCCGAACTCGGGTTGCTTTCAGACGATGATTTGAAAAAGATCAATACGGGCGCGTCGCTCCGGGTACAAGGCAAACTCGTTGCATCGCTTGGTAAGGGCCAGAAGGTTGAAGTGAAGGCCACGCAGATACAAATTCTTGGCACAAGCGACCCGGAAAAATTCCCGCTGCAACCCAAGGAACATAGTCTGGAGTTCTTGCGTGAGATCGCCCATCTCCGCTTTCGGACCAACACGTTTGGTGCGGTTTTTCGGGTGAGACATGCTCTCGCCTTTGCGATTCACAAGTTCTTCAACGAAAAAGGGTTTGTGTATATGCACACCCCCATCGTTACTGCCAGTGATGCTGAAGGCGCGGGCGAAATGTTTCGCGTAACAACTCTTCCCCCTGAAAATCCGCCGAAACGCGAGGATGGCACCATCGACTATTCACAGGATTTCTTCGGCAAGGCGACGAATCTTACGGTAAGCGGACAGCTTGAAGGGGAGCTTGCGGCAATGGCGTTCAGTGAGATCTATACTTTTGGCCCCACATTCAGGGCCGAAAATTCAAATACGGCCCGCCATCTTGCTGAGTTCTGGATGATAGAACCGGAAATGGCCTTCTATGACCTTGAGGACAACATGAATCTTGCAGAGGAATTTATACAATACATCATCCGGTATGCGCTTGAAAACAACCGGGACGACCTGGAGTTTCTTGCGCAACGCCTCGCGAAGGAAGAAAGCAAATTGCCGCAGCAGCAACGCTCGGAGCTCGGGCTCATTGAAAAACTCGAGTTTGTTTTGAACAACAAGTTTGAACGGATCACTTATACAGATGCGATTTCCATCCTCCTCGAATCGCCGGCGTACAAGAAGAAAAAGTTTCAGTACGATGTGAAATGGGGGATAGATATGCAAAGTGAACACGAGCGATACCTTGTTGAGAAGCATTTCAAAAAGCCGGTTATCGTTACAGGATACCCCAAACACATCAAAGCGTTTTACATGCGACAGAATGAGGATGGCAAGACGGTTGCGGCTATGGACATCCTCGCTCCGGGAATCGGCGAGATCGTCGGCGGTTCGCAAAGAGAGGAACGCTATGACAAGCTCGTTGAAAGAATGCAGGAAATGCATATTCCCATTGACGAGTTATGGTGGTACCTGGATACAAGGCGGTTCGGTTCGGTGCCTCACGCTGGCTTCGGCCTTGGGTTCGAGCGGATGGTCTTGTTTGTAACGGGCATGACGAACATCCGCGACGTGATTGCGTTTCCGCGGACGCCGAAAAATGCTGAATTTTAACGTGTACAGATGTCAGGTTATGGATGTTTGGCTGTCAGCTGTCAGCAATCGGCTATCAGCTATCAGCTTTCAGCCGACATTTGCTTACTTGAATTGCTATAAACTTACCAGTGATGTCGATACCAGTAGTTGATCTGAACGATTTTCTTTCGAACGACGCCGCACGCAAATCAAAATTTGTTCAGGACCTCGGAAGGGCGTACGAAGACGTGGGCTTTGTTGCTGTAAAAAATCACGGCATCCCCGACGAACTAGTTGAACAGCTGTATCGAAACGTACAGCAATTTTTTGCGATGCCGATCGATCAAAAGAAGCAATACGAAGTGCCCGGGCTCGCTGGTCAGCGCGGATACACCTCGTTTGGCAAGGAACATGCAAAAGGCAGTGACGCTCCGGATCTAAAAGAATTTTTTCAGTTTGGACAGATTGTGGAAGACGGACATGCGGTGAGGTCTGAATACCCGGAAAATGTGCAGGTGCGAGAACTCGAGATTTTCAATTCAACCTTTACCAGGGCTTACAGGGCATTTGAGAAATCTGGCAAATCACTTTTACAGGCGATTGCATTGTACCTGGGTCTGGATGAGCATTACTTCGACGACCATATACACAACGGCAATTCGATCCTTCGGGCGATCCATTATCCGCCGATCACACACGAGCCGAAATCAGCAATCAGAGCAGAACAGCACGAGGACATCAACCTCATTACGCTGCTTGTGGGAGCATCTGCCGACGGACTGCAAATACTCACCAAGAAGAATGAGTGGGTTGGCGTGACCTCACTGCCGGAGCAAATTGTTGTGAACGTTGGTGATATGCTCCAACGCCTCACCAACAATAAATTGAAATCTACTACCCATAGAGTCGTGAACCCACCACGGGAGATGTGGCACACTTCGCGTTTTTCGATTCCTTTCTTCCTTCATCCCAAAAGCGACATGAGCCTTGCCTGCCTCAGCTCCTGTATTGATCCAGAGCATCCTAAGGCTTACCCGGATGCAACCGCCGGTGAATATCTGGACGAAAGGCTGAAAGAAATTGGCTTGAAAAAGTAGCCGTTTTGCTTAGCCCGAAGCCGGGAAGTGGAGGAAAATGCGATCGACAGATAGCATTTTTCATATTTAAGAGTTTCCAAGACGGCGTCCTGCCCGCCGTTCATCCGCCATTGTAGCCACTCACATTTTTTGGTTCAAGGAAATTCCTGGCGCTCTTCCCACAGAAAGCCCCGTTGGACGGGACTTTACGACGTTTGGCAATACCTGACACCGTCAATTACCTTCAGAAATTTGGTACTTTGTTTTGCATAGTACCGATTATCGCCATATCTTTGACCTGTTCTTTTCCGAAAACCACTATATCTCGAGAACGAACAACTTAAAAAAGTGGAAAATGAATATTGAAAATACTCAGAGCCAAATGCGGAAAGGGATACTGGAGTTTTGCATTTTTTCAGTGATCCGGAGAGGCGAAGCTTACCCTTCCGACATCGTTGAAGAAATGCGGGCGGCCAACATGCACATTCTTGAAGGCACCCTGTATCCATTGCTTACCCGTCTGAAAAACGCAGGCATGCTCACTTACCGGTGGGTCGAAAGCAACTCAGGTCCTCCGCGCAAATACTTTTCGCTGACGCAACAAGGCGAAGAGTTCTATCGCGAACTCGAAGCAACTTGGAACGAACTCGCAAATGCCGTTAACACACTTGCGAGCCGTAAAGAATCTCTTGTATCCTCTGTGAACAACAACAGTCCCGAAAGACCAGCAGAACCAACCAATCATTCAACCGACAAATAGCATCAAATGAAAAAGGTAATCAATATAAATTTTCAGGGACGGGTTATACCGATCGAAGAGACGGCATATGACCTCCTTAAAGAGTATGTTGAAAGTTTACGACGGTATTTTGCCAATGAGGAAGGCCGTGATGAAATAATTAACGACATAGAAGGCAGGATCGCCGAGCTTTTTTCTGAACGTCTCAAAGGCGGCGTTACGTGCATCACCGATGACGACGTGAATGCCGTGATTGCAAGCATGGGACGGCCGGCAGACTTTGAAGCTGAGAGTGGCGAATCGATGGCTGGTTCAACATACTCTGAACAGTCGAGCACAAACACCGGAAGTACATTTACTGCAAGTACGGGTCGCGGCCGGTTGTATAGAAATGCCGACGACAAAATTCTTGGTGGCGTATGTAGCGGCCTAGGCAACTATCTTAAGATAGACCCTGTAGTATTACGAATTTTGTTCGTTGTATTGATTGCTCCGCTTTTTTGGGTGTACATCCTTCTATGGATCATCATACCTGCACAGTCGATACAGTCGAACACGATGAAGCGTCTTTATCGTGACCCTGATCACAAGGTGATCGGTGGGGTGTGCGGCGGCCTTGCAGCCTACTTCAATATTGATGTGTGGATACCGCGCCTAATCTTCGCCCTTCCGTTTTTCCTCGGACTAATCTCAGGCGGATTCAATGCACTGTTTGGCGATTGGGATTTTGGATACATGCCGAGAGTGATCACCGGATCGTTTGGCTCAACCTTACTCGTTACATACATCATACTGTGGATCGCGGTTCCTGAAGCGGCTACCGCGGCTGACCGCCTTGAGATGAGGGGTGAACGCATTGACCTGAATTCGATCCGCAACACGGTGAAAGAAGACATGCAGAACTTTCGGACACGCGCCGAAAAGTGGGGAGCGGAGGTAAAAGAAACTGCATCGAACATTGGTGCAAGAGCACAGTCATTCGGTCAATCCGCCGCAACCCAGGCACGAACATTTACAGGTGAAGTAGCTCCGGTCGCCCGGCGGACAGGCAATGGACTCGGTCACATCATCAGGGTTCTATTCAAAGCCTTCTTCTTTTTCATCGCTGCAATATTCGCGTTGTCATTGTTCGGTGTATTGATCGGAATACTGTTCAGCGGTTTCGCTTTCATTCCTTTCAAAAGCTTTTTGCTTGAAGGATTTTGGCAGAATCTGCTCTCTTGGTCCACACTGTTCCTGTTTCTTGGTATTCCACTGATTGCTCTTATCACCTGGCTTATTCGTCGCATCATGGGTGTACGTTCACGAAGGCATTACCTTGGCTATGTTTTCGGCGGCCTGTGGATCATCGGACTGGTTAGCGCTGTATTACTAACGGGTATGATTGCGCGAAACTTTAAGAACCGCAGCAATCTTCCTGAGCAGGAGATCTCGATCGTTCAACCTTCGAACAACAAGCTGTATATCGATCTTCAGGGCGCAGACTGGAGAAGACAGCAGGGAGATTTTTTTGGAGTCCAGTTCGAAGACAACGACTTCCCGTTCCACACGCTTACTTCCGATTCAGTGATGCTCCGTTTCGTGAGAATAAAGATCGTGAAGAGCAATGATTCCGCCTTTCACGTATATGAAGTGAACAAGAGCCGCGGCAGAAGTGTAGCATCGGCAAATGCAACTGCAAGCAAGATTAATTACTCGGTACAACAGCGTGACAGCGCATTGTATATGCAACGCGGGTTCGCGATCAGTGAAAAAGATAAGTTCAGAAGCCAGGAAGTGTTGGTAGTGGTTGAAGTGCCGGTTGGTGGCAAGTTCCAGTTTGATCCTTCAATTCAGAATGCCGATTTGCGGGTAAGCACACAGGGAACTGATTGGGAACATTACTATACGCCAACAGCCGACGTTGAATATACGATGATGCCGGATGGCAGAACACAGCCCACTGCCGACCTTGATCCGGTTGAATTGAAGCGCGGAAGATTGAAAGTGAGGATCAGCGACAGCGATATACAGATCGAGACGGACACGCCGGGTAGCGAAAGAAAGCAGCAGTACAGATACCGGAGGTCGAAGCCCGACACAACAACGCCCGCATCAAAAGATACAACAGTTCGTACCTCTGCTTCTTTAAGGATCGCAGACACACAGAATAGCTATGAAATTCAAACCGGAGCAATTCTTACATCGACGGAATTGAGTACTCCACTCACTGTTTTATCGACTCTATTTCAATAGTGGTTGAAGTTGGAATAAGGGGCTCTCCGGATTGCGGAGGCCCTTTTTTATTTAAACCCCTTATTAATTGGCATGCACTTGTACATATTCTATTTTTGAGCCACTCAAATCCGGTTGATGAAATACACGGCGTTTACGGAAGAACATAAGAAGCTTGGCGCAAAGATGGTAGAGTTTGCAGGATATTACATGCCCATCTCATATACAGGTATCAATGACGAGCATTTTGCGGTTCGAAAGAATGCCGGTGTTTTTGACGTGAGTCATATGGGTGAGTTCATTGTTAAGGGCGAACACGCATTGGACCTTCTTCAACGGCTTACCACGAACGATGCAGCGAAGCTCAATGCCGGCCAGGCGCAATACAGTTGTTTTACAAACGATGCAGGTGGTATCATCGATGATCTGCTAGTGTATTGCATTGAACCAAACAAGGTGTACATGATCGTCGTGAACGCTTCAAACATCGACAAAGATTGGAACTGGCTCGTTTCACACAATTTGATGAACGCCGAGCTTCACAATATTTCAGAAAAGACCTGTCTGCTCGCGGTACAGGGGCCGAATGCCACACGGATACTGCAGGAACTAACGGGCATGGACATACTAAATCTTAAATACTACACTTTCGCTAAGGGTGAATTCGCCGGTGTAAAGAACGTTATGGTCAGCGCGACCGGCTATACCGGCGCAGGCGGAGTAGAAATATATTTTGAGGACAAGGACAATGCTCCTGCAATCATCTGGAATGAAATATTTCGTGTCGGCTCGCCCCAGGGACTGCGGCCGATCGGCCTTGGCGCCCGCGACACGCTGAGACTTGAAATGGGATATTGTTTGTATGGAAATGATATCGACGACACGACGAGTCCGCTTGAAGCGGGATTGGGATGGATCACAAAATTCAACAAAGAGTTTGTTGCTGCAGATGTTCTGAAGCAACAGAAGGAAGAAGGAGTGAAACGCAAGCTCGTTGGGTTTGAAATGATCGATAAAGGAATCCCGCGCCATGATTATCCTATTACCGACGCAGCCGGCAACCAAATCGGAAAAGTAACATCCGGAACGCAGTCGCCTTCACTTGGGAAAGCAGTGGGGATGGGGTACGTTGATGTCGGACACTCAAAGCTTGACAGCGAAATTTTTGTTTCGGTCCGAGACAAGAAACTTGGTGCAAAAGTTGTTAAGCTTCCATTCGCCTGAATCAACTATGCCCTCAATCCATCTTACTTCTTTTATTTGTGCTCCACGTGAACGGGTATATGACCTGACAAGAAACATGTCCGTTTACAAAAAGCTGTTTGATAAAAGAAAGGAAGAGTTTAAGTATTCTTCAACTTCACGGCTCCTTGAAAATGGTGAGTCGATCGTGATTGTGGCGAAGCATCTGTGGAAGCGAAGGGCAATATCTCTTCAACTGGGTGAAGCCGACAAGTCGAATTCTTTCCGTCTCACGATGTCGAAAGGTGATTTGACGAGCTATTCGCATCTGCATCATTTCAAGTCGGCTGACAATGGCACATTCTTAATTGATATGGTGGAGTTTGGATGGCCGGTTGACTTCACAGGACGACTGCTTGGGAAGTTATATTTCAGGAAGTATCTCGAAGCATTGCTACAGCAGCGAAATGCGATCATCAAAGATTTCGCAGAAACCGAGAAGTGGAAGGCAATATCATGAACAGAAAAAATTACGATGGCTGGTCGCCATGCATCAGATAATTTATGACGCGAATCAAACCCGCACTCTATACAAGTTTGTCTCCTGCATTGTTGAACAATTATTCATTACAAGATGCTATTGTTGTGGTCATCGATGTACTTCGTGCCACCTCAACTATCGCTACTGCCTTGTACAATGGTGCAAGCTCGGTTGTGCCCGTTGATGATATCCAGCAATGTATCCGGCTTGGTGAGGCGTTGTCGGGCATTACAGCAGGAGAGCGCGATGGCAAGATTGCTGATGGGTTGTCGTATGGCAATTCACCATTCGAGTATCCGCCCAAATTCATCAAGGGCAAGACCCTTGTACTTACCACCACAAATGGAACGAAACTCCTTCATATGGCGCTTGCCAACGGTGCTTCGAGGATCATTACCGGTTCCTTCCCGAACTTCAGTTCGGTATGCGATTATATCAGGTCGGAACAAAAAGATGTGGTACTTGCATGTGCCGCGTGGCGCGATAAGGTGAATATTGAAGACACCCTGTTTGCCGGCGCCGTAGTGAACGAAGTGTGGGATGATTTCGTAGTAAATTGCGATTCTTCGAAAGTCGCGAAGAACTTGTACTTGTCCGCGCAATCCGACCTTTTTGCATTTTTACGTGACCAGAATGCAAGTCACTTCCAACGATTGTCAGGATTCGGCCTTGAAGATGATATTAGGTATTGTCTCACGGCTGACATTGCGAATGTGTTGCCGCTATACGTGAATGATAAGCTTGTGAATTACGAGCCACAGCCCGTCGTGCAGTAATCTTTAGTCGTTACGAACGGTGCTGTCGGCGCGGTTTCCGTCTGTGGCTGTATCCTTTGCAGCTTCGGTCGCCCGGTCGGCCTCCGTTTCAGCTCCGCTGTTCAATACCGGTTGCGAAACCTGTTCTTCTCCATCTTTAGAAGGCTCATCGGAACAAGCCACACCGGCAAACATACCCACGGCAAGAAACAGGATTGCAAGCTTTTTCATAACTGCATTTTCATCAAAGTGATAAAAAATCATGCCATCGGGAAATAAAAAAGCCGCGAAACGCGGCTTTAAGAATTTGATTGTTGAGTAGACGGAGCCTAACCATTCATCGATGCAAGGAACTCCTGGTTGTCCTTTGTTCCGCGCATTCTCTTCAGCAACTCGTTCATTGCTTCCTCTGTGTTCATATCGGTCAGGTATACACGAAGGAGGTTCATCCTTTGAAGCACATCTTTTTCCAGCAGCAGGTCGTCGCGACGTGTTGAAGAAGCAACAAGGTCGATGGCCGGGAACACGCGTCTGTTTGCGAGTCTGCGGTCGAGTTGCAGTTCCATGTTACCGGTTCCTTTGAACTCTTCAAAAATCACTTCATCCATCTTCGAGCCCGTATCTATCAGCGCAGTCGCAAGGATGGTAAGAGATCCGCCATTTTCAATTTTTCTTGCCGCACCGAAAAATTGTTTCGGTTTCTGCATCGCATTCGCTTCAACACCTCCCGACAAAACCTTACCAGATGCAGGAGCCACGGTATTGTGAGCTCGGGCGAGGCGGGTAATTGAATCGAGCAGAATCACGACGTCGTGACCGCACTCTACAAGTCGTTTGGCTTTCTGCAAAGCAATTGCAGAGACCTTCACGTGTTTCTCCGCTGGTTCATCAAAGGTTGAAGCAATTACTTCGGCGCGTACGCTTCTTTCCATGTCTGTAACTTCTTCCGGACGCTCATCAATAAGAACGACCATGAGATAGCATTCAGGATGGTTTGCGGCAATCGCATTCGCAACATCCTTCAATAAGACGGTTTTACCAACTTTCGGTTGGGCCACGATTAATCCGCGCTGTCCTTTTCCAATCGGTGTAAACAGATCCATGATCCGAGTGCTGTATGCATTCGGAGCCATGAACAAATTCAATTTTTCGAATGGGAAAAGCGGAGTCAGGTAGTCGAATGGAACCCTGTCGCGCACTTCTTCCGGATTCTTATTGTTGATGGTTTCTACCTTCAGCAGTGCAAAGTATTTCTCCCCTTCTTTTGGTGGACGAACTGCGCCAAATACCGTGTCGCCAGTTTTTAGACCGAATAGTTTTATCTGGGAAGGTGATACATACACATCGTCGGGCGAGCTGAGATAGTTGTAGTCACTGCTTCTCAAAAAGCCGTAACCGTCAGGCATCATTTCCAAAACACCTTCGGCCATGATAACGCCGTCGAATTCAATATTGAAAACCGGTTCGCGCCGGTGCGGATAATTTTTCTGAGGCTGGTCGCCGGGGGTTGAAGGAGCAGGTTCGCTTATCGGTTGCGTTTCTTCAGGTGGTTGTGGCTCTTCTACAGCCGGTTCCGAGGTGATGCCATTTTCTTCAACCGGGGGATTCATGTCGAACGAACCCTGTTCATCATCTTCAGATTTCTTTCTAGTTCTTTTTGGAGGCGCCGTTACTTTTTCGGGTGCCTTCTTCTTGCTGATTTCCTTCTTTTCTTTCTTTTGCTTTTCGTCACCGCTTTCTACTACCGCTTCTTCTGTGGAGTTTGCAGTCGTCGCTTTTACAATTCTTTTCCGTTTCCCTTTATCGTCTTGTGAACCATTATTTGCTGCACTTGCCATTACTGCTTGTTTATCTAAAACCTTATAAATGAGCTCCTGTTTGTCGAGTTTTTTGGCGTTGGGGATTTTAAGCTGCTCTGCTATATCAAGCAGTTCAGGAACGAGCATGTCGTTCAATTGGAGAATGTCATACATAAAAATCGTGTGAGTTTACCACTTGATCGAAAACAACCAAACTGGATTGTTGAAATTACTTTTGAAATGAGTTTTCCTGACTAAACTGATGACGTCGTGAGTATTTGGGGACTTATCAGTCGATTTCAAAGACAATAATACAGCAAAAATCGATAAAGTAAAAATTTTTGGCATACTGTTAGGATTCATATCCAATGCTTTTGGCGCATGCGCTCTGCTGTTGAATCATCTGAAAGCCACGCCCCGTCTACATTACACAGCTTTGTCTCCGGTGGGCTCCTTTTCCACTCCGATGTCCTTTACAAACAATTGCTGTGACGGAAAAGCAAGAGAAACACCTCTGCTTTCGAGCGCCTGAAGTATCTCCGAAAGTATTTGCTGCTGCGTGTCCATGTATACATTGTAATCGGGGCTGAGAAATAGGTACACCACCTCGAAATTGAAACTGTAATCACCGATTGCAGCAAGGTGTACACGATCGAGTTCCACATTTGCCTTCCTGGTTATGATCTCTTTGATCAGGTCTGGAATCTGCGCCAGTTGAGTGTTTGGCGTGTTTTGAGCCACCCGGATCACGAACACAACCCGGCGTTTTTCGAGGCGTTTGAAATTATGTATGATAGACTTCGTAAGGTCGGTGTTGGAAATTACAAGTTGCTCACCGGTAAGGCTCCGGATCCGGGTCGTTTTTATTCCTATTTTTTCAATGTTGCCTGCTTCATTGCCCACGGTAATGAAATCGCCGATCTCAAACGGGCGGTCAAAAAAGATGACGAAGTAGTTGAACAGATCGCCAAGTACCGTCTGCGCGGCTAAGGCGATGGCGATTCCGCCCACTCCGAGTCCGGCAATGATTGTAGTGACATTGTATCCCAGATTGTCAAGCAGAAATATAAATCCACCGAACCAGAACACCGCTTTCACGACGTTGAGTACACCGTTCAGCTGGCGGATGCGTTCAGGCGTTTCATTCCGCCGTTCCATGACCCTGTTCAATGTCAGGTGCATGGCGTGATTTACCAGCCGAATGAGAAAGTAAGTAGTCACTACCGCCATGGCTACATGCATCACCCGTTGAAGCCTCGGGTGCAGGTTCAACTGCAACAGAATCTGGTAGTTCACCAGGATGTACACATATGGCAGCGCATATTTCTCAATAACGCTGACCGCAACATCGTCAAGCCGATTGTTCGTGCGGCTCGCGATCTTCTTGATCCGCACGATCACAAAGTGTGCAGCCACTTTAAGCACTACCCACGCGAGCAGTATACTGCCAAGCGCAATAAGATAATCGGAAACTGTATTGCCGAAATAAACCTGATCCATTGTGGTGATCAGGGATACAAAAAAATCATGCTAACCGCTAACGGGAAGAAACAGCTTCAAGCCTGTTTTTCCGATACGCGCGGAAGGCTGCCTTGTTGCGTACCGTATCCGTAGATTGAAAAAGATACAAGGTATTTGTCGGGACGTGGTATTTCCAAATAACTGGGACCGATGCGTTTGCATCCTGAACCTCCTGCAAGCCCGCGATCACCACATTGTCGGCATCCGACCAGCCGCCCTCTTCGACCGACCCGGATGGGCCAAGGAACACGAGTCGTTTCCTTGTGCGTGCCTTAAGATCTATCAGGGCAATCTCGGTATCAGGACCCTGCTCCGTGGCAATGGTCTTACCGGAAGCGTTCGTGGTCAATTGCACATTATAACTATCCATGTCAAGGATCAGTGTACTGTCCGGTGAATACCTGAACATCTTACCAAACCGCCTGATAAATGCTTCACCCTTATCAAATGGTTGAACGAGCATAGAATCTTCCGTCGTTACATTCACGAGACGAAAGTTCTGCCAGCTGACGTTGGAAGTTTTCCTTGCGAATTCACCAAAACCGGTGCTATCAAAAAAGCGTGTGGTCTCAGGCGCGAGAACCGTATCGACCTTTTCATCGACCGTTGAATCCACCGTCGCTTCGGGGTTGGAGCTCTGAGGTTCGGTCTTTTCATCACCGCACCCGATCAAAATGATCAGTGTTGCAGCGCAAATTCCGATATACTGCAGGAGTGTTCTCATGGTTGTATGGTTATTGCACCGGTTGTTCAAATATCTTATCGATTTTCGACGCAAGTTTGCGGTCGCGATCAGTAACGATATCTCCCGCGTCATGCGTATACAGCCACACTTCCACAGTATTGTAAACATTGGTCCAAAGTGGGTGATGATCCATTTTTTCCGCAGCGAGTGCAACTCTCGTCATGAATGCAAACGCCTCGGAGAAATTTGAAAACTCGAATTTTCTGTAAAGTTTGTTGTCGGCTTCAGTCCACATGATCCATTTTTAAAAAATGAGATGGCCCTTGTTTCTAATACTGTCCTGTTTCAATTCAGTTACCAGCTGTACCGGATGAATGCTCTTGATCGCCTGCATCAGATCGTTCATTCGCTCATCATCTACCGAATCGCCTTTCAGCAGCCACAGGTAATCGAGGTGACGCAATTCCGGCAAAAGAAATTCTCCATCGAAATGATTATTGTATAGGTAATGAACAAGCGAACTGTTTTTTTCATTGTATTGAAACACTGAAAAGTAATATACACGCTGTTTCTTGTTCAGTTGAATTTCAATCTCGGTATTGTTACGGAAATCAAAATGCAGAAGTTGATTCAGATGCCAGCACAGTTGATAATCCTTGACAGGCGCAACGATTCCCAGGATGCGGCACTCACCAAAGAATTCATCGGTCAGTTCCTCGGTATTTAACTTCCATTTCATGGGGGCAGCGGAAGTTACGCACTTGCCGGTTAAAATTCTACTTCCGAGCTTTTCTCTTCAGCTCCGCGGCGGTAAATGACGGTTGCCTTTTCACCTTTCTTGTATTTCGACAACGCCTCCATGTAAGAGTTCAGAGTTGTTGTAGAGATGTCTCCCAATTTCACGATCACATCTCCCGCCTGAATTCCTGCTTTTTGAGCCGGTCTTCCATCGCTGATGCCGTCCACCTTTACACCCGGCCCTGAGAAGGTATAGTCAGGCATTATTCCGAGTGTAACCGTAAATCTTGCCGGTGCCAGAAGTGGCGACTCACGGGTAGGAGTAAACGCAAGTTTTCCCATGCCTGCTGATCTCTGTATCAGATCGAATATATATCGAATGATCGCAACTTCTCCGGCGTAGTTGATCTTGTCCGCATCATCGTCCGGCCGGTGATAGTCTGTATGAAGCCCCGTGAAAAAGTATAGCACCGGAATGTTCTTTCTGTAAAACGATGTGTGGTCGCTTGGACCGCTACCACTCGAGTCGATCTTCAATTTGAAGTACCGGTTTTTTGCAACCGCCGGAACAATGGTGCCCCATGTGTCCGAAGTCCCGACTCCACCGACGGTAATCGTCTTCGTTGATTCATTCAACCGGCCGACCATATCAAGATTGATCATGTAATTGACAGACGTTAGTGCTACAGGACTGTTGTTTGCGAGGTGTTTCGAACCATGCAACCCAAGCTCTTCTCCTGAAAATGCCGCCACCAGGTAATTATTTTCTTTCTTGCCCGACTGCTTGAGCATTCGTGCCAGCTCGATGATTCCGGCAGTACCGCTGGCATTGTCATCGGCACCGTTGTGGATTTGTTTCGTACCGCTTCGCGATAGCGAATTGCCGTCTTCACCGAGGCCAATATGATCGTAATGTGCGCCGAGAACAATCGTTTGAGGAGCGCCGTTATCAATGAACCCCACCACATTCATGCCCTTCCGCTCGGTTTCGGTAATGTCTACACGAAGGGTGATGTCGAGTGTTGATGATTCATCCGCCAGATATTTCTTTCTTGCTTCGCGTGTAACGTACAGAACCGGAATTCCAGCCGATGTGACAGCTGACTTGCCATCGAATACCAGGCCATCCGCTGAATCGGAACTATTGTATATGATCAACGCGGTTGCACCATTGTCTTTAGACTTCGCTGCTTTCTTTTCCAGATATTCCAGGAGATTGAAATGCGGATTCTCTTGGTTTTCATCCACAGCCTCCTTTACGTCGAAGAACCATGGAACCCCGCGTTCCGCAAGTGCAATCGCGACGGCCGCTTCAAGTCGACCGTTTCCGCTGAATGCAAATGGAAAAAACTCCTTGTTCAACTTCAGATCATGGCCATTCACGAGCAAATGCGTTGAGGGCAAAACCTTCTTTTCCTTGCTGATCAGAAACGACTGAACCCATTTGCCGTCATCGCCCGCCGGCTTGAGGCCGATTGTTTCGAATTGTTTTGAAATGTACGCGGCTGCAAGCTGTTCTCCGTTGGTGCCAGCCCTTCGACCTTCCAGTTTATCATCAGACAAGTAGTTGATATGTGACTTCAACGAAGCCGCCATCGGGCGGTCGCTTTTCTTCAGCTTTTGCGCCTGAACCTGAATGACAACTGAAAAGAGTATGAGAAACGAAAATCGCTGGTACTTCATTTTGTTAAATTAACCGGCAAAAACAAGACAAATTTATTCAGGCAAAGGCTATACCAATGCTTGTTATGATTTTTAGAATTTGCAGGGCAGAGGGAGCTGGCCGTCTCCGTAATCTCATCTTTTTTCCTTTACTTTTGCAGATTGTCCTTTTCACATCTTTCATGGCGTACCCTGATGGTTGGAGAAGTTGGAGCGAGGGGAGCAAAAAACGAATATGGCATTACCGCATCTCATTAAATATGTTTACACCAATGGTACAGATGAAGTAATTCGTCGCGGCAAAAAGATCCACGCCATTGGTTTCGTTGAACTTGTCGACTTCGATGAACTGCTTGATATCGTGACGTTCCGGGTGAAAGACGATAGTTACAGCACTTATTACAAAGTCAATATTCAAAAATTCAAAGACCCCCGTAACGTATCAATTCGTTGCACGTGCCCGTACAATCTGGGAGATATTTGTCGCCATGAGGCCGCTTCGTTGATACAGCTGCAGGAAATGCTCGACAAGAACCTGCTGAAGTCTGAAAAGATAGAATACGACCAGCAGCACACGGTTGTTAAAATGAAGCAGATCGACCTGAAAACGCTGCGCCTGCTTTGTTCGCCGGAAACATACACAGCCGCTGAAACCTGGCTCCGTACGCAAAAGCCTGCAATTACTTTTGCGAAAGACGAGACGGTTAAGGCGAATGTCAATATCGATGGCGAAGTATATAACGTTCTTATAAACAAGAATGAGGAGCGGAACTTCGATACCAGTTCTAACTATGACGATGTTCATCACCCTCTTGATCTGCCTAAGCTGATCGTTTTCCTGCATCTCCTGCATACACACGGCCCATATTATTTTGATTCAATTCGGAATTGGGACAAAGAGAAGAACAAGCTCCTCGAGATGTATGGCTACTCGCTTTCAGACAACCTCGAAGGCAAGTTTGAGTTCACCTACAAAGATGGCAAACCTTTTCTGCGCGTTCTTGATCCGTCGATCAAGAGGATAGCAGTGCAGGAAATGTCGAAACCGCGGCCAGCTGTAGTTGCAATGGAAACTGCAGTTGCTGAACCCGAAACCGAAGCAGTTCAGCAGGCTTCGCAAAAGCTTGGTATCGTTTTCAATTTCAATCATAAGAATTATCCTGGTTTTACAATAGATGCAGTTGGTGGTGAACCAACAGATGATGGAAGCGGTTACAACGGAAAGGTTGAGAAACTCGACCTTCAAAAGTTTGTGAATGCCGACGCATTTGACGAAAAAGACAAACAACTTCTTGCTGCGGTCAGGAAACTGCAGGATTCCGAGATCAATAAGTACCTGAACAGGAATTCGCCGTTCAGTGGGATCTGGGAAAATATCATTCACTCGGAAGACGAGGCGTTGCCGGATGAGACAAGAGCGCTGATGGTTGAATACTTGTTTCCCAAACTTAAAAAACTATTCGCCGACATTTATGAAAGCGCTTTTGTTTTTCAGCTAAAGAAAGGGAAGACGTTCAAAACCGATAACCTCGAAACGCTGGGAATTGTGAGTGATCCCATCAGGCCTTCGTTTAAAGTGAGAGCGACAGGCTCTGATTACGAAGTGGAATGCCGTGTGCGATTAAATGGCCAGCAGGTGAACGTGTCCGACAATGACGCTGGCGACGGATTGTTATTCTTCAACAACGACAATGTGTTTTTTTGGAAGGAACCGGAAGACGTCAACCTCGTCAATCCGTTCCTGAACAACGGGGTTCTTGCCATCACTTCCGATGAATGGCCGAAGAAGCTAAAAGATTTTATCCTTCCGCTCACAAAAGAATATTCAGTCGACTTCGATCAGCAACTGATCAGCCAGGTGAAAGATGGTGACCCTGAAAAGAGGATCGTGCTACAGGAGAAGGGCGATTACCTCGTGTTTCAACCCATTTTTACTTACAAAGGGTTTGATACTCGTCCCGGTGGAAAGAATGAATTGGTGGTGCCCGACGGAGACCGGGTGATGGTGGTGCATCGCGACAAGGAAAAGGAAATGCTGTTCATAAGCAAGCTCGAGCAATTGCATTCCAACTTCATCAGACCCGAAGGTGGACAGCAGTTGGCGCTGAAGGGTGGTGAAGTATTGAAGAACAACTGGTTTTTTCTTTTCGTGGATGCCATGAAAGAAATGAAGATCCCGGTATATGGTTTCGACGCATTGAAAAATTTTCGGTTCAATACTTCGAAGCCACAAACCAAGATTCATATCAGCAGCAATACCGACTGGTTCGATGCGCGTGTCGACATATTGTTCGGCGACCAGAAGGTAACCATCGCGGATGTGAAGAAAGCGTTGTCGAATCGTCAGCAATTCGTTCCATTGAGCGATGGAACACTGGGGATATTGCCGGAGGAATGGATACAGAAATATTCATTGCTTTTCAGGGTGGGTGAGGGAAGGCAAAACCAGCTGCGACTGTCGAAATATCACATGAGTGTGATCGACGAGCTGTACGACAACAGAAGTGAAGAAGAACTGGTTTTGAAACTCGAAGAAAAGTATGACCAGCTGAAACAGTTCCGGCAGATCAAAGAGATTCCGGTTCCTGAGAATCTGCGTGATATTCTTCGTCCTTACCAGGAGCATGGATTTCATTGGTTGAATTATCTGAATGAAATCGGGTGGGGTGGAATTCTTGCCGACGATATGGGTTTGGGTAAAACAGTTCAGGCCCTTTCATTTCTACAATACTTTCAATCAGCGAACAGCCGGCTGATGGCACTTGTGGTTTGCCCAACGACACTGATGTTTAACTGGGAGAATGAGATCCGGAAGTTTACACCTTCGCTTACTTATAAGATTCATCATGGAAGTGAAAGAAGCAAGTCCATCGATGAGTTGACGAAGTTCGACATTATCATTACAACCTACGGCACACTCAGGAGCGACATCAAGTTGCTTGTAGATATTCCGTTTGATTATGTAGTGCTTGATGAATCACAAGCCATTAAGAACCCGTCAAGCAAAGTGACGAAGGCCGCAAGTTTGCTGAAAGCGCGAAACCGCTTGTGCATGAGTGGTACACCGCTTCAAAACAATACGTTCGACATTTTCGCGCAAATGAATTTTTTGAATCCGGGAATGCTTGGGAGCATTGAGTTTTTCCGACAGGAATTTGCAATACCCATTGACAAATTCGGCGAACCGGACAGGAAGGATCATTTAAGAAAGATATTGTATCCCTTCATTCTGAGAAGAACGAAAGAGCAGGTTGCAAAGGACCTTCCGGAAAAAACGGAAACGATTCTTTACTGCGAAATGGACAATGAGCAGCGAACGATCTACGATGCATACCGCAACGACTTCCGGGATAAGATTTTGGGTACCATTGAGCAGCAGGGAATACAGCGATCGCAGTTGACGATTCTGCAAGGTTTGATGAAGCTGCGGCAGATCTGTGACTCGCCAGCCATCCTTAACGAGTCGGAAAAGTTTCCGAACCATAGCATTAAACTCGAAGAACTCGGCCGCGAGATTTCTGAGAACATCAGCAACCACAAGGCATTGGTGTTTTCGCAGTTCCTTGGAATGCTTGCATTGATCAAAGAAAAGTTGCGCGAGCTTGAGATCGACTTCGAATACTTCGATGGAAGCACCACAGCGATTGATCGCGAAAAGGCAATACAACGTTTCCAAAACGACGAGAACTGCCGCGTGTTTCTAATTTCATTAAAGGCCGGAGGTGTTGGTCTCAATCTTACCGCGGCCGATTATGTATATATCGTGGATCCATGGTGGAACCCCGCAGTGGAGCAGCAGGCAATTGACCGGACACACCGCATCGGTCAAACGAAAAACATCTTTGCGTATCGGATGATATGTAAGGACACGATCGAGGACAAAATAGTGCAGTTGCAGGAGAAGAAACGTGTTCTTGCAAAGGATCTGATTACGGACGACGAAGGCTTTGTGAAGAGTCTGTCGAAAGAGGATGTCGAATATCTGTTCAGCTAAAGCCGCATAAAAAAACCCCGTTTTGCAACGGGGCAGCACATACAATTGTGGTTCCAGAGGTAAGTGCTAAAACAATCACTCAGGGACGTTTTCTTTCTATTGCGCTATGGCTAATTGGCGCACCTCCCAGCATCAAAACTGAGAAAACGCTCTTCACCAGAGTTAAAAATCCTGATGGACGATAGTGGCTTTTCAGCATTCTCGTCCTGTTCACATCATAAAACATCTGCTTCTTTTTCATAGTCTATACGTTCACAGGTTAACTAATATGTTTCTGTAACGATGTATCTCAACAATTATTGTTTCAATTCTACTACGTAGTTTTTCTATTTCAACTGCCTCAGGCTTTGAGTAGTTTAGCCTCAAATCCTATCTATGAAATCGATCGCTGCGTTAATGCTTTGCGTTCCAGTTTCAGCAGTTACTCAGGCGCAGGGGGCGTTCAACAACGAAACCCAGTCAACACTTCAAAAAGTTATTGCCGATTATCAGTTTCAGTTCCGGAACATCCGGGAAACTGTGTTGCGCAACAATCCACCAATTGTACAATACGCTTCAAAAGTGAAGATAGCGGATGCCGTTTCCTGCATCGTTTCTGAAAGCGCACGTTCGAACTCAGGAGCGTACAGCTGGGAGTGCCTGGTATTGCGCACTTCCGACCATGCTGCGGCGAGTCGTAAATACAAGGAATTGTTCGATCAGATAAACAACAGCATCATTCGCATTGAGGGCGAAAAGTCGTTTATCCTGAACGGGTCACCAAGCATCAGTTCCGAATCCACTTCTTCATACTTCCACCTGCTTCCGGCAATCGGCGTGTTCCAAAAGCTCGAAGTAAAATTGTCGATGCAAAAAGAAAACCAGATTTGGGTGATCAACCTTACGGTGCGTGACAGGGAAGATTTGATGGCGAGCAATTGAAAAAAAGTGAAAAGGGAAAAGTGAAAAGCGGTAAAGCGAGTATCCTACGACTGCCGGCTGTTGTTTTACCTTTTACCTTTTACCTTTTCACTTGGCGTTAGTCGGGAAACCCCTTGGCGTCAATTCCCGGTACCACCCTCAGCGCATTCTTGTAATAAACTTTCTTCAACACTTCATCAGGAAGGCCCATTCCATACATGCGCCAAAACGCATGGTATTTTTTATGATAAGGAAAATACTCATCATTCGTTTCCAACACCCTGAAATATGTAGCATATTCTTCCGGTACCCATGAGTCCTTTCCGAATAATATTCGATCCTGGTACTTAAGAAAAAACGCATGTGCGGCGCGTGGCTGGCGGCCGAGCTCGGCTATCACCGCACCGAATTCGACAACGACATTCGGGCATTCGTCAAGTAGCTTCGAAAGTGTTGCAAGGTCGTTCGCAAACCATCCGAAGTGGGCAGCGATGAAAGTTGTTTTTGGATTTGATTTGAACAGCCGGTGCTGCTCTGCTATCAGCACTTCAAAGGGAGCAGGATCTGTTGCGCTTCTCTTTCTGCCCGGATGGGTTTCAAGTTCCAGCCACCGTTCATTCCGTTCATCCATCGGATCCCAGAACGATTTTGGATCGGCAGTATGAATCAAGACGGGAATCTTCAGATCTGCACATTTTTCCCAAACAGGCTTTAGTCTTGGGTCATCTACCGTAACACGCCGACCGTTGTTGTCTTTCACCGCAAAACCCAGATTCTTAAAAATCTTAAGTCCCTTTGCTCCGTTCTTTACATCCTGTTCAAGGCGTGCAACAGCGTTTCGCGCCCAGTCTGCTGACCCGACCCCATCGAAACTGACATTCGTAAAGACAATGAAGCGGTTTGGAAAATTGTTTTCCACATTCCTTATTGACTGAACAAGTTTGTCTCCACCTATTCCGCTCAGATTCACCATAACCGCCATGTTCAGCCTGTCCATAGCAGCCGTGAGTTTCGAAAGGTCCTGCGATGGCATGTCCCATTGATGGTTGTGAACATCGATGAAAGGATACTTTGCTTTGCTGATCTTGTGTTCGGGTACAACCAGCGTCGACACCGGGTCGTACTTTTCAAAGTCGATTCCCGACCGGTTTTGGGCGCATGAAATGATGGACGAAGACAGCTGGAGCGCGATCAGCACGTAATATTTTACCATGAAAAATTTGTTGCTGAAAACTAACGATAAGATTAAGACGTACGCAATTTCTTTATAAGTGGTCAGGTCAATCGAGATTGAGCTTGTATTTTTCTCCGTATTGCCTGATCCAATTGTGCAGCTTATGAACGTCGGGCTCGTGGAAGAGCGTTGTCCCCGGATTCATGGTTGCAGCGGTACCACAGGCGACACCAAACCTCACCATTTCCCTGATCGATTTGTTTTGCGAAAGCATCCATATCATCCCTGCAACCGTGCTATCGCCTGCGCCTACAGTACTTTGCTTGCGGACAGTCGGCGCGGGAATATGTTCGAAGCCTTCTTTTGTCACAAGCAGTGCGCCCGAGGGTCCAAGCGTTACAACGATGATTTCAGTTTTGTGGCGATGGATCAGCTCCATTGCGGCGTCATCCACTTCATTAAGCTCGAGTGATTCTCTGCCAGTAAGTTTGGCGAGTTCCGAAAGATTTGGTTTGATCATGAACACTCCTTTGGCCAGTGCAAGTTCAAGAGGTGTTCCAGATGTATCGACCACATACCGGGCACCCAGCTTCAAGGAAACGTCGCAGAGCTGAGCATAAAAATCTTCCGGCAGACCTGGAGGCAGACTTCCGCTTGCGACAATGTATTGGGGTTTGGGAGAAAGATTTTCAAGAATACGGAAACATTCATCGGCTTCACGCTGCGAAATTGCATAACCAGGCATTACGAATCGATATTGGGCATTCGTGCTGGTTTCCAATACACCAATGTTTTCCCTTGTTTCGTGTGGCACTGCGATGGTCCTGCAAATTATGCCGAGGTTCTGCAGGTGATCCGTGATGAGCTTCCCATTGTTGCCGCCCGAAGGAAAAATCGCAATCGATTCTCCACCTAATTTTTTGATTGCCTTACTCACATTGATTCCGCCCCCGCCAGGCTCAGAATGCATATTGTCGCAGCGTAATTTCTTTTCAGGAATGAGCTTATCCACTGATGTGCTTTTGTCAAGCGCCGGATTCATAGTAACGGTAACGATCATACGAAGTTTTGATCAGTGATTCTGGTTGATTTCTTCCAATACTTTGTCAATCCGCTGTTGAAGCGTTTCATAATCCGTGTAGCCGCGGGCCAGGAGATAAAACTTTGATTCGTCCTGTTGAATAAGAACACAGGGAAATCCCGTCACCTGTAATTGTTTCACCAGCGAAAACTCGTGGAGCGCCGCATCCTTCGATGATTCGCTGGCAAGCCGACTGAAAAATTCGTCCTGTGGAATTCCATAGTTGTCCAGCAAATGCCTGTAGCTCTCTTTATCGGTAAGGTCCCTCCCTTCCATATGGTACGCAAACTGCATGTCAGCGCAAAAAGGGACCTGAATATCTGGCCGCAGCTCTTTTATGACGCATAGAACGCGGGCGGGATAAAGTGAATCGGGATACCAGTCGCTTTGATCGGGATTGAAGATGTGCCATAACCAGTCTTCCCCAAACTTCACTCCCGCGAGTTCTTCAACACGCTTATATGCATTCTGAATATATCCGGCCGAACGTGAGATATGCACCGGCTTGTCGTTGATGATCATGCCTCCGGAAAGCACTTCAAAATCAAGAGAACTTTTGTATTGCTCAAAGAGTTTGCGGATCACCGGACTGAACCCGTAGCACCAGCCGCAATAAGCGTCGTAGCAATAAATCAGCAATGGTGCCATAGGTCTTGTGTTTCGTTTTCCTTCGTCAATGTGCTTCCAGCCAGTTCTCGCCACCCCCGATCTCGGCTTCAACAGGAACTCCATTTGGTAACGGCAATGCGGTCTTCATGCAGTCGAGTATCACAGGCTTTATCATTTCCGCTTCTTCTCTTACTGCATCGAACACGAGTTCATCATGCACCTGCAGAACCATTTTCGATTTGAATTTCCGTGCCTTAAATTCTTTGTGGATCTTGATCATCGCCATCTTAATCATGTCTGCGGCGGTGCCTTGTATCGGGGAATTGATGGCGTTTCGTTCGGCAAACCCACGAACGGTGAAGTTGGCCGAATTGATGTCTTTAAGCCAGCGCTTTCTTCCCATCAATGTTCGCACGTATCCGTGTTCGCGAGCGAAGTTGATGGTGTCATCCATATAGCGTTGGATATTCGCAAACTGCTTTTTATAATTATCGATGATCTCCTTTGCTTCCGAGCGGCTGATTCCAAGGTTGTCGGCCAATCCGAATGCGCCCTGGCCATATATGATGCCGAAGTTTACGCTCTTCGCTTTGTATCGATGCTCTTTTGTTACGTCCGACTCCGCTATTCCGTAAACTTTTGCAGCTGTCGCTGTATGAATGTCTTTGTTCAACCTGAAAGCTTCACACATCGCGGGATCGCCGCTGATAGCAGCGACAATACGCAGTTCAATCTGAGAATAATCTGCAGAAAGCAATACATGGTCCGCATCCCGCGGGATGAATGCTTTTCGGATTTCACGGCCGCGCTCGGTTCTGATTGGAATATTCTGAAGATTCGGATTGTTGCTTGCAAGGCGGCCCGTAACCGCAACAGCCTGTGCGTAGCTGGTATGAACCCTGCCCGTTTTTCGGTTAATCATTAACGGTAGTGCATCGACATAAGTTGACTTCAATTTCGTCAACTCGCGGTAAGCAAGGATATCGTCAACAATCTTATTTTGGTGAGCAAGTTTCAGCAACACATCTTCTCCCGTTGCATACTGGCCGCTCTTTGTTTTTTTCGCCTTAGGGTCAAGCTTTAGTTTATCGAACAACACCTCGCCAAGCTGTCGCGGCGAAGCGAGATTGAATCGCACGCCAGCCTGCTGATAAACGCTGTCTTCACTGATTCGTGCTTCACGTTCAAGCTGCTTCGAATAATCGTTCAGGAAATCAACATCTATCCGGATGCCTTCAAATTCCATGTCGGCCAATACCGGCACAAGCGGATTTTCTACTTCGATGAAGACCTGTTCCACATCCTTTGCCTGCAGCAAAGGTGTAAACGCATGTTTTAATTGGAAGGTGATGTCGGCATCCTCGGCTGCATAATCGGTGATCTTGTCAAGGGCAACATCGCGCATGTTCGACTGACCTTTTCCTTTCTTGCCAATCAGATCCTCAATCGGAACCGGTTCATACGATAGATATTGTGCGCTGAGAAGATCCATGCTTCGCTTCCCATCCGGATCAATCACATAGTGAGCAAGCATTGTGTCGAATGTCGTCCCCTTCAATTCATAGCCGTACCATTTCAACACTAGCATGTCGTACTTCAGGTTCTGCCCGATCCAGGTGATAAAGGGGTTATCAAACAGGCATGCGAAAAAATCGAGGATTCGCTTTGCTTCTTCCTGATCCGATGGGAATGGCACATAATAAGCGATGCCCTGTTTGTAACAGAAGCTGAGACCAACAAGTTCGCAATCATTCGCGTCGATGCATGTTGTCTCGGAGTCAAAGCATATTTCCGTCTGTTCCGACAACTCGGCGACAAGACTTTGGATCGCTTCGTCTCCTTCGATCATCTTGTAGTCGTGGGGAGTATTGCGAATATTGAACGTTGGCTGGATGACCGAAACGATCTGCGCACTGCTTGTATCTTCCGGCGCAATTTTTTCGGTGACAACGTTTCCAAACAAGTCGGTTTGTACACCCTCAGGGATGATCTTGTCGATGATACCTTTCGGAACCGAAGCAGCATTTGCGAAATCATCGCCAAGAACCCGGCGGCCAATGGTCTTGAACTCAAGCTCAAGAAATATTTCCTGCAATGCCGTTCTGTTACATTCTTTGATTTTAAAATTTTCTTCGTGAAATTCTACGGGTACGTTCGTGATGATGGTCGCGAGCTTCTTGCTCATCACAGCGAGTTCCCTGCCCTTTCTGATCTTCTCTCCCAATGCGCCTTTGATGTTGTCCGCGTTCGACAGGATATTTTCCAGAGAGCCATATTCAGCCAATAATTTCGCAGCAGTTTTTTCACCGACGCCCGGTATGCCCGGAATATTGTCTACTGAGTCGCCCATCAGGCCAAGAATGTCGATCACCTGAGCGACATTTTTTATGTTCCATTTTTCGCAGACTTCTTTCACTCCCAGTACTTCCGGATCGCTCCCCTGGTAACCGGGCTTATATATGTGTACGTTGTCGTCAACCAATTGTCCGTAGTCTTTATCGGGCGTTACCATGTATACCTGATATCCAGCTGCCGCGGCCTTCTTGCTGAGTGTGCCAATGATATCGTCGGCCTCGAATCCGTCCGATTCAATCACCGGGATACAGAAACCCTCGATGATCTTTTTGATGTCAGGGAGCGCGGACATGAGGTCCTCGGGAGCTTCCTGGCGGTTTGCCTTGTACTCGCTGAAATCGGTATGGCGTTCGGTTGGAGCGCTGGTATCAAAGCATACAGCCATATGTGTAGGCTGCTGATTATTGATGAGATCGATGAGTGTGTTGGTGAAGCCAAATTGCGCGTTGGTGTTCCGTCCCTTGGAAGTGATTCTCGGATTTCGGATCAGTGCATAATATGCCCTGAACACCAGGGCCATTGCATCAAGAAGAAAAAGCTTTTTCGGTTGTCCGTTGTCGTTAGCCATTGAGTCGTGTAATACCTGTGTTATTTTTTCATTTCATCCAGTTTCCGCTTCAGCGAAAACATTTCATCGCGCAGCCGGGCAGCTTCCATGAAGTCAAGATCCCGTGCTGCTTTTTCCATTTCTTTCTTGATCTTGTTGATTGCTTTTTCAACCTGCGGAATTGTTTTGTAGGTTTCCTGGTCCTCTGCGGCAACGGTGACAAGTTCTTCGTCCGGCGCTACTGCATACGGATTCTGTGGATCATAGCCCTTTATATCGAGAACGGAAGTTTGGGCAAACACCTGTTGCTTGCTTTTTGTGACGGTGGTTGGAGTGATGCCATGTTCGATATTGAAAGCGATCTGTTTCTCTCGTCTTCTCTCCGTCTCATCAATTGTTTTTTGCATACTCTCCGTCATGGTATCAGCATAAAAGATCACAAGTCCATCTACGTTTCGAGCTGCGCGTCCTGCAGTTTGTGTTAAAGACTTTTCATTTCTCAAAAAGCCTTCTTTGTCCGCATCCAGAATCGCCACAAGAGATACCTCCGGCAGGTCAAGGCCCTCCCGCAACAGGTTAACTCCCACCAGCACGTCTATCTCTCCCAGACGCAGCTGTCGCAGGATTTCAACACGCTCAAGCGTGTCTACTTCGCTGTGAATGTATTTGGATTTGACGTTGATGCGGTGCAGGTATCTGTCCATCTCTTCTGCCATCCTTTTGGTCAACGTCGTCACTAGCACACGGTCGCCTTTCGTAACACGCTTATCTATCTCATCAAGAAGGTCATCGATCTGATTCACGCTCGGCCGTATCTCGATCGGCGGATCAAGCAAACCGGTAGGACGCACGACCTGTTCTACGACCACCCCACCTGTTCTTTCAAGTTCATAGTCGCCCGGTGTTGCGGAAACAAATATGACCTGGTTGAGCATCGATTCAAATTCATGAAAATTCAGGGGCCTGTTGTCAAGTGCCGAAGGCAAACGGAAGCCAAAATCTACAAGGATCAATTTGCGGCTGCGGTCGCCGCCGTACATGCCACTGACTTGTGGGATGGTCTGATGACTTTCGTCAATCACACACAAAAAGTCTTTCGGGAAATAATCGAGCAAACAGAATGGCCTGCTTCCGGGCGATCTTCGGTCAAAGAATCGCGAATAATTTTCGACACCATTACAATAGCCAAGCTCGCGGATCATTTCCAGATCATAATTCACGCGCTCGCTGAGGCGCTGAGCTTCGATGTATTTGCCCTGAGTTTTGAAGTAATCAACCTGTGCCTGCATCTCGTCCTGTATTTCATACAGAATCTGCTGCATCATATCTTTTGGAGCGAGGTATAGGTTCGCCGGAAAGATTGCGGCATTCTCCAGTTTCATTATACGCTTGCCGTTGGTGACGTCGATGCTTTCGATCTCTTCGATCTCGTCGCCAAAAAATGAAATTCTGTATCCGTAATCGAGGTATGGCAAATTGATATCAACAGTGTCACCCTGAACACGGAAGCTTCCTCTTCCAAATTCCCCCTGGCTGCGGGTGTACAACGAATTGACGAGCGAATGAAGAAAGCCCTGTCGCGAAATGATCTGACGCGGCTGGATGCGAATGATGCTGTTGGCATATTCGGAGGGGTTACCGATACCGTATATACAACTTACCGAGGCCACGACAATGATGTCACGTCGGCCACTCAGCAATTGGCTCGTGGCCTGCAAACGAAGCTTGTCGAGCTCTTCGTTGATCGACTGGTCCTTTTCTATATAGGTATCGCTCACCGGCATATAGGCTTCCGGCTGGTAATAATCGTAATAACTTACAAAGTAGCCGACGGCATTTTCCGGAAAGAATTGCTTGAATTCCCCATACAGTTGTGCAACGAGGGTTTTATTATGCGTCAAAACAAGCGTCGGACGTTGCACGTTTTGTATAACGTTCGCAATGGTGAACGTTTTCCCTGATCCGGTGACACCAAGAAGGGTTTGGTATTGTTCGCCGGAGAGAATGCCTTCGGTCAGTTGTTGAATTGCCTGCGGCTGATCACCTGCCGGTTGATATGGAGTGTGTAATTTGAACGGCATAAACGGGCGGTAAAATTACGGAACTTCGGTGGTCGCGCGGAGTGTATCGGTGACCTGCTGTTTCTTTCTCAGTGAGCGTTTGAACGGGTCCCATTTGATGGAAAGCTTGCCATCGTCACCGGTCTTTGCCCGAAGTCTGACTGCGACTCCAGCCCCTTTTCCTCCGTCGTCGCTGAGGTCTGTCTTTTCCTGGTTCTTCAGCAGGTTTCGAAGCGGCAGCTGGATGCTCATATCGGTTCCTTTCTTCACGTCATAAATTCCTTCGACGAACATTGTAATCGCAGTTGATCGAATTTCCATCCTGTCGATGATGAATGCCGATCCCTTTACTCTCAAAGTATTCTTAAGGTCAGCGAACTGAATAGTTGAAAAATCTTGTTTCTTAAATGCTTTTTCTGAAATTTTTTGCACGGGCTCAAAGTGGTTAAGCTCGCCGCGCTCAAGCAGGAAATCGATAATGCCATCGGTATTATCCGACACCACGGTTCCGTCGGGAGTAATCGAAGTATTCAACAGAATGTTTGCCGTAAGTGTGCCGCGCAAATTCGCGGCAGTGATAGCGTCCTGTCCGAAATTCTCGAATGCATTGAACAGTTTTGGAATATCAAGTTTGTTCATTGCGGTGCGCATAACCACCTGGTTCACGGAACCTGCATCAGTGATCTTTCCGTCGACATTCATCTCGCCGTTTGCGTGATTCAACCGCACTTTGTTGAATGCAATGTCGGTCGGTGACAACAGCACATGGGCATTCAGATCTGAAGCCAGGAATTTTTTATAGATAATTTTTGGCGAGGTAAGATTTACAGAGATTACCCCATCGGTGAACATCTTGTCGATCCGCTGCGTGAACGCTCGCAGGGGTGCATTCTTTCTTTGCGAACCGCCGCCCTTGTTTTTTGACAAGAAGGCCTTGAAGTCGCTTACCGATATTTCGTCGGAATAAATCTGCCACTCGAGCATCAATTTTTCCGGACTGATGTTCAGCAGTGAAAGAAAATTACGTGCTTCACCCTTCATTCGCAATCCGGTCGATCCGGCCTGAGCGGTGATCTTCTCAACAAACAGGTCACCGTTTCTGAAAACCAGATTGCCGTCGCAGTTTCTCAGCGTAAAGTTTCGTGGCAGATATTTCAAAACTGCATTAGCGATGCCTACTGTTCCCTCAATGTTCGAGGCAACGGAATCCCGACCTTCAATCGATCCTTTGAAACGAAGATCCACCTTTGCTTTTCCACCTTCAAGGCTGAGCGTATTGCTGCCTGTAAGGTCATTCAGTCTCGCAAGATCGAAATTCGATTTCAGGTCGCAGTCTAAAAAAGGGTCAATGAGATTGGTAACGAGTAATGTTTTTGATTCGATGGGGATCTTTTCCCATTCACAGGTGAGGTTCTTGAACGTGACCGCCGAATTCTGATCCGACCTTTCACGGGTAGTATCAAATTGATTCGTATAATATCCCTCGAATGACGCATTGATGAATGTTCCGAATGGAGCAACAAGTTTGCTTCCGGTCGTCGTCCCTTTGATGTTTACCAGTGGCGACCGTGATCGGCCTGTGGGGCCTTTGATCAGGATCCCGATGTTCAAGGGTTTATCAATTGAATACCGGCGCATTTTCCTTTGCAGTTTTTCAGTCAGCAGCGGCAGCGCAGAACTGTAGTCGACCGAATTCGAACTGATGTTGAGATCTATCTCCGGAGCGCCTTCAAGTGTTCGATAAAAACCGTTGAAAATAAAAGGGTGGTCATCGATAAGGAGGCCGGCATTATCGAATACCAGTTTTGATTCTTTGCGATCATTGATGATTTGAAATTTCCCTTCAACTGTCTTGTTGCTGAGATAGGTGCCTGCTTTGAGGTTGAAGGCAAGTCCGGTAACCTTCATGTCTGTTTCTATCAGGAAGACGTCGTTACCGTCACGTTCGCGGGTCCTTACTTTCAGTCGCCTGAAGTTGGCCTGATGAAGTTTGTATCGTTGGGGGTTATCAACCGTAACGGTGACGTTTTGAAAATAAATGTCGGGAGGAGTTCCTCCCTTTTTCTTTGTCTCGTTCTTTTTGAAGATGTATGTGGTCGATGACCCTGATGAGTCGGCAAAGAGATAGAGGTTGCCATTCCGCACGCGAATCGATTTCAATTGCGGGTTGTTTTGAAGGAGGCTCAGGACGCCGAGATGCAGGTAAATATCGCTGGCCCGTAAGAATGTTTTCTTATGCACGGCCGAGAGGCTATCGTTGACGACTACATCGGAGAGTTGCAACGTAAGGTTCGGGAATGTGCGGATCAGGCTTACAGACAGGTCGCCGATGGTGGCTGGGGCATGGGTGCGTTCGGTAATTTTCTGAGTGATTTTCTCGATAAGATCCTTCTGTTTCACATTGACATACAGAAGCAGTACCATCCAAGTAAGGATAAGGATACCGGCAATGATGATGATCGCCCGCAAGGATATACGTAAAAGTCTGTTCAGCCGCATATGAACCTGGGGCGGAGGGGATGGTAAAAATAACGAAATCACGGCGAAAGCGAGCAGAGAATCAAGTTCACTTTCACGATGAGGTTCTGGGCGACGCATAAACCACAATGCAGTGAGCCCGATCATGAAAATAATGTTGCTAAGAGCGAGCGCAATGAGACGTATTGTTGGAAAGAAACTGCTCGTGGCTGCAGTGCAGGCGATTGTGCCATGACCACCGGTCGATGCAACCGCAAGGACCCACGCGATCAAATTTTGTTGGGAAGACTTTAACCGATTGCATGTATTGGTAGTTTGCTTTCGGTCGTTATCCACATTAGGCATAAAATTTGTGAATAACTTTTTCCCATTTACGATCTCATTAAATTCTATGCTGAAAAGCAATGTTCTGCTTTTTATCGGCTGCCTGTTTTCGGTTATAGGTAACAGTCAGGTTGTTATTCCTGCTGTGATAGTGCCCGAGCAATTGTCGGGTGTCGACTCGCAGCAGCATGTTTCTGACCTAACCTATTCGATTCGTCAGTCGAATCGTCTCACTCTCGCATGGAAGTTAAGTTCGTCACGTGTTCCTGAATACTTTGCGGTTGAGCGCAGCGCCAATGGCCGCGCTTTTGAAGTCGTTGCTGTGATATCACGGGTTACAAAGCAGTTGCAGTACGAGTGGACCGATGATTCTCCGGTTGGTGGTCGTAGTTATTACCGTCTTCGTTATGGTTTCACCGATTCAGGCGAATACTTTTCGCGCACGGCGGCCTGCATGGTAGCTGCTGATCTATCGTTCAAATTTTATCCCAACCCGGTTGACCAGATCCTGATCGTGCGATCGGAGATGCCGGTGGATGTACAGATCTCGGATCCTTCGGGCAAGGTAAGGCTGAGTGCAAGTAAGGTGCAGGGACTGCAAACGATCAATGTCTCACAGCTTGAGAAAGGAATTTACATCATCAGATTCACCAACAAGATCACGAACGTGATCACTCAGCAGCAACTGATCAAGAGCTGAATTAAGGTGCTTCGCATAGGTACAACCTTATTTGTGATCGGAACGATTGTTCTAAAGTGATGCGTTTAGGCGAGGAATGCATGCAGTTGCGTAACAGATACGGGTCATGAATTGGTGTTCGCCGAGGATTGCATACATCCGAGAAGTTGATTTGACGACGTTAGGTTAGGATGGTTAGAGGCGGTGCAGTTAGGAGGATGGTTATAAAAGAAAAAGGGGTCTGAATAGAAATTCAACCCCGTTTTTAAAATCCAATATCCTATGAAAAACCTTGGTAAAAATACGGTCTATGTTCGTAATAGCAACTAAAAACGCCGAATGTGGATTTCTTTCCTGAGGCCGGCGGGAATGAAAAAAGCCCCGGCAAAAGCCGGGGCCGAACTAACCCATTAGTAGTAAATGAACAGATGTATTGGTTGCACCGGGTGATCAGGCAGCCTGCATTTCTTTTATTTTTTCGCGAATTTTCGTTTCGATTTCATTTGCGAGTTCGGGGTTGTCGAGGAGCAGTTGTTTTACTGTTTCGCGGCCCTGGCCCAGTTTGTCGGTATTGTAGCTGAACCAGCTTCCGCTTTTCTGGATAATGTTGAGTTCAACGCCCATGTCGATGATCTCGCCGGTTTTTGAGATTCCTTCGCCAAACACGATATCGAATTCTGCTGCCCGGAACGGTGGAGCCACTTTATTTTTAACCACTTTTACTTTTACGCGGTTACCCACTGCTTCGTCGCCGTCTTTGATCTGGCTTATCCTTCTGATGTCGAGGCGGATCGATGCATAAAATTTGAGTGCGTTACCACCGGTTGTTGTTTCCGGATTGCCAAACATGACGCCTATCTTTTCGCGAAGCTGGTTGATGAAAATACAGATCGTGTTTGTTTTGCTGATGGTAGCCGTCAGTTTACGCAGTGCCTGCGACATGAGCCGGGCCTGAAGACCCATTTTGCTGTCGCCCATTTCGCCTTCAAGTTCTCCTTTTGGAACAAGAGCCGCAACGGAGTCGATCACTACCACATCAAGAGCTCCTGAAAGAATAAGGCGGTCGGCGATTTCGAGACCCTGTTCGCCATAATCGGGCTGTGATATAAGAAGATTGTCTACGTCTACTCCAAGTCTTTTTGCATAAGCGCTGTCGAATGCGTGTTCAGCATCGATGATCGCACACATGCCGCCTTTCTTCTGGGCTTCGGCAATTACATGTATCGCGATGGTTGTTTTACCGGATGACTCCGGACCGTATACTTCCACTATCCTCCCTTTTGGAAAGCCTCCCACACCAAGCGCTGCATCAAGACCTATGGAACCTGTCGACACTACTTCAAGAGCGTCCTGAGATCGTTCGTTCATCATCATTACGCTGCCCTTTCCGAAGTCCTTCTCGATCTTATCCATCGTTAGTTTCAGCGCTTTGTGCTTTTCATTGTTAGACATGAGTATGAATTTTTTTGAAAGTAAACGTTTGCCAAATGTATGTAAAATTAGTTTATTCACACTAACTATTTTAGCAGAAAAACACTAATATTTTTCGTTTTTTTCTCACGCAGTTGCCGTCTTTTTCCGTAGGTCACTCCGATTTTCTAATGCACTTTTGCCATTCAACTGATCTCATGAAACTCTACCTGTTGTTATTCGCCATTTGCCTTGCAACATCGCCGGCATTGCATGCCCAGCACAAGAACACAACTCCTATATATTATGGCGCATCGTTCGATACGGCAAATGCAGTATCTGCTGCGACCCTTACATCTGATGCCGCAGAACCAGCATCCGCAAACGCCGGAAACCTGCGTGGCAGGGTTGCAGAGGTGTGTCAGGAAAAAGGATGCTGGATGAAACTTGAGACAGCCAACGGTGAGAAACTGATGGTGCGGTTTAAAAATTATGGGTTCTTTGTTCCCAAAGATCTCAAGGGCAAAGAAGTGATTATCCACGGCACGTCGATGATGAAAGAAGTGTCGGTCGCGCAACAGAAACACTATGCTGAAGATGCCGGGTTATCAAAACAGGAGATAGAAAAGATTCAGGTTCCGAAAAAAGAACGGCATTTCATTGCGGTGGGAGTGTTCGTATTGTAGAATGTGCATAAGAACAAACAGATTCCAATGATGGTAGAAAAGTGGATAAGACCAGCATATTTGATGATAATCATTGCCTCGCTGTACCTCACAGCGTGTACCGGCCCGCGGAAACTTGGCAAACCAACCGACGACGGGGTCATCGAAGTTTCATTCCTGCAGGTCAACGATGTCTACGAGATCGCACCGGTAAGTGGCGGCAGGGAAGGCGGTATGGCACGAGTGGCAACCGTCAAAAAGCAACTGCTGCAGCAAAATCCGAACACGTTCATGATGATGGCAGGGGATTTCCTGAGTCCCTCGGTTTTCAATAGCCTGCAGTACCAGGGTTCAAGAATTCGCGGGAAGCAGATGGTTGAAGTGATGAACGCGGCAGGGGTCGACTACGCCGTTTTCGGAAACCATGAGTTCGATATTTCAGAGAGTGAACTGCTGAGCCGGCTGAATGAATCAAAGTTTCGCTATATCTCAACGAATGCCTTTCACCGGTCCTCCTCCGGCGTTGGCCAGTTTTCTCAACGTGCGGATACCGCCACCCGGAACATTCCAACTTTCGAAATACTCACCCTCACCGACAAAGACGGAACAACCTGCCGGCTTGGAATCATCGGATTGACGATCACTTCCAACAAGGCCGCTTATGTAGAATACACGGATCCTTTCGAAGCGGCAAAGAAAGTTGCCGGTGATCATAGCGGTTTTTGGGATGTTTTGATTGCCATCACCCACCTGTCGCAGGCGGAAGATGTTCGCCTGGCGTCCGAAATACCTTCGATCACGGCCATACTCGGTGGTCATGAACACGACATGCGCCTGGTGAAGCAGGGAAACATCACCATCACGAAAGCGCACGCCAACGCGAGGTCTGCATACATTGTAAACCTGATTCACAATCGGAGGACAGGAAAGACAACAACAAAAGAGAGGCTGGTAATGATCGATTCAACGATTTCCACCGACCCCGTGACGGACTCAGTGGTGCGTAAGTGGACAGATATCGCAGCAGCGAGCTATGGTACGCTGGGTTTTGACGCCAAACGCATCCTTCATTACCGCGGCGACTCACTGGAAGGGCGCGAAACGCTCACCCGCTCCGGCAGCACCAACTTCACCGGGCTCATCGCCGCCTCCATGCTCCGAGCATGTCCCGACGCGTCGGCAGCGATCTTTAACGCCGGTTCAGTTCGTCTCGACGATGTGTTGTATCCTCCAATTTCAGAATACGATATTCTGCGGAGTCTGCCATTCGGTGGATCCATACGCGAGGCGACGATGACCGGCGCGCTCCTTTTACAAATTTTGGATTCGGGTTTGGCCAATACCGGAACCGGCGGATTTCTGCATCTGGAAAATATTGAAAGGCATGCAAACGAATGGCAGATCAATGGAAAGCTTATCGACACCGCTGCCCATTACAGGATTGCTTTGCCGGAATTTTTACTTTCCGGACTTGAAACAAGGCTCGAATTTCTGACCGAAAAGCATCCTCATCTGATTGCGATCGAACCGAAAACGACCGATACGTCCGATCCGCGTTCCGACATCAGGCTTGCCATCATCAGACATCTCGATGGACGGCAATACAAACGGAGATGAGCGACAAACTCATTTTAACAGGGAAACTACCCGCTAAAAAGATAATTTTGCATCAATTCAAATGGTATGAGCGAAACCCTTGTGTCTGCTGTTTCTCCGGCCCTCACTTCTAAAGACTTTTCAACCGACCAGGAGGTCAGGTGGTGTCCCGGCTGTGGCGACTACTCAATCCTCGCACAGGTCCAGAAAGTAATGCCGACGCTGGGAATACCTCGCGAGAATATTGTTATCATCTCAGGCATAGGATGCAGTAGCAGGTTTCCTTATTATATGAATACGTATGGACTTCATTCCATTCACGGTCGCGCCACGGCCATCGCGTCTGGCCTGAAAGCCACGCGGCCCGAGCTGAGTGTGTGGATCGTCACGGGCGATGGAGATAGTCTAAGCATTGGAGGAAATCATACCATCCATCTTCTTCGCAGAAATTTTGACGTTAACATTCTTCTTTTCAATAACCAGATTTACGGACTCACAAAGGGACAATATTCGCCGACATCCGAACCGAAAAAGGTTACAAAGTCAACGCCTTTCGGTAGCCTCGATCATCCATTCAATCCTCTGGCGCTTGCAATGGGAGCCGATGCAACTTTCGTTGCGAGGAGTATGGACCGCGATCCTAAACACCTGCAGCAAATGCTGCTTCGTGCAAACCAACATAAGGGTACATCGTTTCTTGAAATATATCAGAACTGCAACATCTTCAACGACGGGGCATTCGAAATCTTCACTGAAAAATCTACGAAAGCCGGAGAAACGCTGTTTCTCGAACACGGAAAACCACTGCAGTTCGGTGCTCAGATGAACAAGGGAATAAAACTCGACGGGTTCAGGCCCGTCGTAGTCGAAATTGGAAATGGCTATTCGGTCGACGACCTGTGGGTCCACGACGAATCAGATTTTTACAAAGCACAGATCCTTGTCAGGATGTTTGATGATCCAAGAACCGACGATCATCTGCCCCGCCCATTCGGCGTCTTTTACCAGACCGAAAGAGCATGTTATGAAGATTTGTTGAACCTGCAGGTCGAAGAAGTACTTGCAACAAAAGGCAAGGGGGATCTTAATAAACTTCTTAGAGGTAATGAGACCTGGACGATCTCCTAAACACCTCCCATAACACTTCCAGTACCCAGTACACTCATGTCTGTTGACGTTCAATGAGGAATGGGCGTCATGCAAACAAGGGAACATTTCAATCTCAGCCGTTGTCCCACATGGCACATCTCATGCACAAAAAAATGCCAGCGATGGAAATCGCCGGCCTGTGCTTACCTCTGAAACCACAAAAAGAAAGAAGGTTAAAGCAATATATTGCCTACGGCTAGAGACCAATAAAATAGAAGCTGCACAAAATCTGGTACCGTTCGCAACGGTAGAACACATTCAAAAGAGGAAGCAAATTTTCTAAAGGGTCGGCGGAACGTCTATGATCTAACGGTGATGGTTAGAGGTTGAACAAGAAATTGGAGGATCGGTTAAGGGAACACGGGATTGGATAACGAGATGAGTTTGTAACCGGGATAAAAGTAAACACTGTTTTTTTAAAAATCAATCTTTTTGAAAAATATTTTAACAGTACTGGTTTCCGTCACGAAACCATCTCCCGCTCGGCGGCTTTGAAGATCCGTTCTTTCTTATACTCATACCACCACTGCGGTGCAGTCTTTTTCATCAACGTATCGATATGCCGCATCCCAACAAGATTCCAGGCGCCTTTGACAATGCCGGGAATGTTGCGCTGGACCGCACGCAGACTCATTGCAAATCCACTGTCGAGATATTCCATGTGGTGCCAGTAGCCTGCTGGCATGAACAACGTTTCGCCATGTTCGAGCGTCACTTCATAGCCGCGTGCAAGGCGCAGAGCAGGAAACTTTTCATAATCCGGCTTGCCATTATTCTCGTAATAATTGCTGAAATCCGCGAGACTCAACACTTCGAATGGCTTGCGGTACAACTTGTGCTGCTCTTCATGTGGGAACAATAACACCTTCTTGCGCCCGATAAATTGCGTGTGTACGATATGCGACATGTCGATGTCGAAATGCATATGTGTAATGCTCGATGCTCCGCCAACGAACAACATCGGAACTCTTTTGATGAAACCTTTCATCAAATCTTCAGGATATGAAAAGTCATTGATGAGCTGAGGCGCGTGGCTGAAAATATTGAAAAGAAAAATTCGCCATTCGGCAGGTCCGCGACGAACCATTTCGATATACTCTCCAAACGTTGTGTAGTCGTCGGCCTTGTTCACCGGAGTATATGCGTCGCTCTTTACATTATTGTAAATGCCAACCTTCTTGTCGCCAACAATTTCTTTGAAATAATCCCATGTCCACTTTTCGTATGCAGGCCATGTTTTAGCAAGATCCTTGAGCACCACCGGAATCCCAGGTTTGTAGTATTCCTGCTGAAACTCTTCACCTGTGATGGCCCCAACTTTTTCAATCTGTTGTAACAGCATGAAGGCAATTTCGGCAAAGTTAGTATTAAATCTATGTTATGACCGTCCTGTTTAGCGCTCATAAGGAGAATTATGTAATCTATAACTTCGCAACAATTTTGCGCTGAAACAAACAAACAATCCTGCTAAATCAAAACACAAAAGCTGGCGCAACAATCAAAGATCAAAATATGTCTGCATTACTTTTCCGGGCTGCCATTGCTGCACTTCCGGTGCCGCAACTCGAATCAACTATCGATTTTTATGTGAGTGAATTGGGCTTTGCCATTGCTTCACGTGTAGATGAAGATGCTGATCGTCGCTGCACACTACAAAAAGAACATGCTCAGATTTCTTTTGTTGAATCGGGGGCAGCGAATCCCAGGGGCCTGCAGATCGAATTTGAAGTTGGCGATGTTGAAGCATGCCGCAACGAATTAAGCGACAAACTGCGTGATTCTTCAACCATCGGTGAGACATCCGACCGTAAAATTTTGCAGTTCGAAGATTTGAACGGCTACCGTATAGCCCTGGTGTCGCGAAAGCCAAAATCACAATTCGATAAATACTTTCCAGAAAGTTTTTCACTTGAAACACCACGGATCATTTTGAGGCCTCTTGCAATGGAACACATTGCCGAGCTGTCGCAAATAACGGCACCGGAGGAGATCTGGACATATTTCACAAAAGAGCTTCATACCATCGAGGGACTTACTGAATGGGTCGCAGAAGCGATGATGGATAAAGCGGCTCGCAGAAGGATGCCGTTTCTTGTATTTGACAAAGATGCAAAGCGTGTAGCCGGAAGTACCAGCTATGGAAATATTTCGTTTCCCGACAAGCGCGTTGAAATCGGATGGAGCTGGTTGGGTACGGAATTCATGGGCACAGGTGTAAACAAGCATGCGAAGTTTGCTCTCCTCAGTTTTGCTTTTGAAGTAATGGGTATGGAACGCGTCGAAATAAAAACCGACAACCTGAATGAAAGAGCAAAAGCTGCACTGATCAAAGTAGGGATGAAGCCTGAAGGAGTTTTGAGAAGTCATATGCAGATGCATTCGAACCGCAGGCGCGATTCAATATACTTTAGCATACTTTCTTCCGAATGGCAGGAACGTAAGGAAAACTTCTTTCCTGAAATGATGTAAAGGATCAATTTTCAAGGTCAAGCATCAACTGCGGAGACAAACACTGGAAAGATCGCCGATGATAGGGGGACAATCCAAATTCGTCGATCGCTTTGCGATGCTCCTCCGTTCCGTAACCTTTGTTCGTGTTCCATTTATAGTACGGAAACTGCGCATGAAGTTCGTGCATGTAATCGTCACGGCTGGTTTTTGCAAGGATGCTTGCGGCTGCTATTGACGCGTAGATTCCATCACCCTTGATGATGCACTCATGCTTTGTGCGGCGGTATTTTACAAAACGGTTCCCATCGATCAACAGAAGTTTTGGCCTTCTCTTCAGCTTGTCCAACGCCAGATGCATCGCTTTGAAAGATGCTTTCAGAATGTTTATCCTGTCGATCTCTTCATGATCAACCTGTGCAACACTGTACGCGACCGCGTGTTCTCTGATGTAGGTGCGCAATTCGTTTCGGATGTCGGCAGCAACTTGTTTCGAATCGTTAAGAAGCGGATGAAAAAAATCGGGAGGTAGAATTACTGCGGCTGCAAATACGGGCCCGGCAAGACATCCACGACCAGCTTCGTCACAGCCGGCTTCCGTCTTCTCAAACTGATAATGGGCCTTAAGCAGATAGTAAGTTTTGCCAAAAATAAGTCTGAAAGAAAATGACCCAACTTTCAGCGGATGTAAAATTTATACACATTAAGGTCAAACAGTACATCTGTTACATTCAATGCCCGGTTAACTTTGCGTCACCGATGGCGGATCATCATTCAACGGCCGCGAACAGGGCCGTATCAATCTGGTTGTACACAGGCGTGGCTATGCTGCTCATCCAGGTTATTCTCGGAGGAATCACAAGATTAACGGGTTCCGGTTTGTCAATCACCGAATGGAACGTCATCACCGGCACTCTTCCACCATTGTCAGAAACGCAATGGGTGGCCGAATTCGATAAGTATCGTGAAACTCCCCAGTTTCAGTATCTGAACGTTCACTTTACCCTGGATGATTTTAAGTTCATTTTTTTCTGGGAATGGCTTCACCGGTTTTGGGCGCGTCTGATCGGAGTAGTGTTTGTTGCGGGCCTGATCTACCTGGTTGCAAAACGGAAACTCGACCGAAAACTTCTTGGTCCGCTGTTCATTTTGTTCCTGCTTGGTGCGTTACAAGGTACGATTGGCTGGATAATGGTTGCAAGCGGACTAACGGGCGATGCCATTTACGTGAAACCGACAAAGCTTGCCCTTCATTTCATTTTTGCACTTGTATTGATAGGATACGCTTTCTGGGTAGCTATTTCAGTATCGATTTTGAGAAGTGCCACGATTGATCTGCCGCGCGCAAGAACTTATTCATGGGTGCTCATGGCGCTTGTGACCGTACAACTGATATTCGGGGCACTGATGGCAGGGCACAAAGCTGCGAACGCCGCTCCTACCTGGCCCGACATCAATGGAAGCTACGCCCCGCAAGCGTTGTTCGCTACAAGCCCGATAGGCAGAGACCTCGTTGAAAACAAGATCACCATTCATTTCGTGCACCGCAATCTCGCATACCTGATCGCAGTGATCGTGCTGGTGGGTACTTTTGCAGTAAAGCCAAAACGAACATACCCGGCTTTCACCCGGGTGGCGATGACCGCACCTGTTGTTCTCGTTCTGATTCAGATACTGCTTGGCATTTTGTCCGTTATCACCAGCCGGAACATTGTGCCGAATGAATGGGGAATATTCGAATGGATGGCGCAACTGCACCAGGTGGTTGGAATGATGTTCTTCCTGAGTTTCGTGTTGCTGTTGTTTGCGGTTTCGAATAAAAGATTAACGGGCCATCAATAATCTTACTGACTATTTTTCGTTCTAATACAGTATCGATGCGCGTCACACGATCGTCGTAGCTACCGGTCATGAAGGCATTCCTGAGAGGACTATATCATTCTTTTCCCATTCAGCTTGTAATTCTGCATTTCAAGAAGTTCCAGGTATTGCTGTTGTTCTGGTATCTCCTGTTCAGCACCATCAATGGAAACTTCATGAGCAATTATGGTGCTGAGTCTCTGTTTCTCGCCCCGGAGTATTTGGGTGAGGTGAACGGCTGGAGTGCCGGTGTGATGGGCGTGGCCATAGGTGTTTTCATCATGAGTTGGAACATCACAAGTTTCATTCTCTTTTCAAGGCATTTTCGTTTTCTCGCAACAACCAGCAATCCCTTTCTGAAATATTGTATCAACAATGCGGTGCTGCCATTTACTTTTTTAATTGTTTACTTCATTCAGGCAGTTGCTTTCAATAGCGAAAAAGAACTGATGACCGGCTGGGAGATCTTTCTTATGTCATCAGGCTTTGTAGCTGGTCTCATTCTCATTGTGCTGTTTTCGTTTGTGTACTTTTTCAGGGCAGACAAATCCATCATCCGCCGACTGTCGCCAATCATAAGCAATCCGTCGCTATTCAAATCTCAATTCAGCAAAAGCGAATACAAGGTGAGCGAAAGCCGGCTCATCAAGGTCGAATGGTTCCTGAATTCCTTCAAGTCGGTAAAAAAATGCCGCGATGTATCGCATTACAATCGCGAATTCATTGAAACAATTTTCGGTCGCCACCATTTTGCGGCCATCCTTAGTATTTTCATCGCATTTCTTTTTCTGATCTTCATCGGCTTCTGGCTCGATAGTCCATATTTTCAGCTCCCGGCAGCAGCGGGCATCACGATATTTTTTGCAATTCTAATCGCTATCTCCGGAGCGTTTTCTTATTTCCTTCAAAGCTGGAGCATTCCGTTTTTCGTGCTACTGATCCTTGCAACAAACGTGTTGTATAAGTATGATGTGATCGACCCTAGCAACAAAGCGTATGGTTTGAATTATAAGAACACAGAGTCGAGACCATCATACGACAAGCTTGCATTGTCGCAACTTGCCCAGCCCGCAAATATGGAAGCAGACAAACAGAACATGCTTCGAATACTTGAAGCATGGAAGGCCAGGCAGGGGGAAGCAAAGCCCACGATGGTCATCATCAGTACAAGCGGAGGTGGAAACAGAAGTGCGAACTTCACAATGAACGTGCTTCAGCACCTCGACAGCATTTGCGGAACGAGGCTGATGGATAAAACTTTCCTGATTACCGGAGCGTCCGGTGGTATGCTGGGTGCTTCGTACTACCGCGCACTTGTTGCAAACCGTTCGAAAGGATTTGACCCGCTCGATAAGAAACATGTTGACGACATTTCGCAGGATTTGCTTAACGCACTGTTCACTTCTTTTGTCGCGAGGGATCTTGCATCCCCGGCGCAGAAATTCCGTGCAGGTAAATATGATTACATTAAAGACAGGGGTTATGCATTTGAGCAGAAGTTGAATGAAAACACCCGCGGGTTATTAAACGTACAACTGAAGGACCTCAAAGAAGCAGAGCAGCAGGCAAAAATTCCGCTCATGTTTTTCAACTCTGTTGTTACGCGCGACGGCCGAAAGCTGATCATCAGCACACAGCCGGTACGTTTCCTGATGAAACCGGTGTTAGACAGTGCACAGGCTACAGCAGTGGAGCCTGATGCGATCGATTTCCAATCGATGTTTCGTGCGCAGGATCCGCTCGACTTGCGATTGCTCACAGCGTTGAGAATGAATGCCACTTTTCCGTATGTGTTACCAAATGTGTGGCTGCCTACAGTTCCGGTGATTGATGTAATGGATGCAGGATTGAGGGATAATTACGGTCCTGAAACCGCCGTTCGCTTTCTGCAGGTATTCCGCGAGTGGATCAGGGAAAACACTGCCGGTGTGCTTCTCATCCAGATCCGCGACCGGATAAGTGGAGGATGGGATCATCCATACGAATCAACGGATGTCACCGAGATATTTACGAAGCCGCTGTTATTGCTTCAATACAATTGGTACAAGATGCAGGAGTACAATCAGAACGACCTTCTGAGCTTCACGCGTCAAAGCCTCGGAACATCGTTCCAGTCAATATGTTTTCAGTACGTTCCCAAGAAAGAAAATGCCGGCGCTGCACTGAATTTTCATCTTACAAAAAGAGAAAAGAAAGACATTTCAGACGCGTTGCACAACCCCTATAACCAGACGGAATTTTCCAAATTCGCATCAATTATTCGGCAACCGGTTCCTGCAAAAGCACTGGCTTTGCAGCATGAATGAGATTGAAGTAGGCCGGTAGAACCCTGATGCGGAACTCCGACTCCGTTTCCATCGGCTCGCCATCGATATGCAATGGCGCGTGATGAGGGTTCCCTATTGTGAGCTCTCTTGTTTGAAAATAGATGATCGGCGCGTGCAAGCTGGTTTTTGGCGAACGTGTACGGCCCGCAAAAACCTGTCGCATTACGTTCAACAATAGAAAAGGCTTCGCAATTTGTTTCACTATCACAATGTCAAGCAAACCATCGCTAAGGCTTGCCTGCGGTGCAATGGTGAAGTTGTTTCCAAACTGGTTGCTGTTTGCAATACTGATAAAATATGCATTCGCTTCAAAGGGAAAATTGTTGACCTCGAAATTGAACATATACGAACGTGCAGAGAAGAAGTGTTTTGTTGTAAGCGAGGCATACGTTCCGAGGCCGCGCTTCGGGTGCTTCGCGAAATCATGCGCCACTGTTGCATCGAATCCCAATCCGCATAACATGCAAGCGAACCGTTCATTCACATAAAATGCATCTGCCTTCATTGTCTGGCCGGCGAATACAACGTCAAGCGCCTTTGGAATCGAACGCGGGATGTTGGCGCAAAATGCAAGCCCGTTGCCGGAACCCATGGGGATGATTCCAAACCGGACATCGGTGGACGCCAGAAATTGAACAACCTTGTTAACGGAACCGTCGCCGCCACAAACGACTACATCTGTAATACCTTCCTCAAGTATCCTGTCGCGAACAAAGCCATAATCCCCGCTTTCGACCGTTGGTAATATTTCAAAGGGGATGTTTCGTTGCGAAGTCTTTCCTTCAAGAATATCACGCAGGCTCGATTTCTCGCGGGTGCCGGAGATGGGATTCACGAGATACACGATCTTTCGCTCGTTCATGCAGCCCCGAAGTTGCTATTTTTTCTGCATGATCGTAGTAAATTAGTATTATTATCGAAGAGCGTGAACCGGCTGCGAGAACAACACTATCAGACATGAATCAGCAAACAGGCAAATATCTTCTTATCGCTGCGGCGTGCATTGCTGTTGCCGGCATCATCATTTATTTCTTTCACGACAAAATGAACTGGATCGGCAGACTGCCGGGCGATGTTCGCATCGAGAGAAATAATTTTAAATTCTATTTTCCTTTTACCACCATGATCCTGCTGAGCCTGTTGCTCACTTTCATCATCACTGGTGTTCGCAAATTATTTAGTTGAAACTTCCCAATCAGAACCTGGAGAACATATCCATAAACTCTTGTCGGCGCGATCGGGAGATGCTGATTGGTACATCGTTTTGCATAACCACATAACCTCCATCGCCACGTACAAATTTTTTGATATGATTGAGGTTGATAAGAAATGAATTATGGATCCTGAAGAAATCAGGGCCAGACAAAGCTTCATCGATTTCCTTCAATACTTTCGAAACCATTATCTTTTTCCCGTCGGTAAGAAAAACATTGGTGTAGTTGCTTTCGGCTTCGCAATACAATATGTCGCGTGTTGAAACAAAAATCATCCCATCGTTTGTCGTGAGCGCTATGCGTGCCGTTGTTGGACGCATGTTACGCACGCTTTCAAACAATAATTCAAACTGTTCCCTGGAAGGCACAGTTCTTCGAGCTTCGAGTCTGCGGATCGTTTCGGTAAGATCATCAGGATCGATCGGCTTCAGCAAATAATTTAACGCACTATACCGGAACGCCTTTATTGCAAACTGATCATAAGCCGTCGTAAACACAACGTCGAAGCTTATTCTATCAAGCTGTTCAAGCATATCGAAGCCGTTCATTCTGGGCATTTCAATATCAAGAAACACCACGTCTGGCTGGTGTTTGGCAATCGCTTCAAGTCCTTTTTCTGCAGAGTCACACATTGCCTCGATGGAGATCGAAGGAGCATATGTTTTTAATAGCCACTCCATCATTTCCAGGCAATTCTTTTCATCATCGATAATTACACTTTTTATCATCTTGTTCATTTTATGTTCATACCGGTATTTTGATCACCACTTTCGTTCCTGCCACCTGATTGGTGGTATTACGCACATCTGCAATTTCAACGCTCGCGTGCAGCGAAGCGAATTCATTCAACATATTGATCCGGTCCTCTGTAAGCTTCATTCCCAGGGACTTTCTCGTCGCACTTTTGCTTTTCAGCTGTTGTGCTCTATCGCGCCCCACTCCATTGTCTTCTACGATGCATTCAAGCATGCTGTCGCAATGCATACCGATCCTGATCGAAAGAAATCCATTTCCGTCCTTGTGAAGTAGTCCATGCCAGATTGCGTTCTCGACGTAGGGCTGAATAATGAGCGGTGGTACTTCAACCGTTTCTGCATGCACGTCGTCGGAAACAACAATTTCGTATGTGAATTTTTTATCGAAACGCAACGCTTCCATTTCAATGTAAAGCCTGAGCGCTTCGAGTTCGTTTGCGAGAAGAACGTTTTTATTGTTTGAGTTGTCGAGGATCAGCCTTATGAGTTTCGCAAACCTGGTGAGGTACAACGAAGCTGTGGCGTGATCGCTTTTTACTATGTACCTGTTGATCGAATTCAGGCAATTGAAAATGAAATGAGGATTCATCTGCGCCCTGAGCGCCTTCATCTCAATCTCAGTTAACTTTCGATCATACGTTGCCTTGAGTTGCTGTTTTTCTTTTGCCTGACGTAACCGGAACCTGAACACACCATACATCGTAAGCCCCGCAACTCCGAGCAACAGCAGAACAAACCACCAGGTCTGATATAGCGGCGGAACAACGATCAGGAACACAGAGTTTCCCGAATCGATCCAGTTTATTCCATCCATACTTGCTTTTACCTGGAATCGGTAGTCACCCGGTGGCAAAGAAGAATATCGTGCCTGGCGGATCGTATTGCTGCTTTGCCATTCTTTGTCAAATCCCTCCAGCAGATATTTGTAAACGATGTTTCCGGATCCGCTCAGGTTAACTGCTGTAAAGTTGAATGTGATGGATTGATAATCTGCATCAAGCTTTATCGAATCTGTTTTGCCAAGCCTCATTGACGAGTCGCCGAACGCAGCATCTGAAATATATACTTTGATCGCCGGAAAATTGGCAAGCAACTGATCGGCATTAAAGTAATTGACACCACGCTGGCTGCCGAAAAACAATTCTCCGTCAGAAGTTTTCAGGCAGGCTCCGTTGCGAAATCCTTCAACACTCAGTCCGGCATTTTCTTCAAAGTGCTGCATAGTTCTCGCTATCGGATCGAATTTGATAAGGCTTTTGTTGTTAGCGAGCCAGATGTTACCCCGCGAATCTTCAAGTACTCCTTCGCATTTGCGGAAACGTAAACCATTGGCAACAGAATAATTTTGAATTTTTCCATTCGCTTCCATCATGCTGAATCCAGAGGGAGTGGCAAAATACATGTTGCCGCGACGGTCCTCATAGATGTAGTGACAACCATTGAGGCTAACTGCAGACGGCCCTGTAACCGCCGACGTTACTTTTGTCAGTGGATCGTATATAAACAGTCCGTCGAATTGCGTACCTACCCAAATTCTTTTTTTGCTGTCTTCAACCACGGCAAGTATGCGTTTCGATTGAAGTTGGCCAAACTCTTCACTTCGCGTTGCCCTTCCCGATAATACGTCGACCTTATACAGGCCTTTCTGAGTTGCAACCCACAACCTATCGCCTTTCGAAATCAACATATCGTTGATGATCTTTGACGACTGTCTGAATTCCGCAGAGGTATCGAGTTCGATAGCACGAAAACTACCGGATGCCGTCAACATTGCGAGGCCCTGTCCCTGGGCGCTTACCCATGGCCTGTTTTGCCGGTCAATGGCTACGTTTCTTATCTCAACACTTCGGAGCGAATTCCGATCGGGCTGAACATAGTAGTGATAAAATTTTGCAACACCGGTGTGCTTGTTCCAGCGTATGAGGCGATCATAAGCAGCGATCCAAAGATTTTTGTTGCGGTCTTCCGCAATGCGGTTAACGTAGTTGTCGTAGAGGCCACCCTGTTCGTCGCGAAATATTTTCACGAAGCCGGCTCGTTTGTAATTGATGTTGTAAATGCTTGCGCCCGAAGTATAAGTGCCAACGATAATTTCGCCATTGCTCCCTGCGATGACACGATATGTATTGTTTGCCGCAATGGATCCACCATCGAGAGGATCGTGCGTGTGTCTCGAAACATTTCCTGTTTTGTCGATCGTGATAAGTCCGGCAAAGCCCGTTGCAATTACGACCGAACCGTTTGCTGCCGGACGCACTTCCGTAAGCGAAGTGCTGATTTGACGATTATTAATTTCATTGGTGAGCCGGTACTCCCTTAACACAGTCTTTGAGATTGGATCGATGAAATAGACGATGCCCGACTCAAGTCCAACAACAAGACGTCCGTCGGATGTTTTGCAGGCACTTACCGGCGATTGAAACGGTTGATCAAATAACAATTTCCCACTTGAATAATCGAGGATGATCACCGAACTGTCAAGACAAAAAATGTACTTGTCTCCCTCGAAAATTTCCGCGTCGAGAAATTTCGGGTATGTCAGTTTCGAAGGCAGCCCTGTTACCGGTTCCCATCGCCCTGATGAATTGTTGAAGTAGAACTGTCCTTTGCTTGTATACAACACAACGCCATATCTGGCTGTTTCGAAGATGGTGACGCAACCGTAATTGCTGATGGTGTCAAGAAGTACGACCCGGTGAAACTTCCTTTTTTCGTCTACCCAGCTAACACCTTGCGGAGTTCCCATCCAGATCCGGTTGCGGCTGTCGCATGCAAGGTGTATGACATTGTCGGACGCCATCATCGGCTGATCGTCGGTTTGGTAAGTTGTGATCGAATAACCATCGAATACATTCAGACCCTCGGGAGTTCCCATCCACAGAAATCCGTTTTTATCAAGAGCAAGGCTTTTGATGTGATTGTCGGATAAACCGCTTGAGGTGTTCAGATGCGAGAAATAAGGCTTTTGGGCCATCTGGCCTTCTGCAAATACTGCAACGCAAAGCATCACAATCACCGAGGCGATCAGCTTTTTGCTGCAGCGTATTTTGGTTTTGCGAGGCAGAATCGAAACGTTAGGTGTTTGGGAATACACAACACAGTACCTGTTCCGCAGCCCACAAAATTAGATAACTCGGCAGGCGCGGTCCCGGAATTTTTGTAGCCTGCGGTTTTATTGAGCGGATGACAAAAAAGTGCCCACTAAGGAATCTTGTATTTTACAAAGAAAAACCCGCTGAATACTCAGTATGACACCTGACACTCAATGCATTTGATATTTTTGGAAAGGTCTGAAAACCTATAATCCCAAACCGGCTACCGGATGACATCTGTGTTAATCATCTGCCTCGTTATAACTACATGTGCAAGCATTGTCATGTTCATAAGGCTGATACAATACAACAGGATGGAGAGGAGAGAAGAAAGCGAAGCTCTTGAAGTGGAGCGTGCGATCAATTATTTCTCAAATTCGATGATCGGGCAGAACACCGTAGATGAGATCCTTTGGGATATCACCAAGAACTGTATCTCCCGTTTGAGCTTTGAGGATTGCGTGATTTATATGCTGGATGAGGACAGGAAGGTATTTATCCAGAAAGCCGCATATGGCCCGAAAAATCCGAAGAACTATGAGATCTCGAGCCCGATTGAGATTCCAATTGGCACCGGCATTGTTGGAACAGTGGGATTAACCGGCATTGCCGAAATCATCGAAGACACGTCGAAAGACGAGCGATATATCATTGACGATGACCGCCGTTTTTCAGAGATCACTGTTCCGATTATTCATCAGGGAAAGGTAATTGGCATCATCGATTCGGAACACCACCAGAAACATTTTTTTCGAGACAAGCATCTGCGCATACTGTCGACGATCGCTTCCCTCTGTGCAAACAAGATCATCAAACTAAGGCTTGAAACCGCTTACAGAAACGCGGAGATGAAGTTGAATGAAAACAGCCGGAAGATCGCCGAAAGCAAACTGTCCACTCTGCGTATGCAGATGAATCCTCATTTCATTTTCAACAGCCTCAACTCGATAAACAATTTCATTGCTAAGAACGATACGATCCGTGCTTCAGGATATCTTTCAAAGTTCTCGAAGTTTGTTCGGCTGATATTCGACAACGCGCAGTCGGAATGGATCACTCTCGACAAAGAATTAAAAGCACTTGAGCTGTATGTAGAATTGGAGAAGATACGTTTCGGCGATAAGTTCCAGGTAATGATCGATGTGAGCAGAGACATCAATCCCGCAAACGTAATGATGCCGAACCTGCTGATTCAGCCGTTTGTAGAAAATGCGATCTGGCACGGGCTGCTGCAAAAGCCCGATGGTACGGGCGAATTATTTATACGTTACTGGCAGGTCAAGGATAAGATCCATGTGAGTGTCGAAGACAATGGCATTGGAAGAACAGCATCAGGCGAATTGAAGCTTGGGCGTGTTTCAACCCACGAAAAAAAGGGATTGAAGATTACGGAAGAACGAATTCGCATCATGAACGAGATGTACGATTCGGACATCCATTATTATCTCACCGATCTATACGACGATGCGGGATTTGCCGCAGGCACACGCGCAATTGTATCTCTTTCAATGAAGGCGCTTCACGATTGAGCGGTGCTCATTGATTTCTGCACTCTCTTCCGCTCGTCTTCATCAAGTATTACCTTCCTGAGCCTGATTGTCTTTGGCGTCACTTCAATACACTCATCCTGCTGAATGTATTCCATACATTCTTCAAGTGTCATCTCGATCTTTGGGGCGATACGTGATGCGTCGTCGCTTCCGCTGGCGCGATGGTTCGTAAGTTTTTTAGGTTCGGTCGCATTTACAACGAGATCGCCTGGTTTGATATGCTCGGCGATGATCTGACCTTTATAAACTTCTTCTCCCGGATCGACAAAGAATCTTCCCCGATCCTGCAGTTTATCAATGGAATAACCGGTTGTCTTGTCCTGATTTTTTGAAAGCAGCACGCCGTTGTTGCGGCCGGGAATTGATCCTTTCCAGGGCTTGTATTCGATAAAGCGATGGGCCATGATTGCCTCACCTGCAGTATTGGTGAGCATTTGCGAACGCAAGCCAATGAGTCCGCGTGATGGGATCTCAAATTCAAGATGCTGAATCTCACCTTTCGTTTCCATCACGAGCAGTTCGCCTTTTCGTTGTGTGACCAGGTCGATCACTTTTCCGCTGTATTCCTGCGGCACGTCCACTACGAGGTTTTCATATGGTTCATTCTTTTTACCATTGATCTCTTTCACGATGACGGTAGGCTGACCCACTGTAAGTTCAAAACCTTCGCGCCGCATGGTTTCTATAAGAATACCGAGGTGAAGAATACCTCTTCCAAAAACAAGAAAGCTGTCGGCACTGTCGGTGTCCTCTACCCGCAATGCAAGGTTCTTCTCGGTTTCCTTCATCAGGCGGTCACGAAGATGACGCGACGTTACAAATTTGCCATCGCGTCCGAAGAACGGTGAGTTGTTGATGCTGAACATCATACTCATCGTTGGCTCGTCGACACTGATTACCGGGAGAGCCTCCGGATTTTCAGGATCTGCGATAGTATCGCCGATGTTAAATTCTTCAAGTCCAACAACAGCACAGATATCTCCTGCCGGAACTTCTGTAGCCTTTTTCTTACCCATTCCTTCGAATGTGTAAAGTTCTTTGACCTTCGATTTTTTTATCGATCCGTCGGCTTGTGCAAGAGCAACAACCTGTCCTTCGCGAATGGTACCACGTGCTACTTTTCCGATGGCAATACGTCCGAGAAAAGATGAATAATCCAGGGAAGTGATCTGCATCTGAAGCGTTCCCTCGGCAACTTTTGGTTCGGGTACAAACTCCAATATGGCATCCAGCAGCGGTGTGATACTGTCTGTCGGCGTGACCGACGTGTTCATCCATCCTTGTTTCGAAGAACCGTAAATGGTCGGGAAATTCAGCTGTTCTTCCGTTGCATCGAGATTAAAAAACAGCTCGAACACTGCGTCATGTACTTCGTCGGGGCGGCAGTTGGGCTTGTCCACTTTATTGATAACGACAATTGGGCGCAGGTGCAGTTGAAGCGCCTTTTGCAACACGAAGCGTGTCTGAGGCATCGGGCCCTCGAAAGCGTCTACAAGGAGTAAAACCCCGTCCGCCATCTTCAATACCCGTTCAACCTCCCCACCGAAATCAGAGTGACCGGGAGTGTCGATAACGTTAATCTTCACGCCTTTATATTCTACAGCAGCATTCTTGCTGAATATGGTGATACCGCGTTCTCTTTCGAGGTCGTTGTTGTCCATTATCAGTTCACCCGTATCCTGATTTTCCCTGAATACCTTGGTAGTGTGCAGGATCTTGTCTACGAGTGTAGTCTTACCGTGGTCAACGTGAGCGATAATCGCGATGTTACGTATGTTCATACTTGCTTTCCGTTTCGCGGAGGCGATCGCCCCGCTTCAATTTTGGACGCGCGAAGGTACTGATAATAGCTGAGAGCACCCATTGCTACTGCGATTCCTGATAAACATTTAACTTGCAGGAAATTTGTCGGAATGAAATCTGTGAAGTTGCTCGTCTTACTCGTCTTTTCGACATTCATGAGTTTTTCCGTTGCCGCTCAATGTTCTATCTGCACAAAAACAGCACAGCAGCTTGGTGATGAGGCCGCACGGGGATTAAACGGAGGCATACTCTATCTTGCGGCAGCTCCTCTGCTCATCGTCGGTTTTATTGCTTACCGCTGGTGGCGAAACAACCGCTAAGTCACCAGGATTTTTTTTACGAACCGGTATAAGTTAAAGTCACTCGATTCCATTTCGTCGTCAATCATGTCCTCGAGCCGCGAACGCGAAAATGGTTTCATTGCATGCTCCCTTATCAGATAGTATGCTTTTGATGCGAGAAGTTGATTGTTGCGTTTGCCCGATTGTGTAGAAGTAGGCTGCGTCAGAATCTCCTGAAACAATTCGGGTATACCGGCTCCTTCGGTTGCAATTGTTTGAAGCACTTTCCTACCACGCATCGCGGAAGTCATCTCAAGTGATCCGCGCAACGCTGCATAAAATTGCGAAGCTCCGGGTCTGTCGGATTTGTTCAGCACATACAGATCTGCGGATTCCATGATGCCTGATTTCATCAACTGTATATCATCGCCTCCTTCCGGAACCAGAAGGAGAATGGTCTTGTCGGCCAGCATCGAGATCTCAATTTCGGTCTGACCAACTCCTACTGTTTCAAGAAAGATCAGATCGAAATCCTGAGATCTCATCAGGTCCGTCAGCTCAATGATCTTCGGGTTCAATCCTCCGGAAGCACCTCGTGATCCAAGCGAGCGTATAAAAACGGAAGGATGCATATACCATTGCTGCATACGGATTCTGTCGCCGAGAAGCGCGCCGGAATGGATGATGGAAGATGGATCAATGCTTAGAACACTAACCTTTTTATTGGAATCGACCGCAATTTGTATCAAGCGATCCACCAACGTGCTTTTGCCTGACCCGGGAGCACCGGTGATGCCAATAACAGGGGTGTTCCCTTCCGGAAGCTCCTCAAGTATTTTGTAATAGCCTTCTGCCTCATTCTCTACAATGCTGATCAGTCTTGCGAGTTTTTTGTACTCCATTGGAATTGGCGGTATTGACTATTTTCGGTTCTTGCAATTTATTACACGTCCGGCTACCGGCTCCAATTAATTGCTACAATGAAGTTTTCGATTGTAATCGTTGCTAAAAACGCTGCCGGCAAAATTGAGAGGCTGCTGCAAAGCATAACGGGTCTCTCAGATGATGTGATCGTATGCGATTCCGGAAGCAGCGACAACACCATTGAACTAGCGAAGTCTTACGGAGTTTCTGTATATCAGATTGAATGGAAGGGATACGGACTTTCGAAAAACGAAGCGAATGGTTTTGCGCGGTATGACTGGATACTATCTCTTGACTCGGATGAAAAAGTTGACAGACAATTGTATGAGGCCCTGATAGACTGGGAACCCCGGGGCAAAAACGTTATTTACCAGGTAAAATGGAAAAACTTTTTCGGCGATGAGTGGATCAGGCACAGCGACTGGGGGAACGACTGGAAAAATCGCCTTTTCCATAAGCACACTGTTCAATGGGACGATGCAATCGCTCACGAAGATTTATGGTCGCAGCAACAGGTTACGAAGAGCCGGCTACCCGGTTACGTCGAGCACTATTCGTTCGCTAACGTAGAAGACTATGCGAAAAAGATGGTGCAGTCGGCAATGCTGATGGGCATGAAATACCATCGTCAAAACAAGAGCTGCTCATGGTCGAAGATTGTGGTTGCTCCCTGGTTCACTTTCTTCAAAACATATTTCTTGAAAGCTGGATTTCTGGATGGGAAGAAAGGATGGATGATCGCCGTTACCAGCGCGAACTATACGTTTCTTAAATATGCGCGACTTTACGAGTTGAATCAGCAGCGAACGGATTCTGCAGCAGAAACAAAAGCGTGAAGAACGTGAAGAACACCAGTTCATGATGTACCTCAAAGGTTGCTTCGAAAAGCGATTGAAGTGAGAATTGCACAACAAGGAGCAACAGCAGGATATTTCGGTTCCGAACCGCCGCCACGATAAGCGATACAATCATAGATATAAAGATGGCCAGCAGCGGGATTCCGCCGACAAGAGCGGATTGCAGATATTGATTATGGGTGTTGTACTTGTTGTAGATACCAAGGGGAAAATTCTTTTGCTGATATTTTTTCAGCATTTCTTCTTCCGCACCGTTCACGCCGTACCCCGTTAACGGTCGTTCGCGAATCAATTCAGCTGCAGATTCCCACATCAGCAACCGTATGGCGATACCATTCTGTGCATCCGCCTCCGATTCGTACTTCTTGATCTCCGTTACTGCAAAGCGGTAGCGTACATAGTCAAGAGTATTAACGAGAAACAATGCAATGGCTATAAGAGCCCCAAATCCAATCACAACGTATTTCAGAAAGCCGCGGCGGTATCCGATCCATAGCAGGAGCAGCCCGATCATTACAATCGAAAGTATGATCACGAACTTTGATGACAACAAGAATATGAACAGAAGAAGCCAGCCGGACGCAATTGCATGAAGCAATCGAATGTGGGGGGACGCTTTAACAGAAAATGCGTGTATCACTAACCACGTGATCGAAGCAAGGCAATAATTTGAAAAATATATTGCATTGAGACCGACTTGTTCACTAAGATAATGGTATGAGAAGAGGCGGTAGTCGCCGATTTTTTGGTACTGAATTGCAGAGCTGATGATCGCCACGATTGAAAGTGCGATTACAGAAACGATAAATGCAAGGCAGGTGAGCCGCACCAACTGAAAACGCAATGGCGCAATCATGGTGAAGACTATTGGCAGAAACAGGAGGGTGGAATATTTTTCCAGGGACTTGAGGGTTACCTGTCCGCTACTGTCCCAAAAAGCGGTTGCTATGGTCCACAAACCAAAACTTAGCGGGAGCAGCCAGATCCGTTTTTCGGAAAGAGCATGTAAACTGCCCCGCAGAGTCAGGGTGAACAATGAAAAGAAAACAAAGCTGATGATCAGGATGCTGTTCAGGTTGTTATCCAACGAGATGGATGCGGCTGCTACACACAATGAGCATGGAAAAATATGGGTTGCAATTGCTGAACGAAAGCGGTTCGATGATTGCAGATCTTTGCGTGCCGAAGTTTCCATCAAACACGGGCGGAATTAATTTTGGATAAATTTGCGCATCACGGCAGCAAATTAAGGATCGCTGCTGTTAGGTGGAGAAGTATTTGTGAATTTAAGAAGACGACATGACGAATTTCATTCCCATATTTCCTTTGGGTGTTGTGATATTTCCAGGTGAAAAAATGCATCTGCATATTTTTGAACCTCGTTATAAACAATTGATCAACGAGTGCAAGGAAAACTCGAAGCCATTTGGCATCCCAACTGTACTTAACAATCGACTGCAGGAGATTGGAACACTTGTGGAAGTTACCGATATCGTACAGGTGTACGAGAGTGGTGAGATGGATATCAAAACCAGGGGCATCAAGATCTTTCGAGTTCTTGAGGTCATTAAATCTGTTCCCGACAAACTGTACAGCGGTGCAATCGTAAACTATCCCGAGAACGAAGAAGACGAAGGCAACAGGAAGCTTATGCAAAACATTATCCGTGGTGTGAAGGAGCTTCACCGGTTACTGAACATAAGCAAGGATTTCAAGAAGCCCGATGAAGAACTCAAGTCGTACGACATTGCGCATCATGCCGGACTTTCGCTCGAAGAAGAATATGAATTGCTGGGCCTGCTGAAAGAAATACAGCGGCAGGAATACCTGAAAAGGCACTTGCATAAAGTGTTGCCGATGCTTATGGAGATGGAACAGCTCAAGGAAAAAGTGAAGTTGAATGGCCATTTCCGGAACCTCTCAGCACTCGATCTTGATATATAGTTGCCACCTTGATCGGTTGGCAGATCAATTGTCGGGTCGAATAATCACTGTTTATGGCTGCGCACGATAAAACATTATGTCTCGATTACGGCAACACAAGGCAAAAGTTTGCGGTTTTTTCGGGAGGCGAAATCATTGAGACCGGGGTTGTTGAAGGAGGGGATGCTGTTTCTCTCCGTTCGGTGATCATGAAATTTCAACCCGACCGCTCGATCCTGTCTTCGGTAATCAACCATTCGTTTGCTACCGAAGAACTGCTCGAAGCTCATACGAAATTTCATTTGTTGTCGCACAAGTCGAAATTGCCTGTCACCACACCTGTTGGCAAACCTGACACAATTGGAGCCGACAGACTCGCTCTGGTCGTTGGTGCCGCCCATGTGTTCGGCGAATCAAACAACCTTGTTATTGGGCTCGGCACATGTATCACATTCAATTTTGTAAACAAGAATAAAGAATTTCTCGGAGGCAGCATCTCTCCGGGCATGGAGATACGATTCCGGTCATTAAAAGACTATACAGCAAAGTTGCCGCTGATTTCGGCCGATTGGAACTTTCCGCTCATGGGATATGATACCAGGACGAATATCCTTACAGGAGTGATACTTGGAATGGTCAAAGAGATCGACGGAATCATCGATGCATACAAGGAAAAGTACAGGAACCTTAACGTACTATTAACAGGGGGTGATTCGGCCTATTTTGCGTCCCATCTTAAAAATAAGATATTTGCAGACCCTGATCTAATCTTCAAAGGTTTGTATGCGATCAGTGAGTACAACAATGGTTAAGATTATCAAGGCTTTGGTGTTGCTTTTTCTCGTCGGAACTCAGATCGCTTACTCACAAACAGAGAACTCACCTTATTCGCGGTACGGGCTTGGTGATCAACTGCCTGCACAAAATATTTTGTCGCGCAGTATGGGAGGTATTTCTTCTGCTTATTACGATTACCAATCTGTGAATTTCAATAACCCCGCTTCATATTCGAGATTGCGGGTTACGACGTTCGATTTTGGCGTTGAACTCGACAGCCGCACTTTGCGTGCGGGCGAACCTCCTCGAAAGTTCAACACCGTAAGTCCGATCATCTCCTACATCCAACTTGGCATTCCTTTGAATAAGACAAGAAACTGGGGGATGAATCTTGGCCTGCGACCACTCACGCGAATCAGCTACGAAATAAATGAACGCGAGCGCCTTCCGGGAATTGATAGCATCCTTACACGTTATGAAGGCAATGGCGGTGCGTATGAAGTATACGCAGGAACCGGCAAGGCATTTAAAGATTTTAGTGTCGGAGTGAATGTAGGATATCGGTTCGGCACCCGCGACTATTCAACCAAGAGAACCTTCGTTCCTGATTCATCGGGAGTATTTTATTATCCATCCAACCATGCCACGAACTCAAGCTATGGCGGTTTGTTTGTGAACGGCGGCGTGCAATACAGGGCGAAACTTGGAAAGAAAATGACGTTGAGGATCGGTGCAAACGGAACGGTAAGTCAAACGTTGAACGGAACAAGGGACCAGATCATCGAAACTTTCCGCACCGACGAGTCCGGGACAATTCGAATTGACAGTGTGAAAGTGACTACCACCAAAGGAGACATCAAGTATCCTTCGAATTATGCATTTGGATTCATACTTGATTACTCCGACAAGTGGATGATCGGTGCAGATTTTTCAACAACCAAATGGTCGGAGTTCCGGTTTTTTGGAGAAACGGACCAGGTCCAGGACGACTGGAAGTTCCATATCGGAGGCCAGGTGATACCAAACGCAATGAACGCGCGGAGCTATTGGGGGCGTGTGGCGTATCGCGCAGGATTTTTTTATGGGAGAGATTACGTGCGTGTAGATGAAGATCTTCCAGTATACGCTTTCACTTTCGGTGCCGGATTACCACTTCGCCGCGCCGCATATTCAAACCAGGTGACGATCATCAACACTTCTTTTGAAGTTGGAACGCGCGGAAACAACGACAACCGCCTTCGTGAAAATTTCTTCAAGATCGGAATCGGTCTTACACTAAGCGATATCTGGTTCCAGAAGAGGAAGTACGACTGATCATGCTGCGTTCCCTCCGATACCTTGTTCTTCTTTGCGTTGCATGTTCGGCTTTTACTTCCTGCGAAAATGATGAAGCAACGATCGACGAGATGCTGAAGAAGAAAACTGCAGTGGAAGAAGCCGTAGGCGTCACGAGTTTTCTGAGCCAGGAAGGAAAGATCAGAGCGAAACTTACTGCACCTTATATGTTGCGGTACCAGGCAGATTCACCATACCTAGAATTTCCACGAACAATGCACGTTGACTTCTACGACAGTTTGGGTAACATTGAAAGTATTGTAGACGCACGCTATGCCAAGTACAAGGAATATGAAAGAAAGGTATTGTTGCGCGACAGTGTGATTGTAGTGAACATTATTAAAAAAGACACACTACGCACTTCCGAGTTGTGGTGGGACCAGGAAAAGGCAGAATTTTATACCGATAAGCCGGTGCGCATATACCAGGTCGACAAAACCATCTACGGCACAGGGCTCAGAGCCGCGCAAAGCTTTGCCTGGTATGATATCTTCAACATCAGCGGCATAGTGCTTACCAACTCCGATGGACTGCTCGATTGATTGAATCCCTTTCTACCTTCGCTCAAATTTTATAGAATGGAATACAGAAAGCTTGGAAGATCCGGCCTTCAACTCAGTGTCCTCTCATTTGGAAGCTGGGTCACTTTTCACAAACAAATCAACGACGATCTTGCAGATGAGCTGATGTCGATCGCATACGAACGTGGAATAAACTTTTTCGACAATGCAGAAACATATGCGCTCGGCGAAAGTGAGAAGATGATGGGGCGAATCCTAAAGAAAAAGAATTGGGATCGTACATCATATACGGTTTCTTCGAAAGCATATTTCGGATGGAGGGGAAAGAACAATAAACCGAACCAGACCGGCCTGAGCCGCAAACATCTTGTAGAAGCATGTCATGAAGCGCTTGGCCGTTTGCAGCTCGATTACCTTGATCTCTATTTCTGCCACCGCCCCGACCCTTCGGTGCCTATCGAAGAAGTGGTATGGACGATGCACAATCTCATAACGCAAGGTAAAGTACTGTATTGGGGCACGAGCCAATGGAGCGGCGCGGAGATCATGGAGGCGCATCGTGTGGCACAGCAATATTCATTGATCGGTCCGGTAATGGAACAGCCGCAATACAACATGTTCGAGCGGCACAAAATGGAACTTGACTATCTGCCGGTGTTTCAGAATGTCGGACTTGGAACAACAATCTGGAGTCCGTTGGCAGCAGGGTTTCTTACCGGCAAATACAACAATGGATTTCCTGAAGGATCAAGGCTCGCGATCCAGGGGTTTGAATGGTTGAGAGATCGCTGGATGAAAGAAGACAAGATCGAAAAAGTGAAACAGTTGTCTGAGGTAGCCAGCCAGCTCGGCGTTTCTCTTGCGTCACTGGCGATTGCATGGACGATAAAGAATCCCAATGTAACTACCGCCATCCTTGGGGCAAGCAGAAAGGAGCAACTCGATGATAATTTCACCGCACTCGAAACGGTAAAACTTCTGAACGGCGAAGTTCTTGAGAGAATTGAAAATATCCTTCGCAACAAACCGGTGATGGACCTTGCGTAGTTAGGGTGAAGAAAGCAATCGGAAGCTTGATAAAAACAAACAACCCCCGGGTTAGAGGGGGTTGCCTTTCAAGATTTTTGTACGAACCTTAACAACATTACTTGGCCATCAATAGGTACAAATTTTAAGGTCTTTCATTCGGATTGTGGACATTGGATAATTGGTCTCTTTTGAACGATTCCGGAACGGTGCTGGTTTGTTCTGGATACTGGTTTTGGACTTGGTTTTTCGGATCTTTGGACTTGGTTTTTCTGGACTCTTGGACTTTGGTTTTTCAGGATGTTTGGACCTTGGTTTTTTTGGACATTGGATCGTGTCGTCCCTCAAATCATTCAATCGAGAATACAAACATAGTCGACACAACCTTCGTTTACAAGAGCACATTTGCTCAATCTTAACAGTTCACTTATTACCGTCGGGTTAGTAAACTTCCCATTTCGTTTTTACGTAAGTTCCCGTAGGATTATAAAAAGGGTACAAGAATCCCTTTATATTTAACTGTCATACCAACAACGTCACATGAAATTATCAGGTAAAACGGTCCTTATCACGGGAGGCGGGCGCGGTATCGGAAAAGCAGTAGCGTTGCGGCTTGCAAGGGAAGGAGCCAATATTGCCATTGTAGGCAAAACGGTAGCTCCGCATCCGAAGCTCGACGGTACGATTTACTCGGCTGCCGAGGAAATTGCTGCGGCCGGCAACGTCAAAGTTCTTCCGCTTGAAGGTGATATCAGGAATGAGGAACGGATAAAGGAGGTGATTGAAGCAACTGCAGCTGAGTTTGGAGGAATAGATATACTTGTGAACAATGCAAGTGCGATAAATCTGTATGCAACCGAGCAGATGGAGGAGAAAAGATATGACCTCATGCAGGACATCAATGTGCGCGGAACATTTTTCATGTCGAAGTATGCAGTGCCTTACCTTAAAAAGGCAGTTAATCCTCACATCTTAAACATGTCTCCGCCCATCAATCTTGATCCGGGATGGTTTGGGAAACATCTTGCCTACACCATCAGCAAGTATGGAATGAGTATGATTGTGCTCGGGCTTTCAGAAGAGTTAAAGAAAGACAGGATCGGAGTGAATGCGTTGTGGCCACGGACAACCATCGCAACTGCCGCGGTCAGAAACTTGCTCGGAGGCGATTTCCTTGTGCAACGTAGCAGAAGACCGGAAATCGTTGCGGATGCTGCTTTCTTTATTTTAACCCAACCCTCGTTCGAAACGACAGGTAATTTTTTCATCGACGAAGATGTGCTAAAACAAAACGGTGTAGAGGATTTCACATCTTACGCAATCAATCCCGACCAGAAGCTGATGCCCGATCTTTTCCTTTGATCAATGCAAATGTTCCGGCCGCATTTGCGGAAATAGAAGCACATCCTGTATTGAGGGCTCGGTTGTCAGCAGCATGCACAACCTGTCGATTCCGATGCCAATCCCTGATGTGGGAGGCATTCCGTATTCGAGGGCCCTCAGAAAATCGTGGTCAATGAACATCGCTTCATGATCACCGCGTTCCATGAGTCGTACCTGCTCCTCGAATCTTTCACGTTGATCAATCGGGTCATTCAGTTCGGTATAGGCATTGGCAATTTCCTTTCCATTGATCATGAGTTCGAATCTTTCCACAACGCCAGGTTTGCTTCTGTGCTTTTTGGTAAGCGGACTCATCTCGACAGGGTAATCGATGATGAACGTCGGTTGTATGAAGTGATGCTCGCAGGTTTCGCTGAAAATTTCGTCAATTAGTTTGCCTTTCCCCATTGTATTGTCTACATGAATGTTCAACTCCCTGCAAACACCCCGTAGTCCTTCTTCATCCATCGAACTAATGTCTTTTCCTGTATACGTGAGAATCGCATCATACATGGTGATGCGCTTGTATGGAGCTTTGAAGTCGATCTTGTTTCCATTTGTTTCAACAACGGTCGTTCCGTTTGTATCCAATGCAACGCGCTCGAGAAGCTGCTCCGTAGTTTCCATCATCCATAGATAATCTTTGAACGCAACATAAAATTCGAGGATGGTGAATTCAGGGTTATGCGTCCTGTCCATTCCTTCATTCCTGAAGTTCCGGCTGAATTCGTACACCCAGTCGAACCCTCCCACGATCAGCCTTTTCAAAAAAAGTTCGTTTGCTATTCGCAGATACAAGGGGATGTCGAGTGCATTATGATGGGTTGTGAACGGACGTGCCGCGGCGCCTCCCGGGATGCTTTGAAGTACAGGTGTATCCACTTCAATTGCGCCTTTTGCATTGAGAAACTCGCGCATCGCATTGATCATCTTTGATCTTTTGATGAACGTTTGCTTCACGTGAGGATTCACAATGAGGTCGGCATATCTCTGCCTGTATTTAAATTCGGGATCCGTAACGGCATCAAAGGTTTCGCCTTCCTTTTCTTTCACTATTGGCAATGGCTTAAGCGACTTCGTAAGAAGTACGAGATCCCTTACATGCACGGAAATTTCTCCCGTCCGCGTTGTGAAAACAAAGCCCCGTACTCCGATGATATCACCGATATCTGTGAGATGCTTCCAGATTTTATCGTACAGCATTTTATCGTCACCTGTTGCGATGTCATCGCGCTTAATGTACAGTTGAATTTTTCCGGATGCATCCTGGAGCACAGCGAACGACGCTTTTCCCATGTCGCGAATGCTCATGATGCGTCCGGCAATGGCAACATCAGCAAACTGTTCTTTGTTATCTTCCGAATAGGATTCCTTAATATTTGCAGCGGTATTGTTCACCGGGAACTCAGGAGCCGGGTATGGTTCGATGCCCAGAGCGATCAGTTGTTTGAGTTTGTCGCGTCTGATCAGCTCCTGTTCGGATAAATGCATTGTACAATTTTGAGCCGCAAAAATAGCTGATTTCCGTAAGGAAAGGTTAATAGGAAAGTGGTTGATGAATTTGGTTTGGCATTTGTATTAAAAGCTGTCGGCTGACAGCTGACAGCTGTCAGCAATACTTCAAGCACTAAATTTTATCACATGCTATATCGTTTACTCATTACTGTTTGTTTGGTTGGATCTCTTGCTTCGTGCGACACGCTCTCGAATCTTCCGATGGGCGGCTCCGGTGCTGTAACCGAATCGGAAGCCGGACAGGGTATCAAAGAAGCATTGTCGCAGGGTATCGGCACTGCGATCGTGAATCTGAATAAGGAGAACGGATTTTTTGGCAACAACGCCTACAAGCTTTTTCTGCCCCAGGATGCGCGAAAGATTGAGCGAACACTCCGCGACATAGGCCTTGCCTCGCAGGTTGACAAAGCCATTCTACAAATCAATCGTGCTGCGGAAGATGCGGTTGGGTATGCAAAGCCAGTGTTTGTAAACGCTATCAGGCAGATGACGATCGCCGACGCATTGAACATTGTAAGGGGTGGGAACACTTCGGCAACGGATTATTTCCGCGACAAAACACATTCGCAACTCGTTGAAGCTTTCCGGCCATCGATACAGGAATCGCTCGATAAACTACAAGCTACTCGATATTATGCGGATTTGGTGAACACATACAACCGGATTCCGACAACAATAAACAAGCTGAATCCGGATCTTACTTCATATGTGGTTGGTAAAGCAACCGATGCTTTGTTTGATCAGATCGCACAGGAAGAATTGAACATCCGGCAGAACCCCGCAGCGCGCACTACAGAATTGTTGAAGCGCGTATTTGGAATGCGTTGATCATGCGAGCGCCAGCAGTACCTGCCAGGCGCTTTCAACCTTGCCTTCATCCAGCAGCTTCGCAGCATATTTGTGTAGCTCAATTTCAAGTTCGTCGGGGTTGACTGAATAATATTGAAACATGTGCCGCATTTGTTCATCCTCAAATGCCGGGTCGATCATGGGAACCTCTTCGACGTTTGCCAGTTGTCCAAGGTGATTGCCGGTGAGATAACGACTGCCGCGTATCGACAATGGTAATGCGTCGATTCCAATCCCAATCTTCACATTGGGTTTGGCCACCTTGAATAAATTCGATGGGCTCACCCTGCAATACCAGTCGCCTCCGAGCCTTGCCACATGCTGAAGTTTGAACGGATCGATCTGCCTGCGTTCATCGAGTATTTTATCATCGATATGCATGACAAGTACTTCGCAGATCACCAGGTTTCCCGCACCACCGGTATCTCCGAGAGGGACAATATTTGTCACCTTGCATTCCAACTGGATAAGACTTTCAGCAACCCGCGGTGGCCTTACTGCCACTGAACTAAGTTCGGTGAACCCCGCCTTCGCAAATTCATTCACTCCTTTCGGGTAATCGCAACTGCTAAGGCTCACCTGCTGAACCATGTTGTAGTCGACGATATTTACTACTACTTCAGGAACGATCAATACGTTTTCAAGTGTATGTTTTGTGGTATTGTTTCGTGCACGACGCGATGGTGAAAACACCACAACCGGCGGAGCAATCGAAAACAGGTTGAAGAAGCTGAACGGACTGAGGTTTACATTTCCTTCATTATCTACTGTGCTTGCAAAGCAAACCGGCCTTGGCGCTATAGCCGACTGAAGATAGTTCTGTCGTTCCGGGACTGAAACTGAGAGCGGGTCAATCGTTATAACGGCCATGTGTATACGAACTTATGTGTTCATGCATTCGTCACCGTTGTTTTCTTGCGCTCGAGAATTGAAAATGAGTCATCGTCGGCAAGTATAGTGTTTGTCAATACACCCAGCCCATCGATTTCAAGTTCCACCACGTCGTTCGTATTTAGCCATTGTTCCTGGTAGCCGGGATCGTTGAGTTTTCCCGTTCCATTGAGCTCGAGAAAGCATCCCGTGCCGACCGTTCCACTGCCAACGATATCGCCGGGATACAGATCAACACCGTAAGATGCGCGCTCGATGATCTCCGCAAAGGTCCAGTCCATATCGCCAAGGTTTCCTTCGCTTACCTGCTCGCCATTGACGCGGCAGAGCATGCGAAGGTTCCAGCTTTTACCTGTATGACCTGTTTTGGCGGGTATTTCGAGATGTTCGAGTTCGTCGAGTGTAACCAGATACGGTCCAGTTGAGGTTGCGAAGTCCTTGCCTTTGGCAGGTCCAAGGTTCAGCAGCATTTCTTCCATTTGCAGATGCCTTGCGCTGAAATCGTTCATGATCATGATTCCGGCAATAAAAGCGTCGGCATCTTCGGCGCGGATATTTCGTCCCTGCCGGCAAATGACAATAGCAGCCTCAAGTTCAAAATCCAGTTTATTAAAATGATCGGGCATGCAGGTGATTGGGCCAGGGCCCGTGATGCTGTGATGATTGGTAAAGTAAAAAACAGGGTATTGATCGAATTGGGGGATCATCTCAGCTTTCCTGTTTCTGCGAGCCGCCGCAACATGTTGTCTGAACGCATAACCGTCCCTGCACGAAGGAGGAAAGGGCACAGGCGCGAGCAATGTTAATTCTTCGATTGGAATACCGTTGTCTTTCGACTTACGACCCTCGAGAATCGCGCGTTCTCCTGCTTGCGCGACAGGCAGGGATTCGTCCCAGAATTGTAAGAAAACGTTCATTGTGTTGGGCAGATCAGGATGAAGGTCCTCGATATCAAAAACCAAGTCATCGATGACGGCGGCAAGTTGATCATGCCCTTCTTTCAAATAAGAGACGAATTTCATTTAAACGTTTTGTTAAACAAATATAGTCAGCACTCCATTGGTATTGCGGAAAACAAGAAGCAGAAGTTTGCTAATTTTGAGCATCAACTACCCGAAATGAAGTTTGAGAAAATTCACAACAAGGGGCAGGCGCAATTGTTTCGGAACAGCTATCTGGAGATGCTGACGAAAACGCATCCGCTTGTGATCTGGGGCATTTATTTTCCCGTGATCGTCGGGTTGCTTTATCATTCTGCAGCGAATCTCAGTATGAATGTATTCGCTATTGCAGCAGTGTTTTGTGCCGGCATGTTCTTTTGGACATTTTTCGAGTATATCATGCATCGATTTGTATTTCATATGGTGGCCGAAAGTGAACGTGCCCGCAAGATCATTTACGTGATGCACGGAAATCATCACCACTTTCCGCGTGATAAAGAGAGATTGTTTATGCCGCCTGTGCCGAGCATCATCATTTCATCACTGCTGTTCTTCCTTTTTTATGCAGTGATGCGCGATGCCGTATTTATGTTCTTCCCGGGGTTCATACTTGGTTACCTCATATATGGATCGATGCATTATGCGATCCACGCCTGGAACCCTCCTTTCCGATGGATGAAACCGCTGTGGCGAAACCATCACCTTCACCATTATAAAGACGAACATCGGGGCTACGGCGTCAGCACCACGATCTGGGATCGTGTTTTTGGAACCATGTTCGATCTGCGGAAAGAAAAAGAAGACAAAGAGAAAGTGAAGGAGTTGATGTACTCGAGGTAGTTGACGGTTGACGGTTGACAGTTGAAAGTTGACAGTTGACAGTTGAAAGTTGACAGCTAATCATTGTAAGGGCGTGTTTGCGTTGGTACCTTTCAGACCTGGAAAGAGCTTCAGATGGCTTTTACGGCCGACATTAACTTTAATCAAACATTCCACTGTCAACTGTCAACTGTCAACCGTCAACTCTCTATTCCTGTCCCTTCGCAACGCGCTGGTCACCCACCGTATCCTTCCACGCCATTACGGGTATCAAAGCCTTTTGTTTGTAGTAAGTGGTTTGGAGCGAATCGTTCCATCCATTCGGATTGTTTAGAAAAGTTTTGCTGCTGAAATATATCGCCCCCTGGATCTCGGGATAATTTCTCAGCGCTGCTATCTGACGCGGTAACAGGCTTGGATCTTTCCATGCTGCATTCGACCCTGCACGATAGATACCCAGACCAATATAACAATGGCGGCCATATGTGTGTTTGCTCCACCAATCGAGCAGCACTTCGAATGGCGCGGCCTTGTGCCCGAATTCCCAGTAAAGTTGAGGCGCCACATAATCGATCCATCCGCTCTTTAGCCATAGCAATATGTCCGCATACAGATCATCGTAATTCGTAACGCCGGCAGTTGTTTCGCTTCCATCAGGATCGTCCTTCTTATTGCGCCAAACACCAAAGGGGCTGATACCAAATTTGCAGTAAGGTTTCTCTTCCCTGATCGCCTGCGCGAGCCTTACGATGACTGTATCAACATTACTTCTGCGCCAGTCTTCGAGCGACATTCCTCTCCCATGTTTACGGAACGACGCGTCGTCAGGAAAGTCTTTTCCTTTGATTTTGTATGGATAAAAATAATCGTCGAAGTGAATACCATCAACCGGGTATCTCTTCACAATATCGCGTACAACATTCACCACATATCGCTGTGCTTCCGGATGTCCGGGATCGAAATATTTTTTATCTCCGTACGTCAGGAACCACGAAGGATGTTTCCGTGTAATATGATTTGGAGCTATCGATGACGAACGAATGTTGTATTGCGCACGATAAGGGTTGCACCAGGCATGAAATTCCATTCCGCGCTTATGTGCCTCTGTAATCATAAACATCAACGGATCGTAGAAGGGTTTGGGTGCGCGTCCCTGCTTTCCTGTAAGCCACTCGCTCCAGGGTTCGAAGGGAGAAGGATAGAATGCGTCGGTAGCCGGACGAACCTGCACGATCACCGCATTCATTCCATTTTTCTGATGAAGGTCAAGAAGCCGGATATATTCAGCACGTTGAAGTTCGGGGTTGTAATTGCCTCGTGACGGCCAGTCGATGTTGTCTACCGTGGCTATCCACGCCGCGCGAAATTCATATTGTTGTTGGGAGAAGAGAGATGCATGCAGCAACAGCAGGCATATGCCTGTGGCAAGGATAGGATTATGTTTCACGTCAGGGTATTAAGGGTGACATGAAAATAATCAAATCATTCGGATTTTCTAAGCTTGTCGAGTAATTGATTAAGAGATACGGCTTCTTCCTCGGAGAGCGTTTGGAAAGGGGCATCCATTTCCGCGTTAAGGCCATCAAGCATTTCCAGCAACGAAAGTCCCTTGTCTGTAATGCTGACATCCACAAGTCGCCTGTCGTCCTTGCAAACCACTTTTTGTACAAGTTCTTTCCTGATCAGCCGGTCGACGATTCTGCTTGTATCACTCATGCGATCGAGCATGCGTTGCCGGATTTGCAGTGTGGACAAGGGTTTGCCGGCGCCTCGAAGAATCCTTAGTATGTTGAATTGTTGCGGCGTAAGATCGGCTCTCTCAAAAAATCGTTTCGATTGTTCCATCAGCCAGTTGTACGTGTAGATGAGGTTCACCGTCATCTTATGGTACTCGTTCCTGAATTTCGGCTGATGGATGTCTTTCTCCAGGCTCATAGTCGAAGTTCTTTAGGATGCAGGTTTAAGTTGCGGATACAAATAAAGGCATTCAGGTCCATACTTTGGTGCCTTCAGTGCAATTCGAGCAGATGTCGATGTTCTTACGGCCGAGAAGTACTTTGCTGCGGAACGCGCGGTATGAATCGTTCTGCCACACTTCTTCAAACGACTGCGATTTGAGGTCGCCAAGGCGGTGAGTTGCATCTTTATCAAAACAGCAGGGAACCAAAAGCCCGTCCCAGGTGATCACGGTCGTGTGCCAGAGGCGCCAGCAATGATTATCGAGCCGGTTTTTTTGTTTCATCACTCCTTCTTTGTTTCGAAAGTATCGGCTGAACCTGGAAAGTGTAGGGATAAGCTTATTCGGATCATTCTCGAAGTCGTAAACCTGCGCTGTCTTGAACTTCACATCGTCAACACCGATTTCCTCAGCAAGTTTTTTTACTTCATCCATCTGGTGTTCGTTGGGGCGAACTACGAGGAACTGAAAAAACACATAAGGTTTGCGGCTGTTCAGTTGCTTCTTCCATTTCACGATGTTCTTTGCCCCTTCAATTACTTTTGAAAGGTTGCCTCCTACACGGTATTGCTGGTACACATCCTGCGTGGTGCCGTCAATGGAGATGATCAGTCTGTCGAGGCCGCTCTCAACTGTTTTTTTTGCGACCGCATCGGTCAGATAGTGAGCATTCGTCGAAGTCGCTGTGTAAATCTTTTTCGACGATGCGTAACGAACCATATCAAGAAACGAAGGATTCAGGAACGGCTCGCCCTGAAAGTAAAAGGTGAGGTATAAAAGCTCGGAAGAAATCTGATCGATGGTTTGAGTGAAAAAATCGTTCTTCAACATGCCGGTTTCCCTTGTAAAGGCCCGTAAACCACTCGGGCATTCAGGGCATCGGAGGTTACAGGATGTAGTAGGTTCAAAAGAAATGGAGACGGGTTTCCCCCACTGAACCGGTCTTCGCGTCCATTTGCTGAGATAGAATGATCCCAACACCCTGACGCCGTTCATAAAACGAGGGAAGGTCAGTTTCGACAACAAATTCAGCTTGTCATGGTATCTTCCTTTCAGCATTGCTTTAAAATTAAGCCTTAGCGGCAATGTTTTTTTAAGTTCTTCGTTTTTTGAAATAATCAGTTGAGCTGTTGGTGTTTATCTACAAGGAAACAGAATGAATTTGATCAAAACATTGTTTAAAGACATTGTGCGATGCACGATGATGCACCTGCTGATCGGTGTTTGCTTCGTCGCGCCATCAAAATTGAATGCGCAGCAGCCCGATACTGAAAAGTTATTGCGTGCAGATGTTCAGAAAATAAGTGAACAGGAGCGAACACGGTTCGAACGTATGAATGCACTCGGAACGATGGAGGGCGCAACCGTTGCTTCCGGCAATTTCGATGTGCACCATTACCGTTGCGAATGGGAAGTGGATCCCTCAATTATCTTTCTCAAGGGGAAAATCACTTCTGCTTTTACAATTACATCGGCATCAAATGCGATAACGTTTGATTTGCTCGACAGCCTGATTGTCGACAGTGTACTTTATCATGGTCAGGCGGTTTCGTTTACGCATGGTAATGGAGGTCTGTCCATTCAATTTCCCGCAACCATTGCCGGCAATACTCGCGACAGTGTAACTGTCTATTACCATGGTGTTCCGGAGGCAAACCAGTCGGGCTCCTATTTTCAGTCGCAGCATTCCGGAGTTCCGGTGGTGTGGACCTTATCCCAGCCATATGGTGCGAGCGACTGGTGGCCATGTAAAAATGGATTGAACGACAAAGCGGATTCGCTCGATGTATACGTCACATGCCCTCAGCAATATCTGCCCACGTCAAATGGATTATTGATTTCAAATACGGTTACCTCTTCCCAACGAACAGTGCACTTCAGGCACCGGTATCCGATCGCGTCGTATCTCGTTGCCATTGCGGTAACCAATTACCAGTTGCACGAGGATACGATACAGGCGAATAACAAAGTATATCCGCTCATTGGCTATTTCTACCCGGAACGTGTCGGAGCATTTGAAGGAATGCAGAACGCGTTCTTTAAATATATTTTCAGAAGGATGTTGTCGCTGTTTGGTGAATATCCGTTTGCTGCCGAAAAGTATGGGCATACTGAATTCTCCTGGCCCGGCGGTATGGAGCATCAGACGAACAGTTTCATTCTTGACCCCGGACCAAATCTTATGGCACATGAACTTGCGCATCAATGGTTCGGTGACAAAGTCACATGTGCCACATGGTCGGATCTTTGGCTGAACGAAGGGCCGGCTACTTATTATGGGAGCTTCCTTCATCTCGAACAAAACTTTCCGAACATCTACCGGTCGAACCTCCGTAATGTGAACAATTCCGTTACCAGTCAGCCGGGAGGTTCCGTATACGTGGCCGACACATTGGATGTGGCAAGGTTGTTCAGCAACAGGCTCACATACAACAAGGGCGCGTTAGTATTACATATGTTGCGCGGAGTAATCGGCGACTCAAGCTTTTTTCGGGGCATGAGAAGATATCTCGACGATCCAGCGCTCAGTTATGGTTTTGCAAGGACTGCAGATCTGCTGCGAAATATGGAGGCGGAATCGGGTCGCGATCTCGACACATTCTTTCGGAAGTGGATTTATGGCGAGGGATTCCCGATGTACCTGCTGCGATGGAGTCAGAATCGCAACCAATGGGTGAAGATCAACTTGTATCAATCTACATCACATCCTTCGGTAAACTTTTTTGAAATGCCCGTCCGCGTCGTATTGCGCGGCGACAACAAAGACAGCAGTTTCATACTTGATCATACCTCGAGCGGCCAGGAGTTCTGGATCAAGCCCACATTTGAGGTAGACACGATCCTTGTCGATCCTGATTACTGGATTCTGACCAATTCACGAAAGTCGGAACGTACCGGTTCCGCAACGGAGGCGAATAAAATTGCCATCTACCCAAATCCATCGAATGGTATTCTTCGTGTGTCACTTGCGAATCCAACAGACGAATCTCTTTCAATCCAATTGTTCAACGCGGTTGGTCAATTGGTATATACCGACAGGATAATTACTCCGGGTCGCAATGAGATCATCAATATCCCGCTGAGTCGCTTTGCCAAAGGGACGTACCTGTTGAAGCTTACAAGTGAATTAAGTATTAAGCAGACAACAAAAATACTGTACAGGTAAGCGTCGGTTATCTTTCTCCTTACTGTTTACATTTGCATTCATCCATTTATTCTTGGCAAAAAAATCTCGCACTACCACAATCAGAATTATTGCTGTTTTCCTGATTCTTACCATTACGGTTTTTGTTGGGGTGTGGTTGTATGAATGGTGGCTTGCAAGACGAGCAGGATTTATCAGGTATGCGGAATTTGGGATCGAGATTCCGGCGACCTATTCCATTCATGGAATAGACGTTTCAAAATACCAGCATATCATCAATTGGGAAAGCGTAAGAAACATGCACGTTGAAGGGGTGTCGATAGGATTCGCTTTTATCAAAGCGACAGAAGGGAACCTAAACCAGGACAGATTCTTCAAGCGTAATTGGAAAAGGGCAAAGGAAGCAGGCGTCGTGAGGGGTGCATACCATTTTTTTCTTGCTACGAAGAGCGGACGCAAGCAGGCGGAAAACTTTATTCGTGCAGTCGACATTGAAGAAGGTGATCTGCCGCCCGTTCTCGATGTTGAACAAACATATGGTGTGCCGCCGGTTTTGTTACGTCAACGCGTTAAAGAATGGCTCGATATTGTGGAAATGCACTATGGCGTTAAACCAATTTTATATACGAACGTTGATTTTTACATCCAGATCCTGAAAGACGAGTTTGATGAATATCCATTGTGGGTTGCGCATTATCTGCAGAAGAACAAGCCGAGGATTCACCGGGACTGGATTTTTTGGCAGCACAGCGAAACCGGGCGTGTGAATGGAATTGGGAGCAAGGTGGACTTCAATGTATTCAATGGAGATTCCGCTGCATTTCGACAGCTACTTGTACACTAGCTAACCACAGACAGTATGAGCCATATGGAGAACGATGCGGCAGACTTTCTCAAGCGAGTTGTCAAGACATTGTCAATGGCGTTGCTGTGGCTGTTTCTAAATACAACCGTCGGAATTTATATGGGATGGATGTTTTATAATGATGCACCCAAATCCGGCAACTTTGTCTTTTATGGTTGGATGATTATAAGTCTTTCGTTGTTGCTGTATTACTTCTACCGGGTATGGAGGAAGAAACGTTGATACGGATAGCTGATAGCCGATAGCTGATAGCTGATAGCTGATAGCCGATAGCCGACACCCTTACACCTGACACCTACACCCTTAGCGTCCTCATATACTCCGCATCCACCTGTGCGCTCTTGATGGGAGTGCTGTTGTCATAGCGCTCCTGCTCAACGATAAAGTACTCCATGCCGTTTTCGCGCGCAACCTTTAGTATCTCAGGGAAATTTATTGTTCCGGCGCCGAGGTCAGAAGAAGCATTTTCTTCTTTCGGTGCGGCCGTCTTCAACCGGTCTTTAACATGACAGAGACGGAAGCGATTAGGATATTTTTTCACCCATTGAATAGGATCTGCTCCGGGCGTAACGACCCAATAGATATCCATTTGGTAGTCGACAGTGTCGGGGTTTGTGTTCTGCATCAGAACATCCTGCGGCATCTGCCCTTCCAGAGGTTCGAACGTATAACCGTGATTATGATACGCGAACCGGATTCCGTTCTTGCGACATACTTCACCATATCCGTTGAATCTTTCGGCGTATGACTTGTATTCGTCGAGCGATTTTTGAGCGCCGATATACGGAGCTATCAGGTATTTCATTCCAATTGCAGCGGCCTCCGCAGCCTTCCGCTCGAAGTCCTGAGTCACATTACAATGGCTGGACACTATGGTCATACCGAGATCATCGAGATATTTCTTAAAGTCGGTATTCGACATACCCCAGAACATTCCCTGGGAGCCTTCAAAACTTTCGATCTGCTTGTACCCGAAGCCGGCAAGTTGTTTTATGATGCCCTTTGGATCCTTTGGCAGGTCGTCGCGCAAAGTATAAAGCTGAATTCCAAACGCTGCAAGCGGCTGTGCTGTGCCAGCGGTTCCTGTGGTTGCCGTTGAGTCGGTATTGGTGGTTCCCGAAGTCTTACTACCTGATGATTTGCAGCTAAGCGCGCCCATCGCAACTCCCGTTGCAATAAGTCCGGTGTTTCTAATGAAAGATCTTCTGTTGTGTGACATGGAGAAGTAGGTGATGTTTGCGAATGTTGGTAATGTCAGAGTGCCCAGGCTTTGTCGCCCTTCTTGTATGGAATGCAACCTTCATACCTTCCCGGAGATTCTACATAACGCAGTGCCTGCGTTGCGCCGACTTCCGACGTGAAGTAGCCTAATAAAGTCAGTTCCTTCATCATTCTGAAGTAATGATTTGCCTCTTCCTTCTTTTTCTTCGCGGTATAATCCTTTTGTTCTTTATCGAGCTCAACAAGCAATTCGTGGCGTTGCTGGGGAGTGATCTCCATGAACAATTTATCGAATTTCTTATCGCTTGCTGTGTTTATCTTTTCCATTCCTTCCCGGAAGGTTTGCTGGTCCTCTTTTGTATAGCAATCTTTCACCATTACGGTCATGAAAGCGCCCACCTGTGCGGCTTTCGCGCCGGGAGTGCTTGTCGCTGGCAGAATGGTTTCGGCAACCTCGTCAAGGAAAGCAATGTCTTCCTGTGTGAATTCGGCTCCTACCTTTGCTTCTTTATCTGCGGGCTTACAACCTTCGAGAAATAAATTGGCTCCAATGACGGTTCCTCCCAGCAAAAGCGCGACTCTGGAAAGTGCATCGCGTCTGTTCATAAGTTGATTCTTTTCTGATGAATAATTATCGGTTAAAGATTGCCTTTCTTCAATTCGCTTACGGCAAAATCCGCTGCGCGTGCAGTGAGTGCCATGTAAGTAAGTGATGGATTCTGGCAGGCAGCGGAAGTCATACATGCTCCGTCGGTGATGAACACATTCTTGGCATCCCACATCTGGTTGTTCGCGTTCAATACCGAGGTTTTCGGATCGCGACCCATACGTGCCGTACCCATTTCGTGGATGCCCATTCCCATGGTGTAATCGTTATCGTATGTGTTCACGTCTTTCACTCCTGCTACTTCAAGCATTTCTTTCATGTCTTCCATCATGTCTTTGCGCATCTTCCTTTCGTTCTCTTTGATTTCACAATCGAACGCAAGCACGGGAAGACCCCATTTATCTTTTTTGTCCTTATCGAGAGTGATTTTATTATCGTGGTAGGGAAGAATTTCGCCAAACGCTGTCGCTCCCATGGTCCATTGACCCGGTTCGGTCAAAGCGTCTTTGTATTCTCCACCGATACTCATTTCTGCTACTTCGCGTCTCCATCCCTGCCTGCTTGCGCCGCCCTGGTATCCGAATCCACGGATATAATCGCGCTTTTCGCCGTTGAGATTTCTGAAGCGTGGGATATAGATTCCATTCGCTCTTCTGCCGAAATAGTATTTGTCGTCATATCCTTCAACGGTTCCCGAAGCGCCGCAACGGAAATGATGGTCCATTACGTTGTGACCAAGTTCACCGCTGCTGCTGCCAAGTCCGTCGGGCCATACATCTGTAGCGGAATTGAACAGTACCCAAGTTGAGTTAAGTGAAGAGGCGCAGAGGAATACCACCTTTGCCTTGTATTCATATGTCTTGTTCGTTTCTGCATCGAGTACTTCAACACCGGTTGCTTTCTTGGTGTTCTTATCGTACAGAACTTTTGTAACGATCGAATAAGGCCGGAGTGTCAGGTTGCCCGTTTTCACTGCCGCCGGAAGCGTCGAAGACTGAGTGCTGAAATAAGCACCGAACGGACATCCCAGCCAGCATTTGTTGCGGTATTGACAGGCGGATCGGCCCTGATGAGCAACGGTAATGTTTGCAACGCGGCCAATCGTCATCATTCGCTGACCTTTATAATGGTCCTTTATTCGTGCAGCAATATCTTTTTCAACGCAATTCATTTCCATTGGCGGAAGGAATTGTCCGTCGGGCAGTTGGGCAAGTCCGTCGCGATTTCCGCTGATACCGGCGAAGCGCTCAACATGGTCGTACCATGGCGCAATGTCTTTGTATCGTATCGGCCAGTCAACCGCGATCCCGTCTCTTGCGTTTGCTTCGAAATCTATCTCGCTGAGGCGATAGCTTTGCCTGCCCCACATAAGCGATCTGCCACCGACATGGTAACCACGATACCAGTCGAATCGTTTCTTTTCAGTGTATGGACAATCCTTATCACTCGCCCAGTAATTGAGGTTTGTTTCGTTCAGAGGGTAATCCCTTTTCAGAACAGGATAATCCTCAATCATTTTTTGTGTACGGCCGCCTCGATGGGGAAACTCCCACGGACCTTTGGTGGCGTTCACATAATCTTTAACGTGCTTGATATCCTCACCCCTCTCGAGCATGATCACTTTCAAGCCTTTTTCTGTCAGTTCTTTTGCGGCCCAGCCTCCGGAGATTCCGGAACCGACCACAATTGCATCAAATACATTATCGGCCATGGTTTTCTTTTTACGGATTCGTGTGCGAACCCTCGTCGTTACGTATTTATAATCCTGATACTAATGTTCAATGTACTTACACGGTGCAAATGCGCACCGCATCTTTTAAAGCTGCCAGTTGTTGGTCCTTCGCCTTCGCGGAGGGAATGAATTCCTGCGCCACATATCCGTCAAAACCGAGCTCCACGATCGCCTTCATGATTGCAGGATAATACAGTTCCTGAGAGTCATTGATTTCATTTCTGCCGGGCACTCCTCCTGTATGGTAATGCGCAATGAACTGATGATTGTCGCGGATGGTTCTGATGACATCACCCTCGTCTATCTGCATATGATAAATGTCGTACAGCAATTTGAAATTTGGAGATCCGACACGTTTTGCAAGTTCCACACCCCACCAGGTTTTGTCGCACTGATAATCTTTATGATCCACTTTGCTGTTCAGGAGTTCCATTACCACGATAACTTTATTTTTTTCAGCAACGGACATTATTTGTTTAAGTCCTTCGGCGGAATTTTTAAGGCCGGTTTCATCGTCGATGCCGTTTCGATTTCCGCTGAAGCAGATAAGGTTTTTGTATCCCGCCTTCGCAACAAGAGGGATCATGTCCGAATAATTCTTTATAAGCGTCTGGTGATATTGCCTGTCGTTCCAACCGTTGACGAGGTTGATCTCGGCGCCGTTGCACATCGATGAATAAAGTCCATGTTTTTGTAACACCGGCCAGTCGGCTGGGCCCACCAGGTCAATTGCCGTGATGCCCATCGACTTTACAGCGGTACAGAATTCTTCGAGCGGAATTGATTCGTAACACCATCTGCAGACGGAGTGATTGATCTTACCTTTCACGGTTGCGGTTTTTTGCGATTCGCAGGCGGAAAATGAAGAAAGAATACCGGTAGTTCCGAGCGCCGCTGTTCCGGCAACAAGGTTCTTGAGGGCATTACGTCGAGACTGGGTGTTCCTCATTGAGCAATCGTTCGTTCAGTCAGGAAGTTACAAAATGTTCGAATGCCACACTCTTCACGTCTTCCCAAAATAATTGCAATTTAAGCTGCGCCTGTTCCTGCGGCGGCGTGTTTATGATCTGCGTAAAATTTCCTCCTCGAAAAATAAATTACCGCAAATACCACCAAGAGTATGGCAGGCATTATCGCAACCTTTAAAAAGGTGTTCGAGCCTGCGATTGCTTCAGCTTCAGTTGCGGACGCCCCAGTGGCGGCAGCAGCACTCTTATAGTTATCATACCATTTCCCCATCAAAGGAAGAATCAGCGCAGTCGAAAACATTCCTGCACCGCCCATGAGAGATAGACCTAGCGCCCCGGTCTTTGGAAGATATTCAGAGACAAAGCCGAGCATCGTGGGCCAAAAAAAACATATTCCAACTGCGAAAACGAATGCTGCACCAAATGCGGCATAGCCGCTTGACCGACTTAAAAGGAAGAGTCCTATACAGGCAAAGAGGGATGAAAAGATCAACATGCCATTCGGATTCAGCCGATGTACAACCGGACCTGCAAAAGACCTGCCTACTGCCATGATGCCATTTATAAATACAAGTACAAGGATCCCAGAAACACCTGCTCCTTGTAACAACGCGCCGAGCCATTGGTTTGTTCCGAGTTCGGTGGCCGCAGTCAGGAACATACACGCAAGCATCACAAGGAATAGTGGATTTAAGCAAGCAGAAAACATCTGGCCTGTACTAATGCCTCGAGTCACGCGTTCGGTTTGCGGGAATTGCAGTCGCCAAAACAGTAAGCCGTAAATGATTGCGGGGATGAAAAGTATGGCAATCAAAATTCTCCAGTCTAATTGCAATTCGCTAATAAGAAAATAAGAGATCAGCCCGCCAATCACGATCCCACCAGGGAACCAAACGTGGAAGCGGTTCAACATGGTTGTTTTATTGTCAGGATACAACGAAACCACAAGAGGATTGCACGCTGCTTCCACCATTCCGTTTCCAATCCCTATACATAAAGTTCCAATAAACAAAGTGGTAGCATCATTCGCGAAGAGATAAATGATCGCACCCGACACATGGCCCAAAAATGCTAAACCTAAAAGCCTTTTCATTCCGATCACGTCGCAAAGGGGGCCGCCGAACACCATGGCCAGTGTAAAGCCCCAGAAAGCAGGACTAAATATCCAACCAATTTCTTCCTTTGAGAGATTGAATTCATTTCCCCAAACGCCTTCCAATGAAGCTCTAAAGGCAAACGTCATGGAAGTGAAGATTAACGCAATACAGCTCGCAAGGAACAGCCTGTGTCTTTGAATATTAGCTGGCATAGCAAAAAGTTTGGTTGAGTAAACGATGAATTAATAAATGGAATTGAAAGACAGTGTGTGCTTTACCGGTAGTAGGGAAAGGCATCAATCGTTTTAAAAAATTTGACATGAATGTATTTCAGATTATTAATAGAAATACATTCGTAAATGTAATTTTTTTATTTTTAACCGCATTCTTCTTTAATCTCTCTAATCAATTTTTTCATGAACAGAAAATTACGAATGGGAATGGTGGGCGGAGGCAAGGACGCGTTCATTGGAGCCATTCACCGGATTGCTGCGAATATGGATGGACTGATCGAATTGAGCTGTGGCGCTCTAAGCATCAACCCCGAGATTGCTGTCGACTCCGCACGGTCATTATTTCTTCCGGAAGACAGAACGTATTTGAATTTCGAGGAAATGATTTCGAAAGAAAGCAAACTCGGTTCAGATAAACGGATGGACTTTGTTACAATAGTAACTCCCAACTTCGCGCATTTCGCACCGGCGATGATGGCGCTGGAGAACGGATTTCATGTGGTTATTGAAAAGCCAATCACTTTCACGCTCGACGAAGCGAAACAACTAAAAAAGAAGCTTGACGAAACCGGTTTGTTGCTTTGCCTGACACATACCTACTCGGGCTATCCGATGGTAAAGCAGGCGAGAGAAATGGTTAAGAATGGGACGTTCGGCAAAATCAGAAAAGTGTATGTCGAATATCCGCAGGGATGGTTGAGCAAACTCAGCGAACGCGAAGGAAACGCACAGGCTGCATGGAGAACGGACCCGAAAAAAAGCGGCAAGAGCGGATGTATGGGAGATATCGGAACGCATGCCGCGCATCTTTCTGAATATATTACCGGACTTAAAATAACACATCTCTGCGCCGACCTCAACATACTAGTGGAGGGCCGGGCTCTTGATGATGATGGCAATGTTCTTTTAAAATTCGACAACGGCGCAGCCGGCGTGCTCATGGCGTCGCAGGTTGCCGCAGGTGAAGAAAATGCGTTGAAGATTCGGGTGTATGGCGAGAAAGGTGGATTGGAATGGGCGCAACAGGAACCCAACACCCTTATTGTAAAATGGCTCGACCAGCCTGCGCAAATCTATCGTGCCGGTGGAAACTATACCGATCGGCTCTCTACTTTCGCAACCAAGAACTGCCGTACACCCGGAGGGCATCCTGAAGGGTACCTGGAGGCATTTGGCAACATCTACAGGAACTTTGCACTGACGCTTTCTGCAAGAATCGACGGAACAAAACCATCGGCCGAAAACCTCGACTTCCCACAAGTGGATGAAGGCATTCGCGGTATGGCCTTCATAGACAATGTTGTTGAATCGTCGAAGTCGGACAGGAAGTGGACCGAATATGCAGTGTAGTTTTGCTACCGCATCCGCTATAACGGCAAGGTATATGCGAAGCGTTGTTTGGTGAACAGACAACGCGTTAAACCATCCTAACAAGTTTTTATGCAAACGATCAAGGGACCGGCAATTTTTCTTGCACAATTCATGGGTGACAAGGCCCCGTTCAACGAGTTAAGTTCGATTTGTAAATGGGCGAAGTCACTTGGCTTCATAGGTGTTCAGATCCCTTCGTGGGATCCGCGATGCATCGATCTGCAAAAGGCAGCGGAAAGTAAAACGTATGCTGACGAAGTGAAAGGAATTGTGAATGAAGCCGGGCTTGTGATAACAGAGTTGTCGACGCACCTGCAGGGCCAGTTGGTTGCTGTGCATCCGGCATACGACGATCTTTTTGACGGATTCGCGCCTGAACAGGTAAGAAAGAATCCGTCTGAACGAACAAAATGGGCCGTGCAGCAGTTGAGATATGCAGCAAAGGCCTCCCAGAATCTCGGCCTCAATGCACATGCAACGTTCAGCGGTGCGTTGCTTTGGCCAACGCTATATCCCTGGCCTCAACGGCCCGCAGGCCTTGTCGAAACAGGGTTTCGCGAGCTTGCGAACCGCTGGCTGCCGATACTGAATCATTTTGATGAATGCGGGGTTGACCTTTGTTATGAGGTTCATCCTGGCGAAGATCTGCATGATGGTATCACCTACGAGATGTTCTGGGAACATACCAATAAGCATCCGCGCGCATGCCTCTTGTATGATCCGAGTCATTTTGTTTTGCAATGTCTCGATTACCTTGCGTACATCGACAACTATCATGATCGAATCCGGATGTTTCATGTGAAGGACGCAGAATTCAACCCTACAGGCAAACAAGGTGTATATGGCGGATATCAAAGTTGGGTGAATCGTGCCGGCCGGTTCCGGTCATTGGGTGATGGACAGGTCGACTTCAAAGGAGTTTTCAGCAAACTCACCGCCTATGACTTCACCGGATGGGCGGTGATGGAATGGGAGTGTGCGTTGAAGCATCCGGAAGACGGGGCGAAAGAAGGAGCAGTATTTATCCGCGACCATATCATCCGCGTGACAGAAAAAGCATTTGATGATTTTGCCGGATCAGGAAGCGACGAAGCATTCAACCGCAAACTGCTGGGAATTTGACACCGCCGATGCGGGGCCTGAAATTTGAAGCACATAGTTATTACATAAATCAAAACGTAAGCTGATATGAAAAAGCTGTTTTTCATTTGCATTTCCGCCGCTGTGATTGCCGCGTGCAATTCGGGAGGTGAAGGCGGGGAAACTAAAACCGACAGTACGGCTCAGCCAGCTGATACGGCTGCATCCGGACCTGTAGCTTCGGCCGATACAAGAGGACTTGAACTCATCGGCGCAAGCGATTGCACCACCTGTCACGCAATCGATAAAAAAAATATCGGGCCCGCATATGTTGATGTTGCCAACAAGTATGAGGCGACCGATGCAGTTATAGATACTTTGGTTTCCAAGGTGATCAAAGGTGGACAGGGAGTTTGGGGCCAGGTTCCGATGACACCCCATCCGGACCTTCCGGAAGCAGACGCAAGGGAAATGGTGAAATACATCCTGAGTCTGAAGGGAAGAAAATAATTAATTACTTAACAGGGCAACGACCGTTGCCCATATAACTTTTATGACAAAACTTACACTCGCTTTGCTCGCGATGGTTATCTGCTCTGCATGCGGATCATCTTCGACGGGTACGAACACATCAACAACTACAACCGATTCGAGCATGCAAAACCAGACCACCACTTCTGATCAAAACGTTCTTACCGATCAGCAAAAAAATGAGGGATGGGTCTCGCTGTTTGACGGTCAGACCAAGCAGGGCTGGCATGTCTTCAATCAGAAATCAGACGGATCTGCATGGAAGGTTGCCGACGGCGCATTGTATCTCGACACATCGAATAAAGAAAACAGGCAGATTGTTGGCGGAGGGGATATCGTCACCGACGCTGAATATGAAAACTTTCACTTTCAACTTGAATGGAAGATTTCAAAAGGAGGAAACAGCGGAATCATGTTTTATGTGAAGGAAGACCAGAAGTATGATGCGCCATGGCGCACAGGTCCTGAAATGCAGGTGTTGGATAATAATGGACATGATGATGCTAAGATCATCAAGCACCGCGCGGGCGACTTGTACGACCTTATCTCCGGAACTCCGGAAGTGGTAAAACCGGTTGGTGAGTGGAACAAGGTAGATATCATTTCAAACAACGGATCACTTGAATTCAGACTCAATGAAACAAGCATTGTAAAAACGACAATGTGGGACGACAACTGGAAAACAATGGTAGCATCGAGCAAGTTTAAGGACATGCCCGACTTTGCCGCGTTCAAGTCCGGTCGTATCGCACTTCAGGACCACGGCGATCCGGTATGGTTCAGGAATATTAGGGTGAGGAAGTTGTGAGGGCAGTGAGCTGTGAGCTATGAGCTATGAGCTATGGGCTTTGAGCCGTTGGCTACAAGCATAGATATCTAACACCGCATGTCGCCCAAAATGGGTACTAGAAAGGAAACGCTTCTCGTCTTGAGAAGCGTTTTTTATTTCTTATAGTTTCTGATCGAGAATAGGCATAGTTGATAACTGACGGCCGATTGCTGAAGGCCGGAGCTCTTAGCTCAAAGCAAATAGCTCAAAGCTCATAGCTCATAGCTCACAGCTCACACCTTCGGCAACTTAAACCCATTATGATACTCCGACATCATATACTTTTTGTTCAGCGCATTGTCGGAGAACTCGCCTTTTTCTTTGTTCCAGGAAATTTTTTGCTGACTTCTGAAGGCGATATTACCCATCTGACAAACAGTGGCAATATGTGCTCCTGTTTGAATCGGACAATTCAATTCTTTTGCGTTTCTCGAGCGAACAGCTGAAAGGAAGTTTTCCCAATGCTTTAAAAGTCCGTTGTCGGAAGGCTTCTGGCGCTCGACAAGTACTTTGTTCGGGCTTCTCTTTTCTTCGATCACTTCCCAGCCTCCCCTGTCAAGTTCGAGTGTACCGTTATTGCCAATGAACGAAATGCCGTGGTCACGTCCAAACAAACCATTGTCGATTCCCATCGCATGGTCCCAGATCAGATTGAACTTATCAAACTCATACAACGCTCCCATCGTATCGGGTGTTTCCTGGCTCAATTCCGGATAGGCAAAATTTCCTCCCAGCGCCGACACTGTCTTCGGCACCGGAGCATCCATTCCGAAAATTGCATAGTCCATCAGATGCACTCCCCAGTCTGTCATCAAACCACCTGCATAATCCCAGAACCAGCGGAAGTGAAAATGAAAGCGGCTTGGATTGAACGGTCTTTTCTTCGCGGGACCGAGCCATGCTGCGTAGTCGACATTTGCGGGCGGTGCCGTATCCGGAACTTTCGGCTCAGGTTTCATCCAGCCCTGGTAGCACCACACTTTTACGGTGCGGATATTTCCAAGCTTGCCCGATCGAATAAAGTCTACCGCATCCCTGAAATGCTGCTGACTGCGTTGCCACTGACCGGCCTGAACTATCTTGTTATAGCGTTCCTGGGCCGCGACCATCGCGCGGCATTCAACTATCGAATTGCCCACAGGCTTTTCGACGTAAACATCTTTCCCGGCTTCGCATGCATGAATCATTTGTAAAGCATGCCAATGGTCGGGAGTTCCTATGATCACTACGTCAACATCTTTTGAATCAAGCAGCTGACGATAATCCCCATACGTTTTCACCTTGCTTGTATCAATGTTCAGTTTTGCGAGTTCTCCCATGCGCTTATCGATAACATTCTTATCGATATCGCAAAGCGCCGTAACATTTACGCCGGGCAACTTCAAGGCCGCTGTAAGATTCGCCCAACCCATGCCGTTTATACCTATGGCGCCGACATTGATCTGGTCGCTTGGTGAGATGCGCGATTTGAAAATAGCAAATGCATCGGTTGACATTAAGCTGCTTCCTGCAACAAGCAATCCGGTGTTTTGCAGGAATTTCCTTCTGCTGTTCATGTGTGTGTTTTGATGGATTATATGGCAGAAAGGAAATTACAGAAATATGCTTAAACAGAAGATGGATTTATCACTCATCCAATTGAATTTCCTCAACAAGTTTTTCCATCCGGCGAATCTGCAAACCATAAAGGGCATTGATGTAACGGCGATTGAAAAAGTGCATCACAATTGTCACAATGGCGATCACAAGACCAGCCTGGAACACCGACATCGGATCATTGAAGAAGCCGGATGAATACGCCGGAATTTTCGACGAGAGAACGATTGCAAAGTATAACACTGATACGGGCGTCAGTATGAGACCCATGATCAGGTACAAACGGATAAACCTTTTCAGACGATGCAATCTCTGCAAAAGGGTTTGGATGATGTTGTCGTGCATCGGCAGATCTGTTGCGAGAAGCCGGAACTTGCTCACATAATACACCGTGAATGCAACACCGATCGCAATCATAAACCATGCAACTTCAGCAAGTAAGCCATCCATCGTAGTGAAATAATATATCGCGGACCCGCCGTATATCACCAGCACAAGCAACACTTCGATCAGAATGGTTTGCTTCATCCGGTTGATAGGCCCCTTTATTTCCAATACCCGATCCCTCATCATCGGTTGCTGATGAGTTTTCTGAAGTGTGTCAACCTCGATCCACAATTCTTTAAGTGTTGTCAGTTCCATGTGTTGCTATTTTTGGATGCTTTCGCAATTTCTCTTTGATGCGGTTCATTTTTACACGCAGGTTATTTTGATTGATGCCCAGCACCTCTTCCATTTCATGGTAGGAGCGGTCATCCAGGTACAGCATCACAATTGCCTTTTCAATGTCTGAAAGTTCATTGATCGCCTCGTGCATCATTGTCAGTTTCGCCTCCATGTCCGACTCGTGCTGGTCGCTTGGTATTGCCGGTAAATGTGACGGTTCCAGCGGCAACACAACGGGTTTCTTCTTTCGCAGATCCGATATCGCAGTATTGAGTGCAATCCGGTACAGCCACGTGCTGAATTTCGATTTGCCTTCGAAAGAGGGCCATGATTTCCATAACTGGTAGATGATTTCCTGCAACAGGTCGTCGCGATCGCTACGATTGGCGCGATAGATTGCACAAACTTTTTTTAGCATCAGGTGATGCTGCCCTATGAGCGCAACAAATTCGGCGTGTTTGTCTGCAGAAAACAATAACCGGTTTATTTATATGTAGCGGGAATGATATTTCTGTTACACTCGGCCGCGCGATTATTGTTTCATTTCGCCGTTGATCTTTGGCAGCAATGAAAACAAATATTGAAGGTTTGGCTGATAAAACTTGCTGAAGTACCACTCCTGATAGGCTTCGGGTATGGGCTTCTGCATGACCTCTGTTCGAAGTGAATCGTTGTACGCGTCTTTACAGAGAAACTGTATGTCGGTCAGGTACTCGTACAGCTGCTTCAGCGATTCGCGCTTCGACACGGGTCCGTGGCCGGGAATGAAGATTTTGAGCGAGGGGTCCTCGTAAAAGCCTTTTAGTGTAGCCTGCCAGTTGGCCGGTTTGCCATCCGAAACCCACGGATGTCGACCCACAAAAAGAAGGTCACCCATGAACGCGATTCCTTCGTCCGGAACCACCATCACCGCGTCACTTTCCGTATGTCCGTTCTGTCGTTCTACCAATTTTACTTTTCTCTTTGACCCCATGATCCAAAGTGAATCCCTGAACACGACATCGGGCAGGGTTATTTTAAGTTCATCGGAAGATTCTACCATTCCCTGGTAATAGCCGATCCACAATGGCAATTCTTCTCTTTCAACCGGCCCAGCTGAATTCATTCTTTTTTTGACCGCCTGCAGCAATGACGGCGCGTGCTTCGATTCCCAGGCCTGTTCCTGGGGTTCCACTCTTTCAATTTCAGTACGGGTGAATGCAGTGCTGATGATGGTTGCGCTTTCACCGAATACCTGGTTACCGCGGATATGATCGTTGTGATAATGGCTGTTCACGACGATAGTTACCGGTTTGCCGGTCAGTTCAAATGCCGTTTCACTCAACTCGCGGGCTGCCTTCGGCGTCATGAACGGATCGAACACAAGTGTTTTGTCGCCGAGGTCCACGATACCTGCATTGCATATTGCCTGCCCATACTGATCGTTGTGAATAGCGGCCCAGATTCCTTCGGCGAGTTGTTCGATCTTAAAATTGACCGGAGTGTTTTTTTCTTTTCGCGCCTTTCTCGATTGCGCAGAACCGGCGGAAGCAAACAGCGACAGGAAGAGTACTGCGAGTAAAGGTCTTACCATGCGTAACGGACTATGTAACTAATTTACGAAAATTACTTTGACAGGCACGCCGGCAGCGCAGCTTGTCAGGTGCCCATCACACGAAGCTTCGCGTAATTGAGCATGATCTTTTTTTCGCCGTTCATTTCAAATTTCACGGTTGCGATCGGGTTGTGTTGTGAGCCTTCGATCTTCATTACTTCGCCAAAACCGAATTTCTGGTGTTCAACCTTTTGTCCGACCTGAAGATTTGAAGTGTCGCTTGCAACAAAGTCTGCGGAAGGAATATGTTCAACCGGCTTGGCTGTTGGTCGGGGTGTAACGTAGGAAGGGCCGTTGTTGCTGCGAGAAGGGGGAGGGCCATACATTCGTTCTGCCTGCTCCGAGGAACCGAATCCTGATCGCATACGATCGAAAGCAGAGCTCGCAAAACCGGATTGTTGGTTTCGGGCACCACCGCCTGCGAATGAGCGGTCCAGGTACGACGCCGGCAGTTCATTGATAAATCGGCTCGGTTCATTTTGTACAAGTGAACCGAACTTGTAACGTGTATTCGCATATGTGATCCACAAGTGTCGCTTTGCGCGCGTGATCACCACATAAAACAGACGCCGTTCTTCTTCCAGTTCCTCCCTGGTATTTATTGACATCGCATTCGGGAACAACATTTCTTCAAGGCCACACGCAAAAACGCAACTGAATTCGAGCCCTTTCGCAGCGTGGATGGTCATCAGCTTCACTGTATCCGAGCTTGCATCTTTCTCGTCTGCATCCGTGAGCAACGTGATCTGTTGTAAATATGTACCCAGACTTTTATCTCCAACCTCGCCGTCTTCATTGGATGGACTTTCAGTGAACTCTTTGATCGAATTCAGCAACTCCTGGATGTTTTCGTATCGCGCAACGCCTTCGGTACTCTTATCGTTGAAGAGTTCCTTCACAATGTTCGTTTGCTTGCCGATATGAATCGCAACTTCGTACGCATTTTTCGTTGCAAGCATGCTTGATGTACTGTTGATCATCAACACAAAATTCTGTATCGCTTCAAGCGTAGCACCCTTGAATCCGAATTCAGAAGCTCTTTCAATTACATCCCACATGGAAATGTTCCCGGAATTCGCAGCGAGTATCGCACGATCGATGGAAGTTTTTCCGATTCCTCTTACGGGATAATTGATGATTCGCTTGAGGCTTTCTTCGTCACGCCTGTTCACGAGAATGCGCAGGTACGCTACGAAATCTTTAATCTCTTTTCTCTGGTAGAAGCTGATGCCGCCATAAATCGTATAAGGGATATTGAGACGGCGAAGACTTTCTTCAAATGCCCTGCTCTGCGCGTTTGTACGATATAGAATTGCAAACTCATTGTTGCGGAAATGATTTCGCAATCGTTGCTCCTGTATCGTGTCGGCCACATATCTTCCTTCGTCGTTGTCGGTCATCGTCCGCACAAGCTTGATCTTTTCTCCTTCAGCGTTGTCGGTCCAAAGATTCTTTGGGATCTGACCTTTGTTATTTTTTATCACCTCATTGGCGACATTCAAAATACTTTGCGTGCTGCGGTAATTCTGTTCCAGCTTCACCACTTTCACGTCTTCATAATCCTTTTGAAACTGCAGGATGTTCTGTATCGTCGCTCCGCGAAAACTATAAATGCTTTGCGCATCATCGCCTACCACACACACATTTTCGTGTGCGGCTCCAAGCAGTTTGATGATTTCGTATTGCGCAGGATTCGTGTCCTGGTATTCATCAATAAGTATGTACTTAAACTTGTGCTGGTACTTGTGCAGTGCGTCCGGAAAATTCCGCAGCAGTTCATAAAATTTCAACAGCAGATCATCAAAATCCATCGCGCCATTTTTGAAACAGCGCTTTGAATAAGCGTCGTAAATCTGCGCTATCGCAGGCCGGTTGCTACGCAGGTCCTCTTGTTGAAGATAATAGTCGTTTGCATACTCCGCCGGACCAACCAATGCGTTCTTTGCAGCAGAGATCCGGTTGTAAACGACGTTGGGTTTGTAATGCTTGTCGTCGAGCTGCAGTTCATTGACCACCGTTTTTATGACACCCTTCGCATCGTCGGTGTCGTAAATCGTAAAATTGTTCGGATATCCAATACGCGGCGCTTCGGTCCTAAGCACACGCGCAAACACTGAGTGAAAGGTTCCGATATAAAGGTTTCGGGCATCTGTATTTCCGAGCACTTTTTCTACCCGTTCCTTCATTTCTTTCGCCGCCTTATTCGTGAAGGTGAGGGCAAGTATATTGAAAGCGTCCACATGATGATACGCCATGAGGTGGGCAATCCTTGTGGTAAGCACTTTGGTTTTACCGCTTCCGGCCCCTGCAACTATCATCAACGGACCATCCGTGTGAAGCACTGCCTCCCGCTGCATTTCATTCAAATCACTGAGGTAATCGTACATAATGGCAAGTTACACCATTACGTACAGCAGAGTTTGAAAAGCTTTCCTGTAATTAGCGTTTGAATTGTGGAAAAAAACTGCGCCTTACTTGCTTGAAAGGGAGTCCCAGCGTGTTGAAAGCCTGACTCCGCAACCTTTATACGTGGTATCGTTATGAACAACCGTTACAGCGTATTCATACCAGGTGTCGCTCATGCCGTCGGAGCAGAACTCATTCGAAACGGTAACGGTAAGTTGAGTTGCGCTTGAGTTCACTTTGAAAATTTTTGTGTTTCCGGCAACAGTCGGATTCATGTAAGGAACATTCAGTGGCACTTTGTTGTCGGCCCGGATGAAACTGATGATCGTATCGGCATCAATCTCAAGGCTCCAGAAAGGCTCTGTGCCCAACGCAAGAAAATCCGTTCCCGTCGCTGCCTTCTTCATCCACGCCTTATTACCCGACCCAAGTGCTTTCTTATGAAGTCTGTACTGCGCAGCTTCTCGTCCGAGTTGTCGTCCTGCGGCACTGTCTCTTAGCACTAACAATGAATCCTGATAATAATACACCATCGATTTGCCGCCGGCTGAAACCGTCAGCAACGAATCATCCAATCTCCAACTTCCGTCAGCACTAACGGGGGCAGCATTCGTACCCATTTTCGTCTCTTCGGTTCTTGCTTTGTTGCCAGCGAGAATCAGCAGCTTCTGCTGAATGCCCTGGCAATCCGTGCAGGGAAATACGCCTTCGTAATAACCGGAAGCCGATCGTGGCAATGCAACAGCGGCTACTGTTGTATCTGCAACCGGCTTTGCATCGTTCGTTCTTTCAGACGGACGTTCGTTACAAGATGCGAGAAAAGCAACCAGTGAAAAGACGAAGAATGATTTCATATTGAATGTTTATCTGTTCGATTAATCGTAAAATGATGCAAACCGGTTCGATTATCCCACCACTTCTTTTGCATCTTTATCTTCACGCAATCCCTGGAAGGATGCATGACGCATTATGCCTTCTGAAGAAAGCTCCTGGTATCTCACTTCACATACAAGTTCCGGCTTCACCCATTGCACCGTGGTTTTTGGAGGTTTGGGACGAAATCGCGTAGGTTTATTGATAACAGGCGGATCAGGAAACGGACAGATTTTTGTTTCGTAGGGTTTCAGCTTTTCCAGTAACTGCTTCTGAAACTTCGCCGTAAAGCCCGAACCTGCATGGCCTATGAAGGTGAGCTTCTTATTCTTGTACACCCCGAGGATCAGAGCACTGAACAATTTGTCGGTATCCTCGTTGATGGTATATCCGCAGATCACCGCTTCATGACGTTGTTCGGTCTTTATCTTCAACCACTGCTTTGTTCGTGTATCGGGCAAATATGAACTATCCGACTTCTTCGCAATAATGCCCTCAAGGTTCATTTTGATTGCGGCTTCAAAAAATTCGGTTCCTTTTACATGAAACTCTTCGCTCAACCGTACCACATCGCGTTCCTGCAAAACTGCTTTCAGAATGGTGCGACGTTCGGTTACGGTAAGATGCAAAAGGCTGTATCCTTCATACCAGAGTATGTCAAATACATAATACACAAGGTTGCCATCCGCTTCACTCGTCCAGTCTTGCAATTTTCCGAAATGCGATCTGCCTTTATCGTCCAGTACAACCACTTCACCGTCGATCACTGCATGCAAACCGAGACTCTTCAATTCGTTCCGCACAGGAAAAAACTTTTCGTTGAATGAGTTGTTCTTTCGCGATCGCAGGTCGGCATCTTCATTTGTTACATATGCCAATGCTCTGTAACCGTCCCACTTCACCTCATAAATCCATTCATCATCGTCAAACGGCTTGTCGGTGAGCGTAGCCAACATCGGCCGCAGGTCCTTGGGCATTGCTGACTTATTCGCCGTTGATATGTTTTTTGTAAACGAACGCAAAAATTGCAGCGCAGTTTTTTTCTTAGAAGCTGCCGTAGTTTTCTGTCTTGGCTTTGGGGTCGTAACCTCCGTTTTTTCTTCCTTGAGTTTGCCTGAAGCGCTGCGATTGCTTATCCATTCCTTCGCTCCTTTGTCGATCGCAATCTGTTCAAGGGTTTTATTGGAAACGACCGATTTGTCTTTTTTGGTTACATCCTGTTTTGAGGCATAGCTGTCACCTTTCTTGATCAGCAACCATGAATTGTCCTCACGTCCCTTAGATTTGATAAGCGCGAATTCGCCCTTCAGCTTTTTGCCGTTCATTCGCAGACGAAGCGAACCCGAATGATACGCTTTGAGCAGTAACTTTTCCTGTTCCTCAACTGAAGACGTTTCTTCGGCAGGTTCGTATGTGCCCTCATCCCAGATAATAACGGTGCCTGCACCATAATTTCCTTTGGGAATGATGCCTTCAAAATCTTTATAATCGAAGGGATGGTCCTCGACATGCATTGCGAGGCGTTTGTCATCGGGGTTGAGCGATGGACCTTTCGGCACTGCCCAGCTTTTCAATACGCCTTTCATTTCAAGCCTGAAGTCGTAATGCAAGTGTGAGGCTGCGTGCTTTTGCACCACAAACTGTAGCGCGGCCCGTTGCTTCCGCGCCCCTTTTGCAGATGCTGTGCCGGATGGTTCCGGCGTATTGTTGAAGCGGCGTTTCTTTTGATACTCAGCCAAGCCCATGCAATGCTGGCTGAAAAAAACATGCCTGTTGGTTTTGTGAACCGGTGAGCCGACTAATCGTCCTTAGGCATAGGGGGATTCACGCCCGGCTCCTCCTTTCCATTATGACAGCTATAGCAGGTGATGACGGGAGTTGAGGCATCCCGGAAGAATTTTTTATTGATCCGATTCGTCATTCTCATCATCGACCTTGAAACATCTTTGTGTTTGTTTTCATCACTCGCGAAATCCCATTTCTCGCCATTCTTCACATGACAAAAGCCGCATTTCACACCAAGAGACAGAGAAAAATGTTTCATGATACTGTCCATCTCCTCATGTGTTGTTTTTTTCGAAAGCACCTTGAGGTTTTTGTATTTCGGATCGTCGGCAAACGAAGCGCAGACAACTGTAAAGGCAACGAGTGAAGCGATGACAAAAAATGTTTTCATCGAAGAGAATTTTATCGGTTAGCGTGTTTCAAAGATTTCCTTTTTTGAGCTCGTCTACGGCGTAATTCGCGGCCCGTGCGGCGAACGCCATATAGGTGAGCGACGGATTTTGTGTCGAAGTCGATGTCATACAAGCGCCATCGGTCACAAATACGTTCTTACAATTATGAAGCTGGTTCCACTTGTTCAACAATGATGTTTTCGGATCGAGTCCCATTCTTACACCACCCATTTCGTGAATGTCGAGTCCGGGTGCCGCTTTTGAATCCGATGATTTGATATTTGTAAAGCCGGCCTTCTCAAACATTTCCGACATCTGCGTGATGTAATCCTGAACCATCTTGTCATCATTGTCGTCGTATCCGACGTTGATGCTGAGTTGTGGCATTCCCCATTCGTCTTTACGCGATGGATCCAGCCGTACGAGGTTCGTTTCCTTCGGAATTGTTTCCCCCATCATGTGCGAACCGACCTTCCATGGCCCGAGATCGTGCTTCGTCAGGTTTTCTTTCAACTCCGTTCCATAACCGTCCGTGCTTCGGTTGAAGTATCGGCCGGCAGAAAAACCGGCAGCATAACCGCGAAGGAAGTCGGTTTCCTGCTTGTAAACGTTTCTGAACCGCGGCAGGTAGGCGCTGGTTGGTGAGCGGCCATCGGTTTTCTTATCCAGCATACCTTCAAAATCGCCCGATACCCTTGCGCGATAATTATGAAACGCCACAAACTTTCCAAGCAGACCGCTGTCATTGCCAAGACCATTCGGGAACCTTTGCGATTTTGAATTCAATAAAATAAGATTGGTATTTAAAGCCGCAGCGTTCACAAAAATTATCCTCGCCGAATATTCGGTCACTTTTTTTGTCTTCGCATCAATGACACGAACGCCCGTCACTTTGCCCTTTTGATCGTCATAAATAACGGATTCGACAATAGAATCCGTCTGCATCGTCAGGTTCCCGGTTTTCATTGCCCAGGGGATGGTGGTTGAGTTGCTGGCGAAATATCCTCCGAAGGGACAACCTCGCTGGCAAATATTCCGGTTCATACACTTTGCGCGTCCCTGGTCAAGATGAATTTGTTGCGGCTGCGTCAAATGCGCGCACCGGGCATATATCACATGCCGCCCCTGGTAATTTTTCGCAACTGAATCACGGAAATGATTTTCAACGCAGCTCAATTCAAGAGGTGGAAGAAACTCGCCATCGGGTAAAATTTCCAACCCGTCTTTATTTCCCGAGATACCTGCAAATTTTTCAACATGACTGTACCAGGGCGCAAGATCATTGTATCGTATGGGCCAGTCGACTGCATACCCGTCGCGAGCCGGTCCTTCAAAGTCGAGATTGCTCCATCTTTGTGTTTGCCGCGCCCACAGGAGTGACTTGCCGCCAACCTGGTATCCGCGAATCCAGTCGAACGGTTTTTCCTGAACATATGGGTGCTCCTGATCTTTCACAAAGAAATGCATGGCATCTTCTCTGAACGCGTAACATTTGCTTACAACCGGGTTAGCTTCCTGAATTTCGCGCGGCACCTGTCCGCGATGTTCAAACTCCCAGGGGTATTTGTTTGTTGTCGGATAGTCGCGGATATGCTTTACATCTCTTCCCCTTTCCAGCATCAGTGTCTTAAGTCCTTTCTCGCAAAGCTCCTTCGCCGCCCAGCCACCGCTGATACCGGAACCGATTACTATCGCGTCAAAATTTGTCTGAGTAACGCCCATATATGAGAAGTGTCGATCTGTTGAGAATTAATTTGTGGCAAGTGTTGTTTGTTTGCTCACAGGAACGCAACCATTGAAGCGGCCCGGAACCAGTTCATACACCTGCACTGATGTCAGGTAGTACTTTGAACCGGTGTATGCCTGAATCGTGAGACCCTTGGTAGTTTTATAAAAAAATTGAAGATCGCTGTCTTCGCCTTTGGCTTTCTCCAATTCTTCCATCAACGGCGCTCTTTCGGCTATTGAAGACTGAACGAAGCCTTTGTCCAACAGATTTTTTGCACGATCGTTGAACGCTTTCATCCCTGAAGAGAATCTGCTTTGCTCGCTTTTTTCGTAACAGTCGTCAACCATGTTCAATACAAACTGGTGCGCCGCCACATCTTTTGCTCCCGGACGGTCGGTTTTCGGAATGATGGTTTCAGAAAGTTCAGCTATCAGTGCCTCATCATCTGCATCAAGCTTCAGATTCTTCAACTGAACGGAAGGAGGTTTGGCGTCTTGCCGGCACGAGGGAATAAACACAACGCCGGCAGTAATAAAAACAAAGTTTCGTATGGCAGACCGTCGGTTCACAAACAAAATTTGGATCAGATTGGAAATTAGATAAAATTCCTGTTGAAATCTGCGAATTATTTTCCGGATCAACAATCAACATCGAATGGCAAAAATTATTTCAATGACCGGCGATGCAACCCCCGCACGTGCTCGCGAGCAGGAAACCGCAGGGAATTACAGGGAGGCGATCCGGATCTATACCAATCTCCTTAAAGCGGAGCCGACCAATCCAGGTTATCATCAGCGCCTGATGATACTTTACCGCAAGCTGAAAGATCCGAAAGGAGAATTGAAGGTGATCGATAAAGCGATTGAAGTGGTCACGAATCATCACAGGCGTTTGCTTGAAGGAAACATCAAGGGAAGACGCGACAAATCGCAGATTGAAAAACTCAGTTCCGCATTCATGAAGGGCTCGGGGCTCGTAGACAAGAAAGGGAAGGATACGTTTATTCCGGAACCAGTGCCTACATGGATGAAGAGAAAAGAAGCGGTTCTAAAAAAGCTGAAATGAACTTGGTTATGGAAGTTCATGATTCGCATTTTTGTTTATCTTTTCGATTCAAAAACTTTTACGTTGATGTGTTTGCCATTATGTATCCGACGCAGCTTTGCGTTGGCGGTGATTGTTTGCTTTGTAAGTTGTAATGACTCCAACCGCTCGGAGTCCAGTGCAAAAACCGATTCTCTTTCCGAACAGGAAAAACATTTGCCTGAGAATGCATTGAAGGGTCTTGAAATTGCCGAGGGCCTGGAAGTAACGGCCATGGCCACGGAGCCAATGCTGAAAAATCCCACGAATATCGACGTCGACGAGCGGGGTCGCGTATGGGTGACCGAGGCTTATAATTACCGGCCCGACATAAATGGAAATCCGGTGAATGAGAAAGGCGACCGGATTGTGATCCTTGAAGACAACAACGGCGATGGGAAGATGGACACCGCCAAAGTGTTTTACCAAGCCCCGGATTTGAATGCGCCGCTGGGCGTTTGTGTTCTCGGAAAGCGGGTGATCGTATCTCAAAGTCCTTACATCTGGTCGTTCTACGACGACAATGGAGATGATAAGGCCGATAGGAAAGAGATAATGTTTCAGGGAATAGGAGGAGTACAACACGATCACGGAGCCCATAGCTTCACTTTCGGTCCCGATGGTAAGCTCTACTTCAATTTTGGTAATGAAGGGAAAACTCTGCGAGACAAAAATGGTCGTCCCGTTCGTGATCAGGATGGAGATGAGATAGGTCCTAAAAAGTATAAGCAGGGTATGGTGTTCCGTTGTAATCCCGATGGAACTAACGTTGAGTGTCTGGGTCAGAATTTTAGGAACAATTATGAAGTCGCTGTGGACAGTTATGGCACGATGTGGCAAAGCGATAACGACGACGATGGAAACCGTGGCGTACGTATCAACTATGTGTTGGAATATGGCAACTACGGCTTCACCGATGAGATGACAGGCGCGGGATGGCAGGCCAATCGTACAAATGTGGAAGATTCCATTCCGTTCAAACACTGGCATCTGAATGATCCGGGAGTTGTACCAAACCTACTGCAGACTGGTGCGGGCTCACCAACAGGCATGGTCATTTACGAAGCCGCGTTGCTTCCACAGAAGTTCCATAATCAGATGATCCATTGCGATCCCGGACCCAACGTCGTTCGTTCGTATCCCGTTGCAAAGAAAGGAGCCGGTTATACCGCATCCATCGAGAATATTTTACGAAATGAAAAGGACCAGTGGTTTCGTCCTGCGGATATATGTATTGCGCCTGATGGTTCATTGATAATTGCAGATTGGTACGATCCGGGTGTCGGAGGCCATGCTGCCGGCGATCAACAGCGAGGCAGGATCTACCGCGTGGCGCCGAGGGGCTCCGCATATAAGATTCCAACCTACGATTATTCAACGCCTCAGGCTGCCGTTCTTGCATTGCAGAATCCCAACCTGGCTGTGAGGCATCATGCGTGGACCGCATTGCAGAAGATGGGTGCTTCAGCAACACCGGCACTTGAAAACATTTGGAAGCATGCGCAAAACGACAGAATGAAAGCGCGCGCATTCTGGGTACTTGTCAAAACTGTTCGGAGTCCTGAAACATATATTCAGCAGGCCGTGTCTCATGCCAATCCGGATATCCGGATCATGGGCATCCGCGCAGCAACCCAGTTGAATAAAAATGTCATTCCGATTATCGATTCACTTTCGCGCGATGCCGATCCACAGGTTCGACGTGCATGTGCCGTTGCACTTCATCATCGCAAAGACAAGCAATCGCCTGCTATCTGGACAACTCTTGCTTTGCAATACGATGGCTCTGATCGCTGGTATCTTGAGGCGCTTGGCATAGCCGCCGCCGATCAATGGAACAGCTTCGTTCCGGTATGGCTCGATTCAGTGGGCGATCCGCTTAAATCGAAGGCAACAAGAGACATCGTGTGGCGCGCAAGAACCGATAGAACCGTTCCATATCTGGCCCGGCTTGCCGCCGACAGCAGCGTTGCCCTGAAAGAACGACTCAGGTATTTCCGCGCTTTCGATTTCAATACAGGCCCTGCAAAATCTGGTTTGCTGCTTTCAATGATAAGACCGGACGCAGCAGAAGCGACCGAATTCAACAAGCTGGTGCTAAGGCATCTCGATAAACAATCTGTAGTATCCTCGCCGAAAGCAATGACAGCACTGACGAGTGTGGTCCGATCACTGAAAGGCACTCCCGAATACATCGAGCTTGTTTCGCGATACCAGCTGGCAACTGAAAATGAAAACCTGCTTTCCCTCGCAATTGCGGAAGGGGGCAGGGATCTTGGGAAAGATGCAGCAGGACTACTGTTGAAGCAAAATGGCAATGCACATATTTCAAAAACGCTTGCGGGCTCCGACACGGCTGCCGCAAACTCGCTGATCCGCGCGCTTGGTCGCGTTGGAAGCAAAGAGTCGATTTCTTTGCTCGAGAACATGATCACGAAATCGAATTACGATACGGCACTGCGTCGCCAGGCCGCGTCAAACCTTGGACGTAGCTGGAGCGGAGAAGAAAAAGTGATCGAAATGCTGAAGGGTAAAAAAGTTCCGGAGAATTTGATTGCCTCTGCCGTCGAAAGCGTCGGTAATGCATGGCGCGGATCGATCCGTGAAGAAGCCGCATCTTTTCTTCCCGGGGCAACAGCGAAAACAGAACGAAAAATCCCTGAAATGAACAAGCTGCTCGCGTTGAATGCAAACGCAGCAAATGGTCAACAGGTGTTCAAACGAATCTGTAGCGTTTGTCACCAGGTGGGCAATGAGGGTGCAGACTTCGGACCCAAGCTTACAGAAATTGGAACAAAACTTCCAAAGGAAAGTCAGCTTGAAGCCATTGTGTACCCCTCCAAAGGCATAAGCTTTGGATATGAAGGATGGGAGTTTACATTGAATGATGGGTCTGCGATTTCGGGCATTGTAGCGAGCAAGACCGAAAGCGAAGTCGACCTGAAATTCCCTGGCGGATCAAGACAGAAATTGAAGGCATCGGACATAAAGTCTAGAAAGCAGTTGAAGGAGTCGCTGATGCCTGAGAACCTGCACGCCAACCTCACCGATCAGCAACTTGCCGATTTACTTGAATACCTCGATGGATTGAAGAAAAAATAAAGATGTTATGGTAGCGGCCGGCGAATGCAATACAGCCGGCCGTCCATGCTCGTTACAAAAATGTAACGGTCATGAATAACCGGAGTTGAAAAGATTGCTCCGACGTCTTCGTACAGCTTCAGGAAATCCTCGTTCCTTTTCAATACCGACGTAAACAGATCATCCCGGTAAGAATCATCGGCTTTGAAATATTTGAGCCGGTTTGTTTGATACCCATGGGTGGTAAAACTGGTAAGTACAGATCCGGTGCTCAGGTCGGTCATGAACAACTTACCCATTAGCGTTCCGAAATATCCGGTATTGCCGGCGACGGCCATCCCACCAAAAATGTTGAAACCCGCTTTCAGTTTCCAGGTTGTGTGACCGGTTGCCGGATCGATGGCATGCATCTCCTGATCATCCGACGTTCCGATGTACACTACTGAATCATTCAACACAGGGTGTCCGATCGCCCATCCTCTTACAAACCTTCTGTTCCAATGACAGTATCCTTGAGTTTTATCGATCCCGTAAAGATTGTAATCGCGGCTGCCAACAATGACGATATTATCAACAATGATTGGGCTGCCCTGCATCTCACCTTTAGGAAAGTATTTCTGCCCCACAGATTTGAAGCGCCATCGTTCGGTTCCGGTTTTCGCATCCAGGGCATAAAAGAATCCGTCGAATGAGCCGAAGTACAAAGTTTCATGGTCGATCGCGGCCTTACAGTGCACAACTGCAGCGGTTTTGAACTTCCAGATCAATGTTCCTGTTTTTGCATCGAGGCAATACATATGTCCATCGCCGGAACCGATATATAATGTGTCGTTCCGAACCAGTGCGGTCGACTGGTAATAGTCGGCGAATGAAAACAACTCGTACTGCTTTTCACCTAGCGTCTTGAATTTCCATACCACCTTGCCGGTTGTTTTGTCGGCTGAGTATACGATTCCATCACCTGAGATAAATACAATGGCTTCGGTAGTGAGCGTCGGAGTGGAGCGGATCGGGCCGCCAGTGTGTAACTTCCACAACAGCTTGCCATTTAACGTCAATGCATAAGCGAAGCTGTCGGTGCTTGTTACATATACCGTTGAGCCATCCGCTACCGGTCCCGAATACAATGGTGCGTTTGTAGCAAACGACCATTCAGCTTTCAATGGTGCGTGTTGTGATCGGCTGTGGTTGACGAAAATGAAGACGATCACAGATGTAAGAAACAGCGGCAGAAGTCTCATGCATTGAATGTACTTTCAATACGATAACGGCGCAAACCGCTTATACATTAGGAATTGCATATCGATGGAAAATCGGATCCATACTTTGTAAATTGTAATAATGACCAGTGCATCAGATCATACTTTACTTAAGGCGATGCGAACGTTCCATGAGTCGGGAAATACTATCCCGGTCAAGTTCAGAAAAGAGCAGCTGCTTGCACTTAGAGCAATGATCATAAGCAACCAGGAGAGGATCTTTGAGGCGCTGAGGTTGGATCTTCGCAAGAGCAGGGAAGAAAGTTGGGGATCAGAGATTGGGCTTGTGCTAATGGAGATCGATCATGCTTTAAGGAACCTTGCGAAGTGGGCGCGGCCGCAGCGTGTTCCTTCAAACCGGGCAAATATTTTTTCTGCTTCAGTGATTCACAAAGTACCTGCAGGAGTGGTGTTGATCATCGCTCCCTGGAACTATCCTTTTCAACTCGCAATTGCGCCACTGGTTGCCGCGATAGCCGCCGGAAACTGTGCAGTGGTAAAACCATCGGAACTTGCACCGGCAACTTCCGCGCTATTGGATGATTTGATCTCTGTTCATTTTCCCTCCGAATACGTGCGTGTTGCTATCGGCGAGGGCGCCATCATCGTTCCTAAAATGATTTCATCATTCAGGTTCGACCATATCTTTTATACGGGCAGCACCGCAACGGGTCAAAAGATAAACGAATTAGCGGCTCCTTCCATGACGCCTGTTACCCTGGAGCTTGGAGGCAAATCGCCGGCGATCATTTACTCTGATGCTGATCTTAGAGTAGCCGCGCGTCGAATCGTCCAGGGCAAATTTCTCAACTGTGGTCAAACCTGTATCGCTCCCGATTATCTGCTGATCGAGAAAAATATATATGAATCATTTGTTGCTGAACTTATATCAGCAATAAAGAGTTTCTATTCTGCTGATGCCCGGAGTTCGGACGACTATGGAAGAATCATCAATCGCCGGCACTTCGACAGGATCGTTTCCTTACTCGAACAATCAAATATCCTTTATGGGGGCGATCACGATGCCACAGAACTTTACATCTCACCCACAGTGATTGCCGATCCGCCGATAGATCATCCTTTGATGAAACATGAAATTTTTGGACCGGTCCTTCCTCTGATTCGTTTTTCGGATACGACAGAAGCGCAGAGCATAGTGAATACAAATCCGGATCCTCTGGCCCTCTACTTGTTCACAAACAACAAGAAAACACAGCAGGAATGGATCGAAAACGTTCGATTCGGCGGAGGATGTATCAATAACGCCGACTGGCATTTTACGAACCCGAACCTTCCCTTTGGCGGCGTAGGCAACAGCGGTACAGGAAGGTACCATGGTGTTTTTGGGTTTGATACATTTTCAAGAATGAAGTCAATACTGAATACGCCCTTGTGGTTCGATCCACCGATTAAATATCCGCCCTACAAAGGAAAACTGAAACTGCTGAAGTGGTTGTTTCGCGGCTGATTTATACGGCGCATTTTTCATGATAGTTCTGCAACACGATCGGCGTCTTATGAAATTCGAAATCGTTGTATTTCGTTTTGATCTCAGTCAAAGTATCGACGATCTCTGAAAGTGAATTCGATGTCACAAGCTTTGTCCGATAATCTTTGATATTGGGCAGTCCTTTCAGATAACTGGCATAGTGACGACGCATTTCAAGAATTCCAACAACCGATCCCTTCCATTCGTAGGATCGATGAAGATGCTTCAGGCAAACCTCGATCCGTTGATCGATGGTGGGTGAAGGCAGGTGCTCGCCGGTGCGAAAGAAATGTTTGATTTCGTTGAAGATCCATGGATGTCCTATCGCCGCTCTTCCGATCATTATTCCGTCAACACCATAACGATTGCGGTACTCAAGTGCCTTTTCGGGAGAATCAATGTCTCCGTTACCAAAAATCGGAATCTTGATGCGCGGATTGTTCTTGATCTTGCCGATCAGCGTCCAGTCGGCGGATCCTTTATACATCTGTGTACGCGTGCGGCCATGAATGGCCAGAGCCTTAATGCCCGCATCCTGCAGGCGCTCTGCCGCATCTTCAATATTCTTTGTCGACTCGTCCCAGCCTAGTCTGGTTTTCACGGTAACCGGAAGGTTCGTTGCTCGCACGACCGATTCTGTTAGTCGAACCATCAGATCCAGATCTTTCAGCACGCCCGCTCCGGCGCCTTTGCATGCAACTTTCTTCACCGGGCATCCGAAATTGATGTCAAGAATATCCGGGTTGGTGGCGTCTACAATTTTGGCGGCGAGCGATAGGCTGTCTTCGTCTCCTCCGAAAATCTGGATGCCCACGGGTCGCTCATAGTCAAATATGTCAAGCTTCTTTTTACTCTTGATAGCATCCCGGATAAGGCCCTCCGCCGATACAAATTCCGTATACATCAGATCGGCGCCATTATCTTTACATACTGCACGAAAAGGCGGATCGCTTACATCTTCCATTGGCGCAAGCAGCAAAGGGAAATCCGGTAAACTAATATTTCCGATTTTTACCATAATTCATTCATCGTCGGGCGATGCAGGGAAAAATTCAAATTTACGTTTTTAGTCTATGATTGGTCATTTAAGAGTACGGTCCGGATGGTCGCAGTTGGGCATCCTTGCGGGTTTGCTGGGTGCGGCGTTCTTTCTCACTTCCATTTTCATGGTCATTTACCTGTTGGCCAATGGAGTTCGAACCGCCACCATCGATTTCACGAACCCTGAAATGCTTCGTGCCATGAAGTGGATGCAGGGCATTTCTTCGATTACCATCTTCTTTCTTCCCGCCTATTTTTATGCACGGATAACTTTCACCGGGAAGTACCTGTATTTTCTCGGCCTGAAGCCTGCGGAAAAGCGATTCATGTATTACCTGAGCATTGTGTGCATACTTGCGGCCTTTCCCTTTGTGATCTGGCTCGGAGAGATCAACCAGCTGGTGCCGATGTCCGACTGGATGAAAAATCTTGAGAAGGAAGCGATGACACAGATGCAGGCTTTTCTCAAGGCAAGCAGTACGCTGGATGTGATAGTAAACGTCTTCATAATTGCGTTCCTGCCGGCCATTTGTGAAGAATTATGTTTCAGGGGAGCCCTGCAAAGAATTCTCATCCAGATCACAAAAAACGCGTGGGCGGGAATTATCGTTGCCTCAATATTGTTTTCGGCCTTCCATTTCCAATTTCAGGGGTTTCTTCCGAGAATGTTTCTCGGCGTCGTCCTTGGAGCTTTGTTCTGGTACAGTTCGAGTCTGTGGCCCAGTATCATAGCGCATTTTGTAAATAACGCAGTGCAGGTAGTCGCAGTATCGTATTCACCGGAATACATCGACTCGAACCCCCATCTGCCAGTTTTCGCGGCAATAATCAGCGGTTTAGCGGTCGCTGCTATCCTGTATTATTACCGAAAACGTTCTACAGCTAGCTTCGCGAAAACGTACAAGACAGAGGAGCTGACCAGGTCTAACGAGTTCATCGCATAAGCAAGTATAAACAGTTCACAGTTGGCATTTAATATTCAAACTTTCCGAACAAGAGCTTTAACTGCCGCTGTCTTCGTCGTTGTAATGCTTGCGGGACTGCTTGTCAGCCACTGGACTTTCTTCCTGTTGTTTAGTGTGATACATTTCGGATGCTGGATCGAATATCAGCACCTTGTTGCAAAGATTGACGAAGGGTACCGTCAGACGTCGTTGTTTCACAAAGCCGGATTCGCGCTGCTCGGCTGGAGCATCGTATTGTATTTCACCGACAACCATTTCAACATTAGTGGCATCTCAATGCATTCACTTGGCTGGTGGCTTTCGCTGATCTTGTTGTTCGTATTGCCGCTGACCGAATTTCTTTTCAACACGCAAATACGTCCAAGAACCTTTGCGTATTCTTTCTTCGCGCTTCTTTACATATCTGCAAGCATCGGTTTATTGATAGACCTTTTATTTGCCCATCCGCAGACCATTGATGCGTCCAACAGATGGTTTCCGCTCATACCCCTTCTTATCATTGCTTCCATATGGATCAATGATACAATGGCGTATCTCGTGGGGTCACTGATCGGCAAAACACCGTTCTCCACGATTTCCCCGAAAAAAACCTGGGAGGGAACAATTGGTGGTGTGATATTGTCAGTTGCAACGATTGCAGTTTGTGCGCGGCTAAGCGGATGGTTCGACAACTTTACGATGTTGGATTTGGTGATGACCCCGCTTATTGCATCAATTGCGGGAACAGCGGGCGACCTCTTCGAAAGCAAGTTGAAGCGCATGGCGCAGGTAAAAGATAGCGGAAGCATCATGCCGGGCCATGGGGGTTTTCTTGATCGCTTTGATTCATTGCTGTTCGCGGTTCCTTGTGTATGGTTATATTATGCGATCGCACACAATTCCGCATAGAACACAGAGCGATTCCTGTGCATGAATGACTAATTTTGAACCGAAACCAGAACCAATGACGATTCACAAGGAAGGCTTCCGGACAATTGTAATAACGGCGATTGTTTTTGGCGCCATCAACCTCGCTTCATTTTACTTTCTGAGTTACTATTTTCCATGGCTGAGCTGGATGATTTTTCTAGCAACCATCATCATGTGGTTGTTCATCATATCGTTTTTCCGCGTGCCTTCGCGCAATTTGCAGGCAGGTGAAACTCTTGTTGTCTGCCCTGCTGACGGTAAAGTGGTGGTAATAGAAGAAGCTTTCGATAGCGAATACTTCAATGACAAACGCCTGCAGATTTCAATCTTCATGAGTCCGGCGAACGTGCATCAGAACCGAAATCCTGTGAGCGGTGAAGTAGTGTACAATAAGTATCACAAGGGCAAATACCTGGTCGCCTGGCATCCTAAGTCTTCAACAGAAAACGAACGTCATACGGTGGTGATCAAAAACCCAAGTGCCGAGGTTCTTGTGAAACAAATTGCCGGCGCCGTCGCGAGGCGCATCGTAAATTATCTGGCTGTTGGCCAAAAGGTGCAGCAGGGATCGGAATTCGGATTCATTAAGTTCGGCAGCCGCGTCGATGTATTGCTTCCAACCAACGCAAAAGTAAATGTGAAGTTGAACCAGATCGTCAGAGGCGGAGTTACCATACTTGCGACGCTCGATGAAAAAACTTTATAATCTGCATTATCATAACAGCTTGGGGATTTCGCCCAGCGATTGTACAATGAAGGTTGGTTTTACATTGCATTCGGAGCAAGTGTGATTCACAAAGATCTGATCCATACCGGCGTTCATCGCTCCGATGATATCCACTTCAATGCTGTCGCCGATCATAATGCTTTCCGATGCCGTTGCGCCGCTTACTGAAAGGGCAAAATCAAAGATTTCTTTTTTGGGTTTGATACTGTTGCTACGCTCCGAGGTTATTACCTGTTTAAAAAATTTATGCAGTCCTGAATGTTTGAGTTTCTGATGTTGCGTGAGCTCGAATCCGTTTGTAATGATATGGATGTCGAACCCCCGATCGGTGAGGGTCTGCAACGTTTCCAGAGCCTCAGGAAACAACAGCGTTCGTTTGGGTAGTGATTCCAGGAAAAGGTTGCCAAGCTCACGAGCGAGTTTTTCATCACCGATCTTAAAATCAAGAAGGGTGTGCCACATCCGTTTCCAACGCAATTCATCCACGCGGATGTATCCGTTCCGGTATCGCGCCCACAGCTTTTCATTGTGAACAAGGTAACTCGTATGAAAGCGATCAAAGTCGTCGATCCCCCGTTGATTCAATTGCAGACCATGGTACAATTCTTCAAGCGTCAGCCTTGCGTTTGCATCGAAATCCCACAGTGTATGATCCAAATCAAAGAACAGGTGCCGGTACTTCATTTGCCAAAGGTACGAGCGACCCTATGTTCAATTGCCATAATTTGCATGAAAGCACCTGTATGAATGTTGTAATCACCGGCGCCTCAAAGGGGATCGGAAAGGCGGTTGCTGAAAAATTCGCTTCACATGGGCACAACGTTTACCTGAGCGCAAGAGGGGAAGAACAGCTGAGGATAACGGCGACTGATATTGCTAGGCGGCACCCCGATATTACAGTCAGACACTTCATTGCTGATTCAGCAGACAAGCGCCAGGTGATTGAATTGGCTTCCGTATTGAAGGACTTGAACATCGATATTGATGTGCTCGTGAACAACGCAGGCTCCTTCCTGCCAGGAAATGTATCTACAGAGCCGGACGGGATGCTTGAACAAATGCTTGCCGTCAACCTGATGAGTGCTTATCATCTAACGAGGGCACTTCTGCCTTTGATGATTCCAAAGCAAAGGGGGCATATATTCAATATGTGTTCTATTGCTTCTCTTCAGGCCTATCGAAACGGAGGTTCATATAGCATCAGCAAATTTGCGCTGTCGGGATTTTCGAAAAACCTGCGCGAAGAATTGAAGCCACACAAAATCAAGGTCACGGGCATTTACCCGGGTGCGGCGTACACCGATTCATGGGCCGGCTCCGGTGTTGATCCTGACCGCATCATGAAGGCCGAAGATATCAGCGACATTATCTATTCGGCGTCACAACTTTCCTTTCAGGCCTGTGTTGAAGAAATCATACTTCGGCCGCTCGCCGGCGACCTGTGATCTCCATTCATCCAATTAACTGAACATTGGATGGAACAGCGGACACGAAGGGTTATATTTGTAGACAGCTCGCGTTATGACAGGCAAACTCCCTATAATCGCTGCCCTTGTGTTGTTTTGGCTGTTGGTGCCTGCCCGTGAAGCGGTGTCGCAGGTCAAATTTTACACTCTGGTAAGTGAGCGCACGATCGACAGGGATCAAACCTTCCAGGTACAGTATGTGATCGAGGGAGCGAAAAAGATCGACGATCTCGAGAGTCCTGTCTTCACCAATTTCAACGTAGAAGAAATCTTCGAAATACCTAATTCTTCTGCAGCACTATCACTCAACAGCGGAGAGAACTCTTATTCACGAATTGCGGTTTTGTCGCCTACGAAACCTGGGAAATTTACCATTCCCGGAGCGACTGCGGTAATCAATGGTCGGCAAATGCGTTCCAATGACGTTGTCGTAACTGTAAGGAGAGGAAGTCTCAGTTCATTTCCCGAAAATCCATTTGAACCCGAACCTGTGGACGATGAATCCGAATTAAGAGAAGGAGAAAGTATTGCAGAAAAGATCAAGTCGAATTTCTTCCTTAAGGCGGATATCAATAAAACCGAATGTTATGTTGGAGAGCCGCTGATGGCAGTATACAAAGCCTGCTCACGGCTGAACGCAAATTCGCAGGTTGTGAGGCGTCCGTCTCTTACAGGGTTCAGCGTTGTTGAAATGGTGGATGCTTACGACAATCAACCTGTGATCGAGAGGATCAACGACAAACCATTTTATGTACACCTGATCCGTAAAGTGCAATTGTTTCCTCTGCAACCAGGAACTTTTCAACTTGAAGGTGCCGAGGTAGAAAGTGTCGTTCATTTCTATCGACGCAATGAAGAAAACGAATACAACGAACTCAATTCTTTGTCGCAGCGGATGGACAGCGACAGGGCAATCGTTCCACGGCAACTTGATCATTCACTCACGCTTTCAACTCCTCCTATCAATGTTGTCGTAAAGTCGTTGCCTTTAGAGGGACAACCGCAAGGATTCAGCGGAGCTGTGGGAGAATTCCAGATTAATGTAACAATGCCCGAGAGAAAGATTTACCAGGGCGAGGCTTCACGAGTACGGATAACCATTAGGGGCCACGGAAACTTTCCTTTGATCACGGAACCTGTTATCGAATGGCCCGATAACATCGAAGCGTCCGAACCTGTCGTTACCGAACAATTGAACCATTACGTGTATCCTCTTGCTGGGACGAAAACATTCGAGTATACTATTTTATCCAATCGGGATGGGCAGTTCGAAATTCCGGCTGTTCGATTTTCTTATTTCGATCCCTCAAAAAAGAAATACAGATCAGTGACGTCGAATTCTGTTTCTTTTGACGTGTCGGCAAAAAAGTTCAATGAACCTACCGTTATTGCCAGTGATACGAAGCCTGAAAAAGCGGAACCATCTTTCGAAAGGCAATGGATTTGGTACACGCTTGTGATCTCATTGATCCTCGCATGGCTGGTCTATCAAATCGTTTCATCTGTGAGGAGCAGTAAGGCGAAAAGAGAGCCTGCACCTATAACAGAGCTGAAGGTACCGGAAGTAGTAACAGAGCCTGATCTGCAGACAGTATTGCATAACTCAGTCAGGCTGGGTGATGACAAGTCGTTTTATCGCGATGCCACGGTTTTCCTGCAAAGGAAATTGGTAACGATCCTTAACGAATCGGTGCAGCAGTCTTCGCTTCGGGTCGCGTTACGGCAGCGTAATATCAGCGAAGACTTCACATCGGAACTTACAAGCGCGATGCACAGGTATCAACTCAGACTTTATACGCCCGAGACTACCGATACGGATCTGCAAGCGGAATATGATCAACTGCTGAGCATGATCGACCGCCTTCAAACACAAATACAGGGAAAGGTCTGATGATGGGAACTTCATGTCGCGATCGCAGACGTGGCAGATGATTGATCGAAAACTTTGTCCCGGCGTCTCATACATGCGCAGAGAGTTAATGGGACGCAATTGAGCCGGCGCGCAAACAATGCTTATTCCGTGTATTTGTATCCAACACCTCTTACTGAATGGAAATACCTCGGGTTCCTGCTGTCCTCTTCAAAATATTTGCGGAACGTAAGAATGAAGTTGTCGATAGTTCTTGTTGTAGGATAAACATTGTATCCCCAAACTGATTGCAGAATTTTTTCGCGAGGCACTACTTCATTTTTATTTTCAATCAATAGCTTCAGAAGCATTGCTTCGCGTTTGCTGATTTGTAATCTCTCACCCGACTTTGTGATTACTTCCTGCGCGCGGAAGTCGATCACATTCTTTCCGAATGTATACACATCTCCGAGCGATCCCTTATCCTGCATTCGCTTGTTTTTTTCAATCAGCTTTCCAACTCTGATCAGCAACTCTTCAAGGTTGAACGGTTTAGTGAGGTAGTCATCGGCTCCTTTCTTCAGTCCAAGAACCCGGTCGGCGCTGGTGTTCTTGGCACTTAGTATGAGGATGGGCACTTCATTTGCTTGCAGCCGCAGTTGCTCCGTTACGCTGATGCCATCGAGTTCCGGCAGCATCACATCAAGAATGATCAGGTCGAAATACTCTTGTTCCACTTTTTGAAGTGCGTCGGTACCGCTGTATGCCGACGTGATCTCATAACCTTCGAGTTCAAGGTTAAGTCGTAATGCATCATGCAGATTTTCTTCGTCTTCGACCAGCAGGATGGAAGCTTTGCCCTGACTCATGAGAATACAATTAAACGAGTCGTTTGAATGTGGTTGTAAAAATAGTTCCGGCGGGCGAATTGTTGTGAACCGCGATATTGGCGCCGTGATCGCCGGCAATTTTCCTGCAGAGGTACAAACCGAGGCCGGTGCCTTTTGCAGAGCGTGTTTGCTCGCTGCCAATGCGATAAAACTTTTCAAATATTCTTCGCTTCTCGGATTCCGGGATCCCGTATCCCTGATCTTTTACAATCAGGTCAATCGAATCATTTCTGCCACTAAGAACACACTCAATAGGAGCTGACGCGTGCGAGTACTTGATAGCATTATCAAGAAGGTTGCTCACAAATATTTGAAGCAACAGCGAATCCCCTTTCAATTCAAGTTCGGGCTCCGCGGTTAAAATGATGGACCTCTCGGGAAATCGTCTTTTGAAATCGGTCACCACACTTGCCACCAGGTCAGAAAAGTTCAGTTCTTCTTTGTTGATGCTGTATCGGCCACCCTCAAGTTGCGACGACACGAGGATGTTCGATGCAAGTGCGTTGAGACGATTCGTCTCTTCGAGCGTCATCTGAATAAGCTTTTGCCGCTTCGAAGGATCCAGTTCGTGCTTTTGTAATGTTTCAAGGTTGAGCTTGGCAATGGCTATCGGTGTTTTCAGCTCGTGAGTGATGGCCATCATGAAATTCTGTTCCTGGTTGTGGTGTATGATCTGTCGGCGGACCGCGCGATAAACAAATACGGCCCCAACAAGAATAAGCGCGAGAAACGTGGTCCCTTCGGCAATGTATTGGGTCGACTTTCTTCTTTTTTCATTGAGAACGTCGGTGAATTTATTTTGATATGCAGGATCGGATTGACTGAGTTCTGCGACCCTGAAGTTCATCATCGACCGGTTTTGTTTCTCCAGTTCAAGGTACCAGAACACAAGAGCGGCAATGATGTACAGCAGCAGAAACCAGTACACGAGTGTAATTACAAAAAACTTTTTTCTTTTTTCTGGCATTGATGCGTGCGTTATTTCGCCTTCTCAACCCGGATGCCCGCGTTCAAAACGTGTTCGAGGGGATCTTCACGCATGATCTGCTCAAGCGTAAAACTGTAGATGCCGGATTTCGGCAGACGTTGCGGCGACCTTGTTATCAGGATGCGATGTTCGAAAATATCATCCATACCGCTACCGAGCCAGCCCTTGTCGTCGGTTGCCAATCGCAGGTCAAGCCGCTGCGAACGAACGGTATCGCCCGGGAACCGGATTTGCACATTCAGCCAAACGTTGTTGTACCGGTATGCATCCTGATGCCTGAAAACGACAAACACATTGTATAGCGAAACGGTGTCGCTGATCTCGAACGTGTACTCCGGCTTGTAACCGGATGGCCACTGATGATTGTCGAACGATACATTGCGTTCGAACACTTCTATCTTGCGGCACGAGAAAATGACAAGCGCAATGGAGATTGAAACGAGAATCAATGAACGGTTGATGGATCGGAGGTTCATAGTGCCTGCTACAACACGTTTAAAATTTGTTCCTTGGCTTTCTCAAGTTCATCTTTCATTAACACAACACATTTCTGAATGTTCGAGTCGTATGCTTTCGCACCGGTCGTATTGATCTCGCGACCGATCTCCTGCAGAATGAACGATAACTTTTTTCCTTTTCCGTCTTCACTTTCGGAAAGTATGCTGATGAAATAGTTGCAGTGATTTTTAAGTCGAACCTGTTCTTCACTGAGGTCGATCTTCTCGATGTAATAGATTAGTTCCTGTTCCAAGCGATTGTGATCGTATCCTGTTTTGCCGACGTGCTCTTCAAGCACTTTGACGAGCCCTTCGCGTATTCTTTCTTTGCGAAGAGGTTCAAGTTTTACTATTTCTTCCTGTTGCTTCAGGATATTGCTGATCCTCAGCATCAGGTCGATTTGCAGGCTCTTGCCTTCTTCGAGACGATGGTCGTTCAGGTCCGCAATTGCCTCTTCTACCATAGTTGAGAAGGAGTTCCATTCTTCATCGGTGAGGGTTTCGCCTGTGGGAGTAATGACTTCCGGAAGCTTGACAAGAGTGCTGAGAATATGTGAAGGATCCAGATTAAGATCCCTTGACAACTCGAGTAGAGGTTTGAAGTAAGCTTTTGCCAGATCCGTATTGATGCTTACCGGTTTTGCGCTTCCGGTTTCTTTCAGACTGATGGTGCAATCGATCGAGCCCCGGTTCAGTTTTCGTGAAAGAAGGTTGCGGATCTCGAATTCAAATGGTTTTAAGAATGCCGGAATTTTAAGATTAAGTTCAAACTGCTTTCCATTGAGAGACTTGATGTCGATCAGAAATGTCTTGTCTCCAACTGCCTTTTCCGCTCGCCCAAATCCGGTCATCGATTTCAGCATAATTCCTGTTTGGCGGCAAGATAATTGAAATTTTATCAGGGATACGGCCATTAACGAGTGGCTCAGGCCTCTGATTTCTCACCATACAAACGCTCTATTGCGTCACGGTTTTTTTCCATGACGACCTTCCTTTTCAAGCTGAGTTTTGGTGTCATTTCGCCGGTGTCGATGCCCCATTCGTTAGACACCAATTCAAATTTCTTTATCTGTTCAACCTGGTTGAAGTATTTGTTGAAACTCTCTACCAGGTCCTTATACATAGCAAGTACATGTGGGTTCTTGATGAGGGCATGATTTGCGGAACTCTGGATGCCGTTTGCGCGCGCCCAGTCCTGAAGATTGGGAAAGGATGGCACAATGAGAGCAGACACAAATTTTCTTTCGGCTCCGATGATCATCACCTGTTCAATGTATTTCGACTCCTTGAGCTTGTTCTCAATAGGCAATGGAGCAACGTATTTGCCTCCGCTTGTTTTAAACATTTCTTTTTTGCGGTCGGTAATCTTCAAGAATTTGTTGTCGACCATCATACCGATGTCGCCGGTCATGAACCATTCACCCTGCATCACCTCGGCTGTCAGATCCGGGCGTTTGTAGTATCCCATCATTACATTGGGACCTTTGCAAAGTATCTCACCGTCCTCGGCAATTTTTACATGCACCGAATCGATCAGTGGTCCTACGGAACCGAACATCCGGTCTTTTTCCTGAAAACGATTTACGCTGATAACCGGCGATGTTTCGGTGAGCCCATATCCCTCCATGATCGTTATCCGGGCGGCGGTAAATATTCGTATCAGGCGCACCTGGCACGCAGCGCCACCTGTAACAATGCATTTGATGTTGTTGCCCAGCGCCTCGCGCCATTTGCTAAAGATGAGTTTATTGGCGAGCGCGAGCTGCGCGGTATACCACGGCCCCTGGTTTTGATTGATCTCGAATCTTGTTGCGAGGTCATGCGCCCAGAAGAAAAGTTTCTTCTTTATGCCCGTCAACTCCGATCCTTTCGCCATGATCTTTTCGTACACTTTTTCCAGCAGCCTCGGAACCGTTGTAAACATATGCGGACGAACCTCTTTCAGGTTGTCACCAATGGTTTCAAGGCTTTCGGCATAATAAATCGTTGTAGCCTTCAACAGGTACACATAAGTGACCATTCGTTCAAAGATGTGATTGAGGGGGAGAAAGCTTAACGATTTCATCGAGGTTCCCGGCGGAAAGCAGGGGATTGATGCCATCACATTGCTCAGGATATTTTTATGTGAGAGCATGACTCCTTTCGGCTTTCCGGTGGTGCCTGAAGTATAGATGATGGTTGCCAGGTCGTCATATTTGATGCGGGACGAGATCTCGGAGATCTTTGCGCGAAGTTCATCGGTGGGTTCGACGAAAATCTCTTTCCAATGTTTTGCGTTTGCAACGTGTTCAAACGTAAAAATTTCGCGGATCGATGGCAATTTGTGCCGGATGCTGAGGACCTTGTGGTAACTCTCTTCGTCGTTTACAAAAACATATTTCACTTCTGCGTCGAAGAAAACAAACTCCAGTTCATTTACATTGATTGTTGGGTAAACGGGTGTCAGAATGCCACCGATTTGCTGGACGGCGAGGTCGAGCATCAGCCATTCGGGCCTATTCTTGCTTAGGACGGCTATCTTATCCCTCCGTTCCGGCGACATGTCGCCAGCATCCACACCGATCGAGATGAGGCCGGCACTGAGACGGTCGACAATGTCCTTTACCTGGTGAACATTGTAAGTTTTCCAGCTGCCGTTCTCTTTGGCCCCGAGCATTTCATGGTTTGCCTGGCTGTCGTAATGAAACTGCAGGCAATCAAACAATCGTGTGGGTTGTTTCATTCGTAGCGTTGATGCACTTTATGGCCAGGGTAAAATAAAAAAATTTAATGGCAATTTGCCAGTGATGCCCCGAATGTTTTAAATGACCGGCATTTATACTGCGATATTTAACAGGTTTCCAAAACAACCGTTGGCCGCTTCGCTTACCTTTGACAAATGCGAAGGATCTCAATTCTTTTTGTATTCGTTTGTGTGGTAATGACTGCATTCTCGCAGCAGGAAAAGCCAAGCTTGCATCAGACCGGTAAGACGTTTATCCGCGATGGCGACTATAGCAATGCGATTTTGGTGTTGAATCGCGCGCTGACAGAAAGCCCGTCGAATATTGAAGTGCAGAAAGACCTGGCTTTTGCCTATTACCTGCATCGCGATTATTCGAAGGCCGTGGAGATTATCCGACCGATTACCGAAAAGAAGGAAGCAGATGTTCAATCGTTCCAGATCCTTGGGATGGTGTATAAAGCGATTGAGGAGAACAAAGACGCCGAAAAAATGTACCGAACCGCCCTTAAGAAATTCCCGGAGAGCGGTGTATTGTACAATGAGTATGGCGAAATGTTGTGGAGCAGACAAAACTATGGCGAAGCGATAAAAAACTGGGAGAAGGGAATCGAGGTGGATGCAAATTATTCCGGCAATTATTACAATGCTGCCAAGTATTATTACTTCACCCGGGATAAAGTCTGGGGGCTGATCTACGGAGAAATATTTCTGAACCTCGAAAGCTACAGCAAAAGAACTCCGGAGATTCGGAACATTGTTTTTGACGGATACAAGAAGCTGTTTAGTGAAACAGATCTTTTCAAAAGTCAGGAAAGCAAAAACGATTTCGTGACAGCGTTCCTGGAAACCATGCAGAAGCATACTGCGGTGGTTTCAGCCGGTATCACACCCGATGCCCTTTCGGCCCTTCGCACAAGATTTGTGCTCGACTGGTTCAACAAGGATGCTGCAAGATTTCCGTTCCGTTTATTTGATTATCACAAGCAACTGCTGAAGGCAGGAATGTTTGATGCATACAACCAATGGATATTTGGAGCCGCAAAGGACCTTACAGCATTTCAAAACTGGACGGTTCTTCATACCGAGGAATACAACCAATTCAACCAGTTCCAAAAGAATAGGGTGTTCAAACTCCCGGCGGGTCAGTATTACAGGAACACGAAATAAGTCTCAGGTTAATTCCCTTTTCTGATAAACTTATTGTAGAAAGCGGCACGCGTTTGCAGTTCGCTGCGCGTTGGCAGTCATCGCTGTTGCAGGTTACTGAAATGTTGCGGTTTGGGTTGTGCTAACAGGTCAGTTTGCAGGTCCATCCGCCCACGATCGGTTCACCCAATTATCCCTGAACGAGGTGTGTCAACAATCCGTCGCGAAGTTTTGGTTCGAACCAGGTTGACTTTGGTGGCATGATGTTGTCCGTGTCGGCGATCGAAAAAAGTTGTTCGATCGAAACGGGGTAAATGCTGAATGCAACTTTCATATCCCCGGAACTGACTCTTTTCTCGAGTTCGACCAATCCCCTTATCCCGCCAACGAAGTCGATGCGTTTGTCGGTACGCTGGTCGTGAATATTGAGAATGGGTGCAAGCAAATTGTTTGACAGTACTGACACGTCGAGCTGGCCTATCGGATCGTCACCATAGCTCCCTTCTTTGGCACGAAGCCGGTACCATTTGCCCCCAAGGAACATTCCGAATTCGTGAGCTGAGGATGGTTTCACAGGTTCGGCCGAATCTGCAATTTCGAAGTTCTCTCTTACTTTTTGCAGGAACGTTTGCTCATCGAGCCCGTTCAGATCTTTCACAACCCTGTTGTAATCGAGTATGCTCAATTGGTCGGAAGGAAAGAGAGTTGTGAGGAAATAGTCGGCTGCACGTGAAGCGACTTCTGTAACCGCCTCAGATTTGTTTGTCTCTCGTCTGCCAGACACAGGCTTTTCTGCCAGTTGGGGTCTTGCTTTTGCTGCCGACGCAGCACGATGGTGTCCGTCTGCTATATACGTGGCCGGGACAGCCGTCTCAAATTGTTGCCGAATATTTGAGATTACAGAGTCCGAATTGATGATCCATATTGCGTGTGCGATACCGTCCTCGGCAACAAAATCGTAAACGGGATCATGCGACGACTGCCATTTTTCAATGATGCTATTGATCGCAGGTACAGTGCGGTACGCGAGGAAAACATTGCCTGTTTGCGCCCCGGTCGTAACGATATGATTGATCCGATCCTGTTCTTTGTCCGGCCGCGTCAGTTCGTGTTTCTTGATCAGGTTGTTTTCATAGTCGTCGATTGAGCTTAGGCAGACTAAACCAGTCTGATTGTGTGAGCCCATCGTGAGCCGATAGATGTAGAAGCAGGGTTTGTCTTCCCTGAATAAAACCCCACGTTGGATAAACCCCCGCAGATTTTCTTTGGCTTTTTCATACACCCGAGGTGAATAAGTGTCGCCCGAATCAGAAATGTCGATTTCTGATTTCGTGATATGAAGAAATGAGTTAGGATTCCCCTGTGCGGCAATCTTCGCCTCCGCGCTATTCAGAACATCGTACGGAGGGGAAGCAACTTTTTTTGCGAACTGGGGTTGAGGCCGTAACGCCTTGAAAGGAACAATCAATGCCATATCTTTTCAATTCCGGCCTGCAAACATATAGAAAGCTGGCGACATGCCTGTTTCGGCGCGGCTTCCAGCGATTTCGACGTCATCCTTTTGCTTGTGCAAAATCTTTCATCAGGGAAACAATCGCTTTGACCGAATCCATTTCAAGGGCATTGTACATCGACACACGGAACCCGCCTGCACTGCGATGACCCTTAATGCCGATCATTCCATTTTCCTTACAAACAGTCAGAAATTCTTTTTCAAGCAATGGGTTTTCAATCACAAAACATATGTTCATTCTGCTGCGATCTTCCTTGGCGATCGTGCCCCGATACAGCGGTGTGCTGTCGATCAGGTCATACAGCATTGCTGCTTTTTTCGCATTGAGTTTTTCAACCGCAGCAACTCCTCCCACGTTCTTCAACCACCGAAGAGTAAGCATACATACATATACCGCAAATACAGGAGGTGTGTTGAACAGCGATCCATTTGCGATATGCACCCGGTAGTCCATCATGGTTGGGATCTTCCTTTCGACTTTGCCGAGTATGTTTTTGTTCACGACCACCAGATTCACTCCCGCCGCACCTACGTTCTTTTGTGCACCGGCGTAAATAAGTCCGAAACGATTGAAATCCAACTGGCGACTTAAGATATCGCTGCTCATATCAGCAACAAGCGGCACTCCCGATTCGTAAAAAGGAGTCAGGTCCTGCCATTGCGAACCATGGATCGTATTGTTCGTCGTGAGATGCAGATACGTTGCAGTTTTCGGAATTGTAAATCCCTTTGGCAGGTAGCGATACCCGTCATCTTTGGAACTACAAACCACGTCCACATGACCGAATAACCTTGCCTCGTTCATTGCCTTTGTGGCCCACACTCCGGTATCCGTGTACGCGGCCATATCCGTTTCTCCGAGCAGGTTCATCGGAACCTGGAAGAATTGGGTTGATGCTCCGCCATGCAGGAAAAGCACTTCATGTTCCTCATCGAGGTTCATCAAGTCACGAACCGCGACTGTTGCTTCGTCGAGGACAGACTTGAATAAGTCGGTGCGGTGACCGAGTTCCAGTATGGAAAGCCCTGTATTGTTGAAATCCAATATCGCCTCGCTTGCTTCCCGGAACACTTCTTTGGGAAGGACGCTGGGCCCTGAATTGAAATTATGTACAACAGTTTGTCTTCGTACTGTTTCTGTCGGCATACAGGGGATTGAGGTCCAAAGATAAAACCTTCTCCCGGATGTATGGTTTCAACGGCAGGATCGTAGAACCACATAAAGATGCGATACGGCCAAATGACCGCAATTTTCAGTCGCATTCTTTCCCTGACAGTGTTCCGTTTCTCCATAATGAATCAAGCAATTTGTCTTCTTTACTGCTCCGTTCAATCTCATGTTGCAGGTTAGCGTTAAGAAGCGGTTGCCCTCCATTGACCCATGCCGTATACCAGAACGATGCGACAGCCATCATTGATTCCTGCATTCTGCGTTCAACCATTCCTTTTAACTTCCGGTCGTACGCACGCGCATACCGCGAAGAATATTGGCGGATGGTCTTCCCATTGCGTTCTTCAAACGCAAATTTCATCGATGACCTGAATTGATTGTTCAGATCCCTTTCAAACTGCAATACGGTATCGGCCGCCCTGGCACTTTCGTATAACCTGTTCCAGATAAATTCAGTTGGGTTCTCGATATATGATGCCCGGCCAAGGAAAAAGTTCCAATGCCTATCCGCAAAAAGCTCCGGAATGCGTGACTCCCAAAAGGCATGGATTCCATGCTGACCGGTAAGCTGCCCATTGTGGTTGGCAGACGCATGCAACGGTACATGAGCATCCGCGATATAATGGCCGATCTCCGCAGATAGTTTCAGGATCTTCGCAGGATCTTTTTCGACAAAGGCATCAGTAAGACGATGCATTATGATCGAAACCCACCATGGCAGAGTTCCATGCTTTACGATAGTGTCTACAGTAAATTTGGCAACAGCTGAATCCCAGTTGCGCGGCAAACGGTTCCGATAGTCGGCTCCATAATAATCGAGATCAAGATAATGTCGCGGCCCCTCTTCCTGAACGATGTATCGTCGCTTATCCGGAGCAACGGAATGTTCACGCAGAAAGCCAATGTTCTGCTTGTAAAAGCCAAGCATCTCCGGAGGCAGAAGAAACACCGCTATCGAATTGATCCGCTTGTGCCCATAAAACCCCCAGCAATAACAATCCATGGGAATTGCCGTCAATGCCCACAACACCACTGCAGCATATTTCAATCTCATCTCGTTCCGCTCACCACTTGATCGTTTTCTGTTCAAAAGACATTTCTCCCCTATTCATCGATTTCCGAAACCCCGCCCGAGATCGCAAACTTCATTGCATCCGTGGAGCTGATGTCCGTTAACAATCGAACCTTCAATCTTGGAACGAAATACAGCTCACCCGTAAATGCATACGACTTGGGGATATACACCGCCACATAATCAGCGAGACCAAATTGCGTAAGGTCTTGTTGAGTTATAAAACCCACTTGCCACACATCCTCTGCCTGGGTATTCACCAACACCGCTTTGTCAAATTTGCGTTTGTTGCCGGCAAATGCCTCGAAGAAATCCTTGACGGTCGAATATATCAGCTTAATCCCGGGAGTTCGTTCAAGAACCTTATCAAATAAACTGACCATCCGGCCGACGATGAACAGGGAAGAAATGTACCCGACAAATATCACTATGAGGGTGACCAAAACAAAGCCTAAACCCGGGAATTTCCGGGGATTTCCATCGCTCGAGGTACCGAATAAATGGGGAAAAATGCGTTCAATGACGGTAGGGAGAATATTGTCGATAAAGTTAAACAACGCCGACACCGCATAGATGGTTATCGCAATCGGCGCAAGGATGATCAGCCCCTGTAAGAAATAATGAAACAGTTGCCTGATGGTTGTATTAACCTTCATACTTGGAATTTGATCAAATGTACTCAGCCCTGATCTTCTTCAATCCCATAATCATTTATCCACCTGTCTTCACGCCACTCACTTTGACCTTTTTATCCTAATTACATAAAAAACTTGCAGGAAACTTTGGTTACGCTGAAAGTTTCCATAGTTTTGCGGCCGCGTTTGCAAGATGGAAATGAAAGAAAGGATACAGCAAAAGGCCCATGACCTGTTCAACCGGTATGGCATCAGATCAATCACCATGGATGAGATCGCCGCCCAGCTTTCCGTATCCAAAAAAACCATCTACCAATATTTTTCCGACAAAGACGAACTCGTCGAAGCCGTTACAGGAAAGATCATCAACTACTCCCAGGAATGCTGTCTTCGCGACAAAGCCCTTGCCTCAAACGCAGTAGATGAGATTTTTAAAGTGCTGGATTTTGTGGAAGTAATCTTCCGCAACATGAATCCATCGATGTTGTACGATCTCGAGAAGTATCACCCAAAGGCTTTCCGCAAATTCCTCGAATACCGTAACAAATTTCTTCTTGCAATGATTCGGCAAAATCTTGAACGAGGAATCGTCGAAGAACTGTACAGGCCCGAGATTAACGTTGATATATATGCGAAGCTGCGCCTCGAAAGCATGATGGCAGCGTTCAACCAGGAATTATTTCCCGCAAACAAATACAACCTCGTCGAGGTGCATCAGCAACTAATCGAACATTTTTTGTTCGGAGTAGCTTCAATGAAAGGTTACAAACTCATTATCAAATACAAACAGGAAAGAATTAAAAGCAAAGTACCATGAAACCTTATCTGGGTAATTCAGTGCTGAAAACGTTTTTGATCTTCATTGCCGGATTAACGGCGATGGATACACATGCACAGGACACCGTCCATCGGCTCTCGGTGTCTCAGGCAGCAGAGTATGCACTGAAGAACAGCATTCCCGTTCGCAACGCTCTTATAGGTATTGATCTGCAGCGCCAGCAAAACCGTGAGATCACCGCAGCGGCCTTCCCGCAGATCACCGGAACAGCAGGCGCGAACTACTTTCCGAATGTGGCCATTCAAAGCTTTCCAAACTTTATCGCACAAGGAACGTACGGTGTACTCGTACAGGAAGGAGTAAAAAATGGAACCGGTGGAAATATTATTCCGCCAACCGATTTCGGTCTGATTCAGGCACAGTTCGGGACAAAATACACTGCATCGGCGGGACTGGACCTCAACCAAATTGTGTTCGACGGGCAGGTATTCGTTGGACTACAGGCGCGAAAAACATCGATCCAATTTGCATCGAAAAGCGTTGAAGTGGCGCAGGAGCAGATCAAGGCAAACGTTCATAAAATATACTATCAGCTTGTGGCGGGAAGGCAACAGATATCCACACTCGATGCAAACATCGCTACCGTTGAAGAGTTGTTGAAAGATACCAGAGAGATATACAAGAATGGATTTGCCGAGAAACTCGATGTCAGCAGGGCTGAGGTAAATCTTACAAATCTGCAGACGCAACGCCAGCGCGTGGAAAACCAGATCGCAACCGGCTACGTCGGACTGAAATTACTTCTTGGAATGGCATTGACGCATGAACTGGTGCTTACAGACACGATCCCGATGGAATCTTTTACGCAGGACCTTCTCGAAACTCAGTTCAATTATTCCGACCGGCCCGACTATGAGCAGCTTGTCCTAAACAGTCGACTCAATGAATTTAATGTCAGACGTTATAAGCTGAGCTACTATCCGACCGTATCCCTTAGCGGTTCCTATTATCAGATCGCACAGAGAAACACGTTCAACTTCTTCAAGAGTGGAGAACCCTGGTTCCCTTCTTCTAGTATCGGCCTGCGAATCAACGTGCCGATCTTCGATGGCTTTGCACGAGCGGCGCGTGTTCAAACTGCAAGGCTGCAACTTGAACAGACGAACAACAACCTGCAAAACCTGGAACTAACGATAAACAAGGAAATAGAAGAATCAAGACTCAACATACAAACTGCAGTGGCTGCCATGGAATCGCAGAGAAAGAATATGCAGCTGGCTCAGGAGGTATATGATCAAACACGCAGAAAGTATGAACAGGGGCTTGGTTCACAACTTGAAATCACCACTGCACAGGCAGAACTCACAGTGGCACAAAACAATTATTACCTGGCATTGTACGACGCGATCGTTGCGCGCATCGATCTGTTACGCGCAACCGGAAAACTTTAAACCAAAATCTTTCAGCAATAAATTATTTTTTATGAGATCGATTTACAGTCTCGCATTCACCGCAATCATCATCATAACCGCCATCGGCTGCGGTGCTTCCGGAAAGGATAAGAAAGGCGATCTGAATGACAAGAAGACCAAACTTCAGGAACTGAAACAACAGCAGTCGAAATTGACTGAGGACATCAAAAAGCTGGAGTCGGAAATCACAAAAATGGATCCGAATGCCTTGCCGCCAAAGCCGAAACTCGTAACAACGATGGCTTTGAACGCCGCCACCTTCAGGCATTATATTGATCTGCAGGGCACCATAACCACCGAAAACGTTTCTTGGGTCACACCAAGAGGAATGGGCGGACAGGTGAGAGCGATATATGTAAAAGAAGGACAGCCGGTACGTAAAGGACAGGTCGTTGTGAAGCTCGATGATGCGATCATGCGTCAGCAAATAGAGCAGGCGAAGATTCAACTCAATTATCTCGAAGACATCTACAGACGCAGACAGAATTTGTGGGATCAGAATATCGGTACTGAAGTGGAGCTGGTTACGGCGCGGAACAATGTCAGCAATCAGCAAAAGCAGATTGATCTGCTGAACGAACAACTTGCAATGACAAGCGTTCGCGCTGAAGTTTCCGGAATTGCTGAAACGGTAAATATCCGGGTTGGTGAAACGCTTACACCGCAAACCGCAAGTATGGCGGGCATCAAAATAGTCAACACTTCTGATCTGAGGGCAACTGTTGATGTTCCTGAGAACTATGCATCGCGCGTGAAAAGAGGAACGCCGGTGATCATCGAACTTCAGGACATCAATAAGAAATTCAATTCAACAATTTCACTAATCAGCCAGTCGATCAGCGCAACCACCAGAGGATTTACTGCCGAAGCGAAAGTTCCTTCCGGTGCGGGTTTGAAGCCTAACCAGGTTGCAATGGTTCGTATACTCGACTACGTTGGCAACGACGCATTGTCGGTTCCGGTGAACACGATTCAAACGGATGAGAAAGGAAAGTTTGTGATGGTTGCAGCAACAGAAAACGGTAAGAAGATCGCGAGAAAGAAGCCAGTTGTGATCGGTGAATTGTACAATGATAATATCGAAATCAAATCGGGTTTGCAGCCGGGTGATGAGATCATTACCGATGGTTACCAGAATCTGTACGAAGGTCAGTTGCTCACAACAACTACAAACAGTTGATCCACCCGCGACCCTGCTGATATAAATCATGTCGGAGATCGCCAACAAGAAAATCTCACGACGTCAAAAATAATTGTATGAGCGCTTTAGAGAAAGTTTCAGATAAATTCAAACAGTTCGGACCTACCAGTTGGGCAGTCAACAATAAGACTTCGATTTACCTGCTGATGCTGTTTGTAAGTTTGATGGGGATCTATCAATTTGTAACTCTCCCGAAGGAGCAGTTTCCTGACATTGTTATCCCTACCATCTACGTTCAAACGCTGTATGTCGGTAACTCTCCAAAAGACATTGAAAACCTCGTAACCCGGCCAATTGAAAAGCAGATCAAAGGCATCACTGGTGCTAAGATCAATAAAACCACAAGCACATCGCTACAGGACTTTTCTGCAATCATCGTTGAGTTTGACACCGATGTGAAAACAGATATCGCGCTGCAGAAAGTCAAAGACGCGGTCGATAAGGCCGCGACGGACCTGCCCACTGATCTCACTGAAGAGCCCAAAGTCCAGGAGGTAAGTTTCTCCGATCAGCCTATCATGTTTGTTAACGTTAGCGGCGACTATGACATGGTGCGATTGAAAAAGTATGCGGACGATCTTCAGGATAAACTCGAGGAGTTGTCGCAGGTTAATCGGGTTGACATTGTGGGTGCGCCTGAGCGCGAGTTCCAGATCAACGTCGACAATACAAGGATGCAGAGTTCGAATATCACGTTCGATGATATTGCAAATGCCGTTGCGAGAGAAAACGCCGATATCACTGGCGGATTGTTAGAAGTGGGGCAGATGAAAAGAACGCTTCAACTGAAGGGCCAGTTGAAGACCGCTTTTGACATTGAAAATATTATTGTCAGAAACACTGACGGCGCTCCGATCTATCTCCGTGATATAGCGCAGATACGAGATACCGTTAAAGAAAACGAAAGCTATGCACGATTAAATGGAAAGAATGTAATTACCCTCAACATCATTAAAAGGGCAGGTGAAAACCTTATCGAAACTTCTGATGATATTAAGGCGGCGGTGGATGAAATGAAGGCCAATCAATTCCCCCGCGATCTCGACGTCGTAATCACCGGAGACCAGAGTAAAAGTACAAGAACCTCATTCAACGAATTGGTGAACTCGATTGTCATCGGTTTCATTCTTGTGTTGCTGATTCTCATGTTCTTCATGGGAGTAACCAATGCATTCTTCGTGGCGCTGTCGGTGCCGCTGAGTATGTTTGTTGCCTTCCTGTTCTTGCCGGCTGCTGATCTCATCGTCGGTTCGAATGTGACGCTCAATTTCATTGTACTGTTCGCGCTTCTGTTCGGTCTGGGTATCATAGTGGATGATGCGATCGTTGTTATTGAGAACACACACAGAATATTCACGGAGGGACGAGGTACCATTTCATCGGTAGTTGCGTCGAAAATGGCGGCAGGAGAAGTATTCATCCCGGTGCTTGCAGGTACTTTAACAACACTGGCTCCGTTTGTACCCTTGCTGTTCTGGCCAGGTATTATCGGAAAGTTCATGATCTACCTGCCAACGATGCTGATCTTCACACTTGCGGCGTCTCTGATCGTAGCATTCATCATGAACCCCGTATTTGCCGTCGACTTCATGAATCATGAAGAACATGGCTCAAAACGAAAGTCCGACATATTCAAAAAGCCATGGTTGTGGGTTGCAATAGCTGCGGGCATTTTGCTGGATGTGCTTGGTCAAACTTTCCTGGGAAATATCATTCTTTTCCTTGTTCTATGGGTTCTGCTAAACAGATTTGTGATCAACGACATGATTCACGGTTTTCAAAACCGCGTGTTGCCGGCGATCATGACCAGATATGAACGCCTTCTTCGATGGGCGTTGAAAGGTTGGAGACCAGTGCAGCTCTTCATCGGCACCATCGTGCTTCTGATCGTGTCTTTCATTGTGTTCGCCGCGCGCGGGGTACCCGTCGTCTTTTTTCCGCAGTCGGATCCGAACTTCATTTTCGTTTATCTGAAACTCCCCGTTGGTACGAATGTGGATTATACGGATTCCGTTACCAACGATCTGGAAAAGCGGGTATACCGTGTGCTGGGTATGGAAAATGGAAAGCCGAACCCACTGGTGGAAAGTGTTATTTCAAACGTAGCGGTGGGTGCGAGTGATCCGATGAGCGGCGATAGAAGTACGAGGCCTGAACTTGGAAGAATACAGGTGTCGTTCGTTGAGTTTGAAAAACGGCACGGCACGTCCACAGCACCATATCTGGATTCGATAAGAAAGGTTGTGAGAGGAATTCCCGGCGCTGAATTGTCGGTGGATCAGGAACAGGGCGGACCTCCAACCGAACCTCCCATCAATATCGAGATAGCAAGCGAAGACTTCGACAATCTCACGAAGACGGCAGTGGAGTTGAAAAACTTTTTGGATTCGGTACAGGTGCCCGGAGTTGAAGAGCTGAAGATGGACGTCGATCTCAACAATCCTGAAATTACGCTTACTGTTGACCGTGAGAGAGCGTTGATAGAGGGTGTTTCAACCGGCCAGATAGGAATGCAAATTCGAACTGCCTTGTTTGGACGTGAAGTTTCGAAGATCAAGGATGAAGAAGATGAGTATAAGATACAACTGCGAAATCTCGAAGTTCAACGAAAAGATCTGTCGGATCTGCTCAATATGCGTATCGTCTTCCGGGACATGGCGGCGGGTGGCGCAGTTAAACAAATTCCGATCAGCGCTGTAACAAAAGTTGATTATACGAGCACTTACGGAAGCATCAAACGAAAGGATCTGAAGCGGGTAATCACACTGAACTCAAATGTTCTCAGCGGATATACTCCGACACAGGTGAACGAAGAAATAAAAAGTCTCATCGACAACAACTTTACCGGAAAACGTGATGGCGTATTCATCTCACAAACAGGTGAAGGAGAACAACAGGCTGAGACAGGTGCGTTTCTTCGAAATGCGTTGATTTATGCTTTGATGATTATCCTGTTTATTCTTGTTTTGCAATTTAACTCGGTAAGCAAATCTGTCATTATTCTTTCTGAAATCATTTTCAGTATCATCGGTGTCCTTCTTGGTTTTGCGTTGACGGGCATGACCGTGTCTGTTGTAATGACGGGTATCGGTATCGTAGGACTCGCCGGTATCGTTGTGAAGAACGGAATTCTTGTCATCGAATTCGCTGATGAATTACGCAGTCGCGGAATGAAAACGAGGGAAGCAGTAATTCAGGCGGGAAAGATCAGGATCATTCCCGTATTGCTGACAGCCGTCGCAGCTATCCTCGCACTGATACCGCTGGCGATCGGTTTCAACATAAACTTCGTCACTTTGTTCTCGGATCTTAATCCGCACATCTTCTTCGGAGGCGACAGCGCCGTGTTCTGGAAGCCTTTGTCGTGGACCATCATCTTTGGTCTGGCATTCGCATTCTTCATGACACTGGTAATTGTTCCGAGTATGTACCTTATTGCTGAAAGGCTGAGAAGGCCCATGCGCAGACAATTCGGTGGCAAATGGATCTCGATGGTCGGCATCCCTCCATTAACAATCGTTTTCCTGTTTTTAATGATTTATTCTGCAGTCGTTCATAGCATCGCGGTTCGGAGAAGAGAGCGAAGACTTGCAGGCGCCCGTGTAAATAAAAGTTTTCTTGGAAGCTGGTTTTAAAAGGTGACGATACATTAATTTGAATTCCCAATTTCTTCAGAACTCAAACTTGTCTTATGCGCACCAATCACGAAATAGATTACCAGCTCTTCGGTGAAGAGATGCAATATGTCGAGCTCGAACTCGACCCGACGGAAACCGCCATCGCAGAAAGCGGAGCGTTCATGATGATGGAAGACGGCATCGAAATGCAGACAATATTCGGTGACGGATCAAAACAAAACCAGGGGTTCCTTGGTAAGCTAATGTCTGCGGGCAAGCGACTCATCACCGGTGAAAGCTTGTTCATGACGGCCTTCACCAATGTGGGTCAGGGAAAGAAGAAGGTCAGCTTCGCTTCTCCTTATCCAGGTAAAATCATCGTTCTTGATCTTTTGCGTCTTGGAGGAAAGATGGTTTGTCAAAAGGACTCATTCCTCTGCGCTGCCAAGGGAGTGACCGTCGGCATCGAGTTTCAAAGGAAACTCGGAACCGGCTTGTTCGGTGGCGAAGGTTTCATTATGCAAAAACTCGAAGGCGATGGTCTGGCATTTGTTCATGCAGGCGGACATGTGACCGAAAGAGAGCTTCAACCCGGTCAGATGCTGAAGGTAGACACCGGGTGCATCGTAGCGTTCACCCAAACCATCGATTACGATATTCAATTTGTAGGTGGAATAAAGAATACATTATTCGGTGGAGAAGGGTTGTTCTTTGCAACTCTTAAAGGTCCCGGAAAGGTTTGGATACAGACACTTCCGATCAGTCGACTTGCAGGAAGGATATTGTCGTATGGAACTGTAAGAAGAAAAGAAGAAGGCAGCCTCTTGGGCGGGATCGGCAACGTGATAGACGGCGACGGCTGGTAATTATAACTTCAATCGTGTCAGGCAGGCATTGCTTATTTCATCGTAAGTAGTACCTGCCTGATTTCATTAAAGCGTGTCCAGGGAATGAAATGATTTCCGCCTTCGAGCATCAGCTCGGAAATTTGCGTTGCATTGGTAAAAAGCTTTTTCGCATACGCAACATTGGATGGCGGCACCCATGTGTCTTTGTCGCCATGGATGAAATACACGGGGCAACGGATTTCTGAATAAGATGGTTTAAGCTTTACCAGGTCTTTTTTCAAGTACCACAATTCAACGTTGGATGGTCTGAATGCACCCGGAACCAGATAGTTCAGCGGAGTGCTGAACAATACGGGTCTCCATTTCTCCGGCTTTTCAACGGCGGGATCCATGGAGCCTGAGATAATCACCAGACCGGAAAATTTGCTTTGCATCTCCGCTGCAAGCTTTACGATCATGGGGCCTCCGAGGGAATGCCCTATAAGGTACGCTGGCTGTCCATTGTCAAGTTTCTTCAATACCGGCACAAGCAGTTTCGATTGCGTTTCAAGATTTTCTGCCTGGCCGAAGTCGCTGTAGCCGAACCCCGGGCGATCTATCGACACCATTCTGTAACGCGACAGCAGCATCGAATCCTGCAGGTATCCCGCAAAAGCATCCCAACTTCCCGGAGTTCCATGGATGAATATAAGAGTCGGTTTATTTCGATCGCCTGTTTCGGCGTAATGGATATTTCTTCCTTCGACCTTAATGAAAGCGGTTCGTAGTTCGAGCCCTTTCTGACGAAACTCATTTTTCTTGTTTACGTCAGAGTCGCGGAAGGTCATGCATCCGGGCGCGAAGAAGGTCCAAATGAATATGATGATCGCAAGGATCATCGCCGACTTTCTGATTACTCGCCACATGCAGGGGTATATAAGACGTCTCGCTAATTTAAGCGAAAGAACAACTTAAGCGAAATGGCGGTGTGTTACTTTTTATTATCCCGACGTGGCTTGTTGGGTGGTGGCCGGTGGTCACCGCGCGAATACTTCTTCTTCTTTTCAGCCTTTTCAAGGGTTTTCAAACTGATCTGACCAACAACATCAACAAATTCGGGTTCCACTTCTTTTGGTTTGTTTGAAGTGACCTCAACAGCCTCAAGCTCTTGCGGCACCACTCCCTGCATATTTTGCTGGCGGATCTTTTTGACCCGTTCAATTGTCAGGGGATATTGTTTGCTGCTGTCAGGCAGAATGTACCACATCAGGTTCTTGAAAATGTCTTTCTTGATCAGCATGGCAGTGCCTTTGGCAACTTGCAGGGTATCGGCATTGTCGGGAAAATGTTGCAATGCATCGAGGTAGGTGTCGAGCTCATAATTCAGGCAGCACTTCAACCTTCCACACTGGCCGCTCAGCTTGCTTTGGTTGATAGACAGATTTTGATATCGCGCCGCCGTAGTGTTCACCGATTTGAAATCGGTCAGCCATGTGCTGCAGCATAGTTCACGGCCGCAACTTCCGATGCCACCTACTTTTCCGGCTTCCTGACGCGCGCCGATCTGCCGCATCTCGACCTTGACCTTGAATTCGCGAGCGTAGATTTTGATGAGCTCACGAAAATCTACCCGGTCATCGGCTATATAAAAAAACGTGGCTTTTCGTCCGTCGGCCTGAATTTCAACTTCACTGATCTTCATGTCGAGATTCAATTGCTTCGCTATCGCTCTCGACCTTATGACTGCTTCTCGTTCCCTCGCCTTGTTCTGGGCCATGATCTCAAGATCCCTGTCAGTGGCAGGCCTCAATATTTTTCTCAGTTCGGGGTCGAATTCGTTGATGCCCTTCTTTTTAAGCTGAATGCGTACGAGTTCGCCTGTGAGATTTATCGTACCCACATCGAATCCGCTGACACCTTCTACGCAGACGATGTCGCCTTTTTCGAAAAAATGAAGCGTTGAGTTTCTGAAGTAGTCTTTCCGGCTGCCGTTGTTGAAGCTGATCTCGACAACCCTGCAAACGCTGGCAGCATCGCTGAACGGCAGGTTTTTTAACCAGTCGTGGACATTCATACGGTTACAGCTTCCGCTGCTGCACCCTCCGTTACTCTTACAGCCAAGCACTTTTCCCTCAGCCGTCCCGCATGAACCGCATCCCATCGTAAAAATGTTTCAATGAATAAATTAAAGCCGGAGGAGCATCACAAATCCACATCCTCAATGAATCAAAATTAGGGATTTATCGTTTATGATGCGGGACACCCGAATCGTAAGGGCGTGGAAGAGGATCTTCGCATTCGCGTTTCTTTCAATATAATACGTCGCGTTATCGAACTCTCTCATCATCGCTTCCTGCTGTTCTACAGATGATAACTTGTTAAGTCGCTCTGCAAAATCCCGCTCACTGTCGGCCCTGTCCCGCATTTCCGCACCGAGAAGTCGGACCCTTACTGCGGTTTCAAGCAGGTGAGTGCCGTACCGCAGAAATTGTTTTTGCTTCTCCCTTCCCGTCTTCGACATTTCATCGATCCATTTGACCTGAAACGTGCGCTTTTGTTTAACGATGGCATTGAGCCACTCGCGAAACATAGGTTCCCAGTCCTCATGATTCGCATCAATGCTGTTCGTAGCTTCTTTAAAATTCCCGTCCGACACGCCAGCCACTCGCTTTGCGGTCTGAACATCGGCTTTGCCTGACCTGATCAGGGCCTCGGCGATCTCCTGCTCGCTCAACACCGGGAGCCGAATGATCTGCATTCTCGATAATAATGTCGGTAACATCAGGGCCTCATTCTCCGCAACGAAAATCATTACGGTGTCGTCCGGCGGTTCTTCAATAAGTTTAAGAAGCTTGTTTCCTTCTTTGCCCAGAAATTCGGGCATCCACATAATCAGCACTTTGTAATCGCTCTGAAAGCTTTTCAGGTACAGCTTTCGGATAATGTCATTACACTCGTGGGCGGTGATATTTCCCTGTTTGTTTTCGGCCTTGATGTATTGCAACCAATCGTAAACGTTTCCATAGCGGTTTGTCTCAATAAAGCTTCGCCATTCAGCCGCATAATCTGTGCTGAGGGGCTTGTCGCCCGACTTTTTAGGGACTACAGGGTATGAGAAATGGATGTCGGGATGAACAAGCTGCTTCGCTTTTATACAGGAAGCACATTGATTACAAGGTTCGGGAAGATCGACTGCAGCCGGTTCTTCATTGGACTCGCCGAAAAGCGACGGACCTGCGGGAGAGCCGCGCCTTTTGTCGCACAGCAGATACTGGCTGAAGGCAAGTGCAAGCGGCAAGCCGCCCGTTCCTTCATTTCCTAAAAACAACATGGCATGGCTGACCCTGTTGTTCCGCACCAGGTCACGCAATTTCTCTTTTACGAAGGCCTGGCCGATCACGTCGGAAAAAAGCATTCGCAAATATCAGGAATAGCAAAAGATTTTAGTGGATCAAAACAAAAACCGCCCCGATCAGTGTCGGGACGGCTTTAATCACTTGATGAGTCAGAAGCAACAAATGGTTTTCAAGGAATGGATGACATAAATGGTTTTTGGACTTGGACTGGACGTTTTGGTTTCAAAGGTTTGGATCGGTCAGGTTTTCGTCAGGATCGGATTTTTGGGTTTTTCTCGAGGAGATCTGGTCCTTTGTTCGAACCGGTTTCATTGGCATTGGATAACGATACAAAGATGTAAATCCTCCGCTGTCAGTCGAAATGTATTCGACGAAGAAGGTGTTTCGCCGGTTTTTTGGGAAGAAGTCGCCGATAATTGGAATCATATACCAGCAAAAACCCCGGCATGGTTGCCGGGGTTTCAAGAATTTACCGAATGATCACGCGTCTAAAAGCACAATTCGTCGTTAGTTCAAATTTTTCGTGATCTCTTCACTCATCGGGGTCACCTTGCTTTCGTACACCGCAACGAGTTTGCCTTTTTCATCGATCAGGAACTTGGTGAAGTTCCATTTCACAGGGTCCTCGATTCCAATCTTTTTCGCTTCATTCGCGAGGTACTTAAACAAAGGATGTGCATCCTGTCCTTTCACTGATACCTTCTCAGCCATAGGAAAGGTGACGCCGTAATTCTTTTTGCAAAAGTTCTGAATGTCCTCATTCGATCCCGGCTCCTGTTCGCCAAAATTGTTTGCCGGAAAGCCGACGATCACAAGTTTACCCTTGTACTTTTCGTATAGTTCTTCAAGGCCGGCGTATTGAGGAGTGAAGCCGCATTGAGAAGCGGTGTTCACGATCAGCACCTTTTTGCCTTTGTATTTTGAAAAATCAATGGTCGACCCATCAAGTGCAGTGACTTTGAAATCATAGATAGACATGGCCATTGTAATAAATAAGGAAATGAATAATAGTTTTAGCATACCCATCGCTTTAGAAAAGCAAAGATAGAGTATCAACAAGTAGCATGGCGAATGGTTCGCAATTACACTTATTACCGTTCAAAAGCACCGATATCTGGAATACCGGAGCGTGGAGCGTTATCAAAGTCGGTTATGATGGTTGTACTTCGACCTTTATCTACCGCGGGCGATGATTCGGAGAGCCGAAAATTGAAAATGCGCTTTTGAAAGTCAATATTCTCAAACAGCGGATCCTGATTGTTGATCATTTCAGAAGCCGTAACACCGGGCGGATCGGTCTTTACTTTCCATAAGCAATTCTCAAAAGACACATTGAATGGTCCACCGCCCTGCTTGCCTGTCACCACTTCGTCTTCCACAATTGAATTGTCTCCCCAGAAAATGCAGTTTACAAAAGATGCGTTCAACGGACCTGTGAGCGTTGTATTTTCCTGTTTAAGGAAATCGGTCACAACAAGCACCGGCTCTGTATGCGAAAGAAATGACGTTGAATATGCAGCGACCGTGCAATGTGTAAAGGCATAATTGCCGCCGTAAATGAGAACGACATTTTTCCCGCAATTGCTGATCACTGTGTTTGTCACAGTGACATCGGACCGCACCGCGCCAATTCCCGCATCATAACAGTTATCAATATGCGAATTTTCAATCCTGACCTTTGGGTTTGCATTCGTCGAAGGGTTTTCAGCGACTATTCCCTGGTACGCGTTCCTGATGTTTGCAAACCGAATGATGTTGTTGCGGCTCACTGTCCGGAAAAAAATACCCGGCCACGAAGCTGGAAAAGAG